>Ga0265295_1000034_pt1 | contig 276082 bp, 242 predicted proteins | sample Munlansysbiofilm_FD_192503 | JGI IMG/M metagenome (GOLD analysis project Ga0265295, IMG submission 192503) | Leachate microbial communities from a municipal landfill in Southern Ontario, Canada - Methane capture system biofilm | ecosystem: Engineered > Solid waste > Landfill > Unclassified ...
AACGCTTCGGTTTCAAATGCCCGATCGAGGTGCTGACTGAAGTCATGCTAAAGGAGAAGACTCTGAGCGATAATGGCCAAGCATCAATTCACTAACCGTGTTGCACTCAGTTCTGGAATCCGCCCCCTTCTTGCGATTGGATCGCGCTGTATTTATGGGATTACCCTGTGAATAGAATGCTTTAAGGGTTTTGTTACTATATATGTAATAGAAGAAGCATCAGATACAGCTAAGCAGGCTTGACGTTATAGGGAGTTTTGCCGGTAGAGCGAGTCATGAAATATTTTGTAATAAAGATGGTTTGTTCATCCTATCGATCTACAGATGTTGTCACAAACGTTGTCATCAACTACTTTACTTTATATTAATTCCTTTTAAATCAGTAGCTTAGATGGCGTATTTAAAGGACGGTGTAGCCACCATATTTCTTTCCATTGCAATTCAGTGGAGACTTGAAAGCCCCGTATTACGGGGCTTTTTTTTGTCTGTAGTTTCATATCTGTCCATTCGCATCCATACCTAGCCTGCCAAAACTACGGAAATAGCGACGTGACTACGTGTGTCACACTCGGATTCTAGGTGGTTGACTTTTACTTGATGTTGAGTTATCAGTTAATTAAGAAAAAGTGAATCTATTGCGACAGTTGCGACCTGTTAAAGTGCTGCCGCAACATTGGCTTAACTGCCATCATTTGTGTGGAGGCGAGGTGTTATGGCTCATATCATCATATTGGGCGCTGGAATTGGCGGCATGACAGCTGCTTATGAGATCCGCGATGCAGTCGGCAAGGAGCACGCCATTACGGTGGTGGGTGATGGGCCAATGTTTAATTTCACACCGTCCAACCCTTGGCTTGCCGTGGGTTGGCGCAAGCCTGACGAAATACGACTGGATGTGACGGAACCGATCGAGTCGCGCAATATGCGTTTCGTGTCAGTCGCGGCGAGCAAGGTCGTCCCAGATGCCAATCGCATCGACCTTACTGACGGCAGCAGCCTCAACTACGATTATCTGGTTATCACCACAGGCCCGCGTTTGGCTTTTGAGCGCGTGCCGGGCAGTGGCCCTGAAGGTTTTACTCAGTCGGTGTGCACAGGCTCGCATGCCGAGAAGGCATGGCAATCCTATGAAGAGTTTCTCAAGAATCCGGGTCCCGTGGTTGTCGGAGCGTTGCAGGGTGCGAGTTGCTTCGGGCCTGCCTACGAGTTTGCTATGATTTTGGAGACTGACCTGCGGCGGCGCAAGCTGCGTGACCGTGTTCCGATGACGTTCGTGACCTCTGAGCCATACATTGGCCACATGGGTTTGGGTGGTATTGGTGACTCCAAAGGCATGCTGGAATCGGAGATGCGTCAGCGCCATATTAAGTGGATTAGCAATACACGCGTCACCTCGATAGAAGAAGGTCAGATCAATGCAGAGCAACTTGATGAACAAGGTGCTGTGCTTAAAACGCATGAACTGCCATTCGCTTATTCGATGTTTATCCCGCCCTTTGCTGGTGTTGACGCCGTGCAGGGTATTGAGGGGTTGGTTAACCCCGCTGGCTTTATCCTTATTGATGAACACCAGCGCAACCCCACGTACGCCAACATCTTTTCGGCAGGCGTCTGCGTGGCCATTCCGCCAGTCGAGGTGACTCCGGTACCCACTGGTGCGCCCAAGACAGGGCTGATGATCGAGTCAATGGTGACAGCCATTGCTAAAAATCTCCGTGATGAGCTGGCTGGCAAGCCCATTAAGGCGCGCGCAACTTGGAATGCGATGTGTCTGGCCGATATGGGCGATGGTGGTTTTGCTTTCATTGCTCTACCGCAGATTCCTCCGCGCAACGTAACCAAGGCGATGACTGGGAAGTGGGTGCATTTGGCTAAGGTTGCCTATGAAAAATACTTCCTACATAAGATGCGTAAAGGCAAGGCTGACCCGATCTATGAGACCTACATCATGAAGGCCTTCGGCATTGATCGACTGAAAGAGGAGGACACGGACTAAGCGCAACACGCAAAGTGTGCATTCAAAATCAGCCTAAAACGTGTTTTTTAGGTGCCTTTAAACCCTTATGGCCCAGCGCATATGTTGCTTGGTTATAAGGGTTTTTGTTTATATATTTCCGCTCTCAAGCAGCGAACAGCATTCGACATGCTCTATGATGATGAAGTGCAGATGTGTGTTAATAGTGCCCGTGAAAAAACGTGGCAGATAGATCAAAAAATGAGCCTGTATATTTCAATAATGTATGCGCTTCTCCTGTAAAATTCTTGCTTATTTATAAATGGAGTACTTTATGGCTGCGAAAAAAATTCTAATGTTAGTGGGTGATTACGTAGAAGATTACGAAGTCATGGTGCCTTTTCAAGCCTTGCAGATGGTGGGTCACACTGTGCATGCGGTTTGTCCAGGTAAAAAAACCGGTGAGTTTGTGCGCACGGCGATTCATGATTTTGAAGGTGCTCAGACCTACAGCGAAAAGCCAGGGCATAACTTTGTATTGAACTTTGATTTTGATGAGGTGAAAGCACAGGATTACGATGCGTTAGTTGTACCTGGTGGCCGTTCACCTGAGTACTTACGCTTAAATGCGACTGTACTTGAGTTGGTGCAAGCGTTTGATCGAGCGAGCAAGCCTATTGCGGCTGTATGCCATGGTCCGCAATTATTAGCCGCTGCAGGTATCTTGGATGATCGTGAGTGCGCTGCGTATCCGGCGTGTGGTCCTGATGTGGAAATGGCAGGTGGCCATTATATTGAGATGGATGTCACGGGTGCGCACCTTGAGGGTAACTTAGTGACTGCGCCAGCTTGGCCTGCACATCCAACGTGGTTGGCGGGCTTTTTGATATTGCTGGGTACTAAAATTACTTTATAGCAGTGGTTTGCGAGCGCTTCGTTTTTCTAAAGCGCTTGTTACCCCGAGCAGTTCTCGCAACCTTATATGACTCTCAGTAGAATAGAGTTCTCTATCAAAATTGACTGATTTTTGTCTTAATCATGCAAAGGAAATACATATGACTAACGTTACTTTTAAAGGTACACCTGTACGCATTGATGGCCATTTTCCACAACAAGGCGAGCAAGCACCAGGGTTTAGCCTCGTAAATAAGACGCTGGATGAAGTGAGTTTGTCGAGTCTTGGTGGCTTTCGTAAAGTTGTAAATATCTTCCCAAGTATTGATACACCAACGTGTGCGACTTCCGTGCGCAAATTTAATGAAAAAGCTGCCAGCTTAAAAAATACCCGAGTGCTGTGCATTTCTGCGGATTTACCGTTTGCCCAAGCGCGTTTTTGTGGTGCCGAAGGCTTAGATCGCGTGTTGATGTTATCCACCATGCGCGATCCTGATTTTTTCCAGGCTTACGGCGTTGATATCGCTGACGGCCCATTAGCTGGTTTGGGTGCGCGTGCAGTTATCGTTTTAGATGAAAACGACACCGTACTGTATAGCGAGTTGGTTGCAGAGATTGGCAATGAGCCAAATTATGACAGTGCGTTAGCGGCTTTAAATTAAAATGAGAAGGGTGCAAGACTGATTTTGACGATCTGTGTTGCACCATCCTTAATGTTTTTGGCGATGCAGCGTTCGTTTGTATTTCGCTCGACCATGATTACTCATGTAAGTCAGATCTAAAGCAGTTATTAAACGCCTCGTTTAGCCCAGCACTTAAAGTAAATTGATGGTAAAGACGCAGCTAAGCAGAGCGAAGGCTGCTATCTTTCATGCTCCCAAGGACTGTGATTAATTGATATGCCTGACTCTTCTGTAATCTCTGCGAAAAAATCCTCAAAAAAAGTTTTTATTGTGCTCCTGGTGCTGTGTATTGCTGCGGGTGCTGGATGGTGGTTCACACAGGATAGCACTGAGCAAGACAAACAAGCCCCGCGCCTAGGTGGCAACTTTATGGGTGCGGTGCCGGTCAATGCTGAGCAAGTGCGCGAAGGCCGTTTTGTTGCACAGCTCAAAGCCTTGGGCACGGTCACCTCTTGGAATGCAGTAAGCGTGACCAGTCAGGTCAGTGGTGAGTTGAATCAAGTGTTGTTTACTGAGGGGCAATTTGTTGAGAAAGGCACCTTGTTGGTGCAGATTGATCCGCGTAATTATCAAGCAGCATTGTTGCAGGCTGAAGGTGCTTTGCAAGAAACACGTGCACAGTTGGCCAGTGCTGAGCTTGACCTCAAACGTTATCAAGGTTTGTATAAAGAAGATTCTGTTGCTCGGCAAACCTTAGAGCAGCAACAAGCCATGGTTGCGCAATATAAAGGCACTTTAAAAGTACGCGAAGCCCAGCGCGATGCCGCGCGTTTGGATGTTGCACACACGCGAATTGTTGCGCCGATTTCTGGTCGTTTAGGTTTGCGCGCCTTGGATGCCGGTAACTATGTGTCGGCGGCGTCTACCGAGCTGGTGAGTATCATGCAAGATGATCCCATCGCAGTTAATTTTACGATCCCCGAGCATGAGTTACAGGCAGTATTGCAGGCTTATCGCCAAGAACAACCGCTTAAGGTGCAAGCATGGAACCGTGATGAGACGCAATTGCTCGCGGAAGGTGTATTGGACAGCATTGACAATCAGGTTGATGTCACCACCGGTAGTGTGCGTTTAAAGGCGCGTTTTGAGAACCCAAAGCAAACGCTATTTCCTAATCAGTTTGTCAACGTGCGCCTGCAAGTCACCGTGCATGAGCACGCCTTATTGTTGCCCGCCGATGCCATCCAGTTTGGTAGTAATGGGCGTTTTGTTTGGCAAATTAAAGACGACGACACCGTGCTGATTCAACCGATTGAAATTATCACCAGCGATGGTGTGCAAAGCATGCTGCGCTCTGGCTTAGAGGCCGGTAATTGGGTTGTGGTGGAAGGTGTTGATCGTTTACGTACTGGCAGCAAAGTGGAGCGTGTTGCTCCAGCGGTTGAAGAGCCTGCTGTATCTGCTGAAAAAGACACTGAGCAAACGACTGAGAAACGCCCCCAAGGCGCAGGCAAGAACCGTCAGCAGAAGCCCGTGAAATGAACGTCTCACGTTTATTTATCCAGCGTCCAGTTGCCACCACACTGTTGATGCTGGCGATTTTCTTAGCCGGTGCGCTGGCCTACCGCTTATTGCCCGTTGCTGCTTTACCGCAAGTCGATTATCCAACCATTCGTGTGCTGACGTTATACCCAGGCGCCAGCCCCGAGGTGATGAACAGTGCGGTAACGGCACCGCTTGAACGCCAGTTTGGGCAGATGTCCGGTTTGGTACAGATGTCATCGACCAGCTCCGGTGGCGCGTCGGTAATCAGTCTGCGTTTTAGTTTAGATCTTGAGTTGGATATCGCCGAGCAAGAAGTGCAGGCGGCCATTAATGCTGCAAGCAATTTATTGCCCAATGATTTACCTGCGCCGCCGGTGTATAACAAGGTCAATCCTGCTGACAGTCCCGTACTGACTTTGGCAATCACTTCAAACAGTATGCCGCTGCCACAAGTGAATGATTTAGTGGATACCCGTATGGCGCAAAAAATTGCGCAAATCAGTGGTGTCGGTTTGGTCAGTGTCGGTGGTGGTCAGCGTCCAGCGGTGCGTATTCGTGCCAATCCACAAGCTTTAGCTGCGTCGGGTTTAACCTTAGCTGAAGTGCGCAGTGTGATTACGCGAGCCAACGTTAATCAGCCCAAGGGCAGTATTGATGGGCCTTCGCGCATTACTCAATTGGATGCCAACGACCAACTGCGCACAGCAGAAGATTACGCTCAACTGATTATTGCCCATGATGATGGGCGCGTGCTTAAGTTGGCCGATGTCGCCGAAATTATTGAAGGTGCAGAGAATAACCGTTTGGCCGCTTGGGCTAACCTCAATCAAGCGGTTTTGTTAAATATTCAACGCCAACCCGGTGCTAATGTGATTGAGGTGGTGGAGCGTGTCGAAGCTTTACTGCCGAGTATTATTGCCAGTCTACCGGCCAGTATAGAGGTCAGCGTGCTTACCGATCGCACGCAAACCATTCGTGCTGCAATCACGGATGTTCAGTTTGAGTTGATGCTGGCTGTAGCGTTGGTGGTGTTGGTGACTTTTCTATTCTTAAAGCGCCTGACTGCCACGCTAATCCCATCAATTGTGGTGCCTTTGTCGCTTATTGGCACCTTTGCTGTGATGTATTTGGTGGGCTTTTCGTTAAACAACCTCACCCTGATGGCGTTGACCATTGCTACGGGTTTTGTTGTGGATGATGCCATCGTTATGATGGAAAATATTGCTCGACATATTGAACTGGGCGAGACGCCGTTGAATGCCGCGCTCAAAGGTGCCAAGCAAATCAGCTTCACCTTGGTCTCGCTGACCTTTTCGCTGATTGCGGTATTGATTCCTCTACTGTTTATGGCCGATGTAGTGGGGCGTTTATTCCGTGAGTTTGCCATTACGCTTGCTGTTGCAATTTTAATCTCACTGGTCATTTCATTAACTTTGACACCCATGATGTGCGCGCGCTTATTGCGTGGCGGAGTAGAAAACGAGAAAAAAGAAGATTGGCTCAGCCGCACCATTGATCATTACAGTAAAGGTTTGCGTTGGGTGTTGAATCATCAGCTGCTGATCCTGTGGTTTGCCGTGGGAACATTTGTTTTGACTGCTTTGCTATGGATTTGGGTGCCAAAAGGATTTTTCCCCGAGCAAGACACTGGAGTGATTCAAGGTATTTCCGAAGCACCACAAAGCATTTCTTTTGCTGCTATGAGTGAGCGCCAGCAGCGCTTAAGTGCGGTGCTTTTACAGGATGAAGCGGTGCAAAGTGTGTCCTCGCAGATTGGCGTGGATGGCGATAATCCCACGCTCAATACCGGACGGATGCTGATTAACCTTAAGCCATTTAATCAACGTGATGTATCTGCCGGACAAGTGATCGATCGTTTACGTCCTGCGTTGGATCAGGTGCTGGGTATCCAGCTATTCATGCAGCCGGTACAGGACTTAAGTATTGAAGACCGTGTCAGCCGCACACAGTTTCAGTTCAGTCTCGAATCAGCTGAGGAGCAAGCCTTGCATAGCTGGGTGCCGACCTTAGTCACGCATTTGCAAGCGATGCCGCAACTGCGTGATGTTGCCAGTGATTTGCAGGCCAGCGGCTTACAGTACTACCTCAATATTGATCGTGATTTAGCGGGACGCTTAGGTATCAGTATTGCTACCTTGACTGATGCATTATATGACGCCTTTGGGCAGCGTCAGATTTCGACGATCTTCACCCAAACCAGTCAGTACCGTGTGGTGCTGGAAAGTATCAGCAATCCAAACGATGCTTTAGCGGCGTTACAGGATGTGCATGTGCGCAGCAGTGATGGGCAAGCGATACGCTTGGCCAACTTAGTTAAGGTGGAAGAAAAATCGGCAGCGTTATTACTCAATCACATTGGTCAGTTTCCGGCGGTCACCGTATCGTTTAATTTGAGCCCAGGCACATCATTGGGTGAGGCGGTGGCGTTGATTGAGCAAGCGCAGCTCGAGTTAGCCATGCCGGCTTCGATTCAAAGCAAGTTTCAAGGCGCAGCAGCGGCGTTTAGAGCCTCGCTATCCAGTACCTTGCTGCTGATTCTCGCCGCAGTGGTGACCATGTACTTGGTCTTGGGAGTGCTGTATGAAAGCTATATTCATCCGCTGACCATTCTCTCTACGCTACCCTCAGCAGCGATTGGTGCGCTGCTGGCGCTGTTTGTCACGGGTAATGATCTCAGTTTGATTGCGATCATTGGCATTATTTTGCTGATTGGTATTGTTAAGAAAAACGCAATCATGATGATCGACTTTGCTCTGGATGCCGAACGGCATCAGGGCTTGAGTGCGGAAGAGGCTATTTTCCAAGCTGCGCTATTGCGCTTTCGTCCGATCTTGATGACCACGTTGGCGGCGCTGTTTGCCGCTTTGCCATTGATGTTTGCGAGCGGCTCCGGTGCTGAGTTACGTCAGCCTTTGGGTTTGGTCATGGTTGGCGGTTTGTTGCTTAGCCAAGTGCTGACGTTGTTCACTACACCTGTGATTTATTTGTTCTTCGATCGCTTAAGTACGCGCACCAAAGCACGCTTTAAGCTGGACGCTGATTCGTGAATCTGTCAGCACCCTTTATTCAGCGACCGGTCGCGACCATGTTGCTGAGTGTGGCGATTATCTTGCTAGGGATTCTCGGGTTTCGATTGTTACCTGTAGCGCCACTACCAGACATGGATTTCCCCATGATTACTGTGCAGGCCAGTTTGCCTGGTGCTAGCCCACAGGTGATGGCCGCGACAGTGGCTACGCCGCTTGAACGCTCGCTTGGTAGTATCGCGGGCATTAGTCAAATGAGCAGTCGCAGCAGTCAGGGCAGTACGCGAATCATGATCCAGTTTGATTTGGGTCATGATATCAATGCTGCTGCGCGTGAAGTGCAGGCCGCGATTAATGCTGCCCATGAGTTGCTGCCCAGCGGTATGCGCAGCATGCCGACTTACCGAAAAATGAACCCCACTCAAGCACCCATTATGGTCTTGGCGCTGACCAGTGAAGTGCTGGAAAAAGGGCAGATGTATGATTTGGCAGAAAGCATTGTTGCGCAAAAGCTCTCGCAAGTGCAGGGCGTGGGCGAAGTGCAAATCGGCGGCAGTTCGTTGCCTGCCGTTCGCGTTGAGTTGGAGCCGCGTCGTTTAGAGCAGTACGGCATTGCCTTGGATGATGTACGTCAGACGATTGCCAATGCCAATCAGCAAAAGCCCAAAGGTCAGTTGGAACAGGGCAATCGTCACTGGCAAATTCAAGGCAATGACCAGCTCAATAGCGCCGAAGAGTATGCCCCGCTGATTATTCGTTATTACGATGGTGCTGCGTTACGTTTGCGTGATGTGGCGACAGTCAGTGATAGCGTGGAAAATCGCTATAACAGTGGTTTTTTTAATGATCAAGAAGCCGTGTTGTTGGTAATCAATCGACAGGCCAGTGCCAATATCATTGCCACCATTGAAGCGGTTCAAGCTGAATTACCCGCCTTGCAAGCTGTATTGCCGGCCAGCGCTAAGCTTGAAGTCGCGATGGATCGATCTTCGGTGATTCGTGCGACCTTGCATGAGGCCGAGCGCTCGCTATTGATCGCCACTGCTTTAGTGATTGCTGTGGTGATGTTGTTTTTAGGGCATTGGCGCGCAGCTGTGATTCCTGCACTGGCGGTGCCCGTATCGCTTATTGGCAGTTTTGCTGCGATGTATATGTTGGATTTTTCGCTGAACAATTTGTCGTTGATGGCCTTGATTATTGCAACAGGCTTGGTGGTGGATGACGCAATTGTTGTTTTAGAAAATATCTCCCGACACATCAATAACGGCAAAAAACCATTACAAGCGGCGATAGAGGGTTCTCGCGAAGTGGGCTTTACCTTGCTGTCGATGAACCTATCATTGGTGGTGGTGTTTGTTTCCATTCTCTTTATGGGTGGTTTGATTGAGCGCTTGTTCCGTGAGTTTTCGATCACCTTAACCGTGGCGATTTTGATCTCGTTGTTGGTGTCGTTGACCTTAACTCCGATGCTCTGCGCGCGCTGGTTGCGACCGGTTGTGCAGGAAGAGCAGAAAGCTAATCTGATCCAGCGCTTTGGTCGGCGCATTGCCGCTGGTTATCAGCGCTCCTTGGCTTGGACTCTGAATTATCAAGGCTGGATGCTGTTTGGCTTGCTGCTGACGGTTGCTCTAAATGTGTGGCTATTTATTGCCGTGCCGAAAACTTTTATGCCACAGCAAGATACCGGGCAGCTGATGGGCTTTATCCGCAGTGATGATGGTTTGTCTTATCATACGATGCAGCCAAAAATGGAAGTCTATCGTCAGACACTACTTAAAGATAAAGACGTGCAGACAGTTGCTGGATTTATTAGTGGTGGCAGTAATGCTTTTTTAATTGTGCGTTTAAAACCGATTGCTGAACGCAGCCACTCCGCGCAGGAGATTGTTGATCGATTGCGGGGACAGATCCCACCAGTGGCAGGCTCACGGCTGTTTTTAATGCCAGATCAGGATCTTAATGTTGGCCGTCGAGAAGGCAGCAGTGCCGATAATGAGTATGTGCTGCTGGCCAGTGATTTGGATGATTTACGCGTTTGGCAGCCCAAGGTCCGTGACGCCTTAAAAAACTTGCCTGAACTGATTGATATTGACAGTAAAGAAGGCCGTGGCGCACAACAAGTGACGCTTGAAGTGGACCGTGCCACGGCCGCACGCCTGGGTGTTGATATGGCGATGGTCACCTCAATGCTGAATAACGCCTTTAGTCAGCGTCAGGTTTCAACCATCTATGAAAGCCTTAATCAGTACAGTGTGGTATTGGAAATTGATCCACAGCTTGTTGGCTCACCACAGGTTCTTGAGCAAGTACAGGTGATTGGTAGTAATGGCGAACGCATTCCGTTATCGGCCTTTACTCGTTGGGAGTCGAGCTTGCAAGAAGATCGCGTGCAGCATGATGGCCAATTTGCAGTGGAAAGCATTGGCTTCTCGTTAGCACCAGGGTTCAGTTTAGAGGAGGCCAGTCTGGCGATTGAGCAGGCCATGGCGCGGATTAACTTGCCCAACGAAGTACAAGGAAAACTCGGTGGCACTGCAGGAGTCTTTCAACAAAGCCAAGGTGTGCAAGGGTTAATGTTGCTGATGTCGATTGTCATCGTGTATTTGGTGTTGGGTGTGTTGTATGAAAGTTATATCCATCCACTGACCATTCTTTCTACGCTGCCGTCGGCCGGCGTTGGTGCGCTCTTAGCCATTGAGCTCACCGGAGGTGAGTTCAGTTTGATTTCTTTGTTAGGCCTGTTTTTGCTGATTGGCGTGGTGAAGAAGAATGCTATTTTGATGGTTGATCTCGCCTTGCAGCTGCAGCGAGAAATGAAAATGAGTGCTGAACAGGCCATTCAACAGGCCTGTGCACAACGTTTTCGGCCGATTATGATGACCACTATGGCGGCGATTCTCGGTGCGGTGCCGCTGCTCATCAGTAGTGCAGAAGGCTCGGAAGCGCGCCAACCATTGGGTTTGGCGATTGTTGGTGGCTTGCTGTTGAGTCAGCTGTTGACCTTATATAGCACGCCAGCCGTATATTTATTTTTTGATCGTTTAAGCGCCCGTGTTCGGCGTAAAAAAACGCCAACAACGACGGAAGTAAGCCATGAAACAGATCGTTAAATTCAGCGTGTTCGCCTTGGCGGGTATCGTGTTAAGCGGCTGTGTACTGGGCCCAGACTATCAACGTCCTGAGGCCTCTGTGCCGGTTGAGTTTCGCCATGCACCGGGTTGGAAAGTAGCGCAGCCGGCTGATTTACCAAGGTCGGTAGCCTGGTGGGCGTTGTATCAGGATGTGCAATTGGCAGACTTGCTTAAGCAATTGGAGGTATCGAACCAAAATTTGCGTGAGGCAGAAGCCGCATGGCGTGAGGCTCGGGCTTTAGTGGGCGGTAGTCGTTCAGCCTTGTACCCCAAAGCCACAGGGCAGGTGGGGACAACACGCAGTGGCAATGATATAGACGTTGGTAAAAGCAATGAGGTTGCGCTGGGTCTCAGTTGGCAGTTGGATATTTGGGGGCAAGTGCGCCGCCAAGTTGAATCCAGTCAAGCCAGTGCTCAGGCCAGTGCTGCAGAATGGGCTGGGGTGCGCTTAAGCCAGCAGTCCGAGTTGGTGCAAAACTACCTGCAGTTGCGGGTGATTGATGAACAAATGCGCTTACTGGATGCCACGATTCTTGCTTATCAGCGCTCTTTAAATGTGACGGAAAACCGCTACACTGCCGGACTGGTCACGCGGGCTGATGTCAGTCAGGCGCTCACTCAGCTGAAAAACACCCAAGCCCAACGACTTGACTTAGATTGGCAACGTGCTCGCTATGAGCATGCCTTGGCGTTGTTAGTCGGTAGCACGCCAAATGCGTTGCAGGTTAGCAGTGTTGAGACTTTACCTGTTTTACCTCTCCTGCCAATCGACGTACCGTCAAGCTTGCTTGAGCGTCGTCCTGATATCGCTGCAGCTGAGCGTCGAGTGATGGCGGCCAATGCGGAGATTGGTGTAGCTGAGAGCGCCTATTTCCCTGATTTAACGTTGAGTGCCTCGGGTGGTTACCGTGGCAGTAATTTAGCCGACTGGATCAGTATGCCCAATCGTTTTTGGTCGATTGGTCCGCAGTTTGCTATGACATTATTTGATGCGGGTTTGCGGCGTTCGCAAGTTGAACAAGCCGAAGCACGTTATGACCAGCAGGTTGCGCGTTATCGTCAAGCGACTTTACAGGCGATTGGTGAGGTGGAAGATGCGTTGGTGCAACTCAATGTCTTAGCACAGGAAATTGATGTGCAGCGTGAAGCGTTAGCCGCTTCGCAAGAGGCCTTGAGGTTAACTGAAAACCAATATGCGGCGGGGATGGTGGATTATTTAGCGGTGAGCAGTGCACAAACCAGCGCGTTAAACAGTGAGCGTACGCTGCTTAATTTACTGGGCACACAATTGACCGCCAGTGTGCAGTTGATCAGTGCGCTCGGTGGTGGCTGGCAGGTAGAGTCCAGCGCGCAGTGAAGTATCGTAGCCAGCACTGCGCGCTGATTTGATTTAGTCGATAAGGCCGTCTGCGCGAAACATCGACTTGATGCCACGTAAGGCTTGGCGTGAGCGGTCGAGGTTTTCAATCAGGGCAAAGCGTACGTAATCATCGCCGTAGTCACCAAAGCCGATGCCTGGAGAAACGCTGATCTTTGCCTCAGCCAGTAGCTTCTTAGAAAACTCAAGCGAACCTAAATGTGCATAGGCTTCAGGGATTTTCGCCCAGATGTACATCGAAGCTTTTGGGTTTTCTACCATCCAACCAATTTCATGCAAGCCTTTAACCATCACGTTACGACGCTGCCGGTACTTCTCAGCAATATCCAACACACACTGCTGGTCACCTTCTAAAGCAGCAATTGCAGCGACTTGCAGTGGGGTAAAAGTGCCATAGTCGTGATAGCTTTTAATGCGTGCTAAAGCATTGACCAACTCATGATTACCCACCATAAAGCCAATCCGCCAACCGGCCATATTGTAGCTTTTTGATAGGGTGAAGAACTCTACTGCGACATCACGCGCGCCTTCAACTTGCATAATTGACGGGGCTTTCCAGCCGTCATAGACGATATCTGCATAGGCTAAGTCGTGAATCACAATGATATTGTGTTCGCGGGCAAGAGCGACCACGCGCTCAAAGAAGTCCAACTCGACACATTGCGCAGTGGGATTGGATGGAAAACCAAGAATCATCATTTTCGGCTTGGGAATTGATTCGCGAATCGCTTTCTCAAGCTCAACAAAGAAGTCCACCCCAGGAATCAAAGGCACTGAGCGTACTTGTGCTCCAGCAATCACTGCACCATAAATATGAATTGGGTAACTTGGATTAGGCACCAAGACCATATCGCCTTGATCCAAGGTGGCGAGCATCAGATGCGCGAGACCTTCTTTGGAACCAATGGTGACAATGGCTTCGGTTTCAGGATCGAGTTCAACGTCGTAGCGCTTCTTGTACCAGTTGGTAATGGCCCGGCGTAGGCGTGGAATTCCGCGTGAAGTGGAGTAGCCGTGGGTGTCTTCACGCTGCGCCACTTGCACCAATTTTTCGACAATATGTGGCGGTGTGGCACCGTCGGGATTGCCCATACTGAAATCAATAATATCTTCACCACGACGGCGTGCGGCCATCTTTAATTCAGCCGTGATATTGAAAACATAAGGGGGCAGGCGATCGATGCGCGAAAAGCGCCGTGGTGGACGGGTATCAGTCATGTGAACCTCAAAACGTAAGCGCCCAGAACCGTCTGAGCGACGCTGACTCATGCGTGAGTCAAGCTGACAAAAGTACGCCCAGTTGTTCTGAAGTTCAAGTCTGTTGCGTGCAAAAGCTCAGCGGAAACGTGGACCATAAACTGCGATCATTAATAAAGCTGCGGCTACAACTGCAAATGCGCTACTTAGCGAACTGTAATGTGCGATGGCACCCATCATTGCCGGTCCCGCTAAAACGCCGGCAAAACCGATGGTGGTGGCGGCAGTAATCGCTAAGTGAGTGGGCATGTGTTTTTGTTGGTTCAAGGATGAAATCAGTACGGGTGAAACGTTGGCGCAACCTAAGCCGCACAATGCAAAACCGAGTAGAGTGATACCCCAGTGTGTACTGATAATACTCAGTACGATGCCACCTGATGCGAGCAAACCTCCGCCGACAAGAATGCGCACTCGGCCAAATAATTTGACCATTGCATCACCTAAAAAACGACCTATCGCCACCATTGCAGAGAAGCTGGCATAGCCAAGACCCGCTTGGGCTGTAGCGATATGTTTATCTTCTATCAGGTATAAGGCGCTCCAATCGAGTAACACGCCTTCAGCCAGATAAACAATAAAGCACATTACTCCGACCAGTAGAATCCAGCCATTGGGCCAAATAAAAGCATCTTTGCCACTTAGGGTACGTTCGTCCAAATAGCCACGAACGGCATATAAACTCAGCAGTAAGATTGTAACTATGGCCACGAGGGTGCTGAGTAGGGCAGATAATCCGAGTGTCAGAAGCATAATCATCAGCACGGCGCCGACAATAGTGCCGACGCTAAACATGCCATGAAAATTGGACATCATGCTGCGATTGGCGCGGTTCTCAATACTCAACGCTTGAATGTTAAAGATCACGTCAAGGACACCTAAGCTGCCACCAAAACAGAACAGTGCCAGTCCCAACAATTCTAATGATGTGGCAGTGACCATGCTCAGTAATGCGCCAAGCAAAATCAGCGTTACCACAAATAGGCAGTGGCGGATGCTAAAACGATTGGTCAGTGCCGCTGAGAGTGGCATGCAGCATAGCGAGCCAGCCCCAATGCATAGCAGCATTAAACCAAAGGTGGCATCGCTCATGGGAATATGCAAACGCACATACGGCACCAGGGGTGCCCAAATTGATAAACCAATACCGGCGATGAAAAAGCCGATGCGGCTGCTAAGAATATTAAAAAATAGAGAATCGTTACTGGATTTCAAGGAAGACATGTGCGCTCAGCTCTTAGAAAAATAAAGGGTTATTTTCTAAAAGCGCAGTTACCACAGATGCAGTATTCCGTGGTCAAAACTGCACAGTAGCCAGGCGTGCTGTAGAGCGGTGAGTAAAGGCATAGTGTCACTTTAATCAGGGTGGCTATAACCAATGCGAGCGTGCATCAGTCAGGGCAAGAGAAATATAAATTCGCGGTTTGGAACGTGCTATATTACGCACAAATAATTGTTCTGTGATATGTATTATGAAGTTTGTTCATCAGCGAGAATATTTAAAAGAAGGCGATGCTGTGGTGATTCAGTGCTCGCAAACCTGCAATATCCGTTTAATGAGTGACGCTAATTTCCGTAGTTTTAAAAACGGTGGTCGCCATACCTATCATGGTGGTGCCTTTGATCGTTTCCCAGCGCGTCTTATAGTGCCAAGCACCGGCTATTGGAATATCACCTTGGATACGGTCAGCCGCCGTGCGATCAGCGTGACACGTAAACCGACCTTTACGCATAAAATCAAAATCGTTCGTAATAAAGATTAAACCATTATTTAGCGCTGGCCTGTCCTAGCCCAGCGCTGTATCGAGAAACATCATTACCGCAAAGCCTGCCATTAATCCAGTTGTCGCAGCAGCTTGGTGACCGTTGCGATGGGTTTCTGGGATCACTTCGTGGCATACCACAAAAATCATTGCGCCGGCGGCTAAGCCCATGCTCATTGGGTAAGCCCAGGCTAAGCCGCTTGACATAGCGAAGCCTAAAATAGCGCCTAAAGGCTCTAATATGCCTGTGGCTGCGCCAATTAGAAAAGCTTTGCTGCTGCCCAATCCTACGCTGCGTAGCGCTAGCGCAACGGCAAATCCTTCTGGCACATCTTGGATGGCAATGGCGAAGGTCAGCGGTAGGCCGATTTTGAAATCACCATGGGTGAAAGAAATACCGATGGCCATGCCTTCTGGCAAATTATGCAAAGCAATTGCGAAAATAAATAACCATATCCCGCTAAGACGTTGGCACTCGGGGCCGCATAACGCTTCGCTGGCTTGTTGATGCGGGGTAAAGTAATCAAGCCCGAGCATCAGCAACGTGCCTAAGCCGAGTCCAAAGACAACAATGGAGGCGGCAATTGCCCGCTGCTCGAATAGTTCTTCTGCGGCTTCGATTCCGGGTAAAATTAATGAAAACGCGCTGGCCGCTAGCATCATTCCAGCGGCAAAGCCAAGCAAGGCATCTTGAATACGCACACTGATACTGCGGGTAAAAAAGATCAGTGATGCCCCGATTGCCGTGGCTAAAAAACCAGCCATGCCACCGCTGAATGCGTAGTGAAAGTTATCAAGGTGCATGCCTTGATAGGCCGTGATTAGGAGCAGTAACAGAATCAATACTAAGCTGCTAACAAAGCTTAAAGTCAACCAAGGCTTGTGGCGTGCTTGTGCGCGCCATGCGTTAATCAGTTCTTGATGAGCTTTATCAGTACTTCGCATATCTGCTGTCTCCCAAACAGTGCTTGAGTGTACGTCATACGCTGGCTGTATTCATATATGCCTAGCCTATGTCGCGCTGTGTAAGTTGGCCAATCAAAGCAAAAGCATTGAGCAGGTTGTGTGCATGCTCGCGCTGGTGCTGTTTTTCCCTCACGAGACTTCCTGTCTCGATTCGGGCGCTGCGCCATCCATGGCTACGCTTGCCACAGCAGCAGCGCGGTACTCATTGAATAGATGTGTCGCTGGTTAGTCTGTCGCACGACGCAAAGGCTAAAAGCATGAGGGTGAGAGAGCGTCAGTGTCTTTGCTTTTGCTTTAGTGACTTGTACGCGTCAGAGCCAACGCTGCAGATGCTCAACGAGTGCTTCGAGGAGGGTGTGGTGAGCGAGCCAAGGATGGCGAAGCGCCGGAGTTGAACCCTGGATGGGTTCATCGACGGATTAACACTTTCCTCGAAGTACGACGGGCACACTTTTTCCAAACCCTAGAAGGAAAACCTATTCAAGCGCTGTGTGTGATCACTGTCGCGGGTATGGCCCGCTCATACAGGAGGTATCAGTTATTTAATGCTACAAACAAAAATGCCCCGCACGAGGCGGGGCATTTGGTTTTGCAAACGACGCTACATTACACTTCTAATACCGGAATCGTTGCTTTCGCAGCGGCTTCTTGGTAAGAGGCAATTTCATCGAAGCTGAGGTAGCGGTAAACGTCGGCAGCCATGCTGTCGATGTCTTTAGCGTACGCCATGTACTCTTCAACGGTTGGTAACTTGCCAATGATTGAGGCAACAGCCGCAAGCTCAGCAGAAGCCAAGAATACGTCAGTATTGTCACCTAAACGGTTCGGGAAGTTACGGGTTGAAGTCGAAACAACAGTTGCACCTGTTTCAACACGCGCTTGGTTACCCATGCACAGTGAGCAGCCTGGCATTTCCATGCGTGCGCCTGCTTTATTGAAGATGTCGTAGTAACCTTCTTCGGTCAACTGGTACTGATCCATGCGGGTTGGTGGCGCTAACCACAGACGTGTAGGCATAGTGCCTTCAACTTTCTGTAGCAGTTTACCTGCCGCACGGAAGTGACCAATGTTAGTCATGCACGAACCGATGAATACTTCATCAATTTTGCGACCTTGAACAGAAGACAACAAGCGTGCGTCATCTGGATCATTCGGTGCGCAAAGGATTGGTTCTTTGATATCAGCCATATCGATTTCGATAATGGTTGCGTATTCAGCGTTGGCATCAGCGGATAACAATTGTGGATTAGCTAACCATGCTTCCATTGCTTGCGCACGACGCTCAATCGTACGTGCATCGCCGTAACCTTCACCGATCATCCAGCGCAGCAGGGTGATGTTGGATTTTAGGTATTCAGCAATCACGTCTTCTGGCAGTTTAATTGTGCAACCTGCAGCAGAGCGCTCAGCAGAGGCGTCAGATAATTCGAACGCTTGCTCAACGGTTAGACCGGTCAGACCTTCAATTTCAAGAATGCGGCCAGAGAAGATATTCTTCTTGCCTTTTTTCTCAACGGTCAGGTGACCTTCTTTGATCGCGTAATAAGGAATCGCATGAACAAGGTCACGTAAGGTGATACCTGGGTTCATTTTACCTTTGAAGCGAACCAGTACTGACTCAGGCATATCCAATGGCATTACACCAGTGGCTGCGGCGAACGCAACGAGACCAGAACCTGCTGGGAACGAAATACCCATTGGGAAACGGGTGTGAGAGTCACCACCTGTACCAACGGTGTCAGGCAACAACATACGGTTCAACCAGCTGTGGATGATACCGTCGCCTGGACGCAGTGAAACACCACCACGGTTCATGATGAAGTCAGGCAATGTGTGGTGCGTAATTTCGTCAATTGGTTTTGGGTAAGCTGCAGTGTGGCAGAAAGACTGCATGACGAGGTCTGCAGAGAAGCCCAAGCAAGCCAAATCTTTCAACTCGTCACGGGTCATTGGGCCGGTGGTGTCTTGCGAACCAACGGTGGTCATTTTTGGCTCACAGTAAGTGCCAGGACGTACACCTTGACCTTCTGCTAAACCACAAGCGCGACCCACCATTTTTTGCGCTAAGGTGAAACCTTTACCGCTATCAGCTGGTGCAACTGGTTTTTTGAACAAGTCTGCTGAGCCTAAGCCAAGTTCTGCGCGTGCTTTGTCAGTTAGGCCACGACCAATGATCAATGGAATACGGCCGCCGGCACGTACTTCATCAAGCAAAACGTCAGTTTTTAGTTCGAAGGTCGTAACTAACTCATTAGAGTCATGACGACGTACTTCACCTTTGTATGGGTAAACGTCAATCACGTCGCCCATGTTCAGGTTAGTGCAATCGAATTCGATTGGCAGTGCGCCGGCATCTTCCATCGTGTTGTAGAAGATTGGCGCAATTTTAGTACCGAAGCAGAAACCACCCGCGCGCTTGTTAGGTACGTTCGGGATATCGTCACCGAAGAACCACAGCACAGAGTTGGTGGCTGATTTACGTGAAGAACCCGTACCGACCACATCGCCAACGTAAGCGACTGGGAAGCCTTGAGCTTTCAGTGCTTCCATTTGTTTGATTGGGCCGATTGAGCCTGCAACGTCTGGGTTGATACCATCACGTGTCATTTTCAGCATCGCTAAGGCGTGCAATGGAATGTCAGGACGTGACCATGCGTCTGGCGCAGGGGACAGATCATCCGTGTTGGTTTCGCCAGTGACTTTGAACACGCTTAAGGTGATTTTTTCTTCAAGTGCTGGGCGGGCTTTAAACCACTCACCGTCAGCCCATGATTGCATCACAGCTTTAGCGTTGGCATTACCTGCTTTAGCTTTCTCAGCGACATCATGGAATGCATCAAACATCAATAAAGTGTGCTTTAACTCAGCCGCTGCTAAACCAGAGAGCTCAGCATTGTCTAATAATGCAACCAATGTTTCGATGTTGTAGCCACCTTGCATGGTGCCTAACAATTTAACAGCGTGTGCTTTATCGATCAGAGGTGAAGTAGCTTCGCCTTTAGCGATTGCTGATAAGAAACCGGCTTTAACATAAGCGGCTTCGTCAACACCAGCAGGAACGCGATCAGTGATCAGTTCCAGTAGGAATGCTTCTTCACCGGCAGGTGGATTTTTCAGTAGCGCAACTAAACCAGTGGTTTGTTCGCTGGTCAGAGGCTGAGGGACAATGCCCTGTTCAGCACGTTCTGCTACGTGTTTGCGGTAGGCTTCAAGCACAGTATTTTATCCTCATCATTGGCCCCCAAACAGGGAAGGGGCGCTTATCCAGAAGCTGTTTTCAAAGTGTTGCAGGTACGTGTAATCAAATTAAACTGAAATTTTACGCTTACTATCGACGTTGCAGTAATTAAAAAGATAACCCTTTACGCTTTGAAAACAGCTTCGACGTTGGACGTGATCGCCTAAAATGGCGCGCTTATTCTAAGCTACAAGCGCTATAAAGTTAAGGGGCATTCATGGTTTTGCATAGGTATTTACATGTTAGACCTTGGGCTAACATGCTTTTTACGGTATTTGCAGCGCCTTAGATCTGCTAGAAAAACAGCCGCTCAAAAGTGCCATTGGGCGGCTGTTTATAAGTGCTCGCAGGGCGTTTTAGCGCTCGAGCTGGGTTTCTAGGTGCGCCATCATGTCTTCTGGTTTAAGGACTAATACATCAGTTTCTAAGGCGTCGAGTACCACTTCGGCTGTGTTGCCAATCAGTGCGCCGGATAAGCCCGTGCGCGCCACAGTGCCAATGACGGTGACCACGGCATCCAGCTCTTTAGCCATTTCTGGAATCAAGATATCCGCTGGGCCTTCTTTAATGTGCATCTGGCTGTCTTCGAGTTCAAACTCTTTGACAAATTTTGCACATTGCTCACGGTAGCGTGCTTCGATGGTTTCACGCAGCTGGAAGGTTGGGTCAGAGGCCGACAGCATGGGTGATGGATGGGCCGTCAAAACGTGCAAAGTGGCCTTAGCAATAGCTGCTACCTCATAGGCATTGCTGATTAAGCTGGCATGTAAGGCTTTATGTTCGGCGCTGCTGTTAGCGACGTCTACTGCGACAAGAATAGTGCCGTCGGTCCATGGTCGATTGGTTTTTGCGATCAGTACAGGGCATGGGCAGTAACGCAATAGTTTCCAGTCATCGGGGGTTAGTAGGGCGCGTTTGAGTGGGTTTTCTGGGAAGTGTTGTTTAATCACTAGGCCACAGCTTTCTTCTTGCTGTACTTGAATAATGGTTTCGTGAAAGTTGTTATGCCAAGCTTGCTGGGTGGTGACTTCGTAGCCATCTTCTTTGAGCTCTTGTGCTTTATCAGCAAGTTCTTTGGCGTACTCTCCGCGCTTATCGCAGATTAATAGATGTAAGCGTGATTGAGTCACTCCAGCAATCAATTTAGCACGCTTAAGTGCCAGTTCTTCAGGCTGACTTGGGGTCATAACAACCAAGATGGTACGAATAGCTTGCATGTGTATCTCCTGCTGTTTTTTAGAATAGAGACGATTACTGACTATCATGCCAGCTCTAACTTGCGCTGGGTATTGATATCTATCAACGCTAAAGGCTGGCTGTTCTGCGCTTGCACCGTATAATGCTGTGCATTAATTATCGCCGCTAGTGTATGACTATGTTAATACCTGAAATTGAAGCTTTTTTACAGTGCCAAACACCACAGAGCTGGGTTGATTGTGCGCTGGATCACCCTGAAGAGTTGCTGCTTGATCATGCTAATTGTGAAAAGAAAGCAGCAGGAACGGCACTGACTTTAATGTTTCGTTACCCCGAGCGGGAAGAGTTGTTACAGCATTTATCGCGTTTGGCTCGTGAAGAATTGCGCCACTTTGAGCAAGTCACGGCAATTATGAAAAAACGTGGTATGCGCTATCGGCAGATTACCGCATCCAGTTATGCGCAGCGCCTGCATAAGCATGTGGCCAAGCAAGAGCCTGAGAAACTGATTGATAGTTTGATTGTTTTGGCTTTTATTGAAGCGCGCTCTTGTGAGCGTTTTTATCGTTTGGCGCCGTATCTAGATGAAGAGCTCGGTCGTTTCTATACATCATTATTGAAATCAGAATCACGCCATTTTGAGGGCTATTTACGTATGGCGCAGCTGTACGCTAAACAACCCATTGATCAGCGCGTGGCGTTTTTTGCAGAAGTTGAGCGCGAAGCGATTCTCACCGCAGATGAAGTGTTTAGGTTTCACAGTGGTGTGCCCAAGCAGGCGACTGAGACGACGCAGGCTTAACAGTCCGTTGTGGTGCTGCTAAAGGGCAGTGGTTGTAGCTTGAGTTGTGAAGCGCTGGCTTCGATATACCAGCCTTGTGTATCCCAGTCGCCGAGAACAATACGCTGTTTTTCATTGCCCAGGTCGTGCACTGCAGGACGATGGGTATGGCCGTGAATGAGCGTGCGCACTTTGTATTGCGCCATCACACGAGCCACTTCTTCATGATTTACATCGGTAATGTCGCTGGCTTTCATGCGTGTGCTGGTTTTGCTTTTTTGCCGTAAATCGCCAGCCAAGCGTTGGCGCGTGCGCAGTGGTAAGTTGCGTAAGATGAATAAAATCAACGGGTTGCGCAAAACTCTTCGCAAATGAATGTAACTATGATCGCTGGTGCAAAGGCTGTCGCCATGCATAAGTAATACTTGCTCACCGGCCAATTGCACCACGCTTGGGTCCTTGAGCAGCTGGCAGTCGGCCTGCTCGCAAAACGCATCACCGATTAAAAAATCGCGATTGCCATGCATTAGAAAAATCTGGGTGCCGGTTGCAGCGACCTCGCTGAGCGCTTCGGCAATGCTGCGCTGAAAGGGCGTGATGGCATCGTCGCCAATCCATACTTCAAAAAAATCACCTAAAATATACAGTGTTTGTGCATGCTTAGCATGCTGCTGAAGAAACGCAAGGAACGCGCCGGTAATGTCCGGGCGCTCCTCGTGTAAATGTAAATCAGAAATCAGCAGAATCACTCAATGATCTCGGCTTTTTCGATAATGACATCGTCACGTGGTACATCTTGGTGGCCGCCTTTGTTGCCTGTGGCAACGTTTTTGATTGCATTAACGACGTCCATACCTTCAACCACTTCACCAAATACGGTGTAACCCCAACCTTGAGTGGTTGGTGCGCTGTGATCGAGGAAATCGTTGTCTTTCACGTTAATAAAAAACTGTGCTGAAGCGGAATGCGGTTCCATGGTGCGTGCCATGGCAATGGTGCCAAGTTTGTTGGAAACGCCGTTATTGGCTTCATTTTTAATCGTTGCGCGGGTGTCTTTTTGTTTCATATCGCTGTCGAAGCCACCGCCTTGGATCATGAAGTTGCTGATCACGCGGTGAAAGATGGTGTTGTCGTAATGGCCATCTTTAACGTACTGGATGAAATTCGCTACAGTTTCTGGCGCTTTATCAGCAAACAGTTTTAAAGTGATCACGCCGTGATTGGTGTGTAATTTAATCATTGAGTCAATCCATAGAAGCTAAAAGGTCATAGACCTGTCAGAGAGCTGGCAGGTTCGGGTATGATAAGCACTTTATTTGAGCCAGCCTACCCATAATAGGCAGTAATGAGTATTTAAGAGCCCATGAGCACGTCTGATTCTTCCGTTAATGTCGCCGCGAACTTTCTTCGTCCTATTCTTGAAGCTGATTTACAGTCAGGCAAGCACAGTCGTATTGTTACGCGTTTTCCGCCTGAACCGAACGGTTACTTGCATATTGGTCATGCTAAAGCCATCTGTCTAAACTTTGGTTTAGCCAAAGAATTAGGGGGCGTCTGTCATTTGCGTTTTGATGACACCAATCCTGCAAAAGAAGATCAAGAATACATCGAGGCGATTAAAAATGATGTGAATTGGCTGGGCTTTCAGTGGGAGGGTGAAGCACGCTTTGCCTCAGATTACTTTGAGCAACTGTATGCATGGGCGGTTTACTTAGTTGAGCAGGGCAAGGCGTATGTCTGTGATTTAACGTCTGAACAAGCTCGAGAGTATCGCGGGAATTTAACTGAGCCAGGTAAAAACAGTCCTTTTCGCGAGCGCAGTGTCAGTGAAAACCTAGACTTGCTCACTCGCATGCGTGCGGGTGAGTTCCCTGATGGTGCGCGTGCATTACGGGTCAAGATTGATATGGCTTCGCCGAATATGAATCTACGTGATCCTATTGTGTACCGTATTCGCCATGCGCATCATCACCAGACCGGTGATAAGTGGTGCATCTATCCAAGTTATGATTTTACTCATGGTCAATCTGATGCGATTGAGTTGATTACGCATTCGATTTGCACCTTAGAGTTTGAAGATCATCGTCCATTGTATGAGTGGTTCTTGGAACAATTACCGGTTCCAGCGAAACCACGTCAGTACGAATTTGCACGTTTAAACTTGAATTACACCGTGACCAGTAAGCGTAAACTCAAACAGTTGGTCGATGAAAAACACGTGACAGGTTGGGATGACCCGCGCATGTCAACGATCAGCGGCTTCCGTCGTCGCGGCTATACGTCATCTTCTATTCGTAATTTCTGCGACATGATTGGGGTGAGTCGTGCAGGCGGTGTTGTTGATTTGGGTATGCTGGAGTTCTGCATCCGTGAGGATCTTGATACCAACGCATCGCGTGCGATGTGTGTGCTTAAACCCATCAAAGTGGTGATCAGTAACTATCCGCAAGATCAAGAGTTAATTTTGCAGCTGCCACGTCATCCTAAGCGTGATATCGGCACGCGTGAATTACCTTTTGCCCGTGAAATTTACATTGATGCCAGCGACTATGAAGAAACGCCGCCTAAGGGCTATAAGCGTTTAGTGCCAGGGGGCGAAGTACGTCTGCGCGGTAGCTATGTGATTCGTGCTGATGAAGCGATTCGTGATGCCGAGGGCAATGTGATTGAACTTCGTTGCTCTTACGACCCGGAAACCCTGGGCAAAAATCCAGAAGGCCGTAAAGTTAAAGGAGTGATTCACTGGGTGCCAGCCGCACAAAGTGTTGCCTGTGAAGTCCGTTTGTACGACCGCTTATTTAAAACCGCAAACCCAGATAAAGATGAAGATGGATCGACCAGCGAATCATTCCTCGACAATATCAACCCTGAGTCCTTAGTGGTGTTAACAGGTTGCCGCGCTGAGCCATCTTTGTTGCAAGCACAAGTGGGTGACAGTTTTCAGTTTGAACGTGAAGGTTACTTCTGCCTAGACAGCCGTGATAGCACGCCAGAGGCATTGGTATTTAATCGTACTGTAACTTTGCGTGATTCGTGGGGGCAGGCATGAGTTTAAATATTTATAACACCCTGACTAAACGTAAAGAGCCACTGCAGCCGCTAGAAGGCAAGCATGTACGCATGTATGTCTGTGGCATGACCGTGTATGACTTCTGTCATATTGGTCATGCGCGGGTGATGGTGGCGTTTGATGTGGTGACGCGTTGGTTACGTTACCGTGGTTACGATGTCACTTATGTACGTAATATCACTGATATTGACGACAAGATCATCCGTCGTGCGCAAGAAAATAACGAGCCGTTTGAGCAGCTGGTTGAGCGCATGATTGCTGCCATGCATGAAGATGAAGACCGTCTCAATGTGTTGCGTCCAGACCAAGAGCCGCGTGCGACCAATCATATTGATGGCATGTTCAAGATGATCCAAACCTTAATCGATAAAGGGTTTGCTTATGCGGCGGCCAATGGTGATGTGTATTACCGTGTGGCCAAATTTGTCGGCTATGGCAAATTATCACGCCGCAACATCAACGATTTAAAAATCGGTGCGCGTATCGAAGTGGATGAATCGAAAGAAGATCCATTGGATTTTGTGTTGTGGAAATCGGCAAAACCAGGTGAGCCAAGCTGGCAATCACCGTGGGGCGCAGGGCGTCCAGGCTGGCATATTGAGTGTTCAGTGATGTCGACCTGCTGCCTCGGTGACAGTTTTGATATTCATGGTGGTGGTCCAGATTTAGTTTTCCCGCACCATGAGAATGAAATTGCGCAAAGTGAAGCCGCCACCGGTAAGCAGTATGCCACCACTTGGATGCATGCTGGTGCAGTACGGGTTGATGGCGAGAAGATGTCCAAATCGTTGGGCAATTTTTTCACTATTCGTGATGTCTTGGAAAAGTATCACCCTGAAGTGGTGCGCTATCTTTTAGTTTCCAGTCATTACCGTAGCGCAATTAATTATTCAGAAGAAAACTTGCGTGAAGCCAAATCGGCATTGGAACGTTTCTATCTGACTTTAAAAGGTGTCGACAGTGCGCCTGCCGCTGGTGGTGAGGCTTTCGTTGAGCGCTTTACTAAAGCGATGGACGATGACTTTAATGCGCCTGAAGCCTGCTCCGTGTTGTTTGAGATGGCCCGCGAAGTCAATCGTCTAAACAGTCAAAACCCTGCTGCGGCTGCGGGTTTGGCTGCGCGCATGAAAGAGTTGGCTGCAGTGCTGGGTATTTTGCAGTTGCAACCCAATGCTTTTTTACAAGCAGGCTCTGAGAAACGTGTCGATGTTGCACAGGTTGACGCGCTAATTGCTGCGCGTTTGGCTGCTCGACAAAATAAAAACTGGGCTGAATCAGACCGAATTCGTGACGAGTTGACTGCACTGGGCATCGTTCTTGAAGATGGAAAAGATGGCACCGGTTGGCGTTTTGCTGATCAATAACACGCGGTGTGAATGCTGTGCGAGACCTTCGCTCTCGTGCAGCATGTATAGGTTAACTATGTATTTGAATAACAAAAATGGAGAGCTCTATGCAGCATTTTTTTAATACGCCGGTGCGCTGCATGTTAAGCACAATACTGGTTGCCGGTTGTTTGAGCCTATCGCATTCGGTTGTTGCAGCAGAGGTCGATGATTACGATGAGTCGTGGGTGGATTTCGGTGAAAACCAAGACCCTTGGGAAAATACTAACCGAGCGATTTTTCGTTTCAATGATGCGCTCGATCGCTGGGCTTTAAAACCTATTGCGAAGGGTTATCAAAAGATCACCCCCGATCTGATTGAAGACGGTGTACACAATGTGTTTCGTAATGTGGCCGAGGTGAGAAATCTGGCTAACAATGTGCTGCAAGTTAAATGGCATGATGCTGGCGTAGATACAGCGCGGTTTTTCTTTAATAGCACCTTTGGTGTTTTAGGTTTTTTTGATGTAGCGACGAAGATGGGCTTGCAGCGTAATGATGAGGATTTTGGACAGACTCTAGGTGTTTGGGGGCTGTCAAGTGGTCCTTATGTGGTGTTGCCGTTGCTTGGCCCTAGCACTGTGCGTGATACGTTTGCGAAATACCCTGATGGTTACATAGGTGCCTATCGTTATATCAATGATATACCCGCACGCAACGGTGTTTTTGCATTAAATATTGTCGACACCCGCTCGAGTCTGCTCTCAGCAGAACGTTTGATTTCTGGGGATAAGTATCGCTTTATTCGTAATGCATTTTTGCAGAACCGTGAGTTTCGCGTGCTTGACGGCAATGTGGTGGATGATTTTTAAACGTCTGACTTTATTGCATTGAGATAATGGCTAAACCAATGGATAGGCGGCCATTATCGATTTTCTCTATGCGTTGTATGTGTGTGTCTGCTTGTAGGCCGGTGAGTTCTGTGTGTGAGGATGGAATCAGGACACGAATGGATTGGCCTTGGCTGAGTGACAAAGAAGCGTCGGTTTCAATTTGCATGCCTGTACTGGACAGATCAATGCACACCGCATCGAAGGTTTTACCCGCGTATTCGAATGTTACTGCGGTTTCAATACGCATGCGAATGAAGTCACGCTTTTCGTTGTAGTAGTCCATAGTATGTCTCCAGTTGCTCTGCGTAGTTTGGCGCGAATTAGGTTTTGCTCTGCGCCTGTCTTAGATAATGCTTAACATTACCGATCTTGTCTTAAATGTAAAGCATGCTATTTAACGCTGCCTAAATAGAGTGAACACGTTGGTAAATGTGCTGCTTTAAACCCCTCTGGCAACGTTGAATAGCAGACTATTTTACTGGGACCGCGCGCTTATTATGTACAGACTCTAACAAGCCGTGTGGGGCTGCTTGTGAGTATCGGTATGCTGCAAGTTGCCGTGACGAGAGAGCCCCCCTTGAATCGGGGTGACGATGAGAGTACCTTTTGCGCCTAGACACTATTTACGACTTATAAGTAATGCATTCAACTTCGCAACAGAGCAGTCATGGGACTGCCTCTGAGGAGCTGCTTTTTTTGCAAAAACAGCACACATTACTGCTTGATGATCAGCGCGCTGGTCTGCAGTTGCAACAGCAAATACGTCCAAAGACACCTTGGGAGGCACAATGCATCAAATTTGAGCATTGTGTGATTCCTGCGTTGTACTTGACCGGCGATTCGCTGGATTATTTTGTCTTGCCTGATGGTCGCCTGTTTTTATACTTGGCGGATGTGTCGGGGCACGGTACCGCCTCAGCGCTGATCAGTATGCTGGTGAAAAATACGGTACGTGAATTTATCTTTGGTGCACATGCGACTCACTCGGATACGACTCTGACGCCCGCTACGGTGCTGGCTTATCTCAATCAGCGTTTATTGACCTATGACTCCGGTCGGCATGTCACGCTGATCTGCGCAATTGTCGATACCGTGCAGAATTTATTGCATTGGTGCGTCGCCGGCCATTTGCCCTCACCGGTGTTGTTCAGTGATGGTCGTGCGACGTTTTTGCGCGGCAAAGGGCAACCGGTCGGTTTGTTTGAGCATGCAACGTACAGTGATGAACAGATGGTTTTACCACAGGCTTTTAGCCTAACTCTATTTTCTGATGGGATTTTAGAAGTGCTACCAGAAAAATATCTGATTACTCGTGAAGCGGCTTTGCCTAAACTGATTAGTGCTGCGCAGGGTAAGTACACACAGATTGTCCAACGTCTAGGGCTAGATAACTGCAGCAATATGCCCGATGATATCGCCATGCTGGTGCTGAGCAGGAATCTTGCATGAGTGATGGTAAAATTCAGTGTGCGCAATACAACGATACTTTTGTTTTAAAGTGTGTGGGAGATGTGCGTTTAACTTTTTGTTCTGCGCTCAATGAAACGATTGAAAAAATTCTCAAAGGGCACTCTTTTAAGTCAATTGTGATTGATCTAACTGAAGTGATCAGTATTGACAGTACCACGTTGGGCTTATTGGCTAAGTTGTCGATTTTATCTAAGCGGAAATTTGGCATGCTGCCAACCTTGGCCAGTACCAATCCCGATATCAGTAGGGTGCTCGACTCAATGGGTTTTAATCAGGTGTTTAATGTGGTGCACACGCCTGCACCGTGCCCTGAGTGCTTGGATGACTTGCCGGAGCAAGATCAATCAGAAGAAGTGGTTAAGGCGCGTGTCTTAGAAGCGCATCAGATTTTGATGAGCTTAAATGAATCCAATCGCGATGCGTTTCGTGATTTGGTCAGCGCCTTAGAAAGCACACCGTCATAGTTGCTTGTCAGTGAGCTTCGCTGCCAGTGACTCACCCCCACATGGCAGCGCGTTATTTTTAACGAAATAGTTTTTCTAACTTCACTTGATCTTGAGCAAACGCACGAATACCTTCGGAAAGTTTTTCGTTAGCCATGGCATCTTCATTGTGCGCCCAACGGAAGCTCTGCTCATCAACAAAAGCACGCCCTTCACCTTGACAGACGCTCTCTAGCTTACGTTCTAGAGGGGCATTGTCATTGCTCAATTGCTCTAATAGTTCAGGGCTGATGGTGAGCCGATCACATCCTGCCAGCTGCTCAATTTGTCCAAGATTACGAAAGCTTGCGCCCATCACGATGGTTGCGTAATCGTTGCCTTTGTAATAACGATAAATCCGTGAGACCGATTGCACTCCAGGGTCTTCAATGCCCGTGTAGTCACGGCCTAAAGCTTTTTTGTACCAGTCGTAAATGCGACCCACAAAAGGCGAAATCAAAAATACGCCAGCATCAGCACAGGCCGCCGCTTGCGCAAAGGAAAATAGCAAGGTGAGGTTGGTTTGGATATTCAGCTTTTCTAAGCGGCGCGCCGCTTGAATACCTTCCCACGTAGCGGCGATTTTAATCAGTACACGCTGACGATCAACACCCTGTTGCTCGTAACGATCAATCAAGCGCAAAGCGTACTCATAGGTTGCTTGTTCATCAAAGGATAAACGTGCATCCACCTCTGTAGAAATACGGCCTGGAATCAGCGATAAGATTTCAGTACCAACAGCAACAGCAAACTGCTCACAGGCGGCCTGTGGATTGCCTGAGAAGTCTTGCTGAATCTGCGCCATCATCCGTGCGTAACGGGGGAAGGTTGCGGCTTTTAAGAGTAGTGATGGATTAGTTGTGGCATCGACTGGCTGGAGGCGAGCAATGGCATCTAAATCGCCAGTATCAGCAACTACAGTGGTGAAACGCTTAAGTTGTTCAAGTTTTGACGTCATAGTATGGGCTTGCAATCTGGGACTAAAAAAAGAGTGTACAGAACATAACTGAGCACTGAATCGGATGCAATTGTTTATCCGTGTTTAGCGACCGTCTAAACCTGCCACAGCTTGCTCATAAATACGCATTGGTTCATCCGTTTTGTAAATATCTGCCGATAACAGCTGCCGAAAACGTCGAGCGCCGGGGAAACCTTGTGCTAAACCGAGGATATGCCGAGTGATATGTGGCGCTTTGCCGCCCTGCGCGATATGCGCCACTAGGTAAGGGCGCAGTTGCTCTAGAACCTCTGTGCGAGTGATCTTACGCTGCGCATCGCCAAACAACTGATGATCGACCTCACTGAGCAGCCACGGGTTGTGATAAGCCTCACGACCGATCATTACGCCGTCAAAGGTTTGTAACTGCTCAGTGCATTGCTCAAGGGTTTTGAGACCGCCGTTGAGGACGATTTCCAAGTCTGGAAAATCAGTCTTAAGCTGTGCGGCAATGTCATAGCGTAAGGGCGGTACGTCACGGTTTTGTTTTGGTGACAAACCTTCCAAAATGGCAATCCGTGCATGCACAGTAAAGCTGGTGCAGCCGGCATCACGTACTGTACCGACAAAATCACACAGCTGGGCATAGCTGTCACGGCCATTGATACCAATGCGGTGTTTGACCGTGACCGGAATATCGACGCCATCTTGCATTTGCTTGATGCAATCAGCGACTAACTGTGGATGCGCCATTAAGCAGGCACCGATCATATTGTTCTGTACGCGATCACTGGGGCAGCCGACATTCAGATTCACCTCATCAAACCCTGCCGCTGCCGCCATCTTTGTGCAAGCGGCTAAATCCGCAGGATTACTGCCGCCTAATTGCAATGCAATGGGGTGCTCAGACTGGTCATGACGCAAAAACCGCGCGCTATCGCCATGCAGTAATGCACCGGTGGTCACCATTTCGGTATACAGCAACGCACGCTTCGATATCAGCCGCAAAAAATACCGACAGTGGTGGTCAGTCCAATCCATCATCGGGGCTACGGAGAAGCGGCGGTTTACTGTGTTCATCGATGTTCAGCTCTTTAATAACGACGTGGCTGCTCGGAAGAGCCATTTTGAGGGCGCATTGTATGTTAATCGTGCTGTGTTGAGGAGCTGGGTTTAGTTTGAATTAATTATCAGGCTAGAAAGCGTGAGAGAGTTGGGCTTACTTGGTGGATAAAGAAATACGAGAGCTTGTTGCTGGCGAGCCGCCCGTGCTTCTAGAGTCAATGCTGTCTGGGAGCGCGGGCCGCTGGCCCGTATTAGAGGCTACTAAGTACACTGCAGCTTAAGTGCTTTTGCCTGTATGCAATGGTGTTTTAAATCAGCTAGCTATTATATTTTATGAATGACTTTTGTAATCGCTACTCCAGCGCCAATCTGTCGAGCGAGCCACAAGGCCAGCAGTCACTGGGTTGTGATGAATATAGGCAACAGCCGCTTCAAGGCGTGCCTGATTACGAATGAACCTATCCCAATAGTCGGGTTGCCAGATGGGTGGTGTCGGTTGCTGCCCAGCTAAGCCCAGTTGTTTAGCGATTTGCTTGGCCGTGTAAGATTTCCAGCAAAGTATAACCAGTAGTTGATTACGATTTTTTCATGCAGGTAAGGCAGCCTAGATAGGCCGCCTATTGCTTTAGAATAGAGGTAGCTGTCTTGGTGACGAGCGCCAGTGCTGACAGACATTTTCCCATCGCCCTAATCGAAATCGGGGGTATGGGCTCACAAAAACATCCTTAACTTTAGAATGAGTCATAATAGACATCCTTCATAGACTTAGGGAATTTGGCTTGTCCTAGGCTCATCTTACGACTACACTATTTCCCGTCCTCAGAGACGAGAAGTAGTTCTAGGTGATACGGTAGACCCTGTTCACCGTATCAGGTATAGCAGCTTTAGTATGAAGCCATACCCTTAGAGCAGTTCGATTAAACTCGAACTAAGAAACACCAGGCTTCGTGACCGTAATCATGAGCATCAAGCACTCGATCAGAGTTTTTTACTTTCCGATAACGGCAGCAAACCCAACGAAAGCCTTTAGGGGCTGGTTTTTTTAGCATTTGTCATAGTCACCTCCTTAGGGAAAAGAATTTATTCTTGCTACTACGATGAAATCGCTAACCATTCCAGCGCAGTTAAACTGCAAGGGTGAGTTCCTCCCTATACTCACCGAGCGTGCAGATACCCTCATATCTGTGCGCTCAAAATTTTTAAAGATTTGATCTGGTGGGTTTATCCTCTTCTTTATTAATTCTCGTATTTCTATTGTTGAGTTGGAACAAGTCTGCTTGTAATTGCTTAAGGTTTGTTAAGTGCATGCTGCTGACATCACGCGCTGTACTTACTCCTCAAGCTCACCTCCACCACCAACGGCTCAAGCGCGCGGCAGCAGCAGGGGAGGATTTCGTCTTGGCGCAGGTAGGCCAGCGGGGTGTTGATATAGTCCACGCTGCCCGAGCGCAGGGTCACGCGGCAAGCGCCGCAGTAACCGCTACGGCACTGGTATTCAACTTTGTGACCGGTGCGCTCTAAGCCTTCCAGCAGGGTTTCTGATTCCTCTAAGTGAAAAATCAAATCCTCAGTAATGACTTGCATAGCCTTGTTCATTTAAAGCTCGAATTCACCTAAGTCTTCCGCGGAAACAGTCGAGTTTATTTGGCCAACCAAATAGGAACTGACTTCAACTTCTTGCGGTGCAACCTGTACGTTATCGGAGACGAGCCACGCATTGATCCACGGAATTGGGTTGTGCGAGGCGTTGCTGAATGCTGGCTCTAAGCCAACCGCATGCATGCGCAAGTTAGTGATGTACTCAACGTACTGATTGAGAATGCCGAGGTTCAAACCAATCATTGAGCCGTCTTTGAAGAGATACTTAGCCCATTCTTTTTCTTGCTGAGCGGCATGTTTGAAGATGGCGACGCTTTCGTCGTAGCAAGAACGTGCAACTTCAGCCATTTCTGGGTCGTCTTGGCCATCTTGCATGATATTAATGATGTGCTGGGTACCCGTCAGATGCAGCGCCTCATCACGGGCAATCAAGCGAATGATTTTCGCATTGCCTTCCATTAAACGACGTTCAGCAAAGGCAAATGAGCAGGCGAAGCTGACATAGAAGCGGATCGCTTCCAGTACGTTAACGCTCATCATGCACAGGTACAGCTTGCGTTTCAGTTCAAACAAGCTGACTTCGTGAGTCTTACCGTTGAGTGTATGCGTACCTGCACCGCATTTGTTGTAGAGCATGCTGTAGTGAATCAAGTCATCGTAGTACTTAGAAATATCACCGGCACGCTCAATGATGTGCTGGTTGCGCATAATATCATCAAACACCACGGCAGGATCATTAACGATATTACGAATAATATGCGTGTAGGAGCGCGAGTGAATGGTTTCCGAGAACGACCAGGTTTCAATCCAGGTTTCTAACTCTGGAATTGAAACCAGCGGCAAGAATGCAACGTTGGGGCTGCGACCTTGGATCGAATCAAGCAGTGTTTGATACTTGAGATTGCTGATAAAAATATGCTTTTCATGATCAGGTAGATTACGGTAATCGGTGCGATCTTGAGACACATCCACTTCTTCTGGCCGCCAGAAAAACGACAGTTGTTTTTCAATCAACTTCTCAAAGATAGGATACTTTTGTTGATCGTAACGCGCCACATTAACGGGCTGTCCAAAAAACATCGGCTCTTTGAGTTGGTCGTTATCAATTTGCGAAAAAGTGCTGTATTTCATGTTCATTTACCCTTAAATCTTGCAAGCGCCGCCGGCGCAACCGTCGTCCATATCGCTCTGGCTATCATCAGCGCCATCACGGGTGTTTTGGTAGTACAAGGTTTTGAGGCCAAATTTATACGCGGTTAACAAGTCTTTTAACAGTTGTTGCATGGGCACGCGGCCGCCTTCAAAACGCTGAGGGTCGTAGTTGGTATTGGCTGAAATCGCTTGATCAACAAACTTCTGCATGATGCCAACTAAGTGTAGATAACCTTCGTTGTTGGGCATACTCCAGAGCAGTTCGTATTGGTCTTTCAACTCGTCATAGCCTGGCACAACTTGTTTTAGGATGCCGTCTTTTGATTGTTTGATTGTCACTAAACCGCGTGGCGGCTCAATACCGTTGGTGGCGTTGGAAATCTGGCTGGAGGTTTCTGACGGCATCAGCGCAGACAGGGTAGAGTTACGCAGACCATGCTTAACAATGTCGGCTCGCAGTGTTTCCCAGTCTAAATGCAATGGTTCATTGCAGATAACATCCAAATCTTTTTTGTAGCTGTCGATTGGCAAAATACCTTGCGCATAGGTGGTTTCATTAAACGCAGTGCATGGGCCAAATTCTTTTGACAGGTTGTTCGAGGCTTTGAGTAGGTAGTACTGCATCGCTTCAAAGGTTCTGTGGGTCAGCGCATTGGCCGAACCATCAGAATATTTCAAACCATTTTTAGCCAAGTAATAGGCGAAGTTGATCACGCCCACGCCCAAGGTGCGGCGCTTCATGCTCGCGTTGCGAGCAGCTTCCAGAGGGTAATCTTGGTAAGTCAGCAATGAGTCCAATGCACGTACGGCAAGATCGGCTAAGTCTTCCAGCTCATCAAGGCTATCAATGGCCCCCAAATTAAAGGCTGATAAGGTACACAGAGCGATTTCTTTGTCAGTCTCGTTGATGTTTTCCAGTGGGCTGGTCGGTAGCGCGATCTCCAAGCACAGGTTGGACTGGCGAATCGGCGCAACTTTTGGATCAAACGGGCTGTGCGTGTTGCAGTGGTCAACATTCTGAATGTAAATACGACCAGTACTGGCACGCTCTTGCATCATCAGTGAGAACAATTCGACCGCAGTCATCGTACGTTTGCGGATGCTTTCATCGTGCTCGTATTTTACGTAGAGGCGCTCGAACTCAGCTTGATCAGCAAAAAACGCTTCGTAGAGACCTGGCACTTCATGCGGTGAAAACAAAGTGATGTTGCCGCCTTGGATCAGACGTTGATACATCAGCTTATTCAGTTGCACACCATAGTCCATGTGGCGGACACGGTTTTCTTCAACGCCGCGGTTATTTTTCAGAACCAGCAGTGATTCCACTTCCAGGTGCCACATTGGGTAGAATAATGTTGCTGCACCACCGCGTACGCCACCTTGCGAGCATGACTTAACCGCCGCTTGGAACAGTTTGAAAAACGGAATACAACCGGTGTGCTGTGCTTCGCCGCCACGGATCGGGCTGCCAACGGCGCGGATACGACCGGCGTTAATGCCAATCCCTGCACGCAGTGAGACATATTTAACAATCGCTGAGGTGGTGGCGCTGATCGAATCTAAGCTGTCACCACACTCAATTAAGACACAGGAGCTGAATTGACGTGAAGGGGTACGCACGCCGGCCATAATCGGCGTCGGTAGGGAAATCTTAAATAATGAAATGGCATCGTAAAACCGTTTGATGTAGTTCAAACGCGTCTCTTTTGGGTAGTCGGCAAACAAGCACATACCGATCAAGATATACAGCATTTGTGGGCTTTCGTAGACGTCTTTAGTCACGCGGTTTTGAACTAAATATTTACCTTCAAGCTGTTTGACGGCGGCGTAAGAAAAACTCATGTCGCGACCGTGATCCATGTACTCATTGAGGTCGTCAAACTCAGCTTTATCGTAGTCACGCAAAATGTGGCTGTCATAACGTTCTTCGTGAGTCAGCTTGGTAACATGGTCAAACAAATGAGGTGGTTCGAACTCGCCATAGGCAATTTTGCGCAAGTGAAAAATGGCTAAGCGGGCAGCCAAGTATTGATAATCTGGAGTGCTTTCAGAGATTAAATCTGCTGCAGCTTTAATAATCGTTTCGTGGATATCTTTAGTGCCGATACCGTTGTAGAACTGGATATGTGATTTCAGCTCGACCTGCGACACTGAGACATTCTTTAAACCCATAGCAGCCCAATCAAGAACACGATGAATCTTGTCTAATTCGATCGGTTCTTGGCGACCATCGCGCTTGGTTACTTTAATGGCTTTAAAGTCTGACATAATGAGATCCTTATGGTGTTTGTGCGCAATAGGGCTTGAATATTTGCGAATGCTGTTGTAGTGCGCTTGCTTGCTAAAAACACAGCATATTGTGTTTTTGCGGAACTGGAGACGCAATATACTGTGTGTATTTACTTATATCAACACACACAATAGCGGTGTTTTGTCGGTTTTTCAGCTCTAAGCTAGAGACTGTGCGCGCTTGCTGAATATTGAAATTTATACAATTAATTTGCTTGCATTTTTGATTTTAATCAGTTTTTTGATAGGCTTGATTAAGTCGTTTGAAAAGTGATCAATTCACCCTGTGTGCTGACTCATTCACATACCTACAGTGTATTTTAAGGCTGATTTTATGCAGCAGCTTGAGTTTTTTGAAATTCCCAGCCCGTGTATCGGGGTGTGTGAGGCGAATAATAAGGGCTATTGCAAAGGCTGTTTTCGCTCGCGTGATGAGCGTTTGTACTGGCTGAAGTTCAGTGAGGTCGATAAGCGTCATGTTGTACGCTTATGTCAGCAACGTAAAGCACGTGTATTACGTGCTAAAGAAGCCGCGTTACAGGCTAGCCTGAGCCTTGATAATGAACCTGAGCAATCCGACCTGTTCTAATGGCCTCTGGCGCTTTACGACAGATGCACGTGCTGTGCATCTGTAATCGTCATCTCGTGATGGCTGACGATAATCAATAGGCCATCGGCTTGGCGCGCGCGTAAAGCCGCTAAAACCTGATAGCTGCTATCACTGTCGAGTCCAGCAAAAGGTTCATCCAGCAATAAAATCGGACGCTTGGCAAGTAACAGCCGAGCTAAGGCCACGCGCCGTGCTTGACCGCCAGAAATTTGTGCACCGTATTCGCCTAATGCTGTATCCAAGCCCTTTTGCTGTTGAGCCCAATCAGCTAACGCTACATCAGCTAAGACCTGCCACAGTTGCTCATCGCTGGCCTGCGGATCGGCTAGGCGTAAATTATTGGCTAAGCTGTTGTCGAAAATATCCAACTGCTGTGGCAGATAACCAATGCATTCATCCAGTTGCCATTCAGTCGCAGGCTGTTGGTTGATCAAATAGCTGCCGCTACTGGGCAGTAAAGCATTGGCTAATACTTTTAATAGTGTCGTTTTGCCAATTCCAGATGCGCCGGTGATGAGCAAGACTTGACCGCTGCGCAGATCAATATTGATATTTTGCGGGCCATTTAATGCACCAGGAATGCGAGCGTTAAGCTGTACAGTTTGCAGATGAAACGGCGCAGTAGGGCGGGGCTTATCGATCGGTGCTTCTGTCTTGAATGGTGCGGGTACCAGCTGATTGATACGGTCACGCGCTGCTTGGCTTTGGCCTAAACCGATAAAACTACCCGCCAGAGGCACCAGTGCTTCGTGTACGCCGAGCAGTGCTAAAGCCGCTGCGAGTAACCAGGGTACGCTGACCACCTCGCTTTGGGCCAAGCCCACACCAACCCACAGCACACAGGCCAAACTGATCGCCAGAGCCCATTGTTGCAATAAACTGAGTAAGCTGATCAATTGCTGCTGTTGCAGTTGTTGCGCTTGATAGTGTTGGTCGGCCTTTAAGGTATCTCGCTGCTGCGCTTGCCAATTTTGCCAGAGGATCAATGAGCTGAGCAGCGATAAGGATTCTAAAAAATGCTCGCGGCGTTGTTCTGCAGCGGTGACATCGTCTTGTGCCAGTTTTCGTCCACGCCAAAAACCTAAGACAGGGACCAGCAACCAGGTTCCAATTAAGCCAAAACTTGCGGCAACGGCCAGCTGTGGATGCAGCCAATAGGCAAACGCTAAGTAACAGATGACGATTAAGCTGGCCCAAAACCAGGGGGCAACAAACTGCAAGGGAAAGCGATCAAGGCGATCAATGTCGGCGACTAAACGGTGCATGGTTGCCGCTGAACTGGTGCTGTCGAGTGTCGCCGCGCTGTTACGCAGGGTCAGCGCACGAAACACTTGGCTGCGTAAATCTTTCAGCAAGGATAGGGCTGCGTGATGTGAAGTGACGCGCTCCCCATAACGGCCAGCAGTACGCACAATGGCGAATAAGCGAATCAATGCAGCCGGGCGAAAGTAGTCAAAGGTAAATGAACTGCTCAGCACTAAACCGGCAATCGCCGATGCGGTAATAAACCAGCCCGACACAGCCAGCAGACCAATGGCTGAGAATAGAGTCAGTGCGCCCAGCAGTAGGGCTAAACTCCAATTGGCGAGTCGACTGCGTAATATATTGCGCAAACGAATAGGCTTTAGCATACGGACTGCTCCTGTTTAGCTTGCAGGGTCTGCAAGTCAAGATGGCGATCCAGCCATTGCAGTCCTTGCCATTGGTGGCTGACAAGCAGCAACGTTTTGCCGACGCTCAGTTTTTCTAACAACGCATTAATCGTGGCGCTGGTTTCAGGATCGAGGTGTGCCGTCGGCTCATCCAACAGCCAAACATACGCCTCCCTTAATAATAGCTGGGCAATGGCAAGGCGACTCAGTTGCCCGCCGGATAAACCCAGTCCACGCTCACCCAGTAGCGTGTTTAAACCTTCTGGTAGTTTTTCGATCAAACTCAGTAAATTGACTGCACGTAATACTTCATACAGCTGTTGTTCGCTGGCCTTTGGATTGGCTAGGCGTAAGTTGTCGGCAATGCTGCCGCGCTTAAAATTGGGCTGTTGTGATAAGTAGCCGAGCTGGCGATGCCAGTCACTGCGCAACGTTTCAAGTAAGGCCTGTTGGTTCACTGTAATACGCCCGGAGTAAGGCACAAAGCCAAGCAAACCTAGGAGTAAGCTGGACTTACCGCTGCCACTCGCTCCATGTAAACCAACCCGTTCACCAGCAGCAATTTGTAGATCAATTGGGGGTAAACGTAAACGTCCATTTTGTGCTGTGATGCTGACCGTCATTAAAGATAAAGAAGGTGCGCTATTGAGTTGCAATGGTTGTCGGCCAGGGTGTTGCCAAGTGTGTTGTTCTAGTAGTGGCAGTAATTCTTCAATTGCACCTTCTGCTTCAGCTTTGGCGTGGTAATCACTGCCGAGTTGACGCAATGGTGCATAGAATTCAGGTGCCAATAGTAAAATAAACAACGCACCGGCATAGGGCACAGGAATCACTTCTTTTGCCCAAGGTAAAACGCCCAACAAGCCTAAACCGAGATACAGCGCTACCAAGGCAATTGCTAGTGATGAAAACAGCTCCAATACCGCACCTGATAAAAAGGCCATGCGTAGCACTTTCATTGTAGTGTCACGGTACTTTGCCGCAGAACGGTCAATATTCTCTTGCGCTTGATGAGTGGCTTTTAGATGCTGCAACGTTGGCATGCCGCGTACCCAGTCTAAAAAACGGCTGCTAAGCTGGCTCATGGCTGCCATTTGCTGCTGGCTGCTACGGCTTGCGGCGCTGCCCACTAAAATCATGAACAGTGGCACTAAGGGTGCGGTCATTAACATTAAAGTTGCCGCCAAGGGGCTGTAATAGAAGGCGGCAATACTGATAAGGATTGGAGTGATTAAGACTAAGTAAAGTTGCACGTAGTAACGGCTGATGTAACCGTCTAATGCATCAACTTGTTCAAGTAATTGATTGCTTAATGCGCCGTCTGCGCCGAGGGCTTGTCGTTCGGGGCCTAAGCTGGCTAAGGTGCTGAGCAAACGTTGACGTAATGCCGCACGCGCACGAAAACTCGCCACTTGTGAAAGGCGTTCACGCGCGAACTGTAAGGTGGGCCGGAGAATAAAGCACAGCAGCAAGAGCAGTAGGGCATTGCTATCAAAAACTTCAGGCAGTGTTATTGATGATTGCGTGCTGTTGAGTAGCTCCGCAAATAAGTGTGCTAGCAGCCAGCTTTGTCCGATAAAGAGCAGACTGCCCAGCACCGCCAGCAACAATGCGCCATGCAGACGTTTAGTTTCTGGCGCGATAGTTGCCTTTAACTGTTTGCGTAACGTGCGTTTTAACTGCTGCTCTGGTGATTGCGGAGTTGTATTCACTGAGTAAAAATACCTTGTGTCAATGTACAGACTGTACTGCATTTTACATGCGATCTGATCATCCGTGAATGTTTCTCAATACTCGCATAAGTTGGGCCACTGACAGTGCGACATGTTGTCCTGTCTCGCGGTGATTAAAGGCAAAACTGTTTATAAATCGCGTACTATCTCGTTTGCTTAGAGCCGCCATGAGGTTTAATTAAAAACCCATTTGAGTTTGTGCTGCTGCGACTGAATGATGATGTTCAATATTTAAAATCGAGCTAACGGCTTGATTTGTTACCGCATGCAGATGATAATCATTGTTATTAATAAGCTGTCCAAATTAAGGAATCCGTATTCATGCAAGCAACAACTTTGCGCTCACTGCTTTTCTGTTGTGCGGTAGTGAGTCCAATCGTAAGTGCAGCAACGTTGGAGCAGGCGTTGAGTGAAAGCGAAAAACTCAGTCACACCGCGCAAAGTTCGCAAAAACGTATCGAGCGTCTCGATGATGCCAGCCAAGCAATGCTCGAAGAGTACAGTAGCACCTTAGCGAAAGCGAAAGCCCTTGAGGGCTATAACGAGCAGGTGGGCGAACTGATTGCTGCGCAACATCAAGAGTTGCTCAGTTATCAGGAGCAACTTGATGCACTGCAAGAAACGGAAGCGGCAGTGATGCCGCAGATGCGCCGGATGGTTGAAGTGTTGGCTGAGTTTATTCAGGCCGATGTACCTTTCTTACCAATGGAACGTACTGATCGTTTAGCTGCGCTGCAAGAGCTAATGCCGCGGGCAGATGTCAGTATGGCAGAAAAATATCGCCGTATTTTGGAGGCTTACCAAATTGAAAGCGACTACGGCTACACGCTTGAGGCATGGCGCGGAGAACTTGGTGAGGGGACCGATCAGCGCAGTGTTGAGTTCTTACGTGTGGGGCGAGTGATGCTGTATTACCAAACTCCGAATGGTCATGAAAGTGGCTATTGGAATGCGCAAACGCAGAATTGGCAGGCGCTTGATAGCAGTGTGCGTCGGCCTTTACAAAAAGCGATTGCGATTGCGCGTCAGCAGAAATCGGCTGATTGGTTAGACCTGCCGATCAAAACTTTAGCGCTGGAGGTGCAGCCATGAAACGCTTGTTATGGATAACCAGTGGTGTGTTGCTCAGTCTATCGATACAAGCCAGCGTTTTAACACCGGATCAGTTACTGGAGCGCATTCGGAGCGAAAAAAGCACTGAAGAACAGTTGATGCAGGAGCGCGAGCAGCGTTTCTTACAATCACGTAATCAACAGGCACAATTATTAGCCGAGGCTAAAAAAGCTTTAGCGCAACAAGAGTCACGTGCGGCAGCTTTAAAATCAACCTTTACTGCCAATGAGCAGGAGTTGGCCGATCAAGAGCAGTTACTGAAACAGCAGGTGGGTGATCTGGGTGAATTGTTTGCTGTTGTACGACAAAGTGCCGGTGATTTAGCAGGGCAGTGGCGTAGCAGTTTATTAAATGTACAGTTTCCTGAGCGCATTGAGCAGCTTGAACGCTTATCTAAAGGACGTGCCTTGCCGAGCGCGGCACAGGTTGAGGGTTTTTGGCTGACGGTCTTAGAAGATATGACTGCAACCGGTCGGGTTGAGCGTGTAGCAGCACCGGTAATTGCTGCTGATGGCCAACGCCAGATTCAGGATGTGCTGCGTGTTGGTCCGTTCTCAGCTTACAGCAATCAAGCCTTTTTAACCTTTAGCGAGGGTGATAATGCTTATCGTGCTTTACCTAAACAACCGTCAGGTTTTGCACAGATTAAAAGCTGGGCAGGCAGTCATGAGTCAGTCGGCGTTATACCTATTGATCCTACTCGCGGCTCGTTGATTGAACAGTTGCAGCGTCAGCCTTCGATCTTCGACCGTTTAAAACAAGGCGGCTTAGTCGGTTGGGTGATTGTCGCGCTGGGTCTGTTTGGTTTTGCCTTAGCCGCTTGGCGCTTGCTCGGTTTAATGCAGGTGATTCGCAGTATACGCCAGCAAATGCGTAACCTGTCGCAACCCACTAGTAACAATCCCCTTGGCCGCGTATTAAGTGTTTTAGGGCCTAACCCGCAACTGTCCGATTTAGAAACCCTTGAACTGAAGCTTGACGAAGCGGTGATGCAAGAAGTACCACAACTAGAGAAAGGCCAAGGCTTGCTAAAGTTGCTGGCGGCGGTTGCACCGTTGCTGGGTTTGCTCGGTACCGTGACGGGAATGATTATTACCTTTCAAGCTATTACCCAGAGCGGTGGCGGTGATTCGCGCTTAATGGCCGATGGTATTTCGCAAGCATTGGTGACCACGGTGGAAGGTTTGGTAGTAGCAATTCCCTTACTGTTTTTACACAGTGTTTTGAGTGCGCGCAGTAAGGGCGTAGTACAGCTCCTTGAACAACAGTGTGTAGGTTTATTAGCCCTGCATATGTCAGGAAAAAAGCGCAGTGAGTAACTGGCAAAGTAGCTGGTTCTGGTTGATCGACAGCAGCCATGCCTTGCTCGATTTGATGAGTGCTGGCGGCATTGTTATGTGGCTGTTGGCCGCGCTGTGTGTGCTATTTTGGACCTTGGTGCTTGAGCGCCTTTGGTACACAAAGTGCCAATTTCCTCAGTGGGCTAAAGAGCGGCGCAGTGCTTGGCAGCAGTTGTGCCAAGAAACCGGCCGAGAAAGCCGCTGGCAGCATGCGGTACGTGCGGCATGGTTGGCGCAGGCGCGCGAGCAATTGATCACGCCTTTATCGGTTACGCGGACCTTGGTGGCAATGTTTCCGTTGCTAGGCTTGCTCGGTACCGTGACAGGCATGGTGGCTGTTTTTGAGGTACTTGCGGTCAGTGGTAGCGGCAATCCGCGTGCGATGGCTGGCGGGGTGTGGCAAGCAACGCTGCCAACGCTGGCCGGCATGGTGTTAGCCATTGGAGGTTTATTTAGTTTGGCACGTTTAGAGCGTAACGCCCGACGAGCATTGGGTCGGCTTGCCGATCAACTGCGCCACGAATAAGGATGAGACGATGAGAATGCGTCGTTACAGTTATCAAACAGAAGAAGAGCCGGGTATTGATTTAACTCCGATGTTAGATGTGGTGTTTATCATGCTGATTTTCTTTATTGTGACCAGTTCGTTTATTAAAGAATCAGGTATTGAAGTCAACCGTCCGCAAGCCGACACTGCGACGGCGCAAGATAAAGGCAATATTTTAATTGCCGTAACAGCCGACGGCGAAGTATGGCTGGATAAACAGCTGGTTGATGTGCGCAGTGTCCGTGCGCATGTTGAACGTATGCGTCAAGAACAACCTGAAGGCGTTGTCGTGGTGCAAGCGGATCAAGATGCACGCACAGGTTTAGTGGTGCAGGTGATGGATCAAGCGCGCCTAGCTGGCGTCCCTGATGTGGTTTTAGCTGCGTCTACGGAGTCGCGTTAATGCGTTGGTTGTGGTCTTTTTTAGCGGCGATAGTGATTGTACTGGGCAGTTTTATTTTAATGCTGGTGATGATTTTTCCACCGAAAAGTAAAGTGGAAGAATCTGCGTTACAAATCGGGCGCTTTATGCCGAAACTGCAGCAAGAGTCCAGCGACCCAAGCCGCTCGCGTCAGCAGATGCCAGAAAAGCCGGTCGAGCCACAGCCAGAAACACCACCCACGCAACAGGCGCCGCAACCTCCACGTACGCCACAAATGGCCAGTTTAGATTTAGCTGTGCCGCAGCTTTCTAGCAATATCAGCATCAATGCTGCCGCCGCGCCAAGCTTGCAAGGTCTCACGGCGCAAGCCGCCGCGCCGGCAGCTCCTGCAGCACCCGCGGCAAGTGCTGCAGCAAGCGCTCCGAGCAATGATGCTGAAGTGATTCCACTTAATGACGTGTTGCCCATTTATCCAGATAGCGCGCGTCGCCGAGGCATTGAAGGTTACGTAAAACTGACCTTTACTATTACCCCTGAAGGTAGAGTGGAGAACGTGCGAGTTGTCGATTCCTCTCCGGCGAATGTATTTGATCGTGAAGCACGCAAAGCGGCTGTGCGCTGGCGCTTTTCTCCACGCACTGAAGACGGTCGCTCAGTGGCACGTGAAGCGGTTAAAACTTTACAGTTTCGTCTAGAAAAAAGAGGGCGATAAGATGCGTCGTTTGTTCTTAGCGGTATGTATCTGTGCGTTGACAGCGCAAACAGCCTCTGCGGCTTCGCAAAGTATTAGCCCTGATGTATTACGTGCTCTGCAGGTTGCGCAAACGGCTCAGCAAGCAGGTCAGTACGCTAAGGCGGAGCAGGCTTTAAGTGCGCTTAAAGTAACGACTGACAGTTTAGAGCAGGTATTGGTTTGGCGCAGCCAAGGTTATTTAGCTTGGGCGCAAGGTCATAGCAAACACGCTATTGACCTGCTTGATAAAGTTTTAAACAGTGGTCAGTTGACTGCTGAGCAAGCGGTAGAAGATCGCCTAAACTTAGCTAAGCTCAGTTTTTCAATCAAAAACTACAATCAGGTTTTAAAATATCTGCAAGGTGTTGCCCAGACGGATGAAACACTGGAGATGCGTATCCAAGCTTGGCAGGGTTTAGGGCGTTTAGATAAAGCATTGCCTTTGGCTGAGCAGTACTTAAAAGGCAAAAGTAGGATCAGTGATAACTGGTTGCAATTTATGGTTGGCGCTAATGTTGAGGTAAAACGTTATGCACAGGCCGAATTGTGGCAAAAACGCTTATTGCTGCGCAGCCCTAAGCAGCTCAATGCCTGGAAGCAACTTGCCGCACTGCAGCAGCTGTCTGGCCAGCACAGTAAAGCCTTGGCTACACTGCGTACGGCCTACAGTAAAGGCATCACGTTTAAGCCGTCTGATCTTGATAGCTTAATTACCCTTGCTTCTGCATCTGATCAACCATGGCAAGCTGCGCGACTGTTAGCCGGTATGTTAAAACATGGCATTTTAGCGACAACCGTAACCAGTCAAGAGCGCCTCGCGCAACTGCACTGGCAAGCACGTGACTATCAAAGCGCAGCACAGCAGTACGCTCAACTGGCCAAACAAACGGGCAAAGGCCAGCATTGGCTTAATCTTGCTCAGCTAGAAATACAGCAAGGCCGCTGGAGCGCAGGTTTGCAAGCGCTCTCTGCAGCGGAGAAAGCGGGTGTCAATCAACAGCAAATCCGTGCTTGGCGTGATTGGGCGCAAAGTCGTTTAACGCTTGAACAGAAGCGCAGCAAGCAACTGGCTAGAAAGTAAGTCGCGTTTAAACATCTCTGCTTACGAAAGCTGCAGATCTTAAGCTGCTTATATTTCAGCCACGAAAGATCAGAATAGCGTCATGCTGACCTCACAAATCCTAGACTGCTGTATCAGCTGTAGTGAAGTAAAGTCTTCACCACCATGGATGGCGCTGTGAAGCCTACAGGGATGTACTTGCGGCGTCTTTACGCAACTAGATTGATACGGCAAGCCACAAAAGGTTAGCGCAACGTGCTTTGAACCATAGCGCTGTTTTCTGACTTAGCGATTAGAGTGTTGTTGATGTATTTGTCCCCCCTGAAGTGGTGACCTACATTTTAGAGATAGGCATCTGCAGGCGAAGCAAAAGTGAGATTCAATCTTCTTCAGACAACAAAAAACCCCAGCCTAGGCTGGGGTTTTTCTACAACACACAGTCTTAAGACTGCTAAACCATGCTAACGATTAAACGTTATCGAACTGGCTCATTGTGTTGTCTTCACCGCTGGCTTTCAGTGCTGCATCGCCAGAGAAGTACTCTTTATGGCTGTCACCGATGTCAGAACCCGCCATGTTTTGGTGACGTACGCACGCAATACCTTGACGAATTTCTTTACGCTGAACGCCTTCAACGTAAGCCAACATACCTTCTTCACCGAAGTAACCTTTAGCCAAGTTGTCAGTTGACAACGCAGCAGTGTGGTACGTAGGAAGAGTAATCAAGTGGTGGAAGATACCTGCTTCACGCGATGCATCTTTCTGGAAGCTCTGGATGCGCGCATCCGCTTCGTTGCACAACTCAGTACCATCATAGTCTGCGCTCATCAAACGATCACGATCGTAAGCAGAAACATCTTTACCTGCCGCAGCCCAATCATCAAACGCTTGCTGACGGAAGTTCAGAGTCCAGTTGAACGATGGGCTGTTGTTGTAAACCAGCTTAGCGTCTGGAACAGACTTACGAATTGCGTTAACCATTTCTGCAATTTGACCCACGTGTGGTTTTTCAGTTTCGATCCACAGTAAGTCAGCACCGTTTTGTAGAGAGGTGATGCAATCAAGAACAACACGCTCAACACCAGTGTTAGGGCGGAATTGGAATAAACCGCTCGCTAAACGTGCTGGTTTCAGCAGTTTACCGTTTGATTTAACAACAACGTCACCGTTTTCAATTTCGCTTGCGTCGTTGATGTAAGTACCATCAAGGAAGCTGTTGTATTGGTCGCCCAAGTCGCCTGGCTCGTTGGTTACTGCGATTTGCTTGGTTAAGCCAGCACCCAAGGAGTCAGTACGTGCAACGATAACACCATCGTCAACGCCTAATTCTAGGAACGCGTAACGTACAGCGTTGATTTTAGCTAGGAAGTCAGCGTGTGGAACGGTTACTTTACCGTCCTGGTGACCACATTGCTTTTCATCAGATACTTGGTTCTCGATCTGAATCGCAGCAGCGCCGGCTTCGATCATTTGCTTAGCCATCAAGTAGGTGGCTTCTTCGTTACCGAAACCAGCATCGATGTCAGCAATGATAGGTACAACGTGTGTTTCGAAGTTTTCGATCTGGTCTAACAGAGTTTTTTCTTCAGCCGCGTTGCCTGCTTTACGTGCTTTGTCTAACGCTGTGAACAGAAGATCCAGTTCACGAGTGTCAGCTTGACGTAAGAATGTGTACAGCTCAGCAATTAACGAAGCCACTGAAGTTTTTTCATGCATTGACTGGTCAGGCAGTGGGCCGAACTCAGAACGCAGAGCAGCAACCATCCAACCTGACAGGTAGAGGTAGCGTTTGTTAGTGGTTTTCAAGTGCTTTTTGATGGCGATCAGTTTTTGTTGACCGATAAAACCGTGCCAGCAACCCAGCGACTGGGTGTATACAGATGAGTCGGCATCGTACTCAGCCATATCTTTACGCATAATGGCTGCAGTGTACTTAGCGATATCCAGACCAGTTTTGAAACGGTTTTGGATGCGCATACGAGCGGCAGACTCGGGGTTAATTGCGCTCCAGCCACTTCCGGCTTGTTCTTTAAGAGCGGCAATTGCCTTAATTTCGTTTTGATAAGTTGACATGGTCAATCCTTCAAAGAGTGGAGTGAGTTTGAGCACCGACTGCCCACACACAACCTGCTATCGCTGGAAGTTTAAATTGCGGGTTAGCTTCCGCTGGAGTGCCGATAATTGACTAGAACATAATGTCTTAAAAGAAGGGTCAGAGATCAGATAAATTGGCTGCTGCATTAAGTCGTGATATCTACAACTTAACATCCGCAAACGCATCTCACTGTCGTGAACTATCTGATGCATCAATGATGCATACTGCTTTCCCGTCCATTAGGACAACAACGTACCAGTCGCAACCTCGTCACAGCATCTTTTGGATGTTGTTAACACAAAGCCACTTAGGAAGTACTCTTAAGTATGCTTTGGAACACCGATTAAAGCGTTCTGGCTAGCGGGAGCGGGGCTATGATGCGCTTTAGTGATGCGTTCGTCAAATGTTTTGTAGTGTTGTTTTATTTTCACTACATATATGCGTATAGAGCAAAGAAACGAACTTAATTCAGTACTTCAACTTTAATCTGCAACTGACTGTCTTCCTGTCCTGTGCTGTAACGCTTTTGCAAAAATCCATCCTGATGTTGACTGCTATCTTGACTGGTTGCACTGACATTAATCCATTCGCCTAAACGACCGCTGACTCGACTGGATGTGCTCTGTGTGTCAATCACGTTGTTATATTGCTGGCTACGTCGATCATTCTGGCTGTTAATTTCAATCTGCACATTATCGCCATGTACGGTTGCGGTGACATAAAAGCCTTGGTTGACGGACCGATACTCAGTGCGCTCTTGGACTTGCCCGTAGGCACCATAGTGGGTGGAACGTTGCGGAATATTTTGTCCGACTTGCACCAGTGCTGCTGAGCCTTCTAAAGCTTGTACGGTGCGCAGTGAACCATCACGATTTTGCGTATTGTTACGAATAATACGTACTTGATCGCGGCCTTGCTGCTCGCCTTGACCAATCACCACTTCGCCGTAACGACCACCCAACGTGCCGTCTGTCTGATAACCACGTTCACTGTTGTACTGATTTCCTTGGGTGTCGACTGTGATCAGTAAGCGGCGCGGCTCAGTATCAATGTGTTCTAATACTGAGCGCAGTTCAGCAATTTTATCCTGACTGGCATTGACGATCAGTTGATTGCCGTAAGCGCTAGCACGCCCCTCGGAGCCGAGGACAGATTGCGCCATCGGTAGTACATCCTCGGCCATGCGAAAATCAAGTTGAATCACTTCACTGGCAGCTGCTGCTAACGAACTGCTGCAGGCTAATACAAACACTGCACAAAAGCGGATTAACATATTCATATTGGCATGCTCCGTAAATTCACATCACTCTCACTGACATTCCACATGGCGTTAAAAAAACGCTGACTTTGCTGTGTTCGAGCGGGATCATTGTAATAGACCACGCCTTTGTGCAGTTGTTGAGTTTTACGTACCAATAAGCCGCAATCATCCACAATGAGCCAGGCCTCTTCGGCGTAATCATGTTCGAGGTTAACTTTGCGAATACTGCAGCGACTGCTTAGACGCTGACTGAGTGCGAGCAGGGCGTGACCGTCACGCGCTATACCTGCGGTATCGAGCAGTAGAATACGTAGGGTGTTTTTCGGATGCGCCAGTAGAAAACTGCTGCAGGCTTGCTGAATGCAGGAGTGGTTATATAAGCAAGCTTCTAAGTCTGGAGAGTAAATGCACAAATTACGGCGCGCCTGCTGCAGCAGGGCAAGCGTATGGCTGCGTAGCGCATCAATACCTTCGATCTTGATTAAGTCACGCTGCTCGCCAAGCGTATACTGTGCTGCATCCCATGGGTTAGACGAGTTGCTTGTGTCAGGGTTGTGAATACTAAAGCGGCCCTGCGCGACAAACTCAATGGCCGGCAATTCAATATCTTGATCATCCACTGCTTTACTGTCTGGCGTGCTGGGCTTATGCATAATAAAACCTACTTAAAAGCTATTCACTGTTACGTAGCATATCAATATGCGGGATACCCGCTTCGAGAAACTCGTCACTGACTGAGATAAAACCTAAACGCTCATAAAAACCGGCGGCATGTACTTGTGCGGTTAAAGTTTGTTGTTTAAGGCCAAGTTGTTCGGCTTGTTTGATTACCGCACGCATCAAATACTCGCCGACGTTAAGACCGCGCCAATCTTTTAGTACCGAGACACGGCCAATACAGCCATCGGCTAATAAGCGTGCCGTACCGATGGCGAAATCACCTTCGTAAGCAAGAAAGTGTGTAGCCGTCGCGTCGTCGCTATCCCACTCTTGCTCAGGGGTTACACCTTGCTCTTGGATAAACACGCTTTCACGAATACGTCGTAAATCAGCGTTATCTTTATGCCAGTCGGCAATGCGAACTTGCAAGTCATTCATCGATACACTCCAAGCTGCCTTGTTTAATCAATTCACAAAGCAGTGTTATTGCTTCGGGATCATTGAGCCAAGGCGTTAAATTATCCAGATACAGAGCTTGCGCGCAACATAACAAATCAAGCAATGCCACTAAATGCTCATTTAGAATACGGCTGTTACCGCTGACAAAGAACACGACAGCAGAGTCCTCATCAAGCTGAATGTGACTCCACGCTAAACGCGCAGTTGAGTTGCGAGTAAATACGGCGCCGTTTTCTAACGTGCTGATGAGCTCTTGTGCTGATAATTCGCTACCGATCAGGAGGTCGGGGTAACGTGGCTCGGTCATGTACTGGCCAAACCAAGTTAAGAGCATGCGGTCATCATTGAGCTGTTCATTGAGCATGGTACGCAGGCGTTGAATGTCTTCACTACGGATGTAATTAGGATTGCTGGCAGGAGACATGTCAGCATCGCTGTAGCGCTGCTCATCCGGCAAGAATCGCGCTACAAAATCAGCGTAGTGGGTGACAACCTCAGCGGTTGAAGGCGCACGAAAGCCTATGGACCAAGTCATGCAATCCGTTTCGGCAATGCCCCAGTGCGCCAGACGTGGCGGCAAATACAGCATATCGCCTGGCTCTAAAATCCACTCATCAGTTTGCTCAAAACCATCTAAAATACGTAAGTCTGGGTGCGCCAACATTGGGCTGGCAGAGTCGCACATCTGTCCAACTTTCCATTTGCGCTGACCTTCAGCTTGCAGCAAGAACACATCGTAATTATCAAAATGCGGACCCACGCTGCCACCGGGCACCGCAAAACTGATCATTACGTCATCAATGCGCCAATTGGGTAAAAACTGGAAGTGTTCACGCACTTCGGCAACCTCAGGGCTGAACTGATCCACTGCTTGTACTAACAGTGTCCAATCACGCTCAGGTAACGTGTTGTAGGTTTCATCATCAAAAGGACCGTGTTTGAGCTGCCAAGGTGTTTCGCCATGCTCAAGCACAATACGCGACTCCACCATATCTTCCAGCGACAACCCAGCCAGATCATTACCATCGAGCGGACTGATAAAATCAGGGATGGCCTGACGAATCAGGAGCGGTTTTTTTTGCCAGTAATCGCGCAAAAAAACTTTCGCGCTGATGCCACCTAAAATCTCAAGTGGTGTATCAAATGTGTTAGACAAGTAGTTGATTCCAAAATAAACACTGAAAGTAAAACGCCCGGGTTTAGCCGGGCGTCAAAACACTCAAACTGCGTTAGACACGCTTAGCTTGCGCGACTGCATTACCAATGTAGTTAGCAGGCGTCAGTGCACGCAATTGCACTTTAGCCTCTTCGGGTAAATCGAGTGTTTCAATAAATGTCTGCAGCGCTTCTGCGCTGATACCTCTGCCGCGCGTCAAGTCTTTAAGCTTCTCGTAAGGGTTTTCGATGCCGTAGCGACGCATAACGGTCTGCACGGGTTCTGCTAAAACTTCCCAGCAGTTGTCTAAATCTACAGCGATTTTTGCGGCATTTAGTTCAAGTTTACTGATACCTTTCAGCGTAGCCTCATAAGCAATCACACTGTGCGCCATACCCACACCAAGGTTACGTAAAACCGTAGAGTCGGTAAGATCACGCTGCCAGCGGGAAATCGGTAATTTGCTGGCCAAGTGCTGGAAAATTGCGTTAGCGATGCCGAGGTTACCTTCTGAGTTTTCAAAGTCGATAGGGTTGACTTTGTGCGGCATGGTTGAAGATCCAATTTCTCCCGCTATGGTTCTTTGCTTAAAGTAACCCAGAGAAATATAACCCCATACATCGCGATCGAAGTCGATCAGGATGGTGTTAAAACGCGCCACAGCATCAAACAGTTCCGCGATGTAGTCATGTGGTTCAATTTGTGTGGTGTACGGGTTAAAGGTTAAACCCAAATCGTCTTCAATAAACTCACGGGCATTGGCTTCCCAATCAATTTCAGGGTAGGCCGAGATGTGTGCGTTGTAGTTACCGACTGCGCCGTTCATTTTGCCGAGTAATGGAACTGCCGCAACTTGTGCGATTTGCCGTTCAAGGCGATACACCACGTTAGCGAATTCTTTGCCTAATGTAGTTGGCGAGGCAGGTTGGCCGTGCGTGCGTGAGAGCATCGGCACATCAGCAAATTCAACTGATAATGCGCGTAAGCTTTCAGTCAGTTTGCGCATCAACGGTAACAGTACATCGTCACGGCCTTCACGCAGCATTAAAGCATGCGAGAGGTTGTTGATGTCTTCACTGGTGCAAGCAAAGTGAATGAACTCAGTGACTTTGGCCAGCTCAGGTAGTTTTTGCGCCTGTTCTTTGAGCAGGTACTCAACGGCCTTCACGTCATGGTTGGTGGTGCGCTCAAACTCTTTAACGCGCTCAGCATGTACAAGTTGAAAGTTTTCAGCGAGCTCGTTTAAAGCAGCATTTGCGCTTTCTGAAAAAGGCGCCACTTCAGTGATGCTTTTATGGGCGGCGAGGCGCTGTAACCAGCGAACCTCAACCAAAACACGGTTACGAATAAGACCGTATTCACTAAAAATAGGGCGCAGTGCGGAAGTTCTGCTGCCGTAACGGCCGTCAACGGGGGAAACCGCGGTAAGCGAGGTAAGCTGCATGGGTGCGTTCTCTAACAATTAATGAATAAAATAAGGCGCGCAGTGTACATCAAATGCGCGCTAGGTTTTAGTGTTTACGCCAGAGCACCGCTAACAGGCTGGCAGTGAAGATCAATCCAGCGCCCATCAGTGATGTGCTGTCGGGTGTTTCGCCCCAGCGTAGCAATGAAAAAATACCGGCAAAAACAATCGCTAAATAAGCCACAGGGCCGATTAATCCGGGTGGCGCCAGTGAGTACGCGCGTGACATGACAATTTGCGCCAGCGCCGCCAACAAGCCAGCGGAGCATAATAAGAGAAGCTGTGTGTTACTGAGTGGCTGCCATGCCCAAGACAACGGCACTGCCGAGATCAAACTGCTAAACAGCGCGAAATAAAACACCATGCGATACGCTGGCTCTGTATCGCTCATTTCACGAATCGAGACAAAGGCTGTGGCAGCCAGCAAGCTTGCTGCCAAACCCACCAGTGATAAACCGCTAAACAATGCATCACTGGGTTTGGCAACTAAAATCACGCCAATTAATCCGAGCAATGATAAACCAAGCATGCGTTTAGTGAGGGGTTCTTTAAGCCAGATATGCGCGATAATTGGCGTGAAAACCGGCGCCGAGTAGGTGAATAACATGGCGTCAGCGAGAGGCAGGTGAGCAATTGCATAAAAGAAACAGTACATGGCGGCTAAGCCATAACTGGTGCGCATTAAATGTGACTTTAAACGTTGTGTTTTAAACGGACGCCAGCCTTTTGCCAGTAACAAAGGTAGAAAAAAGACAACGCCGATAATATTTCTAAAGAAGACGATGTTTTCATTATTGACCGTAATAGATGCTTCACGAATCACTACACCCATGCAGGCAAAGAGCAAGGCGGAGAGGGCCAGTAATGTTGCACCTTGGACAGGACGAACGCTGCGTTCGTTCATAAGTTGCGTGCACGTAACTCATTGAGCATGCTGCCGCGTTTGGTCAGTAACTGCCAGCGCCGACCGCCCAGTTGTCGCCATAAGCGCGCAGAGCGAATACCGGCAAACAGTAATGCACGAACCTTTGCAGCGGTCGCTTCTTGCTGCAGAAAACGCATATCACCATGCACTTGAATGCGCTGCTTAAAGGTGCTGATAGTGTCTTGATATAGAGCACCAAAAGATGAAGCAATATTGTCGCTGGATATACCGTAGAGCTCGATTTGTTGTTCGATTTGCGGCAGACGCTTGCCGGCAATGTCGAGTAAGTCGTCACGACGTGAAAACTGCCGCTCCAGACTCAGCATCGACACCACATAGCGCAAGCTTTCACGTGGCAAATCTTCTGTTTTTCTTTCTAAAACCGCCAGCAGCAACTGGTAACCCTCACGCAGACCTAAATCGTCACCGCCATAGACATCTAAGGTGGATTCTGGATTGCGCACCAGTAACGTTTTCATCATGTAAGACAACGCGGCATCACTGACTTGACCCGAGTGCGCCAACTTGTTGACCAATGCGGCGGCTTGAAATACACCGGCTAAAGCGGTGAGCTGTTCTTGAAGTGGCGTCATGGTCGCTGGATACTCTCATCCCAAGGGGTGCAGGCTTCGATTACGCCACCACCTAAGCACACCTCATCCATATAAAACACGATGGATTGGCCTAACGTGACGGCGCGTTGCGGTTGTGTAAAGGTAACTAAATAACCATCGTCGGTTTGCGCAATGCTACAGGCTTGATCGCTTTGCCGGTAACGTACTTTTGCCGTCAAATTATCGAGCGCACTAAGGTTGACAGGATTAATCCAATTCACCTCACGGGTGAGTAAGGTACGCGAGAACAGCCAAGGATGCTCGTTACCTTGACCGACAATCAAAACATTCCGCGCTAAGTCTTTTGCCAATACGTACCACGCCTCTTCACTGGCATTTTTTAAGCCGCCGATACCTAAACCTTGGCGCTGGCCAATGGTGTGGTACATCAGACCGTTGTGCTGTCCGAGTGCTACACCATCCACGGTTTCAATCACACCAGGTTGCGCGGGCAAGTACTGTTTAAGGAAATCGGTAAAGCGGCGTTCACCAATAAAGCAAATACCTGTTGAGTCTTTCTTTTTTGCGGTAACTAAGCCGTGTTGCTCTGCGAGGTCGCGCACGACAGGCTTTTCATATTCGCCAACGGGGAATAGTGACTTATGAATTTGCTCGCCACCGACGGCATGTAAAAAGTAACTTTGATCTTTATTGCCATCTATACCTTTGAGTAATTCACTGCTGCCATTGACGTCACGACGGCGCACATAGTGTCCGGTGGCAATCAAATGAGCACCGAGCTGTTCAGCGTAATCTAAAAACGCCTTGAACTTGATTTCTCGGTTACAAAGAATATCGGGGTTAGGCGTGCGTCCAGCTTTGTATTCTGCAAGGAAATGTTCGAAAACATTGTCCCAATATTCGGCAGCAAAATTCGCCGTGTACAGCTTAATGCCTAGGGTGTCGCATACTGCTTGTGCGTCTGCGAGGTCTTCCTTGGCGGTGCAGTAGTCAGTGCCATCATCTTCCTCCCAGTTTTTCATAAACAAACCTTCCACTTGATAGCCTTGCTGGATCAGCAATAAAGCCGCAACGGAAGAATCAACACCGCCGGACATGCCGACAATTACACGGGTTTCTGAAGGAGTATGCATGGCAATCTAAGTGAGCTAATTAAAGAGAGCAATTCTAGCAGATTTACTGCTCTCAAGGGAGTACGGCAGGTCATCGCTTTAGTTTTTCAGTACATCTAAAGAAAAACGTGCGCCACTGAGATAGTCGTCAATACAGCGTAATACCATAGGGCTGCGCCAGAGCGCTTGTTGGGCGATAAACTCATCACGGGTTAGCCAGACAGGTGCAATAATACCGTCGTCGAGTGTGTAATTATCGCGTTGTTGCAACGCTTGACCAACAAAACATACACGTTGGTACGTGATGTTATTGCTGGGCGCAGTGTAGAGATAAATGCCCAGCAGATGAGAAATGTCAATATCCCAACCCGTTTCTTCTAAAGTTTCACGAATTGCTGCCTGAATTAGACTTTCGTCCATTTCTAAGTGGCCCGCAGGCTGGTTTAATACGATACGTTCTTCAGCGTGTTCTTTGACGAATAAAAAGCGACCGTCTTTTTCGATGACCGTGGCCACCGTGACGTGAGGTATGAAGCGTGGCATACGAGCCTCCTAATGTGTCGGTGTACGCTGCAATCGACTGTAGGCTGCATATCTATGTAAATTGTTCGAAAATACACGACATTGGACACAGATAAATCTGCAGCGAGTGCGTAATTTGACTACAGCAAGCAGTGAAGCGGTTGCTTAAAGAGTGTATAGTACGCGCTGAACAATGCGTGCTAAAGCGTTAAAAGCACTTGAGTGCGCTAAGCATGTGTGACTTTATTTGTAACACCGAGGTCATACTTGCCGATTAAGTTAGAATGATTGCTGTCAGGCCACACGCGTGACAGATTTTAAAGACCACGTAAATGACGGAGTCCAGCATGGGATACCAAAAGATCCAAGTGCCAGCCGGTGACAAAATCACCGTTAATGCAGATATGACTTTAACCGTACCAAACAATCCAATCATTCCTTACATTGAAGGTGATGGAATTGGTGCTGACATCAGCCCAGTAATGATCAAAGTGGTCGATGCTGCTGTAGAGAAAGCCTACGGCGGTAAGCGTAAGATTTCTTGGATGGAAGTTTTCGCTGGTGAAAAAGCAACTCAAGTCTACGATTCAGAAACCTGGTTGCCAGAAGAAACACTTAACGCAGTTCGCGACTACGTTGTATCTATTAAAGGTCCTTTGACCACGCCAGTTGGCGGTGGTATTCGTTCATTGAACGTTGCTCTGCGTCAACAATTAGACCTCTATGTGTGCTTGCGCCCAGTACGTTGGTTTAATGGTGTGCCAAGCCCAGTTAAGCGTCCACAAGATGTAGATATGGTGATCTTCCGTGAAAACTCAGAAGACATCTACGCGGGTATTGAGTGGCAAGCAGGCAGCCCAGAAGCAGAAAAAGTCATCAAGTTCTTCACTGAAGAAATGGGTGTTACCAAAATCCGCTTTACTGAAAACTGCGGTATTGGTATTAAACCAGTCTCTTTAGAAGGCACTAAGCGTTTAGCGCGTAAAGCACTGCAATATGTTGTCGATAACGATCGTGATTCACTGACTATCGTACACAAAGGCAACATCATGAAGTTCACCGAAGGTGCCTTCAAAGAATGGGCTTACGAAATTGCCCGTGATGAGTTCGGTGCTGAGTTGCTCGATGGCGGTCCTTGGATGCAGTTCAAGAACCCTAATACTGGCAAAAACATCATTGTTAAAGATGCAATTGCTGATGCCATGCTGCAGCAAATTTTGCTGCGCCCATCAGAGTACGATGTGATTGCAACACTGAACCTGAACGGTGATTACCTGTCTGATGCGCTCGCAGCAGAAGTCGGTGGTATTGGTATTGCGCCAGGCGCCAACTTGTCTGACAGTGTTGCAATGTTTGAAGCAACCCACGGTACTGCGCCTAAATATGCAGGTCAGGATAAAGTCAACCCAGGTTCATTAATCCTTTCTGCAGAAATGATGCTACGCCACATGGGCTGGTTAGAAGCCGCTGACTTAATCATCAACGGCATTAACGGTGCAATCTCTGCTAAGACTGTAACCTACGACTTTGAGCGCTTAATGGATGACGCTAAGTTGTTGTCTTGCTCTGAGTTTGGCGATGCAATGATTGCTCAAATGTAATCAGCGTTAACGCTTAAAAACGCCCCTTAATTGGGGCGTTTTTGTTTGTCTGAAACGAATCCGGTTACAATGCAGCAAAAATGAGGAGGGCGTTATGCCAGAGGATGAACAATCTTTATTTGCTCAGCAAATGAAAGGCGTGCGCCGTATTCATGTCGACCACGCCAATATAGGCAAAGCCAAGCCTGATCGTGTCGTGCAGCGGATCAATCGAGAAAATGCGCAGCAGACGATTACAACCATTACGGTTGATGGATTATCTGACCAGTTTGTGATTGATGTTGGCGCTGAAGAAATGCTGTACTGGGCTCGCGACGGTGTGCAAGACAGTCAATTGCGCCGTATGAAAGCAGGGCAGATAGCTTTTGAGGGCAGTTTAGACTTGCACGGGATGACTGTTGAAATTGCGCGACAAACGTTACGTGAGTTTATCGATGAAGCATTGCGTCTCGAAGTACGCTGTGTCCGTGTGACACATGGTAAAGCAGCGCGTCTTGATGGCAAAAAACCGATGCTAAAAAGCCACGTTAATACATGGCTGCGCCAGCATGCTAAAGTTCTCGGCTTTACTTCTTGCATAGCCAAACATGGCGGAGCCGGTGCATTATATGTACTGCTTAAGCGTCATATGTTAGATGGGCGGGATGAGTAAACAATCTGTTCGCCAGCGAGTGCACCGCAAAGCGTAATGAGCAGAGAACATACGAGGAAAGACCGTGAGTCAGTTAGGGTTAGCGACACTGCGTGATTATATCCGCTGGGCGATGAGCCAATTTAAACAAGCACATTTATTTTTTGAACCGGGTGGCGATAACCTTTTTGAAGAGGCCCGTACTTTAGTTCTGGGTAGCTTACATTTACCTTACGAATTGCATGATAAGTACTTAGATTGCAACCTGCATGTCGACGAGCATGCAGTCGTGCAAGATATTTTAAGAAAGCGTATTGAGCAACGAATCCCTGCCGCGTATTTGCTTGGTGAGGCGTGGTTTGTCGGCTTGCCTTTTAAAGTGGACTCGCGAGTAATGATTCCTCGTTCACCTTTAGCTGAGTTCATTCCACAGCGCTTTGCTCCTTGGCTGATGAAGTCACCGCTACGAATTTTAGACTTATGCACGGGTTCAGGCTGCATTGGCATTGCATGCGCGCTTGAGTTTCCTGATGCAGAAGTCATGTTGGTCGATGTCTCTGAGCAAGCTTTACAGGTGGCGGATGAAAATATCGCCCTGCACCAACTCGATCAGCGTGTTTACAGCCATCGCAGTGACATGTTTACTGAGTTGCGTGCGCAGCGTTTTGATTTGATTGTTTGCAACCCGCCTTACTTACAAGTAGAGGATTGGTCACAACTGCCACGCGAGTTTCAATATGAGCCACAAGAAAGCAGCCATGCAGGCTGTGATGGTCTTGAATTTATTCAAGAGGTCTTACAACAAGCGAGTAAGCATCTGACGGATAAAGGTTTGCTGGTGATTGAAGTGGGTGAGCACCAATCGCGCTTAACCGCACTGTACCCAGCAATTGATTTTATTTGCTTAGAACCCGCAGGTGCGCAGACGGCTGTCTTGGCTTTAACCGCTCAGCAATGCCAGACTTTGCATGATACGCGTTAACAAGTAAGGCTATATAAGCCTGTACTACGCAGGTTTATATGGCCTAGCGTGTGGCAATCCAGATCAATAGCGCCGCTTGAAAAACCGCAAATATAGCCAGCATGGAGATAGTAAAGCGCAGCGTGCTGTCTTCGCTTTTCAAACGATCAATGCGCTCATTAAGCTTCTTAATTTGTGCGCTTTGCTCATGTAAATTTTGATCGGCATTTTGTAACATGGTTGCACTATCCAAAGTATCAATCATGCAGACTTTGTTGTCATTCCAGTCGCTGTGCAGCTGGCTCACACGTCCGACCGAACAAACCGCTCGCATTTGCACGGCATCTTCATAGGTGACACTGAAGCCTTGTGCTTGCAAGGCATGATCGCGGCGCAAGCGAGCGGCGTCGTTTGCAGCATGCTTAATCAACAAGGCCTGACTGGCAACAGTGTAGTGATTCCAGCGTTTACGTGCCCATAAAACGGCCTGGGCCAGTAAAAAGCGACCTAAACCGCGGTTCGCCGGCTCGCAACGTAAAGGAAAGTCTGTATTTATTCGGATTTGCTGCTGCTTATGATCAGCCCACACGTCCAGTGTGTTGACTTCTTTATGGGTGTTTTGCCCTGGCAAGCTCACCACTAAACGTAGAAAGCTTTCTGTCTCGCTGTGCCGCTCAACGCGACCTAGGCTGACAAAGCGTAAAGGCCTTAAGCCTGTTTCACGGTCTGCCGGTAAAGCGTTAAGACGCATCAGCTGGAAATGTTCAGAGCCTAACGCCTGCCAAGGATGCTCAGCTTTAACGCTCGCATCAGTGACTGTTTCTGGCGTATCAAGAGCAGTTGCTGAAGGGGTCATGTCAAATCACTTTCTAAATACGTGTAATGCCAAGACTATCGGCAGGTAAAGAATCTTCTATAGGGTAGCTATCGGCCACTGCATAACGATGCTAGGTGCCAGAACGGGCTAGGTACAGGTATACTGCACAATTATTTTTCAAGAATTCGGAGCAGTGTGTATGTCCGGCAATACCTTTGGCAAGCTTTTTACCGTTACCACCGCTGGAGAAAGCCACGGCCCCGCTTTGGTTGCCATAGTTGATGGCTGTCCGCCAGGCCTGCCGCTTTGCGCTGATGACTTGCAAAATGACTTAGATCGCCGCAAACCGGGCACCAGCCGCCATACCACGCAGCGCCAAGAGCCCGATCAAGTTGAGATTCTCTCTGGCGTGTTTGAAGGCCTCACTACGGGTTGCCCAATTGGCCTGTTAATTCGTAATACCGATCAGAAATCTAAAGACTACTCAGCGATTAAGGATATTTTCCGTCCGTCCCATGCTGATTACAGTTATCACCATAAATACGGTCTGCGTGACTACCGTGGTGGCGGCCGCAGTTCTGCACGGGAAACCGCGATGCGTGTGGCGGCGGGTGCGATTGCTAAAAAATACCTTGCCACGCAAGGCATTGTGGTTCGTGGCTATATGAGTCAGCTGGGTCCGATCGACATTCCATTTAAAAGCTGGGATGCGGTATATGACAATGCGTTTTTCAGTCCAGATCCAAGTAAAGTCGCCGAACTGGAGGTCTATATGGATCAACTGCGTCGCGATCAAGACTCGGTTGGTGCGAAGATCACGGTGGTTGCCGAGGGCGTGATGCCAGGTTTAGGCGAACCCGTATTTGATCGCCTGGATGCGGATCTGGCTCATGCCTTAATGAGTATTAACGCGGTGAAAGGTGTTGAGATGGGTGCAGGCTTTGCCTGTGTGGCTCAGCGCGGCACAGAGCACCGTGATGAGTTGACGCCAGAAGGCTTTACCTCGAATCATGCGGGCGGGGTGCTGGGTGGCATTTCTTCAGGGCAACCGATCATTGCCCATTTGGCTCTGAAACCCACTTCAAGTATTACCACGCCAGGGCGCTCGATTGATATAGAAGGTCGCCCCGTCGAGATGATCACTAAAGGTCGGCATGACCCATGTGTAGGTATTCGTGCCACCCCTATTGCTGAAGCCATGATGGCCATCGTACTCATGGATCATTTACTGCGTCATCGTGGACAAAATGCTGATGTACAGGTCAGTACGCCAGTCCTTGCACAGCTTTAAAAAGAGCATTGATATCAACATGGCTGCGCGCAATGCAGCCATATGTTGAGGCAGCCTGAGCCATGAGTACACGATTGCCGTATTGGCGCTTATCCGGCTTTTATTTTTTCTATTTTGCTTTGCTCGGTGCCACTGCGCCTTTTCTTGCACTGTACTTTGATTATCTAGGTTTTTCTGCCGCACGTATTGGTGAATTGATTGCCATTCCGATGCTGATGCGTTGCATTGCACCCAATCTATGGGCTTGGTTGGCTGACCGTAGCCAACAACGTTTAGCCATTGTACGCTTTGGCGCGATCTGCACCCTGCTGTCCTTTACTTTAATTTTTTTGGGGAAGAGTTTTGCTTGGCTGGCTTTGATTATGGTTTTGCATGCGTTTTTCTGGCATGCCATTCTTGCTCAGTTTGAAGTAATTACATTAGCTCACCTTGGCCGTGACAGTGAGCGCTATAGCCAGCTCAGGCTCTGGGGCTCAGTTGGTTTTATGCTAGTGGTTATTGGTTTTGGTTATCTATTTGATCAAGTGGGCTTGGCTTATTACCCATGGGCTATTTTAGCGGTAATGAGTGGTATTGTTTTGAGTAGCTTCTGGGTTCCAAAACAGCCGGATCAACTAGAAACACCCGCGTCGTTAGAAGATATAACCAGCAAGCCAGTGCGAACCACATCGATCAAAGCAATTGTGTTCTTCTTAATCGGTGTTGCTTTAATGCAACTCTCGCATGGTCCGTATTACACCTTTTTAACCTTGCATTTGATTGATTTAAATTATTCACGCGCCATGATTGGTTGGCTATGGGCATTGGGTGTACTGGCGGAAATTGGCTTATTTGTCATAATGCCTTGGCTGTTGCGACGTGTACGCTTAAAGCAGCTGATCGTAATCAGCTTATTATTAGCTGCGTTGCGTTGGTGGTTGCTCGGCTTTTATGCGGACTCACTTCAAGTATTGCTGTTTGTGCAGTTGTTGCATGCGGCTACGTTTGGCAGCTTCCATGTTGCGGCGATTCATTTTGTACAACGCTATTTCCCTGTTGATAAACAAGGTCAAGGGCAGGGCTTATATGTTTCATTTTGCGGCGTGGGCGGTGCGTTAGGCGCGTTATATGCGGGGTACACATGGCAAACTCTGGGCTCAGAGGTGACTTTTGCTCTGGCCAGTATCGTTGCTTTATTTGCTGCGCTGTTGGTGCTATTTGGTCTTGCGAGCATCGATAAACCTCAATCAGAGTTGAAAAAGGACAGTACGAATGGTATTCACTCGTGAGCAGCTTGCTGAACAGATTATTCAAGCTGGAACGTTTTTATATGCGCGCGGCTGGTCTCCAGCGACCAGTAGTAATTACTCGGCACGCCTCTCTAATAAGCACGTATTGTTAACTGTTTCAGGCAAACACAAAGGCCAACTTGGCCACGATGATATTCTCGCCACTGACATGCAAGCGCAGAGTCTTGAGCCCAATAAGAAACCGTCAGCAGAAGCATTGTTACATACTCAACTGTACAACTGGCAAAGCAATATTCAAGCGGTACTGCATACCCACTCAGTCAATGCCACCGTGTTATCCCGTATTGAGCCGAGCGGGCAGATTGAGTTCAAAGACTACGAGTTACAAAAAGCTTTTTCTGGGATTAGCAGCCATAAGCAGCCCTTGCTGGTGCCTATCTTTGATAATGAGCAAGATATGCCGCGTTTGGCTGCACAGGTGCAACAGTGGCTGAATGCCTACCCAGACTGTAAAGGCTATCTCATTCGCGGACATGGTTTATATACCTGGGGCCCATCGATGCAGGATGCTTTACGGCAGATTGAAGCCTTTGAGTTTTTATTAGAGTGTGAATTAAAAGTGCGTGCGTGTATGGCGCAAGGGTCATTCACACTGAACCCATCTATTTAATGTTTACAGAGAGTGATGAACTATGAGTCAACTGTTCGTTTACCACACCGGTCAGCCTAAGCAAGCGCTTAAGGTATTGAATCATTTAGAAGACATCAGCAGCACTTTAGCTCAGGTGGGCGTACGCTTTGAGCATTGGCAGACGAACCCATCGCTGTGTGCAACATCGACCTCTGCCGAGGTGCTGGCGGCCTATGCCGATGATATTGCGCGCTTAAAACAACAAGGTGGCTATGTGGCCGTGGATGTCATAAGCATAGACGAAAAGCATCCACAAAAAGATCAGTTGCGCGCCAAGTTTCTCGATGAGCATACGCACAGTGAAGATGAAGTGCGTTTCTTTGTAGCGGGCCGGGGGTTATTTAATTTGCATATAGACCAGCACATATACGCTGTTCTTTGTGAGAAAGGGGCATTGATCTCTGTCCCTGCTGGCAGTAAGCATTGGTTTGATATGGGCGAACACCCTCGTTTTATTGCTCTGCGCTTATTTAATAACCCTGAGGGTTGGGTCGCACAGTTTACCGATGATCAAATTGCTAAGCAGTACCCAACGTTGGATGACTTGTTATGAGTGTCAAAGCTATTTTGACCGATATTGAAGGCACCACCAGCTCGATTGCTTTTGTTTTTGAGGTGTTATTTCCCTACGCCAAACGCCACTTGCCTGACTACCTGCGTCACTGTGCAGAGCAAAATTTGCACTCAGCGCTATTGCAAGCGGTGCGTGATGAAGCACAAGAGCCTCAGGCCGATGTTGAGCGGGTGATTGCGATTTTAATCCAATGGATCGATCAAGATGTAAAGGCTCCTTCACTTAAAGCCTGGCAGGGCTTGGTGTGGCAGCAAGGCTATGCCAGTGGTGAAATTAAAGGCCATGTTTACCCGGATGCAGTCAACGCTTTACACGCATGGCAAGAGCAAGGCTACCTGCTGTATGTGTATTCGTCCGGTTCAGTCCAAGCACAAAAGCTGATTTTTGGTTATTCAGTCGCTGGTGATTTAACACCTTTATTTTCAGGCTACTTTGATACCACCGTTGGTCATAAGCGTGAGCCAGCCTCTTATGCGCGCATTGTTCAAGCGATTGATTTACCCGCAGAGCAAATTTTATTTCTATCTGACATTGTCGAAGAGCTCGATGCTGCGCAAATCAGTGGTCTGCGTACCTGTGGTTTAGCCCGCGCACAAGGTGTTTTGACAGGACATACAGCCGTCGACAGTTTTGCACAGATTAATCCTGGCGCTTTTTAACCGCCATCTCAGAGTGGAGCACCAGGTTGTAACTTTATTGATGATAATTAACCTGACTGCTTTACTAGGTCTTTATTCGAAGGGGCTAACTAGCGTACACTGCATCTATGATTGCGAGGAGTTACCATGAGCACGATTAACATTACAGAAGCAGCACAAGCCTATTTGGGCGACTTATTGAAAGGTCAAGATGTCCCAGGCATCGGTATTCGTGTGTTTATCACTCAGCCGGGCACAACCTATGCAGAAACGTGTATTGCCTATTGCAAACCCGAAGAGCAAAAAGCTGAAGATACACCCTTGGTGTTATCTCACTTTACCGCTTGGATTGATGCATTGAGTGAACCTTACCTTGAGGATGCGGTGGTTGATTATGCCACTGATCGTATGGGAGGGCAGCTCACCATTAAAGCGCCAAATGCCAAAGTGCCGCAGGTGAGCGAGGACAGTCCGTTATCTGAAAGGGTTAATTACTACCTGCAAACAGAAATTAATCCAGGCCTTGCCAGTCACGGTGGTGAAGTCAGCCTGATCGATATTGATAACGGCGTGTTGATTTTGAAATTTGGCGGTGGTTGTCAAGGTTGTGGTCAAGCTGACTATACGTTGAAAGAAGGTATTGAAAAGACCTTAATGGCGCGTATTCCTGAGGTCAAAGGTGTGCGTGATGTAACCGACCATAGCAACACAGAAAACGCATATTATTAATTGAGAAGCTGAGCAGGGGACTTTGGTCAAATAGATCAAGTGTGTTGCAAGGTTTAAAATAACCCGTGTAAAACAAGCTTGAACATTATCCGGTTAAAGCTTTGAAGCGCATATAAACGCGCTGGCTGCTAAGTAAGTTGATCCTCACTTAACCAGTTTATTTCTCTTATCTGTCTTGATTCTTTATACATCAAGACCTTAAAAAAACCGCTAACAGTCACAAGCTGTTAGCGGTTTTTTTTGCGTTAAAAGGCTACCCTCTGCACATTCTTTTGTGAATTCATAAGTTGCCCCTATTCAAAGCAAGATAAGCATGCTAAAACCTGCTAGCTGCTTGATAAAAAAGGGAAAATAATGAACAAATCCGAATTAATCGAGCGTATTGTTGATCAACAAGAACAACTGTCAGTGCGTGATGTTGAGTTGGCAGTAAAAACTATGTTGGAACATATGACGCAAGTATTGTCTTCTGGAGAGCGGATTGAAATTCGCGGTTTTGGGAGTTTTTCATTGCACTACCGAGCGCCTCGATTAGGCCGCAATCCTAAGACGGGAGAGGCTGTTGAGCTTGAAGGTAAATATGTGCCCCATTTCAAGCCTGGTAAAGAATTACGCGACCGAGTCAATGATTAGCCATTTGTCAAATTGTTGTCTGGGCGAATGCAGAGGGTATTATGCAAAGTTTTAAACGCTTATTAGTATTGATTATTGCCATTGGGCTAGCCGCAGCGGTGGTGTTTTTCACTTTAGAAAACCGTACTGAAGTGCATCTGTTATTTTTTGGCTGGCAGTCTCCAGACTTACCAATGGCTCTGTATGTCATGGGTACTTTTGTTCTAGGTTTGATTATTGGCCCGTTAGTGTCTTGGTGGCCACAGCAGCGCATGCGTATGCGTTATAACAAACAAGTTAAGCAACTGCGCGCCTGTGAGCAGAAAATTCAAGCTCTGCAAGAGGCCGCAGCAGCACAACCCGAGTCAGAATCACTGGCGCCTGAGCCGACAAAGCCAACTTAACAACCTAGCCAAGCAACGCTAAGCAGAAAACCCGCTTAGCGTTGTCAATAATCAAGTAGGGCTGGAGCGGCCAGTCATTTCTCGCGCCATTTCCGTTGCGTAGCTGTCAGTCATACCGCCAATAAAATCGATGATGCGCATAAAGGATTTGTATAGCGACCAACCTGGCTGGGGCGCAGCATGTCCAAGCAAATCAAAGATACGCCGATTTTTAAAGGATAGCGTCCCGTGATTATGCTGCTCAAGTGCGGCACCACAAAAAGCATTCAACAAAATTTCTAATGTTGTATAAGCACCAATTTCGTGAAGTGTTTTGCGCTTGTCGTTGAATATTTTGTCCCGCGCTAGAGCCTTGGCATTCAGCACGCAAGTCTTCGCAGGGCCATGCATATGCTCAACCAAATCGCCTTGTAAAGTGCCGGCCATGAGAGCAGGTTGTTGTTCAACAAAGGCACGTGCGGCAGCATTAGTTAAGTGTTCAATGGCCTTACCACGCAAGATTGCTAACTTTCTACGACGAGAGTCGTTAGGCCCAAGTAGGCGGTAGGTTTCCGGTAAATCATCACCAACCAAACTGAGCAGTAGTGCTTCAACCTCTGCATAGTCAAGTAAATCCATTTCCACGCCATCTTCTAAATCAATTAAGCCATAGCAAATGTCATCAGCTGCTTCGACTAAGTAGACCAATGGGTGGCGTGCCCAATGCTCATCATCGAGTTTTGGCACCCCTAGTTTTTCAGCAATTTGCTCTAGCAGTGGTAATTCATTTTGATAACTACCAAACTTATGTTTTTTATAGCCTTGAGCATTGGCGTGCTTGGAGCTCCACGGGTATTTAGAAAACGCACCAAGCGTGGCATAGGTCAGGCGCATACCGCCATCAAATTGATGATATTCAAGCTGTGTCAGTATGCGAAAACCTTGTGCATTACCCTCAAAATTCAAGAAGTCAGCGCGCTGCGCTGCGCTCATCTCATCCAGCCAGCCATTAGCAGCGGCTTGCTGAAACCAGTGACGAATAGCATCTTCACCCGAATGGCCAAAAGGCGGATTGCCAATATCATGGGCTAAACAAGCTGACTGCACAATCATGCCGAGATCACTCGGTTCACACCATTGCGGTAGAGCAGGGCGAAGCATTTCCGCCACGCGCATACCTAGAGAACGACCCACGCAGCTGACTTCTAATGAATGGGTCAGACGAGTATGAATATGATCGTTGCTCGACACCGGGTGTACTTGAGTTTTACGGCCTAAACGGCGAAATGCACCTGAAAAAATAATACGATCGTGGTCTTTATGAAAAGGACTTCGCCCAAGCTCTTCAGTGCTATGTGAAGTTTTACCTAATCGTTCACGATTTAATAACTGATGCCAATCCACTGAACACCCTCAACCTGTTAGTTCAAAAGACACACTAAGAAAAAGCCAGTGTATTTATTTTAGATTATCAGCTTGTGAGGGGCTTGTATCTGCTTCTGCCATTGGCGTGACCATAAACAAAGGTAGCAGGCTGGCAGCAATACGCACTATAGGCAGTAAGCGACTGACTGAGCGGCGATTACGGGTGATAAAGAAGCTGGCGAGTGTGACGCCAGCAACGATTAACAACGGAGTTGAGCCTTGAGTTAGACGTTGCTTGTAATCACGAAGCTTTTGCACCGGCTCAAGCAAGACTAAACTTTCATGACAAATTTTTTGTCGATTTAATTCAAGACGCATTCGGATCAGCTGTTTACGTAAGGCAACAGGATCATCTTTATGCTGTTGTATGCTCATGGTAAGAGTCGCTCTTTAGTGTTCTTAAGCTCTTGCAGAGTAGCGCTAAAGGGCGCCTGTGCTGTGCGCTGTACAGACTTCATCCGCCAAATACATAACACGCCAGCCATCGCATAAAAAGCGGCCATCGCAATCAATAACCGGTGTTCATAGTTTTGCCAGAGCAATACAATTAATAAGCCATTGAGCAACAAAAACAACATAAAACCACAGGCAGCAGTCACTCCCAACCAAATCAATTGCTGGGTGCTGTGATGTTTTTGTTCTTGCAACTCAAGAGCAAATAGCTCGGCATGATCGCTGATTAAACCCAGTGTCGCAGCGCCTAAGCGCCGCGAGGTGTCTGAGAGGCTTTGATCTGTCATATTTAACGCCTAGACACTAACAAGCCCAGTAAAAAACCAACCCCGGCACCAATTGCCAAAGATTGCAGAGGGTGCTCGCGCACATACTCTTCACCATCACTGAGAGCTTCTTTGCCGCGTTCAAGTAATGCTTGCTCGGTTGTGCCTAATGCTTGACGGGCGCGTTGCAGGCTCGTGTTGATCTGCCCGCGCAACTCTTCTGCTTTATCGCCCGTTAGCTCAACAGAGTGCTGCAGTAATTGTTCAGTATCAGACACTAACGCTTTAAATTCTGCCAGTAGTTGTTCATTGCCTGCTGATGTTGGTTTTTTAGCCATGACTGATATTCTCCATAGATAAACGAAATAATTGCCTTATTTAGAGTTCATGTAACGGCAAGTGGTTCAACCCCAGCATACGCTATTTTATAAAAAATAAACCCGCCTTGTGAGCGGGTTTATTTAATACAGCGTATTCAAATTACAGCAATGGAATGGTATAGCTGACAATTAGACGGTTTTCATCCATTTGTCCAGAAAGATCTGAACGTACTGTCGAGTTACGCCATTTAACACCTAGATTTTTCAGGGCGCCGTCTTGGAAGACATAACTAATATCGGTGTCACGTTCCCACTCATTGCCACGTGATTTATTTGCACCCATATAGATATTGCTACCATTAACATAGCGGGTCATCAGGTTTAAACCTGGGATGCCAAGGCCTGCAAAGTTATAGTCGTAACGCGCTTGCCATGATTTCTCATCAGTAGCAGCGAAGTCACGAATTTGCACATAGTTCACTAAGTGTGGATCGCTTAACAACAAGTAAGCATAGCCCGTGTCGCCGGACATCTTCTGATAGCCTAGACCAAAACTGTTATAGCCAAGTTTATAAGTCAACATGCCAGAAATAGCGTTGTTATCAATGCCGCTATTGCCATCTTCTGAAGTTTTTGCATAGCGTAAATCAGCACGTAGCGACTGACCTTCAGCGATTGGCAAGGTATACACACCGTTTACAATATGCTGCTTGTAGACATCTGCAAGCTGACCGTAGTGGTAACCGGTGGTCAGTTGATCATTCCAGTTATAAGAACCACTGAAGAAGTTGAATTTATTGCTGACGTTTGGGTTGCTTTTTGTATATTCAGATGTATCACGTTTACCGTTGTGCAGGCTGATCGCCATGGCTTCATTGTTAGTTGAGTTGCGTTGATTATCACGCTCCAACTGACCCGCATTAAGGGTTAAATTGTTTACATCAAGACTGGTTAACTGCACACCTTGGAATGTTTGTGGCAGTAAGCGTGCATCACCAGAAGAAACCACTGGCAATTTTGGCATCAATGTACCCGCACGCAGTGTGGTTTCAGAGATGCGGAATTTGGCTGCAGCACCGAGCTCGCCATAGCTGCTTGGCACATCACCTTTGTTATCTTTTGGCAATAACAAACCTGTACCCGAAGTGCCACCACCCGAGTCAAGTTTAAAGCCGGTAAAACCATAAGCGTCCACACCTACGCCAACAGTGCCTTCAGTAAAGCCTGACTCATACTTAAGTAAGAAACCTTGCGCCCACTCTTCTGCTTTTGATTGCGAGGTGCTTGGCGCATCACGAAAATCGCGATTCATGTAGAAGTTGCGCAGCTCTAAGCTGGCTTTGCTGTCTTCAATAAAAGCTGCTTGAGCTACAAGGGGAAGGCTCATAGCCATGGCTAAAGTGCCTAAGCTGATGGAGCGTGCTAACGGATTAAATTTCATTATTGTAGTTCTCCGAGATGCGGACGAGATCGATCTAAATTATTAGTGTTGTGACAGGCGAACTAGACCATGTATATGACTGCAGGGTCATTTAGACATTGGTCGATAAAACACCAATCATTAAAGTATCTTGCATAACAAGGCTATAACACTTTCATAACAAACTAAACGGCATCATTTGTCGCACAGTAATGGCACACTATGCCAAATTTGCTTAGGAACTTAGCATGCGGGGATCACATAAGTTGCAGCCTGGTTTTATTATTGCGCACAGTAATCATTTAGAGCAGTTACGCGATTTAATCGTGCAATGGACAAAAGCCAATCCTTTGCACGCATTAGAAAATGAAAATATTCTGGTTCAAAGTAATGGGATTGCTCAGTGGCTTAAGCTGGCATTAGCAGCAGATGATGGTTGTGGTATTGCTGCCGGTTTAGAGGTGAGCTTGCCGGCACGTTTTTTATGGCAAACCTACCGTAAGGTGCTGGGTTCTGAAAGCATTGCGCAAAGCTCGCCTTTTGATAAAGATCCATTGACTTGGAGGCTAATGCGTTTGCTCCCGCGTGTTATTGAGCAGCCTGTCTTCGCACCTTTGCAACGCTTTCTAAGTGATGATGCTGACTTGCGCAAAAGCTACCAACTCGCAGAAAGGCTGGCCGATTTATTCGATCAATATCAAGTCTATCGTTCAGATTGGCTGGCCGATTGGGCGACCGGTGTTGATCAATTGCGTCAACTGGATGGGCAGCCGGCGATCAGTGCAGAAAAAGCCGAAGGCCGTACTCAAACCATTGCTTGGCAAGCAGCGTTATGGCGCCTCTTGATTACCGATATTGGCGAAGAGGTCGTGCATAGCAGTCGTGCGGCAGTGCATCCACGCTTTATTGCGGCACTGAAAGACTTACAACAAGCACCGGCCGGTTTGCCATCACGCATTATTGTCTTTGGTATTTCGTCACTGCCTGCACAAATGGTAGAAGCCTTAGCGGCGATCAGTCGTTTTAGCCAAGTGTTGCTCTGCGTACACAATCCTTGCCAGTATCATTGGGCGGATATTGTTGAAGACAAACAATTGTTACGTCATGAATACCGACGGCAAAGTCGCAAGGCTGGCTTTCCAGAAGTTTTATCCATTGAGCAATTACATCAGTTTGCGCACCCCTTGTTAGCCGCATGGGGCAAACAGGGACGTGATTACATCAGCTTACTGGATCAGTACGATGAGCTGGATAGCTACCAAGCTCAGTTTAAGAGTCAAGGGCAGCGTGTTGATATTTTTGAAGAGGGGCAAACAGAAACCCTTTTACAGCAGCTGCACAATGATATTTTACATTTGCGCGCGCTCTCGGAAACGCAAGCAACATGGCCCGAGCTTGATCCGCATGATCAGTCATTACGTTTTCATATTGCCCACAGTGCCCAGCGTGAAGTTGAAATCCTGCATGATCAATTGCTCGCGCATTTTAATGCCGACCCCAGTTTAAAACCGCGTGACATCATTGTCATGGTACCCAATATTGATAGCTACACGGCCTCTATTCAGGCCGTTTTTGGTCAATATGCGCGGGATGATTTGCGTTATATTCCTTTTACCTTAGCCGACCAAGCTCAGCGCAGTAGCGAACCTCTACTGATAGCACTTGAGCATCTACTTAAGCTCCCTGAGTCGCGATTGGCTGTCACCGACATTATGAGCCTTTTGGATGTGCCGGCGCTGCGCGCACGCTTTGCTATTGAGGCGACTCATTTACCTGTGTTGCAGCGATGGTTAACTGGGGCGGGGGTGCGCTGGGGCTTGAGTGCTGAGCATCGTGAGAATTTCTCTGTGCCTCGAGGATTGTCGCAAAACACTTGGAATTTTGGCCTACAACGTATGTTGCTCGGTTACGCAATGGGCGATAGCGATGCCTTTGCGGGTATTCAACCTTACGATGAAGTGGGCGGGATGGATGCGGCCTTAATCGGCCCCTTTATGCAGTTTCTCGATGCTCTGCAAGCGTTGCATCAACAGTTGTCGACACCGCATAGCTATGTCGGTTGGCGTGAGGTGTTCTTTGGCTTACTTGAGCAATTTTTCTTAATTGAAGACGATGCACAATACCTGCTCATACAGCGGCTACGTGATGGCTGCGAACAATGGTATACGCTCTGTGAGCAAGCAGAACTCACGCAGCAATTGCCGTTAACTGTGGCGCGTGAGGCCTGGCTCAGTTATATCGAAGAGGATCATCTCAGCCAACGTTTTTTAGCGGGCTCAGTCAATGTGTGTACGCTGATGCCGATGCGGGCCATTCCGTTTCGCATGGTCTGTTTATTGGGCATGAATGATGGTGATTATCCTCGGGTACAAGCGCCTTTAGACTTTGATTTAATGGGCAATGATTATCGTCCGGGCGATCGCTCACGTCGTGAAGACGATCGCTACTTATTATTAGAGGCGTTATTGTCTGCACGGGAAAAACTTTACGTCAGTTGGGTGGGACGCAGTGTGCGCGATAATAGCGAGCGTCCACCGTCCGTATTGATTGCCCAACTTCGCGACCATCTCAATAGCGGTTGGCGAATGCCTAATGAGCGCTCTTTGTTAGATGCGTTGACCACCGTGCACCCGCTGCAGCCTTTTAGTCAGCATTATTTTTCGACTGACCAAGGGCACGTTTCTAATCTTTTTACTTACGCGCATGAGTGGGCGGCATTGCACCAACCTGCGCTGGTAGATCCGCAGACGGATCTAACGGCCTTTATTCCCACTAGCAGCATTACGCCCGAAATGCTCAAGCGCTTTTTAGCTCAACCTGTGCAGTACTTTTTTAACCAGCGACTCAATGTGTATTTTGATCAAGTAGCGCTTGAAGTGTTTGAAGACGAACCCTTTGCTCTTGATGGCCTGCAACGATTTAATTTGCAGAAAGAGCTATTAATAGCCGGTCAGCAGGCCGGTAGTCAGACTGATTTCGCTGAGCTACTCCAGCAGCACAGCGAAAAATTGCAGCGCACTGGTGCGCTGCCCATGTGTGCATTTGGTGAGCAGGTACGTGCTGAGCTGATTGAGCCATTACAGGCACAATTAGAGGATTACCGTGCGCATTGCCAAGCATGGCCGCAAGAAGAGAAACCACGTGTGGTGGATATTAGTACTGGGCTGGTGCACTTAGAGGGTTGGTTGAGCGGACTGCGTCGACCTGCTGAACATGATAGGCAAACCAACGAATACGCAAGAATTGAGTTGCTTCCCGGCAAAATACACAGCGGTAAAGATCGACGCTGGCATCGTTTATTAGAACCCTGGGTTCAGCATGTCCTGATCAATGCAATGGGTACACAAACCCAGACGTTAGTGATTGCACAGGAAAGCAGTATTGCGTTTGCCAGTCTATCGGCTGTAGATGCCATACAAATCAGTCAGACGTGGCTTGACGCATGGCAACAGGGGTTAAATGCGCCGCTACCGGTGGGGTTAAAAACCGCCATGGGTTTTTTGAAGAATCAGTCGGATGATAAAGCTAAAGCCATTTACGAGGGGGCTTACAACAGCAGCGGCGAGGTGCAAAACAACGCTGCTTTAGCTCGGCAATTTCCAACCTATGCCGACTTACAAGCCGACGGCGCTTTTAGTCATTGGGCTGAAGCACTCTACGGTTCATTATTTAATGCAAAAATTACCAGTTTAACGCGCCAAGGAGAGGAGCAGTCATGAGTTCTTTTGTGGACAATCCGCCGCTGGCTTTAACCTTTCCCTTACATGGCAGCCGTTTAATTGAAGCCAGCGCCGGCACCGGAAAAACCTATACGATTGCCGCCTTATATGTGCGTTTGATTTTGCAGCATGGCGAACACAAGGGTTTAGCGTTTAATCGCCCATTGTTACCGCCAGAAATTTTAGTAGTGACCTTTACGGATGCAGCAACACAAGAACTGCGTGATCGAATTCGCGCTAAGCTGGTTGAAAGTGCACAGGTGTTTCGTAATGAAATCGCCGAGCCTGACTCGTTGCTGCGCACACTGCGTGATGAGTACCCGCCAGAGCAATGGGCATCTTGTGCGCAACGTTTGGATCAAGCGGCGCAGTGGATGGATGAAGCGGCTGTTTCCACCATTCATGCGTGGTGTCAGCGCATGTTACGTGAGCATGCTTTTGATAGTGGCAGTTTGTTTACGCAAACGTTAGAAACCGACCACAGTGACTTATTAGCCTTAGTGGTGAAAGATTACTGGCGTCAGCACTGCTATCCCTTGCACGGCGATAATGTTCTGTGGACCTTGCAGCATTGGCAACAGCCCGCGACCTTGCAAAGCAAAATCCAACCCTTGCTGCATGCGCAAAGCACAGCACCCAGTCATATTGATCCAAAGCAAACACTCGCACAGCTGCTAGACAGTGGCCAGGCCGCCCAACAACAAACGCTAGATGCATTGAAAGCACCTTGGCCGATTTGGACGCAAGAACTGCGCGATATGCTTGATCAGGCGGTGGCGGAAAAAGCCGTTAACGGCAGCAAGATTCAAGCGCGTTATTATAATTCTTGGCTGGAAAAAATTAATCTATGGGCGGCTGTCGAGACACAACTGAAGCTGGACATAGGCACAGGCTTTACGCGTCTGACGCCTGATGGCTTGTATGAAGTATGGAAAGATAGCAGCGCTGCACCTGAGCACCCGGCACTGACGGCCATGCAAAACCTACCTAAACAGCTGGATACGCTGACCTATGCGCTAGACGAGGCCGCCTTATGGCATGCTGCGCAATGGATTAAACACCGCTTTAGTTTAGAAAAGCAGCAGCGTGCCGAAATGGGCTTCGATGACATGCTTACGCGTCTTGATCAAGCGCTGCAAGGGCCCAGTGGTCAGCGTTTGGCAGAAATTATTCGCTTACAGTTTCCGGTGGCGATGATTGATGAGTTTCAAGATACCGACCCTTTGCAATACCGTATTTTTGACAGTATTTATACGATTCACAAGAACCGTAATGACTGCGGACTGTTCTTAATTGGCGATCCCAAACAAGCCATCTACAGCTTTCGTGGTGCAGATATTCATACCTATTTGTATGCCCGTCACGCCACAGCGGGGCGACACTACAATCTTGGCACCAACTTTCGCTCCAGTACGGCCATGGTCGAAGCGGTCAATCAGTTGTTTAACTTAGCTGAAAAACGCCCGCACAGCCGTGGCGCCTTTTTATTTAAGCAGCAAGCAAACAATGACTTACCCTTTTTGCCTGTGCATGCGCAAGGCCGTAAAGAACAGTGGTGGGTGGAAAATCAAGCGCCGGCCGCACTTAATGCTTGGTTAGTCGCGTCCGATGAACCGATTTCCCGTCAGCAATACATCGAGACAATGGCTGACAGCAGTGCAACAGAAATTGTGCGTCTGCTCAATCTTGGGCAGCAGCAAAAAGCCGGTTTTAAAGGTGCACAAGGGGAATTGCAAGCACTGCAGCCCAATGATATCGCCGTATTGGTGCGTGATTTCACAGAGGCGCAAGCCATTCGCAAACACCTCGCTCAACGCAATGTGCGTAGCGTTTATTTATCCGATAAAGACTCAATCTTTGACAGCCAAGAAGCGCGTGATGTGTTGAGCTGGTTGCTGGCCTGTTTATCTGCAGATAATGCCCGCATATTAAAAGCCGCTTTAGCCAGCAGTACGTTTGCTTTACCACTTAACGAGCTTGAGCGTATCAACCAAGATGAACTGCTCTGGGAACGTTATGTTTTGCAATTTAAAGCGTATTTGCAACGTTGGCATAAGCAAGGTGTACTGCCGATGCTGCGACAAATCATGCATGACTTTGCGTTGCCGCAGCGTTTAGTACATCGTCCGGACGGTGAAAGAGCACTGACCAATCTGTTGCATTTGGCTGAATTGTTACAACATGCAGCGCGCGAAGTGGATGGCGAGTTTGCCCTGATTCGCTACTTGCAAAGCGCTTGCGCAGGTCAAGCGGACAGCGCTCAAGAGCAGGTCTTACGGTTAGAGAGTGATGAGTCATTGGTGCGAGTGGTCACCATTCATAAGTCTAAGGGTTTAGAGTACCCTTTAGTGTTCTTGCCTTTTATCTGTAGCTTTCGCGCGCAAGACGGCAAAAAGCCTTTTATTCTTCAGCAAGAACACCTACGTGAACTGATTTTGCATGCGAATCCAGAGCATTTGGAACAAGCAGAAAATGAGCGTTTGGGTGAAGATTTACGTCTATTGTATGTTGCTCTGACACGGGCTCGTCACGCATGTTGGATTGGTTTGGCCGACTTAAAAAAAGGGCAGGGCAAAACTTCTATTCTTCATCAGAGTGCGATGGGGTATTTACTCAATAACGCCCAGCCACTGACCAGTAGTTCAGCGTTGAGCAGTTGGTTTGCGGAATATAACACAGCAATACAAGAATCAAAGACCGTAGGGATTGCTACACCTATCAGCCATATCTGCACCGCACCATCGGCTAATGCAGACTGTGCGAGCAGCTTGGATGCACCGTTTAGCGCACGTTGGCGAATCGCCCAGCGGCGCACTCGAGAGCATTGGTGGATTGCCTCATACAGTGCGTTGCGCTTAAGCGCAAAGCAACCTGAAAGTGAACACGCGGTGACTGAGCGCGTAGAAGACTTAGCACCTCAAAGCCCTTTTGCACAAAACATCAGTGATGATGAACATTATGAAGCCAGTAATATGGCCCCGTTGAGTCAGGCCACTGAGAATGAACAAGCCTGTCTGCACAGTTTTCCACGTGGCGCCAAACCCGGTACATTTTTGCATGGTCTCCTCGAATGGGCCGCCGAGCAAGGTTTTGCCGCAGTACTTGAACAACCAGAAAAAGCCCTGCAAATGATTCAGGTGCGTTGTGCGTCTTATGGTTTTGAAGCCTATAGCTCATTGCTCTGGCCATGGTTAAGTGATTATCTGCAGCGTGCTTTTCATGTAGGCGGCAAGCAGCCATTGCGCTTTTCCAAGCTAAACCATTACCAAGCAGAAATGGAATTTTGGTTTGCGACGCACAATGTTGATACCCAGCAACTTGATCGGCAGATTAGGCAATTTATTTTGCCCGGTAGTGACAGACCTTATTTAGAGCGTGAGCGTTTAAACGGTATGTTTAAAGGTTTTATTGACTTGGTGGTCGAACATGCCGGTTGCTATTACGTGATTGACTATAAGTCCAACTGGCTGGGCAGTGAGAGCGCCGATTATAGCGAGGAAGCGATAAATGCCTGTGTCTTGAGTCATCGTTATGACTTGCAATATGTCTTGTACGTGCTGGCGTTGCATCGATTACTCAGATTACGTATACCGGATTACGACTATGATATGCATATAGGCGGGGTGGTGTATATGTTCTTACGCGGTGCGCATAATGACAGCCAAGGTTTGCACAACATACGACCGCCACGTGAATTAATCGAAACACTGGACGCGTTATTTCAGTCTAAATCTGTAGAGGGGCAGTAAATGATTGAGCAAGGACAACTGTTCGGCGATGACCCTGAAAGCCTCACGCCTAACCCGCTGACAGCCTCTCCAGCACAGAGGCATACGCCTTGTTTAGCCAACCGAGCGGGAGTCTTAGCCCTGTTAGGTCGCTGGCAAGAAGCCGGTTGGATACGTGCGCTAGATGTTGCGCTGGTTCAATTACTCGCGCAATTGGATCCTGAAGCCGAACCGCTGGTCTTGTTCGCCGCCGCTTTAACCAGTCACCAGCTTGGCCATGGACATATTTGTCTCGATCTTCAGAGTCTGCTCAACGCGCCTGATTTAACCCTGTTACTGCCTCCCGAAGGGCGAATTGCTGAGAATGCTGAAGATTTACCTTCACAGCAACTGGCAGGCATCCGTTTATCTGATTGGTTGGACAGCCTCGCACGCAGTCGCTTGCTGCGCCGTGAAACAGCTGCAGCTGTTTCACCACTTGTGATAGTTAATGAACGTTTGTATTTACAGCGTTATTGGCACTATGAGCACTGTGTTGCGGAACATTTGGCGCACCGAATCAATGCCTCTCTGCCGTTGCCTGAGGATTTTTCAGACCGTTTAGTCAACCTATTCAGCACGCCATTGGACGTTGCAGGCGAACGTCAGACCAACTGGCAAAAAGTTGCCTGCGCTATGGCGGCGCAAGGGCAATTAACTCTTATTACTGGTGGTCCTGGAACAGGAAAAACCACCACAGTGGTGCGCGTATTAGCACTATTGCAGCAAGCCGCCTTAAACAATGATCAGACTTTACGTATCCAGTTAGCCGCCCCAACCGGTAAAGCAGCCACACGCTTGACCGAATCGATTGGCCAGCAAATCGAACGGCTATCGGTCGGTGAGTGCGTTAAGAAATGCATTCCCAGTGACGTTTCCACCTTGCACCGTTTGCTGGGCAGTTTGCCCAATACACGGCATTTTCGGTACAACAGTAACAATCCTTTAATGTTGGATGTGCTGGTGATCGATGAAGCATCAATGATCGATTTAGAAATGATGTATAACGTGCTGCAAGCCTTGCCAGCGCATGCACGTTTAATTCTGCTTGGCGATAAAGATCAGCTGGCTTCGGTTGAAGCGGGCTCTGTACTCGGGGATTTATGTGCCGATGCACAGCTCGGTTATTACAGCCCTGACACACAGCGGCAACTTGAACAGCTGTGCCAAGAAAAACTGCATACAGAGCCTTGGTGTGTTGGCAGTGCCACACAACAGCCTTTAGCACAACGCACAGTGATGCTGCGTTACTCGCATCGTTTTGGTCGTGAGTCAGGGATTGGCCAGTTGGCCCGCGCCGTCAATCAGGGTGATCCGCAGCAGGCTCAGCAACGACTACAAACGCCAAGCAGCGATCTCTGCTATTTACCCTTACAACACGGCTCAACCGCCGCGTTTGATCGACTACTCCTGACTGGCTCAATAGAAACTGATAGCGCTAGTGATGCTGTAGGTTACGCGTATTACCTGGGTGTTTTACACGCGACACGCCCAGCCGCACCTCAGGTGCAGGATGAGGCATGCTGGCAAGCGTGGGCCTACAACGTTTTGCAAGCCTTTGATCAGTTTCGTCTGCTCAGCGCTTTGCGCAAAGGAACCTTTGGTGTGGAAGGCTTAAATGAACATGTTGCTCATTTACTCTGCGCAAAACAACTGATCAGTGATACACAGGGCTGGTATGAAGGCCGTCCCGTATTGGTGACGCAAAACGATTATGGTTTAGGCTTAATGAATGGTGATATCGGTATTGCTTTGCGCCTACCCAGTGATGCGGCAGACACAGATAAGGCGTCGCCAGAACAGGTTCTGCGCGTAGCTTTTCCGCGTAACGATGGTCAAGGAGGGGTTCGCTTTGTCTTGCCAAGTCGTTTGACCGCGGTGGAAACCGTTTTCGCGATGACGGTGCATAAATCACAAGGCTCTGAATTTACCCACACAGCGTTGATTTTACCGGATCGCTTGAATCCCGTTTTGAGTAAAGAACTGCTTTATACGGGCATCACTCGTGCAAGAAATAAATTTACCTTGATTGAAAGCCAGCCCGGTATTTTTACGGCCAGTGTGCGTCGTAAGGTTGAGCGCACCAGCGGCTTACAGCAGGCTGTTTTGTCAGCGATGCAGCCGTTGTAGTCGCCGCTTAGCATCTGTGTGGTTGCAAAACAGGGGACTTAAACACAGGGCTTAATTTATCTTCTGGCATGTTACTTGCTAAATAAATTCATCTACTGTATATTCATACGCCTATCCCGACTCAAACGACAATTTGAGTGGCGTGGTACAGAGAAAACACCATCGATACACTGTAGCGTTTTTACGTTTACAACATCTAAGTGCGACACCGCCGTTTTCACAAAGAAAATTCTCGGTCAATACCAATCACTGTTATTCAGTGCTGCTGTATTTCTGCAAACCACCTACTTTTAAGATAAGTCTATTTTGCTTGGTCTCGTTTTCGGGAGACTTTACAGCGCAAGCTGTGCTCATATTATAAAAAGAGGTAAGGGTATGGATAACCTAAAAGTATTCAAAAAAATGGGGCGCTTTATTACAGCGCAAATTAATGCAATCAGCCATGGCCAGAACGCTCTAGATCGTCATAGCCATGTGCCTATGGGATTGGAAAGCCGACTTATCGTGGACGCTTGGAACACACAAGTTGAGCAAAATGGTTGTGCAGCCCCTGCAGTCTGCTAATCAATAACGCCGACGCCACATAGGCGAGCCGCTAGCCCGTCCACATTGCTCTACAACTCAGTTTAAACGCTATACTGTTAGCTCTATACGATCAGCCGATTTTCGGCATAGGGAGTCCAGTATGGCGTTTGATCTCAGTAGCCGCTTAGTCATTGGCTTGGCTTCCAGCGCCTTATTTGATTTAACGGCTTCAGATGAAGTATTTAGAGAAGCGGGCGAGCAAGTCTACCGCGACTATCAACGTGACAACCAAGACCAACCCCTCGCGCGTGGGGTGGCTTTTCCGTTTATCCGTCGCTTGTTATCCCTCAATCAACTCAATCCTGATAATCCGCCTGTTGAGGTGATTTTATTATCACGCAACGATCCGGATACTGGCTTGCGCGTGATGAATTCAATTGAGCATTATGGCTTACCGATTACCCGTGCAGTCTTTATGCAGGGCAAGTCACCGCACGCCTATATCCCTGCTTTTGATATTGAACTGTTTTTATCTGCTAATGCCAAGGATGTAAAACGAGCCGTAGCGGCGGGCTATCCCGCAGGACAAATTCTAAAAGGTGAAATTGAAGACGATAGCAGTGATTTACAGCTCAGGATCGCTTTCGACTTTGATGGTGTCCTTGCGGATGATGAAGCGGAAACCGTGTATAAAACAACGCAAAGTCTGGGTAAATTCCATCAGCATGAAATTTCGCGTGAAGATATTCCGCATACGCCAGGCCCACTAAAAGCATTTTTAAAACGTATTGCGGTCATTCAAGCCATGGAAATACAGAAAAAACTGCACGATCCTCGCTATGAGCCCATCCTGCGCGTCTCTATTGTGACCGCTCGCAATGCCCCTGCACACAAGCGCGTGATCAACACCATGCGCTATTGGGGGATTGATGTGAATGAAGCCTTTTTTATGGGTGGCGTTGATAAAACCAAAGTGCTCGATATTATGCGGCCACATATCTTTTTCGATGACCAAAAGTTGCATCTAGAATCTGCCTCCGCACGACTGCCTTCCGTGCATATTCCATTTGGTATCGCCAATGTCGAGCCAGCAGAGGATCTTTCATTAACGACAGGCTGAGTTTGCTATGGACGGCTCTGCATAACATACAAGATACTTTATCAAAAACATAAGTGTATGATGTACTTATCCTATACAGGGCAGGTGGGCAGCTACTATGTGGATTGATCGTGTTATAGACGCACTGCGTTCGCTCAGAACATTATTTTTCATTGTGGGCTTGGCGTTAGGGTGGCTGCTGTTTGCTGACCATCAAGACGAAGATATTCTTTATGTGACAGTGCACAACACGGACAGCGTCATGCTTGAGTCGGTGCGCTTTGAGTTTGGTTTTGGATTGACTCAATCAAACATATTGCTGCTACAAATCAAACCTGGAGAGCAACGCTTAGTGGCGCTCAATCACCCGTTACATAAAGGTTATAATGTTGAGGCGCACTTTGCGGGTGGTGAAGTACGTAGCTTTTGTGCAAATCGCACCTATCCAGACCGGCATCAGCCTGTGGTCTTACAACGTTAATTGAAGTCATTAAGCCATCAGCAGTGCTGGCAGCATGCTGATGGGCCAGTAGCGGATCGCTATCCACCCCAATAAAAGCATTGAAGCAGCCGATTGACAGCTTAACATCCTGCGTTGTTTATTCGGGACAACAGGGTGGGGCCGGCTCCTCCTGAGGGCAGGTCAAGGCCGCGCAGGCATACAGACCTGTTGGTAGGTTTTTCTGGCGTTCTGCGTGGCGAGGGATAATTGATAACCCCGTCAGTCACTTACGCTTAAATGGCATGTTCAATAAGCCCCATAGTGAAGCATTTTGCTGAGCATTAGGGTAGTCAAGCAAACCTATATCCAATTGGCTATCGGTTTTTTTGGCGACACTTTTGTAGCTGCCAAAAAGTTTATCCCACCAAATAACGCTAAAACCATAATTTGAGTTGGTTTCGCTGACGTCTTGGCTGTGGTGAATGCGGTGCAAAATCTGTGTCACTAGCACTAAGCGCAGTGGTTTTTCTATCACGTGAGGTAGGCGAATATTGGCATGATTAAATAGCGCTAAACCATTGAGGGCGATTTCAAATATCAGTACGGCTATGGCAGGTACACCCAGTGCCGTAACAGCAATCAGCTTAATAAGGATGCTGAGTACAATTTCAATCGGATGAAATCTCAAACCTGTGCTGGCGTCAACATGCGCATCTGCATGATGCACTTTATGCACTCGCCAAAGGATTGGAAGTTGATGGAATAACCTATGTTGCCAGTAAATTAACATATCGAGCAATAACAGGCTCAGTACAATGACCACTATGCTTGGCAAGGCCATCTGGTTGAATAAGCCGATAGCCTGTTGCTGGTTATACAGCGCAACCACGGTTAGACCAATAGGCACAGTTAAGCGGGCAATAACTGATGAAGCCAACACCAGAGCAAAATTAGCCCGCCAGCGCTGACTGTTTTTAATCGGCGATTGACGGGCTGGGTGTTGCCACTCAAGCAGCATCATCACCGCTAAAATGCTTAAAAAGCAGCCCAGTCGCCAGCATACTTCGTTAGTCATTATTCACCTTATTTGCGGTTCGCTCAGCCGCCGCGACCTCATCGGCTTCGAGCTGTTTAAGCGTGTAGTAACCACCAGAGATACGGGTAAAAATAGTAATCAAGCAGGCCGCCGCAAATAAATAGGCCAAGACAACAAAGTGCTGCGGCCAGAGACAGAGTGCGATAAACAGCGCGATAGTTTCGCTGCCTTCGGTTAAACCGTTTAAATAGTAAAAACTTTTGTATTTAAATTGCGGTTTCTCAAGATTGAATTTTTCAGCCGCAATCGCAAAGGCTAGAAAACTTGAGCCAGTACCAATAAAGGCAGCCAGTAGTAATGCACCAGCAATTGCATTTTGCTCAGGATTTTCAAGAATAAACCCAAGCGGAATAGCTGCATAAAATAGAAAATCCAAAGTAATGTCTAAATAACCGCCTGCGCTTGAGCTTTGCTTGGCGAAGCGCGCAAGTGTGCCATCGAGACCATCTAAAATACGGTTTAAAATGATAACGGCAAGTGCCGCATACCAAAGTCCAAAGGCTAAAAATGGCACAGCTAATAAACCGATTAAAAACCCCATGACAGTAAGCTGATCAGCGGTGATAGCGCGCTTATGCAGGCATATAACCACTGGGGTTAACATCGGCTTGATAACTGGGGTAATAAATCTGTCTAACATGCTGGCTAGCCTATGGGGGAAACGTGCTGATCTAAAATAATAACTTTGCCATTGGCTGCTTCGGCATCGCTATAGTCGTGCGTGACCATAATGGCAGGCAGTTTATGATTACGAATTTGTTCAAACACCCGTTGGCGTGTATCAACGCGCAGCTGAGTATCGAGCTTGCTAAACGGCTCATCGAGCAAAATTGCTTTAGGTTCGCTGAGCAACATACGCAATAAAGCCACACGCGCTTGCTGCCCACCAGACAGGTTGTCGGGATGGCGTTTGTCCATGCCTGACAAACCCACGCTTGCCAGGGCTTGCTCTACTTTTTCTAGGCGTTGTTTTTTATTACCGGGCGGCATCGCAAAGGCAATATTGCCGCCTACGCTTAAGTGCGAAAAGAGTAGGGCGTCTTGATATAACACACCTATATGGCGCAAGTGAGTCGGCAAGTGACTGACATTGGTACCGTTAAGCCATACTTCACCGCTGGCCTTAAAACTCGCAGCTAAGGTGCCCGTCAGCCAATTTAATACGCTCGATTTACCGCTGCCTGACGGCCCCATAATTGTCAGTATTTCACCGCCATTCACCACTTCGTTTAAACTGAGTAGCCGCTCATTGTATCGAAACAATTGTAAGTTTTTTATCTGTAAAGATGACTGCATGAAAAACCTTTAGGGATGTGCGCTCTTAAAAAAGAACTTAGGCAAGGCCCAAGCCAATATAAAACCCATCAGAGGCAAGGCCACTTGCATCATGGCATACACCGCACTGGTGCGTCTGCTGGCGCCATTGGCCAGCGTCACAGCTTCGGTTGTTATCGTGTCGATACGCCCTCCGCCGGTTAAGAGTGTTGGCAAATATTGAGCAAAACTAATAGCCAGTCCGAGTGCGCAGGCAATTAAAATAGGTGCAAATAATTGCGGCAATTTCACTTGTAAAAAAACTTTACAGGGTGTGGCTCCAAGGCTGGCCGCAACACATGTAAAGCGCGGGTCTAAAAGTCTATAGCTGCTTGCCAGCGATAAAAACACATAAGGTAAAACAAACAGTACGTGCGTCAATACCACACTAAAAAAGGCTGCCTGATGATGAAACAATTGTTGCAGCCAAACCAAACCAAACAAAAAGGCAATGCTAGGCACCAACAGCTGCAAATAAATAATAAAGAGGGTAAAGCGCGAAAGAGCCCGTGCGCGTAATTGCTCTGACTCTAAACAGAGTAAAGTCAGTACCACTGCACATGCAGTGCTGACTAAACCAATTGTTAGAGTGTTAAATAATGGGTTGCCCATTTGTATAAATGCGCTTTGAAAATGCGCTAAGGTTAATTGCTCAGGTAGCACTGCCGGAAAGCGCCAAAACCCAGCAACCGACCACATCACTAAGCCGATTAACGCCAATAGGATAGCAGCCACCACTAAAAGGGTTAGCACGATGGTGATTTTTTGCCAAACAGCCCCGCCATAGTCGCGCTTGCCATTGGTCAGAACATCACAAAATAGCGCTTTTGTGATCTTTTCAGCGCCAAACCATACAGCCAGTAAAGCCCCCGTCACTGCCAACTGCAGTAACGCAGCGGCACTCGCTTTGATACGCAGATTTAAATCAACATCGTTGAACCACTGGATAATCGTCACCGCTAGGGTTGGCGGTGTATTGGGGCCTAATATAAGTGGCATTTCTACACTGGCACTGGCATAGGCGAGCACCGCTAAAATAGGCAGACGCAGTAAGGGATAGAGGCGGGGCAATATCACTTTAAAAAAAGCAGTTATGGGACAATAGCCCAAATTAAGCGCGACTTGGTGTTGCTGGCGTAAGGTCTTGCCAAACTCAGGTTGCGCCAAAACACCCAGTGCCATTAATAATAAAAAAGGCAGCTCTTTGAGAGTCAAACCTAAAATAATACTGATGCCATAGGCGTCGTGCGGGAAGAGGCCATTGGGCGCAAGCTCCCAGCCACTTAACCAAGGTGATATTAATCTAGAGAGCATGCCTGAAGGCGCAATTAAAAACCCCATGGCAATGGCTGCCGCTGCATGCGGAATCACTAAAATAGGGCTGAGTAAACGCTCAATACGATTAAGCCAAAGGCTGTTAAAAAATACCTCCAGAATCATTAAGGTCAGAATAAAAGCAAGTAAGGTGCTGAGCAAGCCTGTTGCTACGCTCAAGGTGATCATTTGCCTAAGGCCCGGTGTTTGCCAAAGGGTTTGAAAGCCGTGTAGACCCAATGTGGTTTTTTCAAGCACCGGTGCCCAGCCAAAGGAGGGCAATAACACACTGATTAAACCGCCCAGCACCGGTGCAATCAGTAGCGCAAGCAAAAGGTGTGGGCTAAATTTTACAATATGGGTAAATAGATCAGTATTGTCATGGATGCGCGACTCAGGGTTAATGAGCCCTTTCTTAATTTCAGCACTCACGGGCTGACCCCGTAACGTGTGTTCCAGCCTTGTGTAATCGCGTTAACCCAGCTTGGATGTGGTTCACTCAAAGTTTGTTGAATGCTATCAACAGGCAGAGCGCTGGGGTGCGGCTGAGCGGTTTGAAATAATGCTTGCTGCTCAGCGCTTAGCATTGACTGAATCAGTACGGTTGTATCGCCCCATACCTGAGCTTTTTGCTTATGTGCTTGGGCGTGCGGGCTGAGTAGAAAGTTGGCGACTTGCTGTGCGCTGTGTGGGTGGCTTGCGTTGTAAGGAATGGCTAGAAAATGGGTGTTGCTTAAACTGCCATCCGCCATCGCGTAACTGCGAATACTTTGAGGTAAATCAAAACGCTGTACTGCGGCAGGCACTTCAGCTGCGGAGAAGGTAAAGGCCAAACTAAGCTCAGTATCGTCAAGCAAACGGTGCATGTGCGCACCATTTTGCATAAAATGCGTACCTTCGCGCCATAAGCTTGGGTGCAGTGTATTTAAAAAATCCCATAAAGGGTTGAGCACCTGCGCTGTATTTTGTTGTGTAGCAGGCTGCTGCAGTTGTGCTTTTATGTTTTCATCACTGTTTTGATGCAGTATCACTAAAACGTATTTTAAAAAGCTCATCCCTAGGAAATCAGGCGGCTTAGGGTAACTAAAGCGTCCGCGATTTTTGGCACTCCAATTTAGAAGTTGTTTTAGCGTCTTGGGTGGTGTGCTAGTGGCTAGGCTGTCGTAATAGAAGGTCAGCGACGCTTGCCCCCAAGGCACCTCCATACCATTGGTTGGCAGGCCAAAATCAAAGGTTACCGCAGGATTATGAGTGGGATCAGTGAGAATAAAATTGGGAAGTTTGTTAGCCCATTTTTCCAATAACAGCGAATGTTCACGCATGGTGGCAAAATTAGCCCCATTGATCCAGATTAAATCAACGCTGCCTTGGCTATTATTGTGTGCTGATTTTTCGGCTAAAACACGGCTGACCGCCTCGCTGGTATCACTGATTTTCACATGAACTAAGTTGATTTTATACTGCGCTTTAATTTGGCTTGCGGCCCACTGTAGATAGGCGTTTATCTTTGCATCTCCACCCCAGGCATAAAAGTAGACATCTTGATTTTTGCCCAGTGTTTCAATGTGTTGCCAATACGCTTGGTGCTCAGCCGCTGTTGCTGTGTTAGCGGATAGCATACTTGAGAAAAAGCCCATACACAGACAAAGTACAGCACAGCAAAAGCGCTGGCGCGTTAGCATTTGCCAATCCTTAATGACGTGCATTTAAGTCCCAGTTGTAGTCTAAGAACTTGATTCTCATCGTTTCGTTTTTAAGCGCTGTTTGTTGCGCGGGTAGCAATTTAAGTGCATCAGGGTATTGCAGGATGAACTCACCCACACTGTTTGAACCTCTAAAGCCCAGGGCAAAATCATCGCCATACCACTTAAATATAGACGAAATGCTCAAAGTATTGCCTTGCACCTTGTTACGGGTATTGTCTGATAAAAACCGAATGGTTTGTGCCTGTAATTGTGCATCCAAATCAGCCGCTGTATAAGCTTCAGCACGCAGCGCAGGGCAACCTATACTGGCGCAGTTCACCGCAAAGTGAATGCGCGGATCATTGTATTTACCACTACCACGAATTAAATCATGCTCTATATCATCGAGGCTGCGTGTTTTACCCAGCAACGGTATAAAGGCTTTACTCCAAGGCGAGTTAAGGAAATGGCCCAAGTCTTTAATCGATTTAAGATGAGGGTACTTGGTTAGAATGAGCTCAACTGTCCAAGCGTTATAAGCGTTAATTAAAAAAGCCAATTGCTTTGGTTTTTCCCAAGTATCAAACTCGTTTTGGGTGACCGATGTTAACGCGTCTAAATAAGTTTTTAGCCTGCCACGCTGCGCTTGCATGGCAGCGTAATCAACTTCAGTACTGTGGCCATGCTTGATTGCCAAGACATTTTCGCTGACTAAGGTATGCCACACGTCATGTATATTTTCAGTGTTATCTTGAGCATTGCTGGCAAGCGATACGGCCAGCAATGCCACACCTATAAATAACTGTTTAAGCTGTGGTTTTAAAGGGGCTTTCAACACATTAACCTCTACGCCACGTGTGGTATTTTTCCAGCAGCTTTAATGCGGTTTGCGGCGCATGGTTACGCTTCCACTCCCCAGCAACGTACTTGTTACCTTCAGCCCACGTTGGGTAACTGTGTATGGTGCCAAGTATTTTGTTAAGCCCTAAGCCGTGTTTCATTGCCAATACAAATTCAGCAATTAAATCGCCGGCATGCTCAGATACCACGGTTACGCCGAGTATGGTGTCTTTGCCTTTCGGGGTAATAACTTTAATAAAGCCTTTAGTGGCACTGTCGGTAATGGCGCGATCAAGTTCAGCAAATTCAAAGCGCGTTATTTCGTAATCGATACCTTTATCTTGAGCGTCTTGCTCGTTAATACCCACGCGAGCAACTTCTGGATCAATAAAGGTGGTCCAGGGAATAACCCGATAATCGACTTTAAATTTCTTAAACTGACCAAATAAACCGTTAACCGCAGCGTACCAACCCTGATGAGCGGCTACATGGGTAAATTGGTACGGACCCACAATATCGCCTGCAGCATAAATATTAGGGTAAAGCGTTTCGAGGTATTCATTGGTGAGCAAAGTTCGATTGGTTTCAATTCCCAACGCTTCCAAACCGTAACCACTGAGACGTGCACTACGGCCTACGGCGCAAAGCAGCTCATCGTACTCAATGGCTGTTTCTTCCTTTTGGTGCTTAACCACAATATATTTCTTACCTGCACGGGTTTCACAGCGCAGCGCTTGGTGCGAGGTTAAAATATTAACGCCGCTGTCTGTCAGTGCTTGGTGAGCAAAAGTCGACACGTCAAGGTCTTCTTTACTCATGATGCGCTCGCTCATTTCAATTTGTGTCACGCTAGAACCTAAACGGGCAAAACTCTGCGCTAATTCACAACCAATGGGGCCTCCACCAAGGACCACCAGTTTTTTAGGTGCGTCAGAAAACTCTGCAAATTTATCCCATAAGGTATCGCTGGTGACATAGCCGGTTTCTTCAATACCCGGCAGCGGCGGTACAAATGGACGTGCGCCGGTGGCAATCACAATTGTTCGCGCAGTCAGTGTTTGCACGTTGCCATCGTTCAGTGTGATGTCGACTGTCCATGGATCAATTAGCTTGCCGTAACCTTTGAGTACTTCGACACCTAAATGAGTGTAACGCTCGACGCTATCGTGCGGGGCAATCTGCGCAATAACTTTATGAACACGCTCCATTACTTTTTTAAAGGAAAACTGCGCTGTGGCCTGTTCAAGGCCGTAATCTTCTCCGTTACGAATGCACTCAGCCATCTTTGCACTTTTAATAATGGCTTTACTGGGTACACAGCCATAATTTAAGCAGTCACCAACCATTTCTCCGGCTTCAATTAGGGTTACTTTAGCTTTAACTGCAGCGGCAATATAACTGGTGACCAAGCCACCGGCTCCAGCACCAATAACAATCATATTGCGATCGAACTTTTTGGGTTGAGTGTAGTTTTTGTATACGCGACGTTTTTTAAAAACATTTAAAATAGCTTTAGCAATCAGCGGGAAAAAACCTAATAGCGCGAAGGATAAAATCAAATTGAGCGACAAAATGTTAGATAAACTCTCAATTTGTGCCAGTTGGGTACCCGCGTTAACAAATACAAACGTGCCTGCGAACATACCCACTTGGCTGACCCAGTAAAATGTCCGCGCCTTAATAGCAGTAACACCCATTAATAGATTGATCAAAAAGAACGGGAATACCGGCACTAAACGCAAGGTAAACAAGTAAAAGCCGCCTTCTTTTTCAACGCCGGCATCGATGGCGGCGAGACGCTCAGGGAAGCGTTGTTTGACTGAGTTACGCAGTAAGTAGCGTGAGACTAAAAAGGCTAGGGTGGCACCAATGCTTGAGGCAAATGAGGCAAGCAGTACACCTTCAATTAAACCAAAAAGTGCACCCGCGGCCACGGTTAAAACCGCAGCACCGGGTAATGACAATGCGGTCACGATGACATAAAGAAGAAAGAATCCGCCAGCGACTAACCAAGGTGCGTTATCACGCCACTGAGTAAACTCGCCTAAGCCTTGTTTTAAACCATTAAAAGTAAGTAAGTGGTGTAGATCAAAGTAAAAAAAACTTCCTGCCAACACCAATATCAGTAGTAATAAAAAGAGTCTTTTAATCATGAAATGCTCGGCTAAATAATGCAACAGAGATAAAAATCAGGAGGATGTTTGGCATGATTAAACCCCCTTATGGTTACCACTGCACAGTGTAGTGGCTTAATAGATTTTGTCGGCCTTTAGACGGCTGCAGTTTGTTTAGTTAAGGTTAATGTATCGCAGTCCCTCAGCAGGAAAAGGGCGATGCAGGCTGCCAGCATGGGCCATGCTGCGAAAAATAACAGGTTATCAAAAGGCTTGAGGTATAAGGCGAAGGTCGAGAAAGTTGAGAGTGCATGCAGTGCCAAAAGAATGGCGTAAGTCCAGGTTTTAAAGAGTCCGGCAACAAATAATAAAATCAGCACCAATTGCACGCTACCGATCATATAAAAGACGATATTTCCAAGGTTTTCAAGCCCGTAGAAACCTGAAAACACACCTGCTGCATGCTCAGGGTTAATCAACTTATCGAGGGTCCAGACTAAGAAAACCACAAAGATGCCAAGTCGCAGCAATAGCAATGAGAGGGGTAGGTATTTGGGCATAGGATGTCCTTGTTTAGATGTTTGAAGCGCTCGATCAACGAGCTCTCGAGTGAAATCAGTTCCGAGGCCTACCGTGGCTCTGTAACAAGCATAGAGGTAAAAAATCAGGTTTTATTTTGAGCGAATACTCAAAATTGAGCGCAAAATAACTTTTTATGTTCGATAAAACCGATTGTAGTTGTTATTGAACGATTGCTCAAGATAAAATTGAGCAATCGTTCAGATAAATCAGTCTGCAGCATTACGCTCCTGAAAATATTGGAAATGACTTATGGCTCGCGCAACACTTCACAATCGGCAAGACTCTCTGGAACGGGCTTTGCAGCTGTTTTGGAAAAAAGGCTTTCATGCCACCTCACTGAAAGACTTAGAACAAGCACTCGATATGCGTCCAGGCAGTATCTATGCAGCGTTTGGCAGTAAAGATGGGCTTTTCCAGGAAGCTTTGGAGCGCTATGCGCGCCTGGGTTTAACTGAGCTAGAGCGTACTTTGCACGCGTATGACTCACCCTTGGCAGGGCTGGCAGCATACTTGCGCGGGCTCGGAGGCTTATGTGATCAGCCGCTACCAAGCCGTGCCTGCATGCTGGTCAAGAGTTTGCTGGAACTGGGTGAGCGTGAGCACGCCGCTTGGCGCAAGGCTGAAGATTTACTGGCTGGCATGGAAGCGCACTTTAGCAATCATTTTATTGCAGCTCAAAACGCAGGAGAGCTCGACCGTACGCGCGACCCTGTTCGGTTGGCGCAACGAATGCAGGCTGAAATCATGGGTTTGCGTGCCTTTGCTCAGCGTGACGTCGATAGCGCGGCGGTGCATGCCTTGGCTGAAGATATGGCTCTATCCTTAGAGGCACTGCGCACCAGCGACGTTGTAACGTCACGCTAAGTAAGGTAAGCATGAGCCTGCTCCGGTTTCAGTATGGCGTCGAGAGCAGCTCGCGCACCGGAAAACGCGCTCAGTTGTGCGTTGCCGGCGTTAGTTTATCTTGAGTTTTCAGATCAAAATCTGCAGCGTCATGACGCTCATGTAGCTGCTCTGAAGGGGCTCCCCAAGTGCGGTTGACCATGCGACCACGCTGGACAGCAGGGCGCGCAAGGATTTCGTTGGCCCAGCGCCGGAGGTTGGTATAGTTCTCCACCTGCAAAAACTCACCCGCAGCATAGGCATCTCCCAACACTAGATTGCCATACCACGGCCAGGTGGCAATATCGGCAATCGAGTACGCATCACCACCGAGATAGCGATGCTCAGCTAACGCTCGATCCAGCACGTCAAGTTGACGTTTTACTTCCATAGTGAAGCGATTAATCGGATATTCAAACTTTTCCGGCGCGTAAGCGTAGAAATGGCCAAAACCACCCCCCAAATAAGGTGCGGAACCTTGCAGCCAGAATAACCAATTCAATACTTCAGTGCGTGCAGCGGTATCTTTGGGTAAGAAATGCCCAAACTTCTCCGCAAGATAAAGCAGTATTGCGCCGCTTTCAAACACTCGACTGCCGGTATAGGCATCAAATAATGCTGGAATTTTCGAGTTTGGATTGACTTCAACAAAGCCCGATGAAAACTGCTCGCCTTGGTCAATGTGGATCAGGTGAGCATCGTATTCAGCGCCGGTTACGCCAAGAGCCAGCAGCTCTTCAGCCATAATGGTAACTTTCTGGCCATTGGGTGTAGCCAGCGAATAAATCTGTAAAGGGTGTTTACCACGCGGAAGAATAGCCTCGTGCGTAGAGCCGGCGATAGGGCGGTTAATACTGGCCCATTTGCCGCCGCTCTCAGCATCCCAAGTCCAAACGCGCGGTGGTTGATATTGATTACTGTTCGACATGGTCCAATCTCCATTAAGCTTTTGAGTTGCCTACAGGCCCGCTGTGTTTAATCTTGCATCTGCGCGAGTTGCCCCAGAATATTACTGTAACGCTCAACACCTTGTGCTCCGCTTACCAAGTGGCGACGATTGAAAATAACCGCAGGCACACTTTGAATGCCTTGCTCGAGCCAAACGCGTTCGGCAGCACGAACCTCTTTAGCAAAGCGTTGTTCCTGCAGAACAGCAAGCGCCTCGGCGTGATCCAAGCCAACTTCTGCGGCTATATCGGCGAGTATTGTGTTGTCAGAGAGGTCCCGATGGTTGGTGAAGTGTGCGCTAAAAAGGGCCTGCTTCAGGTCGTGAGTACGCCCATATTGCTCTGCCCAATGCAGCAGTTGGTGCGCATTAAAGGTGTTGTGCATGCGCGTATTGTCATTAAAGCGAAACTCGAAACCTAAGTCTGCGCCGATTTGGGTCATGTTAAGACGATTCTGCTCTGATTCTTGTTCCGTGGAACCATATTTTTCAGCAATATGCTCGCGCAAATTTTGCCCTTCCGGCGGCATATTGGGATTGAGCTCAAAGGGGTGCCAATGGATCTCATACGCAGTATTGGTGGTTTTTAAGGCCTCGGCCAACTGCCTATAACCGATGAGGCACCAAGGACACATGATGTCCGAGACAATATCTATACGTAATGGCTTGTTGGGTTTTTCCATAGCGGCTCTCCAAATGTCAGGCATCGGCAGCAGGGCACCGACGCCTGAGTTACTGGGTGGTTAATCGGCCTTAAGGCTCAATACAAGCTACACTAACTTAAATTGAGTGATCGTTCAATAAAGGTCATTATATCCATTTGCATCGGCCGCCACGGGATCTGTACTTTCTCTAGCAGGGCTCGTCTCATCTGAATACATCGATACAGCTGGATGGTTTTTTATGCGCTATTTTTGTAAGGATGTTGCACTCATTTATATGCCTCGACTCACGAGTTAAAGCATTCATTTAGACATTTAGAATAATTACCGTGCAGTTTTCCAATGCTCTGGCAACCAACGTAAATCGTCAGGCTCATCGATGTCGTTAAGTGGCGCGAGTACTTCAACGCGCCAGTCAAGCAGACGAAAACGCTGCAGTGTTTCAGCTAAAACTGTGTCTGTACTCCAATGAATACTTGCAAATAATGAGGCATTAAACTCACTCAAGCCCAGCAAGGTGTAACCACCATCAGTCGCAGGGATGATAACGGCATGGCAATGCTGTAAGGCTCGCGCTGCTTGCTGAATAATAACTGGGGCTAACGCAGGGCAATCAGTCCCCATAAGTAATACGTTGTAACCCTGTGAAATGGCGCGTTTGCAGGCGCGCGCAAGACGCTGCCCTAAATCACCATCACCTTGCTGCACCCACGGCACATCAATTCTTGAGCGCAAACAGTCCCATTCAGGCTGGTCTAAGCCTGGTGTAACACAAAGCTCAGTTTCACCTATGTTTGCAGTCTGTACATTGTTAAGTGTGTGCAGCAAGAGGTGCTGCGCTAATTGCGCGGCACCCTCAGCACCCAACGCAGGAATTAAACGCGTTTTAGCAAATCCGGCAACCGGCGCTTTGCTCATAACAATGATTTTTAGCGCTTTCATGATTGCTTGCCTTTATTGACGATAAGCCGCCGCGATTTTTTCAACGCAAACCCCTCGCCAATAATTCCAGCGCAAGCGCCACATTAAAAAAATAGTTGTCCATACACCGTACTCATCCCAGCGACGCCCTGAAGTCATAACCGGTACAGTCACTCGCCCAGGCTTGCCTTGCACTTTCAGTCGCTTAGACAATTCAATATCTTCCATAAGCGGTTGCTCAGGGAAACCACCAATGCGTAAGAAAGTGGCACGCTGAATAAAAATGGCTTGGTCACCCGTTGCAATTGAGCTTAAGGCAGAGCGCCAATTCATCAGCAAAGCAACGAGTTTTAGCACCGATGACTTTCCGTTAATCATTACATCAAAACGCCCCCATTGGTGTTGTCCATGGCCCGTGCAGCGCTCGATTAATTGCAGTGCATTAGCCGGCAAGCGGGTATCCACGTGTAGAAACAGCAATAGATTTGCGCTCGAAAACTCTGCACCTGTGTTCATTTGCTGTGCACGGCCAGAACGACTGTGAATAACAGTGAGCCCCTTGGCTTCTGCCATAGCGACAGAACCATCATCACTGCCGCCATCCACTAGAATAATTTCACAGCCTTGATCTTTGAATAGCAGAACGTGTTCTATTAAATCAGGCAGAATTTTTGCCTCATTGAGCATGGGTACTATGATGGATAGCTGCACTTTTTTATTAAGCATCACGTTCTAACGCGCCACCACAACTCGAGCCACTACCTGCAGTGCAACCAAAGCAGTGATCGGCGACTCGAATAGACCCACCTTCAGGGTCAATATGTAATAAATCGCGTAAATGCGGTTGTGCTGATACAAATACATTCGCCGGTATCGATAAGCCGAGCTGCTGATTAAAATCGCAATCGGAAAGATTACCTTGCCAATCAACACTGATTAAGTCACGGCACATGACGTTATCCAAATGAGCCTCTGAGTAATGCTCTTTTAATAGCTGCATGTAGCCGGTGAAGGTGCCTTTGGAGACCAACGTAGAGCCAAAGCGTTGAATGGGCATATTAACAAGCGCAAAGAGTTGATTAAACTCGATATCAAAATGGCTTTTTAATTCACGTTTGTAATCAGCTTGCAGATTTTCCTGATGTGGCGGCAATGATGCGCCTTGGGGATTGAATACCAAATTCAAAATCAAGCCAGTGCCAGGTTTGCCATAACCTAAACTGTTTAGTTTTTGTAGGGCGGCAACGCTTTTATCAAAGGTACCCTTACCACGTTGTTTATCAACATTTTCAAGTGAGTAACAAGGCAGCGAGGCTATAATTTCTACTTGATGGGCGGCCAGAAACTCAGCCAGTCCATCCTGCCCAGGCTCAAATAAAATCGTCAAATTGCAGCGATCAATCACCTTTACTCCCAAGGCGTGAGCCGCACGTACCAGATCACGAAAACCTTGATGTAATTCAGGTGCGCCGCCTGTGAGGTCAAGTGTCTGAATGTGTCGAGCTGTTAATACGCGGGGGATCAGTGCGAGATTATCTTGCTCCATCATCTCTGTGCGAGTCGGTCCAGCATTAACATGACAATGCACGCACGTCTGATTGCACTTGTAACCCAGGTTAACCTGCAGCGTGGTCAAGCGACGACGTTGAAGAGAAGGAAAGTCGGACACGTCCAGAAGCGCTAATGTGGGATGCATAGTGAGTCCTTAGATAACGAAGGCGATTGGGGCCGTTATTGCAACCTGAGAAATCTATTGATGTCTGTATTGGCCTGCTTGAGTGTCACCGACCTTACCCCAGACATTATTACTTGCCAGGCGTATTGTAGAGCGACTCAAAACAAACCTTTTTGGCCAATTAAGAGTTTGTTTTCCAGTCCAAGTCTTTTTATTAAAGACATCTATACCATGCAAGCATGGATCATTGCGATCATCACTCAGTTGCTCATGCTGAGCAGCCAGCAAGAATAGGGTTGGCCTGAGGTTGCATGAGGCGCCGCGGCGCGCGCCACCACTTGAGTACATACAGCCGACTAAACAGTAGCGCTTATACTGCAAAACAAACGTGCACTTTAATAAAAAGGCTAGGCAAAGCGGTATGCACGACTTTTTTAGATGGCATCTGTAGCGAATAATTGATAGCAGATGTTACAAAAAGAATGTGGCCTAGGTAAGCGGCCAGCAAAAACAGCAGGCGAAAAAAAACCCTTGAAATTCAAGGGTTTAATTAAATGTTTGGCGGAGGAGGTGAGATTCGAACTCACGGATAGTCGCCCATCGACGGTTTTCAAGACCGTTGCCTTCAACCACTCGGCCACTCCTCCCTTACAACGGCGCTCATAATAGCGCATTATTTTTTGCTGTCAAACTATTTCAGTTAATTTATTGAATTTGTTGCTATGATGGCTCGCAGCACACTTATTTAGGAGTTAAACAATGCGTGAACAACAGAATTACTCGTTAGAGCAAACCACTGCTGCAGGATCAGAAAGCAGTGCTGTTTTACGTAACACTTATGGCTTACTCGCACTAACCTTAGCGTTCAGTGGTTTGGTTGCCTACATTTCTCAACAAATGAATATGCCTCATCCAGGTATTATGCTGACCTTAGTCGGTTTTTATGGTTTGTTTTTTCTGACTATGAAACTACGTAACTCAGGCTGGGGCTTGCTGACTACATTTGCGCTAACAGGCTTTATGGGTTACACCCTAGGTCCAATTTTGAACATGTATATGAGCATGCCCAATGGTGCTAGCGTCATCAGTTCAGCTTTCGCGATGACCGCCTTTGTGTTTACCGGCTTATCCGCTTATGTGTTAATTACCCGTAAAGACATGAGTTTCTTAAACGGTTTCATTACTGTAGGCTTTTTTGTCTTGCTCGCAGCGATCATTGCTGGCTTTATTTTCGACATCTCTGGCTTACAGTTGGCGATTAGCGCAGGCTTTGTGCTGTTCTCATCGGCGATGATTCTTGTGCAAACCAGCTCAATTATTAATGGTGGTGAGCGCAACTACATCATGGCGACCATTACCTTGTATGTGTCTATCTACAATCTGTTTTTAAGCTTGCTGCATATCCTTGGCGTAACCAATAACGATTAAGCATAATCGTTACATGCGCAGCAACTAAAGGCCCTATTGGTTTACAATAGGGCCTTTTTTATACCTATGGTTTTATTCATATGCTGATCAGTAAACACTCACTGCCTGTTCATGCATACTTATGAGAGAAGGATCGGTAATGATTAAGAAGTGTTTATTTCCTGCAGCAGGCTACGGCACGCGCTTTTTACCGGCGACTAAGGCAATGCCTAAAGAAATGCTGCCCATCGTCAATAAGCCCTTAATTCAATATGGTGTTGAAGAAGCGCTCGAAGCAGGCCTGAGTGAAATCGCAATTGTTACGGGTCGGAACAAACGTGCAATTGAAGACCATTTTGATATCAGTTTTGAAATGGAGCAGCAAATTCTAGGTACTGATAAAGAAAAATATCTGACGGGGGTTAGAAGTTTAATCAGTGAATGTACCTTCTCCTATACACGCCAGATTGAAATGAAGGGGTTAGGGCATGCCATTCTGACGGGCCACACCTTAATTGGCGATGAAGCTTTTGCCGTGGTATTGGCTGATGACCTCTGTATTAACCCCGATGGCGACGGCGTATTGCAACAAATGATCAAACTGTACAATCAGTTTCGTTGTTCAATTGTCGCAATCCAAGAGGTGCCTATGGCAGATACCGCCAAATACGGTGTAATTGCTGGTGAAATGATTCGAGAGGATATTTATCGCGTGCACTCGATGGTCGAGAAACCCCAACCTGAAGAGGCACCCTCTAACCTGGCGATTATTGGCCGTTATATTTTAACCCCTGATATTTTTGATATTCTCAAACAAACAGAACCTGGCAAAGGCGGCGAGATTCAAATCACTGACGCTTTAATGAAGCAGGCGCAAGACGGATGCGTGATAGCCTATAAGTTTAAAGGTCAACGTTTTGATTGCGGTAGCGTTGAAGGTTACATTGATGCGACCAATTTCTGTTATGAAAACCTTTACAAGGAAGGCCAGTAAACATTGCGGATAACATGTATTAACCACCTGATTTGGAGAGATTTATATGTCCTATGATTTTGATTTGTTTGTCATTGGTGCGGGCTCAGGTGGTGTGCGTGCCGCTCGTTTTGCTGCTTCGTTTGGCGCACGAGTCGCCGTTGCGGAAAGCCGTTATTTAGGTGGCACCTGTGTCAATGTCGGCTGTGTCCCGAAAAAACTGATGGTCTACGCCGCGCATTTCCATGATGATTTTCAGCTGAGTCGTAGCTTTGGCTGGGACGTTGAGGCTAAAAACTTTGATTGGTCTACACTGATAAACAATAAAAACACCGAGATTAAGCGTTTAAATGGTATTTATGAAAAGCTATTAATCAACAGCGGCGTCAACCTATTCAATGGTCATGCCAAAATCATCGATGCGCATACAGTTGAAGTTAACGGGCAGCAGCACACGGCAGAGCATATTCTTATTGCCGTCGGTGGCTGGCCACAAGTGCCGGATATTCCTGGGCGTGAGCACGTCACCGACTCCAATCAAGTATTCTTTTTAGCAGAGCAACCTAAGCGCGTGCTGGTCATTGGCGGCGGCTATATTGCCGTTGAGTTTGCTTCTGTATTTCATGGTTTGGGCTCAGAAACACAACTGGCTTATCGTGGTGATTTATTTTTGCGCGGCTTCGATCAAGAAGTGCGTGAGCATTTACATCAAGAACTGCTGAAAAAAAATATGACATTGCGCTTTAACTGTGACGTACAACATATTGATAAACAAGAAGATGGCAGTCTACTAATTACCTTTAAAGATGATCAAACCACTGTGGTGGACTGTATTTTCTATGCGACTGGACGTCGTCCAATGCTGGATAACCTAGGCTTAGAAAATGTTGATATCAAGCTTGATAAAACAGGTTTTATTGCCGTTGATGACTTGTATCAAACCTCAGAAAGCAGCATTTTAGCGATTGGCGATGTGACTGGCCGAGTACAACTGACCCCCGTTGCTTTAGCTGAAGGTATGGCGCTGGCACGCCGCTTATTCCGTAAAGAGGAATACCGTCCCGTCGATTATAATTTGATCCCGACGGCGGTGTTTAGTCTGCCTAACATTGCTACGGTAGGCTTAAGCGAAGAACAGGCAAAGGCAGAGGGCTTTGTTGTACAGGTGTTTAAAAGTAGCTTTAGACCGATGAAGCTCAGCCTGTCGGATCAGCAAGAACGCATCTTTATGAAGCTTGTTGTTGATGAAACCACTGACCGTGTGCTCGGTTGCCATATGGTTGGTCCAGATGCAGGTGAATTAATGCAGGGGATTGCCATCGCTTTAAAAGCAGGTGCAACCAAACAGGTATTTGATGACACTATTGGTATTCATCCAACCGCCGCGGAAGAGTTTGTGACCATGCGTACACCCAGCGTCTAACCAAGCAAATCTGTATGCTAAAAAGCAAAATGGCGCATATTCTGCGCCATTTTGCTTTTTAGTGTTAACCCCGCGCACTCAAATCAATGATGGCGGTGCTCAGAGTGATCCATCTCTGGCTGTGCTACAGATGTACCCGCGTCGCTATTTTTAATCTGTACAGTGACATCAACTTGGCCTGCCTGCTCAAAATACAGACTCAAAGGTAGTTGCTGACCCGCCACTAACGGCTTATGTAAATTAATCAACATGATGTGATAACCGCCTGGTTCTAGCGTCAGGTCACTGTGTGCAGGAATATCAATCGCATCGACTTTAACCATGCGCATCACATCGCCTTCATGCAAGTGTGCATGCAACTCAGTGATTTCAGCGATTGCGCTTTCTGCGCGAAGCAAGCGATCAGTTTGATCACTGTGATTACGTACGGTTAAAAAGGCAGCACCCACCGGCGCGGTAGGTGGAAGCTCACGCGACCAAGCCGACTCAACCACGAGTGCAGCTTGTTTGGTTTGGCTTATTGCCTGCTGATGATCGTGCTCATGTTGTGCTGCATAAGCGGGAACAGCCACGCCAAGCGTTAATGCGAGCAAGCTTGCGGTAAGGGCGGTAAAGCGCATAAAGCCTCCTGTAATGAAAATGAACGAATATTGATATTTGTCTAGATTGGCTAATTTAGCATGCCGATGATTATTCGGGTATGCGGCATTGCGCAGCAGTTTATGTAACAGCCCGCATAAAATGCATACAGTAAAGCATCAAGAGAAGGTGTTTATTTGTAGCGCAAGATTTAGAAGCATAATCAACAATATAATCAATTTAACATAATATTGATTATGGCATATTTAATTTTATTATCAGAATCACTTTTTAACCGCAGGATTTGCTGTTTTATCAATGCCTTGTGCGCTATTGCCAAGTGAATTTTGACTGGTTTCTAACGGCTGATCAGTAAACTCAGTTTTCAACCCTTGCTCCATACCGTCCAATTCAGCCAATAATGAACTAAAACTGATATGTGTATCGTCTTGTTCAATGCTGGCTTGAACTTCTGTTGTACTAGCCATCTGTGCTTGTGTGGTGTGTTGTAAATCATCTGCTGGCTGCAAACTTTTTAACTCTGCCAGATTAGGTAACTCATCGAGACCACGTAGATTAAAATAATCAAGAAACACTTTAGTGGTAGCCAACATCGCAGGTTTTCCAGGTACATCCTTATGGCCGACGACCCGTATCCATTCGCGCTCTAATAGGGTTTTAATGATTTGCGTGTTAACTGCCACGCCGCGCACATCTTCAATCTCGCCACGTGTGATTGGCTGACGATACGCAATCAGTGCTAACGTTTCGAGCATCGCACGAGAATAACGCTGCGGACGCTCTTCCCATAAACGCCCAACCCAAACACTGTATTCAGGACGCACTTGCAAACGATAACCCGATGCCACCTCCGTCAGCTGATAACTGCGTGCGGCAATGCTCTCTGACAAATAGTCTAAGCCTGCCTTTAGCTGGCGGTTGTTAGGACGCTCATCTTCATCAAATAACTCAGTTAAACGCTCAAGGCTTAACGGCTTAGCGGCCGCCAATAAAAGCGCTTCAAGCACCTTGGAAAACTGTTGCACACTGTTAAAGTCCAGCTTATTCATGCTGTTTAGCCCGTACATGGATCTCGCTAAAAGGCTCATTCTGAACCAATTCAATCAGCGATTCTTTCACCAACTCTAAAATTGCCATAAAGGTCACAACCACACCTAAACGCCCTTCTTCTATGGTAAATAATCGCGCAAAAGGCAAAAAGTTACCGTCACGCAAAGCCTCTAATACCATGCTCATACGCTCACGGGTGGATAAGGTTTCACGACTGATTTGATGGCTTTCAAACATGTTGGCACGGCGCAATACTTCTGCCATAGCCAATAAAACCTCTTCAAAAGCCACATCAGGAACTAAGCGTCTACTGCGAGCATCCGGTGCAGTAGCATGAGCGATAAAGACATCTCGGCCTAAGCGTGGAATCTCATCCAAGTCTTCAGCCGCCGTTTTAATTCGCTCATACTCTTGCAGTCGACGAATCAACTCTGCACGCGGATCATCCTCTTCATCGGCCGCGCTGTGTCGGCTGCGCGGTAACAGCATGCGTGATTTAATCTCTGCCAGCATTGCCGCCATGACCAAGTACTCTGCCGCTAATTCTAAGCGCACAGCTTTCATCAGTTCGACATAACCCATGTACTGGTGAGTGATTTGTGCAACTTGGATATCGAGAATATCAATATTCTCTTTACGGATCAGGTACAAAAGTAAATCGAGCGGCCCCTCAAAGGCTTCAAGAATAACTTCTAGAGCATCAGGAGGGATATACAAATCCATTGGCAAAGCAGTCATCGCTTCGCCATACACCAGCGCTAATGGCAGCTGCATAGCATCACTGCACTGCTCTGTACTGGAATTGTCTTGCGTTGAATGGCTAGACATCACAGCAATCAAAGTGATTGAAAAGGTTCAGGGTCGCCACACCCAATACGCAACACCTCGGGTTCTTCATCAACAAAACTCACCACGGTAGAGGCTTCAATACCGCCATACCCACCGTCAATAATTAAATCAACTTGGCTTTCTAGTAAATCACGTATGTCATAAGGATCGCTGAGAGGCTCTGTAGCCTCAGGCAAAATTAAAGTGACACTCATCAATGGCTCACCCAGCTCTGCTAGCAGTGCTTGAGCAATCGGATGGCCCGGTACACGCAAACCAATGGTACGACGCTTGGGGTGCATCAGCATCCGTGGAACCTCACGTGTTGCATTAAGAATATACGTATAAGGCCCTGGTGTATAAGCTTTTAGTAGCCGAAACGCAGTGGTGTCGACTTTGGCAAACACACCCAGTTCAGATAAATCACGGCACATCAAAGTGAAGTTATGCTTATCGTCTAAACGACGAATACGCCGGATGCGATCCAACGCACTTTTATCGCCCAAACGGCAACCCAACGCATAAGAAGAGTCTGTTGGATAAATGATCACGCCGCCCTTACGAATGACTTCAACGGCTTGTTTGATTAAACGGTCTTGCGGGTTTTCCGCATGAATCTGAAAAAACTTCATAATACTTCCTTATAATGCGTTATTTACTGCAGGCTGGTAAGCAAATAAGGGCGTGAGATCGTCCGGTACGGCTCGATACTTACCTAACTCTGACCATTGTCGAGGCAGGTGAAAGTCACTGCCTGCAGTCACTTTCAAATTAAACTCACGGGCTAAAATTGACAATGTGCCAACCTGCTCTGCGGGTTGCATGCCATTGACCACTTCGAGTGCGTGCCCACCGGCAGTCACAAAGTCTTGGACTAAACGCCGACGTTTACTCCGAGTAAAATTATAATGGTACAAATGCGCCAAGCTGATTGATGCTTTGGCTTGAGTAAGTACCTCCATGGTGTCCTCAAAGGACGGCCAATGTTGTTTCACATCACCAATTTTTCCTGCGCCAAGCCATTTTCGAAAAGCTTCAGCGTGATCACGGACATGACCTGCGCTCACCAAAAATTGAGCAAAATGTGGGCGCGCAGGTGCATTTAAGCTGTCGCCTAAAGCAGCCTGTATGGCTTGCGCGCCGGCTAAAGCATCTGGCATACCTTTCGCAGCGAGCCGTTTTGAAATTTCCTCAGCCCTCAGCCAGCGTCCCTCATGTAGGTTTTTAATGGCGGCTAACAGTGTTGGATCATCTAAGGCAAAGCTATAGCCTAAAATATGAATGGTGGCGCCACCCCATAAGCATGACATCTCAATCCCGTGAATTAACTGGATACCGACGTCTTGCGCTGCTTGATGTGCTTCGACAAGACCTTCAGTGGTGTCATGGTCCGTCAGAGCCAAAACGTGCACCCCTTGCTGATGCGCACGCAGCACGACTTCGCGTGGAGCAAGAACCCCATCAGACGCTGTACTGTGACAATGTAGATCTATATCCATTTTCAATGCTTACGCTAGCCGCTGTGTTTGCTATTATGCCGTTTCCTTACTGTTATGGCGCGCACTGTGAAACAATTCATCGATTTTATCCCTCTTCTGCTGTTTTTTATCGTCTTTAAGCTCGAACCGCGTGATTTTGAAGTGGCTGGGCATGTCATTTCATTTGGCGGCATCTTTAGCGCAACTGCGGTACTGGTAATCAGCTCAATACTTGTTTACGGCAGTTTGTTCTTAACACATCGTCGTTTAGAAAAAGGGCAATGGATTACCTTAATTGGTTGTTTATTCTTTGGCGGTCTAACCTTAGCCTTCCATAGCGAAACTTTTTTAAAGTGGAAAGCACCGGTAGTGAACTGGTTATTTGCTTTAGGTTTTGCGGGTAGCCACTTTATCGGCACACAGCCCTTAATCAAACGCGTGATGGGTCATGCTGTCAGCTTGCCTGATCGTATTTGGATCAAGCTCAATATTGCTTGGATCATCTTCTTTATCTTTTTAGGCTCATCGAATTTATTTGTCGCTTTTACCTTCCCATCAATTTGGGTTGATTTTAAAGTATTTGGTAGTTTAGGTATGACGGTACTGTTTTTAATCGGCCAAGGTGTATTTTTGTCACGTCACATGCAAGACATACCCGCCAACCCAAATAAGGAATAACTGATGCTTTATGCAATTATTGCTACCGACAACCCCAATAGTTTAGACCTGCGTTTGGCTGCACGCCCCGCTCACTTAGCACGTTTACAAGCGCTACAAGATAGCGCGCGTTTAATCCTTGCTGGCCCTCATCCAGCAATAGATAGCAGTGATCCAGGCGCTGCCGGTTTTAGTGGCAGTTTGATTGTTGCTGAGTTTGTTTCTTTGCAAGCAGCGCAAGATTGGGCCGCAACGGACCCGTATTGTGCAATGGGTGTTTACGCCGATGTGCAAGTGAAACCCTTTAAGCAAGTGTTTCCTCAGTAAACAGTGCTCGATAGGCAAACTGGAGTTATTACAGCGCCATGAGCAATATTTTACTCATTGATGACGACCAAGAATTATGCGAACTATTAAGCCATTGGCTCAGTCAAGAAGGCTTTATCGTGCACGCCTGCTTTGATACGGCTAGTGCACAGGCCTACTTAGCTGCTAGACATCAGGTTGATGCGGTGATTCTTGATGTAATGTTACCCGACGGCAATGGTTTAGAGCTGCTGCGCAAATTGCGTCAGGAGTTTGCAGAACTACCAGTCCTGATGCTCTCCGCTCGAGGAGAGCCCACCGATCGCATTATTGGTTTAGAGCTGGGCGCCGATGATTATCTAGCCAAGCCTTGTGATCCGCGCGAATTAACCGCTCGCTTACGCGCGGTATTGCGCCGTAGCGTTAATCTACCCAGCATGCCCAGTAATATCGTCTTCGGTGATTTACAATACAGTCCTGCGCGCGGAGTGGTTAATATCAATGATCAAGCGGATATCGTTTTAACCGTCTCCGAAGGGCGTATTCTGGAAGCCTTACTGGCCAAGCCAGGTGAACCCATCGACAAGCAACAACTGGCGCAATTGGCGCTTGATCGTAAGCTGACTTTATATGACCGTAGTTTGGATATGCATATCAGTAACTTACGTCGTAAATTAGGCGCGCATGCAGACTCACGCCCACGCATTGTTGCCCTGCGTGGACGCGGCTACTTCTATAGTGCATAAAGTTTACTGATTCTTTACAGTACCCTGACTGCAGTTGACGTTAACTTAGGCATACTTGTTTCATCCCGTAGACATCGGGTTAACCATTAAGGAGAAACACCATGCGAACCAAAACAATCGCCCTCGTCTTCAGCGCCTTACTGCCTTTAAGTGTGTTCGCCGCACCAGACACCTCTAACAAACAAGTTCAACAAGAACAACGGATGCAAGAACGTCAGTCGGCTTTGTTTGAGAGCCTCGAACTCAATGTGAAGCAGCGTGAAGCGTTTAAGAAAGAAATGCAGCGGCATCATGAAAAACAGCGCGCTGATCGTAAAGCGCACCACGACAAACTGCGCGAACTACTAACGCCTAAGCAACAGGCTCATTTCGATAAAAAAATCGAGATGATGCAAAAAAACATGCATAAAAAACAGAAGATGCACCGCCAAGGCAAATCATCACGCGCAGATTGCAAAGATAAATAACGGAGCAACGTGCTTTATAATAAGCACATCAACTCTCTGACAGCGGTTCATGCGTAAGCTGAGCCGCTGCTTTGTTTAGGATTAGGATGATGCGCTCATTATTTTGGCGAGTTCTTGGCGCATTTTGGCTGGCACTGATCGTGACTGGCGCCTTAACCTATTTATTAGTTCGTATGTTCAATCAAGATGATTGGATTTTAAATCATCATCCAAGCTTAAAAAACTTTGCTAGCACGTGGATGCAGCTGCACGAGTCGGGCGATCAGCAACAGGCGCAGCGCTACTTACAGCAACAGAAACAGCATTACCGCATTGAAACACAAATCCTAGATGAGACGGGTCTATCACTGGGTCGAGATATCTCACCGCGCTCAGCTGAACTGGAAGCTAAGCGTGGTATGCATCGCTTGCCTTGGCGGCGAATCACTCAAGAACTCACTGACAGCAATGGATTGAGCTACCTGTTTATTTACCGTATTCCAAATGGTGAGCTGGGCGCTTGGCAGCGTAGCGATGGCTTACGTCCTATCAGCGCCTTGGCTATTGCGCTCAGTGTTTTAACCCTGATGAGCTTGCTGCTGACTATTTCTATTACGCGACCAATCAATCGCTTACGCCATGCCGTACATGATCTAGGGCAAACCAGTTATCAGCACCATCAATTAGCTAAACTGGCAACACGGCGCGATGAGCTGGGTGCTTTAGCCGCTGATTTCAACCACATGGGCCAGCGTCTGCAAGGCTTAATAAGCAGTCAGCGGCAACTGCTGCGCGATGTCTCGCATGAGTTGCGTTCACCTCTAGCCCGCTTGCAAATAGCCCTAGCGCTGGCCGAACGCGGCAGCAAAGAAGAGCAAAAAGCACTCTGGCCGCGCTTACAATTAGAATGTCAGCGCTTGGATGGGCTGATTAATGAAATATTGACTTTGGCACGTTTAGACCAACAGCAAGCCGCTAAGCAGCCAATTGATATTGAGAGCTTACTCAATAAGCTGCGTGATGATGCGCTACTACTACACCCAAAACAAAGTATCACAATAAATGGGGCAAACAACTGCTTCTATAGCGGCTGGCCAGAGAGTTTCCAGAGAGCGATAGACAACCTACTGCGCAATGCATTACGTTTTAACCCTGCCACACAACCGATTCACATAGACATCCAGCAGCATGCGCAGATATTGACCATCAGCATTCGTGATCATGGTCCAGGCGTCAGTCAGCAATGGCTCGACAAGTTAGGCGAGACTTTTTTCCGCGTGCCCAATCAAGCCCAGCCGGGTTATGGTTTAGGGCTGACGATTGCAAAACGAGCCGTGCAACAACACGGTGGACAGTTACGCTTTAGCAACCATCCTCAAGGTGGTTTTATTGCCACCTTACAATTACCTATAGTCGATTAAAAGCAGCGGTTATACCGGCCAAGCACGCAGTAATGGCGCCGGATCAACGACTGGAGGATTGCGCAAGCTATTGATTGGCGTCCCCAGATAAATATAAGCAACAATTTGTTCATGCGCTTGCAAGCCTAGCCCTTGCTTGATCAGGGCAATTTCAGACATTGCACCCGTGCGCCATACCGCACCAACCCCTTGTGCATGAGCAGCTAATAAAATGCCGTGAGCTGCGCAACCTGTCGCCAACAACTGCTCATGACAAGGTACGGTAAGATGCTCATGCAACACCCCTACTACGATTAAGATGAGCGGTGCACGCATCGGCAAGCCGCGAACTTTATCAATTTTCTCGATCGCTGCATCAGGCTCGGTACTCAGCAAGCCTTCTACGAATAAGTCACCAAGCGCCTTACGACCATCGCCTTGTACCCTTAAAAAACGCCATGGCCGAATTTGACCATGATCGGGCGCACGCAGTGCTGCACGTAACATCACATCAAGTTGTTCAGTTGTGGGCGCAGGTTCTTGCAAGCGTGGTACTGATACACGTTTCAATAAAAGCTCAAGCGCATCCATAATGAAACTCCTATTGCGTTGAGAGATGCATACCCTATACAGCATGCTGCTATAACGCATACTAATCAAATCGCTGTCAATAACCAACGAATACACTAGGTTTTATTGACGACAGGTTGCATCGCTGCTGTTCGTTTCAGATCACATTTAAGCGACGCGATCGGGGCTAAGTATGGGTTCTATAGGAGGATCTAAAGGCGGTAAGCCATGTACCGCGCGCGCAGCATCACAGTGCGGGTTATGTACGCCATTTTCCCAAGATGCCTGAAAATCCTGACAGCTTGATGAACGCTTGTCATACATCGTACAGCGAACACCTTGGCCGACATCACCTATCAATGCACTACAGCGCGCGGGCTTGCGATCTGTACCGATCATCGCAACAAAGGTTGAATTGATCGGTATGACCATACTATCTGGCACTGAGCCACCTGCCGACTCACATTCACCCCAAAAAAAAGACACTCGAAAGAAAGCGCAGCATGCGCCGCAGGTTAAGCAAGGATTGCTGTCAGACATGATAGGTATAAACCAAATGATACCGGCCAAGGCCGGTGCAGCAATATTTTAGCGCCACTTAAAAAAACAAGGTACTATTAATCGCATATTTTTTTATTGTATTTTCTTCACACAAGTACTGTATACGATCGTTAGCTGCGCGCGTCAGTCTGTCACTTTACCCGCAGAGCATGCATCCGTATTATTGTGTCAATCACGTTATAACAATTAGATCATTAGGGATATCATTGGTAAATGAAGGCCATTACTTCAAGAAAGCCAGCTGGCATAAAGCCTAACGCACCACTGCAAGAGTTTTACTCACGTATTTTAGCCTATATGTTTATTGCTGCAGTTATTGCTGCTGGCACTTACAATGGGTTTTTCTCATACAGTCTTTTGTGGGCTGTACCATATTCTTTGTTATACCCGCATTTAGCTTATTTTTTCACATCACGATTCAAGCATCATTACCCAAAAACCACTTATATAAGCCAATTACTTCTAGACTCATTACATACTGGCACCATGATTGCGGTGATTGGCTTTGCAATCATTCCAGCACTGATGGGTTTGCTGATCATCATTGTAAGCACACTTATCGTCGGCGGCTTACGCATAATGCTGCCTGTATTGATTGGCTCACTGTGCACAGCGGCGGTAGCCGGCTTATTAATACAACCGAACATTAACTTTGAAGCCCCGCTACTCGTATCAGTGGTCAGCGTGCTCTTTGCTGCTTTATATCTTTGCATTACTGCTTATTTTGTACACTTACAAAGTATTCACTTAGCAAAAGTACGGCAAGATATTAAACGCGAACAAGAAAAAGCAGCTCGTTTAGCCCATAACTTAGCTAAATATCTTTCCCCACAAGTCTGGCAGATGATCTTTAGTGGCAAGCGCACTGTTAAGCTTGAAACTCAGCGTAAGAAGTTAACCGTATTCTTTTCTGATATTAAAGGATTTACAGAGTTATCCGAAGAACTAGAAGCCGAAGCATTAACCGACTTACTTAATAACTATCTGAATGAAATGTCAAAAATCGCCTTAAAGTATGGCGGAACAATTGATAAGTTTATTGGTGATAGCGTAATGGTATTCTTTGGTGATCCTAATACGCAAGGTGCCAAGAAAGACGCGGTAGCTGCCGTAGCGATGGCGATCGCCATGCGCAAGCATATGAAAGTATTACGTCAACAATGGCGTGCACAGGGCATTGATAAACCTTTAGAAATCCGCATGGGCATTAATACCGGTTACTGCACCGTGGGTAACTTTGGTGCGGATACACGCATGGATTACACCATCATTGGTCGTGAAGTAAACCTTGCCAGTCGTCTAGAAAGCGCAGCAGAGTCAGGTGAGATTCTAATGTCTAATGAGACGTACTCGCTGACTAAAGATGTGATCATGGCGCGTGACAAAGGACAGATTAATGTGAAAGGTTTTTCACGGCCTATCCAGATTTTCCAGGTTGTCGATTTCCGCCGAGACCTTGGTGCAACCAGCAGTTACGTTGAACATGAGCTGCCAGGTTTTTCAATGTATTTGGACACCAATAACATTCAAAACTACGACAAAGAGCGCGTGATTGGTGCACTCAAAGAAGCAGCAGAGCGCTTGCGTGATAAAATTATTATGTAAGCAGCTGCAACACCGCTTGCTGATCAAATGGCCAGCGCAACTCTTGGCCATTATCAACTCGGCGTAAAACTGGAATAGTCAACGCATAACGCTCCAGCCACTCAGGCGAGTCAATAATATCCAACAGTTCAACGATCAAACCCCGCGCCACAAGAGGCTGTAAAACCTGCTCAGCCTCTTCACACAGATGACAACCTAAGGTGCCGAACAACTCGCAATCTGCTGACATAAAGCCTCTATTTGCTAAATTCAATACGCCCTTATTATATGCAAAAAAAAGGCTAAATCAGAGAACAGCTAATCTTTTGTTGGTCAACTATACGTAAAAGAGCAGCGGAGCAACCTCCAACAATAATTATTGAAATATGCGACACTGAGCCATCTTAGTTTTTGAGGCTTTTGCATATGCGCCATTCATGAACGCCCTAACCTATCAAACACAAACCAATAGCATCAAAATTAATGGGGTCAAAGACCTACTTATTCGATCACTGTTAGATCGCCAGCAATATTATGACCCGACCGGTGCCGCTTCACGACTGGGCATTTGTTCAGCGTCTTGGTCATTATTTGGCATGCTCTGGCCATCAAGTATCCATTTAGCCAGTGCCCTCGCAAAACGTGCTATCAACCCCAAAGAAAAGATTTTAGAGATTGGCTGCGGGCTGGCCTTAGCCAGTTTAGTCGGGCACCGAATGGGCGCTAACATTACCGCTTGTGATCGTCACCCTAAGGCCAAGTTGTTTCTTATAGAAAACCTACGTTTAAATAACTTATCCAGACTACCCTTTCGTCACGCTCAGTGGGGCGAGCACCCCACCCCTTCGATTAAAGACACAGGTGCAGCGCTACTCACTAAAAAATATGACTTAGTGATCGGTAGTGATCTGTTGTACGAACCTGATATGCCTAAAGCTTTGGCACGCTTTGTCGATGAATGCGCCAATCCTAATGCTGAAGTATGGATTGTTGACCCCAATCGTGGTTACCGTACGAAATTTAATAAAAATATGAGCAACTTAGGCTTTCAACTCAGTTCAGAAGCGTCTTTAACTGAGCTAGAAACAACTGACGAGAAGTACAAAGGTCGCTTACTGATTTACAAACGTAATTAATTTTAAGTAAAAAAAAGGGGTGACCGAAGTCACCCCTTTTTTAGATCACAAAAACTTAGTTTTTGTTCTCTTGAGCGGCTCGGATCAGATCACCTAAAGTGGTCGGACCAGCAACTTCTGTTTCTTGCTTACGCATTTCTTTGATCGCGTCTTTTTCGTCTTCAACGTCTTTAGACTTGATAGACAAGTTAATAACACGAGATTTGCGATCGATGTTGATGATTTTCGCTTCAACTTCATCGCCTTCTTTCAGAACGTTACGTGCATCTTCTACACGGTCACGGCTGATTTCAGATGCTTTCAGAACAGCTTCGATGTCGTCAGCTAATAGGATAATTGCACCCTTAGCATCAACTTCTTTAACAGTACCAGTAACGATGGTGCCTTTCTCATGCTCTGAAGCGTAGCTTGAGAATGGATCATCTTCTAACTGCTTGATACCCAGTGAGATACGCTCACGCTCTGGATCAACAGACAGAATAACAGTTTCCAGCTCATCGCCTTTCTTGTAGCGACGAACAGCTTCTTCGCCTACTTCATGCCAGCTGATGTCTGATAAGTGTACTAAACCGTCAATGCCGCCATCTAGGCCGATAAAGATACCGAAATCAGTGATTGATTTGATGGTACCGGAGATTTTATCGTTCTTGTTGAACTGGCTAGAGAAATCTTCCCATGGGTTAGATTTGCACTGTTTGATACCCAGAGAAATACGGCGGCGCTCTTCGTCGATATCCAGAACCTGAACTTCAACTTCGTCACCAACCTGTACAACTTTTGATGGGTGGATGTTTTTGTTAGTCCAGTCCATTTCTGAAACGTGAACCAAACCTTCAACACCTTCTTCCAGCTCAGCGAAGCAACCGTAATCCGTCAGGTTAGTTACGCGTGCATTAACACGAGTACCTTCTGGGTAACGGGCTTTGATAGCTACCCATGGATCTTCGCCCAACTGCTTCAGGCCTAAAGATACACGGTTACGCTCGCGGTCGAATTTCAATACTTTTACGTCGATCTCGTCGCCAACATTAACAATTTCGCCTGGGTGCTTAATGCGTTTCCAAGCCATATCAGTAATGTGCAGCAGACCATCAACACCGCCCAAATCAACGAATGCGCCGTAATCTGTAAGGTTCTTAACGATACCTTTAACTTGTTGACCTTCTTGCAGGTTCTCAAGCAGTTGCTCGCGCTCAGCGCTGTTTTCCGCTTCCAGAACGCTACGACGTGATACAACAACGTTGTTACGTTTTTGATCAAGCTTGATAACTTTGAACTCAAGCTCTTTGCCTTCTAAGTGCGCAGTGTCGCGAACTGGACGTACGTCTACCAAAGAACCTGGCAAGAACGCGCGAATACCGTTCACATCAACTGTAAAGCCACCTTTAACTTTACCGTTGATAACACCCATGACCACTTCTTCAGCGTTGAATGACGCTTCAAGAACCAGCCAAGACTCAGCACGCTTAGCTTTTTCACGGGACAGTTTGGTTTCACCAAAGCCATCTTCTACCGCGTCAAGTGCTACGTGAACTTCGTCACCAATCTTGATGGTCAGTTCGCCTTGTTCGTTGTAGAACTGCTCAACTGGGATAACGCCTTCTGATTTCAAACCAGCGTGTACTGTTACCCAATCACCATCAATATCAACAATCAAACCAGTGATAATTGCACCGGGTTGCATGTCTAGGGTTTTTAGGCTTTCTTCAAAAAGGTCTGCAAAGCTTTCGCTCATGTTTAATCCTGCTGATCGAGGGCAAGAATCTGCCCAAATCCACATTCCAGAATAATGTGGTCTTATTAATAAGTAGAAAACATGACAGCTATTATCTGGGAGCTGCACATGATTCAAATTAAAGCTGAAGCACACTCATGTGCACTTCATACTTTTTATCCAGCTAAACTGCGTACTGCAACTTCGCTGAGAATTCTTTCTAACACTTGCTCGATGGTCATTGTCGTGGAATCTAAGATGATTGCATCATCTGCAGGTTTCAACGGGGCAATGCTGCGATTGGTGTCACGCTCATCACGCGCACGAATCTCCTCTAGCAAGCTCGTAAGGGTAACAGTTTCGCCTTTATCCTTCAACTGTAAATAACGGCGACGCGCACGCTCCTCTGCACTCGCGGTTAAAAAGACTTTTAACGGCGCATCCGCAAAGACCACTGTGCCCATATCTCGACCATCTGCAATTAAACCGGGTGCCTGACGAAACTCTTGCTGACGTCGTAATAAGCCGGCACGCACCAAGGGTAATACAGCGATCTGCGAGGCACTGGCTCCGACTGTTTCATTACGGATAGTGTCCGTCACATCATTATTTTCTAAGATAATGCGCTGAGTATTGTTTTCACTATCAACAATAAACTGCACATCCAAACTCACAGCTAACACCTCAAGCGCTTCTTCATGATCAAGCGGTACATGGTGTTTTTCTGCAGCAACTGCAAGCACACGATATAACGCGCCTGAATCCAGCAGCTGCCATTGCAATTTTGTTGCTAATAAACTAGCGACAGTACCTTTCCCTGAGCCACTTGGACCATCAATGGTAATTACGACAGGCAAATTCATACTTGCACCTCGGATTCGACATGCATGCCGACTTGTTTACACAGGGCTAGGAAGTTAGGAAAAGAGGTTGCTACATGCACGCTGTCATGGATGCGAATCGGAGCATTAGCACGTAAAGAAGCAATACTAAAAGACATCGCAATGCGGTGGTCACCGTGCGCCCAGACTTCACCGCCGCCGATTTGTCCCCCCTCAATAATGATGCCGTCAGGCGTACCTTGCGCATTGATGCCTAAAGTGGTTAAACCATCGACCATGACTTGAATACGATCAGACTCTTTAACACGCAACTCTTCAGCGCCGCGCAAGATGGTTCGACCTTCTGCGCAGGCCGCGGCAATAAACAACACAGGAAACTCATCAATGGCCAAGGGTACCAACTCCAAGGGAATCTCAATACCTTTGAGATGGGCACTGCGCACACGAATATCCGCAACTAACTCTCCGCCCACTTCACGCACACGCTCAAGGCTTAAGTCGGCGCCCATGAGCTTCAAGATATTGATAATGCCGGTACGCGTCGGGTTAATACCTACATGCTCTAATAATAATTCTGAATCAGGTGCAATACTGGCGGCCACCATAAAAAAGGCGGCAGAGGAGATGTCGGCAGGGACTTCGATGTGTGTACCGGTCAGCTTGTGGTTACTTTCAACTGTAGCTGTGGAGCCATGCACTTTAACCGGATAGCCAAAACCACGCAGCATCCGCTCAGTGTGATCACGCGTTGGTGCGGGCTCAGTCACCGAAGTTTCGCCTGCCGCATACAGTCCAGCCAGTAATAAACACGACTTAACCTGAGCGCTGGCCATAGGCATTTCGTAATGCATGCCAGTAAGACGCTGGCCGCCACGAATGGTCATGGGCGGACGCCCTTCTGGAGCGGTTTCAATAACGGCACCCATTTTACGCAATGGTTTAGCCACACGATTCATGGGACGTTTAGATAATGAGGCGTCGCCGGTCAAAGTACTATCAAACGTTTGAGCGGCTAAAATACCTGACAATAAGCGCATGGTGGTGCCCGAGTTACCCACATAAATAGGACCTGGTGGTGCCTGCAAACCATGCAGACCGACACCATGCACCACTACGCGACCTTTATCTGGGCCTTCAATTACCACGCCCATATCACGAAAGGCCTGAATGGTAGCTAAAGCATCTTCGCCCTCTAAAAAGCCATCCACCTCAGTCACGCCTTCAGCTAAAGAACCCAGCATGATGGTGCGGTGAGAAATCGATTTATCACCTGGCACACGAACATGGCCATTCACTTGCCCACCTGGCTTGGCCAGGAAAATCAAATCATTATCAAGCATGCTTTCCACATAGGCCCGTTGGGCTAAAATTGTACTAAAATGTTCGCGGGCGGCACGCGCTCGGGTAAATACACCAAGTAAGTGCTGCCCATCTCCTTCGGCGATCGCATTACGTAATGCATCAAGATCACCTCGAAACTGATCCAATTGCTGTAAAACAGCTTCACGATTGGCTAGAAAAATATCGTGCCACATCAGTGGATCACTGCCAGCAATGCGCGTGAAATCACGAAAGCCGCCTGCGGCATAACGAAATATTTCTAAATTTTCATTTCTTTTCGCCAACGAGTCGACTAAACCAAATGCGAGTAAATGCGGCAAGTGACTGGTAGCCGCCAAGACTAAGTCATGCTGTTCAACACTCATGCTTTCAACATCAGCGCCAAGGCTTTGCCATAATGTTTTAATGCACGCTAACGCAGCAGGATCTGTGTCTACATGTGGCGTCAAGATCACTTTATGGTGCTTAAATAAACTCGCATTCGCCGCCTCAACTCCGCTGCGCTCAGAACCGGCGATCGGATGACCTGGGACTAACAACTTTGGCAGATAGCCATAAACCTCTTGCGCAGCAGCAAGCAAATGACCTTTGACACTGCCTGTATCAGTAATAATTGTGTGACTAAGATCCAGTGATTTCAAACGGACCAGCAGTTTACTGAGTGCCAACACTGGGACAGCCAACACAATCACATCAACATCACGACAGGCTTCAAGCAATTGTGTAGAACAGCGATCAACAATACCTAACTCAACTGCCTTGTCACATGATTGCTGATTGAGATCGACACCAATCACTTCTTGAGCTAAACCGGCCTCGCGAACACCTTTGGCAAATGATGAACCAATCAGGCCTAAACCGACCACTACTAAGCGGTTAATCAGCGGTTGTTGAGAGGCTACGTGCATATTAAGCCTGCTGCAAGACGAGAGTTAATGCATCCAAAAAACGCTGATTTTCTTCTGCAGTACCAATCGAGATGCGCAAAAAGGTTGGCATTCCGTAACCAGCAATCGGACGCACAATAATCCCCTGCGCTAATAAGGCTTGGTTAATCGTAGCGGCATCACGTTTAAAATCAACAGCAATAAAGTTACCGCGTGAAGGAATCCAAGATAAGCATAAACGCTTAAAACCATCTTCTAATTGCTGCATACCTTGACTGTTGGTCAATCGGCTACGCTCTAGATACTCAATATCATCCAAAGCTGCACAAGCAGCAACCAGAGCCAAACTATTCACATTAAACGGTTGGCGTACACGATTCAGAACGTCGGCAATAACGACTGAAGAAATTGCATAACCCACGCGCAAAGCAGCTAAACCATACGCTTTAGAAAAGGTGCGCGACACCAGTAGGTTAGGATAACGGCTTAGATACGCCATACCATCAGGCAGATCGCTATCGGCTGCGTATTCAATATAGGCCTCATCCAGCACGACCAATACATGACCCGGCACCTTGCTTAGAAATGCATTTAAAGCGGCTTGATTAAACCACGTCCCAGTTGGGTTATTGGGATTCGCAATAAACACGACCCGCGTATTACTGTCGATTGCAGCGGCCATCGCATCAAGATCATGAGCATAATCTTTAGCTGGCACTTGGCGGCATTCAGCGCCCGCAGCAATCGTTGCGATTGGATATACAGCAAACGCATGCTGACTAAACACTGCATTAAAGCCAGGGGCGAGCCAAGCACGAGCGACTAACTCAAGCACATCATTAGAACCATTACCTAAAGTTACTTGCGCGGGGTCAACAGCATAGCGCTCAGCCAGTTTTTGTTTAAGGGCAAAACCGCTGCCATCAGGATAACGAGTCAACTCTGGCAGTTCTGCAGTGATCGCTGCACAGACTTTAGCGCTCGGCCCAAGCGGGTTTTCATTGCTGGCTAATTTGACAATATTGGCAGGGTCAAGTGCTAACTCACGCGCCAACTCATCAATGGGTTTGCCTGGCACATAAGGTGAAAGCCCTTGCACATGAGGTAGCGCCAAGGCTAGAAAATCAGAACTCATTTACTTTCCTTACATAATAGACTGCCGGCTTGCGCGCAACAGCCTTGCACAAAGTTAAAGAACAGCGTTTGGATACGATCCTAGAACTTTCAAGCCAACCGATTCTTGAGCAATTTGCTCCAGCGCACTCTTGACCAACGGATCATCTTTATGACCAAAGAAATCGATAAAAAACACATAAGACCACTTGCCACTGCGTGACGGACGGGTCTCGATGCGAGTCAGGTCAATACCACTATTATGGAAAGGCACCAACAATTCGTGCAATGCTCCAGGCTTATTACTCATCGAAATAATCACTGATGTTTTATCATCACCCGTGGCAGGCACAGTTTGATTACCAATAATTAAAAAGCGTGTTGAATTGTCAGGACGGTCTTCAATTTTATCGGCCAGAATGGTTAAGCCATATAAATGCGCCGCCATATCACCAGCAATTGCCGCACTGCTCCACTCGCTTTTCACTCGTTTAGCCGCTTCAGCATTACTGGACACGGCAATCCGCTCAACATTCGGATAATGCGCATCCAGCCATTTACGACATTGTGCCAATGACTGCGCATGCGAATAAATCCGCGTAATATGCTCTGTCTTAGTACTTTCAGCCACTAGTAGATGATGGTGAATACGTAATTCCACTTCACCACAGATCACTAAATCATGCTCAAGAAAGCTATCAAGCGTGTGGTTAATGGCCCCTTCGGTAGAGTTCTCTACCGGCACCACACCAAAACTGACGGCGCCAGCAGCCACTTCTCGAAACACCTCATCAATCGCAGCCATCGGCTTACTGACTACCGCTTGACCAAAGTGTTTTAATACTGCCGCGTGCGAAAATGTTCCTTCTGGGCCTAAATACGCCACTTTCAATGGCTGTTCAAGCGCCAAACAAGTGGACATTATTTCACGAAATAAGCGCGCCATCTCTTCATTATCAAGTGGGCCTTTATTCAGTTCCATAATGCGCTTAAGGACCTGCGCCTCACGCTCAGGGCGATAAAAAATGGCCTGTTCGCCTTCAACTAAAGCTGCCATTTTGATGCGCCCTACTTCTTGGGCACAGCGGGCACGCTGACTGATCAATTCAAGAATTTTCTCATCCAACGTATCAATACGCACGCGCAAAGCTTGCAGCTCCTGCTCGCTCATTTAGGCATGCTCCTTCTCAAAGGTCTGCATATAAGCAACCAAAGCCTCAACGGCTTCAAGCGATACAGCATTGTAAATAGAGGCGCGCATACCACCGACTGAGCGATGGCCTTTTAGATTGAGCAAACCACGCTCATCGGCACCTTGCAAGAATGCTTTATCAAGCTTTTCATCAGCCAGACGAAATGGCACGTTCATCCAAGAGCGCGCATTGACCGCAATCGGATTGCTATAAAAAGGGCTATCATCAATGGCCTTATACAGCAGCGCCTGCTTGGCGTGATTGAGTTTAGCCATAGCGTCTAAGCCGCCCTGTTGCTTTAACCACTTAAATACTAAGCCTGATAAGTACCAAGAAAAAGTGGGCGGTGTGTTGTACATCGAGCCGTTATCAGCAGCAATTTTATAATTGAGCATGGTTGGGCAGCTTGCACGCGCATGTCCCAATAAGTCTTCGCGAATAATAGCGACCACTAAGCCACTTGGGCCAATGTTCTTCTGGGCGCCAGCATAGATCATACCGTAGCGACAGACTTGCAATGGTTTAGAGAGGATGTCAGATGACATATCGACCACCAGCGGCGTATCGCCTGTACGTGGTGTCCAATCAAACTGTAGACCGCCAATCGTTTCATTACTTGCATAATGCACATACGCGGCGTCTTTGCTGAGATTCCATTCATTTTGTCCTGGAATGGCAAAGTAGTCATACGCTTTAGCGCTTGCAGCAACATTAACATTGCCGTAACGCTGCGCTTCTTCAATGCTTTTACGCGACCAAATCCCCGTATCGATATAGTCAGCTGTAGCGCCTTCACCCAATAAGTTCAATGGAATTTGTGCAAATTGCTGGCTGGCACCTCCCTGCAAAAACAACACTTTGTAGTTGCTCGGAATGTTGAGCAAGTCACGCAGATCTTGTTCCGCCTCAGTAGCAATCGAGGTGAACTCGTCGCCACGATGACTCATCTCCATGACCGACAAACCTTTGCCATGCCAATCTAATAACTCACTTTGCGCCTGTTGCAAGACCGCTTCAGGTAGCGCAGCAGGACCTGCGCAAAAATTATAGACTCGATTACTCACTGGGCTCTCACTCTTCTGGGTTGCCTGGCTCATCAGCATTGACCTGTTCATCTTCACTGACGGCATCTTGGTTAACGTCTTGTGCTGGGTCATTGGAGGCATCGACCACGGCGTCTTCTAGTCCATCTTCTTCATCCATCTCAGCCGGCTCCTGAACGCGTTCTAGACCGACCAAGGTTTCGTCTTTAGCTAAACGAATCAAGGTCACACCTTGAGTGTTGCGTGACAGTGACGAGACTTCATCAACACGGGTACGAACTAAAGTGCCCTGATCAGAAATCAGCATAATCTCTTCGCCATCTAGCACTTGAATAGCGCCAACTAATTTACCATTGCGTTCATTACTGACCATGGCGATGACGCCTTGCCCACCACGACGGTAATTAGGGAACTCACCAATCGCAGTACGCTTACCGTAACCGCGCGCAGAGGCCGTCAGAATTTCGCTGTTTTCCTCTGGAATAATCATCGAAATAAGTTTTTGCTCATCGGCTAAACGCATACCACGTACACCACGCGCTGTACGACCCATTGCGCGCACATCGGTTTCAGCAAAACGTGTCACCTTACCAGCGTCAGAGAACAGCATAACTTCACGAGAGCCATCGGTGACCGCAGCAGAAATCAACGTGTCATCTTCATCCAGAGCCAGCGCAATCAAGCCTGATGTTCTTTGACGACTAAATTGCTCCAGCGGCGTTTTCTTCACGGTACCGTTAGCGGTTGCCATAAAGATAAAGTGACCTTCACTGTACTCATCGACCGGCAGCATGGCGGTGATCTTCTCACCTTCATCCAGCGGCAGTAAGTTAATAATTGGCCGACCGCGTGAAGTGCGAGAAGCTTCAGGAATTTCAAAGGTGCGCTTCCAATACACTTTACCTTTACTGGAAAACAACAGTAACGTGGTGTGACTGTTAGCAACCAACAAGTGCTCCACATAGTCTTCATCTTTAACGCCGGTTGCAGCTTTACCACGACCGCCACGCCGTTGCGCATGATAAGCGTCTAACGGCTGGCTTTTTGCATAACCTGAATAAGAAATTGTAACAACGCGCTCTTCTTCAGTGATTAAGTCAGCGATCGTCAAATCAACGCGTGAGGCAGTAATTTCCGTACGTCGCTCATCACCGTAGTCGGCTTTGATTTTTTCTAATTCTTCACGAATGACTTCTAGCAAGCGCTCAGAACTGCCGAGAATTTTCAGCAACTCGCCAATCTGCAAGAGGATCTCTTGATACTCGGCCAGCAGTTTTTCATGCTCAAGACCGGTCAAACGGTGCAGACGCAAATCAAGAATGGCTTGCGCTTGCTCGGGTGATAAATGATAAAAACCTTCATGCATACCGTACTGTTCAGGCAAATCTTCCGGGCGGCACGATTCAGCACCCGCACGATCCACCATTGCAGAGACAGCACTGGATTCCCAAGCAGTCGCGATTAAACGTTCTTTTGCCTCAGCAGGCGTGGGTGAGGCTTTAATCATCGCAATGACAGGATCAATATTCGACAGTGCGACTGCTTGACCTTCAAGAATATGACCGCGCTCACGCGCTTTACGTAATTCAAATACCGTACGACGGGTGACCACCTCACGGCGGTGACGGACAAAGACTTCAAGCATGTCTTTAAGGTTGAGCAAACGCGGACGACCATCAACCAAGGCCACCACATTAATACCAAACACGCTTTGCATCTGTGTTTGCGAATAGAGGTTGTTTAGCACCACTTCAGGCACTTCACCGCGACGCAGCTCGATCACTACGCGCATGCCGTCTTTATCAGACTCGTCGCGCAGCTCACTGATACCTTCAAGCTTTTTCTCTTTAACCAACTCGGCGATTTTCTCAATCAAACGCGCTTTATTCAGTTGGTACGGCAATTCACTGATAATAATTTGTTGGCGACCGCCCACCTTATCAATGTCTTCAATAAATGTACGGGCACGCATATAAATGCGACCACGGCCTGTACGGTAGGCTTCAATAATACCGGCACGACCATTGATAATTCCTGCAGTTGGAAAATCAGGTCCTGGAATGAACTGCATCAGATCATCAATACTGATCTCGGGATTGTCGATCAAAGCCAAGCAACCATTGATCACTTCGGTCAGGTTGTGTGGCGGAATATTGGTCGCCATACCGACGGCAATACCAGAGGATCCGTTCACCAATAAGTTAGGCACTTTAGTTGGCAGAACGGCAGGGATCATTTCGGTGCCGTCGTAATTGGGCACCCAGTCCACTGTTTCTTTTTCTAAGTCAGCCAATAATTCATGGGCCAACTTGGTCATACGTACTTCGGTATAACGCATAGCCGCTGCGTTATCGCCGTCGACAGAACCGAAGTTACCTTGGCCATCCACCAATAAGTAGCGCAACGAGAAAGGTTGCGCCATGCGCACAATCGTGTCGTAAACCGCAGTATCACCGTGCGGGTGATACTTACCAATTACGTCACCGACGACACGCGCCGATTTCTTATAAGGCTTATTCCAGTCATTACCCAATTCACGCATCGCGAACAGCACACGCCGGTGTACGGGTTTTAAGCCGTCACGTGCATCTGGCAACGCTCGCCCTACAATTACACTCATCGCATAATCAAGGTACGACTGTCGCATTTCATCTTCGATACTGATCGGAAGGATTTCTTTGGCCAAATCACCCATGGAAGCGCGGTTCCTTATTAATTCATCATGCCCAATTCAAGCGGTCAATAGTAACACATGCCGCGCTAGCGCGCTCAAGCAACGCTGAGGCTTTTTCTTGGTTTTGTTATACGGTACTGATCAGATTGTATTTATACGTCTCTCACAGCCCTTGGCAAGCGCTAAAGCGCACATCGTTATTGCATAAGTGCCTGCATCTTTTCTAGGTTAGGTTGCTCAACGATACCGCGCTCAGTGACGATAACATCGATCAACTGCGCCGGCGTGACATCAAAGACAGGGTTAAAAGCATCGATGTGCGCCGCAACACGCTGACCGGCAAGCGCAAGAATTTCTTTTCCTTCACGCTGCTCGATCGGAATCTGAATACCGCTACTTAGCTGCATATCAATAGTAGAGCTGGGCGCCACTACCATAAACTTAACCTGGTGATAACGCGCAAGTACAGCTAATTGATACGTGCCAATTTTATTCGCTACATCACCATTAGCCGTAATCCGATCAGCACCTACAACCACCCAGGTGATATCACCCTGCTGCATCAGATGTGCCGCTGCCGAGTCAACATTAAGCAGACTGGGTATTGCCTCGCCCACCAACTCCCAAGCAGTTAAGCGTGAGCCTTGCAACCAAGGCCGCGTTTCATTGACATGCACACACGTCAATAGTTGCGCCAAGTGTGCCGCCCGTATAACGCCTAGCGCAGTACCGAACCCCCCCGTTGCTAACGCGCCCGCATTGCAATGCGTCATCACATGCTGCCTACTTGCAGAGGAACGCTGAATCACCTCTAAACCTAACTGCGCCATGCATAAGTTCGCTTCACGGTCAGCTTTTAAAATATCAACAGCCTGTTGCTCAAGCACTTGCAGAGGTTGCTGATGCTGTACTGCAACAGATAAACAATCACGCATTTTCTGCAACGCCCAAAACAGATTTACCGCCGTTGGGCGTGACGCTATCAACACAGCAAAATCAGTTTCCAATGCCGCTTGCCAGTCCACAATTTGATTGGCAATGTGTTGCTTGGCGGCCAAGACCACAGCAAATGCCGCAGCAATACCAATGGCAGGAGCACCACGCACACGCATCTCGCGAATCGCTTGCGCAACGCTTGCTGCGGACTCATAGCGCTGCCAAGACGTTTGCTGCGGCAACAGGCGTTGATCAAGTAAATATAAGCCACCATCACGCCAATCCAAGGCCTTCACCTTCTCAGCTGCAAGCATTTGTTCACGTATCATCAACATGGCCCCTTGAAAAATAAGCAATTATAGCCGAGTCTGAGCTTAAAATCGTACAAACAGCTGTGCCTCAACCTATCGTTACTACGTCAGTAGCCATTCAAAGTATTTACTTAATAGTCGGTCGTATTTTATTAGCACAGGAAACCACGCATGCCGCACTCGCCTTTAGATTGCTTGTTGTTACCCGAGTGGCTAGTGCCCGTTGAGCCTGCTGGCGTAGTATTAAAAAACTATGCAATTGGCATTCGCGGCGAGCGTATTGCCCTGATCGCACCTCGCGAGCAAGCACTTAAAATACCATGTGCTGATATTCGTGAACTGCCCAATACCGTACTAACTCCCGGCTTGATCAATGCGCACGGCCATGCCGCAATGAGCCTGTTTCGTGGCATGGCTGATGACTTACCCTTGCACACTTGGCTCAATGAACACATCTGGCCCGCCGAAGCACAATGGGTCAACGAAGATTTTATCCGCGACGGCACCGAACTGGCGATTGCCGAGCAACTCAAAAATGGCATTAGCTGTTTTTCTGATATGTATTTCTTCCCCGAGATCGCTTGTCAGCAGGTTCACAGCAGCGGCATCCGCGCACAAATCACTGTGCCAATGCTGGACTTCCCCGTGCCGGGCGCACGCAATAATGCGCAAGCCTTACGACAAGGCTTGCAACTGTTCGATGATTTTAAACAACACCCGCGTCTGGCCATTGGCTTTGGCCCGCACGCACCCTATACGGTTGGCGATCAAAGCTTAGATAATATCGTCATGCTGGCAGCGCAACTCGATGCACCGGTACAAATGCATGTGCATGAAACCTCCGCTGAAGTACAACAAAGTATTGAGAAATACGGTGAGCGCCCGCTTGCCCGCTTGGCACGACTCGGCTTGCTCGGACCGCGCTTCCAAGCGGTACATATGACCCAAGTCAACGATGAAGACATCGCCTTGTTGGTGCAGAGCAACAGCAGCGTCATTCACTGCCCTGAATCCAACCTCAAATTGGCCAGCGGTTTTTGTCCAATTGAGCGCCTATGGAACGCGGGTGTAAACGTAGCCATTGGCACCGATGGCGCTGCCAGCAACAACAATCTCGATTTACTTGGAGAAACCCGCACTGCGGCATTATTAGCCAAAGCAGTCGCACAATCAGCCAGTGCTATCGATGCACATCGCGCCCTACGCATGGCAACTTTAAATGGTGCGAGAGCAATGGGTATTGAAGCACAAACCGGAACACTAGAAGTCGGTAAGCTAGCTGACATCACTGCTTTTAACTTTAATGATCTTTCAGTACAGCCCGTTTATGACCCTGTTTCACAACTGATTTATGCTGCTGCACGTAACTGTGTTGAGCATGTTTGGGTCGGTGGTAAACAGTTACTTAAAGATCGTCAGTTGCTGCGCATGGACGAACAAAAAATTATCGCAAAAAGCCAACAATGGGCTAGAAAAATAGCTGACAAATCAAACTCTTAAATAACTTTATTAAACCAATATCTAAATCAAGCGTCGCGCTCAGCACGAACACTAAAGCAAAACCCGCTAAAAACTGGCATGATGTGCAGCTTAAATCGCGGCACATATCGTATAGGACTGGGTTATGACCAATGTAGACCATGCTGAAATTGCGAAGTTTGAAGCCTTAGCTCACCGCTGGTGGGATCGCGAAAGCGAATTTAAACCCCTGCATGATATTAATCCACTGCGCATCAACTGGATTGATGAACGCGCGCCCCTTGCCGGTAAAGCCGTCTTAGACATTGGCTGTGGTGGGGGCATTTTAAGCGAAGCAATGGCCCAGCGCGGCGCGCAAGTGACCGCCATTGATATGGGCGAAGCACCTTTAGCTGTCGCCCGCCTACATCAAATGGAAAGCGGCATTGAAGTCAATTATCGGAAAATGACTGCTGAAGCTTTAGCCGAGGAAATGCCAGGCCAGTTTGACGTAGTGACCTGTTTAGAAATGCTTGAACACGTGCCCGATCCTGCTTCAATTATTCGCGCCTGTTACACCTTAGTTAAACCCGGTGGTCATGTATTTTTCTCGACCATCAACCGCAATCCAAAAGCCTACCTCTTTGCCATTATTGGCGCTGAATACATCATGCGCTTACTGCCGCGCGGCACGCACGATTTCAAAAAATTTATTCGCCCGTCAGAATTGGGTGCCTGGAGCCGAGCAGCTGGATTGCAGGTACAAGACATCATTGGCTTAACCTATAACCCGCTAAACAAGCGTTACAAGCTTGAAGCCGATGTAGATGTAAATTACATGTTGCATACGATTAAGGATGCCTGATGCGCATTCAGGCAGTGTTATTTGATATGGATGGTACGTTGCTTGATACGGCAAATGATTTTTATGCCATTGTGCAGAGCATGCGTACTGAACGCAATTTACCGTTACTAACCGACGAGGCGATGTTCCGCCAATACGTGTCGCGCGGCGCACAAGCAATGGTGGCTTACGCCTTCACTTGTGCATTAGATCATCCTGATCTAGAGCTCTTGCGCACTGAGTTTCTCGCGCGCTACGACCTACAGCATGCGCTGTTTACCGAGCCCTTTCCTGGTGTGTTAGAGCTGCTCACGCGCCTAGATAGCGCGGAGATCCGCTGGGGCGTGGCAACCAACAAACCCTTGCGCTTTGCCCAGCCAATTATGGACACGCTAAACCTATCTTCACGCAGCGCTGTCTTGCTCTGCCCTGAGCATGTTGAACACAGCAAGCCTGCACCTGACATGCTGCTGGCGGCGTGTCAGCAATTGCAACTTGATCCACGCGAAGTCATCTATGTTGGTGATGATCAGCGTGACATTGACGCAGGTCGTGCCGCCAATATGCGTACGGTAGCAGTTCGTTATGGCTATATTGCACCTGGCGATAACCCATCCAATTGGGGTGCCGATGCCGTGATTGATAATATCGCTGAATTAGAAATACTCTTAGAAGCACAATGCGGCTGTTAGTCGGCGTTAAAACAAAGACTTATCAGCCTAGACTTAACATAAGCTAAATTAGCTTACCTTATTGATTTTAAAGAGATGAGTTATGTTTGATTACAGCGCACCTGCTCAGTTATTAAAAGACCGTGTCATTCTTATAAGCGGTGCTGGCCGAGGCATTGGTGCAGAAGCAGCGCGTACCTATGCAGCGCATGGCGCAACAGTCTTATTATTAGGTAAAACAGAAAAGCACTTGAATGCTCTCTACGATGAAATTATCGCTGCTGGACACCCAGAGCCTGCGGTGATTCCTTTAGATCTAGAAAAAGCCACGCAAGAAGCTTATCAAGAGCTGGCTGCGATGGTCGAAACCGAGTTTGGCCGTTTAGATGGCCTACTGCATAACGCCTCTATTTTAGGTCCGCGTACACCACTTGAGCAACTCTCTGGCGAAAATTTCGCCAAGGTCATGCAGATCAATGTCAATGCCATGTTTATGCTCAATAGCGCGATGCTACCGTTGCTGCGTTTATCGAATGATGCTTCAGTGATCTTTACCTCAAGCAGCGTTGGCCGTAAAGGCCGTGCTTACTGGGGGGCGTATGCCGTATCGAAATTCGCCACTGAAGGCCTAATGCAAGTGATGGCCGATGAGCTGGACGACACTGCGATTCGTGCCAACAGCGTTAATCCAGGTGCGACTCGCACCGATATGCGTGCGCACGCGTACCCTGGCGAGAACCCTCTAAGCAACCCAACCCCTGCGCAAATCATGCCAGTGTATTTGTACTTAATGGGCCCTGACAGCCAGAAAGTCACGGGGCAAGCGTTTGATGCACAGTAACTCAAGATCCGCACCGCTCTCGACTCTGCTCATCGGTAGCGCTATTGCATGACTGCTTAGCGCTACCCTGCAATTCTTTAATGATCCGCCATAATTTCGTCAAGCCCGCCCGCCAGCGCAAGAAAAGTGATGGCATTATGCAATGTTTTTTGACACCTCTCAAAAAACAACCCCCAAGCCGTTGAATACAAAGGATTTTAAAAGTTGGCACGATAATAGCTTAACTATAAGCAAGATCGCTTAAGGTGAAGCAAACTCATGAATACCCAACTTATATCCAACGTCATTAGCTTAGAAAAAACAGCCAGTACGCGCCTAGCCGATAAAGTCGAGATGCTGCCACTGATTGCTTTATCGCATGAGGAGTTACGTCAGTTATTGGCCACTCAGCTGCAAACCTCGCTGGATATAAACGTGATTCTAGCTTTATTCTTTAAGAGTTCGCAGCGACTGATTGAGTACGCCTCACTGAACTATAAGCATGTTGCTCATGAGATTGTGGTTGATTTAGGTAACAGCCAAGAACACAGCGTTAACTACACGTTAAACTATCAAGGTGATTTTTTAGGAGATTTAGCTTTCACTCGCGACAGCCCGTTCAGTGAGCAAGAGATGGGGGATTTTGAATCTATTATTTCCAGTTTGGTTTTCCCTCTACGCAATAGCTTACTGTATGCCGCGGCACTAAAAAGCGCATTAAAAGATCCCCTAACAGGTATTGGTAACCGCTTTTCTATGCAGCAAACACTACAACGCGATATTGATACGGCGCAACGTCACGAGCAAGCGCTGTCAGTTTTGATGATTGATATCGACTATTTTAAACGTATCAATGACACCTATGGCCACAGCGCTGGCGATTCAGTTTTAGTGCAAGTCGCTCAACACATTCAACAGCAACTGCGTACCACTGATGCGTTGTTTCGTTTTGGAGGCGAGGAGTTCTTAGCCGTACTGCCGAACACCTGCAGTCAACATGCCGCCCTAGCCGCTGAACGTCTGCGCGAGAGCTTAGAATCATTAGTGATCAACTATCAAGAGCATGCGATTACGGTCACCGCGAGCATTGGTTGCGCGACACTGCGTAATGAGGACTCTCAACAAACGCTACTGCAGCGCTCGGATGTAGCGTTGTATGCGGCGAAACACAGCGGTCGTAATCAAGTACAACTAGCACTCTAAGCGAAGAGCGCTAGTTTATGAGGCGACTTAATGGCTCATTTACTCTGGACGCAAACGACGCGCAGGTGCTTTTTTATGACTGCTCGACCCACTTGTCCGTGGCTTCCTTGAGTCTTTAGCAAACTCAGCAGGCTGTTCTTTATTGGTGGTGTAAATTGTTTTATCAGCACCTCGTCGAACATTGCGTACAGCTGCGACAGGTTTAGCTATTTTACGCTGCTGACGATCCAGTTTATCTTTCGCCTTCTCGCTCATTTCAGGTAAAGCAATCGGCTCAAGACCTACTTCTTTACTCAGAATATCCAACTCAGCCTGACCCATTTCGCGCCAACGTCCCATGCTCAACTCTGACGTCATGAATACCGGCCCAAAACGCACACGTTTCAGGCGGCTCACCACAACATCCTGTGACTCCCAAAGACGACGCACTTCACGGTTACGGCCTTCCATCACTACGCAATGGAACCAACGGTTATAGCCTTCGCCGCCTGGAGCCGCTTGTACGTCAGTAAACTTAGCAGGGCCATCTTCCAGCATCACGCCACGCTTAAGGTTTTCAATCATCTCATCGGTGACTTCACCGCGCACACGTACCGCATACTCACGATCCATTTGATAGGAAGGATGCATTAAGCGGTTGGCCAACTCACCGTCAGTGGTGAACATCAGCAAACCTGTGGTGTTGATATCTAAACGGCCGATATTGATCCAGCGACCGGTGTGCGGACGCGGTAAACGGTCAAATACGGTTGGACGCCCTTCTGGATCTTTCCGCGTGCACACTTCGCCTTCAGGCTTGTTATAAATTAATACGCGGCGCTGCAGATAATTTTCTGCATCTTTTTTCAGCGGACGACCATCCACAGTAATCGCATCCAAGGCATCAACGCGTGCGCCTAATTTAGCCACGCGTGAGTTGACCAGTACACGGCCATCACTAATCCACTGTTCAATATCGCGACGTGAGCCAAAAGCCATACGCGCTAATACTTTTTGCAGTTTCTCTCCAGCTGGAGCAACCGCTGTTTTTTTGGCTTTATCATTCTGTGGTTTTGCGCCTGCTGGTGCAGCAGTCTTTTTGGTTTTATCGTTCATTCTAAGCACCTCCCGGTGGGTCGCTTTTCAATTATTAAATTGCAAAAATTGCAAGTGCGCATCATACGCGTAGCTCAGCCAATAGACGATATAAATCAGTCCGTGCGCTGGGTTAAATGCCATGCTTGGTGAATCTTTTTATTACGAGCAAAGTCAGGATCAAAGCTTTGCGCAGTGATATTGGTCACCTGATAACGTGCTTCAATACTTTCATCCATGATAAAGCGACGGAAGTTATTTGAGAAATACAGGCTGCCCCCTGGCGCTAAACGCGCCATGGCACGGTCAAGCAGTAACACATGGTCACGCTGAATATCAAACACATCTTCCATACGCTTTGAATTAGAGAAGGTTGGCGGATCAAGGAAAATCAGATCATAACTTTCACGGTCATTTTCCAGCCAGACCATCACATCCGCATGCACTAAACTGTGCTTATCGGAGAAGCCATTAAGCGCCAAATTACGCTTCGCCCAGTCCAAATAGGTTTTTGAGAGATCTACGCTGGTGGTCGTACGTGCCCCACCTTTCGCCGCATGTACAGTAGCTGCTGCAGTGTAACAAAACAGGTTTAAGAAGCGCTTACCTGCCGCTTCTTTTTGAATGCGCATACGCATCGGACGGTGATCAAGAAACACACCGGTGTCCAAATAGTCAGTCAAGTTGACCAGCAACTTCACGTCACCTTCAGAGATATGCATAAACTGGCCACGCTCGGCTTGGCGCTCATACTGACGGGTGCCTGCTTGGCGTTCACGGCGTTTAATAACAATGCGCTCGGGCGGTACATTCAGCACTGTAGGAATGGCTGCTAAAGCATCCAGAAAACGACCTTTGGCTTTTTCAGGATCAATTGTTTTTGGAGCGGCATATTCTTGTACGTGCACCCAGTCGCCATAGATATCGACGGCTAAAGCATATTCAGGCATATCCGCATCATACAGACGATAGCATTCAACCGTCTGTTTACGCGCCCACTTGCCCAATAGCTTAAGATTTTTCTGCAAGCGATTGGCGAACATCTGCCCGCCTTCAGTTAAGCGAGCCGATTCAATCGGCACGGCTGATTCGCGCTCAGGTTCACCGGTTAAGCGTGGCGCCTCATCATAATCGACTGACGCACCAGCCTTGCTATGAGTAGTGACCCGATCGGCTAGAACAAAACGCTCAGGCTGCACTTGGAATAACAGTAAACGACACGGTATCGCGCCATTAAACAGTGAGTACTGTTTATGGCTGCGCAAACCCATACGCTTACCCAGCTGTGGCGCACCGGTAAAAACCGCTGCCTCCCAACCTAAACAAGCAGTGCGTAAACGCTCACCTAAGTATTGATAGAGATAGAGCAAACTGGCTTCATCGCCTAAACGCTCACCGTACGGCGGGTTGGTCACCACCAAACCTGTTTGGCCTTGATCGGGCTTTGGCTCAAAAGTAGCCAATTCGCCTTGATAAATATTAATCCAGCTGGCAAGACCCGCACGTTCGATATTATTGCGTGCAGGCTGGATTAAGCGTGGATCACCTTCATAGCCACGAATCCATAACGGTGGCTTGGATAAGCCAATTTCAGCACGCTGCTGCGCCTCTTCATACAGCGGCTGCCAAAGCTGTGGCTGATGCCCAAGCCAGTTGCTAAACCCCCAACGCTCACGGCGTAAGTTTGGTGCGATATCCGCAGCCATCATTGCGCCTTCGACCAGAAAGGTTCCGACACCACACATCGGATCAGTCAACGCTGCGCCCTGTTTGGCCAATGCGGGCCAGCCTGCACGCAATAAAATCGCTGCAGCGAGGTTTTCTTTTAAGGGTGCAGCGCCCTGTTGCAAACGGTAACCACGCTGGTGCAAGCTGGTACCGGATAAGTCCAGTGATAACGTTGCTTCACCACGGTTAAGGTGCAAATGGATGCGCACATCAGGACTGATTTTATCAACCGAAGGACGATTACCTTCTTTATCACGTAACGCATCAACAATTGCATCTTTGACCTTTAGTGCACCAAAGTGGGTGTTATCAATGCCTGATCCGCGCCCAGTAAACTCAACCGACAACGTACCATTCGCCTGCAAATGCTCAGACCAATCCAAATCATTGATACCGTGATACAAATCTTCAACAGTTTTCACACTGAAACGCTTCAGCACTAACAGCACACGGTTAGCCAGTCGCGACCACAAACACATGCGATAAGCATCCTGTAGGGTTCCGCGACCGGACACACCTGACAGCTGCTCACGGGCATCAGTAAGGCCAAGCGACTGCGCCTCATCAAGCAGCAGCCCCTCAAGGCTCTTTGGGCATGTTAAATACAATTCAACTTCTTTTTGCTCAGGCATAAAATTCTCAGTGTGTGTACCTACGGTACAAATAAAATATGCAGTCAGCTATTTGCAGTACGCCCATGACCTTTCATCGGTTTTATCAGGTCCTGCGCCGCGCTCAATAAGCGTGTCTACTTGCAATCTAAAAAACTCATAAAAATGGAAAGCATTGAAAACACACGCTTTGCAGCATTTTTATTGGAAACAATTTGTCACTTATACTCAACACTCCAAAAACACCAACCACATATAGCCAAACAATCATTCCAACCGGCGCACTGATTGGTTAGAACTCCTATGTGCTTTCCTACTTTGCGCACTCGATAATTATCGTAAAGCAAGTGATTTTAAAACTGTACAGTATAAGGCTTTACTTAAAAGCCTACGGCAACATTCTAGTCAAAAACTGAGGGCTATACCCAATGAGAAGACTCAAGCGTGATCCGTTAGAACGTGCTTTTTTACGTGGCTACCAACATGGTGTCACTGGTAAGTCGCGAGAACTCTGTCCTTTTAACTTAATAACTGCCCGCCAAGCTTGGTTAAACGGCTGGCGTGAAGGTCGTGGCGATAACTGGGACGGCTTTCGTGGCACGGCCGGCATTCATCGACTTAATCAACTCAATGCCGTAGGTTAATTCGGCATTGCTGATGAATGGCGAGGCTCTTGAATGGACTCTCGCCCTTCTCTCCAAAGGCTCAGCAACCTATTAAACAATGACTATTTACGCATGGCCGCGATTGCATCCACTGATTCTCTAATCAACTGCGGGCCTTTATAGATAAAGCCTGAATAAATCTGCACCAAACTCGCGCCGGCTTGAATTTTTTCCGCAGCATGCTGACCTTCAGTAATCCCACCCGCCGCAATAATTGGCAAACGCCCTGCAAGTGTTTCAGCCAGTACCCGCACTACATGCGTACTTTTCTCGCGTACTGGCGCGCCAGATAGTCCTCCGGCCTCATCTGCGTGCAACATACCCTCGACACCTTTACGCGATACCGTCGTATTGGTTGCAATCACCGCATCCATTCCTGTTTCTAATAAAACATGCGCGACACTGGTAATTTCTTCATCAGTCATGTCGGGTGCAATTTTGATCGCTAAAGGTACGCGCTTACCGTGCAATACAGTTAAATCTTCTTGGCGTTGACGCAAAGCGTCCAACAGATTTTTTAATGAGTCGCCAAACTGCAAGGAGCGCAAGCCTGGTGTATTTGGCGAGCTGACATTGACAGTAATATAACTGGCAGAACCGTAAACTTTATCAAGACAATACAAGTAATCAGCCGCCGCATTTTCAACCGGTGTATCAAAGTTTTTGCCGATATTAATACCGAGTACGCCCGCATAATTGGCACTTTGTACACGGGCAAGTAAATGGTCAACGCCTCGGTTATTAAAGCCCATGCGATTGATCACGCCTTCCGCTGCAGGTAAGCGAAACAGGCGCGGCTTAGGATTACCGGGCTGTGGACGCGGCGTCACCGTACCAATCTCAATAAAACCAAAGCCTAAACCCGCCAAACCTTGAATAGCATCACCGTTTTTATCAAGCCCAGCCGCGAGCCCTACAGGGTTCGGAAACTCTAATCCCATCACCGAAACGGGCAAGGCACTTGGCTTTTTAATGAGCAAGCGCGTTAAGCCAAGTCGACCGCTCGCACCCAATAGGTCAATGGTCACTTCATGCGCGGTTTCAGGTGATAATTTAAATAACAAACGGCGAGATAAATTGTACATAAATAAGCATCAAGTTAAAGTAGTTGTAATGTATTGATTATAGCTGCTTAAGCGAGTCGACGCAGAGCTAATAATTGCCCTTGTTGGTTAAACTCAACAATAAAACTGCCATACACACCTTTGTGTGTCAAAAAGGGTTGTAAATGGCGAGCGGGCAAACTTATCGTACGCCCATCTCGACTACGTAAAATCACACGATTAGCAGTGCCTTGATAAACACGCAAATACTCATGCGCAGGCAAAGAAATATCTAACAATAAACGAGGCATGGTAAGCTCTCTAAAACATGCACAGCTCTTAATTTTGCAGTGTAACATGTGGTGTGATGACGTTCTCGATGAGCATCCTTACTAATAAGGTATAATGTGAAATATGAGTCAATCCTCTTCTTCATTATTATCGCGTTTCAGCGCACTTTTTAAGCGCTCCTATGTTGATTTAAGCACATTACTTCCTGAGCAAGTTGCACAGCGTATTTCTCTGCCTTTTATTAATCTCGTTGCGCCCCCAGTTAATATTTGCTGGAAAAATAATCTCTACTTTCAACATCTGTATGATTTGCCGCGCGGTGCTTTATCTGGGCCAGTGCAAGAAGACAAGGCTGAAGCACATAGTTTCTTAGCCAATATTGTCACTAAGACCATTGATACTGACTGCATTATCGATTTACGTCAGATCTATGGCCTTTCAGAGTCAGTCTGCAGCCTAGACCACCCGCAAGACTTAGAGAGTTTTGCGGCAAGCGAACAATGCCGACATATCCGCCTTATTAGTTACCGCGATTTTGAAAAGACCATCACGCAAGCCATTCCGCACTTTCTAAGTGACCAGCCAATTAACTTGCGTCAAGCCAATTGGCTAGGCGATCATTTATTTTGGGCCGGCGAGCAATACAGCTGTGAGCTCGCTTGCGCGATAGTCTACGCAAAACGCCGAGGTCTAGATTTACCCAAACGCAGCTATATCAGTCGCTATGCATTAAACATTGAGGCACTGAAGACGCTACACAAGCATTACCATGTACTTTTCATGCCTGAACAAGCATGGAATGATCGGCAGTTTATGGCCATGTTAGTTGATTCAAGCATCCCGTACGCCCGCCTGACGCTGACAAAATATCCCGTGCAAAACGAAGTACTCCTTTTACCTCGGCGCAAAAAGCTATCTGACAATTTAGGCAAAGGTCTGAAATTGGCCGGAGCCTATGATGCAACCGAAGCATTGATGCAACTGGCTCAATACTAAACCACCTTTAATCAATCAAACCCAGCCGACCCCGCACAATCCACACGACTTCTTTCGCAACTTAAGATGCGCGATGAACTGTACAGCCTAGAAAAACCAACAATCTAAGCCTTGCGATAAAGCATTGCATATACAAAAAGACTGTATATAATAACAGCCACTGTATATAACAACAGAGTCTTATCATGCTTAAGCTAACCAAACGTCAGTCAGAAATTTTGAGCTTTCTTAAAAGTTGGATAGAAGACAACGGCTACCCGCCAACGCGTGCAGAAATCGCCAAAGAGCTCGGTTTTAAATCACCTAACGCCGCTGAAGACCATCTAAAAGCATTGTCACGCAAAGGTGTGATTGAAATGATTCCTGGCGCATCACGTGGCTTAAAAATTATCGAGAGCATGGATGACGCAGAGCTTGCTGCCAACGATAACGAATTGCCAATTATTGGCCGAGTTGCGGCAGGTGAACCTATTCTCGCGCAGCAACATATTGAAAGTTCTTGCGCTGTGAGCCCTGACTTATTCCGTCCACGCGCTGATTACTTATTGCAAGTACGCGGCATGAGCATGAAAGACATCGGCATTTTGGATGGTGATTTACTCGCTGTTCATATCACTAATGAAGCACGTAATGGCCAAGTTATCGTGGCGCGTATTGATGATGATGTCACAGTCAAGCGCTACAAGCGTGAAGGCAGCACGGTTTGGCTATTGCCTGAAAACAGTGATTTTGAGCCTATAAAAGTTGATTTAAAAACACAAAATCTCACTATCGAAGGCTTAAGTGTCGGCGTTATACGTCGCTAAGAGGTTTTATGAATCGCCATCTATCATTTGAATCTCAACAAATATCACTCTTTGAGCCTCTATTGACTCTGCAAAGCGCAGCTGTTGCGCCCATTTTTGTAGAGTCTACCCACACGGCACGTGTTAACCCTTTACTTGACACTGACGCATTCAGCGAAATCGCATTGTCTGGAAGTGCCCAGCAATGTTTGCAATTGATTGCACCCATTCTTCGCCAGTTGAGTGATGATCAAAAAGATCGTTGGCTCACGTTGATATCACCGCCACAACAAATTACTGCACAGTGGTTACGCGGTGCGGGGCTAAACCGTGAGCGAATTTTAGTATTGCGTCCGAGCGGCTTGCAAAGCAGCCAAGAGCTGGCCTGCGAAGCATTACGCTTAGGCTGCAGTCACACGGTAATCAGCTGGTTCAACCCTTTACCCCGTGCCGCGCAAGCTCGACTGGTTAACGCGGCTCGCGTCGGTATGGCACACAGTTTAAATATTCGGCAACCCTACACGATCTGATTGCTCCTTAACAGATCGCTTGCCGCGCAGCCCTTAAAAAGTTACGCGGCTTTTTTATAACCTTTGTAATTACTTCGCTAACAGCTTCTCCCACTCTTTGCTTTCTTTTTTCGAAGCAGCACCCAGCAACTCTAATGCTTGACGCAAACGAAAACGCGTCAAGTCAGGACCTAGAATCTCCATCGCATCCAATACTGAGACTGAGCTGGCCTGCCCGGTAATGGCGGCAAACATCAGCGGCATAATATCGCGCAATTTCAATTCCAACAATTCACCGGTTGCATTGATGCAGCCCGTGATAGTCTCTTTATCCCACTGGCGCAGCGCTTCAAGCTTCCATAAGGTGATTTGCAAGGCTTGTCGGACTTGATCGACGTTGAGTTTTTTATGCACAAATAACTCTGCAGTTAAAGGCACACCACCAGAAAAGAAGAATCCGGCCAAAGGGGCAATTTGGCTAAGCGTTTCAACTCGGCCTTGTACGAGCGGTGCAATCTGCATGACGTAGTCACTGTTAAATGCCCACTTGCGCGCGGCATCTGCAAACTGCCCAACACTCAAGTCACGTAGCCACTGGCCATTGAGCCAAGATAGTTTTTCTACATCAAAGATCGGGCCACCCAAGGACACTCGATTGATATCAAAATGCTCAATCATTTGATCCAGCGAGAACTTCTCGCTTTCATCTGGCATTGACCAGCCCATACGCCCTAAATAGTTGAGCATGGCTTGTGGCAAATACCCCATACGCTCATAAAAAGTAATCGAGGTTGGGTTTTTACGCTTCGAGAGTTTGCTTTTATCAGGGTTACGCAACAACGGCATATAGCATAAAACAGGCTGCTCCCAACCAAAGTACTCATACAGTTTAATGAGCTTAGGTGCTGATGGCAGCCACTCTTCGCCGCGTAATACGTGAGTAATGCCCATGAGGTGATCATCAACGACGTTGGCTAAAAAGTAGGTTGGCAAACCATCGGCTTTCATCAGTACTTGCATATCCATACGATCCCAGCCGATCTCAACCGAACCGCGCAACATATCATTCACCACGCAAACGCCTTCGCTGGGCACTTTCATACGGATCACATGTGATTCACCGGCAGCAATACGTTGCTGTGCTTGCGCAGGGTCTAAATGCGCACAATGACCATCATACGCGGGGGTTTGCTTATCCGCCATTTGCTGGGTCCGCACCTCATTAAGGCGCTCAGCACTGCAAAAACAAGGAAACGCATGACCGTGTTCAACCAGTTGTTTGGCGTGTGCTTGATAAATGTCTGCACGCTCACTTTGACGGTAAGGTCCGTGCGGACCACCCACATCTGGGCCCTCATCCCATTCAATGCCTAACCAGCGCAGTGCATCATAAATTTGCTGTTCTGATTCTCGGCTCGAACGGATTTGGTCAGTGTCTTCAATGCGCAGAATAAACTGACCACCGTGCTGACGGGCAAAACACATATTAAACAACGCAATATAAGCAGTACCAACGTGTGGATCGCCAGTGGGTGAAGGTGCAATACGGGTACGAACAGGGGTCATTATGAATACTCAAAACTTTAAAATAAAAATTACAGCATGCATCTTAGCAAATTCTAAGCGGCCCGCTCTAGTTAGGCTGAAGAGTATGCTCACGCAGGCATAATCAGTTCGAGGTCATTACGCGTGTTACACCTCGAGTAGACGCAAACGTAAACGTTGTACTTCATCACGCATTTGTGCAGCAGCTTCAAACTCAAGATCACGTGCCAGCTGATACATTTTCTCTTCCAGCTGCTTAATGCGCTTACCAATTTCACCCGGCGTGCGCAGCAGTTGATCATATTCGGCAGCCTGCTCAGCTGCACGCGCCTGCGCTTTACGCTTATTGCTACGCGCGCCCGGTACAACAGCGCCTTCCATAATATCTTGCACGCTTTTTTTCACGCCAATCGGGGTGATATTGTGTTCAGTGTTAAAGGCAATTTGCTTTTCGCGACGACGATTGGTTTCCTCAATCGCCCGCTCCATTGATCCGGTCATGCGGTCAGCATACAAAATGGCCTTACCATTGAGATTCCGGGCGGCACGGCCAATGGTTTGAATCAGCGAGCGTTCCGAGCGTAAAAAGCCTTCTTTATCAGCATCTAAAATAGCCACTAATGCGACTTCAGGCATATCCAAGCCTTCACGCAACAAGTTAATCCCCACGAGCACATCAAAAACGCCCATACGCAAATCACGAATAATCTCTACCCGTTCAACCGTATCAATGTCCGAATGCAAATAGCGCGCACGCACACCATGATCGGTTAAGTAGTCGGTCAAATCTTCCGACATACGTTTGGTCAAAGTAGTGACCAGAATTCGCTCATCCACAGCAATCCGTGCACTGATTTGTGAGAGTAAATCATCCACTTGACTTAATGCAGGACGCACTTCAATTTCCGGATCGACTAGACCCGTCGGACGTACCACCTGCTCCACTACCTGTCCGGCATGCTCGGCCTCATAGTTACCCGGTGTAGCTGAAACAAAAATAGTTTGCGGACTGACCGCTTCCCACTCATCAAAACGCATCGGGCGATTATCTAATGCCGATGGCAGGCGAAAGCCATAGTTGACTAAATTTTCTTTACGCGAACGGTCACCTTTATACATCGCACCAATTTGCGGCACCGACACGTGAGACTCATCAACAATAAGTAAGGCATTATCCGGTAAATAATCATATAACGTTGGCGGTGGTGCGCCCGCTTCACGACCCGACAAATAACGTGAGTAGTTCTCAATACCGTTGCAATAACCTAACTCTAAAATCATTTCCAAATCAAAACGGGTGCGTTGCTCTAAACGCTGCGCTTCCACTAATTGGTCGTTATTACGTAAGTATTCTAAGCGCTGCGTCAACTCAACTTTAATATGCTCAATGGCTTCAAGTAATGTTTCGCGCGGCGTCACATAGTGTGATTTTGGGTAAAAAGTAAAACGCGGCAGCTTGCCGATAATTTTACCTGTTAACGGATCAAAGGCACTGATGCTTTCCACTTCATCATCAAACAACTCGATGCGAATCGCCTCAAAATCGGACTCTGCCGGATACACATCAATTACATCGCCACGCACGCGAAAGGTTGATCGAGAAAAATCTACTTCATTACGGGTGTACTGCAAAGCGGCAAGGCGGGCTAATAAATCACGTTGATTGATCCGATCACCCCGATCTAAATGCACCACCATTTTCAAGTAGCTTTCTGGGCTACCTAAACCATAGATGGATGAGACTGTCGCCACAATAATAACATCAGGGCGTTCAAGCAACGCTTTGGTTGCTGACAGACGCATTTGCTCAATGTGATCGTTGATCGAAGCATCTTTTTCAATAAAGGTATCCGATGCCGCAACATAGGCTTCGGGCTGATAGTAGTCGTAATAAGAAACAAAATACTCGACCGCGTTATGCGGAAAAAACTGCTTAAATTCACCATACAGCTGCGCGGCCAAAGTTTTATTTGGCGCTAGAATAATCGCAGGGCGCTGCACCTGTTGAATCACATTAGCGATACTAAAAGTTTTTCCTGAGCCTGTTACTCCATGCAAGGTTTGATGGGATAGCCCTGACTCGATACCTGCAACCATTTTGCGAATGGCTTCGGGTTGATCACCGGCAGGTTGAAATTGTGTGACGAGCTCAAAGCGCGACATGCAAACCTCTAATAACAAGCGCGGTAAAACACCGCAAAAAGTAACAGCAAACAATTATCGCGTAATAATCTGATATGGATCGCTATAATACCTATCGAATCGCGCTGCGTCTCGGCGCAGTGTCTGTTAAGCTAACGCCTCCATTCCATTTTAATCGAGTTCACTAAACATGAGCCTGTTCTCTGCCGTCGAAATGGCGCCACGTGACCCTATTTTAGGTCTGAACGAAGCTTTTAACGCCGATCCCCGTCCGCATAAAGTCAACCTCGGTGTTGGTGTTTATTACAATGAAGCGGGACGTATTCCTCTTTTAAAAGCAGTTGAGTTAGCTGAAAAAGCGCGCGCGGAAGCACATGCGCCTCGCGGTTATCTGCCAATTGAAGGCCTTGCCACATACGACAGCGCCGTGCAGAAGCTGCTCTTTGGTGCTGATTCTGAAATTGTCCAGTCTGGACGTATTATTACCAGCCAGGCTGTGGGCGGTACCGGTGCGTTAAAAATTGGTGCTGACTACCTTAAACGCTTATTGCCTGATGCGGTTGTCGCGATCAGCAACCCTAGCTGGGAAAATCATCGCGCAATTTTTGAATCCGCAGGTTTCCCGGTTCAAAATTACCGTTACTACGATGCCAATCAGCAAGGCATTAATCTTGAAGGCATGTTGGATGACTTACGCCAACTGCCAGCGCAATCCATTATTATATTGCATGCCTGTTGCCACAATCCTACGGGGGTTGATTTAAACCCTGAGCAGTGGGCGACAGTCTTAGACGTATTGCGCGAATGCCAGCACATCCCTTTTTTGGATATTGCTTACCAAGGCTTTGCCGAAGGTATTTACCAAGATGCGGCCGCAGTGCGTTTGTTTGCTGAGTCAGGCATGCCTTTCTTGGTGTCCAGCTCGTTCTCTAAATCATTTTCCCTGTACGGTGAGCGTGTGGGTGCACTATCGATTGTGACTGAATCAACAGCGCAAGCGAGCCGTGTACTCTCACAATTAAAGCGCGTGATTCGCACCAACTACTCCAACCCGCCCACTCATGGCGCAACGATTGTTGGTCAGGTCCTTAACAATCCAGAACTCAATGCACTGTGGCAAGCAGAGCTGAGCGAGATGCGTGAGCGTATTTTATCAATGCGTAAACTCATGGTTGAACAGCTGGCCACAAAAGGCGCCAAGCGTGACTTTAGCTTTGTTACAGAACAGCGCGGGATGTTTTCATACTCAGGACTCAGCTCAGAGCAAGTAGACCGTTTGCGCAATGAGTTTGCCATTTACGCAGTAGGCACAGGACGTATCTGTGTTGCTGCGTTGAATATGAATAATATTGATGTTGTCACTGACGCGATTGTGCAGGTGTTATAGAGGTATAAAATAACACCTCATAAAAAAGCCCAGCATACGCTGGGCTTTTTTATACGTTACACTATTACAAAATAACGACTTACTGATTGATCTCAAGCAGCAAGTCGTTAAACTTATTGGCGTAGATTCTTCGGTTTAATTAAGAAACGAGCCAGTGCAGGCAATAGCCAAATCGCACCAAACATATTCCACAAGAACATAAAGGTCAGCATCAAGCCCATATCCGCTTGGAACTTAATCGCCGAGAAAATCCACGTTGCCACACCAATCGCTAAACACACACCCGTAAAGAGCACGGCTTTACCCGTTGATTTCAAGGTTTGGTAGTATGCTTCTTGTAATGGCATACCCATACGTAAAAACGTCTCTAGACGGCTATAAATATAGATACCATAGTCAACCCCAATACCTACACCCAAAGCGATCACTGGCAAGGTTGCCACTTTTACGCCAATTCCCATCCATGCCATCAGCGCATTACCCAATACGGATGTGAGCACTAAAGGCAAGATCACACAAGCCGTCGCGGCAAACGAGCGGAAAGTGATCAAGCACATAATGATCACTGCACTGTACACTGCGATCAGCATCATCGTTTCTGAAGCGGCAATCACATCATTGGTTGCCGCTTCAATTCCAGCATTACCTGCGGCTAGTAAAAACTGATGTTGGTCCGTGTTGTTTTTTGCAGCAAAGTCTTCAACCGCAGCCACCACTGTTGTAAGAGTCTCCGCTTTGTGATCTTCAAGAAACACTAACAGCGGAGCCAGTGAACAATCAGAGTTATATAAAGTATCCGCACGTGAGATTGAGTTGTTTAGAACATACTGGTTACGCGAGAGGGTTTCCCACTTCAAGTTACCTTCATTCATACCCTTAATCACTTGCTTGGATACGGTGACCATAGAGATAACCGACTGCACCCCAGGGGTGTTTTCCATCCGCCAACTTAAGTCGTCCATGGCTTTCAAAGCATCGTAACTGGAGCAACCTTCAACGGGGGTCTTCACCATCACCACCAGAACATCGGAACTGGTCGAGTAATTTCGAATAACAAAATCATTGTCAAGATTATAGCGTGAGTCGGCATGCAACTCAGGTGCCCCTTGATCCAAATCGCCGATTTTAAGGTTCTGCCCGTACCACACGCCAAACACCAATGCGCAGACGGCAATCAGTACGGAGATAGGAGCAACAACAGGATTAGCAAAATTAGAAATCAAGCGCCACAGGCGGCTGTCATGTGCAGCATTATCACGACTGACCTGTACGGCTTTTTTACTGATGCCAATATAAGAAATCAGTACCGGCAGAAAAATCAAGTTAGTCAGAATAATGACTGCCACGCCAACCGAAGCACCGATGGCCAGTTCACGAATCACCCCAATATCAATGAGCAATAAGGTGATAAAGCCAACCGCGTCCGAAGACAACGCAACCAAACCAGGGACAAACAACTGACGAAATGCCATCCGCGCAGCAGTTGGCGCATCCAATGCTGTGCCTGAAGCCATGGCAATACCATTGATCTTTTGTACGCCATGCGAGATACCGATAGCAAACACCAAAAATGGTACCAGCATCGAGTAGGGATCAAGCCCAAAGCCCATCAGGTGCAACAAACCCAACTGCCAACCCACCGCAACCAAGGTAGAAAAAAGCACAGCTAAAGTGCTTTTCATACACTTGGTAAACCAAAACAACAGTACAAAGGTGATACCAATGGCTACAGCAAAAAATATCGCAACACCAACCAAACCATCAATTAAATCACCCACTTTTTTCGCAAAACCAATAATATGGATTTTTACATTGGGGTTTTTTAGTTGGTATTTATCACGAATTTTCTCTTCTAGACTGTGTGAAAAGTCCTGATAATCAAGCTTGAGCATTTTACTTTGATCATCTGGATCAGGAAACGCCTCAAGTAATGGTATTTCGACAATACTGGATTTAAAATTATTGCCTACCAAACGTCCAACTTGCCCAGACTTGAGAATATTATTGCGCAACTCTTCAAGGCTTTCTGCAGAACCATCGTAGGTTTGCGGAATTACTTCACCACCCGCAAAACCTTCTTCAGTCACTTCTGTCCAGCGTACGTTGGGGCTCCATAATGAACGCAGACCAGAACGTTCAACGCCTGGAATATAGAACGCTTCATCACTGATTTGACGCAGTGTTTCCATATAGTCTTTATCGAAGATATCGCCATTCACACTTTCAACGGAAATACGTACGCTATTACCGAGATTGGCCAGATCATTACGGTGCTCAAGCATCTTCTCAATATAAGGATGCTTCAGTGGAATCATTTTCTCAAAACTGGTTTCAGGACGCACTTGCGCGGCCTGCCAAAATAAGAAAATACTAATCACTAAGCATAAAATAATCACCGCAGGGCGATTATTGAAAATTAAACGTTCGAGCACTGCGGCTGGATTGTTTCTTGCTTTAGATGTCATTCTGACGCTCTCCAGTCTTATTATTGAGCAAGCAAATCATTGCCGTTTGCATCGGTTCGATGAATGCCATTTTGTCCCACCAAAATCAACCCGCCATTAGCACCCGATGTCACACCCGCTAAAGACGTACGATCAGCACGATTAAACACGGTGAAACTCTGTCCATCATTCACGCTACGCAAAATTGTGCCGCCATGCCCAACAACCAGCAGATCACCATTATCTAACAAGCTACCATCGGCAAGACCAAACTGCAGATTGCCACTGTCAGTGTGAACTTCTGTTGCTGACCACGTCTCACCAAGGTTTGTAGAACGGAAAATATGCCCACGCAAACCGTAAACGATTAAGTGATCAGCCTTGCGCCCTGAGACAATCCCAAACAGTGACCCCTCATAAGGGCTATCAACAGTTTCCCAAGACGCGCCCCCATCAGTAGAGCGAAACATTGAGCCCATCTCACCAACAATAAACAAACCCGCACCGGTTACTGCACTGATAGCGTTTAAATGGTATCCCTCTTCGTTATCCAAGCGATCGCCGATGTCCTGCCAGTCTTGGCCACCATTGGTGGTTTCCAAAAAAGCCCCGTAAGCGCCAACCGCATACCCTGTGTTGCGATCTTTAAACCAAATATCCAGTAACGGTGACTCACGCTCAATATCATCAAACTGGCGCGTCCACGTGGCACCGCCATCACGCGTCGCCAAAATCAAAGCATCATGCCCGACCGCCCAGCCATAGCGATCATCAATAAAATATACGGCGGTCAGTAGCTGTTGAGTCGGCACTCGCGCCTGCAGCCACTGTGTCCCTTCATCATCAGAGTAGAGTATATGTCCGCGATCCCCCACCGCCACCAAGCGCTTACCCGCCCGGGTTACATCCAATAACAAGCCAGCACTAGCGGCAGCAGATTCAATAGAATAAGCCGGTGCAGCAACCCCTTCCGCTTTCGCACTGACCTGCATTGAATAAGCACTCGAAAACAACACCGCGGCAGACAGTGCCAGAGTGCTGAGAAAACGACTGCAGCCTTGAATTGGATCAAATACTCGTCCTGCAGGATGATTTTTTACTACAGATTGCGAAAAGGGTTCACGCATTGATATTCCCCATTATTTTTATAGTTTGTCTAGTTTAACTTCAACCAGTTATACACTTTTATCCTATGAAATAGCGCATTCACTCGCAATCATTTTCAGCGTATGTTTTGTTAAGTATTGTAAAGCTTTCGCTTTATAAAAAAAAAAGCCGCTAAGCATAGCGGCTTTTTAGGTTAAACAACTTAACGAATACCACGACGACGCAAAGCGGCCGGCTTAAAGTACCGGTCATCAGGCGATTTCATACTGAAGTCAATGGTATCGCTTTCTTCATTATCTAAGTTTTGCACATGATAGCGACGTGACTGCAAATCATGAAAGGTATCCAACGCAGTCCAGGTGGTAGGCACCTCATAGAAACTCTTCAGGTAAGCGATTGAGACTTTCCAAAGCTCTCCACGACTGTCGAACTCATCAGCCAGAACAATTTGCCAGCTGTCCTCATCTAAATAGAAGCGACGCTTAGAGTAGATGTGTCGCGCACCTTTATGCAGGGTCCCTTCAATCACCCAAACACGATGTAACTCACTACGGGTCACTGAGGGATTAACATGACCAGGTTGCAGTAACTCTTTATAACTCACGCTTGGATCAGTCATTTTATAATTATTGTAAGGAATATAGATTTCTTTCTTACCAATCAATGTCCACTCATAACGATCAGGGCTACCGTTATACATATCAGTACTGTCTGCAGTACGGATACCCTCAGAAGCAGCAATTGGTGCATCATATGACAAATTAGGTGCCCTACGTACACGGCGCTGCCCCGCGTTATAGGCCCATGCTTGACGCATGTTTTCTGTCTGATCGATTGTTTCATGTACCAATACCGCGCCGCCAGCGAGACGTGCAGGGCTTTTCACAAACGACAAGTAATAAAAAAGAATATTGTCTTTTTGTTTGGAGCGTCCTTGGTTTTCATAAAATTTAAATAACACTTCTTGCTGAGCAGCAACCAAAGAGTAATTACCGTTACGCTGTACAACAGCTTCAGACGCATTACGTATGCCATACACTCCACGGTAGCGAGCAATATGATTCCAAAGCATTTCTACCGCGTTCGTGGCGATCGGGAAAGGCGTGCCCCCCCTAGCATTAGAAAAGCTATTGCCGTTACTTTCTAAACGCGTATTTACAGCATTATATTTGGTATTGTCGTATACCCATTGGGGTGCCGCCGCAGTACGACGTGTTTGATAAACAGGTATCTGGTAGGTATTAAATAGTGCAATCTGTCCGTCAGATAAATTCGCTTTATACTGGTTCAAATTGCTCTTGGTAATCGTAAATAAAGGCTTATCATTTGGAAAAGGATCAATATGATGCTTGCCTGGAGCGTAACCTGCCGGAGCCTTGGTTAACCCACCTGTCCACGCTGGAATAGTTCCCGCTTGGTTACCCGCAAGCTCTCCCCCCAAAGGAGTCAGCGTACGGCCTAACTGCGCTGCATCACTTTCAGAAACAGCAGCTAAACCACTGTTTGCATAAAGCGTTAACGCAAGAGCAAAACTGAATAGACCTGGCTTTTTAAGCATTTTATTTTTCCCTTTATGTGTCAGAGACAGATGTCTGCAAAGACCAGTGAAGCAAGCAATGTGGCCATCAACCACGCATAGTAAGGCGTATTCGCACTCACCATACCCCCACTCACTCACACCATTAAGAGAATACACAGCAACCATGATGCCAAGATGGCTATAAAAATTAATAAAAAAACATTTTTACGCAATAATCACTTAGTCTTATTCAGACCAATTGGTCACTGTTTTTTAAATGCCAATTTATCAATAAAAAGTGCTTTTCAATAAGAATATTTTGCCTGACTCGCCTTTCTTCACACTGTCATATTTTTCCAGCAAGCCATATCAACAGTGTAATAACCTCACACAGCACTGCATTGCACAATACTGTGTGAGGAAAAGTAACATACAGCTTATTGGGGCAGTGAGGTAACACCACTATCACGACTAAATAGCGAGGCTTTTCTCCAGCACCTCAAATAAGTCAGCTGATAAATCGCCGCTGTTCTTGATTCTTTTCAGCTGCATCTGCATCTGTTCCTGATGGTGCAGATCAAAACGCTGCCAGCGGGTCAATGGCGATAACATCCGTGCCGCCATTTGCGGGTTTAAAGCATCAAGTTCAATGACCTTATCCGCCAAGAAGGCATACCCTGAACCATCTTCAGCATGGAAGTTCGGTGTATTTTGCGTACTAAATGCCCCCACCACCGCGCGGACTTTATTCGGGTTCTTAATGCTAAAGGCAGGATGACTGAGCAAGTATTGAACACGCTCCAAGCCATTGGGTAAAACAGCTGCCGCCTGTACACTAAACCACTGATCCATGACGAGAGGATCATCTTCAAAGCGCTCCGCAAAACTTTCTAAAGCTTTCTCTGCTTCATCACTAAACGGAGAGTTTACTAAGCAGGCCAAAGCCGCTAAACGCTCGGTCATATTATCCGAGACGCCAAACTGGTCGACACAGGCATCCATAACCTCTAGATTTTCAGTACGCATCAAGTAGGCCAGTAGCATGTTTTGTAAGCGACGGCGTGCAAAGTCACCAGCCTGAGCAACATAAGGCGTCTCTAAAGACGCTTTACGCAGCACCTTATATCGAGCCAGCATTGGCTCTTTTAAGGCAAACGCCAACTGATTACTCACATGCTCGCGAGCTTGATGAATCGCCAAGGGATCAGCCTGTACATATTGTTCAATAATGTAGCCAGTGCTCGGTAAGGCTAAAAACTCAGCAAGCATCGCAGGATCTAAATCATCCTGCTCTAACAGCGCCGCAAACACCTCAACTAAACGGGTATCCAGCATTGGCTCGGCAGCTTCATAGACCTGCCCCACCACCTCCTCGATTACTTGCAACGACAATTGCTGGCCTGCTTCCCAGCGATTAAAGCCGTCAGTGTCATGTTGCAATAAAAACAACAGGTCATCACGACTGTAGTCATAACGTAATTCAACTGGCGCAGAAAACCCACGCAGTAATGAGGGCAACGGTTGCTCTGCAACATTGATAAAGGTAAACGTTTGTTCAGCTGCAATCACTGAGAGCACGCGTTCATCCTGTACTGCAGCGCTTTCACCCTGCAATTGTAAGGGTATCGCCTCGCCCTGTTTATTGAGCAGAGCGATGCTCAATGGAATCACAAACGGCAATTTATTGGTTTGCCCTGGGGTATCTGGACAGCTTTGTTTGACCTGCAACTGGTAGGTTTGCGTTGCAGCATCATAGTTATCGCTGACCTGTAACTCGGGTGTTCCCGCTTGGCTGTACCAGCGTTTAAACTGAGTTAAATCAATACCACTGACATCTTGCATCGCCGCAATAAAATCATCGCAGGTGACGGCTTGGCCATCATGGCGCTCAAAATACAAATCTGAACCTTTGCGGAAAGTTGCCGCGCCAAGCAAGGTGTGCAGCATACGCACAACTTCTGCGCCTTTCTCATAAATGGTTAAAGTGTAGAAATTAGAGATTTCCATGTACTGTGCAGGACGCACGGGGTGTGCCATGGGGCCAGCATCTTCAGCAAACTGGTGAGTACGTAAGTACGCCACATCTTCAATGCGTTTAACCACCCGTGAATTCATATCGGCCGAGAATTCACTGTCTCGGAAGACGGTAAAGCCCTCTTTCAGCGATAACTGAAACCAGTCGCGACACGTCACGCGGTTACCCGACCAGTTATGAAAGTATTCATGCGCCACTACCGCTTCAACTCGCTGGTGCGCGGCATCGGTAGCCGTCACCGCTTTTGCCAAAACACAACTGGAGTTAAAGATGTTTAGGCCTTTATTTTCCATAGCGCCCATATTGAAATCATTGACTGCAACGATCATGAAAATGTCTAAATCGTATTCACGACCATAAACCGCTTCATCCCAGCGCATCGCTTTTTTCAAGCTGTTCATTGCATGCTGGCATTTATCAATATTTTCTGGCTCAACATAAATGCGTAGCGCCACGTCACGGCCACTCATAGTGGTAAAACTGTCTTCCACATTTAACAAGTCACCCGCCACGACGGCAAATAAGTACGCAGGTTTTTTAAATGGATCTTCCCAAGTCACCCAGTGACGGCCCTGCTCATCTTCGCCTTCAGCAATAGGGTTACCATTAGACAATAACACCGGATAACTGTGTTTTTCCGCATGGATTGTGGTGGTAAAGCGGCTCATCACATCAGGACGATCGAGGTAATAGGTGATTTTACGGAAACCTTGCGCCTCACACTGGGTGCAAAACATACCCGAAGATTTATACAACCCTTCTAGAGCGGTATTCTTTTGCGGCTCAATGCGTACTGTCGTAGTTAACTCAAACGCACTTTGTGCGGGCTGCACCTTAAGATGATTTTCGCTAAACTCATATTCAACAGCGGAGAGTTGCTGACCATCCAGCGCAATATCAATCAACTCTAACTGCTGACCATCCAGTAGCAGCGGTGGCAAGCTATTATCCAAGCCAGGATTGCGCTGCATAAGCAAACGCGCATGCACCAGCGCATAGCTTTCATGCAGCTCAAAGGTCAAATGGGTTTCATCTATCAGGTAATCAGGTAGGCGGTAATCACTCAAGGCGATCATTTTCGGTTGTTCGGTACGCATCATTAAAAACCTCAATTAAAAACTCACTAACCTTTAAGAATAAAAACCTAAAGTGCGCTGTTGTTGCTGACGCTGACAGATAACTGGTACGACGTATATTTGCGGATATTAATCACGCCTGTATCAAACAATAAATACTGCCCCTTGATACCCGTTAAGGTGCCTTCTGCAAGAGGGTTCTTATCCAAATTAAAGCTACTAATTTTTGCCGGATAGGCTTCGACTGGATAGGCAATGTCCAGTACATCCACATCGCTAATCGGCTGAATGGCCTGTAAACCAAAACGCTGCTGTAATGCGTGTAAAGGCTCAGCGCAACTGTCCATCAACTGCTCGCGAATCTCAATTAAGTTAATCGGTTCAACATCACCTTTCAGCAGGGTTCGCCAATTGGTGCGATCAGCCACTTGGCTGCGCAATACATCCTCGACAAAACCTGATTGTTGACGGGTCGCCACGCGAAAAATCGGTAGCGCTTGAATCGCGCCTTGATCGAGCCAGCGCGTTGGCAGCTGCGTTGCGCGAGTAATACCGACCTTAACCCCAGTTGAGTTGGCCAGATAAACAAAATGATCGGTCATGCAAAATTTTTGCGCCCACGCTGGTTCGCGGCAGGTGCCAGCATCATAATGGCACTTTTCTGGACTCATCATGCAACTGTCGCACTGCGCCAGTTTGGCAAAACATGGCCAGCAATAACCTTGGCCAAAACTTTTTTTGGTCAAGCGATGACAGTGCGTGCAATTGATTGTACCGAGAAACTCCAAGCGTACGGTTTGCCCGATTAACGAATTGAACGCGTATTGCTCATCATCTAAACGAAAACTGTACTGGGCAGGCGCATCAAGCACAATCTGCATTTTACTAACAGCGCCTCGGCCGAGCTCTAACATCAGTGTAGCGTCCCTGCTGCCGGAGCAAACATAGCCGCTTGCTCATCTGACAGTTTTTTCTTAGCCTTAGACCCACACTCTTGACCGCCTAAGTAACCCGTACGCTCTTCTTCGGGCAAGTGGGTTTGCTCCCAAACAATCATTGCTTGCATGGTCAGCTCTTTCTGCTCTTGGGTCATTTTCGAACCATCACCCCACTTGCCAATTTCCATCGCGAGCTTTAGCGTTTTGTATGTTTCAGGTGTGATGCGTTGAATTAAATCAGCAAAACTTTTCATCATAGATTCCTACACAAAATAAACTTAAGGCCTTACGCCGCACGCTGGCGTGCAATGAACGCAAATACACCACCACTCAAACAACCGATCAGCAAACCACTGACATGTGCCGCATTGGCAATCTGCCCAAAACCTAAAGCGCTGACAACACCAAACAAGCATAACAGCAGCCAAATCAGCATCATAGCGACTACGCCGTTCGGTAAGGCATAACTGGCTTGAGGGTTAATGCGTTGGTAAATCCAGCAATGGCCCAGTACGGCATACAAAACACCCGATAACCCGCCAAACAAAGCCGCATCAGCCAATACAAATTGGCTGACATTCGAGACTAAAGCAGACACTAAAGTGAGGCATCCAAGAAATAGCCCCCCTTGCTGGTATTCAATCCGCCGCCCCAACTCCCAATACCACAGCATATTCATTGCTAAGTGTAAAAAACCGAAATGCAGTAACATGGGCGACACTAAACGCCACCACTGACCTTGCTCCAAGCTCTGTTCTAAAGACGCAAAATAGACATGCTCGCCGTGGATACGAAAGTCATTAAAAGTAAACCAGCGTACAGTATCTAAATTATCGCCTAACTGGGTGAGCAAGGCGACCAGCAAACAGGCCAATAAAACCACAGCAGTGACTGGACTGCGCCGCAATTGCTCAACAAAACGGGGCGACTGATAGCGGATATTTTTTTGTAATGCTTGCTCGGCTAAGGGATCCGCTTGCAACTGGCCCGCTTGAAACTGCTGATACAATTCACGAACTCGCTCAGCCTGCGCAGCACGACTCACCCACAAAACCTGCTCACCACTCTGCTCAGTAACCCGACAAGCCATACCCTGCTGTTTCAATAACTGTAAAAATTCAGCAAGATTGCTGTCCAGTGGCACACGTAAGGCGCGACTCCACTCCATCATCAATATCCTTTATCTTGTGCATCGACCCAAACAAAATTATCTGGCAGCAAATGCGCTTCTTGACCTAAACGGTAGGCAACCAACTTGCCGCCATTCACCGCACTGTAATCCAGACAAGCTAAGTTAGGTCGAATCAAGCTAGGCTGGCCCTGTCGCCAATAGTGCCCAACAAATAATAACGGCTGCAGGGCATCATAACCGGTGACATGCTGTAGATATTCGGTTGGCAATGGTTCTTGAGCCAACTCACCGGGTAAAGCATCCGGCTGAAAAACCACATCACCGTAAGTAAGCGAAGATTCATCATCATGCCAAAATTTGGTTCTAAATGATGAGCGAGTAAAACCATCTTGCCCAGTTTGTGACATGCCATCCGGCAACGGTAAATTCACTCCACGTAACAAACGATTAAACGTTTGATCAGCAAAACTTCCGCTGACTGCCGACTGCTGAATAAACGTTTGATTGATACGGCCATCAGCAAAGCGCGTGCGCAACGTGTTAATTAAGCGATCATCCCAGCACGCGTGCACAGCACGAAAACGTTGCGCATCAATAAACAGTGGCAAGGTTAAAAACCACTGATTAAAATCCGCCCAGTCATACGGATGCAGAGCAAATTGCTCAAACGTTTCACGCTGCAAGCGTGCATGGCGCTTACTGTGTGGCCGTACATAACTATGGGGACTATCAACAGATACGGGCGTATTCCACGCTAAAGCATAATATTCATGGTTACCCATAATGCAATGTGCATGGCCTGCGTCAACCATCGCGTGAACTAAGTGCAAGGTCTCACGTATCTGTGGGCCGCGATCAATTAAGTCGCCGAGAAACAGGGCTTGACGCTGCGCATGTTGCCAAACGCCTGAAAGCTTTTTATAGCCTAATATTGAGAGCAAACGCTCAAGGGGCTGCGCGCAGCCATGAATATCACCGATAAGGTCATAACTGCGCGTCGGGTCAATCCACATTATTTGTTATCCTGTCCGAGACGGCTCCCCCAGCCGAGTTTATCGCGGCATACGGCGTAAAAATTATGTTCTAGCGGATGAATCAAACGCAATTTTTGTGGCTTGCGTTGGATATGTAAAGTATCGCCTGGCGCACAGGTCACATGGTTTTGACCGTCGCAGGAGACCAGTGGATAAATCGTCATATCTTCCGAGATAACCACTTTAAGTTCACTGTCCGCATCCACCACAATTGGGCGACTGGATAAGGTATGTGGATACATTGGCACAATCACAATAGCATCCAAGCGCGGGTGCATAATCGGCCCGCCAGCGGACAAAGCATAAGCGGTTGAGCCGGTCGGAGTCGCAATAATGAGGCCATCTGCTTTTAGACTGTAGACAAATTGCCCATCAATAAACAACTCAAACTCAATCATTCGTGTTGATTTACCTGGATGCAGCACCACGTCATTGAGCGCATCGCCTTGACCGATGGGCACACCATTCCGGCGCACTTCAGTTTCCAATAAGAAGCGCTGCTCAATTGTATAGTTACCTGCCAACACCTCAGAAATTTGCGACTCTAATTGTTCCGGTAGAATATCGGTTAAAAAGCCTAAGCTGCCTCGGTTAATGCCAAGCACCGGCACATTGTGCTGCGCCAATGCACGAGCAGCACCGAGCATTGAGCCATCACCACCGACGACAATCACTAAGTCACACACTTCACCCAGCAGCTTGCGTGAGCTGGTTTGCAAATTATGACCCGGCAGCATTTCCGCAATCCTATCTTCTAAGATGACGTGTAAGTGCCGTCCAATCAAATACCGTTTTAAACGTCGAATGGTGTCCAGAACACGTGCACTGCCCATGCGTCCGATAATACCAATATTGCGAAACTGCTCCATACATCCCCACTTAACCGCTATGCGCCTGCATTTATAAATTTTTAAAGCACAGTGATGCGCTTATTGTTTTTTACGTATCCAGTAAATATAAGCACCATTCTGCTCACTGCTTTCAAGCAACTGATGCTCTAAAAACATACAAAACTTAGGTATATCACGCTGTGTTGACGGATCAGTAGCGGTAACTTTTAGCACATCACCGGCCGCTAACTCACGCACTTTAGTGTGTAACATCATCACAGGCTCTGGACAAAAAAGGCCACAGGCATCCAGTTCAGCATCGGCTTGTAAGAGCGTCTTGGTCACGTTAAATTCACCTTTACTTATGATTTTCAGGCACGCTAATGTGCCTTAGTTAATCCTCACGTTCACCGTGCACTCTAAGGCAGCAACAGCAACTTGACTGCTCGGTCAGTCTTTATGCTTTACCTCTTATTCAGAGCTGGGTAGTGTGCGTCTCACAAACAACACCTTGGACTCTATGCTATGAGCGAACTGATTCACTACAGCTGCAACGAAGGTATTGCTACCTTAACCCTAAACAATGGCAAAGTTAATGCCATTTCACCCGATATGATTGCAGCCTTTAACAGCCGTCTGGATCAGGCTGAACAAGATCGCGCCATCGTTATTATCACCGGCCAACCGGGCATTTTATCCGGAGGCTATGATTTAAAAGTAATGACTTCAAACCCTGAAAATGCGATCAATTTAGTCGCATCAGGATCTACTTTAGCTCGCCGTATGTTAGCACACCCCTACCCGATCATTGTCGCTTGCTCAGGCCACGCGATTGCCAAAGGTGCGTTTTTATTATTGTCGGCAGATTACCGGATTGGTAGCGAAGGCCCATTTAATATTGGTTTAAACGAAGTTTTAATCGGTATGACCATGCACCACGCGGGCATTGAACTGGCCAAAGACCGCTTGAGCAAGCCGGCTTTTCAGCGGGCAGTGATCAATGGCGAGCTGTTTAATCCAGCTGATGCTGTTAATGCTGGCTTTTTAGACCGCGTAGTATCGGCTGAACAGCTGATGCAAACCGCAATGGGTGTCGCCACCTTAATGAAGAAAATCAATATGACCGCGCATCGCAACACTAAGTTAAAAGCACGCAAAGACTTGTTAGAAGCGCTTGATGCAGCAATTGAAGTGGATAAAACCCAACTTATGTAAAGGCAAGCCATTCCTGCACACGTGATAGCGTGCAGGAATTTTTAATCGCTGGCTGAACGGATATTTTCAATCAAGTAGCTGATGTCATAACCAAGAATCTCGGCAACATGCTCAGCTTGGCGCTGCAGCAATTCCAACGATGGATATTGTTCAAAGCTATAAGGCACCATTAAAATCACATTGCCTTCTTTGACCGGAATCTCCCAATAATGACGATAAAACAAACCGCGAAACAAAGCAGCGCCCAGCGGTCGGCCATCTAAAGTCGCCCATTGATTGATAATTAACCAACCATTGGGATTGAGTTTATCCTGACATTTCTCTAGAAATTTCCAGCCTAAATGTCCCGCTGATGGACCAGTATCAGTGTACATATCTAGATAGATCAGATCAGCGGTTTCCGCGCTATCAATCAATTCTAGCGCGTCACCAATGCGAATGGTTAAACGCGGGTCATCCGTCATCCCCAAGTAGTCCATAGCCATGCGCGGCAGTGGCTCGCGCAACTCCAACACCTCTACATCGTTGAATGGCAGGGTGGCTAAACAAACCTCAGTTAAGCTGCCTGCACCCAACCCTAAAAATAACGCAGTCTCTGGGTGCTCATGACACAGACTGGCTAGAAGCATGGCACGGGTATAGTCATATTTGAGCCATAATGGGTTTTCAACCAAGACACAACTTTGCTCAACTTGATTACCAAACTCTAAATATCGAAATCCGGCCTCTTCAACCACGCGAATCACGCCGAACTCATCATATTCCTCAGCGATAAGCTGTCTAGATGATTGTTCAATGGCCACTGTCGGCGCCTTGCGCTTTGACAGCCACACATACAGGCCATACATCAGCCCGACCATCAGTAAGCCAGTCCCACACCAAGCAACTATCATAGCGCAGACTCCTTAAGAACATTAATCTGTCAACAGCCCTAGAACGCAAACAAAAAGCCCAGCAGAAGCTGGGCTTTTTAAGCAACGATGACTCTCAGCGATTAGGCTTTAACGCGTGACTTGTACTCGCCTGTACGTGTATCAATTTCAATTGAATCGCCAATTTCACAGAATGAAGACACTTGTAATTCATGACCGGTGCTCAAACGTGCAGTTTTCATTACTTTACCTGATGTATCACCCCGCACGGATGGCTCAGTGTAGATAATTTCACGGACAATCGTATTCGGCAGTTCAATCGAGATCACTTTATCGTCGTAGAAAACTGCTGCACACTCATCAATCATACCGTCTTCAATGAACGGTAAAACGGCTTCAAGATCAGACTTTTCAACTTCATATTGATTAAACTCTGCATCCATAAATACATACAAAGGATCAGCAAAGTAAGAGTAAGTTACATCTTTACGATCGAGAATGATCGGCTCAAATTTATCGTCCGCACGGAACACCGTTTCAGTCGCCATACCATTGAGCAGGTTCTTCAATTTCATCTTTACAACCGCAGCATTGCGACCAGATTTATTGAATTCGGCTTTTTGGATCACCCAAGGTGAGCCATCAATATTAGCGACTTGGCCGGCGCGAAACTCTTGTGCAGTTTTCATACTGAAAATCCATTAGGAGTGTGAATAAAAATTTTAGGTACGCATCATAGCCAATCTTGATAGAAACACGCCAGCTTTGTTGCAAGATCTGCCAATTTTCTTTGCTGTTCGCACCAGTCTACAGCATGCTTTTTCAGTATTTCTTCATGTTTAATCAGTTCTTGCCAAACGCGGCGCATATCACCCGAAGTGTTCCATGCATGCCACGAATCTTCTATATTCGTTTTAATATAATCATCTAAGTCATTGTTATATAAAGATATAAATGCTGATAGCTTATCTAGATGCGCCTCATCGTGCTGCGGATAAATATGCCAGATAAAGGGTTTTGCGGCCCACTGTGCACGGACAAAAGAGTCCTCACCACGCACACAGTTAAAATCACAACTCCATAACAAACGATCAAAATCTTCTTGTTGTATATAAGGTAAAACCTGCACTTTTACGTTACCACACTGATAAATCTGCCCCACCTGTAAATCTGGCAATCTAAAGTAATCCGCTAACAGAACTAAGGATGGACCTTGCAATACCAGTAAATGATTGACCCGCGTATCTGTACTGAGCGCCTCCAGCCAACTTTGCACACTCGCATTAGCATAGGTAAACAAACTGATTAAACGTTCAGTTGCTTGGACTTGCACACCCATCCGCGCTAAAAATTCAGCACGCTTTTCTGTAGTAACCAACGCATCGCGCTGACTCAGTAATGTGGCCTCACGCAACAAACCGCCAGTCTGCTCAGTAAAACCTGGAAAAAAGAAATATTTCTGTAAGCCTCCAGCTTGCAACGACGGCAAAGTATGGCACTCAGCAGCCCAAGGTTCAGCCGTTAAATACTCCAAGTTCAGCCACAATACTTTCTGCTTACTGCGCATTAAGGCAATGTAATGCTCGGGGAGCTGGCAAGCAAACGCTTCAATCACCACATCAGCGCAAAGCAAATCAGTAGACATAGCAAAGTCATCATGCCAATAAGCAATCTGCACGCCATCGATGGTTTGCCAGTCAGTTTGAGTTACAACCGCTGGGCAAATACGTTGAAAGGCTTGCAGATTGTCCACCCACAAACGTACAACAAAGCCGTGTTCTTGGCTGAGCTGCCTCGCTAGACGCCAGCTCACCCCAATATCACCGAAGTTATCAACCACTCGACAAAAAATATCCCAAGTCACGCGCATACAATCGCCTTGTGTAAACTCGCTGACAAAACAGAGTTAGCCTAATGGATGATTAGATAGAATAACCGGTATAAAAAAACCCCTGATAAATCAGAGGTTTAATTTGAAAAGCTGGCGGTGAAGGTGGGATTCGAACCCACGATACGATTTCTCGTATACACGCTTTCCAGGCGAGCTCCTTCAGCCACTCGGACACTTCACCGCAAATTCGCTAACAGTCAATCACTGCAGCGAGGCGCGCTAATATAGCCGAACAACTAGCCGATGGCAAATATTCATTTTTATCAGCTATTTAGATCAAATAGAACAATCTAGAGCGACCTGCTCAGCGATCTTATGTAATTGCTCAATATTCAGTAAAGTCACTAACCTGCCCTGATACCAAGCCAATGCCTGTACTGCGGAAAACTGACAACGCGCCTCTAATAACAACGGTAATGGGTGGATACAGTCTATCTGCAGTTCAACCAATTCAGCAGGCACTTGTAAGCCAAGTCGCCAAGGTTGTGCTGACCGACCTCGCAGCTCAAGCCACTGCACTACAGCAGTAGAAGAGCCTGATCTAAGCAGATCAGCAAAGCTGATCAATGTGCCATGATCTAAACCATCGACCTGCCCTTGCCTACTGACATATTGCGCCTCTAAAGCAAAACTGTGCCCTTGATGCTGAAACATCACCACTGGCAAGCAGCTGATTATCGGGTCACTCATCCTTGTCCTTTTTGCCAAGCACTGAAAAGAGCATCAATATCTAACACAGCAACAGCCAGCCCAGAAAACTGCAGCAAGCCCGTCACATAAGTCTGTAAATACTCCGGCAAAGCGTCAGGTGGTGGCTGCACTTGGCTTTGTGGGATATCAACCACATCCAGCAATCGATCGACACGCAAACCACTGCGCATCTGTTTGCCTCTCGCCAATAAAATAGAGGTTAAATGTAAAGCGCTTTTTTCTCGTATATTGGGCAACTGTAATAACGTATGCAGCTGGATTAACGATTCGATATCACCGCGTACATTCATCACCCCTTCAACCGAGTCAGGCATACCCGGCACAAAAAAAACGGCTTCTGTTCCAGGCAACACCTCTTTAACTGCATCACCAGCAAAGGCAAAATGCTGTTCATCCAGACTAAAAATCACCAGTTTAATAACGGGCTCATCAACATCAATAATCGCCTGCTGATGCATCTGGCGCTGACTTAATATCTGCTCTAGCTGGCTGTTACTCATCGATCGCTCTACTCACTACAACTTGATTGCGGCCCTGTGATTTAGCTTGATACAACGCAGCATCGGCTGCCATACGTAAATCTTCAGCACGACTGCAACTTGGGTACATACTGATACCGGCACTCAAGGTACAGGTAAACTGTTGCTTGCCCGCACTGAAAATAATTTTCGAGAAATCTTCGCGCAATTCATTGACCAATTTCTCTGCAGTATCACTACTGATATCTTTAAGCAGTAAAGCAAATTCCTCTCCGCCATAACGACCAATAACATCAGTATTTCTAAGCCGATGTTTAAGCAGGCGCGATAAAGCTACAATCACTTGATCTCCAGCCATATGACCATGACTATCATTGACACTTTTAAACGCGTCAAGATCAAGCATCACCATCACCAGTTTTTCTTTTTGCCGCACCGCATAGGCCAATGACGAAACCAACATTTCCGTGGTAGTCGTATGATTATATAGACCCGTTAGGCTGTCCCTCGCCATAAGCCCACGCAAGGTACGCATACGCTCCGCGCGCAAAGCCACCGAGGAAACCAGTTCTTCGGGTACCACCGGCTTAGTAATAAAGCCTTCCACCCCGACTTCCATAGCACTGAACTGCTTCTGCGCATTCGTCTCTGTCGATAGAAATACTATGGGCAAACCGACATATTCAGGTATCTGTCGAACAATCGCAGCAAGCTCGGCGCCATTACACACTGGCATATACATATCAACCAGCATTAAATCTGGGGTAAATTCATTTAACGCCTTAAAAATCTGCTCTGGATGATGGATTTGATGCACCAACATACCGGCTTCTTCCAAGATCAAGCTATGGTACTCAGCCACTTCTGGCTCATCATCAACAATCAAAATACGGTGTGGTTCTTGTTGCTTATCCCCAACGAGCTCATCCAGCGCTGTGGCCAGATCCATCGGATTAGCCGGTTTAACAAAATATGCTGCACAGCCAGCACGTACCGCACTGAGACGCGCCTCAAAAATATTACGTCCGGACAAAACAATAGCCGGTAATTTATGTCCCGTGACATCTTTAATACTGACTAACTCATCGGTTCCTGCAGTACGTCCATGTGGGAAGAACACATCCATAATCACTGCATCTGGACGTTTTTTAAGAACAGCCTCTCGAAAAGTATCCGTTTGAGTAAAGTGTTCAACTTGATAGCCTAAAAAACGCAACTGATGAACAAGATAATGCACTTGCTCTGGCTCATCATCACAAATATACACCAGCGGACTTTGTGCATGGAAGATTGCCGTATCGCGCTGTCCTAACTCAAAGTAAGGCGCATCCTGCAGGTGGCTTCGGCTAAGATCAGAGTCAATTAAGACTTGCACTTGAGCCTGTAACGCCTGCAGAAAATCACTGAGCGTGTCCAGCCAATCCGCGGGCATACGCTCATCAGGCAAATCAACCAGCTCCTGCATATAATGCTCGGCACGCTCAGCAACATCTGCCAAGGCAATAAAGCCAAAAGACTTACCGGTGCCATTTAAACTATGAAACGCTCTATGTAATTCAAGTGAGGCCGCACGGTTGATCACAGGCTCGGCGAGTAACAACGCCATCTGCTGCTGTGCATTCTCAAAACGTACAGGCAATTGATTAATAAAATTAATCCGCAAGCGTGCGATCTTGCTCTGTAACGTTGGTGTATTCACATTCATAAATGCCTGACTCTCGTCTAGTTGCATATTTTGGAGTGGTGAGCAGCGATGACTGCAGCAATAATTGATGGAAGTTTTTCAACCATGCTGAAATCTTTCATCACGCACGCATCTAGGTTCGGCTCTTGAGCATGCAATATTTCAGGGTCATCGCCACTGAGCAAAACAAAAGGCACGTTTAATCCTTGCGTATTCAATTCACGAAACAATTCTATACCACTCATTAAGGGCATATTGAGATCACTCACAATCAGCTCGATAGCTGTTTGTTGATTAAGCAACTCCATCGCCTGCAGTGCATTTTCAGTTTGAAACACCTCGTGACCCAATTCTTCTAATATGGCTGTCACCATTTCACCGGCCAGTTGATCGTCATCCACTACCAGAATTTGCATGTAAAGCCTCTTAATTCGTTTGCGTTTTAATCGAGCAATACTTTCAAAGTATCAACTAAACTGTTTTGATCAAAATTACCTTTAACTATATATGCATCAGCGCCAACTTCCATACCACGGCGGCGATCACTTTCTTTTTCTCTCGAGGTGATAATGATAATAGGACACTCACGGTAGCGCTCATGTTCACGCAACCGAGCAGTCAGGGTAAAACCATCCATCACGGGCATTTCCACATCGGTCAACACCGCGTCAAACTCTTCTGCCAGCGCTTTATCTAAACCTTCTTGGCCATGCTCTGCCAAAGTGACGTGGTACCCCCAAGCCTCAAGCACATCTCGCTCAATTTCACGGGTATTAAGTGAATCATCAACCACCAAGATACGCTTTTTCGGCTTATCTTGAGCCACCTGAGTGCGACTCGTCGCAGGCTGACGTGCTTTACGTGCAATATCCAAGACATAAGGCACATGAATCAGACTCACCAGCTCATTGTGGCCGGTAGTGACCATTCCTGAAATCAACGGATGCGTACGCAAGTGCTCCGGTAATTGTTTAATCACCAAATCACGCTCATCCAGCAACTCATCGACCACCAAGGCCAACTTTTCGTTGTGTACGCTAATCACTAACAACAACACATCGTTGCGTGTACGACTTAAAGATTTATTCGAAACACTTTCTTGCGGTAGATTCAAAAGCTCGACCAGCTGAATCACTGGCACAAACTCATTACGTATAATCACCGCATTGCGCTCTGCCACGCTGATCATGGCACTGGGTGCAATACTGAGTAATTCAGTCACGTACTGTGCTGTGAAACCTAATATTTGCTGACCTGCACGAATCAGTAAGACCCGCATCATCGCCAAAGAAAGCGGTAATCGCATGGTAATACAGGTGCCTTCGTCGGGACGGGTCTGCAAACTGATCATACCTTGCAGATCATCAACGATCGATCGTTTAACCACATCCATACCAACGCCTCGACCAGAGAACTCAGTAATCATGTTACTGGTTGAGAAGCCGGGCTCAAAGATCAAGTCAGCGATCTGCTGCTCACTCATTTCGGCTAACTGCTCGCTACTGATCAGACCTTTTTTAAGCGCTTTGTCACCTATGGCCTCTAAAGAGAGCCCCGCACCATCATCACGCACCTCTAGCACGACCCAACCCGCATCTTGGCGCGCACTTATGTGTAAATGACCTTGCGCAGATTTACCTTTTTGTTGGCGTACCTCTGGAGTTTCAATACCGTGATCTAAAGCATTACGTAGCAAATGAATAATCGGATCAGCCAGCTGATCAATCATTTGTCGATCCAGCTCGATTTCGCTGCCATAAATACGGCATTCAACCTGCTTACCTAAGGAACGCGCCATATCTCTAACCAGTCGTGCAGCTGGATCAAGTACGATCGCCAACGGTAACATACGCATATGCAGGGTTTTATCGTGTAATTCCTGCATCAAATTTTCTTGTGATAAAACGATATCGCGCATATCACGAGAAAATTTTTGCATCGCGAGCGGCAAGTCGCCCTGTAATTGCTGTTGTAATTGTTGATCAAGTCGCCGCGCAGTAATGGCTAATTCACGCATACCTGCATGACTAGAAACCAACTCGCCCATCAATTTGATCAGTTCTTCTAATTTATCAAGTTTAACCCGAACCGTATCACTGGCAGTCAGTTCAGGCTGCGAACTACTGGCCGTGTGGTCTGCTACAACGGCGGCAGACTCAAGCGGCACCGACAAAACCTCAGCAGCGATAGCCTGACTTTCAGCAGCAGCGGTTAACTGCTCGCACAGTAATCTATTGCTTGGACTCAGCTCATTGACCTGACCTTGCTGAGTCAGTTGCTCAACCTGATCAGATAAAGCATCTACACCTTGATACAGCAAGGCGATACAGTATGGATTAACCGCTATGCGCTCATCACGCAAGGCACTTAAAAGGTCTTCTAAACTATGCGCAACCTGAGTAATAGACTCGAGTTTAAGCATTTTTGATGAGCCTTTAAGCGTATGTGCCGAACGAAATAGACTATTGATTTGTTCGGTATCAGCAGCGCCTTGCTCCAGCTGTGAAAGTCCACTGGCTAAGCGTCCCAAATGTTCTTTAGCTTCTTCGACAAAGCGCCCAATGAACTTTCTAATATCCAGCGCCATAGTTAGCGTTCCATCCTTGTCGTCTGCATGTCACCACTCAACTGTTGAATATGGCGCTTACTAAGAAACACAACATCACCGATCGGTAATGGTAAAGGAACCCAGAGCATACAATCCCCTGCAGTGGGGTTCGCCGTCAGAACACGCATCACTGTCTGATAGGCTTTAAGTGCACTCTCATCAAGCCCTTGCTGACGATTAATATCAGCTAAATAGTAATGTGCAGGCCAACACTCCGGGGCAGTATAAATAACTTTTTTAAACCACTGCTGAGCACTTTTCAGGTCATTCTGCCATTTACAACTCAAACCTTTAAGTAACATGCCATCCACGGACCAAGGCTCTGCAGCTAAAGCCTCGTCTAAACACGTATCGGCTTCTGAAAAGTTTTGATTGTTCAGTAATATCCAACTTTTTAATAAATAAGCCGCGTAATGTTGATAGCCACTGGCTAGCAAATGATCAAGTAAACGTAATGCACGCTGTGGCTCACCAAAACGCATCAACTGCTGGATGCTCGTTAAATCAGGCATGCTCGCTGGCGTAGCATTGGCCGTTGAGTGCGACGGCTCTGCAAGTAACGGCGAGCACAAACTTGCAGCGCGCACCTGCTCGCTCAGGTTCACCCGCAACGAGCGCTCTAAATCTTTAAAATCAAACTTAGCCGGCGCTGCTAATACCGTTGAGATGCTCTGCGACCAACTGCATGCTTGACTGCTCGCAGGTCGATACGCATCACCCTTAATAAAAAAATACTGCCCTTCTTGCTCAACCAGTTCAAATACGCCTAAATCATTACCGAGAATTTCAGAGCTGCCTAAGAATAATATTGATTGCTCTTGCATCAAATCATAAAACTTACGCTGAATAATGCGTCGCGTATCGGTATCAAAGTAAATCGAGACGTTACGAAAAAATATAATATCGTAGTTTTTAAGGTGAGCAAGTAAGGTCGGTGCCAGCAAATTAAGTGGATAGAAATGCACGTGGTCGCGAATAATCGGCTTGAGATGAAAACCGTTGGTACGTGCTTGGAAATAACGCTCACGCCAGTGCGGTTCCACTCCACGAAAAGAGAAATTGGAATAAATTCCTTGGCGCGCTTTTTCTAAAATGCGTAAATCTAAATCACCTGCATCCACCTGAAATAACTGCGTTGTTCTTTCGCCATAGATCTGCTGTAAAGCCATGAGTAAACTATAAGGCTCTTCACCCGATGAACAGCCGGCACTAAGAATACGTACGGGAGCGCTGCCATTTTTGCGCGCCAAAACCTGTGGTATTAAAACGTCAGTGAGCAACTGTATTTGTTCAGGCTCACGAAAAAAATAGGTTTCATTGACCGTCAGCTCGCTGATGAGCTGTTCAAACCGCTGTTGATCCCGTCGAATTAAGCGCTCATAGTCTTGCAAGCTCTTGCAGCCTGACTGTTCTGCACTTTTGAGCAACACCTTATGCAAACGATCTTCAGCAATACCTTCAAGCACTAAGCCACAATGGGCATGTACCAACTTTTTAAAGGATAATAAGGTCGCTTGCGTGCTCATAACGCGTCTCGCTGCAACGCTGACCGGTACCCTGCTGATTGTAGATTAACAATACGCAACATCTCTTTAGCTAAACACCCGAGCGGCAACTCACGCTGAATAACCGAGCTTGCTTCATCTTGCGCTAAGGTGATGCCACCGTGACGATGAATCGCCGTCATCCCGCGCGTACCATCACGCCCCATACCCGTCATAATGATAGCAATTGCATTGCTGCCAAAAACCGTCGCTACCGAGCTCAATAACTCATCACAACTTGGATGATAAATATCACCCTCAGCACGTGCTTTTAATTTCACTCGACGATCGCGACCTAAGGTCAAATGTTGTTCTGATGGCGAAAGATAAACGCAGCCTGCCTGCAAATATTCACCGTCCTCAGCAACTTTAACCGATAGTTTGCATAAGCCCGATAACCACTGAGCCATACCTTCAATAAAACCATCGCTGATGTGCTGCGCAATCAAAATAGGTGCAGGAAAATCAGCCTCAAATTGCGGCAGCAGACAGGCCAGTGCTTGCGGGCCACCCGTTGATAAAGCCAACACAAAAACCTGTTGGTAACTTGCCACTGAGGCTACCGGAACCGGTCGCAAAGCATGCTCAACAACAGGCGGCATCGTGATGCGTCGACGCAGACGAGTAATCACCGGCACACCAGCCAACAAACGTACTTGAGCCTGAAAGCGTTTAGCCTCTTCAGGCTCACAAGTTGGCTTAGCCATCACTTCAAGCGCACCGCAACGCAATGCTTCGTAGGCTAATTCAGCATCAGACTCATTGCTCACCACTAAAATTGGCACCGCTTTGTGATGCATAATATGCTCAATGGCTGCAATGCCACTCATGCCTGGCATATTAAGATCCATCGTCACCAAATCAGGACGCAACTGTTGCAGTAAATCAATCGCTTCTCGACCACTTCGCGCTTCAGCAACAACCTCAATATCCGCTTGATCTTCTAATAAAGTACGCAAGATGCTACGCGCAACATCACTGTCATCAACAATTAAAACCCTGATCGTTTTAGGCGTCATCATTGTCTTAGCCACTCTATTTGAAACTGTCGCGTATCTACGTTCATCTTAGTCTTTTTTCTCTACGGTAAACTCACCCACCAATAGGCTAAGATCAGCTGACATCACAATCATTTTCTCACTGATTTCAGTGATATTACGTACCGAATGAGCATTATGTGCACTGGCATTAGCAATATCACGCAAAGCAATCACCACCTGACTACTGGCCGTTTTTTGCTGACGTGTCGACAGTGAAATTTGTTGCGCGGCGCTGCTGGTTTTGCTCGCCGCATGCACCAGTGAGGCCAAGTCTTCAGCCGTTTCCAAACTCACTTGCATGCCCAACTGAATCGAACTGGCACCTTTTTCTGAGGTAATCACCAGTCGATTAATAGAATCTTGGATTTCTTCGATGCGGTTTTCAATTTCCTGGGTGGAATCAGTCACGCTATCGGCTAAACGGCGAATTTCACTGGCGACCACTGAAAAACGTTTGCCTGATTCGCCAGCACTGGAGGCTTCTAATGCCGCGTTAAACGCAATCAATTTGGTCTGATCAGCAAGGTTATTGATGAGGTCCATCACTTTACTAATTTCTTTCGACTTACGGCCTAATTGCACAATTTCCTGCAAGCTGTTTTCACTGTCCTGATGAATGTCTGCCATACGCAACTGCAAATGTTGCATGGCATCAGCACCTTTTTTACTGCTTTCTAAGGTTAAATTGGCGACATCCACCACCGATTGTGAGTGATCAGCGATTTGTGTAGAAGAAGCAGACAGCTCTTCCATAGTCGAAGTGATCTCTGCCACCGAAGAGGACATTTGCTCCACCGCCGCGGCCATTGACTGACTGACTTCTTGTTGTCGATCGGTGTTTTGACTGACCAAGCCGGCAGTATGCGCTAAATCGTTAGCCGTCTCTGACAGATGACTAGAACTACGTAACACCCCACTGATCGCAACAGCTAAACGTTCCAGCAGGCTATTGGTTTGTGCCGCTAACTCGCCCAGCTCTGCTTTATCTGTGGTTTCCACTCGCTGTGATAAGTCTAGCGTGTGTGAAATATACTTTAACTGCTCTTGGAAGTGCTCAAGCGGTGAAGTTAACGCACGCGTCAACCACAATACCAGTAAACCACCAACGAGTAGCACACCCACCGCAAGAAGCACCAGCTGCTTAAGTAGCTCAGCCTGTGCGGCCTGCACTTCCTCGGCATCCACTAATAATAAGAAATGCCAGTCAGTCCCAGCCACTTGAGTGGAGGCTGCAAGCCACTCGCGACCATCAAAGTGCACCTGCTGCAGATTAGCATCAGCCACTTTATAATCAGGTAAGACCTCAGTGAGGTTTTTTTCATGCAAAACTTGATCACTGTGCGCAAGGATTCGCTGTTGGTCATCAAACATCAGCAACTGACTGCTCCAGCGCATTTTCAGCTTTAACAACTCATCCACAATCATCGAAATATAAATATCGCCCCCAACCGTTTGCTGAGGGTCTTGCTGTAATGGCATCGCTAGAGTAGCAGTCAAGCTACCAGTCAAGGCATCGGTATAAGTCGGCGTTAAAATCAGACCTTGCTGTTCTTGTGCTTGGATAAACCAAGGCCGCTGACGCGGATCAAAACCCGCAGGGACCTCAATAGACGGAATTGACTGAATAAACTGTCCTTGGCTGGTGCCAAGATAAAGCAAGCTATAACCTGATGCCTCACGACCTACAGTAAGCAAATTTTGCCATTTACCCAAGTCATCAGGCTGTGCAGGCAAATAATGCGCCATAGCACGTAGTTGCTGCTTTTTACTTTCAAGCCACTGCTCAGCGAGCAAATGCGTCTGCTCTAAGCCTCCTTGCATCTCACTTTCTACGGCACGGGTAGATTCTTGTTCTAATAAGCGACTGGACAGCACACTGAGCACCAACAGCGCCATCAACATCAAGCCAATAAATGACAGTAAAAACTTTTTCTGTAACGCCTGCTTACGCCACCAGTGAGTTATCCCTTGCATGTTATACCTCCTGTTTGTTCGCTAAAGTGCTCAATGCTTCAATCTTTTCTGGCTCATCGAGATGAAACTCACGTACCAAATAACTCAAGTCTGCTGACATGTTAATCATTTCCTCACTGATTTCAGTGATATGACGTACCGACTGAGCGTTATGCATGCTGGCATTGGCAATATCACGTAAAGCAATCACTACTTGGCTACTGGCCGTTTTTTGCTGACGTGTCGACAGTGAAATTTGTTGTGCGGCGCTGCTGGTTTTGCTCGCGGCTTGGACCAGTGAATTAAGATCTTCAGCCGTCTCCAAACTCACCTGCATACCGAGTTGAATGGAACTGGCGCCTTTTTCTGAAGTGATTACTAGGCGGTTAATTGAGTCTTGAATTTCTTGAATACGGTCTTCAATCTCATTGGTCGAGTCCGTTACGCTATCGGCTAAACGGCGAATTTCACTGGCCACCACTGAAAAACGCTTACCTGACTCACCCGCACTGGAGGCTTCCAATGCCGCATTAAAGGCAATCAACTTGGTTTGGTCTGCAAGATTATTGATGAGATCCATCACTTTACTGATTTCTTTTGATTTACGGCCTAGCTGTACAATTTCTTGTAAGCTATTTTCACTGTCCTGATGAATATCAGCCATACGCAACTGCAGAAGCTGCATAGCAGTAGCACCTTTTTTGCTGCTTTCTAAGGTTAGATTGGCAACATCCACCACCGATTGTGAGTGATCGGCAATCTGTGTAGATGAGGCCGATAACTCTTCCATGGTTGAAGTGATTTCCGCCACCGAAGAGGACATTTCTTCCACTGCTGCGGCCATGGATTGACTGACTTCTTGTTGTCGATCGGTATTGCGACTGACTAAGCCTGCCGTACATGCCAAATTACTCGCGGTAGTGGTAAGGCGGCTGGAACTACGCTGCACCCCGCTGATGGCAAAAGCTAAACGCTCAAGCAAGCTATTGGTTTGCGCCGCAAGCTCGCCCAACTCAGCCTTATCATCCGTTTCTAATCGTTGCGATAAATTCAACGTACGCGTGATATCCACTAGCTGTTGTTGAAACCTCTGTAACGGACGACTCAATGACACGGCCAAAGGATAAAGTAGAACAAGACTGATCAATAACAACAGTGCACCAATCAACAATGACTGATACAACTGCTGCTCAATGGGTGCCATAAAATCGCTACGCGGCACCTCAACCACCAAGTAGCGCTGCAAATCAGCCAACCACACCACGCCAACAAACAGCTGCTGATTTTCATAAGTGATTTCTCGCACTTGCACTTTTTCATGGTTTAACAAGGTCTGTAATTCAGCAGAGGCGCCAAGATCTGCAATTAAAGCATCATCAGCACTGACTTCAACGCGACCGGCTTTATTCGCCAAAGAAGCGCGACCATGCTCACCTAAACGATAACCACTGATAATTTCAGCCAACTGCAGCATGTCAAGCGCTACACCGGCGACACTAACCGGCTCGCCATTCGCATTTAAAGTATTGCCGGTATAGTTAACAAACATTTGCAACTTGTCGCCGCTGAACGTATTGGAGTCAAGATTTAATTCATACGGTAAATTGCTGGCTAAATAATTGAAGTACCAAGCATCTTGCTCATCTGAGCGCTGCATTTGCCGACGATTAAAATCACCATTTTTATAATGCTGATAATAAATAGTCTGGCCATCATTGGCGGCCAAAAAAACCGCGGCAGCATTCAGCTGCTGGTCAACCACCGCCATTTCAGCAGCCAACAGAGGCAAATCAGCCTCTGGCATGCCGCGCTGTATCCAGCGCTGAATAAAAGAGTTACCCGCAAGACTGCGTGAAACTTGTAGGCTCGGCGCCAACTTTAAGGCCACTTGTGCCCCAAGATGCTCTAACTGCGATGGCAGCTCATGCTCTAATAAGTTTTCCACCTGACTTTTTGCATAAAAACTAGATTGTAAAATCAATGTTAATGCAGTCATCACTGAAAAAAGCACACCAAAAGATAGAAACAAACGCAAACGTAAAGACAACCGATTCCAAAAAGCGCGCATTATTGATGCCTTAAGCTAAGTAAAGATTAAATATATAAGTGAAATTACCGTCATACCCATGAATAAGGCAAGGAGTAATCATACAGTTAAATCAGGCTTACTCCCTTAAAAACAGGAAGCATCTGTATCAGCAGCAGCACTTGAGCAAAAAAGGCAGCCGCGGCAAACACGACAAGAAAGCCAATCATCGCCGAACCACCGAACACTTGATAGCCGCCTTTAGGAAAACGCTGACGACTGGCCCTTACCAATAAAGCGGGCACTAAAGCGGCCCAAATCGCCGCCATTAAGCCAACATAACCCATCACGTTCACAAAACCTGTTGGAAATAATAAACACGCCAGTAACGGTGGAAAAAAGGTCAGGAATGCAGCTTTAAAACGCCCTTTAGCTGTATCGCTAAAACCACACAGATCGCGAATGTAATCAAATAAGCCTAGCGTCACGCCTAAAAAAGAACTCGCAATGGCCATATAAGCAAAAGCATTTAATACGCCTGCAATATGTTCAGTTGCCGCATAAGCAGACAGTGCCTTTAGCAGCGCAGCAACATCACCATCAACCGCAATCACCGGCGTAAACTTTGCGCGCGGCAAGTTACCCTGCACAGCCAGTTGCCACAGCAGATAAATACCCAAAGCCAGCAATGAGCCCCACAGAATGCTACGCGCTACCGGCTGCGCCTGTTTGTTGTAATAGCTGAGCAAACTTGGCACATTGCCGTGATAACCAAAAGAGGCCAAGCAGACCGGTAATGCAGCCCAAATATACGGCCAGTAACTTTGCTGCTCGTGCGCGTGGACATCGAGTAAAACGCTTGGCGTCACACTGTGTAGCAGCGAGCCTGTCGACAAAAAGAAACTGATCAACATGCCGCCAATCAGTATCGTGGCAAAGCGGTCGACTACTTTGGTTGAATGCCACACTGAGACGGCAAGAATCAGCAGAAACAGCACAGAGGATAACTGCCGCGAGGGTTGCAACGGCTGCTCAAGCAGCCAACCACTCGCCGCTACCAGCGTGTTTTGAGTTAAGCCGCCACCGACAAAAATATACGCATAGGTCAATGAATACAAAACAAACATGACGGCAATGCCCGTCACTAAATTCCAGCGAGAGCCAAGCAAACTGCTGACAACGGTATGAAAGCTCGCACCTTGCGGGAAATGTAAGGTGGCCTCTAATAGCATCAAACCCGAGATGTACATGCAAAACCACACATACAATAGCAGTATGACTGAGCCAATAAACCAGACCCCAGAGGTGGCCGTCGGATTAGCCAGCATGCCAGCACCTATTGCGGTACCAGCAATAATCATCGCACCGCCGAAGCGGGTTGGTTTAGAGCTCTGCTGATTGACGGACATATGAATAGTGCTGCAGACGTTTAAAGCGCTCTATTCTACCTGTAATGACAAACAGTTATAGCCCTTAATACAGTACACACCTTATGTACTATAAATGCGTGTAAAAGACCCGCACCTCACCTATAAAATCAAGGGCTGCAGCGCTCTCTTGCAAGTGAGCAGTTAACTGCTCAGTCGATAAATGAATAGCCTGTATATCACGCACCAAATCCACATGCACTTTGCCGTTTAAATAGTGCAAAGTCACTTGATCGAGCTCAGCAGAATCAATCTCATCACGCCATACACGTCGTAAATCCGCCAGCACTTCGCGCCTTAGCGGCAAGTGGTGACACGGCATAGCAATCGAATCATCCTCTGGATCAATGTGCACAAGGGCATTGCTAATATTCTCATGCGAATCAATCAATTTTAAACGCACATACTCAGCAATTTTATGACCTTCCGAAACACTTAAACGCTCATCCACGACAATATGCACATCAATTAGATAAGCACCACCCATACGCCGACTGCGCAGCATATGTACGCCCTGTACACCCTCAATGCTTTCAATAATGCGTTGCAGGGCAGACGCAGTTTTTGGCTCCATGCCGGTATCGACCAGTTCTCGTATCGACGCCCAAGCCTGAGTCCAGCCAATATGGCCGATCATCAAGGCCACCCCAAGGGCTGCAAAAGCATCCAAATAGGGCAGCCCCATTAAACTGCCGGCCACACCAAGCAACACGACAATGGAAGAGATTGCATCTGAGCGATGATGCCAAGCATTGGCTTTTAACAGACCGGAATTGAACTGCCGAGCAACACGAATGGTGTATTGATACAACGCTTCATTGGCGAAAATAGAAATAGCGGCAATCAGTAACACAATCGGTGTTGGCTGCAATAAAGTTTCTGGGTTTAGTAGGCGCTGCGCAGAGTCAACCACAATGCCAATCGCTGTCGCGATTAACACGATACCCAGGCCAACCGTAAAGGCAGTTTCAATACGTGCATGCCCATAGGGATGCTCTTTATCGGCAGGCTGATTGCTGTACTTGGCGGCCAACCAGACCATTAAGTCCGTGCTTAAATCGGCTAAAGAGTGCACGCCGTCAGCGATCAAAGCATGTGACTGACCGATAACTCCAAAAAAAACCTTTCCCACGGTCAACGTCAAATTAACAATAGCAGCCACGATACTGGTATTACGCATCGCTTTATCACGTGACTGTGCGTGCTGTTGAACGTTCATTAACAGTCCTCCATATAATCAATACGCTGCGTTTGTAGAACCAAAGGACCTTGGCGAGCATCCATAACTGCATACAAATGAGATGCGTCGTACTCAAGTACTATTAATTTCGTCGGACACTTTAGCATAAGCTGACCGCGTATCTAAGCGGCTCTAAATCACCTATTTATGTCTAAGCCTTTTTCTACTGTGAGTGTTTAACCAACAAAAATACAGATTGCTGAGCAAATCAAACGCATCGTTGATTACCTCTCGCGGACTCTTATCATTTAAGGCTGCAGTCCGGCCAAAATATCAAATGAGCGCAAGCGATCGGCATGCTCATATAGATCACAGGTAAAAATCAGTTCATCAGCTTGCGTATATTGCAACAACATCTGCATTTTCTGCGCAATGGTTGCTGCACTACCAATCATGGCCATGCTTAAAAACTCATTAACAGTCTGTGCTTCGTGCGGCTGCCACAATCCGTGCATACTCTCAACAGGTGGGTGCATTAGCATACTTTGTCCACGAATCAAGGCTAGGATGCGTTGATAGGTCGTTGTGGCCAAAAACTCAGCTTGCGCGTCAGTATCCGCCGCTACAAATGGTATGCCAAGCATCACATAAGGCTTATCCAATACAGATGACGGTTTAAAGTAGCGCCGATAGAGTTCGATTGCCTGCATCATCATGCGTGGGGCAAAGTGTGAAGCAAAAGAATACGGCAAACCTTTCTCTGCCGCTAATTGTGCACTGAATAAACTAGAGCCCAATAACCAAATTGGTACATGACTATCGACACCAGGCATAGCAATCACCTGCTGGCCTACAGCACGCGGCCCTAAAAGTTTTTGCAACTCAGTCACATCTGCAGGAAAATCATCAGCGCTGCCACTGCGCTCTTTACGCAAGGCACGCGCAGTGACTGGATCTGTACCTGGCGCACGACCGAGCCCCAAATCAATGCGTCCAGGATACAGCGCTTCTAAGGTACCAAATTGTTCAGCAATGACTAAAGGCGAATGATTCGGCAACATCACACCACCTGCACCGATACGAATACGCTGCGTACCAGCAGCGAGGTACCCAATCAACACTGCAGTTGCTGAACTGACAATGGCATCCATATTATGATGCTCGGCCACCCAAAAACGGGTAAAGCCTAAAGAGTCAACATGCTGTGCTAAAGCTAAAGAACGCTGCAAAGCAGGTGCAGGCCCCTGATCAATGTCTTTGCGTGAAGCCAAATCCAATACTGAAAAAGCTAATTTTTGCTGATTACGCATGCCCCTGCTCCTCTAGTTTTCATCACTAAACCGCTCGGCAATCAGCCTCACACAAAGACTAGAGGAGTGATACCATAGCCGCCTAATCGTCCACTGTAAGTCTTTAGCAGCGCTATGCAAGAAAAATATCTAGCCGATCAATCACTGCCGCGCGCTTTATTTACGATGACTTGGCCAATGTTATTTGGCGTGGTCGCACTGATGAGTTTCCAGTTGGTCGACAGTATTTTTATCAGTATGCTCGGTATGCAACCGTTAGCGGCACTGGGCTTCACTCTGCCCCTGCAGCAATTATTGATCGGCGTACAAATAGGGGTGGGTATTGCCTCAACCGCACTAATTTCTCGCGCGATTGGCGCTGGCAACCCAGAACGCGCCAAGCATATGGGTGGTCTAGTGGTGATCACGGGTTGCTGCGTCTCGTTCATTCTATGTATGCTGATTTGGCTGCTGCGTATGCCCTTGCTCAACGCACTAGGCGCTGGCGTAGAATTCTTACCCTATACCGAAAGTTATTGGCTGCCATGGCTGGTCAGCGCATGGTTGGGGGCTTTTTTATACTTTGCCAATAGCATTTCCCGCGCCAACGGCGACACACGCTTACCAGGTTTAATGATGGTGGTAACCAGCGTCACCAATATGCTGCTTGACCCGCTGTTTATTTTTACTTTTGAGTGGGGCTTAGCAGGCGCTGCGTATGCCACCATTGTCGCGTGTTTAGTCGGTGCAACAATTATGTACTGGCGGATTTTAAAACGCCACTGGCTGGCGTTTGATCCAAATAAGTTACCGATTGCTCAAGCCTTACGTGATATTTTTAAAACCAGCGCACCCGCAATGTTAAGTCAGCTGATGCCAGGTTCGGCCGCATTAATAGCCACCCGTATAGTTGCTGGCTTTGGTGGCTCAGCCATTGCTGCATGGACCTTAGGCAGCCGCCTAGAACTGTTCTCAATTGTAATTATCCTAGCCCTAACCATGGCCTTACCCCCTATGGTGGGGCGCTTGTTTGGCTCCAGACAACTGGCGCGCGTACACAGCTTAGTGCTGATTGCCGTACGTTTTGTAATCGCCTTACAAGTGACCATTGCTTTATTTTGGATGGCCAGTCGCTGGCTGATCGCTCCGGCTCTAGCTCCAGATCAAGACACTGAAATGTATCTGATGAGCTATATGCTATGGGTGCCTATCAGCTACGCAGCACTCGGCGTTTGCATGCTGATGGTCTCAGTCTGTAATGCGATGGGCATGCCGATGCGCGCTGTTTGGATATCCACATTACGCCTGTTTGCTTGTTACTTACCCGCGCTATGGATCGGAGCAAGTCTCGCAGAAATGAGCGGCTTATATATGGGCGTGTTGCTAGGCAACGCTGCCGCAGGTTTATTAGCTTGGCAGTTGTATAAACAAGGCTTACATCATATTCAACAGGCCTAAACATACGCACCTTTAGCCCATTAACTCGCATAGCAACAGGCAATAAAGACCCGTCATACCGCATCGCCCACAAGAGTCGATCACTTGTGGACTTTTTATTTAAAACAGCTCAGGCCCATTACAACGCATCTAAGCCACACTGCACATCTGCCTGAATATCAAGCAGATCTTCAAGCCCCACAGCAATACGAATCAAACCATCATGAATGCCCGCTTTTTCACGTTCGGCAGCCGGTAAACGGCCATGCGTAGTAGTGCTTGGATGGGTAATAGTCGTTTTGGTATCACCCAAGTTAGCCGTGATCGAGATCATTTTGGTCGCATCAATAAAACGCCATGCAGCCTCTTTGCCGCCCTGCACTTCAAAACTAACCACCGCACCAAAACCACTTTGCTGTTGTTTCGCCAGCTTATGCTGCGGATGACTGGGCAATCCCGAGTAATAGACCCGGTTAATTTTAGGGTGCTGCTCAAGCCATTCAGCCAACTGCTGAGCACTTTGGCAATGGGCATTCATCCGTAGACGTAACGTTTCGAGACCTTTTAAAAACACCCACGCATTAAAGGGACTCATGGTTGGACCCGCTGTTCGTAAGAAACCCACCACTTCTTTCATCAGCTCAGCGTTACCTAAAACAGCTCCGCCCAAGCAACGACCCTGCCCATCAATGTATTTAGTGGCTGAGTGAATGACAATATCAGCACCCAACGCTAAAGGCTTTTGCAGAACCGGTGTGCAAAAGCAATTATCTACAACTAATAAAGCACTCGCAGCATGAGCAATCGCGCTTAATGCACGAATATCAGCCAGTTCTGCCAAGGGATTGGATGGCGACTCAACAAAGAGTAATTTTGTTTTCTCAGTGCAGGCCGCTTGCCAAGCACCTAAATCATCAATCGGTACGTAAGTAATCTGAATGCCAAAACGTGCGCAATACTTGTCAAATAAACTGACCGATGCACCAAAAATACTGCGTGATACTAAGATCTGATCACCCATGCCGCACAGACTCATCACTGTCGCTAAAATAGCTGACATGCCGGATGCTGTGGCAACGCATTTTTCTGCACCCTCTAAGGCTGCAAGGCGCTCTTCAAAAGTACGTACAGTCGGGTTGGTATAACGTGAATAGACATTACCATCACGCTCTCCAGCAAAGGTGGCAGCCGCATCAGCTGCGCTGCGAAACACATAACTGGATGTAGTAAATATGGCTTCACCGTGCTCAGCTTCAAAACTGCGATGCTGCCCTGCTCGCACAGCCAACGTATCAAAACCTGCAGCGTTAAGCTCGCTATCGAGTCGACCTGCTTGCCAGTCCGTTGTCATGACCTACACCTTATATTCTTAGATAATCAACAGAGCACAACCTATCAAGCCTGCTCTGACTTGCAGCGCTGATGCCAATCGGCATCGCGCTTATAAAATGATCGAATCAGCTATTATGCAAACCAATGGTCGCGTGGTTAATATGATCATCGTTCAGTTCAAAGTCATTACGCTCGCGCTCAATGCGTTGTAGATACTGCTCATCAATATCGCCAGTCACATACACCCCATCAAAGACTGCGCAGTCAAATTGGTCAATTTTAATGTTACCGCCACCAACAGAATCAACTAAATCAGCTAAATCTTGGTAAACCAGCCAGTCTGCACCAATTAAATCAGCGACTTCTTCAGTGGTGCGATTATGTGCAATCAACTCGTGAACGCTGGGCATATCAATGCCATACACATTGGGGTAACGCACGGCAGGTGCGGCAGAACAAAAATATACATTTTTTGCGCCGGCTTCACGTGCCATCTGAATAATCTGCTTACAGGTGGTGCCACGAACGATGGAGTCATCCACTAACATCACATTTTTACCGCGGAACTCCAACTCAATTGCGTTGAGTTTTTGACGTACTGATTTTTTACGCTCAGCTTGACCCGGCATAATAAAGGTGCGACCGATATAGCGATTTTTTACAAAACCTTCACGGTATTTAACACCTAAGCGATTCGCCAGCTCTAGAGCAGAGGTACGACTGGTATCAGGAATAGGAATGACAACATCAATATTGTGTTCTGGACGTTCACGCAGAATTTTATCGGCAAGTTTTTCACCCATACGCAAACGGGCTTTGTACACCGAAATACCATCAATAATGGAGTCTGGGCGAGCCAAATAGACATGTTCAAAAATACACGGCGTTAGTACAGGATTCGCGGCGCATTGACGCGTATGTAATTGACCGCCTTCAGTGATGTAGACGGCTTCGCCTGGCGCTAAATCACGAATCAACGTAAAGCCTAGCACGTCAAGTGCAACACTTTCTGAGGCAATCATGTACTCAACACCTTTATCCGTGTGGCGCTGACCAAACACAATCGGGCGAATACCATTTGGATCGCGAAAACCTAACACGCCGTAACCGGTAATCATCGCGACTACCGCATACCCACCACGGCAACGCTGATGCACACGACTGACTGCAGCAAACACATCTTCTTCAGTCGGCTGTAATTTGCCACGTTTGCTCAACTCATGAGCAAAGACGTTAAGCAGAACTTCAGAGTCGGAGTTAGTATTCACATGGCGCAAATCAGATTGATAAATTTCTTTAGCCAATTGTTTTACATTGGTCAAATTACCATTGTGCGCCAAGGTGATACCGTATGGCGAATTGACATAAAAGGGTTGTGCTTCAGCACTACTGGAGCTGCCAGCCGTTGGGTAACGAATATGACCAATTCCAACATTACCGATCAACTCTTTCATATGCCGAGTGCGAAACACATCACGCACCAGCCCATTGTCTTTGCGCAGAAACAAACGCCCATTTTGAGTTGTCACCATTCCAGCGGCATCCTGGCCACGGTGTTGAAGTACGGTAAGCGCATCATACAGCGCTTGATTAATGTTTGATTTGCCTACAATACCGACAATGCCACACATGAAACGCGACCCCTGCTATATCATTCTAAATGTAGGCAGTTATAGGACTAATAACTGCCCAGTTGGCTCTTAATGCTGTGCATTCAGAGCGGTAGAAACCCACTGCCCAGAAAAACCTAAGATTAGATTTTTTGACCAGTCAGCAATCAATAGAAAATGTGGAACTAATGTGGATTGTTGCCACCAAGCATCTTGCTCAACGGGTGCCAAACTTAACAAACCAACCAAAATCACCACCAGAAACAATCCGCGCGCAGCACCAAAAACCATACCCAGCAGGCGATCTGTGCCGGTCAAACCTGTGACACGAATCAATTGTGCTAACAAATAGTTGATTAAGCCGCCAACCAGTAAGGTCACAACAAACAGCAACGCACAAGCAACAATGGTACGTACTGAAGGCACATCAATATAAGGCTGCAAGTGATGCGCTAAGCTGCCGCCGAACATCCATGCGATAACTCCAGCAAAAATCCAAATAACCAACGACAGCGCTTCTTTGACGAAACCACGACTCAGGCTGATCAAGGATGAAATCAAGACGATGCCAAGAATGAGTATATCAACCCAATTGAAAGACACTAATAACCACCTGCGCTATAAAGTCAGTATTTTAACAGAGCTACTCAATACTGATAAGCGCTTGTTACTGTTTTAATGATGATTATGACTTTAAGGCTGATAACGCACCACAAAACATTCTTGGTTTTCGCGTGCTTTTAAACTTTTGCACATCGATTGCGCATCTGCTTGCTTGACTAAAGGACCAATCAAGACACGGTGGGTGCCGTCAGTGCTGCGCACATAAGCATTATATTGTTTCTTACGGAAAGCATCACGTAATGCCTCGGCATTGGCTTTGTTGGTCAGATTGGCTAATTGTACAGACCAAGTCACCGGTAAGTTATTCTTATCGATGCCAGGTGCAACGGCTTGCTGTGCAGGCTGCTTCGTGACAGGTTGGTTAGCCTGCTGATCAGCAACAGGCTTAGCAGGCTGAAGTGGTGCAACTGGCGCCACAGGTGTAACAGGCTCAGTCGATGCGTTTGCAATAGAAGTCGATGGCTCAGTAATAATCGGCTGATCCCACTCATCATCCACAACAGGCTCTGGTACTGCAACGTCAGCCACAGGATACTGCGGTGTTTCAGGCGCAATAGGCATAGGTGGCGCTTGCACAACAACCTCACGCACGCTGTCTTCTTGCTTAAACAGCATCGGCAAAAAAATCACTGCCAGCGCAATCAATACCAATGCACCAACTATGCGTTGCTTGAGCTTACTTTCTGCTGCCGCCATATTTTCCTCACCCTATCTTGCGCCGCATAAAGCAGCCTGTGTATAAAAAACATACTTAAGCACAGTTGTTATCTTTTAACAATCAGCAAGGTAAGCACTGCTCAGCAGTATTTATTGATGACGCTCAAGCCAGAGCAGTGCTTCAGCAACCGTGTAAAAAGAACCAAAAACAATAATCTGATCCTGCTCACTGGCTTGCGCACACTGAGCCTCAATCGCTTGCGCAATAGTTGCATAACTGGTCACTACAGCCTGACGCGCATCTAAAGTGTCATGTAAATATTCAACACGACATGAACGCACTGTCGGTAATGGAGCAACCGCCCAATCAGCAATGTGCGTTTGCATGCAATCTAACAAGCCTGATAAGTCTTTATCATCGAGCACACCTAGCACCGCCAAGCGGCGGCCCTTGACCGGCTGTGCAGCCAAACAACTGGACAAATACTGCGCCGCATGCGGATTATGTGCAACATCCAGCATGATATCTAGCGAGCGCCCTTGCCATTGCAGAGTCACCTTTTGTAGACGACCTTGCATACTCGCCTGACACAACGAGCGAATCATTACTTCCGGCTGCCAAGGCAAATCGAGTAACGCATAGGCTTGTAGCGCAACCGCCGCATTTTCAATCGGCAAACTCAATGGTGCAATATCTTGCATTTGAATAGCATGCCCCTGTCCATCTAAGCCACGCCAATGCCAACACTGCTTGCTAACAGCCAAATCAAAATCACGACCGCGCAGCAATAAAGGGGTTTTGAGTAAAGCGGCTTGTGTAAGCAATGACTCAGGAGGATCAAGATCACCACAGACTGCAGGCCGTTCACTGCGGAAAATTCCAGCTTTCTCATAAGCAACTGAGTCGCGAGTATCACCAAGCCAATCTTTATGATCAATACCAATACTGGTCACTACAGCTATATCTGCATCAACAATGTTAACTGCATCAAGGCGACCGCCCAAGCCCACTTCAAGAATGACGATATCAAGAGGGCTTTGGGTAAATAGCCAAAAGGCAGCCAAAGTGCCCATTTCAAAATAAGTCAAACTGACTTCATCTCGCACCGCTTCTATTGCAGTAAAAGCAGCACACAACTGTGTATCGCAAACCTCTTGACCATTAATGCGCACACGCTCGTTGTAACGTAACAAATGCGGCGAACTGTATACACCAACGGTAAGTCCCTGCCCAGCGACTAAGCTGGCTAGCAACGCACAGGTTGAGCCTTTGCCATTAGTGCCAGTCACCGTCACAATCTTTTGCGCAATGCGCGGTAATCTCAAACGCTGCGCGACTTCTGCGACCCGCGCCAACCCCATATCAATTTCATTCGGGTGTAATTGCTCTAAGTAGCTGAGCCATTGTTTGAGAGTACGTGTGCTCATTTAATTTTCGACTAAGCCTGAGCAACAGAGGCTGCAGCCTCTTCATTAGCATCAACAGCCTGCATATCAATGACAGGTATGGCAGGCACGTTCATAAACTGACGCAATACACTCGCCACACGTGAACGCAGCTCAGAACGAGGAATGATCATATCAATTGCACCATGATCAAGAAGAAACTCACTGCGCTGGAAGCCTTCAGGAAGTTTTTCACGCACAGTTTGCTCAATCACACGCGGGCCAGCAAAACCGATTAAAGCTTTTGGTTCAGCAATAATCACATCACCGAGCATCGCCAAGCTGGCAGATACACCACCGTAAACAGGATCGGTCAGCACTGAAACAAACGGGATACCTTCTTCACGCAAGCGTGCGAGGACCGCCGAGGTCTTAGCCATTTGCATTAAAGAGATCAAAGCCTCCTGCATCCGCGCACCACCCGAAGCGGAAAAGCATATGAAGGGACAACGTTGCTCAAGTGCCACATTCGCCGCCTGGACAAAGCGCTCGCCAACAACAGCCCCCATCGAGCCGCCCATAAAAGCAAACTCAAAAGCTGCCGCTACAACGGGCATGCTTTCTAAAGTGCCGCTTAGGGCAATCAGAGCATCTTTTTCACCAGTTTGTTTTTGCGCGGCCACCAGACGATCTTTATATTTTTTACTGTCACGAAATTTGATTCGGTCAACCGGCTCAAGATCAGCAGCAATTTCTTCACGGCCTTCTTTATCTAAAAATATGTCTAAGCGGGTGCGTGCATTAATACGCATATGATGCTGACATTTTGGACACACATCTAAGGTTTTCTCGAGTTCCGGCTTGTATAAAACAGCCTCACAGGATGGACATTTATGCCACAAACCTTCAGGTACCGAACTTTTTTTAACCTCAGAACGCATAATCGAGGGAATCAATTTATCGACTAACCAGTTACTCATCAGCTGTCTACTCCGCCTAGAGGCAAGTGACGATGCACTGTGCCTTTTTAATTTGTTTAAAATGATTAAGGTATTGACGGCGTGTTAATCAGCGCCGTCACATAGCTGAGCATTTTTCATTTGCACAGCATATAAGAATTTACGTACTTTATCTGCGTCTTTAATCCCGGGACTGACTTCAACACCGCCACTGACATCAACAGCCCAAGGCTGCACCTGCTCAATTGCTTGGGTAACATTATCAGCATTTAGGCCACCGGCGAGAATTAGCGGTTTAGCTACATCACTAGGAATCATGGCCCAATCAAAACGCTCCCCAGTACCTCCATGTAAACCCGGCACCCAAGCATCCAGCAAGATACCTTGCGCGCTGACATATTGAGCAGCGCGCTCAGCAATCTTGACACCAGGCTGCATACGTAACGCACGGTAATAAGGTCTAGAAAATCTTTCGCATTCATCTGGCATTTCGTCGCCATGAAACTGCAAAACATCCAGCGGTAACACGCTTAATATTGTGTCTATTTCTGCACGCGAGGCATTAACAAACAAACCTACCGTACTTACAAAAGGTGGTAAGGCAGCAATAATTTGCTGCGCTTGCGCAATGCTTACCGCGCGAGGGCTTTTTGCATAAAACACCAAACCAATTGCATCAACACCTGCTTGCGCAGCAACTAATGCGTCCTCTACACGGGTAATACCACAAATTTTAGTTCGTACTCGCACCGCAGTTCTCTTTATTTATGCGCAAAGGTATCCGGTAATCCAGATAAAAAATGCGGTCCAAGATAGCGTTCAGGCAACTTAAATTGCTCAGGATATTCAACCTGCACCAGATACAAACCATGCGGCGGCGCAGTTACCCCCCCTGCTTTACGATCGCAACTCTCTAAGACACTTTGTGCCCACTCAATCGGCCGCTCACCAGCACCAATCATCATCAACACACCGGCTAAATTACGCACCATATGATGGAGGAAGGCATTGGCGCGCACATCAATAATAATCAGCTTACCAAACTCAAGCAGCTGCAAGTGATGAATAGTACGTACCGGCGAACGGGCTTGGCAGCCACTGGCACGCAAGGCATTAAAATTATGGGTACCCAAAAAACAGCGCGCCGCTTCACGCATTTTCTCAACATCTAGCGTTTGATGGGTCCAAGTGACTTCTTCCGCCAAATGCGCAGGGCGTACCTCATCACTGTAAATAACATAGCGATAACGCCGTGCCATTGCACTAAAGCGCGAGTGAAAATCCATTGGCATCGCTTGCGCCCAAACAACACTGATATCTTTCGGTAAATAACGGTTAGCACCCATCATCCAAGAGCGCATCGAACGCTGCACAGGTGTATCAAAATGAATAACTTGATTACATGCATGCACCATCGCATCAGTACGCCCTGCGCAACTGATACGTACCGGCAAGTCAGCATTGATATGTTGTAAAGCCTCTTCAAGATAACCTTGAACACTTGGCGTACCCATCTGCTGCAACTGAAAGCCACAGTAGTTTGAGCCTTTATATTCAACACCTAATACAATTCTAGAAACGCCAGCGGCAGCCTTTTGGGCTGCCGCTGGCGTTGTTTCAGTTGACATGTACTATCCTAATTCAGCAATCAATTCGCGTGCTTGCTCTTGCTGTGTTGGATTACCTTCGGCAATCACTTCATCAAGAATATCTCGCGCACCTTCAGCATCACCCATATCGACATAAGCGCGCGCCAAGTCTAACTTAGTCGCGGTCTCATCAGTACCGGCTAAAATACCAAAATCATCATCTAACCCGTCTAAATCTTGCAAGTTATCAAGATCCGTCATTGGCTCATCTACAGTACTTGTCTGCTCATCAGTGCTAGCTAACAACGTATCGGCCTGAGGTGTTTGAGCAGCAATGTTTAACGCCAAAGCATCATCACTGAGGCTTAGCGTCAAATTATCCAGCTCTGCATTGACTTCATCCAGCTGTGCACCGAAATCACTATCGAGCTGACTGTCCGATTCTGTTTCTGCAAGACTAAAATCATCATCAAGCTCAAAATCAGCTGCATCCAAACTTTGCGTCGTTGGCAAATCAAGCTCAGTGAGAGATAAATCAGCAAATCCAGTGCTTTCCGTCGTTGCTGGCTTTTCATCAGTTAAAACGCTGTCGAGCTCAAAATTGAAATCATCTAAATCTGCACTTTCTAGACCATCAGCTTCAGCACTAAGCGCTGCATGACTATCAGTCTGTAGATCAAGATCTACGTCTAAGTTAAATTCGCTATCAGCGGTTTTGATATCAGACTCGGTTTCTGCTAACAACGCGGATAAATCATCCAGTTCAGTGGTAATACTTGACCCTTTTTCAGCAACCTCAGCCGGCAGATCAAGCGTCAAATCATCTAAATTAAAATCATCGAAATCCTGGCTATCAGCGACATTCGCCACCTGCTCCGCATCAAACATCTGTGGGTAACGTGCTTTAATTTGTGCAATTGCCGAAGTCGCACCACCAATTTCCGTGATGTCTTGTATTTGGCGAGAGAAACCATCACGATCTTCTAAATCAGCAAATACTTCGGCCAACTTCAAGCGCAAATCAACACGTTGAGGCTCTTGATCAACCGCCTTGCTTAACACTTCAGCCGCTTGGTTAAAACGACCGAAACTTATATAACTATTAGCCTCTGCAATTGGATCTACGGCTTGTTCTTTAAATGAACTCTCGGTTGGCGCTGTTTCAAAATCAAAATCATCAGCAAACGATGCATCGTTTATTTCTTGTGTTTTGCTTAAATTACTGTCAGATAAGAAATCTGTATTAATAGCATCTTGATGCCCAAGATCAGTTTGCTGTGCGTCGCCACTTGGCGCAGACGGATCCATTTGCTCATCGTATAATTCTGCTTCTTTACGAGCGTTACGACGTGAGACAGCCATTAATAACACTAGCAATGCTAATAAAGTACCACCACCTGCAGCAGCGAGTAACATGGGATCAGCCATAACTTTATCCAGCAAGCTTTGCTCTTCTTGTAGCGGTTGCGCCGCGACTGGAGTGCTTACTGCTTCAGCTGGAGCCTCCGCCGTAGTCTGATCAACAGCAGGCACGGGCTCAACAATAGCTTGTGGCTCAATTGCAGTGACGTCAGCTTCTACCTGTTCTAACTCTACGACAGTTTCGTTAACCGGTTCTGCATCAGCCAAAACAGTGCCTACTTCTGTAGTAATACTCTGTTCTGAACCACTCATTGACTCTACTGCTGCGGCAGATGCATCAACTGGAGCATCCTCCGCTACAGCATTTTGTAATTGCGCCAACTGATTATCTTTTAATGCAATTAAGCGCTCTAATTTTTCAAGCTGACTGCTAAGGTCTTCAACATTACTTTTCAGATCTTGATTTTCTAATAAACTGGAATCTAAACGCTCTTTGGTGAGCGCCAATTGATCCTGCAAGCTCTGAGTATTGTCTGCACTACCTTGATCCGCCGCTTGTTGTGCTTGACCTGGCGCATCAGCAACCAATCTTAGATTGTCTGTTTTTTCAACCTGTGCCGGCGCTGCACCCGCTTCACTGCGGTGAGTTGCATCAAGTTGCCGCGCAGTATCGGCTTTCGTTTCACGACCTGCCTTCCAACTACTATTTTGTTGGGCAACTTGTGCAATAGCGTCTACCAGGCTGCGACTGCTGATGTCTTGCTCAGTTGGCAAGCGCAATACTTGACCGCTTTTCATGCGATTAATATTGCCATCTATAAAGGCGTTAGGATTTAAATCCTGAATAGCCAGCATGGTCTGATGCACAGCTGAACTACCACCTACGCGGGCAGCGATATCCCACAAGGTGTCATTTTTCTGAACTTTATAATCAGCGCCCGGCAAGGCACTAGTAGAGCGCGCAGCGGTCTCATTGGACGCAGCTTGCACAGGTGCTATAGCTTGCGGTTTACGTACAGGCTGTTGCATCGATGGCGCAGGGCGGTTACTGGCAATACTTGCCGGCTGAGGGGCATAAATAATTTTTTGTGGGCTATACAGCGGCGGATCAAGCAGAATTGTGTACTCGCGCAGCAAGCGACCATTAGGCCATAAAACCTCTACTAAAAAGTTCAGATAAGGCTCTTTAACAGGGTTAGCACTGGTAACACGAATGACACTTTTGCCTTTAGCATTGAGGACTGGAGTAAACTTTAAGCCGGTTAAAAAAAACTCACGACCTACACCGGCCCTACCAAAATCCTCAGGAGAGGCTAACTGACTTTTTATTTCAACAGAGGTCAAGTCACGCACCTCTAATAGAGAAATCTCAGCTTCAAGAGGCTGATTTAAAGATGATTTAACCGACAAATCACCTAAACCTAAAGCATAGGTCAGATTGGATGAAAACGCTGTGGCAGCAGCAACTGCCAACACCAATTTGCGGACTTGAAGCATATAGAGTTATCCCTTTTTATTCATTCCGGATACCCGGAGGGTTTTGAATGTACTGCTCACAATCGTCAACATTTGACGGCCCCCGTCAGCTGCATTCAACCTGGTTCCGCTCTTGCAACTAGAAACATTATTCAGTCTAGACGCTAAGTATCTTTTACGGATAGAGTTTTATCAACATTCAATCGACTTACTCAAGCCATATCAAGCCTGTTTTACTATTATTATCAGACATACTGCACACTTTCAGACACTCAGACAACATCATGAATCAATCGACGAACAAAAAACTTAAAAAATTATTCTGTTCGCCTATTCATGCCTTTAGCGCTCTAACAAAATACGCAACATTCTACGCAAGGGTTCGGCGGCGCCCCACAGCAATTGGTCACCGACTGTAAAGGCCCCTAAATAGTGTGAGCCCATATTTAACTTACGTAGACGACCAACCGGAACACTTAAAGTACCTGTAACAGCGGCTGGGGTTAACTCTTTCATAGTGACGTCACGCTCATTAGGAACTAAACGTACCCATGGATTGTGTTGGCTGATCAAACCCTCAATATCAGCCAATGGCACATCTTTATTGAGCTTAATAGTCAATGCTTGACTGTGGCAACGCATTGCACCTACACGTACACACAAACCATCAACAGGAATAGGGTTTTTGAAACGCCCTAGAATCTTGTTGGTTTCCGCTTGTGCTTTCCATTCTTCACGGCTTTGACCATTGGGTAAAGCGCTATCAATCCATGGAATTAAGCTACCCGCAAGCGGCACGCCAAAATGATCCGTTGGAAAGTCATCACTGCGCTGCATTTGCGCAACTTTACGGTCAATATCTAAAATAGCACTGGCTGGATCTTGTAACTCATCGGCCACTGCGCCATGAATACTGCCCATTTGACGAATCAGTTCACGCATATTTTGCGCACCCGAGCCGCTGGCCGCTTGGTATGTCATGACACTCATCCACTCGATCAAACCGGCTTCAAACAGGCCTCCCAACCCCATCAGCATTAAGCTAACAGTGCAGTTGCCGCCGATATAATCTTTAGTACCCGCATCCAATGCTTGGTCAATGACTTTACGATTAACCGGGTCAAGAACAATCACTGAGTCATCTTTCATGCGCAAAGCAGAAGCGGCATCAATCCAATAACCATTCCAGCCTGCTTCACGCAACTTAGGAAACACTTCACTGGTGTAGTCGCCACCTTGACAGGTCAAAATCACGTCCAAAGAGCTTAATTCACCAATATCATAAGCATCTTTTAGCGGCGCAATATCTTTACCAATCGCTGGCCCTTGTCCACCTACATTCGAGGTAGTAAAGAACACAGGCTCAATTAAGTCGAAATCCCGTTCTTCGAGCATACGTTGCATAAGCACTGAGCCCACCATGCCACGCCAACCTATTAGACCTACACGTTTCATCACGACTACACCTATTGTTAATTAACTATTCGCCATAACTGTTCAGCCCGAAAATTATGGCGAATATATTTAGCCCACCAGCTTACAGCTTTGCAAGCGCTGCGACTACTGCATCACCCATTTCTGTTGTCCCAACTTTACGCATACCTACTGAAAAAATATCACCCGTACGCAAACCCTGATCAAGCACATCACTCACAGCTTGCTCAATAGCAGCAGCGGCGGCTATTTGATTAAAGGTATAACGCAACATCATGGATACTGACAAAATCGTTGCCAGTGGGTTTGCAATACCTTGTCCAGCAATATCGGGTGCCGAGCCATGACATGGCTCATACATACCTTTGTTATTAGAATCTAAAGACGCTGACGGCAACATACCAATAGACCCAGTCAACATTGACGCCTGATCCGACAAAATATCACCAAACAAGTTATCCGTAACAATCACGTCAAACTGCTTCGGCGCACGCACCAATTGCATGGCAGCATTATCAACATAGAGGTGACTGAGCTCCACATCTGGATACGCTTTACTTACTTCAATCACAACTTCGCGCCACAAGCGGCTGGACTCCAGCACGTTGGCTTTATCCACTGAACACAGTTTTTTACTGCGCAAACGCGCCATATCAAAACCGACCTTGGCAATCCGACGAATTTCACTTTCGCTGTAGGGCAGTGTATCAAACGCCATACGCTCGCCATTTTCCAACGTCACCGTATCGCGTGGTGAACCAAAGTAAATACCACCGGTTAATTCACGCACGATCAGAATATCTAGACCGGAGACCACTTCAGGTTTCAGCGTTGAAGCTTCAGCTAATTGCGGGTACAAAATAGCAGGACGTAAATTACCAAAAAGCCCCAGTTCAGAACGAATTTTCAGCAGGCCGCGCTCAGGGCGAATAGCACGATCTAAAGCATCCCACTTAGGTCCGCCAACAGCACCTAACAGCACTGCATCCACTTCACGGGCCAGCGCCAACGTTGAATCGGCTAAAGGGACGCCATGCTTATCAATCGCTGCACCACCCAGTTCGCCTTCAATCATCTCAAAGCCTAAGCTGAATTTCTCGTTAGCCAGCTCTAGAACTTTAACCGCTTCACGCATAATTTCCGGACCGATGCCATCACCGGGTAAAACAAGAATTTTTTTAGACATGTCAAATACTCAACGCCGCAGCGACTTCACACTGCAGCGCAATTAGTTAAATTAAAGGGCACCAAATAACCAAGGATTAGTTTTTTGATAGCCTACTTCAAACTCACGAATGAGCTCAGCATCTTGCAAGGTCAGGCCAATATCGTCCAAACCATTGAGCAAGCAATGCTTACGAAAAGCATCTACTTCAAACGAATATTGCACACCATCGGGTCGAGTAACCGTCTGCTCTGCCAGATCAATAGTCAGTTCATAACCTTCAATCGTCTCAGCCTGAGCAAACAATTCATTGACTTGCGCAGCAGTTAAAACAATCGGTAACAAACCATTTTTAAAACTATTATTGTAAAAAATATCGGCAAAACCGGGGGCGATAATCGCTCGAAAACCATACTCTTCTAGCGCCCAAGGTGCGTGCTCACGGCTCGATCCGCAGCCAAAGTTCTCTTGTGCCAGTAATACACTGGCACCTTGGTAGCGCGATTGATTGAGGACGAACTCAGTATTGAGAGGACGCTTACTGCAGTCTTGATCTGGCTGACCTTCATCAAGGTAGCGCCACTCATCAAATAAATTCGGACCAAAACCCGTACGCTTAATAGATTTCAAAAACTGCTTTGGAATAATTTGGTCAGTATCAACGTTGGCACGATCCAACGGAGCAACTAAACCCTGATGCTGAGTAAAGGCTTTCATGCTTATGCTCCCTCGTTCATTAATTCACGCACATCCACAAAGTGACCTTTCACCGCGGCGGCGGCGGCCATCGCTGGGCTGACTAAATGCGTACGCCCGCCATTGCCTTGACGGCCTTCAAAGTTACGGTTGGATGTGGATGCGCAATGTTCGCCGCTACCCAGTTTATCGGGGTTCATCGCTAAGCACATCGAACAGCCTGGCTCACGCCACTCAAAACCAGCGTCCAAGAAAACCTTATCCAAGCCCTCTTCTTCTGCTTGCTGTTTCACTAAACCAGAACCGGGTACAACCATCGCTTGAATCACACTGCCGGCCACTTTACGGCCTTTCGCCACTTCAGCGGCAGCACGCAAGTCTTCAATACGTGAGTTGGTACACGAGCCAATAAATACACGATCGACTTTGATATCAGTAATCGCTTGATTAGCTTGTAATCCCATATATTTTAAAGCACGAGTAATCGAGTCACGCTTGGTTGGGTCGGTTTCTTTGGCAGGATCCGGCACATTGGCATCAACCGGCAAAACCATCTCAGGCGAGGTTCCCCAGCTGACTTGCGGGATAATATCTTCAGCACGCATTTCAACAATGGTGTCAAAATGAGCATCCGCATCAGACACTAAATTTTTCCACGCAACAACAGCCGCATCCCAATCGGCGCCTTTTGGTGCATATGGACGGCCTTCAACATAGTCAATGGTTTTCTGGTCAACAGCTACCATGCCCACGCGCGCACCGGCTTCGATCGACATATTGCACACGGTCATGCGGCCTTCCATCGACAACTCGCGAATTGCGCTGCCAGCAAACTCAAGAGCGTGACCGTTACCACCGGCGGTACCGATTTTTCCGATGATGGCCAGAACGATATCTTTCGCAGTGACGCCGGCAGGAATTTTGCCTTCAACACGCACTTGCATGTTTTTCATTTTTTTGGCAACTAAGCACTGGGTTGCCAACACATGCTCAACTTCAGACGTACCGATACCGTGGGCTAACGCAGCAAAAGCACCATGAGTTGAAGTATGTGAATCACCACACACCACCGTCATACCCGGCAAAGTTGCGCCCTGCTCTGGGCCAATCACGTGCACGATACCTTGGCGCACGTCATTCATTTTAAATTCTAAAATGCCATACTCATCGCAGTTATCATCCAAGGTCTGTACTTGAATGCGCGAAACACTATCGGCGATCGCAGCAATACCACCGTCACGCTCTTTCTTAGTGGTTGGCACGTTATGGTCAGGGGTGGCGATATTGGCATCAATACGCCAAGGCTTACGTCCAGCGAGGCGCAAACCGGCAAAAGCCTGTGGCGAGGTTACTTCATGTAAAATATGACGGTCGATGTAAATCAACGAAGAGCCGTCATCGCGGCGTTTAACTTCGTGCATCTCCCACAATTTGTCGTAAAGTGTTTTTCCAGACATTAGACCGTCCTCATCAGTGTTATGCGCAGCGGTACGGTTCGCCTGCTGCTTATCGATCTATCCTATGAACTTTAATTCAATAACTCAAATTGATATTTCTTATCCATTAGATTCCATTTAGGAATACCAGTATAGTCAAAGCATTCTTTTTAAATAACTTGAGTGATACTCATGGATCTCGCCAGCTTACAGACCTTTATTGCTATCGCCGAACAACGCAGCTTCTCTTTGGCCGGTGAGCGCCTGCATGTCACCCAGCCCGCCATCAGCAAGCGCGTGGCAAGCTTAGAAGATCAACTGGGTGTACGTTTATTTGATCGTGTCGGCCGCGAAATCACCCTAACTGAAGCCGGACAAGCACTATTGCCGCGCGCCTACCGTATTGTTAATGAACTGGATGACGCACGACGCGCGCTAAATAACCTCAATGCGACAGTCAGTGGGCGTTTAAGTATTGCGACCAGCCATCATATAGGTCTGCGCCGCCTGCCACCGATCCTGCGCGCCTTCACCAAGCATTACCCAGAGGTGATGTTGGATATTCGTTTTCTTGACTCTGAAGTAGCCTATGCTGATGTGCTGCATGGGCGTTGCGAGCTGGCAATTATCACCCTATCACCACACTGCGAAGCGCCGTTAAAAGCCATTAAAGTCTGGCAGGATGACTTGGATTTTGTGGTCGCCCCTGATCACCCGCTCGCACACCGCGAGCACATTAGTTTGGCGGATTTATGTGCGTATCCTGCAGTATTTCCCGGCAGCCATACGTTTACTCGCAAGATTGCTTTGCAGCTGTTTGATCAGGCGGGGCTCACGCCTAATATCAGCATGAGCACCAACTATATGGAAACGATTAAAATGATGGTCTCAATTGGCTTGGCTTGGAGTGTGTTACCACACAGCATGCTCGATGACAGCGTCGTGCGTTTATCGATCAATGATGCCAATCTCAGCCGCGATCTGGGCTATATCGTCCATACGGAACGCACCCTATCTAATGCGGCACAAGCCTTTATGCAAATGCTCAGTCAGCGTTATACGCCGATTCAAGAGTAATTAAGCGTGCAGCTCGATCGACTCATCTACAGGACTAAACTCACCTGGCGCAAAACCAAAAAACCGATCAATCTCTTCACATTCAGTGACTTTGCGTAACTGATTAAACAGTTGCTGTGCTTGCGGATAATTACGGGTCAACATCACCAACCATTGTTTAAGTCGCCCCGGCGCACTGCGCGAGGTTAAAGATAAACGCACTTGTCGCCAAAACTCACGCAACATTGGCTGCAACTGTTGCCAAGTTTTCAATTGATACTCAACACCGTCCCGCGCTGAAGCAATTTGCTTGGCGAGGTCAGGCCTTGAGACTAAACCACGGCCGAGCATGACATGGTTAACACCGCTGACGGCTCGGCAGCGATACCAGTCGTCTAACGTCCAGATATCACCATTAGCAAACACTGGCACACTGACAACATCCTGAACTTTAGCCACCCACTCCCAGTGTGCAGGCGGCTTATAGCCATCAGTTTTGGTTCGTGCGTGCACGACAATTTGCGCGGAGCCACCGTCGGCTAAGGCCCGCGCACAATCCATTGCACCATCTGGACTGTCATAGCCTAGACGCATCTTGGTGGTCAACGGGATATGCGCAGGCATTCCAGCCCGTACGGCTTCAACAATCTTAAATAACACGTCAGGATCACGCAGTAAGATCGCACCACCATTGGAGTTGTTCACGGTCTTGGCTGGACAACCAAAATTTAAATCAATCACTGGCGCACCCAACTCACAAGCTTTTGCGGCATTCTCAGCTAAAGCCTGCGGATCAGAACCCAATAACTGTACTCGCATCGGCGTACCTGCTGGAGTCTTAGCGCCGTGATCAAGCTCTGGCGCAAGACGCAGGTAGTTACGGGTTGGCAGTAAATGGTCGGTGACACGAACAAACTCAGTGACACACCAATCAATGCCACCCTGCTCGGTCAGTACATCACGCAAGATATGATCGACCAAACCCTGCATCGGTGCTAAAGCAATTTGCACAAGATATCACTCACAAGTAAACAGGCGCTTAGTGTAAACGCCAGTCAAACATAACGGTATTGAATTTAAACCGAAATGGTCTAGCACGCATTGACTCTGCCCAAGGCGAATCATGGTCATGATAATGCTTACTCAGCCTGCATCACTGAGCCATAGCCCTCAATAAACGCTGGTGGCATACGTTTAGGGCGACCGCTGGACAGCTCTATACACACAAAAGTAGTGATTGCACGTAGCAAAGTCACACCATCAGCAACCCGTACCAGCTGAAAGCAGCGATCCATCTTCAAGCGTTGCTCAGAACCGACAATCCAAGTCGCCATCTCTAGCGCCTCGCCGACATAGGCGCTGGCCAGATAATCAATTTCGTGGCGTAACACCGCCATACCACGATTCAATTTTTGATATTCAGCAAAACCTAAACCCAAGTGCTTAGAATGCTCCCACGCACACTGTTCCATCCACTGCACGTACACCGCATTATTGACATGTTCAAACTCATCAATATCAGTCGACTGCACGTTCAGTGGAAAGATATAAGGTAAAGGGCGATCCCAGCTCACGTTAAGGATTCCAAATGCCCTGCCATCGCACAGGCTTCGCGGGCCAGCCGAGTAATCTGATCCCACGCCTGCGCCTGCACCAAGCTCGCTGGAGCAATCCAAGTACCACCACAGCAGGCCACATTCGGCAAACTCAAATAGCTCAATAAGTTATCGCGAGTGACCCCTCCTGTTGGACAGAAACTGATCCCACTGAACGGCCCTTTAAAACTATTGAGCATACGCACGCTAGCGCCACCGTTAGCAGGGAATAGTTTTAAAGAACGGTAACCATGCTCTAAAGCTGCCAGCACCTCGGAGGGCGTCATCACAGCAGGTAAATAAGGCAGTTTTGTCTCTTGCGCAGCCACGGCTAAACGCTCGGTAAAACCTGGACTCACTGCAAACTGTGCACCCGCATCAATCACTTGGGCAAATTGCTCGGCATGAATCACAGTCCCCGCACCGACAATTAAATCAGGCACCTCCTGACGGATGACTTTCAACGCTTCAAGCGCTTGTGGGGTGCGCAAAGTCACCTCAATGACATTAATTCCTCCGGCACACAATGCTTGTGCTAAAAAGACCGCACGCTCGACATCATCAATCACCAGCACCGGCAACACAGGGTAAGCTCGGCGTAAAATATGTTCCATGGTTAGCATCATTCAGTCCTCAAGCAAAAAGCTGGCACCCTGATCAGCAGGCCCAACCCAACGACGTTGCGCAGCAAACAGCTGCAGTCCGTAACCTTGCGCAGTGTTTTTCGGCGCTTGCACCACACTGCGTAGAGCCAATTGCGCTTCACTTATATGTACATGAAAAACGCCATTATTGGTATCAATCTCAATCAAGTCGCCATCCTGCAAGCGGCACAACAAGCCCCCTTTTGCAGCCTCTGGCGTGACATGTAAAGCAGCTAACACCTTACCTGATGCACCGGACAATCGGCCATCAGTAACTAGTGCAACTTTTTGCCCATTGCTCTGCAAATTGACCAAAAGGGGGATTAACTTATGCAATTCAGGCATTCCATTGGCAGCCGGACCTTGAAAGCGCAAGACCAAGACCAAATCCCCTTGCAGCTGACCTTCACTATAAGCAGCTAATGCATCCATCTCACAATCAAACACCCGCGCAGGGGCTTTAATTTTCCAAAACTGAGCAGCGACTGCCGAGGTTTTCAGCACCGCACGACCAAGATTCCCAACCAATAGATGCATGCCACTGTGCGCCGCAAACGGCGCTTGGCACCCACGTAAAATATGCGCAGGTAACTCTTGCTCTGGCAATGCACGCCAACTGAGTTGTTGTTCCTGTAAATACGGCTCTAAGGTGTAAGCCTGTAAGCCTTGGCCCGCGACGGTATAGACATCGGCATGTAACAAACCGGCAGCCAGCAGTTCGCGCAACAGCCAAGCCACGCCACCCGCCGCATGAAATTGATTCACATCAGCACGGCCATTGGGGTAGACCTGTGCCAGTAAAGGCACCACACGCGACAGCGCTGCTAAATCATCCCAGCTCAATTCATAGCCTGCCGCTTTGGCAATAGCCGGTAAGTGCAAGGTATGATTGGTCGAACCACCACTGGCTAACAAAGCAACCGCACCATTAACCAAGGCCTTAGCATCGATCTGCATCGCCAACGGCAAATGACGACCGCCCTGCTGAGTATTATTAACAAGCAAACGCGCGGCTTCATCGGTCAACGCATGCCGCAATGGACTATTCGGTGGAACAAAAGCACTACCGGGCACATGCAGCCCCATCGCCTCCATCAGCATCTGATTACTATTGGCGGTACCGTAAAAGGTGCAAGTGCCCGGCTCATGATAAGCCGCCAGTTCTGCTTCAAGCAGCTCCTCACGACTGGCCAAACCTGCCGCATAGCGCTCACGCACCGCTGCTTTTTCTGAGTTGGGCAATCCAGAACTCATCGGTCCGGCGGGGACAAACACTGCCGGCAGATGGCCGAAGTGCAGCGCACCAATCAATAAACCTGGAACAATTTTATCGCACACACCTAAATACAATGCACCATCAAACACAGCATGAGTCAGACCGATGGCAGTGGCTTGAGCGATTAAATCCCGAGAAAATAACGACAACTGCATACCTGGCGTGCCTTGGGTAACACCATCACACATAGCTGGCACGCCCGCAGCAAACTGCGCACTGGCACCACAACGGTAAAGTGCTTGTTTGAGCTGATCAGGATAGCTCTTCAGCGGCGCATGGGCTGACAACATATCGTTGTAACTGGAAATAATCGCCACATGCGCCGCCCCACCTTGACGCATAATTAGGCGCTGATCAGTCGGCTGCGCAGCCATCACATGCGCAAGATTAGAACAGCCGTGCGCGGTATTTCGTCCTTGTTCAAGCGCGACTTGGACGTTTTGCAAATATGCTTCACGTCGAGCGCGTGAGCGTTCTTCTATCTGTTGAGTAATCTGTTCTACAATGGGATGAAGCATGCTATCTCCCTCGTTCAAGCACCACTCATTGCATCGCGTACAGTTTAGGGTGCCCAATAAATGTGCACAGGCAATGGTGCCTGCCAAAGTAAATGATATATCGGCAACGCCTGTGTGGTTGGATCATTGACCAATACGCGATCAAGCATCCGTCGCTTAGCCTCACCAAACAGCAAGACACCAAGCCATTGGCTGGCGCATAACATCGATAGATTAAGCGATAAACGCACCCTTGGCTCATTTGCGGCCAGTCCAACCAACGCATCAGCATTAGCAGAGAGATCTAACCCTGCAGCCAAACCTGGCATACCAGGAAACAAGGACGCGATATGGCCATCATCGCCCATGCCCAGCAGGCTCGCAGCAAACGGCTTATGGGCTTGTAATGCCTGCCCCCATGCCTCGCTAGCACCTTGAGCTGTGTCAGCAAGGCGTGGCTCAAGTAGCTGCACGCTCGGCAACGCCAAGCGCAACATTTGCGTATTACTTTGGGCTGAATCCAAGGCGACCCAACGCTCATCGGTGGCGCTGATCTGTAACTGCGACCAAGGCACTGGCAATTGCTTCAAGCAGTGCAGTAGACCCGCAGGCGTTGAGCCGCCAGGTAGGAGTACGCTGGCAGAATCGAACGCTGCTAACCTCTGCTCAACACAGTCAAGCAAGGTCTTAGCAAGTGCTTTGTTGCACCTTTGCTGTGAGTCAAAATAATGCAATACAGCCTGAGACATTACACTCCTCCAGACCTATTTACTCTGGGCTAATCACCTTTTTACGTAAAGGTGCATGACCATCACTGCTGACCAAAGAAGGACCTGCATTCGGACGACGCTTAGGTGTTTTCTTAACGACCTTCGCAGCCACTTTTTTACTGGCAGATTTTTTCTTTTTTGTACCTGCGGCTTTACCTGAAGCTTTAACGTTTTTCGGGCCTTGATAAACGCCTTTCAGTTCTTTAATCACACGACGCTCAAAAGTTTGCTTAAGGTATCGCTCAACGCTGGACATCAAATTCCAATCATTGTGGCAAATCAAACTGATTGCTAGGCCTGCTTCACCGGCACGACCGGTGCGTCCAATACGGTGTAAGTACTCATCACCGGAGCGCGGCATATCAAAGTTAATCACCAGATCTAAGCCATCAATATCCAGACCACGCGCGGCAACATCAGTGGCAACTAAAACCCGTGAAGTGCCTTGACTAAAACGTTCTAAAGCGCGTTTTCGGTCTTTTTGATCTTTATCACCATGCAGCACATAGGCATTTACATCTTGGGCAATTAAGCGACCATATAAACGGTCTGCTTGAATACGCGTATTAGTAAATACAATGGCTTTACGAAACGGTTCATTGGTCAACAGCCAGTGAACCAAACGTTCTTTATGGGGTACATCATCAGCAGTAATGATTTGCTGACGTGTGCTCTCATTCAGTTCTGCGACTTGGTTGACCATCAAATGTAACGGGTCTTGCAAGACGGTATTGACCATTTCACGCAAGGCATTGCCGCCGGTGGTGGCGGAAAACAGCAACGTTTGTTGACGCGCCGAACACTCTTGCACAAGGCGTTCCATATCTTCAGCGAACCCCATGTCCAGCATACGATCTGCTTCATCAAGGATCAGCACTTCAACTTGATCGAGTTTCAAATGGCCCGCATTCAGGTGTTCAATCAAACGACCAGGTGTAGCAATCAAGATATCCGGATCTTTGCGCAGCAATGCGCCCTGCTCTTTAAAGTCTTCGCCGCCGGTAATGATGCCGGACTTAATAAAAGTAAACTGCGAAAAACGTTCGACCTCAGCCAGTGTTTGTCGTGCTAACTCACGCGTAGGCAACAATATTAATGAACGAATGGCAACCCGAGGTTTTGCCCCAGCAATAAAACGGTTTAGCAACGGCAAGACAAAAGCTGCTGTTTTACCGCTACCGGTGCGTGCAATCACGCGCAAGTCACGGCCTTCAAGTGCCGCCGGAATAGCCGCCACCTGAACAGGCGTTGGCTCAGTAAAATTCAATTCAACCAGCGCTTTCAATAGACGCTCATGCAGGCCAAGTTCAGAAAACACGGTATACCTCAAAATCATTAATCATAATAAATAACACCCTTTACATCATCCGTAAGGCTGCCTGTTCGTCATTGTACTTCAGTTTAAACGTCGAGATTGCTTCAGCAACACACCTAGGCTATCAAATATCACTAATGCAGGTGCCTCAGTTTGTGATAAGCCTGCCAGCATAGAAAAGCAGCCTAATGCGCGCGCTTTAATCTTTGCGATGAAAGGTTTTGACTTGTTGTTGAACGGCAGCTTTAGCCAGCATATACGCCGACACAGGAGCACTTAACATTAAAAATAAAGTAATCAGTAACTCATGTACATGAATGCCACCGTGCATATTGCTAAAATACAACATCGAAGCAATCAACACGCACCCCACGCCTAAGGTGGTGGCTTTAGCGGGCCCATGCAAGCGCGTATAAAAATCAGGAAAACGGTGTAAGCCTATTGAACCCACCAGCGCAAAAGCACTGCCCACCAATAAAAAAAACGCTACGATATAGTCAACCCAAACAGCCATGTATTCACCTTTACTTACTCAATAATATCGCCACGCAATAGATACTTACATAAAACCACCGTGCTGAAAAAACCAAATAAGGCAATCAACAATGCCGCTTCAAAAAACATTCGACTGTTAAGTAGCACACCAAAAATTACCAGCAGTGCTAAACCATTAATATACAGCGTATCTAAAGCTAAAATACGATCCACCGTATCAGGCCCACGCAGCAAGCGAAAAAAGTTAAGTACTAAGCTGATGCCAAACATCAGCATGCTTAAATAAATTACAGTGCTGAGCATGCAAACACCTCTCTTAGCGGCTGTTCATAACGCTGCTTAATTTCAGCAATAAGCATTTGTTCATCGTCACAATGTAACGCGTGCACAGTTAATAGGGATCGCTCTCGATCAACACTAGCCACCACGGTACCTGGCGCTAAAGAAATAGCACTGGCCAATAAGAAAATAGCAATATCATCCTCCAGCTCACAAGGTATTTGTACCCAGCGAGGCTGCAGCTGATCCACTTTACCAATGGCTAAGCGCGCTACGTGAAAATTCGCTACGGTAATATCGAACAACATATGTTGAGCGAAGATAAATAGATGTTTCCAGCTACGAATACGCGGTAAACGTGGCCACCAGGTACGGGTTAAACGAGGAATCAACAACGCTAAACAGCTGCCTAACAGCCAATGCCCTACAGAGGTAAAATCATCCACCAGCAGCATCCACACCATTAACAGACCCAAGCTACCGAGCGGATGAGTCAACCATGTTGTGCGACTCATAGCGCCTCCTCCAACTGCATAGCCTGCAAGTAACTGGATACATCCAGCACTTGCGCTGCCGTCGCTTGCGTATAAGAAATCACCGGCTGAGCAAAGACCGCTAGCAATGGGCTACTGAGCAGCAATAACGCTGCAATAGTAAAAGCCGTTCTATCCAAAGAAGTCGCACCACTCGGCGTTGTATGATGACGCCAAAACAATAGACTGCCAGCACGACTCAAGCCAATCACCCCAATCAAACCTGAGATTAATACCACAGACCATAACTGCCAAGCGGTATCACCAGAGACGGCTTGCAAGAGCAGAACCTTACCGAAAAAGCCGGAAAATGGAGGCAAACCGGCGACTGCAATCGCCGCTAGAAAAAAGCAACCACCCAGCAAATGTGGATTTAATAAGCAAGGCCCTACTTTAAAGCGACTGCCTAGGTCTCCGCGCTGTTTAGCAATGATATCCGCCAATAAAAACAAACCTGCAATCACCCAGGTGCTGTGTATTAGATAATACAAAGTCGCACTTATCGCAGCTTCCGAGCCGACAGCAATACCTGCCAGCAAAGTACCCACCGAAACCAAGACCAAATAAGCCAGCAAACTGCTCAAACTGCTCGCTGCAAAAGCCCCTAAAGCAGCCAGCAGCAGGGTCAATAAAGCGAGGATCCAGAGCACGCCACTACCTAAACCACTGGCCAGCCCCGCCTGCTCACCAAACACTAAAGTGCTTAAGCGCAAAATGGCATATAAGCCAACCTTAGTCATAATCGCAAATAATGCTGCGACCGGCGCAGTAGCGCTAGCATAGGCACGTGGCAGCCAAAAATGCAGCGGCAAAAACGCAGCTTTTAAGCCAAACACCAGCAGCAATAGTGTGCCAGCCACTTCAAGTAGAAACAGTTGATCACCTTTGGCTTGCCCAACAACACGCGCCAAGTCAGCCATATTTAATGTGCCTGCCACGCCATAAAACAACCCTGCCGCAATTAAAAACAAGCCGGAGCCAATCAAATTCAGAATCACATAATGCAAAGCAGCACGAATACGCGCAGCACCCAGCCCATGCAACAGCAAGGCATAGGAGGCAATCAATAAAATTTCAAAAAATACAAAAAGGTTAAATAAATCACCGGTTAAAAACGCACCATTAATCCCAGCCAATTGAAACTGCAGTAACGCATGAAAATAACTGCCGCGTAGATCGTCACCACGCAGCGCATAAAAAGTCACGAACACCGCTAAAACTGAGGTTACCAGCAACATTAAAGCACTGAGTCGATCCAGCACTAAAACGATACCAAAAGGCGCGGACCAATTGCCCAAGGTATAAACCTGAATGTATCCCGTATCAGCAATCGATAGTAAATACACAGTACAAAGCAGTACCAATAAGACACTTAACGTACTGATCGATCGCACCAAGGTTAATGAACTGCGCGATGCCGTCATCAACAAAGCGCCACAGATAAGCGGTAGTAAAACAGGAACTAATAACCAATGATTCATCGTGTAGCTCCCACACCTTTTCTTTTCGACAACGCTGGTTTGCTGCGCAATAAACGCTGTTTTTTCACTGGCTTAGTTTTTTCTGCCCCATCGACATGATCACTGCCCAGCTCAGTATACGCACGCAAGGCCAGAATCAAGACAAAAGCAGTCATCGCAAAGCCGATCACAATCGCGGTCAACACCAGCGCCTGAGGCACAGGATCGGTATAGCTGGCTGCCTCACTGAGCACCGCAGGCTTGCCAGTGTGCAAGCGCCCCATAGTGAATAAAAACAAATTCACTGCATATGAAAACAAGGTCAAACCCAGCGCCACACTAAAAGTGCGCGCACGTAAAATTAAGTACACACCACTAAAGGTCAGAACACCAATTGCGATAGCCACGAGCAATTCCATTACACCTCCTCCGGCAGTTTCACACTGTGCCCAATACGGCCGAGGCCACTTAAGATCAATAACGTAGCGCCAACCACCGTCAAATACACGCCCAGATCAAAAAGCATGGCAGACGCCAACTCTATTTCGCCAATGAATGGCAGATTAAAATGGCCAAATGCTGAGGTTAAGAACGGATAACCCAATAATAAACTCGCCAAACCTGTCGCCGTTGCAATCAAGACACCTATCGCAGCTAAATTTGGAAAACGGATACCCATGCGCGTTTGTACCCAACGTTGACCATTAGCCACTTGCAGTAAAATCAGTGCCACCGCAGTAATTAAACCAGCAATAAAGCCACCACCGGGCTCGTTATGACCCCGCAAGAAAACAAAGACGGAAACCAATAGCGCCAATGGCAAGATTAAACGGGCCAACATCCCTAGCATCATTGGATAAGCCTCTGTTGACCAAGCACGCCCTTGATTATCTGCACGCGCACGCGGCAGCTGTAAACCTTTCAACAAGGCCACAGTAGCAATGGCAGTAATGGCTAAAACACTGATTTCACCTAACGTATCAAAGCCTCGAAAGTCGACTAAGATCACGTTGACCACGTTCGTACCACCGCCACCAATTAAGCTATTCGCCAAGAAGAAGTCAGCAATGCTTTGGTAAGGCCGAGTCAATACAGCAAAAGTTAAAACCGCCATCAATACCGCGCAACTGGCGGCAATAAAGAAGTCACGCAAGCGCAATAAGCTACTCGATTCAATCGGTGCTTGGACCGGTAAAAAGTACACCACCAACAACATCAACAAAATGGTCACCACCTCAACGACCAGTTGCGTTAAGGCTAAGTCTGGTGCTGAAAAGCGTGCAAACAGCATGGCCACCACTAAACCCACCACACTTAACATCAGTAACGCAGTCAAACGCTTACGATGAAAGCCCATGGTCAATAATGCACCAGCAGACATCACCAACAAGCCTAAAGCAGTTAAAGGGTCAACTGGGGTTAAGGCGATTTCTCCGGTGACTTGTGACAAAGGCGTCAAACCACTGGCGAGGACAACAATCACAGCCACTAACAACAAGCTGATATAGCGCTGTAAAGAGCCATTCTCGATACGCGCCAGAGTCCTTGAAACTGAGCCATAAAGAATACGCACGGCACCCTCAAAAATAATCCGCGCATTAATATCAGGCAAACCCTCATACCAGCGAAATAAAGGGCCGCGCTGTGCATAGACGAACACCCCACCCACCAAGGCAACACAGCTCATTAATAGAGGCATGTTAAAACCATGCCAGATGGCTAAATTATACTCAGGCAAGGCATGGCCTAAACTGGCCTCTGCCGCCACCGCCAATAAAGAACCAATACTCCATGCAGGCACCATACCCACCAATAAACAGCAAAAAACCAACACTTCCACGGGGATCTTCATATAACGCGGCGGTTCATGCGGCGGAAATTTAGGCAAATTAATTGGTGTGCCGTTAAAAAACACATCATGAATAAAGCGCAACGAATACGCTACGGAAAACACCCCGGCAATGGTGGCCATCGTGGGTAATAACCAACTAAAACTGCCAAGTAAATGCTGGTGCAGTGTTTCCGAGAAAAACATCTCTTTGCTCAGAAAACCGTTCAATAAAGGCACGCCAGCCATAGCCGATGAAGCCACCATCGCCAACACGGCCGTATGCGGCATATATTTCCAAAGACCATTAATCCGTCGCATATCACGGCTACCGGTTTCATGATCAATAATGCCTGCGGCCATAAACAAAGACGCTTTAAAAGTGGCATGATTAATAATATGAAAGATCGCTGCCACTGGCGCAAAATCAGAATCCAAGCCAAACAATAGCGTAATCAAACCTAAATGACTGATCGTCGAATAGGCCAACAATCCTTTCAAGTCATGCTGGAATAACGCTGTCACCGCACCGATTAACAGCGTCGTTAAACCGGTGAAGGTCACCAAATAAAACCACCAATCAGTGCCTGAAAGTAAAGGGTATAAGCGCGCTAAAAGAAACACCCCTGCTTTCACCATAGTAGCCGAGTGCAAGTAGGCGGAAACTGGGGTGGGTGCCGACATTGCATGTGGCAACCAAAAATGAAACGGAAATTGCGCCGACTTGGTAAAAACACCCAGCAACACCAAAATTAAAGCCAGCGGATACAAGTCATGCCCACGCAACACATCACCCGCCGCCAATACATCGCTCAACTCATAGCTGCCAACAACATGGCCAATCACTAGAATTCCCGCCAGCAATGCCAGCCCACCGCCACCGGTGACCGCCAACGCCATTCGCGCACCTTGTCGCGCAGCTGTTTGCTGACTCCAAAAACCAATTAATAAAAATGAAGAAAGACTGGTGAGCTCCCAAAACATCAACATCAGCAGCAAGTTACCCGCCAAGACTAAGCCAAGCATGGAACCCATAAACAACAATAAACAAGCAAAGAAACGTGCCACACGCTCTTGTTCAGATAAGTAATAACGCGCGTAAAGAATGACCAGCAGGCCAATACCGAGGATTAATAAAGCAAATAGAAAGCTGAGTCCATCAAGGCGAAAACTGAGGTTAAGACCCAGTTGTGCGATCCAGGGGTAACTCACACTCAACACCACACCATCAAGCACTTGCGGGGCTTGGCTTAGTAACAGCGCCAAACCGATGGCTGGCGCTAAAGCAGCGCATAAAGCAATGGCTGTGCGACTACGCTGCGCAGCTAAAAAGGGCAATACAACGGCAAGAAAAGGTGTAAATACCAATGCCAATAAAAGCATAACAGCCTCCATGTTGTTCTGCCGGACGAACAGGAGACACCCAGCGTGATACGAAAAAGTCGCATTATTCATGACGTGCTGAATAATGTCTGCATCTAATGTATTACAAAATTAGACCATAGCCTTTAAAAGGCTCTCAGCGTATCAATTGATATTTAACGGGACACTAAAAAACGCCCTAGCAAATAATAATTTTGCATAGGGCGTATCAGTTAATCTTAATATTTTTACGGTGCAACGCGGCTCTGACCATTCACACTGGCAATGCGCACACGCTGACCCACTCGAAACACTTGGTTAGGCTCAACTGTCTGCACATAAGCACGTAGCACGCCATCATCTTCACGCACCGTGATTTCCACACCCTGCGTCCGAGTAATGCCTTCTTCAGCTGCAGCACCAGCAAACCCGCCTGCAACCGCACCAATCACAGCGGCAACCGCACTGCCTCGACCACCACCAACCGTACTACCAGCAATACCGCCGATAATAGTACCGGCACCCGCACCAATCGGTGTCTTAGTACCTTCAATACGTACAGGGCGTAGCGACTCAATCGTACCCATACGGATTGTTTGCACTTTACGTGCATCATCACGCGAATAGGAATCCCCTGTCAGACTGGATGCACAACCACTTAAAAGCATCGTCAGTGCTGTAAAAGTCGCTGCTAAAACAATAGACTTGCGCATATGGAGTACTCCTTAATATAAAAACAATGTATCTGTTAGACAGCTTAACACTTAAAAGGCCACCCACAACCTAGAGGAATCAATGGATTATTTTATTATTGCAATGGCGACCTTGTCCGGCTTGTATTTTCACTGGTGGATTTATGCACGCATTAAACGCTGGATGAGTCGTGACTTAGCCTTATCGATGGCGCCAGACGACACGCAAAAACAAGCCTATATGTTAGATAAGCTCGCCCAAGCACAAGCCCTAAAAATTAAAAAATCGGAACTACAGCCTTGGTTACAACAGGCGGCAGATCAATACACTGAATAGCCACACGCCTAACGCAGCAACCGCCCGTTAAATCCCGCACTAAACCCCTTTAAGTGTTCCTAAGCGCGAGCAAGGGCAGTTCTTGCAAGTCAACCTTTACGGTGCCAACCGCTCACGCAGCCACTGACTGTCTGTTTGTAATTGGTAGTTTAAGCGGTCGTGTAGACGACAAGTACGCCCCTGCCAAAACTCGATTCGCTGCGGTAATAAACGGTATCCGCCCCAATGTGCAGGACGAGGCGGCTGCGGGTCATTAGCAAAACGCTGCTCAACCGCTGCTAAAGCTTGCTCTAACTCGACCCGTCCAGACAAAGGCCGACTTTGTGCTGAAGCCCAAGCACCATAGCGACTACCCAGTGGGCGCATATTAAAATAAGCATCTGACTCTGCCGCTGTCACCTGCTCAATCACACCTTCAATTCGCACTTGTCGCTCGAGAGCCGGCCAAAAAAAAGTCATTGCAGCCAACGGCTGTCCTGCCAACTCCTGACCTTTGGCGCTTTCATAATTACTATAAAAAACAAAACCGTCTGCATCTAAACCTTTCAACAACAGCACACGGCAATGCGGCTGCCCCCTCTCACCTACAGTGGCCAACATCATTGCATTGGGCTCGACTGGCGGCTGCTCAGTCTCTAATGCATCGGCAAACCATTGCTTAAAAAGCGCCAAAGGCTGCTCTGGCGCTTGATCTTCTAATAAACCATCACGGGTGTAGTTACGGCGCATATTCGCCAATTGTTCAGTACTCATCGATGCGCCTCACAAATAAAAATAGAGCATACGGCAATGCGACATTACTTGGCCTGACTTAACGCAAGCTGACGCATATAAGCGGGACGATACACCGCCATTACCCCCTGAACATCAACACTGGGCATAACAATAATTTCAACACGATGATTGTGCTCAAGATATTTTGCCTGCGCTAGCAAATGTGAACTGCCCATACCCAAGTGCGTCATGCGCCCAGCGGTTAAGCCACTCAAGCGAAAAATAGAAGCAACTGAACGCGCCCGAGCAGTACTCAACTGTTGATTGCCACGATGATCTTTAGACTCTGCGGTATGCCCTAAAATTAGCACAGCAGCATCTTTATCAGCTTCCATCAACTTGGCAATTCGCGCAATAGGACCCAGTGCAGCAGGCAGCAATAAATCTGGACGATCAGGATTAAAGGTCTTCTGCGCCGGCGCCGTCACGACCCAGGTTGCGCCTTGCTGGTGCAGCGTAAAAGGTGAACCTTTAATCGACTCACGTAATAAGGGTTCTTTTTCAAGCAACCACGCAGCAATATCATAATTGGCGGTTGCTTTTACACTTTCAGCAGTATCTTGCTGCTGCTTAGGTTCAGCGGTAGAGGAACAAGCGGCTACAACCGAACAAGCCAGCACCATAGTCCAGCGCATAAATAGATGATTCATAGTGCGTTCAAACTCAAAGCTTACCTATAAAAATCACTGAACAACGTCAGTGTATGATCTGTCACATCACCCTAATAACAGCATGACTTTACTACCAAGGCCATTATAGTACTGGATTTATTCAATACAATTGCAGCCTTTTATTGCATATTGTGACAGTATAACAATCCACTCGTTTTCATCTTTAATATAAAGCATTGAAATATCGACCAATCAGTCACAAAAAGAACACCAAGACAGCTCTAAATCTCAGCTAAAAGCAGTTATTCTCTTGGCATATTTGCTCTACATACGTAGAATTCGTCAGCTATTTGACGCCTTATTTTTGACGATCAAGGCATTGCGTGCTTTAGCCACCCAATGGAACGACTTCACTACAAAGGCATCTTACTCATATTACTTTGTTATTTACACGCGGTGACCAACCCTATGAACCTTAAAAAAAACGCTGTCTACTCAAGCCGAACAGCAGATAAATTTGTTGTGCGCCTGCCTGATGGCATGCGCGATCGTATTGCCAAAGTCGCTCGTAACCAGCACCGCAGCATGAACTCAGAAATCATTGCACGCTTAGAAAGCAGCCTGCAGCAAGATGGCGTCTTAACTCAAGACGATACGTTGCGCCTGGACAGTCCTGAGCTGAGTGCTCATGAGCGCGAACTCTTGCAACGTTTCAGACTGCTGGCTCAGCGTCAACAAAATGCGTTATTAGCATTGATCGCAAACGATATTCAAAACTAAACATAGTACGTTTTACATCATGTAATACAGTGTACTTTAAGATTTAAAGTCACATACTGAAATGTTCGGCACGTCACAATTATGTCATCTAACTGTCATACTCTTGCCTTATTATCCGCGCACCTTTTCTGATCTAGGTGCAGCCACATGCTGTTACGCAAGCCCTTTCTAAATCCAAGACAACTGATATTTATTGCTTTAGCCAGTTTATTTTCAAGCACAGCTTGTTACGCCAGCACCCTGCAAACACTCAGTATTTATGGCTCAAATACGATTGGAGCACGACTGGCACCCGCACTGGCTGAGGGCTTTCTACAAAGCCAAGGTTTTGCTTATGTTCATGTACAAAGTAACCCTGAAACACTCCAACACACCATCACTGCTGGTACTGATCCATTGCAGCTAAGGGTACGCATTGATATCCATGCGCAAGGATCAAGCACTGGTTTCTCAGCCCTACATGAGCGCTCAGCCAATATTGCCGCCTCCTCTCGCCCAATTAAAGACCAAGAAGTCAAGCTTCTGAATGCGCTTGGCGATATGCGCAACAAACACGCAGAACATGTTCTAGCCATTGACGGCCTGGCAATTATCGTACACAACAACAGCCCCGTTAATGCTCTCGACGCAAATCAAATTGCCGCTATCTTTTCTGGCGAAATCAACGATTGGTCAATGCTCGGCGCACCGCCTGGACCTATCAATATTTATGCGCGCGATAACAATTCAGGCACATGGGACACCTTTAAGGAGCTGATTCTATCGCCTTCTGATAAAACGCTAAGCAATAACGCTAAACGTTTTGAGTCCAGCGAGAAACTTTCAGATACAGTGAGCAAAGATCCACACGGGATAGGTTTCATTGGCCTGCCTTACGTACGCCAAGCCAAAGCCCTTGCAGTCTCAGCCGGCAATGCTATTGCCATGCAACCCTCCAGCGACCTCATTGCCACTGAAGACTATCCGCTCTCACGACGTCTGTACTTGTACAGTTCCGAACATGAAGACAATCTGCTCGCGCAAAACCTCTTGGCTTTCGCCCACAGCGATGCGGGACAAAGACTGGTCGAGAGCAATGGTTTTATTAGCCAAATTGTCAGCGCGATGCCCGTGTCGGTTGCCGAGGGTATGCCGCAGCGTTATCAGCAACTGGCTCGAGAAGCACAGCGACTTTCGGTCAATTTCCGCTTTAAAGAAGGCAGCTCTCAACTCGACAACAAAGCTGAACGCGATATTGAGCGTGTCTTAGCGTATTTGCGCAAACACAATAAAACGGAAAACAAACTAGTGCTGGTCGGTTTTGGCGATAGCAAATCTGATCCCCAGCGCGCCCTTCTACTGTCCAAACTACGCGCCATGGCTGTACGTCGACAGCTGCACAATAAAGAAATAATCTTTCGCGAAATCTTTGGGATTGGTGATGCTATGCCAGTCGCTAACAACCTTCTTGATCAAGGTCGCATTAAAAACCGCCGCGTCGAGTTATGGGTCTATTAAACTTAGAACACGATCCAAAACAGCATACTAGTGCTTGCTTTACTACCAATGACGGCAGTTTTAAATGATTTTGTTAGCAGGTTCTCTACGCATCTGTAAAAATTCATGCTACTTTGCTGTCTTTACCCACCTCGGAGCGTTACTTATGGCCCTTAGCAAAGATCAACTGATCAATGAAATTGCCGAAGCGACAGATTCAACCAAAACTCATATCCGTGACGTACTTGATCAGCTGAGTCAAGTTGTCAATGATGCATTAGACAACGATGGTGAAATCACTTTACCTGGCGTTGGCAAACTTAAAGTTACCGAGCGTCCAGCACGCACTGGCCGCAATCCACAGACAGGCGCAGCTATCGAAATTGCAGCTAAGAAAGTGATCAAGCTGGTTCCAGCTAAAGCACTGGTCGACAGCATTAACAGCTAAGACATTGCTCTTCATAGCGCAAATAAAAAGGGGGAAGCATTTAAATCTTCCCCCTTTTTATTTGCTTAAAATTTAAGCTTGTGCAATAGCATTGTCTGGATACCAAACATCTAACAATGGACTGATTTCAAATGAGCTCAGTTCTTTACGTGTTTTTAACCAAGCATCAACTATAGCGCGTTGTTCTTCAGTCACAGAACCACGTTTACCTGAGCAAATCACAGCAAACTCTTCACCACCAATCAGCGCCATACCATTGCCTTCAATGGCATCCACCACTAGATCAGCAAAGAATGCTTCAACCGCTGCATCATCAGTACCCTCTGGGTAGCTTAACTGCAGCTCAAAACCCAACTCTTGAAACTCATCAACACATAATTTTTTACGCAAACGACGTGAACGATTAGTAGCCATGAAACATCCTCCTCAATAATAGTCGGCGAATATTACCAGCTTTAAGCCGGTAAAAACGTCGCAGCTAAAGAAATAACCGGCAACGCTCCTTTCGCCAAGGTGAATAGCGCATAATATTCAAGTACATATTTTTTGTGGTTACATTTTGCAGGGTATTACTATTGTGTTGACGTCATTTTTTAAAGCCGTATTCACTCACCGCACAGCATCTACTGTTACTCGCCGTAAACCGGTACTTTCGTTGGCAACGTTGTGCCTCGCTGCGTGTGCGACAGTGACCAGCGCGAACGCCAATCCTTTGCCGTCAGCTAATATAGATAAAGCGCTAAAAGCCAATAAAATCAATAGTGAAGCACTTTCAGCCGTCACCATCCCGCTCAGCGGCACAGGCAAAAGTGCCTTTATGAATGCCGACCTTTTAATTAATCCCGCATCCACTATGAAGCTGGTTACCACTTATGCTGCACTGGAGCTACTGGGTCCTGCATTTCAATGGAAAACCGAATTCTTCACTGACGGCACCGTACAAAACGGGGTCTTAGACGGCAACCTCTACCTCAAAGGCGGTGGTGACCCTAAGCTTAATATGGAACGTTTATGGCTGTTGTTACGCGATTTACGCGCTAATGGAGTACGTCATATATCAGGCGATTTAATTCTTGACCGCAGTCATTTTGCGCCACCTGTCGTCACCGCTTTTGATGATGACCAGAATGATCAAAATAAACCTTTTTTAGTGGAACCTGATTCACTGCTAATTAATTTCAAATCACAACGCTTTATTGTGCGTGGTGAAGAAAGTGCTGCACACCTAGTCATGGAGCCGCCAATTGGCAGTATCCAACTGGTCAATAACGTTAAAATCCAACCCGCTAAAAACTGCAACAATCCAGTGATTAACTACACACCGAAAGATGATGGTCACATCTTAACCTTAACCGTCAGCGGTCATATTGCGCCGGGCTGCAGTACGCAAAACTATTTAGCCCTGCTCGATCACTCGCGTTATGCTGCCGGCGTGGTGCGCAGCATCTGGCAAGAAATGGGCGGTACAATCTTAGGCAACGACATGCTAGGGCAAACCCCAAGTGATGCACACTTGTTGGTCCGCGCCTACTCACCAGATTTAGTCGAAGTCATTCGCGATATCAATAAATACAGCAACAACACCATGGCCAAGCAACTGTTTCTAACCATTGGCGCACGCTTCCGCACAGCCGCTGACCACGATGATGCAGCAGCGGCAAGCCGTGTGATCAATAATTTTTTTACCAAAAAGAAAATATTTACTCATGGTTTAGTTGTCGAAAACGGCTCTGGCTTATCGCGCAAGGAACGTATCAGTGCACGGCAGTTGGCTTTAATGCTGCAAGCCGCTTGGCAAGGACCTTACGCTGCAGAATTTATTTCATCACTGCCTATAGTAGCCATGGATGGCACCATGCGTCGCCGCTTGCGTAACAGCCAACTGGCTGGCCAAGCACATATCAAAACCGGCACATTGAAAAATGTCCGCGCCATCGCTGGCTATAGCCGTGATATTAATGGTGATGCTTGGGCTGTCGTGGCGATTATCAATCACGCCAAGCCTTGGGGCGCTTCAGCAATTCTTGACCAAGTACTATTGGATATCTACCGCCAACCGAAAAACACCAGCAAGACTAAGTAGCACTGAGCGGTGGCGGTATCCTGACAATCAAGATTACCGTCACCTGCGCACGACAGTGCACCTTTAAAAATGGGTAAATTGTCTGGCAATCTAATAAAAAAGAACTAAAAATCTTTTTACGCCCATAAAACCGTCGATTTACAACCTTTCTTATTTACTTCGACTCTTCTCAGCCTTGGCGTGCATAAAAAAGCTTGTTAGGGTGACGCGATTTTTATCATTTCGGAGCTTTTTCATGCGCTTTCCTTTTCTACGCAGTGCGCTAACCGTCAGTCTGTCTTTAGCCAGCGGCGCGCTTTGGGCAAACGGCCTATCATTAAACGAGCAAAGCGCCAGCGGTGCCGGCACAGCCTTTGCTGGCCGCGCCTCTTCAGCGTTAGATGCCAGTACTGTTTTCGGTAACCCTGCCGGTTTATCCAAGCTCCAAGGTAAACAAGTCAGTGGCGGTTTTGCCGTAGTGAAAGCCAATGTTGATATCAACCATGTTGACAGCGCTGTACCCGGCACCAGCAACGGCGATATGGTGCCATTAGCCAACGTACCTTTTGCGTTTTTTGCCATGCCCATTGATGAGAAGTGGAACTTCGGCTTAGGCATGTATGTCCCTTTTGGCTTAATCAGTGACTATGAAAAAAGCTTCCAAGGCGCCAGCCATGGCCAATACAGCAAAGTCGCAGTGATGACGGTACAACCTACCTTGAGTTACAAAATCACTGATCGCATTGCGGTTGGCTTTGGCCCAACGTTGAATAAAATTGATGGCAAACTGACCAACACCCTGGTCACTCGTGGTCTCAGCGCTTCAGGCCAGGACACCCTGATCAGCATCAAAGGTGACGACACCGCCCTGGGTTATAACGTCGGCTTGATGGTTGATTTAAGTGAAAAAACCACCTGGGGTATCACGTACCACTCCAAAGTGGACTACACCTTAAAAGGCCGCACCAAAGTGTATAACGCGCCCTTCCCAATCAACGGTGAATATAAAACCACTTTAGACTTCACGACACCCGAATCAGTGGATACCTCAATCACCCACAAACTGGATGATCAATGGACCTTGCACGGAGGTTTGACCTGGACGCGCTGGAGTCGCTTACAATCTATTGAAGCAAAAAACCAAGGTGTACCAGATGCACGATTCAGCTCTCTAAAAGAAGAGCTCAACTGGCATAACACATGGTCGTATTCGATTGGTGCCAGCTATCAAGTCAACCCACAATGGATTTTGCGCACTGGTTTTTCTATAGACCAATCACCCACCACCAATGAATACCGTACCGTACGTATTCCTGTTGGCAACCGTAAAATCCTCACCTTTGGTACCGGCTGGGCAGCCAGTGACAACTTAACCATCGATTTAGCCTATGCCTACATCAAAGAAAGTCCTGCTGGCATCAATCACCCAGCGGGTCAGTCAGCCAGTCCAGCGTATAGTGCTACATACCGCAACAGCGCCCATGGTTTGACGGGACAAGCAACTTGGACGTTCTAAGCCTGAAACCTTAAACGACTTAAAAGCCGCATGACTGCCGCCCTTCTAATCTGAGAGGCTGCAGCTGCGGCTTTTTTACGACTCGGTGCAAACACACCTAAAAACTTTAACCAGCTACCCTTGTCCAAATTGTGCATTGCCCTCTGTATAGGGCTATGCTGTAAGCCTGTGTGAAACAGCTAAAAAGAGGACAATGCCATGCAATCGCCTATTTTCGAGCCACATAAACTGCACCACGCGTTCACTCTAAGTGACGGCAAAACGTTAAAATACTGCTCCTTACCTGCCCTAAAAAACATGGGCATTGCTTCAATCTCACGTCTACCGATTACAATTCGGATCATTCTAGAATCGCTGGTGCGCAATGCCGACAACCAGCGCATCACCTTTGAACATATTCAACAGCTCGCCAACTGGCAACCCAATGCCCCACGTAATGAAGAAATACCGTTTATGGTCGCGCGCGTGGTATTACAAGACTTTACTGGCGTGCCTTTACTCTGCGACCTTGCCGCGATGCGCAGCGTTGCTGATGACATGGGCAAACCTGCCAAAGCCATTGAACCTCTAGTACCTGTTGACCTCGTTGTTGACCACTCAGTAATGGTGGATTTTTACAACAGACCCGATGCTGTAGAAAAAAATATGCAGCTGGAATTTAAGCGTAACAATGAACGCTATCAGTTTCTAAAATGGGGGATGCAAGCTTTTAACACCTTTAAAGTGGTACCTCCAGGCTTTGGCATCGTGCACCAAGTGAACCTCGAATACTTGTTCCCTGGTATCCAGCAAAAAGACGGCATGTGCTATCCCGATACACTGGTTGGTACCGACTCACACACCACCATGATTAATGCGCTTGGCGTGGTTGGCTGGGGGGTTGGCGGTATCGAGGCCGAAGCGGCCATGCTTGGACAGCCGCTGTACATTCTTACCCCTGACGTGGTTGGCGTACACCTGAGCGGCAAATTGCGCGAAGGGATGACCGCCACCGACTTAGTGCTCACCGTCACTGAACTGCTGCGTAAAGCCAAGGTGGTCGGTAAATTTGTTGAGTTCTTTGGCGAAGGCGCACGACACTTAAGCGTGCCCGATCGAGCCACATTGGCCAATATGGCTCCCGAATACGGCGCAACCATGGGATTTTTCCCAGCGGATGAAACCACGCTCGAATACATGCACGGCACTGGGCGTAACGATATCGACATTGAAGCTTTTGAAGCTTATTTCCGTGCGCAAGAAATGTTTGGCATCCCGAAAGCAGGTGAAATTGATTACAGCCAAGTCATTGAGTTGGATTTGGATAGCGTGCGGCCCTCTTTAGCAGGTCCTAAACGTCCGCAAGACCGCATTGCCTTACCTGATATGCATAACAGCTTTAGCGCGCTATTTAGTCAAGATATTGCCAGCGGCGGTTTTAATAAAGACCCTGCAGATTTAGATAAACGCTATAGCACTCGCTGCCCTCTGATTGCTGTAGTCAATCACGACTCACCGCTCCCGCGACGCCCGTTAGCACGCAATGAAATGGAAATGATTGATAACCGCTTAGAAACCCCAAGCGAGAGCTGCCAATCCGATGGCACTATCGATATAGGTCACGGTGATGTATTGATTGCAGCAATTACTTCATGCACCAATACCTCGAACCCAAGTGTATTGCTAGCCGCAGGTTTATTGGCGAAAAAAGCCGTTGAACGCGGTCTAAGCGTGCACCCACGCATTAAGACCTCATTGGCACCAGGATCACGAGTTGTGCCTGAATACCTTGAAGCAGCAGGCTTACTAAGCAGCCTTGAAGCATTAGGTTTTGGCGTCGCCGCTTTTGGTTGCACCACCTGCATTGGAAACTCCGGAGACCTCGCTCTTGAGTACAATCAAGCGATAGTGGAAAACGATATCGTTGCCGCTGCCGTGCTATCAGGCAACCGTAACTTTGAAGCACGTATTCATCCCAATATTCGCGCCAACTTCCTCGCTTCGCCACCTTTAGTGGTAGCTTTTGCCCTAGCCGGTACGGTTAATATCAACCTTGATAAAGACCCTCTAGGTATAGATAAAGACGGCCAAGCTGTGTATTTGAAAGATATTTGGCCACAGAACAGTGAGATTCAAGCACTCCTGAGCAAAGCCATGAACCCTGCAGTATTTCGTGAGAAATACAGCGATTTCAGTAAAGATAACCCGCTATGGACCCGTATCGAAAGCGCTAAAGGCTTTGTCTATGACTGGCCAAAATCAACCTATATCGCTAAGCCACCATTCTTTGATAACTTCACCATGCAACCGGCAGCGGTCGCTCCGATCAGCAATGCGCGTGCTTTAATGCTACTGGGCAACTCAGTCACCACCGACCATATCTCACCTGCTGGCTCATTCCGTAGCGATACACCAGCGGGACAATACTTAATCAATCATGATGTGCAACAATCTGATTTCAACACCTATGGTTCACGTCGCGGTAATCATGACGTAATGATTCGCGGCACCTTTGCCAACGTGCGAGTCAAAAATTTAATGTTGCCGCCAACTGCAGATGGCTCACGTATTGAGGGTGGTTTTACCTTGCTGGATGGTCAGCAAGTTCCCCTTTACGATGCGGCAACGGCCTATATGCAGCGTGGTATCCCCACAGTGATTTTTGCCGGTGAAGAATATGGTACCGGCTCCAGCCGTGACTGGGCGGCGAAAGGCACATTATTGCTTGGTGTAAAAGCAGTGATTGCCCAATCCTATGAGCGGATTCATCGCTCTAACTTGGTGGGCATGGGCGTCTTACCGTTGCAATTTATCGATGGTGCGTCCTACAGCTCGCTGAATATTATCGGTAATGAAACCTTTACTATTCTCGGTGTTGACAGCGCCATGCAACCACGCCAGCAACTCACCTTAGAAATCACTCGCCAAGATGGCAGTGTCGAACAAGTGCCCGTGTTGTCACGCATTGATACACCGATTGAAGTCGATTATTACCGACACGGCGGTATTTTACCTTTTGTGCTGCGTGATATTTTAGCCAAGGTTTAAAATTCACCACAAAACAAACGGCCCACATCAGTTTGATCTATGTGGGCCGTTCCAATAACAGCAGATCAATCGGCCTACTGCTTATCGTGTAAACTTCCCCCCATGCACTTAGGTGAGTCTGGAACCGCTTGCTCTGCTTGCCACTCACTGGGGGTATAAGTGTGCAAGGTTAACGCATAAATCTCTTCCATTAGAGTACCCAAGGTGGCGTACACTTTTTGATGACGCTGCAATTTTCGAGCACCTTCAAAGGCATCAGTGACCAACACAACTTTAAAATGCGTTTCTTTACCACGGCTGTGCATATAGCTTTCATCTTCCACTTGCAGCGCTTGTGGCTGTAAAGCGGCCAATGCAATTTCAATTTTTTGCAACATCATGACTCACTTCCTCATTGTTGAGCAGACTGCGCCATCTTCTGCGCATCAACTCTAAATGTGCGCATCGCAATCAGTAAAAATACACCGGTTAAGCCCATCGCCAGCGGCACTAAATACAGTGCGTCATGTAGACCTATCGCACGAAAAGCCTCATTCATTTCACGAGCACCCGCCAAGAGCATGGCTTGCTCGGCAAAGTAATCGGATAAGCCACCGACCATCACCGGACCTAAACCACCACCCAGCAAATACAGACCAGCAAAGAATAACGCCATCGCTGTAGCGCGCAAGCGCGGCTCAATCACATCTTGAACGGCAGTATACACACAGGTATAAAAGTTATAAGCAAACAACCAACCCGCAGCAAATAAGCCCACAAACACGGCTGCATCAATTTTTCCCGCTGCTAAAGCAAACCCAGTCAACAAACAGGTCAGCAATAAGCTGACCGCGCCGAATAGTAAACGACCGTTACGTATCCGGACATGCAAGCGATCAGCAATCCAACCACCTAATGGCAAACTAATTAACCCTGTCACACCAACAATCACCCCAACTGACATGGCGGCTTGAGTCAGTTCTAAACCGAAATAGCGTTGCAGCATCGGCACCATAAATGACGTATTGGCATAGGTCGCAAAGTTGTAACACAGCCCTGCCAGCATCAACCACCACATGGTAGGAATCGCTAATATCTTGCGAATGGGCTGCTGAACAAGGGTTGTTTGAATCGCAACGACCTCGGCATCGCCGCGCTTAGGCTCACGAATCATAAACATAAACAGCGCTAAGAGAATGCCCGGTACGGCAGCAATAAAAAATGGTGCCCGCCAGCTATCAAAAGCACTAACAATCGCGCCAGTGGTAAAAAAAGCCAGCAATAAGCCCAGCGGCAAGCCCAGCATAAAAATACCCATGGCGCGCGCGCGTCGATTGGCAGGAAATAAATCGCCAATCAAAGAGTTCGCGGCAGGCCCATAGCTGGCCTCACCCACCCCAACCCCCATGCGCACCAACAAGAAACCCCAGAAATTGCTTACAGCCCCATTCACGGCGGTCAGACCACTCCAGACCAACAAACCCCAGCCCATAATTTTTTTACGAGAGCCGGTATCAGCCATACGCCCTAAGGGTAATCCAGCAATCGCATAAACAAGGGTAAAGGCCGTCCCCAGCAAACCAATTTGGAAATCACTCAAACTCCACTCAAGACGAATGGGCTCCATCACAATGCTCGGCACAGCACGGTCAAAAAAGTTAAATAAGTTGGCTAGAAAAAGTAAAAACAGCACACGCCATGCGTTATCAGCCTGTTTTGATTGATGCGGTAAATGCGCCATAGATATCCTTGCTTTTATGATTATTTATCGCAGGTGCGTAGTATTCTCCAGCGCTATGTTCAATAGCATGCTGCAAGCCGCGTCACTGCGGCTTAAAATGCAGTTTATGCGGGTAGCAATGCAAACGCCTGCATCCAGCCTAAACTTGCCTGCGTTGTGCTGCTAGGATGATACTCAGCCGCAATAGCACCTTGATAACCGGCCTGTGTAAGCGCCTGATACATAGCCGTAAAGTCGAGTTCACCTGTTCCAGGCTCAGCCCGCCCTGGGCAGTCAGCAAATTGCACATGCACAACCTTGTTGCCTAACACCGCCAATGCTGCCTGCACGCTGATACCTTGGCGCGCCATATGGTAGACATCCAATTGCGCAAAACAGTTATTATGCTGCACGTCAGTTAAGAGGTCATATAAGTGTTGCGGAGTGTTAATTAAAAAGCCAGGCATATCAATGGGATTAATGGCTTCGCATAAAACTTTGATCTGTAATTGAGCAAACGCTTGCGCCGTCTCACGCAAATGAGCCACGAGCGTCGCTAATGCACAAGCACGAGACACTCCTTCAGGTAAGCGCCCGGCCAGCACATTAACCATGCGCGGGCGCACCATTAATGCGTAATTCACTGCTTCATCCAGTGCACTAGCAAACTGCTGACGGCGTTTTGGATGGCAGGCTAAACCATCCCCTCCTTGCATTAAATCACCAGCAGGTAGATTGATTAAGACCAACGGCATCGCACAACGCTCGAGTTCTTCTTTAAGTTGCAGTGCGGGCACATCATAGGGAAACTGAATTTCTACTGCATTAAACCCCGCCGCCGCCGCCGCACGTATGCGCTCAAGCAATGGCAACTCGGTAAACAGCATCGACAGATTGGCCACAATTTCCATTAGCGATCTCCACTGTAGAGCTTGATTAAAGTGGCAGGATCTGATGCCAGATGTCCTTGCGCAGCATGCGTACGCATCAACTGCGCGGCCAAACCACTCATTGGCGTGGCAGATATATGGTTTTGTGAGAGTTTTACTGCCATGTCTAAATCTTTTAACAAGGTACGCACATGCCACTTCACCGGTTCAAACTCACCGGCAGCCATTTGTGGGGCAAGAATTTGCAAGGGCTTACTGTCGGCAAAACCACCCGCCAGTGCCGGCGCTAGCAATGCAGCATCCACACCAGCTTGCTCTGCTAAAGCCACTACTTCAGCAATCACTAACGCATTACAAGCCACCAGCATTTGATTACAAACTTTAGTCACTTGCCCAGAGCCAACCGGCCCCATATGCGTTACGCGCTGACTTAAATGTCGCAATACTGGAGTCACTTGCGTCAAAGCCTTTACCTCACCACCAGCCATCATCGCAAGGCTGCCTGACTCTGCACCCACCACACCACCCGACACCGGCACATCCAACCAATGCGCGCCACTGTCCGTTAATAGCTGTTGCGCCATGGCGCGGGTCGCTGCAGGTTCAATGCTGGATAAGTCCACTAACACTTGCTTAGCCGTGATTGTCTTAGCAATACCCTGAGGAGCAAACATAACGTCCTGCACCGCCTGAGTATCGGCTAAGCACAATAAAATAATATCAGCTTGCTCACACAAGGCCGCTGGGGTTTTTACCTGCTGAGCACCAAGCGCTACCAACGGCGCACACTTCTCAGGACTGCGATTCCACACAACCAAAGGAAAACCTGCTGCCAATAAACGCTGACACATCGGCAGTCCCATTAAACCGATGCCGGCAAAGGCTAAACGTGGCAATAATGTTTGCATACAACTCTCCGATTCGCTGAGCACTAACGCATTGATGCTTGGGGGATAGTACAACTCAGGCTATCATGCCAACTTTTGCCCAGAGAAAAAACATGCCAAACGAAATCAGCACCTTATATGCACAACTTCTTGGAGAAACAGCACAAATCAGCTGGGCTGAAATCATGCCGCAGTTCGCCAAAGGTAATGTGCTGTGGGTCGCCAGTGAGCAAGACTTAGTTGCGGTGGCTGAACACATCATTAATGACGATAAGAAACACGTCAGCGCATTAATGCAGCAAAAAGCCTTGCACATTTTAAACGATGACATCGCCCTAGATTATGCCCAGCGCAATCCAGAACTGTGGGCAGTGGTAGTCTCACCTTGGGTACTACTACAAGAGCGCAAAACATCTACAGCACACTAGCCTGTATCGATAAGCAGCTTGTCTGGCGCAGCCATGCATGGCAAATAGCATCCTCAATACGTTGCAAGAGAGTTAAGCGAAAACCATGACTCATAAAAAATGGTGGTTAGACGCCACCGCAAAACTGTCTGAGCAGGCCCGGCAAGACGCGCAAGCACATCAAAATCAACTGACCAAACCGCAAGGCTCTTTAGGCCATTTAGAAAGCCTTGCTATTGATTTGGCCGCCATGCAGCACGCAGTGAAACCGCAAATACACATGCCCCATATGCTGATTTTTGCAGCAGATCACGGCATCGTTGCGCAAGGCGTATCAGCGTTCCCGCAGTCGGTGACCATTGCCATGCTGGCAAACTTTGTCAATGGTGGCGCCGCAGTTGCTACCCTGTGCAAACAACAAGGCATTGCGCTCTGCGTGATTAATTGCGGCACTGCAAGTGCCTGCGAGCAGCTCGCTCAGATCATTCACAAACCCATCATGGCAGGCACCCATGACTTCTCTCAACACGCCGCGATGAGCAACGCGCAAGCCTTGGCCGCCCTAACCTTGGGTAAAGAACAAGTGGAGCACGTGCATGCCAAAGGTTGTGATTTCTTGATGCTGGGTGAAATGGGTATCGGCAATACATCAGCGGCGAGCTGCTTAAGCGCGCTGTTATTAGAGCATGAGGTCAGCACACTGACCGGCTCAGGCACCGGCCTCGAAGGGGCCGCTTTTACCCATAAGCAAACCATTTTAGACGCCTGTGTGGCGCGTGCCACTCCATTGGTGAGCACGCCCTTGCAAGCATTAGAACAAGTCGGCGGACTCGAAATTGCTGCCATCGCTGGTGCGTATATTCGCGCCAGCCAACTCGCTATCCCCTGCTTTGTCGACGGTTTTATTACTACCGCCGCAGCATTATTAGCGATCAAACTCAATCCTGAGGTGCGTGCCTGGTTACTTTTCTCTCACCACTCTGCCGAGCAAGGTCATAGCGCACTATTAACAGCATTAGATGCAAAACCTTTGCTGCACTTAGGAATGCGCTTAGGTGAAGGCTCCGGTGCGGCCGTCGCCTATGCCACCGTGCAACAGGCCTTAACCATGCACAATAATATGGCCACTTTTTCTGAAGCTGCCGTGGAAAGTAAAGTCCAATGATCACCACCTACATCGATATCATTCGCCATGGCGAACCTGAAGGCGGCCGAGTGTTTCGAGGCCATACTGATCACTGCTTGACGGAACGGGGTATTGAGCAGTTTCAGCAACGCATTAAGCGTTTGGGACATCGCTGGCAGCAGGTGGTCAGCTCGCCCTTGTTGCGCTGTAAGCAATCAGCAGAGTTACTCGCCACAGCGCAAAGCATCCCGATACACATCGAACCTAAACTTGCTGAAATTCATTTTGGTGAATGGGAAAATCAAAGTGTGGATAAAGTCATGGCGAAGGAAAGCATCAGCCAGCTATGGCAAGACCCAATGAACTTTTGCGCCCCGCAGGGCGAACCTACCGCCACCTTGCAACGGCGCACAGTACAGGCTTGGCAAGAGTTATTAGCCGCTTATCCAGGCCAGCGTGTGTTAGTGGTGACCCATGGCGGCGTAATACGTATGCTCGCACAACATTTATTAGAGTTAACCCCCAGTGCAATGACTAAACTCAGTTTACCGTACGCCGCAGTCATGAGTTTTAAAGTACTTGAAGCAGACTATGAAGGTGAGCAGCAACAATGGCTCAGCCTCGTCAGCATGGATGGAGCAGAGTTATGAGCACCTATTACTGGGGATTTTGGTATGCACTTATTTTCTTAAGTCGCGTTCCAGGACCTTATTTAAAGCGTATCGATAAAGACGTACAGCAAGCGGCCATGTGGTTTTACCCCGTTGTCGGCGCAATATTAGGACTGGTCTTAATCACCTTGGTATTTTTATGCTTTCAGTACAATCCGCAAGCGCCGGTCTTGTTAGTCGCAGCCCTGACCTTGGCGCTCTGGGTGTATTTTACCGGAGCGATGCACTTAGACGGCGTCGCCGATACCGCCGATGCGTGGGTGGGTGGTCTAGGCAGTCATGAACGCACCTTAGAGATCATGAAAGACCCGCGAGTCGGTTCGATGGCCGTTGCGGCAATGGCGGTGGTCTTGCTGGTTAAATTTGCCGCCATTAGCGCCTTATTAGAACAAGCCCATAACAACAATGGCTTACTGCTCAGTGGTTTATTATTGATTCCGATGCTCGCCAGAACAGGCATTATCGGCTTAATGGCGACAACCTCATATGTGCGCAAACAAGGCATGGTGAGTAACACACAAAATGCGGCTACGAAAAGCAAAGTGGCGGTCATGAGTATTGTTTGGATGTTGTTAGCAATACCGATACTGCAAGAAAAAACTTTACTGCTGCTTATCGTATGGGCCGTGCTATTGGTGGGTTATCGCCACGCTCTTAATAAACGACTGGGCGGTTATACTGGCGATACATTGGGTGCAGCCGTTGAAATCCAAGAGGCTGTGCTGTTAGCCGCGCTAGTCTTATAAGCGGCTAAATGTGCATGCAATACACACAAGTTCAGCACAAGCCTGTGCTTACACTACCCTGCATTATTGAGCGCTGATTTTATTCCAAGGCATTTTCATTAACACACGGGCTAAACCGCAAAAACCTGTAACACCCGCCATGATCAAACCCACACCGACAACAGCCGATAGCGCATACCAGCCTGAGGCAACTGTACTGCCTAAAATGACCCCTAAGAGAATCATGGATCCCGCACCAATCTGTACCTGACGCTGTAATTCTAAGGGCTGTGATGCATTAGAAACCACGGGGAAACCGGCTTTTTTCCAACCGTCTAAACCGCCTTCTAAAATATACATTTCACAAGAAACACAGTTATCCAATGCTGACGCATTAATCGCCGTACGGTGGCCGGAACGACAATGGAAAATCACCGTATTAGCGCTGTTCTTAGGAATGCCTTGGCGACTCAGTTGCTCCATAGGAATATGCTTGGCCTGGGCAATATGTTCTCGCGCATACTCATCTGCTGCGCGGATATCAACCAAGACAGCACCTTGCGCCAATAACTCTTGCGCCGCCTGCGCGGTTAACACTTTATTTGACATTTAATCACTCTCATAAAAGACACGCTTAGGTGTTTCAGTCGCTCATAGAATCAAGCACCAACAACACCTATAAAGGCGTGCATATTATAACATTATACAAAAATAGTATATATGCAGATAGAGCGACTATTCGCTAAAGCAAACCTCATCGACTCACAACACAACTGAGTAAAATATAGGTTAGGAGAATAATCTCCAACCCATACCCAGTCCTCACCGCGAGCGGCGGGCAAAGCACACAGATACAGCGCCGTATGCCAACCCCTATCGCAAAGATCAAGCAGAGCAGCAAACACTCAATTCATATAAAGTGAGAAGCCTTGCCTCTAATAGGTCAGGTGATAACGCTGGATCAGATACTTTTTAAAATCTTTCACCACTGTCAATGCATCACGCAGCAACTGACGCTCTAAGGCCGTCAAGGTCTTAATATTGATCTCATTGGGCATTTTATCAATTGCAGCAGGATCATCACTGTAGCGCTCAATTTGCTGTTGCAAACGTATCTGCACAAAATAACTCAAGGCTTCAGCCAAATTTTCCGCTAACGCTTTCTGCAAAACACCGCGTTCAACCAAGGCTTCTAAGCGTTTAAACGTATTGGTATCTGACACTTTGTTTTCTAAAGCGATACTGCGCACACCATGCACAATGGGAAAAACCCCAGCCTTCTTAATATCCAATCCAACACTGTCTTTCAAGCGCCCAAAAAACGTCAAAGGTGTATCGAAACGCAATGATGCCTTAGCAAAGTGGGCAAAGAAAATCTCATTGTCCTGAATGCGTCGGAAGAAACTATTCCGCGCCACTTTAAATAATGCGCTATTACCCGCCACTGGCTTGCTATCGCTGGCAATCGCTAAATTCATCGTTGCCTCGCCTTCGAAACTTTGGCTCCAGCGCGTCAACTTTTGCGCCCATTGCTTGGTCGAATTCACCCATTCAGGATTGGATACCATAATATTGCCAGGGCACGGCGGAAAGCCAAAAGAAATCAGTGTCTCACTAAATTTATTCATCACCGCTTGCATTTGTGGCCAATCCAAACCCTCACGATAAATCAAACCATTATCCTGATCTGTTTTCATGATTTGTTCGCCACGACCTTCAGAACCCATCACGATCAAACAGACATGTGGATGCACTTCCAACGGCACAATCAGATCAAACAACTTATTCAAAATACGGCTATTCAGCGCCGCCAACAGCTCCATAACAAAACGGGTTTTCACCCCTGTAGCAATCAACCCCTTAATCAGATCAGGTAAACCAAATGACGCCTCACGCAATTCTGCAATACTTTGTGCACGCTCCACGCGCAAACCAATCACATGCGAATGACTGGAGAAATGGCTGAGTACATCAGTCAGCTCAATGACTCCTAGTAAATTACGCTTACCATCCATCACCACTACTCGCTCAATACGCTGCTGAGTCATGATAATCAGCGCACTAAACAAATAATCATCCGCATTAATACTGATCAAACGGTAACTGGCAATCTGCGCCACATCGGTATCCAGCGACAAATGCTCAAGAATCACCGCATCGAGTAAATCGGTACCGGTCACCATACCGTAGCGGGTACCTTTTTTAGCCAACAAACAATCCGCCTTCTGCTCACGCATCAAGCGCGTCGCCTGCTCAATCGACGTACCCTCTTCAACGATTAGCGGCTTACGAATATTGCTATCAATAATACGCGACAGCATAAACTCAGCCATATCTTGATTGGCTGCTTGCTGCGCTAAAATCTCACGTTTAGCAGTCAAACTTTGCTGAAAATAATCGGCAAACAGCGGATTACTATCAATCAAATCAAGCAAAATTTGGGTGGGAATCAAATGGCAAAGCGTTGCTTCAACAGCAATAAAATCATGAATGGCTTGGCCATTAAAAACCGACCAGCTACCAAAGTACTCACCGGCCTCATAATGCATAAATGCTGTTTGCTGCTGCACCAATTGTTCGCGCGGCTGTGTGCTGCACTCACTTTCGGCCACACGGCCATGCAACAGAACAAACACACCTTGCGGTGGTTGACCCGCAGCAATCAATATATCTAAAGGTTGATATTCTCTGCGCTCAACATGCTCAAGCAACAGCGTCTTCTCACTGTCGTTCAATAAGCTAAAAGGCACATGGTCAACGCTAAACGTGTCTGGCATGAATGCAACTCCTGGCGTGATCCAATCAAAGATTGCTTTAGCCTGCCGTTGAAACTATGAGAACGCTATGCTCATTTAGGTGTAGGACACACCACTGAAAACAACACACTGTCACGCTCTACATTTCTTGGCTGCTTGGATAACACTTGATTCTCATCAGAAACAGCAACGATCTGCGCCTCGGTGCAATTCATAACATAACCCTGATGCGTTACCACATCGATGTACTTCTTCTCGAAACGGTACTCAATAAACTCAACCAAAATTAAGCCATCAAGCTTGCGCTCTTGCAGACTGTTTGTATCAACCACTGTAAAAACTGTGGTCATCGGGTAAAAATACGTCCACGGACGCCAAAAATCTTCGCCCTTATGGCTGGAGGTTACCACAGCGCCTTCTGGCTGGCGGGAGGCTTGATGATCAAACCAGTTGTATTCAAAGTAAATCTGATACCCCAGCATGCCCAAACCAGCAAAGGCAGGAATAATCCACTTGGGTAGTTTTTGTCTAGAGATTGAGCGCAGTAAAAAAGCGATGCCTGCGGCGCCCAAACCTGCACTGAATGTTGCGACTAAATGCCAAATCATACGTATCTCTTCTTGTTAGAAACAAAACGGGCCTCAATCAAGAAGCCCGCTGTGTTACGTGCATCACTAGCTAATGCTAGCGAAGTATTTACTGATCATTAATGATCAACTGCAGCACCGGCACCTTTAGGTGAACGCACACTCTCAACCAAGTCTTGAATGTGTTGTGGTGTTTCAGCAGTGAAGCTGCATACAGTATAAGCAACCACGAAGTTAATTACCGCACCAACCGCACCGAATGACAGAGGTGAAACACCCATGACCCAATGCTCTGGCGTATTAGGCAACATCGCCGTGCTTGCTACGAAGAACCAACCTAAGTAGGTGAAGATATACAGCAAGGTGCAACCAAGACCAGCCATCATGCCGGCAATCGCGCCTTTATCGTTCATTTTCTTAGAGAAGATACCCATCATCAGCGCAGGGAAGATTGACGCACCAGCAATACCGAACGCCAGAGCCACAACCTGTGCAGCAAAGCCTGGAGGATTGAGTCCTAACCAAGTTGCAAACACAATCGCTGCCGCCATAGAGATACGTGCCGCTAACATCTCACCTTTTTCTGAAATATTTGGATTAATGGTTTTCTTAATCAAGTCATGACTGATCGCTGCAGAGATCGCTAGCAACAAACCTGCTGCTGTTGATAACGCCGCCGCAATACCACCGGCTGCAATCAAACCAATCACCCATGAAGGTAAGTTAGCAATTTCAGGGTTCGCCAATACTAAGATGTCATTGTTAACAACTAATTCGTTACCTGCCCAACCACGCGTCTCAGCATCAGCAGCGAATGCAGCATTAGTGTCATCATAGAATTGAATCTGACCATCGTTGTTCTTGTCTTCGTACTTGATCAGGCCTGTGCCTTCCCACGTTTTAACCCACTCAGGACGATCCGCATACTGGATTGAGTTACCCAGGATCTGATCGTAGTCTGCTTTATCAACCACTTTTGATGCTGCGTCTGGATAAACCGTGGTCAGCAAGTTCAAGCGCGCCATAGAAGCAACCGCTGGAGCTGTTAAGTAAAGAAGTGCAATAAACACTAGCGCCCAACCCGCTGACCAACGTGCATCAGCAACCTTAGGTACAGTGAAGAAGCGAATAATTACGTGAGGCAGACCCGCCGTACCGACCATCAAGGATAAGGTGAACAGCACCATATTTAAGTGGCTTGGTACATCAGCAGTGTAGTCACGGAAACCGAGCTCAACCAATACTTCAGTCAGTTTCTGTAACAGTGGCGCGCCTGATTCAGCGTGCGTACCGAACATACCAAACATTGGAATTGGGTTATTGGTTAATTGCAGTGAAATAAACACCGCAGGAATGGTGTAAGCAATAATCAGAACCACATACTGCGCAACCTGCGTGTAAGTGATGCCTTTCATACCACCGAATACCGCGTATAAGAATACGATGGCTGCAGCGATCCAGATACCCGCTTCACTGCTTACTTCTAAGAAGCGAGAGAAAGCTACACCGGCACCGGTCATCTGACCGATCACGTACGTCACAGAAGCAAGAATCAAGCACAGTACCGCCATCAGGCGTGCGCCACGACTGTAGAAACGCTCACCGATGAAGTCAGGTACCGTGAATTTACCGAATTTACGCAAGTATGGCGCAAGCAACATTGCCAAGATTACGTAACCACCGGTCCAACCCATGAGGTAAGCAGAACTGGCGTAACCGGTTGCCGCAATAATACCGGCCATCGAAATAAACGAGGCAGCAGACATCCAGTCAGCAGCTGTTGCCATACCATTGGCAATTGGGTGAACACCACCACCAGCAACGTAGAACTCTTTAGTTGAGCCCGCACGAGCCCAGTACGCAATACCGATGTAGAGGATAAAAGATCCACCCACAAACAGCATATTAATCATAAATTGACTCATGCTGTCTTACTCCTCTAAACCAAATTTTTTATCGAGTCTGTTCATTCTCCAAGCATAGAAGAAGATCAACGCGATAAAAGTAAGAATGGAACCTTGCTGGGCGAACCAGAAGCCTAAATCAGTTCCACCAACCGAAATACCGGACAGTAGGGGTCTTAGCAGAATACCAAAGCCGTATGAAACCAATGCCCACACAAACATAGAGCCTGTGATTAAGCGGAGATTTGCCGACCAATAGGCAGCAGCATTTGTTTTGTCATCTTGCATAATGCTCACCATTGTTGTTATTTGTGAATTGAAGTGCAGCGTGGCAGTGCAAATTTAACAAGCTAGACCCAAGCAATATAACCCCCTGCTTTAGTCTATTCGCCGTTTGTAGACGCCTTTACAAATCCGAAAATAGCCAGTATTTCTATGTTTTTTATAGAACTTAGCCTTTTTTTAAAGAATTTATAAGAAATAAATAAAAACACACTTCCATAAAAATAAACTTCAAGTAGATAAATATTTCTAATTGTGACCAAAAAACACAACTAACAAGAGGCTTATCCAGCAAAAGCAGGTATATAAACCGATTATTGATTAGCGCTTTTAAGTAAAAATCAGGTAAAAAAAACAGACAACCCCGCACAGTCATCTATGCAAAATTGCCTGTTATTCGTCTCGATACAGCCTGACTGAAGGATCAACCGCAAAACGTACGAGCAATTAGTTGACTCGATAGCAATCATCCAGCGTGCTATAGCCCATACCGGCACTTTTACGCACTTTGATTTGCACAGGGATACGTTCTTTCAAAGCGTCCACATGACTGATAATACCGATGGTTTTACCTTCGGCATTGAGATGATCTAAAGCATTGAGCGCCATCTCTAAGGTTTCATTATCCAAAGTACCGAAGCCTTCATCTAAGAATAATGAATCAATCCGAGTTTTTTGACTGACCAATTCAGACAAGGCTAAGGCTAAAGCAAGACTCACCAAGAAACTTTCACCACCGGACAACGTGCGGGTATCACGCTGGATATCCCCTTGCCAGGTGTCGATAACCTCAATTTCCAACTCACCCTGTTCGCGGCGACTGAGCTGGTAACGGTTGTGCAAAACAGACAATTGCTGGTTGGCCAAACCCACCAAATGGTCCAGCGTTAAACCTTGAACAAACTTGCGGTATTTGCTGCCATCAGCAGAACCAATCAAGCTATTGAGCTGCTGCCATTGATCGTACAAAACACGCTGCTGCTCAATACTCACAAGCAAGGTCTGCTGCGTGGTACGGTTCTTAATATCAGTATTTAAAGCATGCTCTAAAGTACCTATTTTGCGGTTTAGCTCGCTTAACTGCTGATCTATTGCCGTACGTTGCTCAGCCAGTTCGGCACTGGAGCGTTCGGTTTTCGGCTGATGACTGAGTTGCTCAATCTGCTCTGTGGTTGCCGTCAATAAGGTCTGCGCAGTTTGCAACTGCGTGTCCAGTTCTTGCTTAAGGGTGTGCAGTTGCTGGGCTTGTTCGGCCGGTAACCATGCACGTAAAAACGCTTGCTCATCAGCAAAAGCACTCTGCGCTAAACGTGCCTGCCACTCGGTGTGCAGGGTTAGATAACTGGCCTGCGCTTGGTTTAAGCGCTCAGTTAAACTTTGCATCTGTCCTTGCAATTGTGACAACTGACTTTCACTGTGCTGTAGCTGTTGTTGGTTTACCGTTAATACATGCGCCAGATCAGCGACCGCTGGACATGGCTGCCCTGTACTCACAGCCAATGTCTGCCAATGCGCTTGTGCTGTCTGCTGCAATTGTTCTGCGCTACGCAACTCACTGTGTAAAGCCTGCACTTGCAGCTTTAAATCATCCAATTGAGCTTTACTTTGTTTCCAGCGTTGAGCGTCTTGCCCACGCTCCTCTAGCCATTGCTGCGGGCTCTCTGGCAAGTTGTAGCCCATCGCTTGCAGTTGCTCACTGAGTTGCTGCTGCTGTTGCTGCAAATCAGTGAACTGTGAGCGGACCCGCTGGGATACATCAGCCTCTTGCTGCGTGCGCTGCGCTAAATTGTTTTGCAAAGCGCTGATCTGCTGCTGTATATCACGCAGTGCGTGTTCGGCATCACGGTACTGCTGCTCGCTGATATTTAAGCTTTCTTGCGCTGCAGTCATCGACGTTATGCGCTGCTGACAATCGGCCATCTGCTGCTTAAAGGCTATCATCGTCTTGTTAAAGTCCTCTTCTGAGAGGCTTTCAGGCAAACCTAAAGCCGCCAAATTGCTGGCCTGTTCAGTCAAAACCTGTTGCAACTCGTGCTCGTCAGCGGCTTGCTGCTTGAGTAAGAAATCATGCTCACTACTCAGTTTAGCCAGACGCTCTTTACAGGCTTGCCCTTGCTCAACGAGCGCTTCTAATTCGGAGCGTTTGGCTACCAGTGCCTGCTCTGTTTGCGAGACATTCAGCGCTTGATAAGCACTAATGGCTGGATGTTCTAAGGAGCCGCACAAAGGACAGGCTTGATCGGCCTGCAATTGTGCACGATAGCTTTCCAAGCCAGCAATGTGCTGCTCTTGCTTAAGCAGTTGTTCTTTATCTTTAACCTGCTCATTTATACTTAGATACTGAGCACGCAGCGTTTCGCGCTGTTGTTCCTGGCCAGTAATGTGCTCAACCAGTTCAGCGCAGCGCTTCGCCCGTTCGCCAATCGCCAGTTGTTTGACCTGCGCATTTTTATAGCCTTGAGCTAAGCCCAGATAGATCGAGTTCTGCCCGTGCAAGGTATTAAGCTGCGCTTGCCAATCGCCGACGCTACGCTGCGCCAGCACTTGCTCCAGCGCTTGCTGTTGATCTTGCCGAGCCTTATGCAAAGGCTTCAGCGCTTCTTCTTGCTGGCCATAAAGACCCTGCTGGCGGGTTAAATCAGCCGTGACTTTTTCTATATCAGCGGCAAGACTGCGCTGCTTAGTCTGATCTTGCGCAATAGCCTGCTGTTGCTTACTAAGGTCCTCAAACTGCTTTTCCCAACGGCTTAGATATTGTTCTAACTGCCCATGCTGCGGCGTTTCCTCACGGGCACTGAGCAGCTGCAGCTCTTGCTCTTGAGCCGCCTGTAATTGAGCATTGATACTATTAACCGAGTGCTGGGCATATTGATAACGCTGCCAAGAGAGCTGCTGCACCTGCTGCAGATTGGCACATTGTTTTTCCTGAGCCGCGGTTAAGCTCTGCTGACTGTGCTGCACATTGAGCATGGAGGCTTGCAAAGCCTTGTAGTCGGCTTGCAGTAACGCTGCTGGCGCATGCTCAGCTAAGCGCAGCAAGTCAGCATGATGGGCGCGCTGCTTGATTTGCGCACTATCCAGCTGCTGCTGTGCTTTAAGCTGATTGGCTTGCGCCTGATCCAAACTACTGCGCCATTGTTGTTGTTGCTGTAATTCATTTTGCTGCTGCTTTAGGGCACTGGCTTGCTGCTCGGTAGCGCTCAGCTGCGCTTGGGTGTCGCTCAGTTCTTCAGCGTTGAGCAGCTGCAAACCCTCAGCACGGCTGCTTAACGTGTCTAATAGATGACGCTGCTCTTTTTGCGTGTCATACACTTGCTTAGAGATTTCACCGTAAATCTCAGTACCAGTAAGCTGCTCTAATAAACCGGCGCGATCATTGGCGTTGGCTTCTAAAAAGGCGGCAAAACCACCCTGCGCCAGCATCATGGATTGGGTAAAGCGCTGGAAATCCAAACCGGTTAAACGCTCTACTTCTTTCGGTTTTTCACTGAGCTTATCGGTAATAATACGGCCGTCGATAAACGCCAGTTCGGTTTTTGCATCCTGCAGCGCACCATCGGCTTTATCACGGGCACGGCGCTGACTCCAAAAGGCGCGATAGCCTTGATCCTTCACAGCAAACTCAACTTCCACCAAACAGTCGCTGGTGTGTCGCGTCATCAGCTCGTTGCTGTTTTTAGAAATGCTACTCATGCGCGGCGTGCGACTGTACAGCGCTAAACAAATCGCATCCAGCAAGGTGGTCTTACCCGCCCCCGTGGGTCCAGTAATGGCAAACAGGCTGCTGCCATTAAACGGCTCTTTAGTGAAATCTATTTTCCACTCGCCCTTTAGTGCGTTGATATTTTTTAAACGAATACTGAGAATTTTCATGCGTCAGCCTCTTGCAGTGACGCCAACACTTGCGCATGTAAACCTTTCAGCACCTCGATCTCGGCATCACTCAGCTCTTCATCGTGCAAACGTTTGGCGAAGACTTCATCAGGCGAGAGCTCAGCCAGTACTTCACCGGAATCACGGGTTAAACCAGCAATTTTATTACCACGCAAGCGACGCACGCGTAAGACCTCCACTGGCAAATCGGCACATAACGCCGCAACTCGCTCATCGAGATCGTTGTAATAATCATCAACTTTGACTTGAATCTCGAGCCAAGCCACCGCCTCAGGATCCAACTGCCCTGCCAGTTCAGCACATTGCTTTTGCAGCTGCGCCAAATTACCAGATAAAGAAATCAGGCGCTGAAAACAGGGGATTTCCAGTACTGCAACGCGCTGCAAACCATTAGCATCTAAATCCACTTGCAGAAGCTCTTTTTGCTGCTTGGACTCATCAAAACTCAAGGCAATCGGTGAACCGCTGTACCGAATGTGTTCAAGACCTGCGACTTTTTGCGGACGATGAATATGTCCGAGGGCCAAATAATCAAAGGCAGGAAACGCATCGGTTGGAAAAGCCGTTAAGCTGCCGACATAAATCTCGCGCACCGATTCAGTCAGACTGACGCCCACCGTGGTTAAATGCCCGGTACCAATAATGGGTACATTGACACCCAACTGCGCACGTTTAGCTTCAGCTTTCGCAAACAACTGCGCGTAGTGTTCAGCAATCGCCCGCTGTAAATCGCTTTGTTTATCTTCAGCACTTTGCCCAGCCTGGCTGCGCTGTACATCACGTGGGCGAATAAAAGGAATCGCACAGACAATGGCGCCGACTTGACCATTGCGCTGCTTAACTACCAACACCTGCTGGCCTAGATTTTCTGCAACGCTAGAGATCACCTGAGTATTCAGTTGTGCCAGTAAGTCCTTGCTTTCATTAAGCATGGCCACCGAATCATGGTTACCGGCAAGAATCAGCAACTGACAGCCAGTGGCCTGCATCTGCACAATAAAGCGGTTGTATTGCTCTCGCGCATAACTGGGCGGCGTACCGGTATCAAAGATATCGCCCGCAATAATTAACGCATCTGCTTGCTGCTCAACTACAGTCTGCACCAGCCAATCACACCAAGCGCGATGTTCAGCTTGTCGGGTTTTACCCATAAAATGCTGGCCAAGATGCCAATCTGAAGTATGTAAAATGCGCATGCGCTTGCGTCCTTTTGCTGTGTATATACGCGACAGAGGTCATAAAAAAGCCCGCGGTTCGCCAAGTCACCTAACAAGGACTCAACAAACAGCGGGCATAGTGTAGACGATTATGCGTCGGCTAAAACCAAGCCAAAGGGTAAACCTGCAGGATCAGGGATATGTCTGGCGATATCTTGCAAAGCGCTCTGCACGGTTTCCTCCACCATCGGATGATAAAAGGGTATTTGCAAGAGGCTATGCGCCGTTTCTTCGCGCTGTATCGCCATAGCTAAGAATTGTGCCACATGCTCAGCCCGCATCCCCAGCATACTGGCACCCAACAGCGTGCCAGTGGTTTTATCGGCATACAGGCGCAATATGCCTTGGTGCTCAGATAACACTTGGCTGCGCCCATTACTTTGCGTCTTGGCCGTACCAATCAATATATCATCTGCTTTAAGCTGATCGAAACGTGCACCGATACTGACAACATCGGGATGGGTAAAGGCTATAGCAAGCGGCGTTTTGCGTTTAAAGGCTACAGGGGTGTCTTGTACCGCGTTATAACCGGCCATCGCGCCTTCATCCGCAGCTTCATGCATCAACGCACGCTGAGCATTACTATCGCCGACAATAAACACCGGGTGCTGGCCCATTTGCATGGTCTGCGGGTCAAACAGCGGCTGACCACGCTGATCCAATGCAAAGCCTGCTGCAGCCAAATTTAGCTGATCGGTGTTGGGACGACGCCCTAATGCAACTAACACCTTGTCCACTTGCACCTGTTGCTCACCGGCTTTCAGTAACACGCCCTGCTCGGCTTGCGCCAGCTCAGCAGGCGCTCCAAGATACAGCTTTATCTCTTTAGCAAACTCGGCCAACGCATATTTGCTCACTTCGGGATCGCTGATACCGCCAACACTGCTGGCCATATCGGCGCCATGCACTGCAACGCCTAAGCGTGACAGCGCTAATCCCATCTCTAAGCCAATCGCGCCTAAACCGAGAATACCGATGGATTTAGGCAACTCATCCATCTCAAAAAAATCATCAGTGGTCATGCAATGTTCAGCAAAAGGCTGCAAGAAACCTGGTAGCACTGGCCGCGAACCGGTAGCAATAATCACCGCTTTGGCTTGGATCTGCTGCTTGCCGTGCGCTTGCTCAACTTCAAGTAACGTTGGCGCTAAAAAACGCGCACGCCCCATGATTAACTGCTCACCTGCGGCACGCTCAGCACCCTTGGCAGCAGCACCGGCGAATTTATCGCGTTGACGGCGCAACTCAGCCCACGCTTGTTGAGTATCAAGCTGCAAGTGCTCAGCACCACTGATGCCGTAGCGTGGAAAATCTTTCTGCACATGCCACGATTCACCAATGTGCAGCGCCACTTTCGATGGCATACAACCCACACGCGCACAGGTGGTACCCAAGGGGCCCGTATCGATCAAAACAAAACTTTTATTAGCTCGACGCACTTCGCGTAGCGCATACAAACCCGCGGTACCTGCACCAATAATTGCGACATCAACATTCATTTGCTCAGACATACTGGCCTCCATTGATTCATCTTGCCTTTACGCTAGCACACATAGGCTATGAATAATCGCCATTAAATATCTTTGCATATAATATCTCCAGCTGCCGCTAGGGAACAGCTGAGGCACTACGGTAGGTCAGGCTTATGAAAAGAACGAACCTAGCAACGACTTAACCTGCATAGACACAGGCGCGACACTCTTAAGTGCCGCACCGATAAACTTAATGCTCTTTGATTTCCGAACGAGGACCATGCAACAAACGGTTTTCACCACCCGCTTGCAGCAAACGCACACTGGTGATCCCCGCCACTTCATGACCTTTATCACTCAGCGTATTGGCAATTTGTTCAATCACCGCAACCACCAGCATACCCAGCAGGCCCTGATTTGTATTTTGTTGCTCTGCAGTCGAGGCAGTCGCTGCTCCCTCCCACAATTTCTCACCCGTTTTTAACGAGACTAAACGCGCTTGCGCGGTTACCCGTGTATCACTGGCAATAATCTTATAGCTGGTACCGTACTCAGTGATTTTCAAATAAACCACAGCATCCGCCGCAAAAATCTCACGCAGCTTCTCTAAAGGAATCGCATGTATATCACTCGGTTCAGTGACCCCATTGTGTTTAAACAAATCATTCACCACCGCCACGGGAAACACGTAATAACCCGACTCAGCCAATGGATAAGTAACTTGCGAAAGAAAACTATAACCCGCATTCACATCCAAGCTGTCATTGAGTGGCGGTAAAACCAAAATAGACAATGGATTCTCCGCCTTAAACTGAGTGTAATCATAAGCCGTTCTTGGTTGAGTGGCACAACCCACTAAAAGCAGCAGCGTGCACACGCCAAGCACACCGATTATGCGTCTCATCAGAACGGTCCTTGTTTCTCAATAAGAAAATTTACAAAGGCCGTCGACTCAGGAAATAATTGTTTTTCCGTCAGCAAATGACCAATGCCCTCTTCATCACGACCCACATTGAAATACAACAAAGCTAAATGTGCATGCATACCAGGCGCTGCACGCGTACCTTTAGCTTGAGCCTTTTCAATGGTTTTTTCGAGCGTAGCAATCTGTGCCTGAACATCATATTTGCTGGGCACAAAATAGCTATAAATGGACGACTGATAACCGTCCCACTCATAAAGAGGCTGCTGCTTTTGAGCGCAGCCAAGCACGCCCAAACTCACCATTAACAATGAAAATAGCGGTTTAATCATTGAATTGCAGGGCTCCAAGCACGGCTATCAATACCATTAACCAAGTGATTCACCGCCTCACGAATCGCTAAATCCAACACCTTGCCATTCAAAGTAGAGTCATAACTTGCCGTACCACCGAAACCGATGATTTCACGATTAGACAGCGCATACTCTCCCGCACCTTGCACGGAATAGACCACCTCAGAGGTGTTTACATTGACAATATTAAGACTCACTTTTGCATAAGCCACTTGCGACTTAGCTCGCCCTAAAATACCAAACAGCTGATGATCACCCACCTCCTTACGACCAAACTCAGTGACATCACCAGTCACCACATAGTTAGCGCCTTTAAGGTTTTGCTGCTTACCTTGAATATTTGCTTCAGCTTGCAGCTCTCCCATATTGCTACGGTCTAATACCGTAAACCGATTGCTTTGCTGTAAATGCGTGAGCAACGTAGTTTTTGCCTGGTTGCCTAAGCGATCAACCCCATCAGAAAAGATGCCACGTTGATAACTTGAACGGTTATCAAACTTACCAACAGAAATAGGTGTTCTAGGTCCTTGGTAATAACGGGTCGCGCTATTAACCGTTGGCGCTTCAATAGTACGTGAAGTTTCAGTTGCACAGCCGGCTAACAATATAATTGAAAGTCCGAAAACTACAGATAATCCTTTTACTCTCATTATTCAAACCTACTTATTCAAGATAAAAGATGGTTTATTACGTCGCCCAATTTAAATCGATTCAGTTTAGCCTAGCCCACAAACTAGACCATCATAAAAGGAGCGTAAGTCACTGGCATTAACAACAACATTAAACAAGAGCAGCACGCTGCCTGACACAATACACATAATCAAAAAGACGGGTTATCCCAACATTTTTAAAGCGCTGCTCTTGCTCAAGAATATCGCGCGACTCCATACACTCAATAATAAAAGTATCACTTAACAACTGCTCAACCTGCTCTGGCGCTACTGCAAAAGGAGGCCCTTTCATTTCAGCTTGCGGGTAATCCAGGGTCATTAGCAAACCTTTGCAGCGCTGTGGCAAATGCGCACTTAAATGTACCGCATAGCAACGACGTAGTTCATCCGGTAAAGCAATCAATGCGGCACGATCATAAAAAGCATCAACAGCAGATAAATCCTCTACCGTTAAAGCAAAAAAATCACCACATAAAATAGTGATTGCGCCAGCCGTATAGCGCTTAAAAACACCTTGCTGAGTGATTGTAGGTAACAGCTGTTGCTCGGCAAAAAAATCTACTACCGCTTTTTCAATCAGCTCAACCCCTAAAACTGAGTAGCCTTGCTCAGCCAGCCAACATAAATCTAGACTTTTCCCACAGAGCGGCACAAAAACACAGTGGCCTTTTGGCACCTGCAAGCACTGCCAGTATTCTTTCAAACCGGGGTTCACTTCTTGGAGGTGAAAACCAATCTGATTACGCTGCCAGCGTGTCTGCCAAAATCCTTCTTCCATATTCTATTCCCACTCATAAAGTCATCGAAACCAAAAATATAGCCGAAAAGTAGAATAACAAGCAAACCACTGCGCACCCAAACAAACATAAAAGTGCGCATGTAAAGTTAACAGCGCCGCAGATATGTGACGTCAATCCCCACAGAGACACTTGCACCGTGAGCCGGCAACACCAATGCTACGACGCTGGATGACTCGCTTAGGGAAGAGCAAATTCAGCGCAGTACAGCATGCGTTATATAAAACCTGCAACAAGCGTATCGCGAAGACATTCGCAACGATCAGGGCTTGCAAATATGGGCAGACCCATAAAGGCTGTGCGGGCGAGCCGTAGACTCAATCTGTCAGCAAAGACCACTGTTTGCTTAAGCGCTTATCCGATACGGCGACTTTGGTTCCCAACTGCTGAGCAAACAGCGAGACACGATATTCTTCCAACATCCAGCGGTACAAGGTTAGCGCCTCGTCGTATTGACCTTCTTGCGTATGTTTGGTTTGACGTTTTTTGAGCTTATCTAAATACCCCGTCAACTCAAGCGTCCACACCCGATCTTGCTGCACTTGGCTAGGTAATTTCTGCAAACGCTGTTCAATCGCCTTAAGATAACGCGGATATTCTTGCAACCACTGCGCTGGCGTATCACGGACAAATCCCGCATACAGCAAACTGGCCAACTGCGCTTTAATATCATTTAAGGCCACGGCCATCGACAAATCAATACGCCCTTTCAGACGCTTTTTAATCTCATGCCAGTGCTGCAAGATCAGCACAACTGTCTTGGCTAAGTGCTCCGCCACAGGCACAAACTCACCACGCTTAGACTCGGCCAGCCTTGCTACTGCCTGCGCATCACGTGGCAATACCGACAAATCCTGCAACATACAACGATCAATGCTAGCCAAAAGAATATCTTCAGTCAGCGCTTCAATCCGTCCCAAATCACGGTACAACAGTGCCAACTCGGTCAGCCCCGGCAAACGACCGCGCAGATACTTGGCCGGCTCCGCCACCTGCTGCAAGAGTAAACGTTGCAGTGCGCGACGGTGTTCTTGATCGGCTTGCTGCTGAGTCGAGAAACGCCCCTCTTGCACTTCACCGGCGTTATCCACCAAAGCTGGATACACCGTCATCGCCATCCCCGCGACTTGATGCGTGCTTTGCGCCTCCACGGTAAAGGTATCAACGGCAACTGTGTGTGCGGCAGTTTTTACATGCTTCAGTTCGGCCAGCGCTTGCTGACTGGCACCAGAGAAACGACTGCGCAACTCGGCTAAATCGCGGCCTTCCCCCAGATATTTACCGGCCGCATCCACCACCTCAATATTCATCTGCAGATGCTCTTCCAATTGTTCAGCCGCCTGCTGCCAGAGCGCTTCACTGACCCGCACCCCGGTCATACGCAACAACTGTTGACCCAGCGCTTCGCTCAGGGAACCCTGCGCAAAAGGCAGCCCTTCTAAAGCCGCACCGACAAAATCAGGTACTGGTACGAAATTCTTGCGCACTGCTTTAGGCAAATTACGCACCAAAGCAATACAGCGCGCCGCCAACACACCCGGTACCAACCACTGCAGCAGCGCTTCAGGCACTTGCGCCAATAAAGGCGCGGGAATCGTCACCGTGACCCCATCCCGTACATGCCTAGGCTCAAAGTGATAACTCAGCGGCAACTCAATACCTTGCCACTCTAGCGTGTCAGGATACTGATTGGCGGTTACTTCACTGGCATCGCGCGCGAGCACATCCGCCTCCGTCATCAGCAACAATTGCGGGTCGCTAACACTGCTGCGCTTGTACCAACGGTCAAAACTGGCCGTTTGATAAATATCCGCAGGGATATGCTGCGCGTAATAACTGAACAACGTTTCCTCATCTGCCAAGATATCGCGGCGACGCGCTTTTGCTTCGAGCTTATCAAGGGTGATCAAGAGTTCACGATTGGCTTGCAAACAATGCGCGCGGCTGAAGATTTCATTGGCCACCAGACCTTCACGAATAAAGGTTTCTCGGCTTAACACTGAGTCAATCGGGCCATAATGCACCGCGCGACGACCAATAATAATCAAACCATATAAGCTGATCTGTTCAAAGGCGACAACTTGACCACGACGCTTTTCCCAATGCGGCTCAAGGTAGCTACGTTTGAGTAGATGCTCCGCCAATTGCTCGACCCATTCCGGCTCAATTTTTGCTACGAGACGGGCAAACAACTTACTGGTTTCAACCAATTCGGCCGCCATCAGCCACTGTGGGCGTTTACGGCCTAAAGTACTGGACGGATGAATAAAAAACCGTCGCTGGCGCGCACCTAAGAAATCATTGTCTTCAGTTTTCTGACCAATCTGACTGAGCAAGCCGGTCAACAAAGCTTTATGCAGTTGTGCATAATCACAGGGTTGTTCATTAAATGGCAGCTGCAATTCACGACAAATCAAGGTCAATTGACGGTGTGCATCACGCCACTCACGCATCCTTAAGTAGTTAAGAAAATGCGTACGACACCAACGGCGCACACCGGCACTGCCCAGCGCCAAGCGCTGCTCTTCAAAACCACGCCAAATATTAATCAGCACAGCAAAGTCAGAGTCAGGGTCTTTCCACTGCGCATGTGCTTGATCAGCCGCTTGTTGTTTATCGGCAGGACGCTCACGTGGGTCTTGGATGGTTAAGGCACTGGCAACAATTAGCATTTCACGCAAACTGCCATGTTCAGCCGCAGCAAGCAGCATCCGCCCAACCCGCGGATCAATCGGCAAGCGCGCCAGCTGTTTACCTAAACCCGTCAGTTTACTGTCGCGATCCACCGCGCTAAGTTCTTGCAATACGTTAAAACCGTCGCTGATGGCTTTGCCTTCTGGCGGCTCAATAAAGGGGAAGTCTGCAATGGCCCCCAGACGCAAATGCAGCATCTGCAAAATCACTGCGGCCAAATTGGTACGCAAAATCTCAGGATCAGTAAATTCTGGACGACCTAAGTAATCGGCTTCGCTATACAGGCGGATACAAATCCCCGCCTCAACCCGACCACAACGGCCTTGGCGCTGATTAGCGCTGGCCCGGGAAATCGCTTCAATGGGCAAACGCTGGATTTTCGCTCGATAGCTGTAACGACTGATCCGTGCGCTACCACTATCAATCACATAGCGAATGCCCGGCACCGTCAGCGAGGTTTCCGCAACGTTAGTGGCCAGTATCACTTTACGCGCTGGGCTGCTTTGAAAAATCTTCTGCTGTTCGCTGGGTGATAAACGCGCATACAACGGCAAAATTTCAGTATGTCTGAGCTGCGCTTTACGCAACACTTCAGCGCACTCACGAATCTCGCGCTCACCGGGCAAGAACACCAAGACATCGCCGGGCAAACGTTTATGGTGGCGCTCATGATCAGCGATCTCTACCAAGCTATTAAGGATGCCCTGATCAACGCTGAGATCCTCTTCAACAGCGTTACCGTCTTCATCCTGAGTGGCCACCAGTGGCCGATACCAAGTGTCCACCGGATAGGTGCGTCCAGAGACTTCAATAATCGGTGCACCATCAAAATGCCTAGAGAAACGCTCCAGATCAATGGTGGCTGAGGTAATAATCACTTTAAGATCTGGGCGGCGCGGTAACAGCTGTTTGATATAGCCCAGCAAGAAGTCGATATTCAGACTGCGTTCATGCGCCTCATCAATAATGATCGTATCGTAACGCTGCAAGAAACGATCACGCCCAGTTTCCGCGAGCAAAATACCATCAGTCATCAACTTAATCAGGGTGCGCTCATGACTCTGATCTTCATAACGCACCTGATAGCCAACCAGTTCGCCCAGTGGCGTGGCTATTTCTTCAGCAATCCGTGCAGCGACACTGCGCGCCGCTAAACGGCGTGGCTGAGTGTGGCCAATCAAGCCGTGGGTGCCGCGCCCCAGCTCTAAACACAACTTTGGTAACTGCGTGGTTTTACCCGAACCCGTTTCACCGGCAATAATTAGCACCTGATGCTTGGCTAAAGCCTGCTTGATATCTTCGCGGCGCTCAGCGATCGGCAAGCTGTCATCGTAATGAATCTGCGGGATACTTAAACGGCGATTAACCACCTTAGTACAGGACTTATCCAGATCCTGCTGCCACTGCGCTAACGGCTCTTGCTGATCAGCTTTTTTCAGCAACGCCGAAAGTCGCTGACGCAAGCGATGCTGGTCGGCGCTCATGGCCTGCTTGATTTGTGCGTGTAATGCTTGCGAGGTGTTTGGATTGGTCATTAACTACTAATAAACTTTAAATACAGAGCCGTGCATTGTCGCAGATTCATCCGTATTTTGCTGCCTCATTGCCATTTACAGAACGCACTTGGCGCATTTTAAATTGTATACTCGAGGCATATTCCTTTTCCCGCAGCGTCTGTTCAAGCTGCATTGTTCTGAGGACCTGATTCTATGCTTATGGTTATTTCGCCAGCCAAAACACTGGATTACACCAGCCCGTTAGCAACTCAAGAATACAGCTTGCCATGCTACCTTGAGCAATCCAGCCAACTGATTGAGGTGTTACGCAAACTCTCGCCCAATAAACTGGCAGAGTTGATGAAGCTCTCCGACAAATTAGCCGGCCTTAATGTGGCGCGCTTTACCGAATGGCAGCCTGACTTCACCGTAGAGAATGCCAAACAAGCAATATTAGCCTTTCGTGGCGACGTCTATACCGGTTTAGATGCTGACAGTTTAAGCGCAGACGAGTTTGAGTATGCACAACAGCACTTGCGCATACTTTCAGGATTGTACGGTGTGTTACGCCCGCTGGATTTAATGCAACCCTACCGTTTGGAAATGGGCACTAAACTGGAGAACCCTGTTGGGCAGAATCTTTATGAGTTTTGGGGTGAACGCATTACTGAGTCGCTCAATCAAAGCTTAGCCGAACAGAACTCTAACGTACTGCTCAACCTTGCTTCTAATGAGTACTTTAAAGCTGTCAAACCTAAACAGCTGAGCGCAACATTGATCAACGTTGACTTTAAAGACCTAAAAAACGGCCAGTATAAAATCATCAGTTTTTATGCGAAAAAAGCGCGCGGAATGATGGCGCGTTACGTGATTAAGAATAAAGTCGATTCAGTTGCAGATTTGAAGCATTTCTCAGAGCAAGGCTATTACTTCAGCGATGAACAATCCAAACCCAATCATTTAGTGTTTTTGCGCGATCAAGCGGAGGATTAACCAATGTTCCCTCCTGCGTTGATTCCGCTCACATGGCTAGTCTTGCTACTGCGCTACCCGAAGCGCACCTTAGCGATCGGATTACCCTTGCTCGTTGTGCTAGCGAGCATTGCCGGCTGGCTCATTCTTGACCAGCGCAGCAATCAACGGCAGCTTGATCACTTAGACATACAGATCAGTTATGCGCCGGAGCAGTGCACGCCAGACGCCCCCTTGCGTGTGCAGTTACGTAACAGCACTGATCAGTCACTGATCGACTTACAGTGGCGTATTGCTGCCTACCGTCCCGGTGAAAATATCAACCTGGTAGAAACGTTATTTACTGAGGCGCGTTACAGCAGTTCAAGCCCCTTAGCACCTAACGCTGAGTGGCATACTTGCTTGCCCTTGCCAAGTTTACGTGCAGGTTATCGCGCGAGCACAGTCGAGTTTCGCATTGAGCGCCGCCAAGGTCATTTTGTTCGATAAATAGAACATCGGCTGCACTTAACTGTGGCAGAGTGCCGCCCTCTTAGTTACTATCGGTGACACTTGAGTTTTGAGTGGCACCATGTACATTTATCGTTTAGTCCTCATTTTAGTTGTTGGCATTTACTTGTTTTCGCCTGCCATTATGGAATGGTGGACAGCTGCCGGTAGTGTTTGGTATCGCCCGTATTTATTGTGGCTGATTCTGATCGTGGTTACTTTTATTTTGCAGAGCCAACAAGATGCCGACGAGCTTTAGCCTGAGCCAGCTGATTTTAATCAGCACTACCTATTTATTGACACTGTTTGGCGTAGCCTGGGCGACAGAGAAAGGCTGGGTACCACGCTGGATTGTGCGTCATCCACTCACTTATATATTGTCATTAGGTGTCTACGCCAGCGCTTGGGCATTTTTTGGTTCAGTGGGCTTGGCCTATCAATACGGCTATGGTTTTCTAGCGATTTATTTAGGTTTATCGGGCGCTTTTTTATTGGCGCCGGTTCTGCTTTATCCTATTTTACACCTCACTCGCACCCATCAATTGTCGTCCTTAGCCGATTTATTTGCTTTTCGCTTTCGCAGCAGTTGGGTTGGTGCAATCACCACCATTGGCATGCTATTAGGTGCCCTGCCCTTACTCGCACTGCAAATTCAAGCGGTAGCTGACACCATTGGTATCCTCACCCGTGAGCCGATTCAAGACCGCGTGGCTTTAGCCTTTTGTATTTTAATCACCTTGTTCTCAATTTTATTCGGTGCGCGACATGTGGCCACTCGAGAAAAACATGAGGGTTTGGTCTTTGCGATTGCCTTTGAATCCTTGGTCAAACTGATTGCTTTATTAGCGATTGGCGCTTATGCACTGTTTGTGGTCTTTAACGGACCCGGTGACTTAGATATTTGGCTTGCGCAGAATAAAGACATCCTCAGCGATCTGCAGATTCCCTTACAAGAAGGCCCATGGCGCACCTTGTTGTTACTGTTTTTTGCCTCCGCCGTAGTGATGCCGCACATGTATCACATGATTTTCACTGAAAACCTCAATCCACGCTCGATGGTCAGTGCAAGCTGGGGAGTTCCGCTATTTTTACTGCTAATGAGTTTGCCAATCTTACCCATTTTATGGGCAGGCTTAAAACTTGGCGCCCCCACTTCGCCTGAGTATTACACCCTTGGTATAGGCTTAGCCGTTAACAACGAACGCTTAACGTTACTGGCGTATATGGGCGGTTTATCCGCCGCCAGCGGGGTGATTATCGTACTCACCTTGGCATTGTCTGGAATGGTGCTCAATCACCTCGTGCTACCGCTGTATCAACCGCCGGCTGAGGGTAATATTTACCGCTGGTTAAAGTGGACAAGACGCCTACTGATTTGCGCCATTATTCTGGCCGGTTACGGTTTTTATTTGTTATTGCGCTCAGAGCAAGATCTATCCAATCTGGGCTTAGTCGCCTTTGTCGCAACCTTGCAATTTTTACCCGGCTTACTCTCGGTTCTTTATTGGCCGACCGCCAATCGCTATGGTTTTATTAGCGGCGCGCTGATGGGTATGCTGACCTGGAGTATCGGCATGCTGTTGCCGATGTTCAGCAATATTCAAGAGTTTTCTTTACCTTTTGTCGATTACAGCTACCTCTTGGATGATCGCAGCTGGCACTTTTCTGCGATTGCCGCCTTAGGCATTAACTGCATTACTTTCATTTTAGTCTCATTGTTCACTCGGACCAGCAGTGAAGAACAGCGAGCGGCACAGGCCTGTGTGGTCAATAATGTACGTCGTCCTGAGCGGCGGGAACTGTTAGCCCGCTCACCACAACAATTTTCCGCTGAACTGGCAAAGCCTTTAGGTGCCGTCACCGCACAGCGCGAAGTTGAACAAGCGCTGAAAGACTTACAGTTTCCTTTTGATGAGCGTCGTCCCTTTGCTTTACGGCGTTTACGTGACCGCATTGAAGCCAATTTGTCCGGCCTGTTAGGCCCAAGCGTTGCGCAAGATCTAGTCAGCAGCTTTCTGCCTTATAAAGCCGGCAGCGAAACCTATATCACCGAGGACATTCACTTTATCGAAAGCCGTCTAGAGGATTACCGTTCGCGCCTAACCGGGCTGGCAGCTGAGCTGGATGCCCTGCGCCGCTATCACCGACAAACGTTGCAAGACTTGCCCATGGGTGTTTGCTCGCTCGCAAAAGACAATGAAATCCTCATGTGGAACCGTGCCCTCGAAGACCTTACTGGAATTACCGCTTCACGCGTAGTCGGCTCACGACTGGAGAGTATCGATGCGCCTTGGGGGGACTTATTGGTTGATTTTGCTCAAGGCACACCATCTCATCAGCATAAGCATGCGTTGCAAGGCGTCTATGAATCACGCTGGCTCAATCTGCATAAAGCGGCGATTGATGAACCCTTAGCCCCCGGTAACAGCGGCTTAGTGCTTCTGGTGGAAGATGCCACGCAAACCCGCTTACTCGAAGATAAACTGGTGCACTCTGAGCGCTTAGCGTCGATCGGGCGCTTGGCCGCAGGGGTCGCACATGAAATTGGTAACCCGATCACAGGGATTGCTTGCTTAGCGCAAAACCTTCGCGAGGAACGCGCCGAAGATAACGAAATCATTGAAATGAGCAACCAAATCATTGAACAAACCAAGCGTGTATCGCGCATTGTCCAATCATTAATGAGTTTCTCGCATTCGGGTTCACAACAACAGGAAAGTCATGAACCCGTCAGCCTATTCGATAGCAGCGCTGAAGCCATGCACTTGCTCAGTCTCAACAAACTCAGTAAGACGGTAAACTTCTTTAACTTATGTAACCCACAACATTTAGTCCTTGGCGATGCACAGCGGCTCGCACAGATACTGATCAACTTATTATCCAATGCCCGTGATGCCAGCCCTGAGCACGGACATATTTATATCCGCACAACCGCCAGCCTTTCTCATGTAGAGTTATCGATTGAAGATCAAGGCAGTGGTATCAGTAAAGCCCATTTAGAACACTTATTCGAGCCTTTCTTCACCACCAAAGACCCCGGCCAAGGTACCGGGCTGGGACTGGCGCTGGTGTACTCGATGATTGAAGAACACCACGGGGAGATTCATGTGGAGAGCCCCTGCGACACCGAGAATCAGCGCGGCACACGTTTCCGTATTGTTTTGCCACGCCATGTCCCAACCTCCAGCCCAATAGTGAATGGTCAGCTATGAACCCTATAGTTATGGCTTATCAACTCATTCTGTTTGTTTAGAGAGAGTGTTAATGCATCATATTTTGATTGTTGAAGATGAACCGATTATTCGCTCTGCATTGCGCCGTTTACTCGAGCGTCATCAGTATCAAGTCAGCGAAGCAGGATCAGTGCAAGAAGCACAAGAGCGCCACAACATTCATTCTTTTGATTTAATCATCAGCGACTTGCGTTTGCCTGGTGCGCCAGGTACAGAAATGATTAAGTTGGCCGATCCTAAACCGGTGCTGATCATGACCAGTTACGCCAGTTTGCGTTCAGCGGTTGATTCAATGCGCTTGGGAGCCATCGACTATATTGCCAAGCCTTTTGATCATGATGAGATGCTGCAAACCGTCGCGCGTATTATTCATGACCACCAGCTGCATGCAGAACAAGACGAAACGTCGGCAGACCTGTCCACGACTGCAGACCTAGATGAACAGATCGATAATTCTGACATCGGTATTATTGGTAGCAGCGTAGCAATGCGCGCGCTCTACAGTAAAATCCGCAAAGTCGCGCCAACCGATTCAAACGTATTGATTCAAGGTGAATCAGGCACGGGCAAAGAACTGGTCGCACGTGCTCTGCACAATTTATCGAAACGCGCCAAAGCACCGATGATTTCGGTGAACTGTGCAGCCATTCCAGAAACACTGATTGAGTCGGAACTCTTTGGTCATGAGAAAGGTGCCTTTACCGGCGCTGTTTCTGCCCGCACGGGTTTAGTCGAGGCAGCCGATGGTGGCACTTTATTTCTAGATGAAATTGGTGAGCTGCCCTTAGAAGCCCAAGCGCGTTTATTGCGTGTTTTACAAGAAGGCGAAATCCGTCGTGTCGGTTCCGTACAATCGCAAAAAGTCGATGTACGCCTGATTGCAGCCACCCACCGCGACTTAAAAACTCTCGCAAAAACCGGCGGCTTTCGTGAAGACTTATATTACCGTTTGCATGTCATTGCCCTGCATTTACCAGCCTTGCGCGATCGTGAAAACGATGTATTAGAAATTGCTGAAATCCTCCTCGAGCGCCAGCGCATGCGTATGGATAAAGAGCCTATGGACTTTACTGAGCAAGCGAAAAGAGCCCTGCATCAGTACAGTTGGCCAGGTAACGTACGAGAGCTTGAAAACGCACTGGAACGCGCAGTGATTCTCTGTGAGGGCACCCAAGTCACTACCGAGCTGATGGGCATTGATGTGGACTTAGATGCTGAAGAAAACGCTAACGCGTTATCCAGCACAGACTTAGCTGCATCCCTAAAGGCGACTAGCAATGAGTCTGAGCCTGAGCCAGGCGCAAATGATTTGTCTTTAGAAGATTACTTCCAACGCTTTGTACTTGAGCACCAAGATCATATGACCGAAACTGATTTGGCGAGTAAACTGGGCATCAGCCGCAAATGCTTATGGGAAAGACGCCAACGTTTCGGCATCCCACGGCGCAAAAGTCCTAGCACACCATCATAAAACAATGCTGGCATAGCAGGGAGTGCCCATGAATCGTATTCTGCAAGATATATCCATTATGCTACGCGCCAATCTCTGGTTGGTGCCTGTTTTGGCCGCACTGGTCGCGGCATTGTTTTACTTTGTTGCGCCGCCGCCGCCGATGCATGCCACCATGAGCACCGGCAGTGCAGGCGGAGGCTATGCACAATTTGCCGAAAAGTTACGCCTTGAGCTGGCTAAAGAGGGCTTTGAACTGACCCTGATTAACAGTAAAGGCTCACGAGACAATACCGAGCGTTTACTCGACGATGACAGCGGCGTGCAACTTGCGCTGTTGCAAAGCGGTCAAGAACTTGAACTCGATGCGCTGCAACGCCAACAACTGATCAGCCTCGGTGCTGTATTTCAAGAACCTTTATGGCTGTTTGCGCGCAAAGACCTGCCCATTCAAACACTCAATGATTTAGTCAGCTTACGTACTGCCATAGGCTCGGCTAACGGCGGTACTCGCATGATGGTTGATCCCATGCTTGCGGCCAATCAAATTGATCAGCAAAACTTACCCGAGATATGGCAGGCCTACAGCGGTAAAAAAGCCCTTGCTGGCCTGCTTGCCGACGAGTTGGATGCAGCATTCTTTTTAGGCCCAGCGGAAAGTGCAGTGGTGCAAGCGGCCGCCAGTCACAATGAACTGCAGTTAGTCAGTTTTGATCAAGCCGCGGCTTACCGTGCTCGTCTGCCGTTCATCACTGAAATCAAAGTGGGTCAAGGCTTACTTAACTTAGCGACCAATCAGCCTCAGCAAGACACCACAACGATCAGCCCGGTAGCCATGCTGATGGCCAATGAATCCTTTCACCCTGCTCTGACGGCACTTATTTTAGCGGCAGCACAAGAGGTCATGAAATCCGGCACCCTGATTGATAAACCCAACACATGGCCAAAAAATTTACCCAATGATTTTACCCCGCTCACCGAAGCAGAATACTTTCACAACAAAGGTTTACCGCTGTTGCAACGCTATCTTCCATTTAGAATTGCTTCACTGGCCGACCGTTATATTATTTTAGTCATCCCTTTATTAGTACTGCTGTTTCCTCTATTTAAAATAGCGGGCCCAGTCTATCGCTGGCGCATTCGAGCGCGAATCTACCGTTGGTATAAATACCTAAGAGACATTGATCGACAGCTCTCTAATAACACCTTACCTGTACATGTCGATAAGGAAATCGAGCGTCTGACGGTGATGCAAGATGAGTTAGCTAAAGTTGAAGTACCCTTGTCATATACCCATGAACTGTACCAACTGCACCTGCATGTTCGTTATGTTTTACAGCGTTTAGAGCGTCTTAAAGCACAAGACAACAGCAGTACATAATTTCATACCACACCTGACTGCTACGATTTTACTGTGTGCGTTGTATGCAGTGATTCGTAGCATTTTCACTGTAAAGGTTATAAGCGCATGTCGATTCATCATTGTATTGTTCATTTTATTAATAAAAAACCAGATGACAGCCCTGCCGTGCTGCGCACACGCAGTGAAAGCCTGCCGCAAGACAGTGCTTTAGAACACTTATTGGCCGATATCAATGACAGCTATAACAGCAAACCCAGCAAAGCTTGGGGGCTTTTCCAAACAGATAACAGCGCATTTCCACTGCATGGCTGGCTGGCTGACTATCTTGCGGAGAAACTCGATTTCACCCCATTCACCTTACGCGCCGTTGAGCATTTAAAAAAACATCTGGATGAGGCCAAGATCAGCTTAGCTGGTCACGTTTTATTTGCGCACTACCAACAAGGCATGACCGACTATCTGATCATTGCCGTCCTGCAACACAGCGAAGGGATGGTCATTACAGAGGGACTGGGAATTAATTCTGCACAGCACCTCGATCTGAACCAGATGCACCTCGCCACACGAATCAATCTGTCTGAATGGCAAAACAACAGCCAGTCCAAACAATATATTTCCTTTATCAAAGGCAAAAACGGTAAAAAAGTCATTGATGGTTTCCGCGATTTTTTAGGCTGCCAAGAAGGCGTTGACGGCCCCAGCGAAACCCGCACCCTGCTAAAAGCCTTCAGTGATTTTGTTGAAAGCGAAGATTTACCTGAAGAACAAGCCCGCGAGAAAACCACCAGCCTGATCACTTACGCGAATAACCAAACACGCCGCGGTGAAGTTGTCAGCATTGAAGGTTTGTCGGAAGTCCTCGATGAAGACAACCCAAAGGCCTTTTACAACCATATTCGCAATAAAGACTATGGTTTATCACCTGAAATTCCAGCCGACAAACGCACCTTAAATGCCTTCCATCGCTTTACTGGACGCGCCGAGGGCATCTCAATTAGTTTTGAGTCACACCTGCTTGGCTCTAAAGTCGAATACGATGAAACCCGCGATATGTTGATCATTCGTCAACTGCCAACACAGCTTAAAGATCAACTCAAACGAAACAAGGACTAATATGCGTCTGCCTGATGCTGTCTTACAGCAATGCCACTATCGCAGCGATACGGCTTTAACCCTTGACCCAGCTCGCCACTTCGATTTATGCATGCATACAGTCAATGCACGCTTGAAAGACTTGCGTAAATGGCTGGACCATCAGCAACAATTACTTTGGGCCAATAATGGTCCAGCTGTTTTGGTGTGGTTACAAGGCCCTGATTGCTCAGGTAAAGATGGCGCGATTCGCAACAGTTTGCGCGGTCTTAACCCACAAGGCATTCGAGTCAGTGACTTTCAAAAACCCTCTGAAGAGCAACGTCATAAAAACTTTTTAGAGCGCTATCGTGCGCAAGTACCCAGCCCTGGGATGATTGGTGTGTTTAATCGCACCCCTTACGAAGGCTTAGTCAGTGATTTAGCGGATGGTTACATCGATAGTGATCAAGCCTCTGGGCGTTTACAACAGCTCTTGGAATTTGAAGCGCAACTGGCAGAACGCGATGTTCACCTGGTTAAAGTCTATTTACATATTTCTAAAAGCGAGCAGAAAAGCCGCTTACAACAGCGCTTTATCAACCCAGAAAAACATTGGAAAATTTCTGCTGCCGACTTAACTGGGCACCAGAACTTTGAGGCCATTCAAAACAATTGGAGCCAAGCCTTTGCCCAAAGCAGCACCCTCTCACATCCATGGCATATTTTTCCGTCTAATCACAAAGGGCTGCGTAATTTTTTACTTTGCAGCTTAATCGCACAACAACTTGAGGCACTGGATTTACAATGGCCGCAACCCATACTGCCCTTTGCTTTAGAGGATCTGGACTGAACATGCGCAAACCCAGCCCTGCGCCACAACACTCTGCAGTCACACCCACTAAGCGGATCAAACAGTTGTGTTGCATGCTTGCATGTCTGTTTTATGCTTGCGCAAGTCCTGCTCAAGAGCAAGCCAGTCCCGAGCAATTGCGCTTTGTCACCACCAATGCTGAGTTCACCCTATTGCATGAAATGGGTCATTTACTGATCCATGAGCTCAAATTACCCGTCCTCGGCCGCGAGGAAGATGCCGCTGATCAACTGGGGTTTATTGGTTTATTTCTGATTCATAATCGCCAGCAGACGCCGGATTTTCCAATGCGTTTATTAGACGTTGCTGATTATTGGCGACTGGAATGGCAAAGTGTAAAAAATTCTACAGAACAAATTCAGGCTTGGGACAGTCACGCGCTAGATGAGCAGCGTTTTTATAATATCGCCTGTTTAGCCTACGGCAGTGACCCTAAAAATCTGGAATGGATTATCGAAATGACTGGCTTGCCGGAAGAACGTGCTTTTTATTGTCAAGATGAGTATGAACAAGCCAAATATGCCGCTTTATGGTTTCGTGAGCACTTTAAACGCACCGCAAATCAGCCCATTCAACACCGTATTCAAGTCATCTATGAACCACCACCCTACCATTTAGAGGGCGGTAATGATTTGTTAGAGAAAGTAAAAGCCAGTGGCGAGTTAGAAGCCGTCGCCGAACGTGCCAGTACATTCTTTGCACTGCCGCGCGACCTGACTTTACGCATCGCCTCGTGCGGCGCGCCAGACAGTTGGTACAACACCAATAGCGGTGAATTAACCCTCTGTTATGAACGCATTGCCTATTTCAGAAAACTGGCGCGCCAACTGCCCCGCCTGAACCCCCATACTGACTGACAATCACCCACCATAGCGCTTATGCCTAAGACTAATCACCGACTGAATAGCGACCAAAGTGTGATGGCATTTTGCTTGCAACCATGACGCAATAAGGCACAGTAATTCAACAATAAAAAATAACAATTATAACGATTGTTTACCTGTCCAAATAAGGTCCCTATGCGCTCATGACTTCTAACCCATACCGTGTTTTAGGCTTACAGATTGGCAGTGTTGCTGCCCTTGCAATTTTATGGTGGCTGAGTGCGCCATTATGGGCCAGCGCCATTTTATTTGTACCTATTGTGCTTTTGCCACTCATGCAACACCCCGCTCAAACGTCAGACATGACGCATAGCACAGATAAAACCACTGAGTTGGCCCGCCACTTATCCCATGCGACCACCGCCAGCGCCTTGACGGCGGCGGGTGTCAGTCATGCGGCGCAGCAACTCAAACAAAAACTGATTTCTTTAGTCAACTCAGCAGAGCGTATTGAACGTAGCGCTGGACAAATGATCAACACTGAAGAAGCCACCGCGCAACTCAGTGAGCAAAGCCTCAGCGCAGCCAGCGCGGTACGCCGTAACAGTCAAGAGGGACAAGCCGGCTTAGCAAGCGCCACTTTTAGTATGCAAGCGCTGGAGCAACAGGCAAATAACAGTCGCACCTTGATTGATAATCTGAGCCAACGCAGCCGAGAAATCCAACAAGTGGCCTCAGTGATTCAAGGCATTGCCAGCCAAACCAACTTGCTCGCTCTAAATGCTGCAATTGAAGCCGCGCGCGCAGGAGAATATGGTCGTGGTTTTGCCGTAGTCGCCGATGAAGTGCGTGGCTTAGCCAGCCGTACTGCAGCCGCTACAGAAGAAGTAGAACGTATGGTGCAAGAAATTCAACAGCACACCAATGACGTTGCCGCGCAGCAGCACAAGCTGATTGAAGACCTCAATAACAGCGTGCAACGGGTAGAAAACGCCGGCAGTCAACTGACTGATATTACCGAACTGGCGATCAATGTAGAGCAACAGATGCAAACGATTGCCAGCGGTACCCAAAGCAACCGCCTGCAACTTGATGAGTTATTCAAAGAAGTCGCACAAGTTCGCCAAGACTTGGCAGACAGCGATCAACAAACCGCACAACTCAGCCAATCTGCACTGTTACTCGAAAGCCAAACAGAAGGGATCAGCGAAAAACTCTCTGAGGTGAGCTTGTCAGACTATCATCAGCAAATTTATCAACTCGCCCAAGATGCAGCGCAACACATCAGCCTGCAATTTGAAAAAGACATTGCGTCAGATCGTATCAGCCAATCGGCATTATTTGATCGCAACTACCAAGAGATTAGCGATACCCATCCAAAAAAATACAGCACCGCTTTTGATACATACACCGATCAAGTGTTAAACGCGATTCAAGAGCCCATTCTCAAACAGAATAGCAACACTGTGTTTGCAGTTGCCTGCACAGCACAAGGCTATATTCCAACCCATAACGTCATCTACACCCAACCGCTCACTGGCGATTATGCGCATGATTACTTACACAACCGCACCAAACGCATTTTTAATGATCGAGTCGGTGTACGTTGTGGCAATCACCAACAACCGTTACTCCTACAGACCTACATCCGCGAAACGGGCGAGCATATGCACGATATTTCTGTACCCATTTATGTGCATGGCAAGCACTGGGGTGGTTTTAGAATCGGCTATCGTCCGGAAACTGCAGCCTCAACAGATTAATCATTTAGCGAACAGGCTCAGCTCGATCTGCTCGCCTGTTTATACAGCGAAGCGCTGCACTGGGTCAGCGTCAGCGCCCTCTAGCAACTGATACAACCAGGTAAAGCCTTGTTCCCAGCGATGATGTCCTGATTGCACATTAATATGCCCTGCATTGGCTAAAATCACCCGTTCACTGCCCCACTGCTGAGCAAACTGCAACACACGTTGCGCCGCAGCCGCAGGGTCATTACTGGAGCCCACTAATAGACTAGGGAACGGCAAAGGTCGGATGGGCATCGGTGCAAAATTACGCAAGGCGACTGGACAATCTAAGCGCTCAACATCGGCAGGTGCCACCAGCAACGTAGCACGCACCCGCGCCAATAAAGCAGCCGATGCTTGCGCGGCCCAATGCGCGACTGTCACACAGCCTAAACTATGCGCAATCAAGACCACCGGGCGCCGATCTGCAGCAATCTGGCGTTCAAGTTGCGCGATCCATGCGTGCCGCTCAGGTAACAACCAATCCTCTTGTTCGACACGTACACACTCCGGCAGAACCTGTTGCCAGTATGACTGCCAATGTTCGGCAGACGACCCTTGCCAACCCGGCACGATTAAATAACGCACATCAGTTTCATTGCGCATCGGCGCGCTCCTTATTCGTTTAGCGCGACTGCACCGCTTATGCTCTGTCGCACAGTCTTGCGATTTAGCCTATTCATAGTTCAGCAAGGGATCAGTAAGGCGCGCGAATACAACACCCCAACTGCCGCCTCCTTGCACGTAAAAACAGATCAAAGCTTCATGTGAGTTTTGTTTGAAATCCGCTGTGCTATCTCGCCTCATTGAACACGTATGGCTATAGCCTCAGTCATAAGGTCAGCGGCAATCACTATGCTACAACTCAAAAAGACATTAAAAGAATATAAAATCATTTATCAATAACCAAAACGAATAACAAGAAAAATCCATTCTAATTCAATTAAAGAATAAGAGAATCACAAAACAGTATTTTAAAGAATAAGAAACAACGCCTATGATAAGCATCCAAACGCGAACACTAGACAGCGTACTGACATAAGGAACGCATCATGCACCGCTCTACATCAAGTAAAGCTAAGCGCTCTCTGCTTGAACCAGCACTGACATGCTGTTGGCGAATGTGCGCGTCCTTTGTGTGAAAGTTTTAGTGAATGAATTATTTAGGAAGCACAGCATGTCAATTCATCGTCGCCGTTTAAGCCTTTTTGCAAGTTTACTATTCGCCACTGTCACCGCCACTGTCACCGCCGCTGCTCAGGCGCAAACGTTATTAAATGTCTCTTATGATCCGACCCGCGAGTTTTACGGTGATTTTAACCGTGCTTTTAATCAGCACTGGCAAGCGCAAGGCCACGACACCGTACAAATACAGCAATCCCATGGTGGTTCAGGCAAACAAGCTCGCTCGGTATCTGAAGGCTTACGTGCTGACGTCGTGACGCTGGCCTTAGCCGGCGACATTGATCAATTACATACGTCTGGCAAATGGCTCGCCAAAGACTGGCAACAACGTTTGCCACACAGCAGTACACCGTACACTTCGACCATCGTTTTTTTAGTGCGCAAAGGCAATCCTAAACAGATTCAAGACTGGAATGATTTGGTTAAACCTGGAATAAGTGTGATTACGCCCAACCCAAAAATCTCCGGCGGCGCACGCTGGAACTTTTTAGCCGCATGGGCCTATGCAAAACAAGCCTTCGGCAGCGATCAACTCGCCCAGGCGTTTGTACAACGTCTGTTTGCCAATGTGCCAGTCTTAGATAGCGGCGCACGCGCAGCCACCAATACTTTTACTAACAATGGCATAGGTGATGTGCTACTGGCTTGGGAAAATGAAGCCTACTTATCCCTACAAGAGCATGGCACTGATGTTTTTGAAATCATCACCCCATCGCTCTCTATTTTAGCTGAACCGTCGGTTGCAGTGGTTGATCGCAATGTTGACCGTAAAGGCACACGTGCCATCGCCGAAGCCTACCTTGAATACTTGTACAGCGACGTTGGTCAACGCATTGCCGCACAACACTTTTATCGCCCACGCAATCCAACCATCGCTAAAGAGTTTGCCGCACAATTTGCACCGCTAAAGCAGGTCACCATTGATGCGTTTTTCGGTGGCTGGCAGCAAGCACAAACGCAGTTCTTTAGTGACGGCGGGGTCTTCGACCAGATTTACCAAGAACAGTAATTTTATCCAAGCCACCACAGCCACTGTACTGCAAGGGGCTGTTTTTTAAACAAGCACAAGGCAAGTCACTATGTTACGACGCTCATCACCCGTCATCCCAGGCTTTGGACTGACCCTCGGCTACACCTTGGTGTACCTCAGTTTATTGGTATTTCTACCCCTGGCCGGTATGTTTATTTATGCCGCCCAACTGACTTGGTCAGAGTTTTATACAATCGTTAGCGCCCCACGTGTTCTGGCTGCCTTGAAGCTCAGTTTTACTACCGCCTTTATCGCTGCGCTACTCAATGGTGTGATCGGCACCCTATTTGCTTGGGTGCTGGTGCGTTACCGCTTCCCCGGTCGCAAAATAATTGATGCGATGATCGATCTGCCCTTCGCCTTACCTACCGCAGTCGCCGGGATTGCCTTGACTGCGTTGTATGCACCCAATGGTTTTGTCGGTCGTTTTGCTGCAGACCTCGGCATCAGCATTGCTTACACACCCTTTGGCATCACGTTAGCCCTCACTTTTGTCACTTTGCCATTTGTGGTGCGTACCATTCAGCCGGTACTGGCTGATATTCCGCGCGAATTGGAAGAGGCTGCCACTTGTTTAGGCGCACGCCCCTTACAGGTGTTTCGTTATGTGCTACTGCCAGCATTATTACCGGCATGGCTGACCGGTTTTGCCTTAGCCTTTGCTCGCGGAGTGGGCGAGTATGGTTCAGTCATTTTTATCGCTGGCAACATGCCCGGTAAAACAGAAATCCTACCGTTATTAATCATGGTCAAGCTCGATCAATACGACTACGTCGGCGCCACTGCCATTGGCGTGATGATGCTGGTTGTATCTTTTGTCTTATTGCTGCTGATCAACCTTCTTCAACGCTACGTTGCTAAAGGCTAAGGAATACGCATGTCTAGCACAACAACGAGTCCACATCACAACTCGCGTAACGCACCAAGCTGGGGACGTGTAGCCCTCATTTTGAGTGCTTGGGCGATGTTCATTCTCTTTTTAGTCCTACCACTCGCCATCGTGCTGATTGAAGCTCTAAAAATGGGGGTTGCTCATTTCTTTGAGTCCATGCTTGAACCTGATGCTATTTCAGCGCTGAAACTGACTCTGTTAGCGGTGGTGATCTCGGTACCGCTTAACCTCGTGTTTGGCGTAGCCGCAGCATGGTGCGTCAGCAAGCATGATTTTTATGGGAAAAGTGTGTTAATCACTTTGATTGATCTGCCCTTCTCGGTGTCGCCAATCATCGCCGGTTTGGTTTACGTTTTACTGTTTGGTGCACAAGGTTTCTTTGGTGAATGGCTGATTGAACATGACATTCAAATCATCTTTGCTGTGCCAGGGATTGTGCTCGCTACACTGTTTGTCACGGTACCGTTTGTTGCACGTGAACTGATTCCTTTAATGCAGCAACAAGGCACCCAAGAAGAAGAAGCCGCGCGCTTACTCGGCGCCAGTGGCTGGCAGATGTTTTGGCATGTCACCGTACCCAATATCAAATGGGGTTTAATGTATGGCGTGGTGCTATGTACTGCGCGTGCAATGGGTGAATTTGGTGCCGTCTCTGTAGTGTCTGGGCATATCCGCGGCTTCACCAATACCCTGCCATTACACGTCGAAATTCTTTACAACGAATACAATCACGTTGCCGCCTTTAGTGTTGCCAGCCTGCTATTAATTTTGGCGTTGATTATGTTGCTGCTTAAGCAGTGGAGCGAGTCGCGGATCAACCGTCAGCTAAACAATGGAGACGAATAAGTCATGAGTATTGAAGTCCGCCAAGTCCATAAGCAGTTCGGCAACTTTACTGCATTAAACAACATCAACCTAGATATTCAATCTGGCGAGCTGGTCGCGTTACTCGGCCCATCGGGCTGTGGTAAAACCACGCTCCTGCGTATTATTGCCGGTCTAGAAACACCAGACAACGGCACTATTCTGTTCAGCGGTGACGATGTATCACTCCGTGATGTACGCAAGCGTAATGTCGGCTTTGTATTTCAGCACTATGCGCTTTTCCGCCACATGACGGTCTTTGATAACGTCGCTTTCGGTCTACGCATGAAGTCACGTCGCGAACGCCCAAGTGAAACGGTAATCGCTGAAAAAGTCCAAGAACTGCTACGCATGGTACAACTGGATTGGCTATCGGATCGTTACCCTGAGCAACTGTCAGGTGGTCAACGCCAACGTATTGCCCTGGCTCGTGCTTTAGCCGTTGAGCCACAAATTTTATTGCTCGATGAGCCGTTTGGTGCCTTAGATGCCAAGGTACGTAAAGAGCTACGCCGCTGGCTGGCCAATTTGCACGAAGACATCAACCTGACCTCAGTGTTTGTCACCCACGACCAAGAAGAAGCCATGGAAGTCGCAGACCGTATCGTGGTAATGAACAAGGGGGTTATTGAACAAATCGGCACACCCGCTGAAGTGTATGAGAACCCAGCCAGTGAATTTGTCTATCACTTCCTTGGCGACTCAAACCGTCTCAAAGTGGCAGATAAAGACATTCAGTTCCGCCCACACGAAGTGCTGTTATCACAAATGGCCCAAGCCGATCACCAAGCTGGCGTCGTGCGCGATATCCGACCTCTGGGTGCCATTACGCGCGTCACCTTAAAAGTAGAGGGTCAGGATGAAACCATCGAGGCCGAAGTGCCGCGTGATGATGTCAACCTGCAAGGCCTCACCCGAGGCGCGACGTTGTTCTTCAAACCAAAAGCGTCTTAATAAAATGGGAGTTACAGCAGAGGAACTGCCTGGCTCCCAGAACAAATATAAAACCATCCATACAAGCGGGTCATGGCAGTAACAGCTGTCTAGCAAACAACAATGCTCAACAAGCACTGCGCTGGATCTAGGACAAGCATAGCCAGGATGGCGCAGCGCCCGAATCGAGACAGGATGTCTCGTTGAGGGAAAACAGACTTAGCGCCGTGCAGCAAAACTCGTTTCTATAGTGCCGGCGAGCCGCCTGCGCTCCCAGTTATTTCAAAACTTCAGCGCTAGCCGCACTTACTGTCACCACAAGCGAGGCAGGTTAAGCAGCCATCCATTTGCACCGCTGCCTGAGTGTGACACTTGCTACACAGCTGCGCACCGGCAGGGTATTTCTCTGTACTATCATCGCAATTGGCTGCAGGTTGTTTGACAGCCATCAGCTGTTCAAACTCTGCCCTTTTTTGCGCAACAAACTGCTGTTGATGCTCATCCAAGCCATCATCCATTAAACCGATAAACGTCAAATGACGTTCTAACACATCACCTATTTCCGCCACCAAAGAGGGCATCCACTGTCCGCCCTGCTTAAAGTAGCCACCTTTTGGATCAAACACACTTTTCAGCTCTTCAACCAAAAAGGTGCAATCGCCACCTTTACGAAATACCGCAGAAATAATTAAAGTCAGTGCAGCAATCCATTGATAGTGTTCCATATTTTTCGAGTTAATAAACACCTCAAACGGACGGCGCTGCTCATGTTCACTGCCTTGATTGAGCACGATGTCATTGATGGTGATATAGAACGCATGTTCAGAATTGGGCGTTTTAATTTTATAGGTTGAACCGACCAGTAACTCAGGGCGCTTAACCTTTTCATGCATCTCCACAAACTTTGTCTCAGAAGCTGCAACAGCGCTTATCTGCTCACTCGCCGAGACTACTTCATAGCCAACGATTTTTTCGCTGATTTTAATATTCACAAGTTGCTTCCTCAGCTTAGAATTTACCGTAATAGCCTTCTTTCAAAGCATCATAAAGGTTGGCTGCGCTGTGCAACTCACCATCGTATTCAATCTGCTCATGACCTTTAACCTCAACGAATGAACCATCCGCCAACTTGAATCTATAAGTGGTTTTCGCCAGATCTTCCTCTTTGACCAACACCCCTTGAAACGCCGCAGGGTTAAAACGAAAGGTAGTACAGCCTTTCAAGCCTTGCTGGTAGGCATACAGATAAATATCTTTAAAGTCTTGATAAGGATAATTGGTTGGTACGTTAGCCGTTTTTGAAATAGAAGAGTCAATCCACTTCTGTGCCGCAGCCTGCACATCCACATGCTGAATCGGGCTGACTTCATCTGCGCTAATAAAGTAATCAGGCAAATGATTGGTCAGCGCCTCAGAATCAATCAGAGTGCGATAGGCCAACAACTCATAGCTGAATACATCGACTTTCTCCTTGGATTTTTTACCTTCACGAATGATATTGCGTGAATAATGATGAGCAAAACTCGGCTCAATACCATTCGATGCATTATTGGCCAGCGACAAAGAGATCGTGCCGGTTGGCGCAATGGAGCTGTGATGAGTAAAACGTGCACCCTGCTCAGCCAAGGCCCTGCCCAGTTCAGGATCTTCAGCCGCCACTTGCTGCATATAACGACTGTATTTGGCCCACAGCACCTTGCCTTTAATCTTTGCGCCAATGCTGTAACCGTCTTCGCACATTTCTGGTCGTTTCGCCAGCATTTCACCGGTCACCCTGAAGTCTTCATCCATGATCGGCGCCACACCTTTTTCCTCACCCAGTTGCAACCCCGTACGCCACCCCTCAAGGGCCATTTCTTTGGCCACCTGTTCAGTAAAGACCAATGAGTCCTGTGCACCATACTTCATGCGCAACATACAGAGGGTTGAACCCAAGCCCAAAAAGCCCATACCGTGCCGGCGTTTGCGCATAATTTCTTCACGCTGTTCGGGTAGAGGCAAGCCGTTCACTTCCACAACATTATCCAGCATACGAGTAAAGATGCCGACCACCTTACGGTATTCATCCCAGTCAAAACTGGCCTGCTCGGTAAACGGCTGACGGACAAAGCGGGTGAGATTAATGGAACCCAGTAAGCAAGCACCGTAAGGCGGCAATGGCTGCTCACCGCAAGGATTAGTGGCGCGAATATCTTCACAAAACCAGTTGTTATTAAAGGTATTGACGCGGTCAATTAGAATAAAACCCGGCTCAGCAAAATCATAGGTGGACGCCATAATGGAATCCCAAATCCGCCGAGCTTTTAAGGTGCGATAGACGCGGCAAGCCACCTTGCCATCTTCGCGGCTAATGTAGTTTTTTGTGGTCGACCAATAACGCCAAATCACCTGACTGCTGTCATTGACATCCAGTTTATCTGTTTCTAACTCAGCAGGGCTCAGCGGAAAAGCCAACGCCCAATCGCTATCATGCTCAACAGCTTGCATAAATTCTTGGGTAATCAATAACGACAGATTAAACTGCCGCAGACGTCCGTCCTCACGCTTGGCACGGATAAAATCCAGCACATCGGGGTGACCGACATCAAAGGTCGCCATTTGCGCCCCTCGACGACCACCGGCAGATGATACGGTAAAGCACATCTTGTCGTAGATATCCATAAACGACAGCGGTCCAGAAGTGTAAGCCCCCGCGCCAGACACATAAGCGCCCTTAGGTCTAAGGGTTGAAAACTCATAACCAATCCCACAACCGGCTTTGAGGGTTAAGCCCGCTTCGTGCAGTTTGCTTAAAATATCATTCATGGAGTCGCCAATCGACCCTGAAACCGTGCAATTAATCGTGGAAGTGGCTGGTTTATAAACAGTGGCACCGGCATTGGAAATAATCCGTCCAGCCGGAATTGCACCGCGATACAGCGCCCACAAAAACTGCTCATACCAATGCTCACGCAGCTCTGGTAGCTCGATTTCAGCCAACGCTCGCGCCACACGCTGATAAGTTGCGTCAATATCGGCATCAATGCCCTGGCCATCCTTGGTTTTTAGGCGATATTTAGCATCCCAAATATCCAGCGAAGCCGGCTGTAAGCCAATATCGGTCTGTGATGAAGGCTGAGAAACAGCCGCAACAGCTTGATTCATTATCCACTCCTAAAAATCCAGTCTGCGGCATATATGCTCTAAAAAACCGCGTTCTAGAGAACCACTAAAAAACCGCAGAAACACTACATATTGTAGATATGGATCGATCCTATATCCATATCTGGTAAATGGCAAAAAATAAACATGTGAACGACTTGACCAAAATCATGGCAAAAAATGATTCACAGAATGGCCTGCCTTGCAGAGTTGACCGTTTATCGGAAAGAGATTTTTATTGTTTTAACTTTTGCCTGTGAACAAAAATGCATCAGCCTCTCGAGCAAGTAACACCGATGATTAAGCCTAGTGCGCCAAACACAGCTACTTTTGTAACCTTTGAATTTTTAGCGTGTGCTGGACATCGCGTGCCTGTCGTACTTCGAGGTCAGTGTTATTCCGTCGATGAGCCCATCCAGGGCTCAACTCCGACGCTCGCCATCCAGGGCTCGCTCAGCACACCCACCCCGAAGCACTCATTGATCATTTGTAGGGTTTGCACTATTGCAGTTCCATTCAGCTATGCAGATATACATTTGCTGTAGGCAAACAGAAGGCAGCAGAATGATGGCTTTAAAAGCGTCATATACCACACTCGCAAACAACATCACTGATCAATGAGTAGCTTGCTAGTGTCGCGACCAGCGAGCCAGGATGGCGTAGCGCCCGCATCGAGGCAGGATGCTTCGTTAAGGGAACAGCGATACTAACACGCTACGGCATGCACAAAGCATCCTCGCTACTGTGCTGTGCTAAAAACGATAAACCTCTGCACAGCGTACTTCAGGGCCGGTGTTAATCCGTCGATGAGCCCATCCAGGGCTCAACTCCAGCGCTCGCCATCCTTAGCTCGCTCAGCACACCCACCCCGAAGCACTCATTGACCTTTTATATTGTTTTCGCGATTGCAGCTCCGCTCGCAAGAGCAAATAACCATGCTATTCAAAATGTTGTGCGCGTGACTTACTGAAAGCTAGAAAACCGCATCACGGGTTAAGATGCACACTACTCATTCAGCAATCAAGCTATTACGGACGAGCCCCTCACACCCCAAGGCGACCTATGCTGAGCTAGCAAACAACACAAATGATCAAGGTGTACTGCGCTGGGTCTGCGGCAAGCGCAGCCATGGATGGCGCAGCGCCCGAATCGAGACAGGATGTCTTGTTGAGGGAAAAGCAGACTTAGCGCTGTGCGCCATGCACACCGCCAAATTTAGCAATCAAGCAATTGCGGGCAAGCTGCCCGCGCTCCGAAAGTGCATGCACATAAGAGGCGTCAGCACCTCAATGACAGCTTGCAGTCGCTGACATGGCCAGCTCATACAGACCGTATTACGGTCAAGCGTATTGAGAAAGCAGAAAGAGTGCAGGAAATTTACAAAGTGCTGGCGAATACACTGGGGAGGTCTGCTGAGTTGCCATCATAAACAATACGGCCATCACTGAGGCGAATGGTGCGAGGGCAGCGCGCGCTTAAACGCGGGTCATGCGTCACAATCACAATTGCACAGTGATGCTCAACATTAAAACGCTCAAATAAACTGAACACCTCATCGGCCGTTTGCGTGTCCAAGTTACCCGTTGGCTCATCCGCCAAGATCAGAGCAGGCCGCGTCACCAAAGCCCGCGCAATCGCTACGCGCTGCTGCTGTCCGCCCGATAAACGATTGGTCGATTGACGCATAAACTGCGTCAGACCCACCTCCCCCAACAAATACTCAGCATACTCACGCTGTTCAACTGATGGCTTACCGTGCCGCAACATCAGCGGCATCAAGACATTATCCAGCACACTAAACGCACTGATCAGATGGTGAAACTGAAAAACAAAACCAATCGATTCACTGCGCAACTGCGTGCGCTGCTGCTCAGTCAAACCTTGAATCAGATGCCCTTGAATGCGCAATTCACCCGACGAAGACACATCCAACAACCCCATCAGATTGAGCAAGGTACTCTTGCCCGAACCCGAGGTGCCGACTAACGCCACCAACTCACCACGACTCACCTGCAAAGAAATATCGTGCAGCACATGATTTTGCAGCGGCGTATCCGCGTTAAAGATTTTATTGAGTTTATCCAGCTGCAACACCACCTGCTGATCGCTGGCATGCGCTAATACCTGTGACTTAGACATAACGAATCGCCACCGCAGGATCATAGCGCGCGGCCCGACGCGCCGGCACCATTGCAGCCACGACGCCTGCGGCAGTTGCAATCGCAATGGCTGAAAACAACATGGACGGCTCAAGCCGAATCACAAACAAACGCTCGTCAATCCCATTAAACGCCTGCACCAGGATATAACCCACCATCACGCCCAGCAACGAGCCGGCCAAACCAAGTAGACCACCCTGCAACAAAAACACCCGCAGAATCTGCTGCTGCGAACTGCCCATTGCCCGTAAAATACCAATCTCACGGGTGCGTTGCACCACACTGACGGCCAATACACTGGCAATACCAAACGCCACCGACAGTGCAACAAACACCCGAATCATTTGCGTCGTCATAGTTTGCGAACGTAAGGCATTGAGTAACTGACCATTACTTTCCATCCAACTTTGCACATGCAAATCAGTTAATTGAGTTATACGCTGCGCCCAATATTCGGCACTAAACACATCAGATATTTTTAACTCTAAAATCGTGATGCCGCCGGGTAAGTTCAGTAACGTTTGCGCTTGCTTGAGATCCATATACACATAGCGGCTATCCAGCTCACGCACACCCAGCTCGAAAACACCTGCCACACTCATGACTGTTTGACGATTATCACCGGCATCCAAACGTAATTTATCGCCCGTACGCAAACCTAAATCTTCCGCCAACTGACTGCCAATCAACACATCATTGGCAGCAACACTAAAACGCCCTTCCTGCAGATAATCTTTCAACTGAATAATCCCAGCGTAGCGCTCAGGGTCAATTCCCATCAGCGCTACCGATGCACGCGCATTACCTTTCTGAGCAAAAGCAGGTCCAGAAATCAGCGGCGAAACGGTATTCAACACGGAATACTGATCCAACGCATCGCGCACTTCTTGCCAGTTATTAATGGTTTGCAAGCGCTGCGCACGTGGACTTTCTAAGGCCCACACGTAGCTGCCCTCTGGCGTTGCAGAGAAATTATTATGCTGTTGGGTGGCTTCAATACGAATATGCGCTTGCGTACCAAGGGTTCGATCAATTACGTTATTTTGCAAGCCCATCATCAGCGCGGTGATAAACACAATCACTGCTGCACCAACCGAAATGGCCACACTGATTAACAAAGTTTGCAGCGGGTTATCGGCTAAAAATCGTAAGGCAATCCGCCATTCAATCCATAACGAATTGCGCAAACTGACCAGCTGACTAACGAATGACATGTGGCGCTTGCTCGAAGCGTACTCGCGCACGTTGACCATCAGCCACCTGACCCGCCTGCACCACCACATCGCCCTCAACCAGACCGGAAAGAATTTCACTGTGAGTCATATTGCGTAAACCCAGCTCAACCTCCACCGCTCTGACGCTGCCGTTTTGCCAGCGCAATACCTGTGTTTGCCCGGCTGAATTGCTCAGTAAATAATCATTGGGCAACACCAAAGTATGTTCACGTTTCGCTGCAATAATGTTGGCCGAAACCGTCATACCCTGCAAAAAAATATTGTGCGGTTTCGAGTCGTCCGCCAGCACGCTGATATGCACATCAATGGTGCCGCGTGAACTGTCGACAGCAGGAGCAATAAAACGAACAACCCCAGCAACTGTTTGCGTCGGCCACGCATCAGCAATCAACTGCACCGGTTGTTGTAACTTTAACGGGGCAAAATTTTTCTCATCCAGCGCCACCACCACTTCTAAACCGTCACTGGCGATACCGTCACGATCAAGACCATCGCTGCGGGCAATTTCCAGCAGCACTTTACTCGGCTGCACCAAATCGCCCGGCTCAACATTACGGGTTTGTACGCGTCCAGCAAAGGGCGCATAGAGACGGGTTTTCGCAAGCTCTGCTTCCGCACTGACAATACGCTGCTGAAGTAAACCCTCCTCGCTGCTATTAGCTGCTAATGAATCAGCTGCTAATTGGGCACGGGTCGCTGCCGCTTTTGCATTCAACTCTGAGCGCTGTGCTTGCTCAACCAGCTCAATAGACACCATCCCTTGCTTGGCTAACGTCTCTCGGCGACGCGCTTCGCGACTGGCTTGACGTAAATTATTACGTGCTTCAACTAACGCCGCTTGCGCCTGCGGCCGGCTCACTTCACGCAATTGCTGCAGCATTGTCTGTGCTTGGGCTAAACGTGATTGCAACTCTTCGGGATTGAGCTCAATCAGCAAATCACCTTGATTGACAAGGTCGCCTTCACGTACATGACGCGCAATCACTGTGCCCGTTATTTCACTGCCAATGCGTGCCAGCGTTTGATAACGCACCTCACCGCTGGCAACAATGCGCAGCTCAAGCGGCAACATTTTAACGGTTAATCCAGGCAGTTCCGGACCACGCCATTGCTCTACAACTAAGAGTGCAACAGCACAAAGCACAACAATAATAATTCCATAAATAATGCGCATCGTCGCCTCTTTACAGCAGTGCTACACCAGCTCGATGGCGTCTGGCAGGATGCGAATGACACCATGCTTGTACAGAGCACCAATGGCTTTTTTGAAGTTACCTTTACTCACACCAAACATATCAGCAATCTCATTGGCTGGACTTTTATCACTGAGCGGGAGGCGACCATTGTTGGCATCCAGCTTGGCCAAAATTGCTTCACTGAGGCTATCACGCAGTTCGCGGCCTTGTGGTTGCAGGCTTAGATTGATCAAACCATCGTCACGTATTTCACGAATAAAACCGCGCTCTTGCATACCACCACGCAAAAACTTAAAGGCTTCATTTTTATGAATAAGGCCCCAATGTTTACCGTTGATAATCGCTTTAAAACCCAAATCGGTGGCTTCAACAATCAGTAAATCAACTTCTTCACCAAGCGCATAATTAGCTGGCGTGGTATCTAAATAGCGGTCTAAACGGGCGGTGGCGGTAACGCGCTTGGTGCGCTGATCGATGTAGGCATACACCACGCAATAATCACCCTCTTGCAACGGGCGTTTTTCTTCAGAGTGCGGCAGCAATAAATCTTTATTCAGTCCCCAATCTAAGAACAAACCAATACGATTGATATCCACCACTTTCAGGCTGGCAAACTCACCGACTTTGATTTTTGGCTTACGCGTGGTGGCAATGATACGGTCTTCACTGTCCAAATAGACAAACACATTAAGCCAGTCTTCATCTTCACATGCTTCATCTTTGGGCATCTCGCGACGCGGTAAAAGAATATCCCCTTCTGCACCGCCATCCAAATACACGCCAAAATCGGCCTGTCGAATGATCTGCAGGGTATTCATATCTCCAATTAAAGCCATGCGAGTGCACCTTAGTTAAGCATTTAAAGCGCCTATTATGCCTGTTTAATTGACGGCTGCGGCCGATTAAATACCGCAGCATCAACAGCAACACACAACATCAATATTTCTATCACTAAAGTTCGGCTCTATTGCGCTTCATCAACCAATAACCGTTCATGAATCACATCCGCTAAACGATCCGGCTGGAACTTAGATAAGAAATTATCACAACCAACTTTTTCCACCATTGCGGCGTTAAAACTACCCGACAGCGAGGTGTGCATCACCACATACAAATCACGTAAGCGTGGATCATTACGAATTTCGGTGGTCAAGCGGTAACCATCCATTTCTGGCATTTCAGCATCCGTAAACACCATCAATAATTTATCAGTCAGCACTTCACCTTGATCAGCCCAGCGTTGCAACTGTTGTAAACCTTTGAGGCCATCTGTCGCTTTGTGCACGGTAATACCCAGCTGACCTAAGGCATCTGTCAGCTGGTGGAGTGCCACTGTCGAGTCATCAATAATCAACACTTCACGGCCACTGGCTTTAGCTAACAATGGATTGCTGAGTTTTTCTGCAGAAATTTTCGTGTTCATTGGAACAATTTCGGCCAGCACTTTTTCCACATCAATGATTTCAACAATCGCATCCTCAACACGGGTAATCGCCGTTAAATAATGCTGACGACCCGCAGTCAACGGTGGTGGCTGAATAGACTCCCAATTAAGGTTAACAATGCGCTCTACACTGCCAATCAAAAACGCTTGAATCGAACGATTGTATTCAGTAACGATGACCGTACTGTTCTCATTTTGCATGAGCGGGCGCATGCCAATCGCTTGTGCTAAATCAATAACCGGAATGGTTTTGCCACGCAAAGTAATCACTCCACACATATGTGGGTGACGTTGCGGCATCAGAGTCAAGGCCGGTAAACGCACCACTTCTTGTACTTTAAACACATTGATGGCAAATAACTGACGGCCATGCAAACGAAACATCAAAATTTCGAGGCGGTTTTCACCAACAAGTTGCGTGCGTTGATCAACACTATCAAGAATACTGGCCATCGATAAACCACCTTTTAAAAACATAATATATTGGTATCGGCCAGCTAAGAAAAAGCATAAATGGCCCATACGTTTGTCTCAGTCTACTTTGGGTAACCGGTAATACGCCGAATACTTTGATACAGCGGCTGCAAGCGACGATACATCTTGCAGTAGACCTCACGGTAGAGTTTATCGTACAACGCATGGTTGTGCTGATTTGGCTGAAATACTTCAGCACTGCGGGTCATTGTTTGCACTGCCGTGGCAAAATCAGGCTGCAAGCCGACACCCACCATGCACGCCATCGCCGCGCCAAGCCCTGAGGTTTCAATGGTGTGCGGACGCTCAACCGGCAACCCAAAAACATCCGCAGTGATTTGCAAAATCGCATCACTCTGTGAACCGCCACCGGACACCCGTAACCGTTTAATCGGTACGCCGCTACGCTTTTCGATTTGCTCTTTCCCTTGACGCAAACCATAGGCCAAGCCTTCTAAAATCGCCCGATAGATATGTGCGCGGGTATGCACATCACCAAAACCAATAATCGCACCCTTAGCATCCAATCCCGGCTCACGCACGCCCGGCGACCAATACGGCTGCAACATTAAACCCATGGAACCGGCCGGTACTTGCACAATCAGTTCATCAAATAATGACTCGACACTGACGCCCAGATGTTCAGCGCGCTGCTGCTCACGCAGGCCAAATTCACGCTTAAACCAACTGACCATCCAAAAACCGCGATAAATCATTACTTCGGAGGTGAAATGTTTTGGGATTGCCGCCGGATAAGCTGGAATCAGGCGCGTTACTTCAAGGTATTTGTTTCGGGTGGTGTTGATGGTCGCGGTAGTACCATAGGACAAACAAGCAATCTGTTCATCGACTGCGCCTGCGCCCAACACTTCGCAGGCTTTATCCGCTGCAGCAGCAATAATCGGTAAGCCTGCTGGCAACCCAGTATGTAAACTGGCTGCAGCATGCACATGACCCAACAACTCGCCCGGCGCCATTAATTCAGGCAGCTGTTCGAAACGCACGGCCAAGGCATGCCATTTCCAATCGCGTTTTGCAGCCCAACGCAGTTTTTTATAATCAAACGGCAAATAGCCCACGCAACTGGCCACAGAATCAGCAAAACGCCCGCTCAATTGATAATTTAGATAACCCGATAGCAACAGTACTTTGTGGGTTTTTGCATAAATTTCTGGCTGATGCTGGGCGACCCAATTGACCTCCGCTTGGCTACGAAAATAATTAACAATGCCAGCTGCGCCGACCAACTTGAATAGACTGCGCCAAAGAATAGGCAACGGCTTAGACACATCGGCCAAACGCTGATCCAACCAGACCATCGCCGGGCGCAATGCTCTGCCCTGTTGGTCAACATGCAAAACCGTGCCGCGCTGCGTGGTGACACTGACGCCTTTTATCTGTGTTTTATCAATACTGACCTGCTGCCAGAGTTGCTGACAGGCCTGCCCCACGGCTTGCCAATAGTAGTCGGCTTCTTGTTCAGCCCAGCCGGGTTGCGCCGAGACATAAGGCTCAATTTCGATCCGGCTTAAAGCATGCAAGTTGCCCGAGGCATCAAACAGCATGGCACGAACACTTTGCGTGCCGTTATCAATACTCAGCACATAATCTTTTGCCGAAGGAGGTGTGCTTGGCTCTGCGCTCATACGCTCACCATGGCCGCACCGGGTAAGCTATAAAACTGCTGATAAATACTTAAATAACGCTGCTGCTCCTCTACCCAACGCTGATCATCCCAAGCTAAACGCGGCTGACACAGCTCGCGCACCTGCTCAAGCACCGCGACACCACCTTGCGCCAGCAATAAGCCGAGGCGTGTGCGGCGTAATAACAAATCATCCAGATGAATCACCAACTCATGCTCACAGGCATAGGCCAACTCCGCCCAATAAATCGGGGTATTGCTCACCTGTTGCGCACCGACCTGCTGAAAAACCTTACAAAAATCTGACCAATTGACCCGATAACGGCCATATAAACGCCGTTGCACGCGGCCGGACAACCCGCTTAAGCAATCACCTAAAGATCGCGACACTAAAAGCGCTTGCGTCTGCGCTGTTTCTTGCATTGAGCAACCATTAAACGCAGCACAGGCCTGTAACATTTCAAGCGCCAACAAACGAAAAGTGGTCAGTTTGCCACCCGCAAGACTGACGCAGCCTGGCTCAATCCACAGCACATGCTCGCGTGATGCATCCGAAGGCTTCTGTTCGCCACCTGTTGTTTTCACCACAATCGGACGCACGCCCGACCAGGTCGATAAAATATCACTTTCGCTAATCTGCGCACTGGGAAAAACCTTTGCGCAACCGGCTAACAAGTAATCCACTTCAGCTTGGCTGATCGATGCTTCTTGGTTGAGATCATCGGTATGGTCAATGTCAGTGGTACCAATCACCGTGGCACCTTCCCATGGAAAGATGAACATCAGACGCTTATCAATGGGATGCTTAAAACTGACCGACTGACTGACCGGTAAACGCCAACTGGGCAATAACATATGGCTGCCACGTAAGGGTCGAATATGCTGCCGTTGTTGGCTGAGTCCAGCCGCATCAGTCCACACGCCAGTGGCTTGCGCCAGCGCTTTACAGGACAGATCAAACTGCCCGCCAGTTAACCTATCTTCAATGCGTACGCCGATGATGGGGCGCTCATCAGAAGTTTCATTGCTGTCGTCATATAAACGCTCGAGTACCCGCAAATTGCTAACCACGCAGGCACCCAAGGCGCGCGCTTCAGCCAATACATGCATGACCAAGCGGGCATCATCGGTGAGCGCATCTTGAAACTGACTGGCGCCGTCTAAATTTTCCTGCTGCAAGCCATCCACCACCATTGGCACCTGCCAAGCGGGGTGAAATTGTTGCAAGGATTGCCCAGCAAAACCATCGTAAAGACGCAGCACTGCAGAGAACACCCAGCGTCCCGGAAACTCACCATGATAGTGCGGGTACAGAAATGGCAGTGGTTCAACCAAGCCCGCTTGATCATCAAGCAAACGCTGTCGTTCACGCACGCTATCTCGGGTCAGCGCAAACTCGCCTTGACTGATATAGCGCAAACCGCCGTGCACCATTTTTGAAGAGCGGCTCGAAGTGCCCCAGGCAAAATCACGTTGTTCCACTAACAAGCAGCGCCAACCGCGCTTGGCGGCTTCGCGAATAATCCCTGCACCGGTAATTCCACCACCGATCACAATTAAGTCCCAAGTCTGCGCGGCCAAACGAGGTACGACTTGCTCGCGCCACGCTTGGGTCCAGTTGTTTTGTTGTGCTATTGAGTCAGTCATGGCGTTTACTCATCAATAACACACCAGGGGCCAGCTGCTGCTCTGGATCAAAGGTGTCCAACACTGCTTGAATCGCAGCAATTCCCAACTCACCTTTTTCTTGCGTCAGCCAAGGCGCATGATCACGCCCTACGCCATGCTGATGACTGATGGTGCCTTGATTATCTGCAATGGTTTGGCTGGCGAGCGTTTTAAGCGTGCGCCAGTTCGCCAGCGTTTGCGCATAATCTTCAGCACAGCGAAATACATAGGTGGTATAGATGCTAGAACCTTGCCCATAGACATGTGACAAATGCGAAAAGACATGCACTTTTTCATTCTGCGCCGCCAAACCTTCGTGCAGGATCTGCTCCACTTTGTTCATTAACGGCTGCACATTGCCCCACTGCGTTGCAGTTTCCAAGGTATCCACCACATAACCGGTCTTCCATAACGCTTCGCGCAAATAGGGAAAACGAAAGCGCCCTTTCTGCCATTTATTGCCGAGAAAACGCCCGGTAAACACTGCACCATGGCGTGTTAATCTGCGTTTAACTTGGCGCACCGACAGGGCATTCTGACGGCGATCACCCGTCACACCAAAAGTCAGTAAACACTTCCCTTCATTACAACCACGCCAGCCTAAATAACGCTCAAGCACGCCAATCATCCGTGGATGTCCGGCCAACGCCAGTTGTGTGGTGGTTTCTACAGGGTTGGATAAACGCAGCATCGACAGCGGAATCCGTGCTTGACTTAATTCACGTACCGCCGCTTGCGCCTGCTGCCAAGATGCGAGAAACACCCCATAAAACCGCTCGTCATCCGGTAAACGGCTGACGCGCACTTTGACTTGAGAAATAATCCCTAAGCGCCCTTCTGAACCCATCACCCATTCACGTAAATCAGGGCCTGCCGCCGAGGCTGGATAACATGGCAAAGCCCATGTACCGGCAAAGGTTTCCATTTCGCCACCAGCAAATAACTGTTCAATGCGGCCATAACCTAACGATTGCTGACCACTGGAGCGGCTGGCCACCCAACCCCCTAAAGTAGACAACTCCCACGACTGCGGAAAATGCCCCAAGGTATAACCGCGCGCGCGCAATTGATTTTCGACTTGCGGGCCATTAGCACCGGGGCCAAAAGTGGCAATCAGGCTGTCTTCATCTAAATCAAGCAGTTGATTCATACGCGCTAAAGACACCGTCAACACAGGCCGCGTATCGGTTTGCGGATTAATATGCCCCGCCACAGAGGTGCCGCCCCCATAGGCAATCACCACGATATTTTCGAGTGCCGCCCACGCCAATAACTCACGGATATCAACGGCTGACTCAGGAAAGGCCACACCATCAGGAAATACACCGAAATCACCCGAGCGCATCGCCAACCAATCCGGCAGACTTTGTCCACGGGCGTGGCGCACCCGTGTTTCGGCATCGACATTGACCAGTTGATGCGCCGGTAGACGTGAAGGCGGAACCTGAGCCATCACCTCGTCTAAGCTGGCATCAGGCAGTACCTGACCACGGCCCACCAGACTCTGTAAAAAATCTGCGCCCTGTGCTGGCAGCTCCATTGTTGTGGCGCTGTCGCCCCATCCGTTCCAACGTCGCATAGCCACCTCACCCTTTATTATTGTCATGTGCTAGTCCTAAGAAAATACTGCCGCGTCTTTGCGAGCGCAGCGAAGCAATCCACCCTGCAAACCACACAGCACTACAGACATGCCGCACATGGACTGCCACGGCCTACGGCCTCGCAGAGACGAGTATCTGTAGACTGCCACGTTGCTACGCTCCTCGTAGAGACGCTCTTAATCAGTGACGTCTTTACTCAATTGACTTTAAGCGCAGCATAGCGCTGTTAGAAAGACAAACCGAGGTCAGATTACACCGCATAAGTAGCCAATTACGCCAACTGCGATTAGGATAAAACCACTAAACAATCATGTGAAAAAACCTATGCACACACTTGGCACCACTTCTGTTGCAGCGCTTTGGCGTTATTTAGATTATGCCGAGGATCAGCAACTGGATAGCAACGCTGCTTTAGCGGCCGCACAGATCAGCAGCGCACAGCTTAAAGACAGCAATAGCCGCGTGTCTTTGCAGGCCTTCGAGACATTATTAAGCCATTTATTAGCGCAGCGACCACAGCCCTTGTTTGGTTTAAACGCGGCGCGCCACGTGCAGCCTGCGTCTTGGCATGTACTGGGTTATATCACCATGAACTGCGCCACCTTAGGCGATGCCTTAGACCGCATTATTCCCTTTGAAAAGCTGGTCAGCGACAGCGGCACCACGCAACTACAAACACGTGGCAGCGCCATTGAATTGACCTGGCATTGCCAACATCAAGCGCCGTTACTGCGTCAGCATCTGAGTGAAAATGTACTAGCCGCTTGGCTGCTTTATGCGCAATGGTTGGTGGATGATGCCAGCGCACCGTTAAAAGTCAGTTTTGCCCACCCGCAACCCAGCGGCACTACTGTGGAAGATTACCAAGCGCTCTTTGCCTGCCCAGTGGCGTTTAATCAAGCACACAATGCTTTGCTGATTCCAGCGAGCTACTTGCAATTGCCGGTGCGCCAAGCCGACGCCATGTTGTTACAGACCTTAGAGCAGCACGCCAGCAGCCTACTCAATCAGCTGCAAGCACCGGCGCAGCTGCCTATTACCGTACAGGTGAGTCAGGCCATCTCGGAGATTTTAGCCAACCGTGTACCGCGCCAAGAAGACGTGGCGCAACATTGCGCGCTATCACTGCGCACCTTGCAGCGGCGCTTACAGAAAGCCGGCAGCAGCTATCAAAAATTGCTCGATGAAGTACGTTTTGCTCAGGCCAAAACTCAACTGAGCGGCACACAAAAACCATTGCACAGCATTGCCGAGCAACTGGGCTTTATTGAGCCGCGCTCATTTTTTAGATTTTTTAAACGTAGAGCAGGCGTAACGCCGGGGCAATACAGAAAGCAGCACAAAGCCTAACGGGTTCTGTATCTAGGTGTGGAGTAGAGAGTGTCTGGGCTGCTTAGACTGCGCGATCAAGCCGCACCAGCTAAACAACCCAAACTGAAACCGTTACAGACTGAGCTGACGGTTGGAAGCTTTAATGAATTCTTTTTTCAGGTCAGCAAAGGTATGCACTGCTGGGAACTGCGGGAACTGCTCAATCACGTTATCTGGTGCGTGGAACAAGATACCTGCATCGGCTTCAGACAACATGGTGGTATCGTTGTACGAATCACCGGCTGCAATCACACGGTAGTACAGGGTTTTCAGCGCTAGCACGGATTGACGCTTCGGATCTTTTTGACGCAGCTGATAATCAACCACACGACCGCTCTCATCAGTCACCAATTTATGACAGAGCAGCGTTGGGAAACCCAGTTGACGCATTAATGGCTGAGAGAACTCATAAAACGTGTCAGAGAGAATCACCACTTGGAAACGCTCGCGCAACCAGTTTACAAACTCAACCGCGCCGTCTAACGGCTTGAGCGTTGCAATGACGTCTTGAATGTCATTTAACTTCAGACCGTGTTCATCCAAAATACGCAAACGTTGCTTCATCAGCACATTGTAATCAGGGATGTCGCGTGTGGTCGCTCGCAGGGATTCGATACCCGTTTTTTCTGCGAAGGCAATCCAGATTTCCGGAACCAATACACCCTCAAGGTCAAGGCAGGCGATTTCCACAGCAATTCCTCATCACATAAAAAAGAGGCACTCTAGCCGCTCAACCCAGACCATGCAAGATTAAGATGCTTTATCGCGCCAAACATAACCATAAAGCATAAGCATAACGGTTTATATTCGTTCTAATCACAGCGCACTGTTTGCTAGTATGGAAACAATTAAGGGGGTGCTGATTAAATCAAGCAACAGCATTACGCAGTAAATAACCTTATTGCGAACACTTGCGGTCATTGCGAACGCAGTGAAGCAACCCATCTTGATTCACATGCAGTGTTGCGCGCGATGTTGAAAAATGGATTGCCACGTCGCTGTGCTCCTCGCAATGACGGGAGTTATTCGCAATAGCAGAATTAATCAACCCTAAACCTATACATTCTTTAATTAGGAACTTTGCATGACTGCCTCAATTGACCTTCAGCAACTGACCGCTGATTGCGCCAATGCTTCGCCGCAAACCATTTTAAAACAGGCCTTTGCCGCATTTGGCGATGAATTATGGCTGTCCTTTAGCGGTGCAGAAGATGTGGTGCTGCTGGACATGGCTTGGAAAATTAACCCCCAAGTCAAAGTCTTTAGTTTAGATACAGGGCGCTTACATCCAGAAACTTATCAATTTATTGAGAAAGTCCGCGAGCATTATAAAATCAGCATTGAAGTGCTCTCTCCTGATGCACAGCAAGTGCAAGACTTAGTCCGCGAAAAAGGTTTATTCAGCTTCTATAAGGATGGCCACAGTGAATGCTGCGGCGTACGCAAGATCGCGCCATTGAAACGCAAACTCAGCACCGTCAAAGCCTGGGCCACCGGCCAGCGTCGCGATCAAAGCCCTGGCACGCGCAGCAACGTTGCCGCAGTCGAACTCGATGGTGCGTTCTCTACGGCAGAACAACCACTGTACAAATTCAACCCGTTAGCACGCATGAGCAGTGAAGAGGTTTGGGCGTATATCCGCATGCTCGAACTGCCCTACAACAGTCTGCACGAACGTGGTTTTATCAGTATTGGTTGCGAGCCCTGCACTCGCCCTGTACTGCCCAATCAGCATGAGCGCGAAGGCCGCTGGTGGTGGGAAGAAGCCACCCAAAAAGAGTGCGGCTTGCATGCCGGCAACATCATTGCTGCGCAGTGATGCCAGATGCGGGCCAGCGGATCGCGCTCCCGGAGGATCATTGTCTCTGCGAGGAGCACAGCGACGTGGCAGTCCACAGGTACAGCACCGCGCTATGCCTGCAGAACAGTGTTGCTTGCAAGGTGGATTGCTTCACTTCGTTCGCAAAGACTGGGGAGTGCTTGCAATGACGTTACCTGCAGGCCAGCGGCCCGCGCTCCTAAGGTCTCTGCGAGGAGCGTAGCGACGTGGCAGTCCACAGCCCCTAAAACCGTTAATTAAAATAACAAATCCATAGCATTTTCCAAGCTAATCACAATATAGCGCGCTAAGCTGGTTATACTTGGCGCGCTGTGAATGATGCCCAGCACTTGATCAACAGTTTTTAAGCATTTACTGTTGGTTTCATATCATTATTTATTTGGGAGCCCTATGAAAACCCCTGCACGCCTGATCCCTCTTGTTGAAGATGGGCTGATTGACGAGGTGTTACGCCCCCTAATGAATGGTAAAGAAGCGGCTGTGTATGTCGTACGCAGTGGCGATGATATTCGTTGTGCCAAAGTCTACAAAGATATGGACAAACGCAGCTTTAAAAAAGCCTCACTGTACCGCGAAGGTCGTAAAACCGGTAACAGCCGCCGCTCACGCGCCATGGAGAAAGGCTCAAAGTTTGGCCGAGGACAAGCCGAAGAAGCCTGGCAGAACGCTGAAGTGGATGCCTTGTATCGCCTCGCAGCAGCGGGCGTGCGCGTACCCCAACCATATGGTTGTTTTGATGGCGTACTACTGATGGAGCTGGTCACTTTGCCCGATGGCGAAGTTGCTCCGCGCCTAAATGACGTCACCTTAGAACCCGAACAAGCCCGCAAAGATCACGCCACCCTGATGGAATCAGTCAAGCGCATGCTCTGCGTGGGTTTAGTACATGGCGACTTATCTGAATTTAATGTATTGGTTGATGAGCACGGCCCTGTGATTATTGACCTACCACAAGCGGTCGATGCCGCCGCCAATAACAATGCCTTTTTTATGCTCAACCGCGATGTGAATAACATTACAGAGTATTACGGTCAGTTCGCCCCAGAGTTGCTCGATACACGTTTCAGCCCTGAAATGTGGAGCCTCTATAAAGAAGGCAAACTTGAGATGGACACTGTGCTGACGGGCGAATTTATCGAACCTGAAACAGAAGCAGATATCGATTCAGTGATGGCAGAGATTCAAGCCGTACTCAGCGAAGAACGCGATCGTGTGGCGCGACTGAATGCTGAGGATTTTGAGGACTTTTAATTAGATCACCTGCAAGTGCTTGCGCTGGCACTTTTCTACAGGCACAAAGAAACCCGCTTAAAGCGGTTTTTTTGTGCCTGTACTGGGAATGTACTTGTTAAATATGGTGCCCGGAGCTGCAATCGAACCGGCACAGTGTTACCACTGAGAGATTTTAAATCTCAATACAATCTTTTTAAAATCAAAACTTAATCGGGTAGCCGAGGGTTTCTAGCCCTCAGCCCCCACAACACCCTGCATGCGGCTCCGCACAGGGCGTTTCATCAAGAATGATGAAGCTTAATCCAACCATCGCGCAATGCGTACAGACCCTGAGATTTTAAGTAAGCATTTGATAATGCCTGATTAATTCCCGGAGTTTTAGAGCTACGCCATGGGCCTTTGCTGGTGATACCGCATGCAACTGCAGCT
>Ga0265295_1000035_pt1 | contig 274909 bp, 250 predicted proteins | sample Munlansysbiofilm_FD_192503 | JGI IMG/M metagenome (GOLD analysis project Ga0265295, IMG submission 192503) | Leachate microbial communities from a municipal landfill in Southern Ontario, Canada - Methane capture system biofilm | ecosystem: Engineered > Solid waste > Landfill > Unclassified ...
GTTCTTTTAGCTCTGCAATTTTTGCTTCTATTCCTGAATCACCTTCTGCAAATCCTGCTGCTGCTGCAAATTTTTCGCCTTTTTCTGTTAAAACCTTTCCTATATAATTATCTCCTGCATCTGCAAGTATTATATCAAGGCATGATTCATCAAAAGGACCTGTACCGCAGCTTAAGCTGAAATTTACTGATGAAGGATTGTTTTCCGCCATTCCCACAAGAGTAATGTTTTCGTATCTTCTCTCAAAATAAGGGTCTATATAATCATCTGTTATAAAGTTCTTTTTTAAAATTTCAACTGCTTTTGCATCATAGGGACGAATTCCCACAGCTGCACGGGGAGTTTCATCAAAAGGCATTTCTTCTAATATATGATGCCCTTCTTTTTCATTATCAAGGCTGTAGGTAAACATTACTTCCGACTGGGGAAGAACTACTTCCTTTACCGACATTCTGGTCTCAACATAATCAAGGTCTGGAATTTCTCCATTTTTAAGCTCCCTGAATGTGTGACCTTTTTTTGCTTTTACCGGACCTGCAAGTCTAAAAGACTTTTGCGCTTTTTCCATTGCACCGGCCCAATCTGATTTTTTTACACTTATCATTTTCATGGCTGTTCCTTTTTCATCTCCTCAAGGTTCATTATCCACATGGTATCTTAGGGCCTACTTTATAAACTCATTGGGGTCATTGATTTTGTATTGATCAAGTGCAGGACGCTGCTCAAGATCCATTCCAGCTTCAAAACCAAATTTTTCCACGCAGTCTTTTATTGTTTTACGTGTAAAATACCTCATTTTTATATCCATGGGACACGCAGCTTCACATGCTCCGCAGTCTGTACAGCGACCTGCGTCATGAAATGCTCTTAAGAGATGATAGGTCTGCACATCTGTTTCATTGTCGCTCTTCCCTACCCACTGGGGGCGGGATTCGTCAACAAAACATGTAGGACAATAGCAGAGCGGGCAAGCGTTTCTGCAGGCATAGCAACGAGTACATTCTGAAAGAAGTTCTCCAAAAAAGTTCCATCTTTCATCTGGACTCATTTTTTCAACTTTTTCCACATCGGCAAACCTGTTTTCTATTTCAAGCTCAGGGACTTCTTCACCAACAAGCTCGTCAAATATTACAGGATTTCTTTTGATGCAGGTCTTACAATTTGCCTGTAAAACCTCTGTTTTGACTACTTTCTTTTCAAAGCCTTCACCCTTGATTGTGATGGTTTCATTATCATCTTCAACTGAAGTAATTTCACCATCTGCATGGGCAAGTAAAGAAGCTTTATCTGCTAGGCCTGTACAAGGCACACCTATAATATAAAGCTGTTCCCGTTTTATTTTATTTTCAATTAAATGAGTTATAAGGTTTCTGCTGTCACATCCCTTAACTACTATTCCAATTTTGTCTTTACGGTTGGTCAGGTAATTTACAAGGTTCATGCGGCAGTTGCAGTCAAACACTAAGTTTTCTGCATCCTTTTCACTTTTTGCCATATAGGGCTCGGACATATAGCCAAGAGTTCCTTTTCGGAACCCCATTACTACATCTACCTTTCCCTCTTTTAAAATCTTTTTTGATATTTCTTTTATTTTATCTGTATATGCGTCCATTAGTCAGTATCCTTAGTTGGGTAACGCTTAACAAATTTTTTGTTTGGGCCTAATGCCTTCACTTTTTCTGAAACCTGATTTGCAACATCTGAAAATTTTATTGCTTCAGCAGATGAAATCCATGAAAAATGAAGTCTGTCTTCTTCAAGACCTACAAATTCCATAAGGTTCTTGAAAAGCTGAAATTTACGGCGTGCATAATAATTACCTTCCAGGTAATGGCAGTCTCCGGGATGTCAGCCGGAAACCCAAACTGCGTCAGCACCCTCTCTTAATGCCGAAAGAAAAAACTTGGGGCTCATTCTTCCTGTACATGGTATTCTGATAACTCTGATATTGTCAGGATACTGAAAACGGCTTACACCTGCAAGATCTGCTGCACCATAGCTGCACCAGTTGCAGAGAAAACTCACAATTTTTGGTTCATATTCACTCATTGCCAAACTCCTTGATATATAAAGTCTCCGCTTAATAAAAAGCGGAGAACCCTTAGTTTTATGCGTTTACTGCAAAAATCTGGCTGAAAATCTGATCATTGTCAAAACCATTATGATGGATTGCACCTGAACGACAAGATGCAACACAAAGACCACAGCCTTTGCAAAGAACTGGATTAATTTCTGCTCTGCCTGCAAATGGACCTTCTGTAAGAAATGAAGGCGCTGAATATGGACAAACACTTACACAAATTCCACAGCCACTGCACAATACAGGATCAACCCTTGCAATTTGACCGCTTGTAAAAATTTCTTTTCTTGCAAGAAGTGTGATTGCTCTTGCAGCAGCAGCCTTGCCCTGGGCAATTGCTTCGTCAATTGGCTTTGGATAATGGGCTATACCTGCAAGAAAAACACCATCTGTTGAAAACTCTGATGGTCCAAGTTTTGCGTGGGCTTCAATAAAAAATCCATCTTCATTCACCGGAAGCTTGTAAAACTGGGCAAGAGCCCCTACTTCATTAGGAACAATAGCTGTTGCAAGCGAAATAACATCTGGCTCTATTTCAAGATCACGGTTAAGAACATGATCTTTAACAACTATCTTAAGATTTCCATCTTCAACTGAAACTTTAGGTTTGTTTTCAAGATCGTACCTTACAAAAAGAACTCCTGCATCCCTTGCTTCCTTGTAAAGATATTCTTTTTCACCATAAGTTCTTAGATCTCTGTAAAGGATAAATACATTCATATCCGGCTTACGGCGCTTCAATTCAAGAGCACTGTCAACAGAATGGGTACAGCAAACCTTTGAACAATACATCCTTTCAGGCTCACGGGAACCTACACACTGAACAAAGACTGCACAATCAGCATCTTTAACAAGAGGATCGTCAGCCTTCATTTTTGCATCCATCTCAAGGGTTGTAAGAACCCTTGAATCTTTTCCGTACATATATTCGTCAGGAGTGTAAGCTTTTCCACCTGTAGCCATTACAGCTATCCCATGTTCAAGAAATGCTTCCTGACCGTTTTCAATAAGTTTTGCATTGAAATTTCCAACAAAACCATCAACACTTTCTATTGTGGTATTAAGATGAACTTTGATTTTATCATTTGCATCTATTGCTTCAACCAGCTCTGCAACCTTATCTGAGATAACCTCACCCTGGGGTGTTTTATAAAGTTTTAAAGCATTTCCGCCAAGCCTGTCTGCTTTTTCAATGATATGAGCTTCATACCCTTGAAGAGCAAGAGTTTCGGCAGCAGCCATTCCTGCAAGACCGCCTCCAACTATCATAGCTGACTGGCCAACCTGGAGCTGAGCTTCAGAAAGAGGGTTTTGAAGTGCAATTTTTGCAACACCCATTCTTACAAGATCAATTGCTTTTTCTGTTGCCTTTTCAGGGGTGTCTCTATGCACCCAGGAATCCTGGTTTCTTATATTAACCATCTCAAACATATACTTGTTAAGACCTGCAGCCATGAGAGTTTCCTGGAATAAAGGCTCATGGGTTTTTGGAGTACAGGCTGCTACAACTATCCTGTTAAGATTTTGCTCCTTGACAATCTCAATCAGCTTGTCCTGAGTATCCTGGGAGCAGGAAAACATATTGTCGGTAGCATATTCAACATAAGGCAGGCTTTTTGCATATTCAGTAACTTCAGGAACATTAACAACACCGCCAATATTAATTCCGCAGTGACATACAAACACACCAATTCGTGGAGCTTCCCCAAAAACATCCCTTTCAGGTATGGTTACTATCTCCTTGAGCAAGGTTCCTCGAACAGAAGCAAGGTTTTCACCTGCAACACCAGCAGCAGCACTTGCATCAATCATGGACTGGGGAATATCCCTGGGTCCAAGAAAAGCACCTGAAGCAACAATACCTTTTCTTGATGTCTGAACAGGAGTAAACGTACCGGTCTGAGCAAAATTACCAGGAGTAAGTTCAATATTTAGTTTTTTAGCAAGCTCAATTGTAGTAGGATCAATTTCAAGACCAACAGAAAGAACAATCATGTTAAAGACTTCGTCTTTGATATTTCCAAAGTCGTCAACATACCTAACTTCAAGATCGTCTGTTTCTGGCACAGGATTTATTGTATGCACCCTGCTTCTAACAAAACGGACTCCGTCTTCCTTGGCTTTTTCGTAATATCTTTCAAAATCTTTTCCATGGGTTCTCATATCCATATAAAAGATAGCACAGTCAAGGTCATCACCTGAATGCTCCTTGGCAATCACAGCTTCTTTTATTGCATACATACAGCATACAGAAGAGCAATACCCATTGTCACACCGATTGATATCCCTTGAACCTATACACTGAAAAAAAGCAATCTTCTTAGGTTCTTCTTGATCTTTTGACTGCTTTACAAGATGTCCAAGAGTAGGTCCTGAAGCAGAAAGAAGTCTTTCAAACTCAAGAGCTGTAACTACGTTTGGAAATTTTGAATACTGGTAAGTATCGAAAACTGAAGGATCAAAAGCCTTAAATCCCGGAGCAAGAACCAAAGAACCAACATTAATCGTTACAGTTTCAGGCTTGTCATCATAATTGATTGCTCCTGTAGGACATGTTTTCTCACAAAGTCCACACTTGCCTCTTGTAAGCATGATACAGTTTTCTGCATCAATTGAAAACTTAAGAGGAACAGCCTGATCATATTCAACATAAATTGCTTTTCTCTTCTTAAGACCTGCATTGTAATCGTCATCCACCCTCTTGGGACATTTCTCAACGCAGGCACCGCAAGCAATACACTTGTCCATGTCTACGTATCTAGGCTTTTTCAAAACCTCTACTTCGAAATTTCCCTCTTCTCCTGAAATTGATGTTACTTCACTAAGAGTCATCAATTCAATATTTTGATGCCGGCCGACCTCGACCAGTTTAGGTGAAATAATTCACATTGCACAGTCGTTGGTTGGGAATGTCTTGTCTAACTGGGCCATCACACCGCCGATGGACGGTTTCTTTTCAACCAGATAGACATAGTACCCTGCGTCAGCTAGATCAAGGGCTGTCTGCATCCCTGTGATACCACCGCCAACAACCATTGCGGCTCCAACGAGTTCTTTTGACATAATCTCTTCTCCTGTTAAAATTTTGCAAAAATTGCTCTTATCTTCTGCAACTTTTCAGATATTAAACTTTTGAGGGTTGATAACCCTGCTATTGATTTCTTAGCCAAATTCAAGATTTATTTATTTAAATATTATATCAGCAAACATATCCATATCGGCTATTTTAAAGGTTGTCAATACATTTAGTTCTGTTATATATCATCAAAAAATACTTAAAAAACAATAGGTAATTTGAAAAATAAAGAACAAAAACCATGGAAGATAATTCCCCAAAAATTGTAATTATCTGCGGACCCACAGGAATTGGCAAAACCTCAATGACAATTGAGCTTTTTTCCAAATTCCCATCAATTGTAGTAAGTGCTGATTCCATGCAGGTATATAAACTGATGGATATAGGAACAGCAAAGCCCAGTTTACAAGAAAATAAAAAAGCTTTTCACCATCTAACAGACATTTGTTTCCCAAATGATGATTTTAATGCAGGAAAATTTGTTGAAAAAGCAGATGCCCTTATTCAAAAAGCTCACAGCAAAGGTAAAATCTCGATTATTGCAGGAGGAACTGGACTTTATATAAAAGCACTTACAGAAGGAATTTTCAGATCAAAACCTGCTGATAAAAAAATAATTGAATCATTATATGAAAAAGAAAAAATCCATGGCAAAGGCCATCTTAAAAAACTTTTATCGATTCATGACCCCGAAGCTGGATTAAAAATACACGAAAACGATATTTTCAGGCTTGCCAGAGCCCTGGAGTGTTTTTTTTCAACCGGCCAAAAAATTTCCCAGCTCCGCAAAGAAGATAATTATAAAAAATACCAAGTTTTAAAAATCGGACTTTATATGGAAAGAAGCCTTTTATATAAAAGGATAGAATCAAGAGTTGATCAGATGATGGAAGACGGATTTTTGGAGGAAGTTAAAAAACTTAGAAACCTTGGGTATTCACCTGAACTAAAATCCATGAATTCTCTTGGATACAAACATATGAATCTTTTCATAGACAAAGAGCTCTCCTTTGATGAAGCAGTTGAACTGATGAAAAGAGACACAAGAAGATATGCAAAAAGACAGCTTACCTGGTTCAGACGCGATAATGAAATAAACTGGCTTTTACCCAATGAAAATAAAAAAGCTGAAGAGCTTATAAAAAATTTTATTTCTTCCTGACTTAAAAAAAGCCCGACTCCATTTGAACTTTATTCTTTTTCCTTATTGAGCTTTTCATTGTACACACTCACATCTTTGTCAAATTTAACCCTTTTTTCTTCATAATTTTTTACAAGGACATTTAACTCTTCAAGTTTTTCAAAATATTTCTTTGACTGGTTTTTGGTTTTTACTCCTTTTTTAAACAGCTCAATGGACTTTTGCTTTTCTACAAGAATATTGTATTCCTTATCAAGACTGATCTTTCTTTTTTTCAATTCTTCTGCTTCTTTTAAAAGCCAGGAATTATCATCAACACCAAAATCCTGCTCAACTTCTTCCAGGTTCTTTGTTTCAAAAGTCTTTTTTTCAACAGCCCGGGTTAAGGTTTTCTCATTAACAACCACCTGAGTTTTAAATTTGTCGGGAATATTTGAGTAGTCATCTGTATAATGCAAAACACCTGAATCGTCAGTATAACTGTAAAATTCAGCGATTGCATTGGAGGAAAAAAAGAAATATAAGAGTATAAAAGTAAGGTTTATAAAAAAATTTCCTGAATTTAACATCCCAGTCTCCGTTAAATTTTGAATTTGACAGCTGATTAAGAAATCAGGTACCCACAAAATATTAATGGAAAAAAACTAAAAATCAAAGGTTTTAATAAGATGGATAAAACAAAAGTTCTTAGTCTTGCAATTTTATTGTTTTTAATCTCAGGGTGTGCGGCGTTGAAAAAAGATGAGCTTCATCAGCTGTACTCTGAGGTTGAAAAAACAAAATTTGAAACAGCTGAGCAAGCTTTTAATGATAAAAACTATGATAAAGCAAAAGATCTATATATTCAATTCATAAAAGAGTTTCCAGCCTCCTTTTATCTTCCAGAAGCATATCTAAAAAAAGCTCTGATAACAGAAACAACAAATCCAAAAAAAGCCTTGGGTTTCTACCTTAAAATAATTTCTGAACATCCTGATTCAGATGCTTTTTTTGAAGCTTCCATCCACTCAGCAAATATATTTATTGATCTAGGAAAGCCTGAAAAAGCCCTTCCAATTTGCGATAGAGCATTAAAAAAGACCAAGAGGGAAGATACAAAAATAAGATTTTTATATATAAAGGCAAATGTTTTTTTAAATCTTGAAAACTACTATCAGGCTGCTAAAATTTATAATGAAATATATAAAAAAGACTCTGTTCAATATCTGCAAATCAGACCCTTATTATCCACAGCTGCCTCAAAAATGGATAAAAAATCTCTTTTAAAATCCTTTGACTTGTTTTCAAACGATGATGCTTCAGCTCTTTTTAAAAAATATTATGCCCTTGCCCTTTTTAAAGAAAACAACAAAGAAGAGGCAAAAAATATTTTAAATGAAATTTTAAAAAACTACCCTGAAACTGAAACATTTAATGAGGCAAAAGCTCAGCTTAAATTGATTGAAAGTCAGGACAAAATATCAATAGGAGTAATCCTCCCCCTTTCAGGACAACTTTCCCCTTATGGAGAAATGGCTTTAAAAGCAATTCAATTTGCTGTTTCTGAATTTCTTTCAATAAATCCTGAGGTTGAAATAAGACTTTTTATTGAAGATAACAAATCTCTTGAGTCAGGTTCCAGGGAAGCTGCTGAAAAACTTATAAACAATAAAGTTTCCGCAATAATTGGCCCTTTTCACACTGCTGAAGCTGCTTGTGAATATTCAGAGGCCAACCTTATTCCCATAATTGCAATGACCCATAAACCTTCAATAACCAAAAACAAAAACTTTGTATTCAGGCATTTTATAACCCCGTCAATGCAGGCAGAAGCTCTTGTAAGTTTTGCAAAAGAAAAACTTTTAATAAATTCTTTTGCTATTTTATATCCTGATGAATCCTATGGAGAAATTTTCATGAACTCTTTTTTTGACTCCGCAAAAAAACATAGTTGTAATATTATGGGAGTTGAAAAATACAACCCTGATTCAGCTGATTTTTCCGAGCCCATCAAAAAACTCACAGGCCTTTACCATAAGGGTTTAAGAGAAATTCAAGCTGAAGTTAAGGAAGAAGAGGTAGAAAAAGAAGAGGAAAAAAAATCAAAAAAAGATGAAAAACTAAAACCAATTGTTGATTTTGAGGCTGTATTTATCCCAGACGGCCCCTTTCAAACCATTGCTCTTGCTCCTCAGCTTGCTTATTTTGATGTGTTTGACCCTGTATTTTTAGGGCCAAATTTATGGGAAGACGAAAAACTGATAAAATCAAGCGAAGGTTATATAAAAAAAGCCTATTTTGCATCTCTTTTTTACCCCGGCTCTTCAAAGGAAAAAGTTAAAAAGTTTTTGATTTCATACGAAACTCTTTTTGGAAACAAACCTGGTTTTATTGAAGCTTTGAGTTATGACAGTGCAATGATAGTTTTTGAATCTGTAAAAAAAGCAGGCTCCTCTTCACCTCAAAAAATAAGAGATTCCATTAAATCAACCCCTGTATTTGACACTATTACAGGCCCAACTTTTTTTAATCTAAACGGGGAATGTATTAAAGAGCTTATTATTTTAAAATCAGATTCTAAAGGAATAAAGGAAGCAAAATGAAAAATATAATTGAAAATATAAAAATAATTAAAGACGATATCACTAAAATTAAAGCTGATGCAATTGTCAATGCAGCAAACAATTCTCTTCTTGGGGGAGGCGGAGTTGACGGAGCAATTCATAAAGCAGCCGGCCCCATGCTTTTGGAAGAATGTAGAAAACTTGGGGGTTGCAAAACAGGAGAGGCAAAAATTACTCAGGCTTTTAATATAAAAACAGCAGATTACATAATCCACACACCAGGCCCTGTTTATAAAAACCAGAAAAATGACCCAATCCTTCTTGAAAACTCTTATAAAAACTCCCTTTTAATTGCTCTTTCAAAAAAACTAAATTCCATTGCTTTTCCTGCAATAAGCTGCGGGGTCTATGGTTATCCCCCTGAAAAAGCCGCTTCAATTGCAATCAAAACCTCAGCTGAGTTTTTAGAAAAAAACAATTTCCCAAAAACTATTATTTTTGTTCTTTTTTCAGATGAACTTAAAAAAATATATACAAAGAAATTAAATCTTTTAGTGACCACTTAGAAACTAACACAAAGCTAAGTTTTTCAGATATTGATTAAGTAATTTAAATTTAACAATTTTTAATAACCTTTAATAATCAAAGCTAAGTTCTTAACACTTGAAATGATTTTACTTGAATTTGGTATTCAACTTAGATAAATTGTTATTTCTTTAGTTTAACCTAAACTGAATAATCATATTTTTAAATTAAAAACACTGGTTTGTTTAAAAAGGCAGGTAAAGAAATGGTTAAGTTGAATCCAGAGCTTTTTTTAGCTCAAGGAGCTCACAAAAAATGCTATATTCATCCCCATGATAACAACCTATGTATTAAATTGCCCAAAAAAAACCATATTCAGGATGTGGTTAAGGAAGTAAACTATTACAAACACATCAATAAAACAAACTCAGGCAAAAACTTTATATCCAGCTACAAAGACACTATTGAAACAAATCTTGGCAAAGGTTATGTTTTTGAACTTGTAAAAAATTACGATGGAACAATTTCCAATTCACTTGAGTTTTATTTAAAAAACTTAAATAAATATATAAAAAAAATTCCCTATTTTAGGCAGGCTTTTTTGGAAATGAAAGAAAGCCTCATCAAAGAAAATATAATTACAAGAAATTTAAAAGAGCGAAACATACTTGTCCAAAAAATTTCAAAAGATAAAATCAAATTTGTTATTATTGATGATATTGGCCCAACAGAATTTATTCCTCTTGTTCTTTATTTCAGGCCTTTAGCTCAAAATAAAATTTTAAGAAAAATTTCTAGATTTAAAAATAATTTAACAGCAAAATATGAAAAACTCAAAGATTATCCAGCAGATTCAAGATACTGAAGCTCATATAAAACTTTGTAAGGACCATTGTTTTTGATAAGCTCAAGATGAGTCCCAGTTTCTTTTATTTCACCATTTTCTATAACTACTATTCTGTCTGCATTGGATATGGTAGAAAGTCTATGGGCTATCATAAATGTTGTTCTGCCTTTCATAAGATTTTCAAGAGCTTTTTGAACTATTTTTTCAGCATTTGTATCAAGTGCTGAAGTTGCTTCATCAAGAACCAAAATAGGAGCATCTTTAACAAGAGCCCTTGCAATACAAAGCCTTTGTTTCTGCCCTCCTGAAAGCCTGTTCCCAAATTCTCCAATAACAGTATCAAAACCTTCTGGAAAATCCATTATAAAATCATAGGCATAGGCAGATTTTGCAGCCAGAACAACATCTTCAAAACTAGCATCAGCTTTACCGTATGCAATATTGCTGTATACAGTATCATTAAACAAAATAGGCTCCTGAGTTACAAAAGCGACTTGATCCCTTAAATTGGAAAGCTTGATCTTTTTTACATCAATATCATCAATTAAAACTTTCCCTTTTGTTGGATCAAAAAACCTTGGAATAAGATTAACCAATGAAGTTTTACCTCCACCGCTCATCCCAACAAGGGCAATTATTTCTCCTTTGTTTGCTTCAAGATTTATATTTTTAAGAATATATTCATCTGATCCCTTATATTTGAACCAAACATTTTCCATTTTTACAAAATGGGATTTTTTTTCAATTGTAACAGCATCTAAAGCTTCTGTAAGATCGGATTTTCTTTCAATTATATCATAAACCCTGTCAACAGCTGAAAGACCCTGTTGAACTGCATTATTAAGCTTTGATATTTTTTTAACAGGATCATAAAGCATAATTACAGATGCAAGAAAAGATATAAAAGTTCCTGTTGTATACACACCTGAAATAACCCTTGAACCCCCATACCAGATAATAAAGGCAACACCTGTTCCTGCAAGAACTTCCATCACTGGAGATGAAAGAGCTTTTACAATTGCATTTTTTATTTCCATTTTAAAAATAAGTGATGTTTTTTCATAAAACCTTTCCTTTTCATAGTTTTCCATGGAAAAGGCCTTGATTATTTTGGCTCCCACAATAGTTTCATGGGCAAAGGAATTCATTTCAGCCATTGCCTCCTGACAGCCTGTGGAAACTTTTCTTACCTTTCTTCCAAAATAAATTATTGGATAAAAAGCAAGGGGAAGAATTAAAATTGCAAAAAGAGCAAGGCTCCAAATTTGATAAAAAATAACTCCTATGAGAAAACAAATTGTAAAAAAGTCTCTCAAAGTTGATGTTATTGTGGTGGATACCATACTTTTGATTATATTTACGTCATTGGAAAGCCTTGACATAAGCTCTCCTGTTTTTTCACCTTCAAAAAAAGAAAGGGGGAGATCCTGAATTTTTGAATAAAGGCTATCTCTTATTTTTCTGATAATAACCTGCCCTATATAATTTAAAAAATATTCTTGCCCATAAAGTCCAATCCCCCTTAATAAATAAATAAACAATACAGCAAAGGGTAAGAGTTTAAGCATATCTTCTTTTTTATTTATGAACACATCGTCTAAAACAGGTTTGATCACATAGGCTGAAGCAGCAGTTGAAGCTGAAACCATCAGCATACATACAATAGCAAACAAAAGATGAACCCATTTACTTTTAAGGTACCCTGCAATTTCTTTGTGTCTTTGTCTTATTTCAAATTTTTTAAAAAACATAAAAATCAATCTCTAGTTTAATTAATCTAGTTTTTTCTCCAGCAAAACCAATTAATCGTAAATTGATCTGGCTTTACTTTTCAAGTTTATAAATTTACCAATGTCGCTTGGATTATTATCAGATACTTTCACAAAAATTACAAATTTCTAATCTTTTCTTAATTATCTGCCATTTCAATGGCTATTCTAGAAGTTCTTTCTGCCACTCCTTTATTTCCAAGCATGGATTTGACTTCTTTTAAATCCTTTATCATTTTTTCATAAGCATCTTTTTCTTTGAGATAATAAACCACTGCGTTTTTAAGTTTTTTTGGTGTGGCAGCTCCTTGAATAAATTCAGGAATAACTTCCCTCCCAGCTATTATTGAAGCTAGTCCTATATAGGGAGTTTTTACAAGAAGTTTTCCTGAAAAATATGTAATCAGAGACACCTTGTACATTATAAGCATGGGAACTCCTGATACAGCTGCTTCAAGAGTTACTGTTCCAGATGCTGCAATTAGAAAGTCTGATTTTTCAAATACATTGTAAACGCTTTCTGTTTCAACCTCTATATCAATTAAATTTTCATAGGTTTTTACAAGGGAATAAAAAAAGGTCTCCTCACCTTTGCATGCAAAGGAAACAACAAACTTTACTCTTTCAAATTCCTTTGAAATCTCCAAAGCAGATTCAAGGATTGTTTCAAGATGTTTCCTGACCTCGCCTTTTCTTGAGCCAGGCAAAAGACCGACAATAGGAAAAGTAGAAATTTTTGAAAAATCCCTGATTTTTTTTGAAGGAATTTCATAATCAAGAAGAGGATTTCCAACAAAAGTAGAAGGAATATTAAATTCATTATAAATTTTTTTTTCAAAGGGAAAAATCAAAGAAACATGATCTGTAAATTTTTTAATTTTTTCTATTCTCTTGAAATTCCATGCCCAGAACTTAGGGCTTATATAGTATAAAACTTTTATATTATGCTTTTTTGCAAACTCAGCAAGCCTTAAATTAAAACCCGGGTAATCAATAAGAATTAAAAGGTCTGGTTTTAAATCCTTAACAGCATTCTGAGCCATTTTTTTTGCAGCAGAAATTGTTTTTAAATTTGCTAAAACATCTGTTATTCCCATAAAAGAAAGATCTTCCGACTTTAAAAAAGCTGAAAAACCTTGCCTTCTCATTTGTTTTCCGCCAATTCCAAAAACATTCAATTCAGGTCTTAATTTAAAAAGCTCTGAAACAAGATATGAACCGTGAAGATCTCCAGAGGATTCTCCGCAAACAATCATGATTTTTTTTGGTTTTAAAGAATTTTTAATTTCACTCAAATTTGAGCTCCTTTAAAAAAAGATCATCAATTCCAAGAACAGAAATTTTATTTTCATCAGCAAGAGAAATCAGTTCATCAAGATTTATTACATTGGTTTTTTCAGCTTCAACAGCAAGAACATCAAGGCCAAACTTTTTCATCTGGATAATTGTTTCAGGACCAATGGCTGGAATATCCAACCTTAAATCCTGGTTTGGTTTGGAGGTTTTAACAACAACTCCTCCTCCATGGGAAAGAGTTCCTCCTCTTTTTATGGCTTCATCAGTTCCCTCAACAGCTTCAACAGCAACAATACTTCCTCCTGAAACTACCACAGTTTGACCTATGTCAAGAAATCCTATTGCTTTTGCAGCCTCATAGCCCAATTTTATATCATTTAAGTCTTCTTTAGATGGATTTTTTTTTGTCCAGAGTCCTCTTTTTGACAAAAATTCAGGTACTAATTTTGAAGAACTGCAAACTTTTATCCCATGATTTTCCATTATTGATGAAAAAGCTCTTAAAACATTATCATCATGGGTGGTTTTTAGTTTTGCAACAGCTTTTAAAGCAAGGATATCAGGACGAACATCAAAAAAAAGCCTGGTCTTTTTAACCCCGCCAAGCAAAACTACTTCATCAACAAGATTTTTTTTAAAAAAATTTATTATTTTTTTTATCTGACCTACATAAATCCAGATAAATTTATCTGCAACTTGTTCTATTTCTGGGGAAGCCTCATTTTTAAAGCCAGCAACAAAAACATCCAAACCTTCTTTTTTAGCTTTTTTTAAAAAAGCTAAAGGGAAATCTCCATTTCCTGCAATAAGACCTATCTTTTTATTCACTTATCCACTCTATCTTGTAATTCCCCGGACGGATTTTTCTATAAAAGTTAAAAACTCTAATACCTCAGGGGTGAGTTCAACTTCTTTTTTTGCTTTTTCAAGCCCCTGACTTATTGTAAGATCCGTCCTGAAGATAAATTTATAAGCTCTTTTAAGCTGGGTAAGAGACTCATTTGTAAACCCTCTTCTTTCAAGCCCTATTTTATTAAGCCCATGAAGAGCAGCTCTGTCGCCTGAAGCAATTACAAAGGGAGGAATATCTTTTACAATGGCTGATTTTCCGCCAATGTAACAATGCCTGCCAAGGTTAACAAATTGATGTACTGCGGCAAAGCCTCCAAGAATAACATAATCGCCCACAATAACATGCCCTGCAAGGGTTGCGTTGTTAGACATTATTACATTGTTTCCGGTTTTGCAGTCATGGGCCACATGGGTATAAGACATTAAAAGATTGTTTTCTCCAACCTCAGTTATTCCCCCACCTTCGCCAGTTCCCCTGTTTAATGTAGCAAATTCTCTTATAACAGTCTTTTTACCCACTTTGAGAAAAGATTTTTCTCCCCTGAACTTAAGATCCTGGGGAATTGAACCAACAGAGGCAAAAGGAAAAATATGGCAGCCTGAGCCTAGCTCAGTATACTGATGAACCATAGCATGGGAACCTATTACACACCCTGAGTCTATCTTTACATCTGAATCTACTATGGCATAAGGCCCTATTTCCACATCCTCTGAAATTTGAGCACCTTTTTTTATAATTGCTGTTGGATGAATCTTCATTTGGTCCCTTTCTCCATTACAGCCATAAATTCAGCCTGACATACCTTTGTATCATAAACATGACATTCTCCCCTAACCTTGAATGCATTTAATTTTTTCTTAAGAATTTCCATTTCAATTATTAATTGATCCCCTGGAATCACAGGCTTTCTAAATCTGGCGTTATCTATTCCGCCCAAATAAAAAAAATCATCTGGATTTCCAAATGATTGATTAACAAGAATAGCACCGGCCTGGGCCATGGCTTCTAAAATCATTACTCCGGGCATCACAGGTTTTTCCGGAAAATGTCCCTGGAAATATGGTTCATTAAAAGTTACATTTTTAATAGCTTTAATTGTCTTACCAGGATCAATTTCAACAACTTTGTCTATCATCAAAAAAGGATACCTGTGAACCATTATCCTGAGAATTTCGTCTATATTTAGTGTTTTTTCATTTTGCATTTTACTTTTTTTCTATATTCTTAACCCGTTTTTCAATAAGAGAAACTTTTCTTCTCAACTCCGGAAGCCTTGTCAGTATTTTAGAAACTTTAAGCCATAGTTTATGGGGCATTTCAGGGATTCCAGAAACCACACTCCCGCTTTTTATATTTCCTGTTACACCTGTCATAGGTCCTATTATCACAAAATCTTCTATTTTAAGATGCCCTGAAATTCCGGCTTTTCCAGCAATTATACAATTTTTTCCAATTTTGGTACTTCCTGCCACTCCTGACTGGGCAATTAAAATAGTATTATCTCCAACTTCAACATTATGTGCTAAATGAACCTGGTTGTCAGTTTTTACAGATTTCCCAATCACAGTATTACCAAAAGTTCCCCGATCTATTGTATTGGAAGCTCCTATTTCCACATCATCTTTTATTATCACTTTTCCAAGATGATTGATCTTTACCCAAGAACCTGAATCCGGAGCAAAACCAAACCCATCACTTCCAATAACAGTTCCGGAATGGATTATCACCCTTTTGCCTATTTCGCAGTCTGAATAAATTGTAACCCCTGAATATATTCTTGACCCATTGTCAATTAAAACATTATCGCCAATGGTTGTATTTGGATAAATATAAACATCGTCACCAAGAACTACATTATCACCTATGACACAGCCAGGACCTAGATAAACCCTTTTACCAAAGGAAAAACGCCTGCCTATGGACACACTTGGATGAATCATCTCTTCCTTGGTTTCCAAAGGATGAAAAAGAGAAATTATTTTTGCAAAAGCAGAATAGGGATTATTGTGCACAAGAAAATTAAGATCTTTAAAGTCAGGAACTTTTGTGACTATAAAAGCCTTTGACATGGACAGGGGAATTTTTTGTATATATTCTTCTGTCCTTGCCAGGCAAATGTCTTTTGAAGTTGCAGTTTCAAAAGGAGACACTCCTGAAATTTCAAGACTTTTATCTCCGTATACTTCTCCACCGGTAAAATCTGCCAATTGTTGAAGAGAGTATTGTTTATTCATTGATTCAAAACTGTTTGTCATGAAGTTTTATAACTCTATCTGTGATATCCAGCTGGTCTGGAGAGTAAAGAACTGTACTTTGAGGAAGAATAAGAAGGAAATTTTCTTCTTTCCCAATCTTTTTTAAAATTTCATCAACCTGATCAAAAATTTTTTTTGTTTCTTCTCGTTCAGCTCTTTTAATTTCTTTTGCATACATTTCATCCATATCTTTGTAGTCATTTACCTGGATGCGATACTCCCTTTGTTTTTCTCCCTGCTTTTCAGGTGACATAACAAAAGCTTCTCTTTCAAGCTGATCCCCAAGTTTTTTAATTTCACCAGCTTTTTCCTTTAGCTTTCCTTCAAGCTGAGTTTTTTTTGTATTAAGAATTTCTCTTATGTTTTGACCGCCCTTTGAGTTCACCATAAACTTCTGATAATCAAAAACACCTATTTTTGCAATATCTGCTGCTCCTCCGATTCCAGAAAAAACAAATGACAAAATCGCCAGTGAAGCTAGAAAAAAAACTGCTGTTCTTTTCATTTATTACCTCCGAGTACTTTTTTAGTTAAACCTCAATTGATGTATCTTTTATTGAGCATATTTTCTTTATTAAAAATTTTCTTTATTAAAAAATCAGTTCATTATCAAAACGCCTGGCCCATGGTAAATTCCCATCTGCCGCTTCCGCTTTCATCTTCATTAGGATCAAGCATTCTTCCATACTCAAGTCTGATGGGTCCAACCGGAGAATACCATCTTATACCATATCCCCAGGATCTTCTTATATCACTCAATCCTACACTTTTATCTTTTGCAAACACATTTCCCGCATCAAAGAAGAAAAGCCCCATAAGACCAGCACTTTTAATAAGAGGAAAAATAAGCTCAAGATTTGCCTGAATATATTTTTCACCGCCCACTTCATACCCTTCAGGACTTAAAACATAAATTCCTCTCCAGTCATAACCCCTTACGGAATTCATCCCTCCAAGATAAAACTTTTCATAGTCTGGAAGGACTCCGCCTGAATTTTTCCTGACATAACCTCCTTCACCATGAGCAAAAAACACAAAATCCCAAAAAAGAGGAATATAAACCCCGGTTTCTGCTATATATTTTGTATATGTATAATCTCCGCCAAGAAAACCTCCTGCATGTTCCACTGAAATAGAATGTTTAACACCTTCAGTTGGATTGAACATTCTATCCCTTGAATCATATTTAAGGGCAACCGTTGTTGAACTTTCAACATTATCTCCTTCAATCAAAAAAAGAGTCGGGTCAGCATATGGATCAATCTTGTCTATGGTTGCAACTTCATAGGTATATGACCAATAAAGCCTTGTATAATCAAAAACAGGGTAACTTAATCTTACTGAGCCCCCTATACTTTTTTTATCATAGTCGTCATATTCTCTTTCCCAATTATACACATCAAATCCTGCAGATAAGGGAATATCAAAAAGCCATGGTTCGGTGAAACTAAAAGTGTATCTTGTAGCACTTCCAGAAAACTCCGCTTTAAGATTTACCACCTGCCCTTTTCCCCTGAAATTTCTCTGGGTAACAGAAACAGTTGCAAAAAGGTTGTCTACACTTGAATACCCTGCACCAAAAGTAAACATTCCAGTGGTTTTTTCTTCAACACTTACATGAATGTCCACCTTGTCCTTTTCACCCGAAGGAATAGTTTCAAGGTTTACATTCTGAAAATAGTCCATTCTGTAAAGATTTCGAACTCCCCTTTGAAGCCTTGACTTGCTGTAAAGGGATTGCTCGGTTATGGGAAACTCTCTTCTTATAACTTTATCTCTTGTTTTTGTATTTCCGCCGATAACTATTTTATCAATATAGACCAAATTGTTTTTCTTTATATTAAAAATAACATTTAAAATATTATTTTCATAATCTTTTTGAAGATCTGGAAAAGCATCTGCATTAGCATACCCGGCATCAGCATAAATATCTGCAATGGAAATTGAGTCATCCTGAAGATTTTGTCTGTTAAAAATTTCGCCTGTTTTTGTTTTCACTGCTTTTAAAATTATTTCTTCTGAAACAATCAAATCACCTTCTGCCTTAACTTCTCCTATGGTGAACTTGTTTCCTTCAGATATTTTAAATAAAAGCTTTACATTGTTTCCATCAAAGCTGATTTCAGGATCAGCTACCCTTGCCTCGGCATATCCAGTGGTATGGTAAAATGCAAGAATTCTTCCACTGTCCTGCTGAATCTGATCTTTTTTAAACTCACCTGAACCTGTCAGCCATGAAAAAAAACCTTTTTCAGAACTTTCTATCTTTTTTTTTAGCTGTTTGTCAGTGTAGTCTTCATTGCCTTCAAAAACAATTTCACGGATAAAAGTTTTGTCGCCCTCTGCTATTATAAAAATAAGATCAGCTCTGTTATGCGACAGCTCTTTAAGCTCATAATTCACTTCACATTGATGGTAGTTTTTTTCCTTGTAAAGTTCTTTAATTGCTTCAATTTCTTTTTTAACTTCAAATATATTAAGGATTGAACCACTTTTTAAGGTTATGTTTTCTTTTATTTTTTCATTGTCATAGGCATGGTTTCCCTTGAAATGAACTTGTCTTATTGTGGGCTTTTCTTTTACATGAAAAACAACTTTTACTCCACTTTCAGTTTCTTCCCTTGTAACTCTGATATCTCCGAAATAACCCATATTATAAATTCTGTCCAAATCATCGGAAAGATCACCATCTGCGTAAGCAGTTCCTTCTTTGGTAGCTATCAGTCTTTTAATTGCTTCATCTTCAATTCTTTCATTACCTCTGATTTCAATTTCAGTAATCCTTACTTTTACAAATAAAGTACCCCCGATTTTTTTGGACAGGCTATTCACCCTTCCAAAAAGGTTTACTACTCCTGTAAAGCTTTCTTTGAATTCATAGATTTTATTTTCCTCTGAAACTCCAAGGACTGCATCCAGTATAAATTCGTTGTTGCCTATGGCCTGAAACTTTCCTTTTATAAACCCTTTTGAACCAGACTCATTTGCAATTTCAAAAAGTTTTTTATTATCAAAATCTAAAACATCGTCTTTATAAAAATAGCTATTTCCTCCAGCTTTTCTTATTTCAGAGCCTATAAGTTCAGGTATTTCTTCTTTTAAATATTCATATTCGCTTCCCCCTTCAATTTGAAAGGGGAAAAGAACAACCTTATTTTCCAGGGAAAAGGAAACAGCAGGAACTGACAATAAAGCCAAAACTGATATAAATATTATATTTAACAAGTTAAACCGATACAAGAGAACCTTCCTTTAATGTTACTTGTTTACCCATAAAAGATGCCAGTTCCATATTGTGGGTTACCACTATAAGAGTCATTCCAAGTTCTGTGTTAAGCTCTTCAAGAAGCAAATGAACATCCTCACTGTTTTTGTTGTCAAGATTTCCTGTGGGTTCATCAGCAAGGAGAACCACAGGATCCATTACAAGAGCTCTTGCAATGGCAACTCTTTGCTGTTCACCGCCTGAGAGCTCGGTAACCTTATGATTAATCCTGCTCAAAAGTCCGACTTTTTTTAAAAGTTCTTTTGCCTTTTTCAGAGAAGATTTTCTATCATTTCCTCCGATAAGGGAAGGCATCATAACATTTTCAACAGCATTGAACTCAGGAAGAAGATGGTGGAATTGAAACATGAATCCAATTTTTTTATTCCTTATCCCCGCAACTCTTTCATCCCCAAGGGAATAAAGATCTTCGCCCTCAATAAAAATTTTGCCTTCATCAGGATGATCAAGCCCTCCTAAAACATGGAGAAGAGTTGATTTTCCTATTCCAGAAGATCCAGTTACTGCTATTTTTTCACCTTTATTAACTGTGAAATCAACGTTTTTTAAAATTTCCAAAACAGTTTCCCCAGTTTTGTAGCTTTTGGAAATATTTTCAAGAACTATACAGCCTTCCTTATTCACCATAACGAATACCCTCCACAGGGTCTAGATTTGCAGCCTTAGAAGCAGGATAAACAGTTGCAAAAAAACAAATTAAAAGAGCGCTAAAAGCTATCAGAGCAACATCTGAAAAAGCCAAATCAACTGGAAGAGTTGTAAATGGATAGGCATCAGGAAGCTTGATAAATTTGTACCGACTCAAGATTTCACACATGATTATCCCAAGAAAAACCCCTGACAAAGTTCCTATGGAACCAACAAAAGTCCCTTGAATAACAAAAATCCTTTTTATACTTTTTTTGGTTGCTCCCATGGTTTTCATTATTGCAATTTCCTTGGTTTTTTCCATTACAAGCATAATCAAAGAACTTGCTATATTAAAAGCTGCCACAAGAATTATAAGAGTGAGAATTATAAACATTGCTGTTTTTTCAAGTTTCAGGGCAGAAAACAGTGAATGATTTACCTCCATCCATGTTCGTGTGAAAAATCGGCCTGGAAAGACTTCGTCTATTGTTTTTGCCAAATCATCTGCCGCATAAACATCGGTTATATAAACACCTATACCATTGACTTTTTTACCCATTCCAAGAAGGCTTTGGAGATTTTCAAGGTTCATATAAGCAACAGCACTGTCGTACTCATAAAGCCCGCTTTCATAAACAGCTGCAACCTCAAGCTCAGTCATTTTAGGCATTACACCCACAGGAGAAATTTTCCAGTCTGAAGTAAGTGCAAAAACGCTGTCTCCTTTAGCCACTCCCAGACTTTCAGCAATTCCCTTGCCAATGATAATTGAATTTTTCCCTGATGATGTATTTTCAAGAAGTTCTGTGGCTTTCAAAGGTTCAAACCCCTTGATAAGCTTACGGCGTGATTCGCTGTCAACCCCCCTTATTATTGTTCCTGTAAAACCCCACTTGGATCTGAGCATCACCCTTCCAGAAAGGTTTGGAAGTGCATCAGATACATTTTTTTTATTGTTTAATTTTTCGCAGACTTTTTTATAGTCTGCAAAGGAACCGGTTTTTGAATTTAAAATAAGATGAGGCTCCATCCCAAGAATTCTTTTTCTCAAGTCTTTTTCTGCTCCTGACATCACTGCTATAACAACTACAAGAGCCATAACTCCAAGACAAACACCAGCCACGGATAAAAAACCTACAAGGGAAATAAATCCCTGTTTCCTTTTTGCCCTCAAATATCTGAGAGCAATGGAAAATTCGAAACCAAAGCTTGATTTAAGCATTTTTTTTTCCAAAAAATTATTGTTCAGAAGATGGTCTCATATGGGGGAAAAAAATAACTTCCCTTATTGAAGCCGCATTGGTAAAAAGCATAACAAGACGATCTATCCCAATACCTTCCCCTGCTGTAGGCGGCATTCCATATTCAAGAGCTTCCACATAGTCTGTATCCATCATATGGGCCTCAAGATCCCCTTCATCTCTTTTTCTTGCCTGATCAAGGAATCTTTCCCTTTGATCATCTGGATCATTTAACTCGGAAAATCCATTGGCAATTTCTCTTCCGCCTATAAAAAGCTCAAATCTTTCTGTAAATTCAGGATTTTCATCGTTTCTTCTTGATAGAGGAGATACTTCAACCGGATAGTCTGTTACAAAAGTAGGCTGGATAAGCTTGGGTTCAACCAAAGATTCAAAAAGCTTGGTTATAATCTTGCCGATTTTATCTTTCTTAGTAATTGCAACTCCTTTTTCCTCAGCAAATTTTAAAAGACCTTCCTTGTCTGAAAGAATAGATTTATCCATGCCTGCAATTTCACATAAAGATTCGGTAAGAGGAATTCTTTTCCATGGAGATTTAAAAGAAATTTTTTCTCCCTGATATTCAACTTCAGGTGAGTCGCTAACTTCTTTTGAAATTTTAAGAAACAACTCCTCTGTAAGATCCATTAAATCCTTATATGTTGAGTATGCCTGGTAGAATTCAAGCATGGTAAATTCAGGATTATGCCTAGTGGAAACGCCCTCGTTTCTAAAATTTCTATTTATTTCAAAAACTCTGTCAAATCCTCCTACAACAAGTCTTTTAAGATAAAGCTCAGGAGCGATTCTTAGGTAAAGTTTCATATCAAGAGCATTGTGGTGAGTTACAAAAGGAGTGGCTTCAGCACCACCTGCAAGGGGCTGCATCATTGGAGTTTCAACCTCAAGAAAATTTTTTTCTGTTAAAAAATTTCTTATGGTCTGAACTATTTTTGCTCTTGTAACAAAAATGTTTCTCACATTTTCATTCATAATAAGATCAACATATCTTCTTCTGTATCTTTTTTCAGGATCTTTTAGCCCATGAAATTTTTCAGGCAAAGGCCTGACAGATTTTGACAAAAGATTGAACTTACCAACATAGATTGTCCATTCTCCTGTTTTTGTTTGAAAAAGCGGACCTGAAACCCCCACAATATCTCCAATATCAAGCTGATTGAAAAGAGAATAAGAATCCTCTCCAATCCTGTTTTTTGCCAGATAGGCCTGGATTATTTTCCCGCTCCCATCTTTAATTCTTGCAAAAGAGGACTTACCAAATTTATTAACAGCCATCATCCTTCCTGCAATGGTGAACTTCAAGCCTTCTTCACCTAATTTTTCAGGAGTTTGTTCAATAATTGAACGAATTTCACCAATTGTATTTTCAACCTTAAAATTATTTGGATAGAGATTAACTCCTGAATCGGAAATTGTTTTATTTTTTTCTCTTCTTTGATTAAGAAGGTCTTTTTTACCACTCATATATTTCACCATCTATTATTCTTGTTAAAATTTTTCAATCTGACTTAGGTAACTTATTTAAAATCACACGTCAAGCAACTAGACTTTATATGTCAGCAACGATTAAAAATCAAGGTAACCTTGAGCCCGGAAACATTTTCCCTGTTTTTAATTTCAATTTTTCCCCCATTCAGTTCAACTAGTCTAGCAACAATTGAAAGGCCAAGTCCGCTTCCACTTTTTTTGGTTGAAAAAAACGGATCAAAAATCTTTTCAATTATCTCTTTTTTGACTCCCCTGCCCGAGTCTTCTACAATAATATATACAAGACTTTTTAATATTTTAAGTCTAACTGAAATATACCCCTTCCCTTCACAAGCTTGGGAGGCATTTATAAGAATATTCCATATTATTTGCCTAAAATGGTCAGGATCTGCTTCAATTACTGCTTGATCATCAAGCTTTGAAACAACTTGAACTCTATTTTTTACAGCTTGATCTTCTCCAAGAAGATTTAATAAATCTCTTATTGGAAGTGAAGGCACTAGTCTTTGCTTCTGGCTTCCAACCGGTCTTGCAAAATACAAAAAATCATTTACAAGCTGATCAAGCCTTCCTGATTCCCTTAAAATTATGTCTCCAAGTTTTTTTACATCATCCTTCCTATTTTTTTCAATATCTGAAATTAAAAGCTGAATAGAACCTCTTAAGGATGCCATTGGGTTTTTAACTTCATGGGCAAAGCCTGATGCAATTTCTCCTGCACTTGCAAGCCTTTTGACTCTTTCAACATATTCGTCCATTTTTTCAAGTTCCCCCCTTGCCCTTTTCAGCTGAACAGACAAAATACTTGAAAGCCAGGCAATTGCAAAAGACGAGAGAATGAAAATAAAAACCTGAAAAAATATTGCTGGGCCTTCATAATCGACAGAATTTGATTCATAAAAAAAACATCGAATAAAACCATAAAAATGAAGATTGGCCAAAAGCCCATATTGGATACTTACAATTCCAGCTACCCAAAAAGGCTTTGCTCCAAACAAAATTGCTGAAGAATAAAGGATAATCACAAGGTAGAGAAACTGAAAAACATTATTATAGATTCCTGTAAAATAAATAAGAAGTGTGACAAGAAATGTGTCCACAATTATTTGAACTGTGGAAAAAACAAATTTATTTTTTACAAAATTAAAAATTAAAGAGTAAAAAAGAGTCAGAACAATTATAAATGCTGAAAAAAAATAAAGGCCAACCATCTGCTGGGAAAAAGCGCTGGTTCCTGAAAGATAAAAATAATAAAATCCTGAAATAACAAGAATTGAAAAAACCAGCCTGGAAAACATAAGCCATTTGAGCCGCATACTTAGGCTTTTTTCATAAAAACTTAGTTTTTTAGTTTTATCTGTCAAGCTGTTTCCACCTAAATCAGGCTTTCTTTTTAAAAATTATGAAAGCCTGAAGGATTTTAAATGTTTTGAATTTAGAGACAAACCTGAAAGTCTATTGTTTTATTAAAATCAGAAGAGCCCCATAGTTTTTGATCAGGCAATCCCTCCTGCCATCTGAAAGACAGGAAGATACATTGAAACCACTAGCCCGCCAACAACAATACCAAGAAAGGAAATCATAAAAGGTTCAATAAGAGAAGTAAGGTTTTCCACGGCCTGATCAACTTCTTCTTCGTAAAAATCGGCTATTTTAGCCAACATACTTTCAAGAGCCCCTGTTTGTTCACCTACTGAAATCATAGAGCAAACCATTGTGGGAAAAACACCGCTTTCCACAAGGGGTTCAGCCATTGTACGACCCTCAGAAATAGCATCTTTTACATCAAGCACAGATTCCTCAACAATTGCATTGCCAGAAGTTTTTGCAACAATATCAAGGGCATCAAGAATAGAAACCCCGGAGGCAAGCATAGTACCCATTGTTCTTGTAAAGTTTGCAACAGCAACTTTTTTTATCAAAATACCTATAACAGGAAGTTTTAATAGGATGTCATCTATAAAATAATTGCCTCTTTTAGTTTTATAGACTCTTTTAAATATAAAAATAAAAGCAGCTATACCCCCGAGAATATACCAGATATTACCCTGAACAAAGTCACTTGCATTTATTACAAACTGAGTGGGAGCCGGGAGACTTTGACCCATCTCAGCAAACATTTTCTCAAAAACAGGAATTACAAAAACAAGAATTACAGCTACAACAACAAAGGCGATAATTATAGTAACCAGAGGATAAGTCATAGCACCTTTTACCTGGGCTTTAAGTTTGGCAGCTTTTTCCATATAGGCTGAAACCCTTCTCAAAATTTCATCAAGAATACCGCCGGCCTCTCCAGCTGCAACCATATTTATAAAAAGACTGTTAAAAACTTTAGGATGTTTTTTCATGGCATTTGCAAGAGTATCTCCGCTTTCAACAGACTCTTTTATACTTTTCAAAACTTTTTTAAAGGTTGGATTTTCCTCCTGGGAAGAAAGAATGTCAAGGCATTGAACTACAGGAACTCCAGCATCAATCATGGTTGAAAACTGACGACAAAACACTATCACATCCTTTGTTTCCACCTTGGGTTGAAGGAATTCAATGTTTTCAAAAAGGTCCTTTGGCTTTGGCTTTACGCTTTTAGGAGTTATCCTCTGTTTCAAAAGCCTTGAACGAACGGCATCTGCACTGGAGCCTTCCATTTCGCCTTTAATTGTTCTGTTTTTTCTGTTTTTACCTTTCCAGATATATACAGGCATCAGCTGCTCCTTGATTTAAATTTTTTTTATAATTTACTATCTATAATTGTTAAAAATAAAAAGCCTTAAGGTATTTCCCAGACTCAACCCGGAGCTAGTTTTTATAATTCAAATTTATCTTGTAAAAACAGGACTAATTTTTAATTTTTACTACCATAAAACTTTAATTCTTGCAATTATCCTCTTTATAAGAAATTTTTTATTTAAAACTTAATCATTGCCCGAAAACAACTTTTTTTCTAAGCTGAAAATAAATCTAACCAACCCCTTAAGGAGAGCAATAATGTTCCAGGATATTTTCTTAAACCCGGGTCTTACAATAGGGCTTGCTCTTGTCGCAGGAATTTTATCTCAAATCCTTTCCCACCACATGAAAATACCAGGTATTGTCATTCTTTTATTTTCAGGAGTTATTCTGGGCCCTGATGTTTTTGGAATCGTAAGGCCTGAATCCCTTGGTAAAGGTCTTACTATAATAACTGGATTTGCTGTAGCAGTAATTCTTTTTGAAGGGGGGATGAACTTAAAATTTTCAAGACTTAAAAGAGAACAAAAATCCATCCGTTTTCTGCTTTTATCCGGCTGTATAACAACTGCCTGTGCAGGGAGTGTGGCAGCAAAGTATATAATGAATTGGCCCTGGCAGACTGCAGTGTTGTTTGGCACCCTTGTCATAGTAACAGGACCCACTGTTATAAACCCACTGTTAAAAAGAATAAAAGTAAAGCGTTCAGTTGCAACCCTTCTTGAAGCAGAGGGGATTTTAATTGATGCAATTGGTGCTGTTATAGCTATAGTTGCATTTGAGGCGGCAATGCAAAGTTTTTCAGGCTCACCTGGAATCTGGATTCTTGGAATTGCTTCAAGAATTGGAATAGGCTCATTTGCCGGTGCTGTTTCAGGCTTTGTGTTTGTTTATATTTTTAAAAAAAAGAACCTCATACCTGAAGGAATGGAAAATGTTTTCATTCTTTGTATGATCCTCTTCCTGTTTCAGGCAACCAATGCATTTTTATCTGAAAGTGGTCTTGCAGCAGTAACTATTGCAGGAATTATAATGGGAAACTACAGCACCCATGTTCAGCATAACTTAACAGAATTTAAAGAAGAAATAACCATCATGCTCATAGGAATGCTTTTTGTTCTCTTGTCAGCAGATGTAAGAATAGAAAGTATTATAAATCTGGGAATTCCCGGGGTTATAACAGTGATGTTTCTAATCTTCATTGTAAGGCCCCTTGCTGTCTTTGCAGGCACAGCTTTTTCTGAATTCAATATAAAAGAAAAAATCTTTATTTCATGGATTGGCCCAAGGGGAATTGTAGCAGCAGCAATAGCATCTTTTTTTGCAGCCGAAATGAGTCATGCCGGAATAAGCGGAGGAATAGAGCTTCGAGCCCTTGTGTTTCTTGTGATAGCTATCACTGTTATATGGGCTGGTCTAACTGGAGAAACAGCAGCAGCTCTTTTGGGCCTTAAAAGATCTTCAGGAATTGGATGGGTTATTCTGGGGGCAAACGAAACAGCCAGAAGTATGGCAAAGATACTTAAAGAGTCGGGTCAGGAGGTTGTGTGTATAGATTCAAATGCAGATCACTGCAAAGAAGCGGAAAAAGATTGCACAAAAGTAATCTATGGGAACGGACTCCAGTCAAGATATCTTAAACGAGCAGAAATTGAAATGAGGCTTGGAGCAATAGCTCTTACTGGAAACGAGGAAGTAAACTATATGTTTATTCAAAATGTAAGGGCAAATGTAAAAAATATCGGATTATATTCTGCCATGAAAAAGGCAACTAGTTCCCTTACAGAAAACATGCTTTATAATTCAAAAACAAAGCTTTTATTTGCCAAACCTCTTGACATTGTTCTCTGGTCTGGAAGATTCAAAAAACAACAGGTAAGACTCCAATTATGGAAAAATATGGACGGTAAGGAAATCAAAGCTTCAAACTTTGCAAAAAATGCCCCTGAAACTATGTTTTTTGCAGCCATTAGTAAAAAAGGAAAAATAATTCCCTTTGGAAATGAAATGTCCATAAAAGAAAACAATGAAGTCTTTGTCTTTGTTTTTGAAAAAGGTATTGAACCAGCTATTGAGTTTATGGAAAATTCGGGTTTCCAAAGAATGACAAAAGAAAGAGAGGAGCTGTTTTCCACCTCAATCTGCCAGATATAATAGAGTTTTTTGCTTCTGTTAAAAGCTTGATTCAGCCCTTAAACCTTTGGATTTTTTTCAATTTAAGATCCTTAAGTTTTTATAAATATTTTATATTGATAAATACAACACCAGCTCTTTAAGCTTTAGACTCTCTCATTGATAAACAACTTTGTTTATGTGAAGATAATTTGCTCAAATCAACCATTATAAAGATCAGGAACTCCACTTGAACAAAAAAAAAGAAATCACACTAATAGCCACCCATACAAATGCTGATCTTGACGGTGTTGCATCAATGCTTGCAGCTCAAAAACTTTATCCTGACTCAAAAATAGTTTTTCACCACGAAGGCAAAGGAGTTTTAAAGCGGTTTTTTATTCAGTCTCTAGCCCATCTTTTTAATATTATCTCGCTAAAAGAACTGGATAATTACAAAATAAAAAAACTTGTTATTGTTGACACAAGACAAAGGGGAAGACTGGGTGAAATTGCAAAACTTGCTGACAAAAAAGAAATTTCAATAGACATTTACGACCACCATGAAAGAACAGACTCAGATATAAAAGCAGATTTTGAACTTTATGAAAAAACAGGAGCAACAGCAACAATACTCACCCAGCTGCTTTTAGAAAAAAACATTGAAATAACACCTGAAGAAGCTACAATTTTAAGCCTTGGAATCTATGAAGACACAAACTCCTTCAAATTTAATTCAACAACAGGAAAAGATCTTAAAATTGCAGGCTTTTTAAGGGACAAAGGTGCAGATACAGAATTTATCTCAAATATTATTTCAAAGGAAATATCTCCTGAACAGCTTTCTTTGTTAAATGATATGGTGGAAAACTCTATCTCATACAGAATAAACAACTTAAATATTGTGATCTCAACTGTTTCAAGAGATCATTATATTCCAGATCTTGGATTTTTAACACATAAGCTCAATAAAATGGAATCAAAAGATGCGGTTTTTGTTGCAGCTAGAATGGAAAGCAAGGTCTTTGTTATAGGAAGAAGCAGCTCTTCGGAACTTAATATAGGTAAGATTTTAAAAACTTTCAAAGGAGGAGGCCACCCTTTTGCAGGCTCAGCTTCAATAGGGAAAAAAACTCTTTCACAGACAAGAGATCTTTTACTCACCGGGATAAGAAAATATCTTAAATCAAATTTCAAAGCAAAAAATCTCATGTCTTCCCCTCCTCTTAAAATTAAGACCGAAGACACTATTGGCAATGCTTCAAAAATCTTAACCAAATACAATATAAACGCACTTCTTGCAGTTGATGAAAGTGAAATTCTAAAGGGAATTATTTCCCGTCAGGTTGTTGAAAAGGCAAAATATCACAATATAATCAATGTCCCTGTAAAAAAATTTATGAGTACTGACTTTATGGAGGTATCAGAAGATGCTCCTATCTCTGAAATAGAAGAAAAAATAATTGGAAACAGACAAAGAATCCTCCCTGTTAGAAACAACAAAGGCGAACTTGCAGGAGTTCTTACAAGAACCGATCTTTTACACCATATAGTCAGCAATTTCAGGGAAGGTCCTTTTATCCAGGATTCAACACTTTACTCCCTTTCTCCGGCTACAAAAAACATTTCAAACACTTTAAAAGACAGGCTCCCCGATAAAATAGTTAATCTTTTAAAACATATAGGCAAAACAGCTGATGACTCCAATATAAATGCCTATGTTGTGGGCGGTTTTGTAAGGGATGTTCTCCTTTATTTAAACAAAAACGAATTTGACATTGATATTGTTGTTGAAGGCAATGGAATTCACTTTGCCAACAAGCTTGCAGCATCCCTCAATGCCAGGATAAGCCCCCATGAAAAATTCAATACAGCTGTTGTTTCCCTTGAAGACGGCCTTAAAATTGATGTGGCTACAGCAAGGACAGAGTTTTATTCTTCTCCGGCAGCTCTTCCTGAAATTGAAATGAGTTCACTCAAGCTGGATCTTTACAGAAGGGATTTTACCATAAATACACTTGCAGTTCAGCTCAACACAACAAATTATGGAAAACTCATAGATTATTTTTTTGGACAAAGGGATCTAAAAGACAAGGTAGTAAGAATAATTCATAATCTTTCTTTTGTGGAAGACCCCACAAGAATATTTCGTGCTGTAAGATTTGAACAAAGGTTTAATTTTAAAATTGGAAAATTTACTGAAAAACTGATCAAAAACGCAATTGATATGGAATTTTTCAAAAGACTAAGCGGCCCAAGGGTTTTCAGTGAGCTAAAATATATATTGATGGAGGAAAACCCTCTTCCTGCAATAGAACGAATTGCAAGCTTTGGCCTTTTTCATGCAATTCACAGCGAATTTGAATTCTCAGACAGAAACCGTGAAATAATAGAGTCTTCCCAAAAAACAATCAACTGGTTTTCCCTTAACGATCCAGAAACTCAAATAAACAGGTGGATGGTTTACTTTTCAGGACTTATTCACAACTTAAATTCTGAAACAAAAGAATCTATATGCACAAAATTCAAGCTTCCCCCAAAAATCATGGAAATTTTTACAAAAGAAAATTTTAAGGCACAAGAGGTGATAGGATGGATGAAAAAAAATCGGGAAATAGAAAGAAGTAAAGTTTACCTGAAACTTTCCAAATTCAAAACTGAAACCCTACTCTACCTTCTTTCAATAACAAAAGATGAGAAAATAAAACAAAATATTGTTTTATTTTTTACAGAACTTAAAAAAACAACAATCCAGATTAAAGGTAAGGAGCTTAAAACTCTTGGTTTTAAACCCGGTCCTATATTTGGAGAAATTCTTGAAAAGATTCTTCTTGAAAAAATCGACGGAAATATAAAAACTTTTAACGATGAGTTTGACTTTGCCAAAAGATATTTGTAAACCTCATTTAATTTTTAAAAACAATAATCAGGAACAGGTAATGAAAAAAACAAGAATTTTAACAGGAATTACAACAACAGGAACACCTCATCTTGGCAATTATGCAGGAGCAATAAAGCCTGCAATTGAAGCAAGCAAGAACCTGGAAAATAAATCATTTTATTTTCTTGCTGACCTCCATGCTCTGATAAAAAACAAGAATCCTAAAGAAGTCCACCAATCAAGCCTTGAAGTTGCCGCAACCTGGCTGGCACTTGGGCTTGACACTGAAAACGCATATTTTTACAGACAATCTGATATTCCAGAAATTTCAGAACTTACCTGGATATTAAGCTGCCTTACAGCCAAGGGGCTGATGAACAGAGCCCATGCATATAAAGCTTCTGTGGCTGAAAACATTGAACAAAAAGCAAAGGATCCCGATAAAGGAATCACCATGGGGCTTTTCAGCTACCCTATTCTTATGGCAGCCGATATTCTTATTTTCAAGGCAGACCTTGTGCCTGTTGGAAAAGATCAGATCCAGCACCTTGAAATGGCAAGGGATATCGGAATGAGGTTTAATCATTTATATGAAGAATTATTTACCCTTCCACAAGCATTAACCGATGAAAACGCAGCTGTTCTAAAAGGGCTTGACGGAAGAAAAATGAGTAAAAGCTACGGAAATACCATTCCACTTTTTGACACTGAAAAAAAACTTAAAAAAATGATAAATAAAATTACAACAAATTCCCAGCCGCCCGAAGAACCCAAAGATACAAAGGATTGCACTCTTTTTGAAATCTACTCTGCCTTTGCTGATAAAAATCAGATTGAGGAAATTAAAAAAAGATATTCAGAAGGAATAGGCTGGGGTGAAATGAAATTAACTTTGTTTGAACTTTTAAATGATCAGCTAAAAGAACCAAGAAAACAATATGAATATCTGATAAAAAACCCTTCTATTGTGGAAGAAACCTTAATAAAAGGTGGCTTAAAAGCAAGGGAAGAAGCTATACCCATGCTTAAAAAAATCAAAAAAGCAGTAGGCCTCAGAGCTCTTGGATAAATTTTTTGTGTTTTTTAATTTAAACCCTGATTATAAAATTTGCAAAAAAATATCTTAGATGCCCTTTTGCCCATTAAATTGAAATTTTTGAACTCAAAAAACTGTAAGATTAAAATTTATGTTTAGGTTTAAATATAGATCTGATTTTAGGTTATTCTGGTATTTATAACTTTGATAAAGTGGTTTTTCTATGGTAAAAATTGTTACCTAACAATTAAAAATAAACAAATAATATGACTTATACTCCAGAAAAAATTTTTGTCCCGGGAAAACCTATTGAAATAGTGTTTAACATTGATTCTCTTTCTCCAGTATCAAGGAATTCTATTATCTTTGATCTTAACCCAAAAAAAAAAGAAATTATTGTATCCCAGACAACCCCGAATACAGGGAAATTTTATTCCTATGAGACACTTCATATCACCACTTTAAAAAACAATGAACTAAACCAAAGAACAAGATTTGGGATTAAAGGCTCTATCACTGGTTTTATTGATAATTACAAACTAAACAACCAAACCACAGAACCTGCATTAAAGATTACTTATTCAGGCAAGGTGTCTGAGGCTAACATAAGATCTGCTTTTAGAATTAAGCCAAACAACGTCTATTCCGTAATGGCAAAAATCATTTTAAAAAACAAGGACTATATTTCAGGGAAAAACTTCAGGATTTATGATATTTCGCTTACAGGTATGGGAATTCTTATTCCAAATTCGCTGGATAGAAGAAAAAACCCCTTAATTGAACTCGAATTAAATGATCTTGGAAAAATCGGCATAGTGATGAAAAGTCCCGGTACTGAAAAAGATCTTCCAGAAATTAAAAAAATTTTTAACAGAATAAAAACTGTAAGAATAAACAGAAAATTCAATGAAAGATACATTCTTATAGGATTCAAATTTGGCCATTGGGAGAGAAGTCATGAGGAAATTTTAGGCAAATTTATCCATCAGCTCCAACTTTTTGAAATAAGGCATCATCAAAACTATTAGATTAAACTCAAAACTCGCTAACTTATCCCTTTCAGCTCTTTTCTAAAATTAAAAACAAAGGCTGTGACTTAAAATTAAATCACAGCCTGATTATTATTAATTTCAAATCTTGTTTCCATAAAAATCATTATAAACAAAGGAAGACAATTCTTTTCTCTTGGGCGGTTTTGGAGCTTGGTCAGGGTAACCAACAGGAACCAGACTTACAACATTGATATCATCTGGAAGATTTAAAATTTTTTCTACTTTTTTATGATCAAAAAGTCCTGTAATAACTGTCCCCAAACCCTTTGAATGAGCACAGAGGCAAAAACTCTGGGTTGCTATCCCAAGATCATACATAAACCAGTCCCCAAGTATTGTAGGGGCTTCATTGTTATAATAACCAGACATCTTTTTTTTGCCGCAAAAAGCAAAAAGAAGCGGGGCTGAAATAATTGCCTTGATTGCAGGGTTTTTCCCAAAAAAAGCTCCCTGAATTTCCTTTCTTTTTTCACTGTCTCTTACAACAATTATTTCCCAGCACTGAGTATTTGCCCATGATGGAGACCACCTCACAGCTTCAAGAAGCTCCTTTTCAACTTCCTTTTCAATGGGTTTGTCAAGAAATTTCCTAATGGATCTTCTTTCTTTTAAAAACTGAGAAAAATCATTCATTTTTCCTCCTAAACATAATTATTAGTCAGTTGAAATAACAATTTTTCCAGATTCTTGAACTAAAGTAAAGGGTAAACCTTTTAGTTTAGTTTACCCCGGACAAAGATCCATTCAAAATCTTGACCCGATTAAATGATTTTTCCCTCCCTTGATATTGTAATCATATCAAATTTAATTTCTTTGCCTGACTTTTCTATGCTCTTTGTTAAAATAATTTCCATTTTTGAACAGCAGGGAACTTCCATCCTGGCAAGAGTAAGGGAATTTAGATTGTTCTTTGAAAAAATCAATCCAAGTTTTTCAATATATTCATCGATATTATCAAGCTTTGGGCATCCTATCATAAGCTTTTTGCCTCCCACAATTTCTTCATGAAAATTTCTGCAGGAAGCTGGAACACAATCGGCTGCCACAAGAAGGTCTGAATTATCAAAAACTTTTGAATCAGCTGAAATAAGTGAAATCTGAACAGGCCAGTTTGAAAGGGTTCCTTTGCCCTGAAAAGGACTCATTGCAAAAGAAGGACATTTGGGTGCTGACTGATTTTCAAGATGCTTTTTCACAGCTTCTTCATCAAACTCCAAAGCTTGTCTTTCTATAATTTCCATGGCATTTTCAGGACAGCTTCCCATACAGGCTCCAAGGCCGTCACATAAGTTATCTGAAATAATTTTTGCTTTCCCATTTACAATTTCTATTGCACCTTCAGCACAATCAAGAACGCAGTTTCCACATCCATTGCATAGGTCTTCATTTATTTTTATTATTTTTCTTTTTATCATCATCTTTTTTTCTCCGGAATCAGTTATTGGGTGATTATCAGTTTTACTTTTCACTTATCAGCTAAACAAATTAAGTGAGCTTGAAGTTTAATCAATTTTAGATTAACTATAACTTTATTGAACTATTAATCTTTGACCTGGATCAAATTTAAAGAAATATTATGGAAAAAACTCTTAAAATCACACTTATGTTTAAGTCTTTGTCCAATGAACAGATTCAGAAACTTCTTAAAATCTGTACTCTTAAATCATATGATCCAAATCAGATGATTTTTTTTGACAATGACCCTGCCAACGGCCTCTATCTTATAAAAACAGGAAAAGTAAAAATTTTTAAAATGTCAGAGGAAGGAAAAGAACAGATCTTCCATATTTTTTCCAGGGGAGAGCCTTTTGGTGAAGCAGCTGTTTTTGCAGATACAGGGTTCCCCGCCAATGCCCAGACTATTTCAAAGTCTGAAATTATTTACATCCCTAAAAAAGAACTTCTTGAAATCTTTAAAAAAGATCCCTCTACTGCAATGAATATGCTGGCTGTTTTATCTTTAAGGCTAAAAGAATTTACAAGATTGGTAGAAGATCTCACACTTAAGGAGCTTCCGGAAAGACTTGCATCATATATTCTCATCCAAGAAAAAGCCCAGGGTAAAAAAAATAAGATAATTCTGGAATTTTCCAAAGGTCAGCTTTCAAAAGTACTTGGAACAACCCAGGAAACTCTTTCAAGAACATTGGGTAGGTTTTCAAAAGCAGGGCTGATAGAAGTGGATAAAAGAAAAATAAAAGTTTTAGACAAAGAATTTCTTTATGATATTTCAACAGGGGTTGAAAATCTTAAAAACATTGATGGCTGAAACTAAGTTTTTTACAAAAACAAAAATTTAACCTCCTGTTTATCCTTACAACTTATTGATTGACCTTAAAGATGAATTTTGTTTAAGTTAGTTGATTTTAAAACAAAATACTCAACGACTCAAACTAAGCAAAGGTAGGATATGGATAATAAATATTTTTGGTTTAAAGTTTTTGTACAAACCCTTGCCATACTTGTAACAGCAGTGTTTTTTAAAGGAATTGTTGTGGACAGTGTAATTGCAGCCTTTTTTGCTGCCTTAATTCTTGGACTTTTAAATTCGATTGTAAGACCAATTCTCATTTTCTTCACCCTTCCCCTGACTCTTTTCTCCCTTGGACTTTTTATTTTTATTATCAATGCTGTTATTCTTAAAATGACAGCTTTTTTTATTCCAGGATTTACTGTTCAGGGGTTTTTCACCTCTATATTCGGAGCTTTATTTATAAGTATTGTAAGTTTTTTTCTTAATATTTTAACTTTAAAAAATCACTCAATTGAAATAATTGATTTAAAAAAAAGAAACGGAAACTTCTGGGAATAAAATAAATGGATGAAATTTTCACCATACACCTGATCACAGAACCTGATTTCCAAAGACTTAACACTTCTCTTATGAAAGGAGTTGAGTCATTGTCTGAAAAAAACTACAGGGTCGCTCAGATTATTCCGCAACTGACAAAAGAAATAAGACAGGATTTTTTTCAAACTGAAAATCCTGTAAAAGTTTCATTGATTCTTGAACAAACCTCGCTTTTTGTAAAATGGAATTCTAAAAAAAAAGCTCTGGCATCAATTTCTTCCCTGCCGTCAAAGGAAAAAATAAATTTCTTGAAAAACTTTTTTAACGAAGAGCTTTCCAGTGCATCTCCAGAACTTTTAAGGCTTCAGAATCTAAAAATAAAAAACCGTTTTGAAAATGCTAAAAAAGAAGCACAAAAAGAAATTAAACAAATAGAAAAACAATTGGAGTCAAGAAAAGAAAAACTAAAAGAGTATATGATAAAAGCTGAAACAGACCCTCTAACAGGTCTTTTTAACAGAAGAGCATATACAAAACAGATAAACTCTTCCCTTGATGCTCTCAGGATGCAAAATAAGGTTTTTTGCCTTCTTTACCTTGATTTGGATCATTTTAAAATAATAAATGACACTTATGGGCATAGTTTCGGGGACAAAGTCTTAAAATCAATGGCAATGAATATGACTAACTCCATCAGAGAAAAAACCGACCTTGCTTTCAGGATAGGAGGAGATGAATTTGCAATTATTATTTTTTCTAACGAAAATGCAGCCTTAAGAATTTCCAAAAAAATTATGGAAGGAATTCAGCAGGGAATCAGCATTGGTTATACAAAAGCCAGCAAAAAAGACACACCTGAAACAATAACCAAAAGGGCTGATATGGCCTTATATTTTTCAAAGGATCAAGGACGTGGTTCAATAACATGTGCATTCAAGTCTCCAAAAACTGAAGACCCATCTGCATCATCATTGGAAATTTTATTTAATGGAAAAAGTAAAGCTTCTTCTTAATGGACTTGTAAGCGACCAAAGCACCCAAATTCTTACAAAAAGTAAAATCAAAGCGGTGGCGTCAAGGCTTGAGTTTTCTGAATCTGCCTCAAATATGATTTTACTTGCTGCAAGTGAAATCATGACAAACCAGCTCAAATATTCCCTGGGTGCAGGAATTGTTCAGATCTGGGAGCACAAAAAACCAGATCACTGTCTTGATATCTTTGGCTATGACATGGGCCCTGGAATAAAAAACATTTCAAAGGCAATGGTTGATGGTTTTTCAACATCAAATACCCTTGGACACGGACTTGGCACCATAATGAGGGCCTCTGATATTTTTGAAATTTATACAAAAACTACAAAAAAAGATAACAAAGATATTTGGAAGGGAACTGCAGTCTGGTGCAGATTCTATCCCAAAAAAAACCAGGCTCCCAAAGCTTATCCAAAAACAGGAGTTTTTATCAGGGCTCTTAATGATGATATTTACAATGGTGATTTCATAAACTTTGAATTTAATGATAATAATCTTGTATGGCTTCATATTGACGGTGTTGGCCACGGAAAAAACGCATCTTTAAGTGGTGTAATTGCAAACAAAATTCCAATAGGAAAACTTGAACCTGAAAAAACAATTGCAGATCTCAATAAAAATCTTTATGGTAAAAAAATGGCCAACGGCGTTTCAATTTTTCTTGATAACTCTGGCAATTTTTTATATTCAGGCTGTGGAAATGTTTTAATTAAAATATTAAGTCCTGAAGGCAAACAAAAATCAGTCCTCCTTAAAAACCGCACCCTTGGTGAAGCTGATATGCAAATGAAAAGTTATAGGGGAAAAATTGATCCGGGCAATCTTATAATGACAATATCTGACGGAATCTCCCAAAGCTTTGATTTCTCACATTATCCGGGTCTTTTAACCAAGCATCCCCAAATGACTGCCTATCTTTTAGGAAATTTATTTTCAAGAAGAAATGATGATAAAAGTCTTTTTATAGTAAAACATGACAAGGAGCAGATATGATGGAGTTAAAAAAATATGGAAAAAAAATCTTAAAAAAAATAGATTTGTCTTCTGTAACAGAAAAAATTATAGATGCCGGCAATTCAAGCCTGGCAAAAGAAAAGCTTTTAACAGACGAAGAGATTCATGACTATACCTATGAGCTTGTTGAGCTTTTTGCTTCACTCCTTGGAGAGTCAAAAGCAATGCCAGAAGAAACCTTAAATGCCCTGAAGCATCTCATGGCTACAGTCAATGCCAAAATACAAATGAGGGGAGGAAGCACAGAGTCGTTTCTTCAACTGATGCATTATATCCAGTACACATTCATGAGCGAAATTGTAAATTACGAAAACGAAAAAAATGACCGTGAATTTTTATTCCTCTTAAAATTTTTCAACAATATTGTAATGGACGCATTTAGGCTTTATCAAGAGGAAAGAGAAGGTGCTTTACAAGCACAAAAAGAAGAATTTCTTGCGGTTTCAACTCCCATAACAGAAATTTGGGACGGGGTTTTGTCTTTGCCTGTAATAGGAACACTTGACTCAGTAAGAGCAATGGATCTAATGGGAAAACTTCTTAAAAGAATTGAAGAAAAAAGAGCCAAGGTAATCATCCTTGATCTTACAGGGGTAAGCAGCATAGACACTCAGGTGATGCACCATCTAATCCAGGTCATCCGTGCCACAGCTCTTATGGGCTCAACAGCAATTATGACAGGAATACGACCGGCAATTGCAAGCTCTCTTGCAAACCTTAATTTAAACCTTGATGAAATCCAGACAAATTCAACTTTGGCAGAAGGGCTTAAGCAAGCATTTTCCATACTTGGAATTAAAGTAAATAAGATTTAAGTACAACTTAAAAACTATCAGGGGAACTACAGGTTAACAAATGAAAAGTAACTTGGGATTTAACTTGACAAAACTTGGTTCAAGCTCACTTCTTATGGAACCCTATGATAATCTTGATCCTCTTTGCCCTGGGCCAATGATTGAAACAATAAGTAACAGCCTTTTCAAAACACCTGTACCTAAGCTTTACTATGATCTTAATAAAATTCTTATTATTGATGAAGTCTATTATGATTGGCTGTGTATGCTTTCAAAAGCCTGCTCAATCTTTCAAACAAAGCTTATAGCCATTAATATAAAGCCTAGTGCTGCTATAAGCCTTTCATCCTTTATAAACAAGAAACCACCCTTTGAAACTGAGGTTGAAATGTCAAACTAAATAAAAAGTAATTGCACCGCTTTTTTTCTTTTGCTTTTTTTCCCAAGCAAAAGAACAGATTTCCCCATTTTTTTTCATCTCAACTGCTTTTTTCTCTGCAAGATCTCTGAGCACTGGTTTCATATTTTTTGAATGCTTTCCTTTACCAGTTATAAATTGAACCGAACCGACCCCTTTGTATTTTGCAGATATTATCTTATTTTCAATTCTTTTATCTGCTTCTAAAAAACTCAGCCCATGAAGATCCACAATTTCTTGAGGTTTGAGCATTGATGTTTTCAAACAGTTTTTGTCAGGTTTTGAATACCTGATTGTTTCAGATGGACTATATTCTTTAATTCCAGGATTTTTCTTTCCTGTAAAAAGCTCGTAAAGGTCATCTTCCATGGAAATCTGCCGAATTTTTTCTTTAGCTCTTTTTTTTTGAAGGGCTTTGTTTTTTTTCCGCGAAATTTTTTTTAATGGAGGGGCAATTTTTATTTTTTCTTTATCAACAGACTCAGAATCTATAGAAGAATCAGGTTTTTCTGGAAAAACCCTTTCTTCCTTTTCTTTAAATTCGGGTTCAAAATTAATATTTACCTTATTATCATTTAGATCTTTTTTTCCTTTAAAGTTTTTACTTTTTTTAAAAAATGACTGTATTTTTTTAATTAAATTTATCATTTTTTTCTTTTTCCGTGTCCATCCATTTTTTATCTTTTAAAACCCATGAATTGTTTTCTGTCTGCCAGCCCAAATCTCTTAGAAAAAAACTTTTATCCCGGGCATAAAACAAAAACTTCTTGTTTTCTTCAAGTTTAATCCAATTGGAGTTTTGTTTAAAAAAACTATTTTCTCTTTGTTTCCAGGATTCAGACTGGACTGAATTGATAAAGAATACAAAAAAAAACTTAAAAAATAGAAAGTAAGTGTTTTTTTTCATTCTCACTTCTCCGCTTTTCCTTTTCCAAATCAAAATCTTGAATTCTTTTGCTTTTATATAAAACCTTCAAATAATCATTTCCATATTCAACTTCTATGATTGTAGAATTGTTTTCATAAAGATAAAAATCAGAGCCAGCTTTTCTTTTTTCATACTTAAGTTCAAGTATATCCAAGATTTTGTCTAGATTTTCCTTTTTCAGGTTTTCATAAACATATTTTGCACTTAAAAGATTATTAGAAACAAACTCATAAAGCAAAAAAACTTCTTGGTTGAACAAACTAAATTTATAGGAGATATAATCATCTGTTGCTTTAAGAGGCTTAAGTTTTTCAGCTGCAAGCACTTCAACCCGAGGCATTCCCCAAGTAATACTTCTAAAATCAAAAGAATCAGCCAGGGAAGGCTTTGGGTATAAAATTAATATTAAAATAAACAAATTTTTTTTCATACAAAGAAATATATAATAAGGATAAAGGAAAAAGAAGCTATTTTTAGCACTTCTTATTTTCAAAAGTTTGATCTTAGTTTTTATTGCAAAAAAGAGTATGCTTCAAAGCCTTAATAACTTGATTTTTTTCAATAAAAAAACTTAAGGCTTTAAATCTTTTTCCTTGATCTCACTTCTTTTCTCAAGCTTTATTCCAGGTTGACTGCAATTTGAACATGAAGAATGGCATCCCCCGCAGGCATTGTTGTTAGTTTTTTTTGAAAAAACAGCTTTTAAAATAAAAAGAAAGGCTGCAATAACTATAAAAACAACAATAATAGTCTGAATAAATTCCATAACAAATCTCCTTTCAAGACAATTTTAGACACCAAGCCAAGTTTGTCAAATAAAATAGCCATGTTTATGATTAAAGATTAGTTTGTTTGAAAAAAACAAAAGGATTATTGTATAGCTAAAACCAGTTACTGCCCATATTTTTTAAGAGGATGATTTTAGACTAAACATTTGAGGAAGTCGCTGGATAGAAAAAAATTAATAAAAAAAAGGAGACAAAGATTTGTCTCCCTATAGCCAAAAAAACATTTCGAAAAAAAGATTCTAGCGTTTTGAAAACTGAAAGCTTGCACGAGCACCTTTTAGTCCGTACTTTTTTCTTTCTTTCATTCTTGGATCTCTTCTTACAAAGCCGGCTCTTTTAAGTACGTCTCTCAATTCAGGATCAAACTTAATAAGGGCCTGACTAATTCCGTGTCTTGAAGCTTCCGCCTGCCCTGTAATTCCACCACCTTTAACTTTAATTTTTATATTAAAAGCTGAAATTTGATCTGTAATTTTAAGTGGTTCAATCACACTTGAAGAGTGACGATGAATACTAAAATATGTATCAATGGGCTTATCATTCACATAAATTTCACCCGCACCTGGCTCAATCCAAGTTCTTGCAACAGAAGTCTTTCTTCTTCCTGTAGCGTAATATCTACTATCCTTTGCCATTTTAATTCCCCTGTCTATCCTGCTTAAATTTCGAGAACTTCAGGTTGCTGTGCATTATGAGGATGAACTGAACCTGAATAAACTTTTAAATTTTTATTAAGCTGTCTTCCTAACTTGCTTTTTGAAAGCATCCCTTTAACAGCAAGAGTTACAAGCTGTTCGGGTTTTTTCTCAAGAAGTTTTTCAGCTGTAGTTTCCCTTAAACCGCCTGTGTAACCACTGTGTCTGTAATATTTTTTCTGAGTCAGTTTTCTTCCTGTAAGAACAACTTTTTCAGCATTTACAACTATTACAAAATCTCCACAATCAACATGAGGTGTAAATAAAGGATTGTGCTTACCTCTTATTATTTTGGCAACTTCCGAAGCCAGCCTGCCAAGAACTTTACCCTCAGCATCAACAACATACCATTTTTTTTGTATGTCTTCTTTTTTAGCACTATATGTCTGTTTTTTCAATTTAACACTCCTCGTAACAAAAAAATAACTTCTAAGATATACATTCACAACTTCCAAATGTCAACTGATTAAAAAATAAAAATAGAATAATTGACACTTGCCCATAAAAGATTATAGTCACCGAAAAAAATATCAATATTTACAAGGAAATCTTTATGCCATTAATTGAAATTGAAGTCAAATTTTATATTAAAAACTATGAAAAAATTATAAAAAAAATCAAAGAATACTCTGATAAACATAACGAAAGCAGTCTGGAAAAGAATACCTTATTTGATACAAAAAATCATTTTTTAAAAAAAAGTAATAAAATCCTAAGGCTTAGAACATATCTTGGAAAAACAATCCTGACTTTTAAGCAGCCTTCCCTAGAAACTTCCCCAGAATTCAAAAAACTTGAGGAATCTGAAGTTTTTGTAAATTCATTTGATGAAATGAAATATATTTTATCTAACTCCGGATTCATAAAAACACAAATATATGAAAAACAAAGACAAATTTTTTCAAAAGGAGAGCTTGAAATCTGTGTTGACCGGCTTCCTTTTGGTGATTTTATTGAGCTTGAAGGAACCGAAAATGAAATAAAAACGGCTGTCCAAGCCCTTGGATTTGATTGGAATAAAAAAATACTGCCTGATTATATATCTATTTTTGAAAAAATAAAAAAAGAAAATGACCTCTTATTTAATGATATAACTTTCAAAAACTTCAAGGAAGTTGAACCAAAAGATTTTTCTGATAAAATTTTGAGCTTTTGTTTATAAAACTTTTTCTTCTTTTTCTTCTTTTTTAGATGGCTCATTAGGTTTTTTTTTAAGCCATTTGATTTTAGCAGAGCTTTCCTTTGCTGAATTTTGTCTTCCCTGAACAAATCCGTCATCTCTTGTACAAGTTATTTCAGCATTAATTATGCCCCCGCTTTCAACGATAAGGTCATTGCAAGTTACTGTACCTGTACATTTACCTGAAGAAAGAACCACCACTTTCCCCTTAGCCTTAACATTTCCCTCATAAACGCCTCCAATTGTCACATCATTTACTTCCATATCAGAGTAAACCTGTCCTTCCTCTGCTATAATAATAGATTCGCCTGCAATGGTTCCTTTAACTACACCTTTTATCACAAGCTTTCCTTCCGAAGAAAGATCCCCTTCAACCCTTAGATCATTATCTATAATTGAAAGGTTTTTTGTTTTAGCAGCCACCTAATTCTCCTTTATTCTTATTTTAAAATGAGATATTTTTTCTTTTTTGTTCTTAAATTCTGCAAAAAGGGTTATTAGAAGGGCCTTGCTTCCCGGATCAAACAATTTTCCAACGGCTGTTTTTGAATTTAAATCTAAAATTTTACGGCCCTGGGCTTCAAGATAGTAAAACCCGCTTTCAAAATCTGAGCGACTAACTCCGGCAACAGAATTTAGAAAACATTTATCAATGTCTTTAATATAAATTTCCTCATTGTTTTTAACTCCAATAAGCCTCCCTCCTTCTGATTCAATCAGAAGAATTTTTTCCGACTCCTCTTCAATTTCAATTATCATTTCACCAACAACAAGATTTCCTTTAGATGCTTTTATCGGATACTTAAAGCCTTTTCCATCAATGGAGTACTTGCTCCAAAAATCCTTTGAAGTATCAACAATATAACCTCTGTCTTCTCCTGTATTATTAAAAGCATCATTTACATATCCCTTGATATTAACTTCAAGACTTCCTGGATCATACATTCCTGAATCAACATCAATAACTTCTAGAAAGTCCCCTTTATTTACCTTTAAAGCTCCCTTATTTGCCACAGAAACAATCCTGTGACCGTTAATTCTTATTTTAAAATAAAAATATTTTTCTTTAATCTTTTTTTCTGAAACTGAAAAAAAACTACCATTCTGTTTATCAACAACTTTGAGGTAAACTGAGCCACAGGATTCATAGTCTTTTTTTGCTGAAATTCTTGTGTCTTTTTCAATAACAATTTCTTTTCTTATGTCATTTTTGCCCCCGCAGTCCATCACATCAACAGTAAGTCCCCTTGAATAATTTGCCTCAACATGGGCTATTTTTATTACTGAGCCCTTTTCAAGATAAAGAGTTTCCTCATTCCCAAGAACAATAGGGGTCTGATTATTTATTGAAATAACCAGATATTTAAGCTCGGACTTTTCAAAACTGAGCCTGGGCATCCTGGGAATGATTTCAAACTCTTCAAAAAAAGCATTTATCGCATACTGATGGTGCTTTATTTTCTGAATCAGAGGCAAAGATTTACTCACCTCTATCCCAAACCCGGGAATCTGGCACTTTGTAACTGCAAAATAAGTTGCAGACTTTCTTTGCTCTTTATGCCTTGAGTCATTTTCAGAAGTTCTATGATTGTTAAACCTGAAGTAAAGCTTTGGATCTTCAATTTTTTCGTTTATTTTTTTTATAACATTTTCTGCAGTTTGAAGTAGGCTTACTTTTTTTCCGTTTTCAAGATTAATGCTTTCAAAATCAACAATAATTGATTGTCCATATCTCATGGGATTTTTCATTTCATCAATCCATTGAGGATAAAAAAAGCCTGAACCCTCATGAAGATTTAAAAGACAATCGCTTTGAGATATCAGTTCTTTTAAAATTTTTACAATTTTACCTTCATAAACTCTTGCATCTTCATCCGCAAACTTTCTGTTCATATCCACATTTACACTTCTTTTTTGAACAAGAATTGAAGGTAAATTAGCCCTTGGAACAAGGATAAGTGAACCTTTTTCAAGAGAAATATCAGCATAGGAATCAGCAGTTAAATAACCTCCTGGTTCATCGCCTTGGATCCCTCCTATGATCATAAGAGTATTGCTTTTTTTCTCACCATATATTTTATATACATGAAGCTCATAATCAGTGTTTTCAAAATAAACTATATGTTCTTTTCTATTGCTTTTCATGGGCCAATTTTCCAAAGCAAGTCCAGAAGTTGAGACAAAAGCAATTAAAAAAACATATAAAATAAACTTAGCTTTCATTTAGACTAAAACCTTTTTTCAATAGAAGCTCACCGTCTTCTCCATAGACAAAAATATCAGCACAATCCAGAACACCGGTACTTGAAATTCCAGGAAATTTAATTGTTACTGGCTTAAACCGCTGAATGGAAAAATACTGTCCGCTTTTCGGATTGAGAGGTTTTGCTCCGGAAATCTTTGAATAAGGTGAAACCATCCAATGATTTTCCGAAAGTCTTTCATTGTTAAGCAATACAAAAATATAGCCGGAAAGAGTTAAGTCTGATTTAGAAACATTTACTATGTCAAAGCTTGTCTCCACCTGAGAGTTTAAATTTTTCACTCTGAAATTCCTAGCTTCAAGAGGAATTTTTGAAAAATCTTTTATTTTTTCAACCTTGACCTCCTCTTTTTTTACAACTTTGTTTTTCTCAACAGATTCCTTGAGTTCTACAAGGGAAGCTGGAGGTTTTAAAAAAGCAAGCTTGATTTTTAGTTGCTCATTTTCATTTTTCAATTCTATAATTTGCAAATCTGCCTTTTCAAGACTTTCCTTAAGATAGGTATTGTCCTTTTTAAGAAAGATAAAAGAGGTTAAAGAAATAATGGCAATACCAAGAAAAAAAACAAAGCAAAACAAAACAACAAAGCTAAGAGCCCTGATATATCTAAGATTAAAGGTTTTTCCCCTGCTACTTATAAAAAGCAGAGACCATTTCTTCTTTATATTTTCACCAGGCTCTTTTTTCACCCGTTTCCTTTCCAGATCTCTTTGAAAATTTTCCATTGCCCCTCTTCTTTTTTCAACATCAATATTTTAATTCCCTTTGTGCTGAATCCGCTAGACTCGTAAGTTTGGAAAAAAACCGCTTTAACAGTTCTGCCTTTTTTTTCAATTTGGATATTGCTTGCCTCAACTTTTATATAATCATATTTTTTATTTAGCCTGTCCTTATATTTAAGCCATTTTTTCTTATTCATTCCTTCAGAATAAAAATCTGAAGAATAACAATTCCCGTAGGCTATTATATCTTTATCTGACCAGGCTCTTGCCCAAACACCAACAAGCTCTTCTATATCTTTTTCATATAAAACTTTATCCTTGATTTTTCTACCGGCTGTTACAATATCTTCAGAGTCTTCAAAATAAACATCCCCTATTATTTTAAGCCCTTCTTTTTCTGATTTTACAAATAATTTTCGCTTTAAAATATTACTTTTGACTTCCTCAGCTTCAATAAAAAAATCAAACCAAAAAGTATAGAGACCATCATTTTCTCTAAATATATTCAGATTTTTTTTCTTAATCGAAATTGATTTAAAAGCCTTTTTTAACTTTTGCCAGTCTTCCCACCATGAAAGATCAGGTAGATAATCTTTTGAATAAAATCTCAGGTAATCATGATAACTGCCCTCTCCAGCTGACTCAATCCAGGAATCAAAAAAAACTTTAAAATTTTCTTTCCTCTTCAAATAATCCGATTCCTCACCCATAAACTCTGTTTTTTCTGCTATGACTACAGGGGTTTTATCAACTTCTACGTAATCAGAAAGAATATCAATATCGCCATTTGCAAGGGCAACACAACCATTGGTAGTTCTTTCTTCAAGAGGCTCCTTATCTGTTCCGTGGATCCAGATATTATAGCCATTTTTTCCCTTGGCCTTATCAAGATAATTGGGATAATCAAGGGTCAAAGCCCTGGTTCCATAAACCGGAGAAAGGTGTCTTTTTGTAAAATGTCCTGTTATTGTATACACACCTTCGGGAGTTTTTGAGTCTCCTTCCAGCAGCTTATCTCCTTTGTTTTTTCCAGTGGAACATTTAAGCTCCATTTTTGATTCAAAAACCCCCTTTTTATTTTCTATCAAAAAAAGTTTTTGACTTTCCTTGTCTACCAAAATAATTTTTAATTCTTCCACATCTGAGTAAACAACATCAAGAGGAAAAAGCCGATTTTGGCCAGAATAAGAATTAAAAGGCATTAAAAAAACAAACAAAAAAACACGGATAAAAAAACTTTTATTTATAAAAAACATCCTTAGAAAACCTTTATGACAATTTTTTAATTTTAATTTGGCCCCATCCGCAGACTGATTTCAATAAAAAAACAAACCCGCAAAAGTTTGCAATCAGCAATTCTTTATCAACAGAATAAAACCTGTATTTTCTCCACTTACAACTAAACTTCAAAGCTTGAATCTTTTTTCAATACAGATTTCAGTTTCAACAAAATCAATCGTTTCCTTTAAAAAAACAGGTTTTTTTATCAAAAAGATTCAATTGGCTCAAAAACCACCCTCCTTTTAAGCAAAAACATTGTTTTATGTCCATTAAAATAAATTTATTCAAGGATTTTAAATCAAAACAAACCAATACTTCTGGTTTTTAACCAGCTATTTTTTATAAAAAACTGATTTAAGAAAAACTTTATCCTTTACTTTATTTCCCAGTTTTTTCTCAGCACTTTTATTTACACAGGCAATTTCCAAAAAATCACTGCTGTTCCACAAGGTAATCAATTTACCTTCAGCCGATGAAGAATAAGTGTAAACAATACTTCCAAGTTTTTGCTCCCCCAAATACACCCTAGTATCTTCAAAAGATCTAAAAGCCCTTAAAGCACAGTTTTTTGAAATATTTGTTATAAGATTACCGTATTTGTCTATATTTACAATTTCACCTGAGATTAAATCCTCCCCTGATTTTGGAGCCGGATAAAAATCTTTTAAAACAATATTTTCTGGAACTGCTTTTTCAAGAAAAGAAAGATTCGTTCCTTTTTCAGCAAGAGCAGCACCAAGAGGAGCAAAAATATCCCTTCCATCAAAAGTAGCCTTGGAAATAAAATGTTTTTTGGAGGCGAAATATAATTCTTGAATTCCATGTTTTTTAACCAAATCAGAAACAACTCCATTATCAGGAGCTGTGATTATCCTGTTTAAAGATTTTAAAACAAGGATTTTTCTTTCAGAACCAACTCCAGGGTCAACTACACAGATAAAAACACTGCCTTCAGGATACCAGCTTATTATAGAATTTAAAAATCTGGATGCTTCAGCAATATTGCCTGATGAAATTTCATGGGTAGCGTCAATTATATTGAATTTTTTATTTATTGATAAAAGAACCCCTTTAACAACTGCACTATAGGGATCTTTGGTGCCGAAATCTGTTACAAGAACTAATGGATTAATCATCATCCTTTTCAATGCCCAAATGATAATAGGAAAGGGAAGAAGCCTTCCTTCCGCTGGATGTTCTTAAAACAAACCCTTCCTTTAAAAGGTAAGGCTCAACCACATCAACAAGAGTATCTGTTTCTTCCTGAAGAGCCGCTGCTATGGCTTCAATGCCTGCCGGACCTCCATTGTAAAAATCAATCAAAGTCCTTAAGTACTTTCTGTCCAGCCCTGTAAGTCCCATTGAGTCTATGCCTTCTAAATTCAATGCTTTTTCAACCACCTGAGCAGACAAAACCCCGTCTCCCTTGACAGAAGCATAATCCCTTACCCTTCTTAAAAGACGATTGGCAATTCTTGGAGTTCCCCTGGAACGCATCGCAAGAATTTTTCCTGAATCATTATAAATTTCCTCTCCAAGTATTTTTGCAGATCTTTTTATAATTACAAGAAGATCGTCAGTATTGTAAAAATCAAGTGCCTTGAATATCCCAAATCTATCCCTTAAAGGGGCTGATAAAAGACCTGGCCTTGTTGTTGCACCTATGAGAGTGAATCTATTGAGTCTGAACCTGTGGGTTCTTGCATGAATGCCTTTATCTAAAACAAAATCTATGGCAAAATCTTCCATGGCAGAATAAAGAAGTTCTTCAATAATTTTTGGAAGCCTGTGAATCTCATCTATAAACAAGATATCCCCATCATTAAGATTAGTTAAAATACCTACCAGATCCCCCCCTTTTTCAAGCGAAGGCCCAGATGTCATTAAAAAATTAACATTGAGTTCATTGGCAATTATTGAGGCAAGAGTGGTTTTCCCAAGTCCAGGAGGACCATGAAGAAGGATATGTTCAATAGGCTCATTTCTTTTTCTACTTGCCATTATGGCAATTTCAAGTGTTTTTACAGTGTTTTCCTGACCTATATATTCTTTTAGAGATTTTGGCCTCAAATCTCCTGCATCCGGAAGAAAATCGTATCTATTTTCTTCTGGTGACAAAAGCTCATCGGCGTCTGCAGTTTTTTCAAAAAATTTGAGTCCTTCACTTGTCATTTTTTATTTCCCCTGCCGTCTTTTTTATAGATTTCCTCAATCAATTCCTCAAACTCAACTGCTTTTGGGTTTCTTTTCATAGCATCTTTTATAAGTTTTTCAGCATCTCTAGGGTGATGTCCTAACTGCCCGACCATAACGGATCTTACAGCCTCAATCAAATCATTTGGCCCTGATGAAATTTTTTGTTTGCCTTTTATCTTTAATTCCTGAATTTCTGCTTCTTCAAACTTGCCTTTCAAGGTTGCAATTATTTTTGCAGCAGTTCTTTTTCCAATTCCTTTAAGAGAAATTAAAATTTTATGATCTTCTGTTTCTATGGCGGCTATAATTTCTTCAACTGGTATGGTTAAAGCCTTTACTGCCTTAACAACCCCTATATCTTCAACAGTGATAAATTTTTTAAAAAAACTTTTATCCTTTTCATTTTCAAATCCAATCAAAACCGGAACAGGCTGCCTTTCTGTCTGATGATAATAAATAAAAAGGGAAACAAAGTCTTTTTTTTTATATTTTTTAAACGATTTTGCTGTTATTTCGGGAAGAAGAATTTCATAACCAATATTATTAACTAAAAGAATAAGCCCTTCATCCGAATTTCTGAAAACCTCTCCTTCAATATATGCAATCACTATTCAATTTCCTCTCGTAAGCCCTATAATTGCAAGCGCAAGTGCATCTGATGCATGATAGGGCTTTATTTTTTCAAAATGCTCAAGTCTTTGTCTTACTGCCTTTTCAAGCTGCTCCTTTGAACAGCTGCCACTTCCTGTTAATATTTGTTTGGCCAGTCTTACCTGAATTTCCAAAACACCAAGACCATGGATTGAGGATGCAAGACTAACAACTCCACAGACCTTGCCAAGAATTATTCCGGATTTAGGAAACCGGGGAAGGGAAAACACATCTTCAATTATTATAATTGATGGTTTTTCTTTTTCTAAAATGTCAGAAATTTCTTTATAAATTTTATAAAGTCTGAGCTGTTGGGACAATTTACTTGAAGTTTCAATGCACCCGAATCCATAAGAAACAATTTTGTCTTTGTTTCCTTTAACAATTCCAATTCCAGTAGATGCAAGGCCGGGATCAATACCGATAATTTTGCGGTAATCTGTCATTATATATTAAAAACTTTTAAGTTTTTTCTTTGCTATATGAGCTTCATTGCTAAGGGGAAATTTTAAGATAAGTTTTTCAAAAACTATTTTAGCATTATCTTTGCTGTCAATTTTATAAAAAGCAAGGCCCTGTTTTAAATATGCTGAAGGAACCTTATTCCCTGAAGGATATTTTTCTATGACATTTTGATATTCAATAATTGCTCTTTTATAATCAGCTTTTTTATAGTAAATTTCTCCAAGCCAAAACAATGAATTGTCTGCCATTGATGATTTTGGGAAGTTTTTCTCATGATAGATGAAAAGAATTTTGGCCTTATTGTAATTTTGTAAATCAAACTCTTTTTTCCCTTGTTCATAAATTTCTTCTTCACTTGCTTTTTCAAGCACAAACAAGTCTGAATCAACTTGTTTATCGTCATCTGCCAGATTTTCATTGCTGCTCTTCCAAACTTCCTTGTTATTGTTTTTATCAAAATCCAGGTAGTTTTCCACCGAGGAAACCCTTTGCTCAAGGGCAAAAAATCTTTTTTCAATGGTTTCCAGCTTGGATAAAAACAAATCTAACCTGTAAAAAATCTTTTCAATTTCTCCATTAAGTTCAGAAACTTTATTTTTCAACTCGGTTTTTTCTGCGATTAAATTTGCATACCCGCTTCTTAAGTTTTTTTCAAGGTCTTGGTTTTTCTTTTCAAAGTCATCTAAAAAATCAGTTACAGAACTGAGATTTGAACCAAAACTTTGTTGCTCTTCTTCAATGAGATTTACTTTTTTGGACAAACCTTCAAACTGCTGATCTGTTACACAGCCGCTGAAAAAGACAGTAAATAAAATAACAAAGACTATTTTTTTCATTTTAATGCCCCATGTCTAAGATTCCGGCTATTGTAGTTGTTAACACGAGAAGATAGTCTCCAGTTAGTAAAGCCGCAGTTATGTTTAAACTGCGGCAAAACATTCTAGAGCCAGGGAATCAATTGTTTTTTTATCCCTTTTTTAAATCAAAGCAAAATTTTAACTGAAAAGTAATTTAGATTCCAGACTCAATTACAAACTCAGCTCTTCTGTTTTTTGACCATACATCTTCACCTGAACCTTGAACAGCTGGTCTTTCTTCTCCATATGAAATAGTTGAAATTCTTGAGCCATCTACTCCAAGAGCAACTAAATAAGTCTTAACACTTTCAGCCCTTCTTTCTCCAAGAGCAAGGTTATACTGAGTAGTTCCTCTTTCATCACAATGCCCTTCCAAAATTATTTTGACATCTTTATTTTCTAAAAGCCATGCTGCTTTTTCTTCAAGTATAGCTCTTGCTTTGCTAGTAATTTCTGAGCTGTCAAAACCAAAATAAACGTTTACATCGCTAAATTTCCTCAAAGCCTCTTTTTTCTGTTTTTCTTCTTTTTTCTGCTGCTCAAGCTTTTGCTGACGCTTAAGTTCTTCAGCTTTTAATCTTTCTTCTTTAGCTTTTTTCTCTTCTTCAGCTTTTTGCTTGTCTTCCTCTGAAATCTGCTGTTCCTGACTCATTCCTTCATCAATATCAACTTGTTTTGATGCACATCCCAAACCTAACCCAAAAAAACAAATCAATATAAAAACAGTTAATCTTGAAAAATATTTATTCATTACCAAATCTCCCTTAATTATTTTGTCAATGTGACCAGGCCGGCTCACTTTGATTTCCGGCCATATTACTAATAAGTTGTCTTTGATCTTCACCAGATCGGGTCATTACAAACAATTTCTTTCCTTTGTTGCGACTACTTGAAAAAACTATCAAAGAGCCGTCCGGTGACCAAGAAGGATCTTCATTATCTCCAGAGTGAGATGTAATCATTTTAAGCCCTGAACCATCAGGCCTTATTGTATAAATATTTATCCCATCTTCTTTGGTCATTCCTACAAAAGCCAAATATTCTCCAGTTGGAGACCAGGAAGGTGAAGTATTGTAATTGCCCTCAAAAGTAAGCCGTTTTACACTATTGTCCAAAAAACTTTTAATGTATATCTGAGGACTACCACCCCTTCCCGAAACAAAGGCCATTTTATTTCCGTCTGGTGAAAATGCTGGAGATACGTCAATACCGTAGCCTTTAACTGCCGTACTTAAAATTTCCCCACTTGGAGATATTATATAGATATCAGGATCTCCGTCAATGCTAAAAACTGCTGCAAGACTAAACTTCCCGGGAATCCAGCTAGGTGTAATACTAAGTCTTCCTTTGGAGACTATATAATTTTTTTTCCCTTTAAGAGATTTAATAAAAATCTCAGGAATATCGCGCTTGTAACTTGTATAAGCCAGATAACTATTATCATAGGACCAGGAAGGAGATATGTTTATACTTTTATTATTGGTAATTTCTTTTATATTTGTACCGTCAAAATCACAGATATACAATTCTTTATTCCCTGTTTTATTAGATACAAAGGCAATCTGGCTTTCAAACAAACCTGTGTTTTTAAACAGCTTTTCCATCACCTCTGAAGCAAACCTTTTAAGCATTTTTTTGTAGTCATCTGCCTTGCCAGTATAACGTTTACCTACTAGAAGCTCTTGTTTGAAGACATCAAAAAGCCTGATTTCCATTTCAAGGAATCCAGTATTTTTATCATAAAAAACCCCTGAACTTACCAAAAGTTCATAGCCCTTATTTTTCCAGCCCGAAAAATCAATTTTTGTCCCTACAATTTCTTTGATTTTAACACTTGAGTCTGAAACCCTGAAATAGGAAGTAAAATTCAATAAATAACCAAGATAATTACTTCCCTTATCTAAAATTTCATTGATTTTTTCATTTTCTTCCAAAGCAACAAATTCAGGTACAGCTATGGGAATTTTATTGGTAAAAGGATTGTTTATATCAATAAATTTCAAACTCCTGTATTCGTCTGAAAAGCCGGATAAAGGTAAAGATACCAACAAAAAAACAAAACAAATCAAACGCCTAATATTCATAAAAATCACCTCAAACCTTCAGGGGTAAACCTAAGGCCTACCATAACTGATTTTTCTTCCAGCCCTTCTGGGTGAGGAGGAAGAGGTTCTGCTTTTTTAACAGCTCTATAAACAGAATTGTCCAAATATTCATTCCCTGATTTCCTGTCAAACCAGATATTTTGAATTTTACCATCAGGAAGCACTGTGAAAACAATAGAGGTCTCCAGCACACCATCTGCATTAAAAAAATCATTGGGTAAAGCCCATTGTCTTTCAACCTCATATGCAATTCTATATCTGTATATATCTATTTTTTCCGATTTTTCTGCCCCTTTTTCAAGATCAGAAAACATAGAGTCTGATTTTTGATCTTTTCCCTGGTTCTGGGAACTTATCGCTTTTTTAAATGATTTTATATCCTCTAAAACTTTATCAGTAGAATCTGTATCACTTTTTTCTATTTCTTTTTTGAGTTGAGCAATCTCTTTTGTTAATTTATTTTTTGCCAAATCCTTGTTTTTCTCAAGGTTTTTCTTTTGAGAAGCTATAACTTCCTTTACTTCTTTTTTGGGCAGCTTCTTTTTAGCTCCTGAAAAAACCGGCTTTTTATCTTCTATCTCTGGAATTTTATCAGCTTTTACCGGCTCAATATCTTCTATCTCTGGGATTTTATCAACTTTTGCCGGCTCAATATCTTCTATCTCTGGGATTTTATCAACTTTTGCCGGCTCGATGTCTAAATTCTTTCCTGACGCTTTTACTGGTGCCACTTCCTTTTTATCAAATTCTGCTTCAGATGAATAAACAACACTGACATTCAAAGAATTTTTTTGATAATCAAAGTCAGATTTTCCAAATTTTAAATTAATCAATCCCATGGAAAAAATAAGACAATGAAAAACAATAGAAAAAATTACAAAAACAAATAATCCAGGCTCATTTGGCCTGTTATTTTCTCTATCCACAGCCAAAACCTAATCCTTTGAAACCGGAACTGTTATCATTCCAACATTTTCTATTCCTGCAGATTTGATTTCAGACATTGCAGCCACTACATTCCCATACAATGTGCTTTTATCACCTTTTATGAATACCTCAGGAGGAGTTTTCTCAGACTTAAGCTTGTTCTTTAAAAAATCGGAAAGATAATCAACTCCAATTTTTTCGTCGTTAAAAAAATAATCACCTTCTTTTGTTATGGTTATAACCCATTTAACAGACTCACCTGCAATACTCCCTGAGCCTGACTCGGGAAGTTCCACATTTTCTCCCTGAATCATCATTGGGGCTGTAACCATAAAAATAATAAGTAGAACAAGCATAACATCAACAAAGGGAGTTACATTTATTTCTGATATATATTTGTTTTTGTTTGATAAAAAGCCCATTTAATTATTTCCAGATCTAAAAACTTCATATTCGATTAAATTTAAAAAATCTGCTGAAAAAGACTCTAAAGAGGTGTTTAATGAATCAAGCTTATTTGAAAAATAATTAAAAGCTATAACAGAAGGTATGGCAACTCCAAGCCCAAAAGCTGTTGCAACAAGAGCTTCAGAAATTCCAGGAGCTACAACAGCAAGGCTTACACTTTTAGACATCCCTATCCCGTGAAATGAGTCCATAATTCCCCACACAGTTCCAAAAAGCCCAATAAAAGGAGCTGTGTTTCCTACAGTGGCAAGAAAAGGAACCGTTTTAACAAGCCTTTTCATTTCCTCTGAAACTCCATTTTTAAGCTTTCTTCGAATAGTCACTGCTGCCCTGGAGCTGTCTCTTGAAATCTTGCCGCCTGGATGAACCCCTGTAATATTATCAAAGCGCCTAAGCTCAGAATATCCTATTCGAAAAACTCTTGCCACAGGAGTATTACTTAAATTTTTTGTATTTGAATAAGCCTCAGAAATGTTTTTAGATTTCCAGAAAGTCTGACCAAAAGTTTCGGTTTCTTTTTCTGCTTTTCTCATGGAAAAAAATTTAAGAAAAATTATTGCCCAGGAAGTTATTGAAAAAAACAAAAGAATCAGAAGTACGAGTTTCACCACCAATCCTGCAGATGAAACTATTGAAAAAACACTGAAGGAATGTCCCATAATTCACCGATTATAAGTTGTTTAACTCTGTATATTTTTATAAAGGAAAAGAAATAAGTCAATTAATTTTAATCTAAAGTCAATTTTTATGGAACTGACAATCTGACTAACTACTTAATCTTGCCGGCAATCCAAAAAAAAAGCCGGCCATGAATCATGACCGGCCAAAATCTTAAGTATTAAGAATTAAAGATCTTTAATTTTTTCTGTAAGAGCTGGGATAAAATCAAGAATATCTGCTTCAATACCATAATCTGCTACCTGAAAAATTGGAGCATTCGGGTTTTTGTTAACAGCTATTAGAACACCGCCCTTAATACCGCCCAAGTGCTGGAAGGAGCCACTGATTCCAAGAGCAAGATAAACATTTGGCTTCACACTTAAACCAGAGGTACCAACCTGACGTGAATGCTCAAGCCATTTTGCGTCAACTATAGGGCGTGAACATGCTACTTCAGCCTTTGAACCGATTGCCTCTTTAAGTTCCATGGCAAGTTCGATATTGTCTTCATCTTCAATACCACGACCAACTGAAACAAGAACTTCAGCTGTGGTAATATCAACTTCGCCAGCTTCAAGAGCAACAACCTCAAGAAACTTACGCTTAGCAGACAAATCTCCTGCATCAGCTGATTTATCAACAACTGCACCACCAACTCCTCCAGCCGCAGCCTCTACTGAACCAGGACGAAGAGTGATAACTGCACCATTTGCAATATCAGCGTTTACATGAGCACTGATACTTCCGCCAAGCTCAGTTCTAACAACTTTAAGAGTAGAACCGTCAACCCCGTCAATTCCTGTAACGTCAGCAAGAAATGCTGAATCTGTTACTATGGAAAGTCCTGGAGCCAAATCCATTGCAAAAGTAGTATGGGACATAAGAATAACTGCATCTGCAGGAACAATAGCTGCAACAGCTTTTCTTACAACTTCAGCATTTGGATATGCAAGAGCATCATTGTCAACTTTATAAACTTCATTAAAAAATTCACCAGCAGCAGAGGCTGCAGCATCAATGCCTGAGCCTGTTACTATAGCAGTTACAGAATCAGCTCCCATTGCTTTTGCAGCAGCAACAAGTTCACCTGCTGTATCTTCAATTACGCCATCAGCGTGCTGTACATATGCGAAAAATTGTGCCATTATTATAGCCCTCCATTTGCTCTTAGGATTTCAATGAGTTTATCAATGATTTCATCATCGCTACCCTCAAGCATCTCAGCGCCTTCACCAGATTCAGGAACAAAATAATCCTGACGCTTAACTATTGCGCCTTCCTCACCTACGGCAGACTCGTCAATACCAAGAGCTGCTGCGTCAAACGTTGGAATTTCAACACCGGAAACCTGCTTGATACCTCTAATACCGACATATCTAGGCTCATTGATACCTGTCTGAATTGAAAGAACGCATGGTAGTTCTATTTCGTTCAGTTCTGTGTTTCCGCCTTCAATTTCACGGCCTACAGTAAGCTTTCCTTCTCCAACTTCAATCTTGTTAACAAGAGAAGCATATGGGTAGTCAAGCATTGCAGCAAGCATACCGCCTACAGCACCATAACCTGCGTCAGCCTGGGCACCTGTAAGAATAAGGTCATACTTGCCCTTTTCAACAGCAGCCTTAAGAATTGAAGCAACACCTCTTGCATCTGACTTCTCAAAAGCTTCATCTTCAAGATGAATTGCACTTCCAGCACCCATTGCCATTTCACGGCGAAGCACTTCGTCAGCATCTTCGTCACCAACTGTAATAACAGTAACGTTTCCGCCAACTTTGTCAGCTATCTGAATAGCTTCTTCAACGGCATAGTTATCCCACTCGTTTACAACATATGTAAGTTCGTCGTAATCAAGATCGTTGCCGTCTAGTTCGATTTCTTCTTCCCCTACATCAGGGACATTTTTTACACAAACTAAAATTTCCATCAAATCCTCCCAAAAAAGAATATTAATTTTGGAGTATAGCCATAACCTTAAAAATTTAAGGCAAGTGACATTGTCAAACTGCCGGGAAAATCCCGGCAGAGTTTTATTTAAGCAAGATGTCTGTCTATAAGTTCAACAAAATCTATAGCTACCATTTTATCTTCCATGTTGGCAACCTTAATTCCGTCTTCCATATTTACCATACAGAAAGGACATGCTGTAACCATAACATTTGCACCAGCTTTTGCAGCCATTCTTACTCTAAGAACACCCATTCTTTCTTCTTCTTCTGGCTCATAGAAAAGCATCAGCCCTCCACCTGAACAGCAAAAAGACCTGTCACGGCTCCTAAGCATTTCCGAAAGCTTCAGGTTGGGTATTGCCATAAGAGCTTCTCTTGGTGCCTCGTAAATATCATTATGACGACCAAGATAGCATGGATCATGATAGGTGTAAATATTTGAAGCGTCCTCAACCGGATTAAGCCTGAGAGCACCTGTTTTAATGCTTCTTGCAACAACTTCCACAATATGCTCAATTGGAATGCCAAGATCTGGATAATCATTTTTCAAAGCATTATAAGCATGTGGGTCAGAAGTAACAATTCTCTTTGCTCCAGACTCCTTGATCATCTCTATGTTATGATCTCTTAGCTCTTTATACAGGAGTTCTTCTCCAAATCTTAAAACTTCGTTACCTGAATCCTTTTCTTTTGCTCCAAGAACACCGAAATCTATGCCAGCCTTCCTAAGTATATTAACAGTGGCCTTTGTTATTTCAATCATTCTGTCATCATAGGAAGAAATAGAGTCAACAAAGAAAAGTGTGTCTGCTGTTGTTTCTCCGTCAAGAACCTTAATGGCTTCTTCTTCGGCATAATCCTTCATCCAGCCGCCACGCTTCTTAGGTGATTTACCCCAGGCATTACCTCTGCTAGTAAGCTGCTGAAGCGGTTTTTGAAGAGTCTGGGGAACGTCACCATTATCAACCAACCCTCTTCTCATATCAACAATTTTATCGATATATTCTATTCCAATGGGGCATTCTTCTTCACATGCACCACAGGTTGTACATGACCAGATTTCGTCTGCATCAAAAATATCGCCTACAACATCACCTGATTTTGTTATATCCCCGGATAAAGGATAATGCTTGAATATTGCATCACGACCCCTGATTGTTATAAATCTTGGGGAAAGTGCACGTCCTACTGTTGCTGCAGGGCAATTATCCGAACATCTTCCACAGTCTGCGCATGTATAAAAATCAAGAATATGCTTCCATGTAAAGTCTTCAAGCTTTTTAACACCTATTGAGTCAAGATTTTCAGTTTCTTCATCTGTAAGTCCGTATACAGGGGGCTTGATATTACCCTTTCTAAGACGCATGAAAAAAACATTAAAAATAGATGTAATAACATGGAAATGCTTTCCAAGAGGAAGAAAGCAAAGAAAGAAAAAGAATGTGAAGTCATGGACATAGTATGCTGACAAATGAATTGCCTGAAGCTTTTCAACAGGGGTGTCCATAAAAATATTTTTAAAAAACCATGCAAGAGTTGCTGGTGCAACAAAGTGAGCTTCGCCAGTTGCGTGAGTGGCTGCAACTAATAGTGAGGCATCAAACATACTCTCAGAAATCATCAGTGTACAAATAATCATAAGAACAAAAACAGCTTCTGCATTATGATTTTTACCAAATCTCTCTGGCACTTCATAACGCTCGGGCCTGAAGATTCCTCTTCTAACTGCTGCCATAACACAAGCAAAGAACACAAATGTTGCAGCATAGTCCTTGATTGTGTTGTAGATAATTCCGCCAATCTGATTATCAGCAAGCCCTGGAAGAGCAAAGTCAGGAACCACACCAATAATTACCAAAAGCGAAGACCTTAGCGCCAATGCTAAGAAACCAAAGAAAATGACAATATGTAAAACCCCTGCCATCATATAACGGGGTTGTCTCCACTGAAGAAGCCAGATTTTAAGAACCATGAAGACTCTTTGTGGAATATTATCCATTCTTTCATCGTTGCGGGCTCTAACAAGAGGCGCAACCCTTTTTGCCATGATGTATACCCAAAGTCCGACTCCCACAAGTGGTATAGCTATTGAAAGCAGCACAAGTGGTATTCCGAAAAATGAGTAGTGAGCAGGAGCTACTATAATTGGGTTCATAACAGCCTTTCCTTCCCCCTTCTTTAAAAGTTAAAATTTATATAAATTATTTGTATTTCTTAATTTTTCTGAGGATCGTTCATTTCTTTAATAAAGTTATGCCTGATCAGTCAAGGAAAAAAAACTTTGCTTCATAAAAACGATTGCCCGCATATAATGGAGCAGAGAAAACTCTGCTCCGAAAAAAATCAGGAAACAAATGATGCTTCTTCAATCTCAATTGCAGCTGAATCATTATCCAATATAGCCTGCATCTTACCCATGGTAACAGGAAGAACAGAGTTGATAAAATACTGAGCTGACTTAATGAGACCATTGTAGAAAATATCTTCTTTTTTCTTTTTTCCAAGCTTCTGCTGTGCAATTGTTGCTCTCCACAAAAGCATCCATGCAGAACAAACGTCTCCGGTAACTTCCATAAACGGATGTGCCTGTGCAAAAGCAGTTTTCACTTTATCGCTCATAGCAGTTTTTCCAAGATGCATTGCAACTTCACCAAGCTTATTGAGCACAGCCTCTACTCTTTCAGCAAGATCTGATACCCCTTCAACCTTCTTGGCCTCGCCTATTGTTTTGGAAATCTGGGCTGAAAGATCCATGAAAAGCTTTCCTTTTTTCATACCAAGCTTACGCCCAAGAAGGTCCATTGCCTGAATACCGTTTGTTCCTTCATAAATCAAGGTGATACGGCAATCTCTTAAAAGCTGTGCCTGGGGATACTCTTCAATAAATCCGTATCCTCCGTAAACCTGCATTCCATGGGAGCAGATTTCAAAGGCTTTGTCTGTTACATATCCCTTCCCAATTGGAGTAAGGATTTCTGCAAGGCCTTCCCACATCATTTTATCATCTTCATTATCAGTAGTTTCTGCTTTATCATAGCACATTGCCAGATAATAAAGAATACTTCTCATTGCCTCAACATAAGACTTCATTATAAGAAGCTGACGCCTTACATCAGGATGGTTTATAATTGTAACTCCGCCTGCTTTTGGATTGGTAAGATCAGCACCCTGAACTCTATCCTTGGCATAGTTTACAGCATTGAGATAAGATGCTGAAGCACAGGCAAATCCCTGTAGACCAACAAGCTGTCTTGCTTCATTCATCATAAGGAACATATGGCTCATACCTTTGTTTTCTTCGCCAAGAAGAGTTCCTATACAATCGTCTTTTTCACCAAGTGCAAGTGTACATGTACAGTTGCCATGGATACCCATTTTGTGTTCAATACCTGTACAGGTAACATCGTTGAATTCGCCAACTGAACCATCTTCATTGACCCTGAATTTTGGAACAAGAAAAAGTGAAATACCTCTTGTTCCGGCAGGAGCACCTTCAATCCTTGCAAGCACAGGATGAATTATATTATCTGACAATTGAGTCTGCTCACCGCCTGAAATAAATATTTTCTGACCTTTAATCTTATAAGTGCCGTCACCCTGGGGAATTGCAACCGTTTCCAGAGCACCAACATCTGAGCCGGCTGCAGGCTCTGTAAGAAGCATGGTTCCGCACCATTCTCCAGTGTATACTTTTTTAAGATAGATAGCCTTTTGCTCTTCTGTACCAAAAACTTCAATAAGCTTTCCACACCCATGGGTTAGCCCTGGATACATCATAAGCGGATAGTTTGCTCCATTAAAATACTCACTTGCAGCAAGAGCTACTGATTTCGGCATTCCCTGACCACCCCACTCTGGATCTTCAGTCATGGCTGTCCACTCACCGTCTTTAAGAAGATCGTAAACTCTTACAAAAGACTCAGGAATTTTTACAACCCCATTTCCTTCAAAAGTACAGCCAACCTCGTCACCATCCTTAAAAGTAGGATAAATTTCATCAATAGCAAGCTTTCTTGCTTCTCTGATTATCATATCTATAGTTTTTTTATTAAATGCGGCAAACTTTTCAAACTTGCTGAATTCGCCAACTTCAAGCTGTTCATGCAAAACGAATTCCACATCTCTTTTTTCTGAAATTACCTGTGCCATAAACCTCTCCTAAATTAATATTAATTATTTATTCAAACCTGAACAAGTCTAGTTTTGACCTAACACACCCAAAAACAAAAGCAAATTACTCCATCTACAAATCCAGCACTGGCAGCTGGTTTTGAAACAATAAAGTTTGTAACAGCTAATTCGACAAAAACCTTAGATTGCTAAGTTAAGAATTTTGAAATATTTGCTTTCTTTGCCTTGAAAATACAAATTCCTCAACCTTGATATTTTTAACTTAAATCCCACAAAAACTTATACTTAACTATAACTTTGAATAGTCATCCATTTATCAATGAAACAATCTTATTGTCAAGAAAAAGAAAATTTACCAAAAAGGGCTGTAAAACTTACCTTCCTTATTTAGTTAACCAGTTAATCTCTTAAAAAAAGAAGCATTTATAAGCTTTTTTGTATATTCATTTACAGGATTTAAAAAAAGCTCTCTTGTATTGTTTTCTTCAATAATTTTACCCTCTTTCATAACTATTGTCCTGGTTGCTATTTCTTTTACAAGCTTTAAATCATGGGAAATGAATATATAGGAAATCCCATGTTTTTTCTGAATATTTTTCAAAAGACTTATTACTTGAAACTGAACTGTTCTGTCCAAAGATGAAGTGGGTTCATCCAGCAGGATAACCTCAGGCTCAACCACCAATGCCCTTGCAATTGCAATTCTTTGTCTTTGTCCTCCTGAAAACTCATGGGGATAATGATTAAGGCTATCAAAAGGTAACATTACTTCTTTTAAAACATCTTTTACAATTTTTTTTCGTTTTTGGAGATCAAATTTTTTATGGACAAGAAGTCCTTCTGAGATAATTTCAAAAACAGTCATCCTGGGGTTTAAGCTCCCAAAGGGATCTTGAAAAACAACCTGAATTTGGGATCGGATTTCCCTTAAAAGTGAAGGCTTTAAATTATCAATTCTTTTGTTTTTAAAATAAATTTCACCCCTTGAATCAATGAGCCTTAAAAGTGAAAGACCAAGGGTTGTTTTTCCTGAACCACTTTCTCCCACAATTCCAAGAGTTTCACCTTTTTTAAGTGAAAAATTTATTTTATCGCAAGCTTTGATAAAACCTTTTGTTCTTTTTAAAATTCCTTTTTTAATGGGAAACCAGACCTTTAAATTTTTTGCCTCTAAAACTATTTCATCACTTAAACTCTCATCAAATCCAAAATCGTTGTCTGAACCCATGAGTTTTTTTGTATACTCATGGGAAGGATTTTCAAAAACATCTTTTGAATTTCCATACTCCAAAGCCTTTCCTTCTTTCATTACAAGGACTTTATCAGCAATGCTTTTAACAAGAAGAAGATCATGGCTTATAAAAATCATGGACATTGAAAGTCTTTGCTTTAAATCATCCAAAAGCTTTAAAATCTCAGCCTGAACAGTTACATCAAGGGCAGTGGTTGGCTCATCTGCAATTAAAATATCAGGATTTTGCGCAATTGCCATTGCAATCATCACCCTTTGCCTTTGACCTCCAGAAAGCTGATGAGGATATGAATCATATCTTTTTTCAGCCTCTTGAATTCCCACCATTTTCAAGAGCTCAACCACTTTTTTTCTTGTTTCTTTGATTTTTTTACCGGAATGAATTAAAAAAACCTCTCCAATCTGATTGCCGATTTTATGAAGGGGATTTAAAGAGGACATGGGTTCTTGAAAAATCATTGCAATTTTTTTTGTTCTCAATTTCTGAATATATGATTCAGGCATTTTTAAAAGATCTGTATTTTTATATAAAATTTCACCGCTAACCTCACAAAAAGGAGGTTTGGGCAAAAGCCCAATTATTGATTTTGCAGTAATAGACTTTCCAGAACCGCTTTCTCCAACAATTGCAAGAGTTTCCTTTTGCCTGAGTGTAAAACTAAGAGATTTTACTGAATTAATACTTTTTCCAACCTTTTTGTTGAAACTTATATCAAGGTTTTTTATCTCTAAAATAAAATCATTTTCCATTTTATCCCTCAACCCTTGGATCAAAAGCATCCCTTGCAGCTTCTCCTGTAAAAATCAAAAGACTAAGCATAAGAGATAAAGTTATAAAAGCAGAAATTCCAAGCCAGGGAGCTTGGATATTTTCCTTTCCCTGGGCAAGAAGCTCACCAAGGGAAGGAGAGCCTGCCGGCATTCCAAATCCTAAAAAATCAAGGGAGGTAAGTGTAGTTATTGAGCTATTTAAAATAAAAGGGAAAAAAGTCATTGCAGCAATCATTGCATTGGGAAGCATATGTCTTGTCATTATTCTAAGATCTGAAACCCCTAAAGCTTTTGCAGCCATTACATATTCAAGGTTTCTGCATCTTAAAAACTCGGCTCTTACAACATCGACAAGACTCATCCATGAAAATAAAAGCATGATAAAAAGAAGCCAGAAAAAACTTGGCTGGACAAAACCTGACAAAATAATAAGAAGATATAAAACAGGCATTCCTGACCAGATTTCAATTATTCTTTGACCTAAAAGATCGATCCTTCCTCCAAAATATCCTTGAACAGCACCGGCTGCTATTCCTATTAAAGAGCCGAAAACAGAAAGACAAAGGCCAAAAAGAACTGAAATCCTGAATCCGTAAATAAGCCTTGCTAAAACATCCCTGCCCTGATCATCAGTTCCTAGAAAATTTTCACTCCCAGGAGGGGAAGGAGCCGGGGATTTTAAATCATAATTTATTGTATCATAGGAAAATCTTATCAAAGGCCAGATCATAAAGCCTTTTTCATTTATAAGCTCCTGAACATAAGAATCACGATAATCTGCTTCAGTTAAAAAATCTCCGCCAAAATCTGTTTCAGGATATTCAATAAAAACAGGAAAAAAAAACTTGTTTTCGTATTTAACAAAAATGGGTTTGTCATTTGCGATAAATTCAGCAAACAAGGTAAGAACAAAAAGTATTATAAAAACTATTGAAGAATAATACCCTCTTTTGTTCTGCTTAAACAAAAGAAATCTTTTTTTTGCCATCCCAAATTTATCGGTTTTCAAAATCAACCTGTCCTTGTTTCAAAATCAATTCTTGGATCAACAAGAGTGTATGTTAAGTCTGAAATTATTCTTATAAAAAGACCAAGAAGAGTAAATATATAAAGACTTCCAAACATAACTGGATAATCCCTTGTTATTGCCGACTCAAATCCTAAAAGCCCCAGACCGTCAAGAGAAAAAATAACTTCAATTAGTAAAGAACCGCTGAAAAACATCCCTATAAACGCAGAAGGAAAACCTGCAATTATTATAAGCATTGCGTTTCTAAAAACATGACCGTAAAGAACTGATTTTTCATCAAGACCTTTGGCTTTAGCTGTCAATACGTATTGCTTGTGAATTTCATCAAGAAAAGAGTTTTTTGTTAAAAGTGTAAGTGTGGCAAATCCGCCGATTGATAAAGACAAAACAGGAAGAAAAATATGACTTAAATAATCTTTGATTTTACCAAAAAAGCTCAATTCATCAAAATTTATGGAAGTAAGTCCTTTTAAGGGAAAAATATCAAAATAATTTCCCCCTGCAAACAGGATTATTAAAAAAACAGCAAACAAAAATACAGGAATTGCATGTCCTATTGTTATCAAGGCACTTGTGTAAATATCAAATTTTGAGCCGTGGGTTACAGCTTTTTTTACTCCAAGGGGAATGGATACAAGATAAATTATTAAAGTACTCCAGACTCCAAGGGAAATTGAAACAGGAAGCTTTTCTTTTATAAGTGTTATTACTTTTTTGTTTTTATAAAAACTCTGTCCAAAATCAAAACTGATAAAATCCTTGAGCATTTTAAAATATCTTTGATGCAAAGGCTTGTCAAAGCCGTAAAGGATTTCAAGCTCTTTTATGAGCTGAGGATCAACTCCCCTTGACCCCCTGTATGAGGAAAGGCCTTTTGAGTCAGAAGAAAAGGTTTCCATTGATTTATCCCCTGAAACCCTTGACAATGCATTTACTTTCCCTGTTTCAAGCTTGGCTATCATTTGCTCCACAGGCCCGCCCGGAGCCGCCTGAATAATAAAAAAATTCAGGGTGATTATCCCAAGCAAAGTTGGAACAAGCAAAAAAAGTCTTCTAAATATATAGGCTCCCATTTAATCTTCCTGCCACCAGGAATTAAGCCCAATTCCGTATTCAGGTGTTTTTTCTGGGTGTTTAAGCTTCTTGTTATAAGCAACTCTGAAAGAATCTATATGCCAATGGGGAACAAGGTAATAATTCCAGAAAAGCACCCTGTCCAAAGCTTTTGAATGATTGATAAGATTTTGCCTTCCTTTTGCTGAAATAAGCTTTTCTATGATCTCATCAATTACAGGATTTTTTATTCCGCAATAGTTTCTGCTTCCCGGAGTATCAGCAGCAAGGGATCCCCAAAAATATCTTTGCTCATTTCCAGGCGAAAGGGACTGGGGAAAAACAGCGGTTATAATTTCAAAATCAAAATTTCTTATTCGATTATAAAACTGAGTATCATCAACCCGTCTTATTTCAAGTCCTATCCCAAGCCTTTCAAGACTTTTTTTATAGGTAAGGGCAACTCTTTCAAAGGCTGGATTTGAAATCAAAATCTCCAGCTCAAGGGGCTTTTTAGAATATTTGTCAATTCTTTTCCCATTTTCAACCAAATATCCTTCTTTTTTTAATATTTGAGAAGCTTTTCTTAAGTAATATCTTAGATTCTTTTCTCCGTCAGTATTGGGGAGAAACATTTCTTTTTCAAAAACCTCAGCTGGAATTTTACCCTTATAAGGTTTTAAAATTTCAAGCTCTTCTTTTGAAGGCAACCCTTTTGCAGCAAGCTCTGAATTTGAAAAAAAAGAAAGAGATCTTTTATATTGTCCATAAAACAAATTTTTGTTTATCCAGTCAAAATCAAAAGCATATACAAGAGCTTTTCTTAAATTTTTGTTTTTAAACTTTTCACTTCTTAAATTAAAAGCAAATCCCTGCATTCCTGAGCTGTTTTTATGATAAATCTCTTCTTTTAAAATTTCACCTTTATCAAAGGCTTGCCCTGTATAGGATACAGCCCATGATTTTGCAGTATACTCAAGGCGGAAATCATAGGCTCCTGCCTTAAATGCTTCAAGTGAAACTGTTTCATCCCTGTAATAATCAAAAATAATTTCATCAAAATTATACATTCCCTTGTTTACAGAAAGATCTTTTCCCCAATAGTTTTTCACCCTTTCATAAGCAATAAATTTTCCGGGGCTGAACTCCTTAACTTTGTAAGGTCCGCTTCCCAAGGGAGGGATTAGCCCTGATTCAAAACCTTTTTTTTCATAATAATGCTTTGGAAGCACAGGAAGCTGGGAAATAATTAAGGGAAGTTCTGGATTTTTACTTGTTTTAAAATTAAACCTTACTTTTTTATCTGATACTTTTTCCACATTTAAGACATCATTATAATATTTTTTATAAATGGGAGATCCTTTTTCCATTAAAATATTAAAAGAAAAAATAACATCTTCAGGAGTAATTATTTGCCCATCGTGAAACCTTGCTTTTTCATTTATTTTAAATTCAACATATTCATTGGAATCTGGAATTGTTATTTCTTCAGCTATAAGTCCATAGATTGAAAAAGGCTCATCTTCGGACTGAACACAAAGATTTTCAAATACATAACCAAGTCCGTCTGCTGAAAGACCTTTTAATACAAAAGGATTTAAGGAATCAAAACTTCCAGTTGACGCCCTTTTCAAAACCCCGCCTTTTGGGGCATTGGGATTTACATATTCAAAATGTGAAAAACCTTTTTTATATTTCACTTCACCATTCATGGCAAACCCATGGCCTGAAGAAGTTTGACAATAAACCCCAGGTACAAAGCAAAAAAACAACAAAAAGAAATAAACCAGATGTTTCACTTTAGTCCTCTTTTTTCGATTTGATTATAAGAAATGAAATGTTTTCCTTTAAAAGATATTGGTCGCATTTTTCCTGAACAACTTCTTTTGTAAGTGAAGAATAGTCTGAGACAATGGTTTTTGCCCATTCAAGCTGAACTTTATTTTGAAAGGAGCCGTCAAGCACAGTATTAAGCCAGTATGAATTTTGCTGAACCTGGGTTGCAATTGAACTTAAAAGTGGTTTTAAAGCCCTTTCAAACTCATCATCTGTAATTTTTTTATTTTTTAAGCTTGAAATTATATTTTTTATTTCTTTTTTTACAATTTCAGTCTTTTCAGGTGAAGTTTTTACTCCCATGAAAAGACCTCCATAATTTTCATAAACTTTTGAAGGCTGATTATATGCAAAAGGAGAATAGGCCAGGCCAAGATTCTCCCTTATATTTACCCTGAGTCTGTCATCAATAATTCTTGCACAAAGACTTAAAGCTCTTGAGTTTTCTATTGGATAAATATGATCTGTTTTAAACCCGCCAAGAACAAAAGCAGATTCTATTTTTGTATCTACAAAAATTTCTTTGTTTTTTCCCATTGGAAAACCCACAGGCTTTGGTGATAGTTGTTTAATTTTACTTCGCTTTTTATCTACGCCCAAATATTTTAAGCTAAGGTTTTCAATAACTTCTTCATCAAAATCACCAACAATAGAAACTTCAAAGGCCTGATTTTTGAAATTATCATTAATCAATTGCTTTATATCATGAATACTTATTTTTTTTGCATCTTCATAGGTTAAAAACTCAAATCTATGATCGTTTTCCGCAAAAAAACCACTGGCATTCAAACTCAAGTTTCCATCAACTGATTTAAGCTTTTTTTCATATGAAGTTTTAAGCCTTTTCAAGGAAAGCTCATAGGCATTTTCTTTAATCCCAGGATCATTTATATAATGATAAAAAAGAAGAAACAATGTTTCAAGGTCATTTTTTGAGGAGCTGCCTGTAAAATAAAGCCTGTCTTCATCAACTCCAAACTTTAAAAAGACATCTTTATTGGAAAGGCTTATCCCAAGCTCTTCACTTGAAATGGAACTTAATTTACCAGAGTTTAAAACCCTTGAGCTTAATAAATATAATCCTTTTTTATTTTCAGATTCAAAAGCTTTTCCCCTTCCAAAGGATGCTTTAAAAAAAACCTTATTTTTATCAAAATCTGTTTTTTTATAATTTATTATATTATTATTTTTTAAAATTATTCTTTTAACTTCAGGTTCAAGAACAAGTTTTTCTTTTATCCCGGATTTTTGTTCAGAAATTTCAAGATAAGGAAAAACTTTGGCTGTTTTTTCATTTTTTTCTTTTGTTTTTTGTAAAAAAGCCTTTTTTGCAGACTGAGATATTTTTTCAAGAGGTTTATCTTTAATCAATACATTACCTGTTAAGGCAATAGAAAGATTGTCAAGATCCCAGATTTTATCAAAACTTTTATTTAAATCCTCAAGGGTTAAGTTTTTTACAAAAGGAGAAAAAATCTTTTGCTCATTTTCAGGCGAAACAATTATTTCACCTCCCATGGCAGAAGAAATATAAGAGGCCGCAAGTTCTTTTGTATCCCTGGTTTTAGAAGTTTCAACTCCCCTTTCAAATATCTTAATTACTTCATTTTTCACTCTTTCCAGCTCATATTGATAAAATCCGTTTTCCTTAATTTTCTTAAGCTCCAAACCTAAGATAAGAAGAGTTTTTTCCCAGTTTTCCGGACTTGTTTTACCTGAAATATTTGACCACAAAACACGATTCATAAAAGGGAAAGTAAAAGTATTTGCAGATTCAAAGGGCTGGTCACTTTTTTCAAGAAGAGAATTAAGCCTGTAATTTAAAAGAAGAGAAACCATATATTTTTTAAGCCAGCTTGATTCGTATAAAAAATTGCTGGTTTTACTTTCAATATCTTTTATAAAATTGATTGAAACACTTGTGCTGGCTGATTCCTTTTCATAATGATAAAAAGTTTGGATCCCTTTTTTATTTTTCAATTTTCCAAAATCAGAAATTTCTTTAAAAACATTAGTTTTCTTTTTTTCTGAAAAAACTTCTTTTATAAGCTTTTCTGTTTCATCTAGATCTAAATCTCCTACTACGGCAAGCACCATTCTTTCAGGTGTATACATTGAATTATAAAATTTCTTTAAATTTTCAGGGCCTGAACTTTCAAGAACTGATTTTTCACCTATGGGAAATCTCTTTGGTAAAATAAGACCATCAAACAAAAAATTATAAAGTTTTACCCTTGTTCTATAATCAGCAGAATCACGGGCTGACATTTCAGCAAGGACAACTTTTCTTTCTCTTTCAACCTCTTTTTCGGGTATAAGGGCATTAAAAGCAAAATCATTTAAAATTATCAATCCCTCCTTTAATTCCTCTTTTTTACCTTCTGGAAGATAAATTTTATATACTGTTTCATCAAATCCTGTGTGTGCGTTTGTATCTGCTCCAAAATCCATTCCTATTTTCTGGAAATAATTTACAAGTTCTCCTGGGCTGAAATTTTTTGAACCGCAAAAAACCATATGCTCAAGAAAATGAGCTATTCCTCTTTCTTCTTCTGTTTCATGAATTGAGCCTGCCATTACTCCAAGGTACAAAGCAGCCCTTTTTTCAGGAGTATTATTTGTTTTGATAAGATATCTAAAGCCATTATCCAGCCTGTTGAATTTAATTGATTGATCAAAGGGAAGATCTGTTTTTATTTCAGGCCATTTAAGCCTTTCTTCTCCAAAAGCTGAGATTGAAATAAAAAACACAGCTGCAAAAATAAAAATTTTTTTCATATTTCACCACTTATAATATTTAAAGCCTGATCAGAATAAATTGATTTTTTATCTTGGGATAAACTAAAGCATTTAAAAGCTTTTACATATTCACCTACCATTAAATAAGCTTCTCCTGCAAAATAATATAATTCACCTGATTTTTCTTTATTTAACTCAGCTAAACTTAAAAACAATTCACCTGAATTTTTATATTCGCCATTTATAAATAAAATTTTTGCCTTTAGTAAATCTGATTTAAAATCAGAAGTTTTTATTTTTTCTATTGCTTTAAAAGCTTTAATATAAAGTCCTGAATCATAATAAAGCCTGGCTGTTTCATAATGATTTTGAGGGCTTAATTTTTTATGATAAAAAACTTTTAAAAACTTATTGCCCTGATTAAAATCAAAAAGAAATTCAAAATCTTTTTCCAAAACTTTTTGAATATAAAGATCTGATTTAATGTCTTTTTTTAAAATTTTTTTAAGCTTTATATAATTATTGAAATACAATTTGTCATAGGGTTTAATTTTCAGCAGTTTTTTATGAACATCCAGACATTTTTCATAGTTTTTAAGAGAAAAAAGAATTTGAGATTTTAAATTAAGCATTTCTTCTTTTTTATCCAGAAATTGTTTTTCTTCTAAAATCTTTAAGGCCTTTGTGTAATTTTCACTTAAATAACCTGAATTTGCAGCAAGAAGAATTTCTTCTTCACTTGAATTGTTGTTAATACTTTTTAAAAAGCAGTCAAAGGATTTATCATATCTTTTCATTCCAAAAAAACAAAGGCCTTTATTCCAGTTTAAAGTTTTAAGATTTTCATAACCCTCAGCTTTTTCAAAACATAAAAGACTTTTTTTAAAATTTTTTAAAAGAAAATATTTTTCACCTATAATAAAATAAAACTTAGATTTTTGTTTATTATCAGCATTTAAGTTTTCTATTTCAAGAGTTGCTCTTTCAAGACTGTTTTTTTCAATAAGAGATTTAATATTTGAAAAAGAGGATTCTTCACCACTCAAACTTATTGGGAAAATAAAAAACATTATTAAACAAAAGCTAATCTTTATATACATAACTCACCGGTAAATAAACAAAAGTTGACACTTTTTTCCCATTTTTAATTCCCGGGGAAAACTTCCATTGTTTCACTGCTTTTATTACACTTTCATCAAAAACTTTTTCATGGGTTGAAGAAACTATAGTTAAATCTTCAATCTTTCCATTTTGGTTTACAACAAATCTAAGCAAAATTTTTGCATTTTTAATTCCCATTCTTTTTGCTTCAAGAGGAAATTCAGGCTTTGAGCTTTCAAGTACAAAAGGTTTTTTATCAAGTTCTAAAAGATCAAAAATATTTGAAGGTTTATTGTCTTTATCCCTGATTTCACCATTTGAAAAAAACTTATTTTCAAAACTTTCTTTTTTAATCATTGAATCAAGATCATATTCAAGCTTTTTGCTTTTAAAATCTTTGACTTTTACTTCTTTTTCCTGATAAAAACCCGGTTTTTTCTTTTCATTAAAAACAAAATTTTTAACCCTGGATGAAAAATTTTTTTCAAAACTTTCATTTTCTTTTGAAGCCTTTTCCTGGCTTAAATTCAAGGAAATAAGATTGGTGGATTTTTGTTTAAATTGAGAGTTTAATTTTTTTTCAGGAAAAAGAAAGGAAAGAAGAATAAAAAAAACCAAAGAAATTATAAAACCTCCCATGGTTGAAATTAAGACAATGAACTTATTCTTCATTTTCCACTGAAACCGAAATACTTGATATTTTATTTTTCCTTAAAAAATCTATTAATTCAATAAGTTTTCCTGCAGCCACGTTTTTGTCAGCTGAAATAATTAAATCTTTTTTTTCAAGCTCATTGATTTTCAAAGAGATCTCCCCATAGGAAACAGGTTTACTATTTAAAAAAAGTTGATTGTTTTTATTTAAAACAATAAAATTTGCTTCTTTTCCAACACTTTGCCCGGTTGAAGCACCTGGAAGGTTTAAATCAATAGAATGATTTTCAATAAAGCTTGAAGTTACAACAAAAAAAATTAAAAGAATAAAAACCATATCAAGCAAAGGGGTTAGATTTAAATCATTAACAATGTTTTTCCCTTTTATTTTTTCTCTCAATTTATTTTTTCCCTTTTTTACTTTTACTCTATTATCAGGGCAATACTTTCCCTTTATAAAATTACCTGCAGCTATTCCGGGAATAGCTATTACAAGCCCTGTCTGAGTGGTAGCTAGAGCAAGTCCTATTCCTGAAGCCATTATTGAAGGAGAAATATCTTTTGAAATCCAGATATTTTTAAAAATTTCAACAATCCCGTCAATAGTTCCAAGAAGGCCTATGAGAGGAGCGATTCCAGCAAGAAAAAAAACTGTATTTAATTTTTTTAAAATCTTATTTTCAGCATGGGCTGATTTCATTTCAATATTTTTAAACTTAATACTTAAAATAATATAAAAAATATATGACCAAAGTAAAAATGAAACAATAAACAAAAAATAAAAATATACCCCTGAAATCTTCCACAATTGGGTTAAAAAATTCATTTTTTTCTTAATTTTGCCATAAATATATTTTTCTTTTCATCAAGATCAAAAACAAATTGATCCAGTCTTTGCTCAAAAAAATGATGAAAAATCATAAGAGGCAAAGCTATTGAAAGGCCTAACTGGGTTGTAAGAAGTGCTTCAGATATTCCCCCTGCCATTTCAGCAGCTTTTACAGATCCAGCCCCTCCTGCAGAGTTAAAAGTTGTTATCATCCCTGTAACAGTGCCAAGAAGACCTATAAGCGGAGCAATTCCAGCAAGAACAGCTATTGTGGGATTAAATTTTTCAAGTTTTTTTATTTCCCTCTCCAAAAGAGAATTTATAATTTCATCAGAAAAACTTCCTTTTTCTTTTAAATAAAGTTTTTTATAAAATTTCAGTGAAGGATATCTTTTAAAACTTTTAACAAATTTATTTTCCAGGTTTTCAAAAAACTCCTTTTCTTTTTTTTCTTTGGGGATTTTCATATAAAAAAGAATAAATCCCTGAAAAAGTGTGAGTATAATTCCTGCAAAACCTATTAAAAGAATGGGGTAAATCATTACCCCTCCCTTTTGAATATAGACTAAAACGCTTTCAATAAAACCTGGTTCCATTTTTCTTCCTTTACCAAAACACAAGGGAAAATAAGCTGAGTTATTATTAAAAATATTTTCAATTTTTTGAGAATTTATTTTTTCCTGAATAAAAACTAATTCTTTATCGTCAATTTTTACATATCCATACTCTTTACCGCTTTTATATACTCCTCCCAAATATCCATTCATAATTATTTGCTTTGAATTATATTCAAATTTAAAAAACTTTGAACTATTTGAAAAAAACCTTTCAATTTCTTTTTTAAACGTTTTTGTTTCTTGAAAGAAAAATTGAATTTTTTGGACTGAATCTTCAATTTCTTTTGTTTTATTTTTTTCAGATTGAAATTTTTCAAGGAGTTCAGGCTGGGTGTTTTTAATTTTTAAATCTTTTTCTAAATTTTCAATTTCTGATTTTAAAAAATCAATTTCTTTTAAATATTTTTCTTCTCTGATTTTAAATTCATTTTTAACAATATCAGCAGATTGAATTAAGAATTTTTTTTCCTCTTCTAAAAGATCCTCTCCATACAACAAACTGGAGATAAAAATTAAAAATATAAAAATCAGACTAGTTTTTTTCATTATCTAAATCTATGAACACAGGTTTAAAAAAATTCTCATCAAAACTTCCTGAAAATATCTTTTCCAATAAAGGATTTGTAAATTTTTGATATTCTTGATTTTTTTTATCCCATAAATAAAGAATATTTTCAGTTTTGATTATAACAATACTATTTTCACCAATTAAGGCTTTACCTGATTTTTTTTCATTATTAATTAAAAAAGAAGACTCTTTAAAATAAAAATTCATAGATTTAAAATTCTCTTTTTCAAAAAAACTTTTAAAAGCTTCTGCCTTTAATTCAAAATCTATATCTTCATTAAACAAACTGAATAAAGTATCTTTTTCAATTCTAAATTTTTCTTTTAAAAAAGTGGGCAACCTGGATTTTTGAATTTCAATCCCAGTTAAAATTTCTTTCCATTCCTTGATTTTCAGTTCAATAAATTCATTTCGTTTATTTTCAAGATTTGAAATTTCTTTAATTTTTTTACTCAAAAGATAATGTTTTATTTTTAAATTTTTTATTGAATTTAAATACTTTTCTTCCTTATTATTGATTTCTTCTGATAATAAATTCAGCTCTTCAGAAAGTGAAAAATTTTCCTCAACTTTTATTTCATTTTCCATTCCCCAAATAAAATGGGATAAAAAAATAAAAAGAGAAATTGTATAAAAAAATTTCAGCAATAGAAACTCTCTTTTATATTCTGCCAGGATTCAAGCTTTTGAAAAACAATTTTACCCATAAGTAAATTCTAATTTTTTAATCAAAACTAAATTTGTTTAAAAAAAAATACCATCATATTTTTTCACCAATAAATTTTGAAAGAAACAAATCAAAATCTTTGGCATCAGCAAGGGAATTAAGAATGATAATTTCTGTTTTAGGATACTTTGCACTAAATTTTTTTTGTATTTCAGGAAGATCTTCTGTTACATGGGCACCATTAAAAAGAAAATAAGGGAAAATATAAATTTTTGTTCCCCCTTTTTTTATTTCCTCTTCCAGGGCTTCTTCTATTCCAGGTTTCCCAAATTGAAGAAAACAACAAATTCCCCTATCAATTTTATTTCCAAGGCCAGTTAATACTTTTTCAAAAAACAAAGATACTTCCAAATTGGAATTAACTTTTCTGCTTCCATGGGCAGCAAACAAAAGTACTTTCATAGCTTTTCCTCCATTTCCCTTTTCAAGGACTTATATATAAAATATTCTTCCATTTTAAATCTTTTTTTACACCCTTCCATATAAATCAAAGATTTTTCAATGGCTTTTTCTATGGCAGCAACTTCTTTTTCCCTGTGTGAAATTCCCTGATCCAAAATTTTTTTTATAGAATAAATTCTAAATTTATCAAGAAAAGGAAGAGAAGAAAGCTGATCTTCATGACCTCCTCTTTTGACAACAAGAGGGCTTTCAATCAAATGAAAATCAAATAAAAGAGATGCCCTGAGCCAAAGATCATAATCTTCACAAGCAATCATTTTCTCATCAAACAACCCTGATTTATAAAAAAACTCCCTTTTCATCATCACAGCAGAAGGACTTACCAAACAAAGGGAAAGGGAGGGAATAAAAATATCACCAAAAGGTTTTTTATGTCTTTTTTTAGGGTTGATTCTTTTATTCTTCCTTATCCAGATTTCTTCTGTCTGACAAACAATTGCAGTTTTGTTTTCAATGAAATAATCAACCTGAATTTCAAGTTTTTTGGGTTCCCAAAAATCATCAGAGTCAAGAAAAGCTATAAAATCTCCCCTGGAGTTTTTAATGCCAAAATTTCTTGCAGCACTTACCCCCTTATTTTCCTGAAAAAGAACTTTGACAATCCCATGGTTTTTTTCATAATTTTTTAAAATATCACCTGTTTCATCATCAGAGCCGTCATCAACAATAATAAGCTCTATGTTTTTATATGTTTGATCAAGCACAGAATCAATTGCTTGATGAATGCACCAGGCCCTGTTGTAAACAGGAATAATTACGCTTATAAAATTGTTTTCTGTCATTTTACCTTTTTAATTTGATTTCATTAAAACCTATACTTAACTATTGACTAAAAACCAGAATTACTTATAAAAACAAATTAATAATCAACACAAAAACTGATTTATTTTAAAACTTGAATTTACCAATCAATGTTTTTAACATGGTTTTAATTGTAAAAAAACATCAAACAATAAACTTAAGATGATTGTTGGTAAAAAAAGCTAGAAAACAGAAGATAATTTAAAAGGGGCTGTTTCATCAAAAAAATATAAAAACTCTTCAATAACAATAGTAAGTTTCAGAACAAATCAATGTTTTGAAAAACTTAAAAAAAAGATACAAAACATGATTAAAATTTCCATACCCGGAATAAAAGACATAGAAATAGAAAATATATTATTAGATTATAATGGAACAATTGCCACTGATGGAGAGCCTCTGCCCGGAATAAAAGAAAGATTTGAAAAACTTTCAAAAATTTCAAAAATCCATCTTATTACCGCAGACACCCATGGAAGTGTTAAGGAAAAACTCAAAAACTATGATTGCAAAATAAAAGTAATTTCAGGCAAAAACCAGGATACTCTCAAACTTGAATATCTTGAAGAAATTGGAAAAAACAAAACAGCAGCAATAGGAAACGGATTAAATGACAGGCTGATGCTGAAACATTCCAAATTGGGAATTTGTATAATAGGTGAAGAAGGAGCTTTTTCCCAGTCAATAATCAACTCGGATCTGGTTGTTCAATCTCCAAATCATGCTCTTGATCTTTTCCTGAAAAAGAATAGACTGACGGCCGGACTAAGAAACGAATAATAATTAGGAGAAAATATGTCAGTTTCAATTGATCACGACAAATGTGTACTGGATTTTAAGTGTATAGACGAATGTCCAGTCAAAATCTTTGGATTTTCCAAAGAAGAAAAAAAAATAACAATTATTCCAGCCCCAGAGAGTTTATGTATAAAATGCGGTCATTGCATGGCTGTATGTCCTGAAGGGGCAATTAAGGTTAAAGGATTTACAGACTCTGATTTTATTGAAAAAAATAAAAACGAAATACTTTCAAAAGAAAATATTGAATATATTTTAAGGTCTAGAAGATCAATAAGATCCTATAAAAATGAAATAGTTCCAAAGGAAAAAATAGAAGAACTTTTAAATCTTGGTTTTGCAGCTCCAACAGGCCATAATTCCAGATCTGTTAATTTTACAATTGTCTATGAAAAGGAAAAGCTTAAGACCTTTAGTCAAATGGTGATAGATTGGATGAAATACATGATCAAAGAACAACCTGACACTGCTGCTCTTTTGAATTTAAATCATGTAGTTATGGGATTTGAAGCTGGATTTGACGGAATCTTTCGAGGAGCCCCTCATCTTATCATAGCCCACTCATCCAAATATGCCCCTACAGCTGCCATAGACTGTGCCACTGCAATTTCATATCTTGAAGTTGGAGCCCAGGGTTTAGGCCTTGGTACCTGCTGGGCAGGTTTTTTCAATGTTGCAGCCTCTTTTTGGCCTCCATTGAAATCGGAATTAAATCTTCCAAAGGATCATAAAAACCATGGAACAATAATGGTAGGTGTTCCCAAGCATGAATACAAAAAAATTATAAAAAGAAAACCAGGAAATACCACCTGGATTTAATCAACCAGTTGCTAGTTTAACAAAATCTTTCAGTTTTGCCCAAACCTTCAAGGCAAAACTGGAAACCAATGACTTTTAATCAAAATTAAACAAAATTTCACTTTTTTATTTCATTTTTTTATCAACTTGTATTAAACCTGCTTCAATATAGTTTGAAATTTCTTGTAAATGCTTTGAGTTAAAAAGATAAAAACCTTCAATTCAGGTTAAACTTATCCTTATTAAATGACGACAATTATTTAAGGCTAAATAATAAAGGATGTTTAAAAACTAAATAATATAAGGTGAAAATGTTTACCAATCTTTTTTCCAAATGCCCTAAATGCGGAGAGTCTATTAACTCAGGCTCAACTAAATGCAGTAAGTGCAAAATTGAAATTAAATCTTCATTTGGTGTTGAAAAAGATTTTTATTCAGATCTGTTTTTAGAACTGGCTGAAAAAAACAATATTATTTCAAAAAATGAAGCTGAAATCATTTACAACGAATACAAGAGTCTTTTAAATACAGAATATCCTCAAAAAATTGAAGAAATACTCCTTAGTCAAGAAAAAACAGATATTAAAACAATTTCAAAGCTAATTGCTGCTGCACTTAGAATAATTGACAAAAATTTTTGCAGGGAAGCTGTAAAAAAAGGCCTGATCACTAAAAATCAGGCATTGGAAGCTTTAAGCATCCAAAAGAAGCTATTCAAAAATCAAAGTTTAAAATCAGCTGCTGATATTTTAAAAGAAAAAGACCATTTAAATGATTCACAAATAAAAGAAATTTTAAGTACAGTTTCAATTACCAAGCCAGACAAAGACGAAGACGACTACAAGCCCTTGACCAAACTCTGGCAGGAAGAAGATAAAAAAATGAAAATAAAAGAAATTAAAAACAAAATCAGCCCAAAAAATCTTAAAATTTGTGAACTTGGAATTAAATACAAATTCTTTTCAGCAGAAACCATTGAAAAATATGCTTTCCAATGGGCAAAAGACCCTTTATCAAAAGATCTTGATTTTATAGATTTTATTGAAACAAAAGGGCTTATTGACAAAAATAAACGGATTCTTCTCAATATTCACTGTGAATACCAAAATCTCAAAAAATCAGATATAGAGTTTTTAAAGCTTGGTATTTTATACAAATTTATAACAAAAAAAAATGCTGAAGCCGTATTTAAAAAACAAAACTCAATATTTAAGGAGCAATACAAACTAATTCCTGTATGTAAAATCCTTTATAATAACAATCTTATTACAAAATCTCAGATCAAAGAAATTCTTTCAGAACAAAACAGAAAAGGACTTGCCCAAAAGTTAAAATCTGATCCTGATTTAATCAATGAAAATTCATCCACCAATAAAAAATCAGAAGAAAACCCTTTAAATTCAGGATTTGCATCAAAAGAAGAGATTCAGATTGAAATCTCAAATGACTCCATGAAGGCTCTTCTTTACCCCCTGCCCAAAAAAATTAAAGTTGAAGACATAAAATCAGTTTTAGCTGAAAAAGGTGTCCAATACGGAGTTCTAAGCGATGATCTGATTCAGGTTTTCATCAATAAAAACCCTGATACCCCAATTGAAGTGGCAAGCGGAAGTCCTCCTGTTGAACCTGTAAATTCAGAAATCAAATGCCATTTTTCACAAAACTACCTCAACGTGGGAAATGTTGATGAACAAGGGAATATCGATTTTATGGACAGAGGTGAAATTCCTGTTGCAGAACCAGGACAGCTCCTGGCAGAAAAGATACCCCTGAAAAACGGTAAAAACGGATTGGATATTTTTGGTAATCCAATCCTGGTGGAAGAAGCTCAAGACTGTTTTATTGAAGCAGGCCAGGGAACAAGATTAGACGAAACAGAGAACAAAATATATGCCATAGAAAAAGGACAGCCCCATATTTCAATTGATGGAAAAGTTTCTGTATTTAACACCCACGAAATAAAAGGTGATGTTGACTTTAACACAGGTCATATAGAATTTGACGGAAATATAATTATCCACGGAAGCATAAAGCCGGGATTCAGAGTATCTGCAAATGATATCACTGCAAAATCTGCAATGGATGCCATTATAAAATCAAGGGGCCAGGTTGAAATTAAAAATGGAATTAACGGCGGTAAAATCTTTGCCCAGCAAGGACTTTCAGCTAAATTTACAAACCAGGCTGAAATAACAGCATGCGGAAATGTTAATATTGAAAAAGAAATCCTTGAGTCAAAAATAAAAACAAGTGGGCTGGTTACTGTTAAATCAGGGAGAATAATATCTTCCCTTGTTTCTGCAAAAGGAGGAATTGACTCAAGGCACATAGGAACAGAAGTTTCAACACCTTCAATAATTGAAATAGGCAAAGATTCATACCTTGAAAAAATCCTGGCACCCTACCTTGCAAGTCAGAAAAACATTGATTCTGAAATTAATAATTTAAAAGAAGAAATAGCTTTAGTCTATGCCAAGGAAAAACAAAGCCATATAGAAATTGCCAAAAAAGCCCAGGTTCAGGACAAAGCATCCCAGGCTCTAAAACAGTTACGCGAGCATTATGAGCTTGTTTCCGGATCAGTAAAACCAAAAACAGTAAATGAGATCAAATCAAAAATAGATGAATTATCTTTAAAAATTAAAAACACTGAAAAAACCATAGACTCTTTATTCCAATCTCAGGATGAATATAAAAACATTCTTTCAGGGCATTCATCAAAGCTTAAAACTTTGGAAGAAAATAAAATCAAAATTCTAGGGCAAATTGAATCAATAAAAAATTACGATAATTCAATAGAACCATCCCCTGTATTAATTGTTCACGGAACAATAGAAAAAGGCACCAAAATTTTTGGTCCAAACTCTGTCTGGGAAGTAAATGAAACTTCTAAAAACATAAGAATTTCAGAAATAACAACAACCGATGAGGCCGGAAATAAGATTTACTTTCTAAAAAAAGATAAAAACAACAAATAACCCGCCTTTTTTAGCCACCCCTAAATTATTTTTTACAGCCAGCATTTCTTTGTCTAAATTCTTCTTATTGGACAAAGATTTTTTAATATTATATATTCCCCCACCAGGATCAACCAGATGACTCTTTAACCTAAAAATTTTATTTTATTTGCGGAGCTGCTCTCTTATCATGAAAAAAAACAAAACCAAACTAAGTGCCAGCCTTGAAGATTATCTTGAGACAATTTATCAGGTTGTATGCCAAAAACAGGCTGCAAGAGCAAAAGATATTGCAACAAGACTTAAAGTCAACAACTCATCAGTTACCGGAGCCCTTCGCACCCTGGCTGGAAAAGGACTTGTAAACTATGCCCCATACGATCTTATAACCCTTACTCCTTCAGGAACTGAAATTGCCAAAGATATTATAAGAAGACATTTGGCATTAAAAAATTTTTTCACAAAAATTCTATACGTAAACGAAAATACTGCAGAAGAAGCTGCCTGCAAAATGGAACATGATGTTCCAAAAGAAATCCTTGAAAAACTTATTTTGTTTGTTGATTTTATCCAGATCTGCCCAAGGGGAGGAGAAGGGTTAATCAAAGGTTTTACAAAACATTGTGAAGAGTCAATTCTTACAGGAGACTGCGAAAACTGTGTTAATATCTGCCTAGAATCATTAAAGCAAAAAAAGAAAATTTACAATAAATACAATGAAAATCCTATCCTGCTAAAAGAGATGAAGAAAAATGACCTCGGTAAAATTTCAGAAATAAACAAAAACTCATCTGCCTTTCAAAAATTTATGGAAATAGAAGCAGGCAGGGGCTCAATAATCCAGGTTATTGAAAAAGACAACCAGTCAATTCTCATAAAAACAAAGGGCTATAATCTCACCATAAGAGGAGATGAGGCGGACAATATTAAAATTTTACCCTATTGAAGACCGGCAAAAAAATGAAATTCAGATTCCTTTTTTTTATTCTTTTTTCCTTGGGTATTGTTTTTAGCAGTGCCCCATACATTGAAAATCTAGGAGATGAAATTATTAATTATTATTATGTATACAAAACCAAAAAAGATCTGATCATTATTAAAACCTGTCTTGACACTGAAAAAGATAAAAATGGAACCTATCCTCCCTCACACAGGTTTGCTCATTGGTATAAAACAAATTTATCAGGAAAATTTAAATATAACTTTCCCTTAGACAGATGGGGTCAGCCCTATATTTATAAATCAGTAAATGAAAAAATGGACTTTATTCTTTCAAGCTCTGGAAAAGACCAAAAACCTGATACAAAAAACGATCTAAGAATAAAAAATGATAACAAAAACTGGCTATCAGCCAATAACTAAACCCGGGTTTTTATTTGTTTACCGCCTTCATAAAAAACTCCATCTGGGATAATTTTGATTCTTCTTTATTTTTAAAAAATTTGACCATATCAGTTTTATCAACAAAACCCACTTTAATATCTCCAAATTCCAATCCTATTTTTTTAGAAATATCAATTAATTTTTCTTTTTCTTCCATTTGAATTATTTTTTTCTTTCTTATAATATTTTTTTAAGTCTAAAAACTTTTTAGACAAAAATTTATTTTGCATTAAGAATCATTTCAGCTTTAAACACAGCATCTTCCATATCTTTTATAATTGGAAAAACATCATCAAGGGAAAACCCCAGCATTTCCCAAATCTCACTTCTAAAGGAAGAATCTAAAGATTCAACCCCAAAAGAAAAGCCCTGACTTCTACATATCCCGTTGGCTATATGTACAAGTCCAGCAGCATTTTGAATTTCCTGATCTTTATTAACAGGGAGATGATGGCCTCTGACTGCACCTACTATCTGGGCTGGAAGCTTCCAGTTTTTTTCAAGAAAAATTCCACCAAGCTCAGCATGGTCAATTCCAAAAACTTTTTTTTCAGCCTTTTCAAGAGGAATCTTTCCATCGTAATCTTCAAGAAAATCAAGATAAGCCTCAGGAATAAGATAAAAGAAAATTATAATTCCTATATCGTGCAAAAGACCTGAAAAATAGGCAAGATTGGCACAAGAATCCGAAACGTTCACATATTTTGAAAGTCTTTGGGAAAACTCAGCAACGCTTATGCTGTGTTTCCAAAAGCTGTGGAGGTCAATGTCTTTAAAATTAACAAATAATTCGCTTACTTTAAGAGAATATGCAAGTTTTTTAAGTTCATCAATACCAAGCCTTGAAACAGCAGTGGAAAAACTATCGGCTTTTGTCGCCCCAAAAACAGAAGAATTTGCATAGGATAATACACGCCCTGAAAGCACAGGATCAAGCATGACAACCTTTCCAACTTCGTCAAGTCCTGCATTTTCATCATTTAAAATAAGATTAAGCCTTGAAAGAACCTTGGGAAAAGCGGGGATATTTGTCTTTTTTTCAAGTTCTTTTAATATTTTTTCTCTCATAAAAAACTCCCCTGGTATATTTAGCTTTAAGCTTAGAATTTATTTTTTATAATTAATCATAACATTATTTTTATAGCTGATGCTAAATTCGTTTGAAAAATCTCTTATTGACTCTGTAGAACCTAAAATAAGAGGACTTCCTGCAGCCATCCTTGCTGCAGTTTTTTTAATTATTTCTTTTTTTGTTTCGGCCGAAAAATAAATAAGCACATTTCTTAAAAAAACCAGATCAAAATTTCCAAGAGAAACAAAGCTTTCCTGGAGATTTAATTTTTTAAAATTCACCCTTTTCCTAAGATTTGGATCAAAAAGCCAGACTTTTTCTTTTGAAACAAAATATTTTTCTTTAAAAAACTGAGGAAGCCCCCTTTCCATGGATATCCCGGAATATCTTCCGGATTTTGCCTGGAAAAGAACCGAAGGAGAAATATCTGTTGCAATAAGCTCGACCAACTCCAAAACATATTTTTGACCTGTCTTTTGAAGGTGTTCATTAAGCATCATCAAAAAAGAGTAAACTTCCTGGCCAGTAGAACATGCTCCAAACCACACCCTTACTTTTTTTTTAGTTTTAGCCTTTTCAACAATTTGGGGAATTATTATATCTGAAATAGCCTTCCAAACCAAAGTATCCCTGAACCAAAAAGTTTCATTGGTTGTCATTGCATCAATTATTCTTTCAACAAGGGCGGGGTCTTTCTCAGCTTTTTTATAAAAATCCAGGTAGTTATTATGCCCATATTCCAAAACCAAATCTGAAAGTCTTGTCTCTATAAGGTAAGATTTGTTGCCGCCCAGATTAATTCCACATTGTTTTTTGATGAACGTTCTTAAAACTTCATATTCATTTGGTTTTATTTTTATCATCTTTTTTCGTTCAATTCGGTATTTGTATGAGTTAGTCAAAAAAACAAACCAGCTTTAAAACAACCTTTATTTTATCTGAGTAATCCCAGGAAAACCAGAACTTTTCATTTCTTGTCCAAAGATAAAAATTTTAAACCCTTAATTCTTAAATACCCAAAGCCCAAATTAAGAAAAATTCAGATTGTTTATATTTGAAAATAAAGTTAATTATTCCTTGACTATTAAATCACTTAATTACTATATAAGGGAATATGGATATATCAATATATTTAAAAGCACTGGCAGACCCTACCAGAATAAGACTTGCAAACATTCTTTTTTTCCATGAACTCAGTGTAAATGAAATTGTAGCTACAATGGACATGGGTCAGTCAAGAATATCAAGACACCTGAAAATACTTACTGACGCAGGAATTTTAAAATGCAGAAGAGACGGAGTCTGGGCATTTTACTCAACTGTTGATTCAGGCGGAGGGAAAAAAGTGATGAATGCTCTTTCCCCTGTGATGAATCTTGATCCTATTTTAGAATCAGACCTTAAAAAAACTGACAGAGTTATTGATAAAAGGAAAAAAAACACAGCAAACTTTTTTGATAATGTTGCTCCCAAATGGGACACCATGAAAAAAGAGCTTCTCGGTGACTTCAATCTTAACAAAGCAATCACAGAACTGATGGAAAACTGCAAAACCTCCCTTGATCTAGGTTGCGGAACCGGAGAGCTTTTATGCCATATGGGCCCTTATTCAGAAAAACTCATAGGAGTGGACTGCTCTCCTGAAATGCTTGGAGAAGCCGAAACCCGAATCAGAGAAAAAGGGTTCAGGGCGGATTTAAGACTTGGGGAACTAGAGCATCTGCCAATGAGGGACAATGAAGCAGATCTTGCCGTAATTTCAATGGTTCTCCACCATCTGACCAAACCCGAAGAAGGAATAAAAGAGGTATCAAGAGTTCTTAAACCCGGCGGAATTTTTATTTTTGCAGAATTTGGAAAGCATAATCTTGAAAAAATGAGAACCGAATACGGGGACAGATGGCTTGGATTTGATCACGACTATTTGGGAGAAATCCTTGAAAACAATGGATTCAGAATAACAGTGAAAAAAGAGCATCCCTTAACTCAGGGGCTTTCTCTTTATATAATAAAAGCAGTAAAATCATTTTAAAAATAATTAAGGAGCAGATTAAATGAGTTATATAGAACTAGACTTAACTCTTAAGCACAAAGTAAAAGACATTTCCCTGGCAGATTTTGGTAATAAGGAAATGGTAATTGCTGAAACAGAAATGCCCGGACTTATGAATTCAAGGGAAAAATACGGAAACCAGCAACCCTTAAAAGGCTTAAAAGTAGCTGGAAGTCTTCATATGACAATCCAGACGGCCATGCTTATTGAAACCCTTACAGCCCTTGGAGCTGATGTAAGATGGGCATCATGCAATATTTTTTCAACCCAGGATCATGCAGCAGCAGCAATTGCGGCCAATGGTTCAGCAGCAGTTTTTGCCTGGAAAGGTGAAACCCTTGCAGAATACTGGTGGTGCACTGAACAAGCCCTTACCTGGCCTGACGGATCCGGCCCTGATCTTATTGTTGATGACGGCGGAGATGCTACCATGATGGTTCATGAAGGGGTAAAAGTTGAAAAAGATCCTTCAATTCTTGATCAAAAATTTGAAGCTGAAGATGAAATTAAGCTTTATGACAGACTTAGAAAGTCCTATGAAACAGATCCACAAAAGTGGACAAGAATTGCCAAAAAAATAAAAGGGGTTTCAGAAGAAACAACAACAGGAGTAAACAGGCTCTATCAGCTTCAGGAAAAAGGAGAACTTCTTTTTCCGGCAATCAATGTTAATGACTCTGTTACAAAATCAAAATTTGACAATATTTACGGTTGTCAGGAATCTCTTGCAGACGGAATAAAAAGAGCTACAGATGTTATGCTTGCAGGTAAAACTGTTGTTGTTTGCGGATACGGTGATGTAGGAAAAGGATGCGCAAGGTCAATGAAAGGCTATGGAGCCAGGGTTGTGGTTACTGAAATTGACCCTATCTGTGCTCTTCAGGCTGCAATGGACGGTTTCCAGGTATGCCTTCTTGAAGAAATTGTTTCAAAAGGAGACATCTTTGTAACAGCAACAGGCAATTATCATGTTCTCAGGGGTGAGCACATGGAGCAGATGAAAAACGAAGCAATTATCTGCAATATAGGACATTTTGACAATGAAATTGAAATGTCATATCTATCCAGGACTCCAGAATGCGTAAAAGACACCATTAAGCCCCAAGTTGACAAATGGACTTTAAAGTCTGGAAACTCAATCATTGTTCTTGCTGAAGGAAGACTGGTAAACCTTGGATGTGCAACAGGTCACCCAAGCTTTGTAATGAGTGCAAGTTTTACAAACCAGGCTTTAGCTCAAATTGAACTTGCAACAAAAAAGCATGAAAACAAAGTATACACACTTTCCAAAAAGCTTGACGAAGAAGTTGCAAGACTCCATCTTGACAGGCTTCAGATAAATCTTACTAAGCTTACACAAAAGCAGGCCGACTACCTTGGAATTCCCATTGAAGGGCCTTTTAAGCCTGATCATTATAGATATTAAAACCTGAATTTAAGGCTTGTCTTTTTTTAAAAAATATAAGCTAACCAAACTGAAATCAAAACACAAAAGCCCTGTTCTTATAGTTTATAAGAACAGGGCTTTCTTTTATAATTTTATAAATATAAAAATCAATAACTATGTTCATCTCCGGGGAATTTACCCTCTTTTACCTCTTTGGCATACAAAGCAAAAGCTTCCACAGCAAGATCACCTAAGTTTGCAAACTTTTTGGCAAACTTTGGAACATGACCTCTATTAAGGCCTAAAAGATCATGCATTACAAGAATTTGTCCATCGCAATCTATTCCTGCACCAATTCCTATGGTGGGAATTTTAAGCTCACTTGTAACTCTTTTTGCAATATGACTGGGGATTCCTTCAAGAACAACAGAAAAAGCTCCTGCTTCCTCAACAGCATGGGCGTCTTTTACAATTCTATCTTCATCCCTTTGAATTTTAAATCCTCCCATTTGATGGACAGACTGGGGAGTAAGCCCTATATGAGCCTGAACAGGAATTCCTGCTTTTGTAATTGCTTCAATTTTTTCTGCCACCTCTACTCCACCCTCAAGCTTTACAGCTTCTGCAAATCCTTTTTTTAAAAGAAGCCCTGAATTTGTCACAGCCTCAAAAACACTGGTTTCATAGGAAAGAAACGGCATATCTGCAACAATAAGAGATAAAGGCTTTGCCCTTGCCACCATTTTTGAATGGTAAATCATTTCTTCCATGGTTACAGGAATTGTGCTTGGATGACCCTGAACTACCATACCTAATGAATCACCAACAAGAATCATGTCTATTTCTGCTTCATGGGCAAGACCTGCGAAAGTAAAGTCATAGGAAGTAACTGCTGTAATTTTTTCACCAGATTCTTTTTTTTTCATAAAAGTTGTTGTTGTAACTTTTTTTGCCATTTTTTTAAGTCCTTAATTTATTTTATTTGCAAATTAGCTTCCGTCACTGACGATATTATAAAATGATTTTAATTTTGCAAGTATTGATTTTGGATCATCAGAACATTTTTGGATTAATCCCTTATTTTATTCAAGAAATATTGACTATCAAAACTCACTGGGATAATAATATTCGGTTACATAATTGATATAAAATTCAATTAGACTAAAGCTTAAGTTTTATTGAGTTTAAAATCTTAATAAAAGCCCATACTAAAGACAAGTTTACTAAATCAAATAAGGATTTAAATAAATGATTCAAACAATAAGAGGTTTCCGTGATATCCTGCCTGAAGAAATTGAAGTCTGGCAGAAAATAGAACTGGAGGCAAAAAATATATTTGAAAATTTTGGATTTAAGGAAATAAGACTTCCCATTCTTGAAAAAACTGAAGTATTTGCAAGGGGTATAGGGGAAAGTACAGACATAGTTGAAAAAGAAATGTTTACATTTCCAGACTCAAAAGGGAACAATCAAACAATGAGACCTGAGGCTACAGCCTCAATTGCAAGATCCTATGTTCAACATAAAATGTATTCAAGACAGCCTGAACAAAAACTTTACACAATAGGTCCAATGTTTAGAAAAGAAAGACCTCAAAAAGGAAGATACAGACAATTTTATCAAATTGATGCTGAGGTTTTAGGAATTGACTCTCCCATTCTTGATGCCCAGATTCTTGTAATGCTCAACATGCTTTTTAAAAAACTTGAAGTAAAAAATCTTCTTACCAAAATAAACTCTCTTGGGTGTCCAGGATGCAGAAAAAAATACAATGAAATCCTTTTAAGCTTTATTCAAAACACCAAAGACCTTTGCAGTGACTGCGAAAGAAGAAAAACTAAAAATCCCCTAAGGATTCTTGACTGCAAAGTAAAATCCTGCAGAAATCAGCTAAAAGGAGCCCCGCTTTTAAAAGATTATCTTTGCAGGGAATGCTCTGAACATTTTAAAGCCTTAAAACAATGTCTTGATCTTGAAAATATTAAATATGAAATAGACGATTACCTTGTAAGAGGGCTTGACTATTATACCAAAACAGCTTTTGAAATCCAAACCCTGGAGCTTGGAGCCCAGTCTGCTGTTGCCGGGGGAGGAAGATACGACGGTCTGGTTGAAATCCTTGGTGGCCCAAAAACACCTGGAATTGGATTTGCCATAGGATTTGACAGGCTTGTTGAAATAATTGCCTCTAATCAGGAAGTAAAAAAAGAAGGGCCTCTGGTTTACTTTTTAACCTTTGGTGAATCTGCAGCCAAAAAGGCATTTAAAATCTGCAACAATTTGGCATCCCAGGGTATAAAATCTGAAATGGACTTTTCTAACAAAAGCATGAAGGCCTCAATGAAAAAGGCAAATAAATCAAATTGCAAATTTTGTGCAATTATAGGCGAAAATGAAATTGAAAAAGGCATTATAAGTCTTAAAAACATGGAAGAGGGAACCCAGGAAGAAGTTTTAGAAAAAGATTTTATTTCAATAATAAAAAAATATATTTAACAGGAGAATTTATAGTGGCTGATTTACTTGGAGATCTTAGAAGAACCCATCATCTGAATGAGCTTTGCACTGCTGATAAAGATAAAGAAGTGGTTCTCATGGGCTGGGTACAAAGAAGAAGAGACCACGGCGGAGTAATTTTTGTGGACTTAAGGGATAGGGAAGGAATCACCCAGGTGGTTTTCAATCCTGAAACAGATCCAACAATGCATGAAAAAGCCCATGAAATAAGAAGTGAATATGTAATTACAATAAAAGGGATAGTTGGCAAAAGACCTGAGGGAATGATAAATAAAAATCTTCCCACAGGAGAAATAGAAGTCAATGTTTTAGAACTTAAAATCCTGAACAAAGCAGAAACTCCTCCTTTTTTAATTGAAGACAGAGTTGAAGCTTCTGATAACATAAGATTAAAATACAGACACCTGGATCTTCGAAGACCGGCCATTCAAAAAAATATAATAAAAAGACATAAAGCAGGATTTGCAATAAGAAAATATTTAAATGAAAAAGGATTTCTGGATATAGAAACACCTTTTCTTACAAAGTCAACTCCGGAAGGTGCAAGAGACTACCTTGTTCCCAGCAGAGTTACCTGGGGTAATTTTTATGCCCTTCCCCAGTCCCCCCAGCTTTTCAAACAGCTTCTTATGATTTCAGGCTTTGATAAATATTATCAGATAGTAAAATGTTTTAGAGATGAAGACCTAAGAGCCGACAGACAGCCAGAATTCACACAAATAGATATAGAAATGAGTTTTATCGGTGAAGAAGAAATAATGGCAACGGCAGAAGGACTTGTAAAAACAGTTTTCAAAGAAGTTGTTGATCTTGAGATCAAACCTCCTTTTAAGAGGATGGATTATAAAGAGGCCATGGATAAATACGGCCTTGACAAGCCTGATTTAAGATTTGGACTCGAGCTGGTAAACCTTTCAGAAACACTTAAAAACACAGGATTTAAAGTATTTGCAGACACTCTTAAAAGAGGAGGCCTTGTTAAAGCTCTAAATGCAAAAGGGTGTGCTGGTTTCTCAAGAAAAGAAATAGATGATCTCACAGCTTTTGCAGCTATTTATGGAGCCAGGGGCCTTGCCTGGATAAAGATAAAGGAAAACGGAGACTGGCAGTCACCAATAACAAAGTTTTTTTCTGATGAAGAAAAAGAAGAAATGCAAAAAGCCCTTTCAATGGAACCCGGAGATATTGTATTTTTTGTTGCAGATACTCCAACCATTACAAATGACACCTTAGGTAACCTTAGAAATCATCTTGGGGCAAAGCTTGGTCTTGTTGACAAAAACAAATATGAATTTGTCTGGATAACAAAATTTCCAATGTTTGAATGGGATGAGGACGAAAAAAGATACCAGGCACTTCACCATCCTTTTACAGCACCCCTTGAATCTGACTATGAAAAAATTGAACAATCTCCTCTTGAAGTAAAATCAAGGGCCTATGATCTGGTTCTCAATGGCTCTGAAATTGGGGGCGGAAGCATCCGTATTCATCAGCCTGAAGTTCAGGAAAAAGTTTTTTCAATTCTTGGGATGGAAAGAAAAGACTATGAAGAAAAGTTTGGATTTCTTGTTGATGCCCTTAAATCAGGAGCACCTCCCCATGGAGGAATCGCCTTTGGATTTGACCGTCTTGTAATGATTTTATGCAATCAGGAATCAATAAGAGATGTGATGGCTTTTCCTAAAACTCAAAGGGGAACCTGTCTTCTTACCAATGCTCCTTCAAGTGCTTCCTGGGCACAGCTCCAGGAGCTTGGACTCAAAACAATTGCAAAGGAAAAAGAAGAGTAAAACTCTTTTCCAGCAACTTATTCTATTTCGGAGACAAAAAAATTTGTCTCCGAAATTAAACAATGATCAGACTGGAATAAAATTTTTGCTGAGAATTCAGTTGGCAAAATCTCGTTTTTTATTTATCACTAACTATATTTGCCACTAAATTACTGGGAGGCTTTTTTTGTCTTATCTTTTTCTTACGGCAGGTTTTGTTTTTCTGATAAAAAGTGCAGACTGTCTTGTAAACGGTGCCTCGGCCATTGCAAAAAAATTCAAGATCTCAGATATGACCATAGGTCTTACTGTGGTTGCTTTTGGCTCTTCACTTCCTGAACTTTTTGTAAACATTGTTGCAAGCACCCAGGGGAGTACAGGAGTTGCAACAGGAAATATTTTAGGCAGCAATATAGCTAATATTCTTTTAATCCTGGGAATCTGCGGGTTGGTAAAACCCCTTAAGGTTCCTATAGGTACTGTAAAAGCAGAAATACCCCTGGGACTTCTTGCTGTCCTTGTTCTGGCAGTTTCAGTAAATGATCAATTTTTTGACGGATATAGATACTCCTTATTAAGCAGAAGCGACGGAGTGGTTTTTCTTGGTTTTTTCCTTATTTTTTTCCATTATTCTTTTTCACTTTCAAAAAGAGAACCCGACACAGAAGAATTAGATGAAAAACTGGTTAAAATGCATTGGGGAATTTCCACAATACTTATACTTATTGGAATTGCCGGCCTTGCAGGAGGAGCAGAGCTCATTGTAAGAGGAGCTGTGGGCATTGCCCGTTCCTTTGAAGTATCTGACGAAATAATAGGCCTTACCATTGTTGCCATTGGAACCTCACTTCCTGAGCTTGCAGCCTCAGTTGTAGCAGCCTATAAAGGTCAGTCTGAAATGGCAGTGGGAAACGTTGCAGGTTCTAATATATTCAATATTTTTTTTGTTCTTGGAATAAGTGCAACCATCAAACCCCTTCCTTTTTCTCCAAACAACAACCTGGATATTTTAATGGTTATTTTTGCAAACATTCTTTTGCTTATATTTATGGCAACAGGGAGAAAAAGGCTTCTGGATAAATGGGAAGGAGGATTTATGATTGTTCTTTACTTTGTCTACCTCTTTTTCAGAACCACAATAAAAATTTAATATTTTATTTTTTTTACTTGACCGCCATGACAAACAAATGTATATGTTTTTCCATTGCTGATTAAAAGCAAAACTTAATCCCCAGTAGCTCAGTCGGCAGAGCAGATGGCTGTTAACCATCGGGTCCGCGGTTCAAGTCCGTGCTGGGGAGCCAGACTTCAAGCCCCTTTAAATTTTAAAGGGGCTTTTTTTATTTCCAGCCTGACAATCTTATTGTCTTTACCTTAATTTTTACAAAAACATTGAAAAACTTCAGATCTAAATCCAAGAAGAACCTGAAATAACTCTTAAAAATAAAAATCAGCCAGTACCGCCTTGTTTGACAATTAAGCTTATTAGCTATAGTCTGTATAGAATAATCATTAATTTAAATCTGCGGGGTGCAAATGATAATTGGTATAGATGTAGGCGGTACTCATACGGATGGAGTTCTTCTGTCTGGCAACAAAACTGAAAAATCCATTAAAATACCTACAAAAAAAGACAATCTTTACGAATCTGTAATCGAAGCTCTGGACTCTTTGATTGAAAAAACAGACCCTTCTAAAATAAAAAGAACAGTATTAAGCACCACCCTTACAACCAATACTGTTGTTCAGAACAAAACCTCACCTGTTGCAGTGATAATTTCAGCAGGACCTGGAATAGATCCCGGGTATTATAAAATAGGAGAGTTTTACTCCATTGTAAAAGGAGCACTTGACCACAGGGGAAGAGAGCTTATTCCAATTGATGAAAAGGAACTTGCAAAAACAGCAGAAGAAATAAAAAAACTTGGGATAGAAAATGTAGCGGTTATTTCAAAATTTTCTCCTAGAAACCCGACCCATGAAAATCAAAAAGAAAAAATTTTTTCCAAGACTTTTAAAAATATATTTAAAGGACACAATGTTTCAGGACACCTTAATTTTCCAGGAAGAATAAATACCACCTGGCTCAATGCTGCTGTTCGTGATTCATATGAAGATTTTTTTGACTCGGTAAATAAAAGTTTTATAGAAAGGGGAATCAAATCACCTGTACATATTTTAAAGGCAGATGGGGGAACAATGCCCCTTGGTGAATCTGTTAATTTCCCTGCACAGACAATATTTTCAGGCCCTGCTGCAAGTGTTCTTGGAGCAATGCCCGGCTCAAAAAAAGATATTGACTCAATTGTTCTTGATATAGGAGGAACAACAACAGATATTGCTATCCTTGCCAATGGCGATCCTGTAATAGCTCAAAGCGGAATAAGAATACAAAATTTAAAAACACTTATTAGGGCAATAGAAACAAAATCCATTGGAGCAGGAGGCGACAGCTGGGTAAGAGTTGAAGATTCAAAACTTTTAGTGGGCCCGGAAAGAAAAGGACCTGCCATGGCCTTTGGGGGAGATTTACCAACACCTACAGATGCCTTTGTTTTTCTTGGTGAAATAAAAGAAGGTGATTTTGAAAAAGCAAGCAAGGGAATTAACTCCATTGCAACCACCCTTGGAATTTCTCCTGAAGATGCAGCAGAAAAAATTGCTGACAAAGCCGCCCAGAATATAGTTGATGCCTTCACTGAAAAGATTTTTGATTTAAACAACAAGCCTGTATACACTCTTCATGAATTTTTAGACGGCTATGTTTTAAATCCCAAAGAAATTCTTGTACTTGGAGCACCGGCAAGCGTTTTTGCAAAAAGATTGGAAAAACTATCAAATATAAAAACCAGTACAGTTAAAGATTTCAGCATTGCAAACGCAATAGGTGCGGCAATGGCAAAACCTACCTGCACTGTAACCCTGTTTGCAGACACAGCCCAAAGAAAAGCTTATGCTGTTTCTGAAAACTATGAGGAATCCATTTCTCAAAATTATTCAAGGGAAGATGCTTTTGCAAAGGCAAAATCTCTTTTATATGCCAAGGCTGAAAAAATGGGTGCAGATATGAATAATCTGGAAATAGATACAATTGAAGACTTATCTTTTAATATGATGAGGGGCTATAGATCTTCAGGAAAAAATATAAGAATAACACTTCAGATAAGACCGGGCCTTGTAGCCGTATAAAATTTTGGCAAGCCAGAGTCTGAAACAAACTGATGTTTATCAGCACAAATCTTAAATCGCCCAATTCAGAGATAATTATCTGAGAAAAGGAGATAAAAAATGCTTAAAGCAAAAAAGAAAACAGGTCTTGTCTTTTTCCCGGCTTTTGACTGGGCAATAGATCCCTCCCATCCGGAAAGGGAAGAAAGACTTTTATATACAAAAGATCAGGTCTTTGAAGAAGGCCTTATGGATATCGAAGGAATAAAAGAATACAAACCTGCCAAGGTTACAGAAAACGAAATAAACAGGGCTCACTTTTGTGTGCCCGACATCCAAACTGTAACCACAAGCTCACATTTTATAAGTGCAGGAGGAGCAAAAGCCATAGCCCAGAAATTTGCATCTGGAGAAATTGACAACGGCTTTGCCCTTGTAAGACCACCGGGACATCATGCAATGAGAGTGGTTCACGGAGGAAGAGGATTTTGCAATATAAATATTGAAGCTGTAATGGTTGAATACTTAAGAAAAGAGCACGGGTATAAAAAAATTGCAATTGTAGATACAGACTGCCATCACGGAGACGGAACCCAGGATGTTTACTGGCATGATCCTGATGTTTTATTCATTTCTATCCATCAGGATGGAAGAACTCTTTATCCTGGTTCAGGATTTACAGAAGAGCTTGGAGGACCCAATGCCTGCGGTTATAATATAAATATTCCCCTTCCGCCAAAAACTTCAGAAGAAGGGTATCTTTATACTATTGAAAATTGCGTATTACCTATTTTAAATGAATTCAAGCCCGATGTAATAGTAAATTCAGCAGGCCAGGACAATCACTATTCAGATCCTTTGACCAATATGAATTTCACAGCTCAAGGCTATTCAAAGCTTACAACTCTTTTAAACCCTGATATTGCAGTTCTTGAAGGGGGATACTCCATTGAAAGTGCCCTTCCCTATGTAAACGCAGGAATAATTCTTGCCCTGGCTGGTCTTGATTATTCAAATGTAAAAGAACCTGACTATAATCCGGAAAGCTTAAAAGAAACCCCTGAAACAATAAAATACATCAAAGATCTTTGTAAAAAAGTAATGGGTATCTGGGATTCAAGAAACGACCTTAAAAAAAGAGTTTACGGTAATGATCCGATTTTTAAAAGAAAAAGAAACATTGTGTATGATACCGACGGTATTTATGAAAGACAATTTGAAAATGTTACAAATTGTGATAAATGCGGAGGTGCTTTAAAAATTGATTCAGAATCTGATAGAGGATGGAAAATAACCGGAGTTCATCTTCCCATAAATGCCTGTGAACAATGCGTTACCCAGGCTGAAAAATGGTATGAAGATTCAAATGCTGAAATAAGCTATTTCCATGACAACAAAAATGACAGATTTGAAAAAAAGAAACGCTGATTACAGCTTAAAACAAATCAAGATTCACTGATTTAACAATTATACAAAACCCTAAATTTAATCAATCAGCTAAATAGCCTGGATTTATAAAATTTCCAGGCTATTTAATTTAAGAATTTAAAAAACTAAAATGAAAAACACTTTAGAAAAAAGAAGTAAAATAATTTTTGAAATAAGAAAAATTTTCATGGAAAATGATTATATAGAAGTTGAAACTCCAATAAGACTTCCTTCAATTATTCCAGAAGATCATATTGATCCTTTTTTATCTGAAGATTTTTTTTTGCAGGCATCCCCTGAAATTTGCATGAAAAGACTTCTTGCCAGGGGTTATAAAAAAATTTTTCAAATCTGCAAAACTTTTAGAAAAAATGAAAGGGGAAAGCTTCATATCCCTGAAATGACCATGCTTGAATGGTATCAAACAAACAAAAACTATTTTGATTTAATGGAAGAAACCCAGGAGCTTATAATAAAACTGGCAAAAAAGTTTTCAGCTCAAAAAATTAAAAGACAAAATAAAGAAACCCGTTTAGACCTCCCTTTTGAAAAATTAAGTGTTTATGATTCTGTTAAAAAATATACCAATTATTCATTTGAAGAAGTTTTAGATAATTTTGATGAAATTTTTGGAATAGAAATTTCCCCCAAACTTGGATTTGGAAAGCCTGTTTTTTTATATGATTTCCCAAAATCCCAGGCATCTCTTTCTAAACTTTGTGAAAACAACAAAAATTTTTCTCAAAGATTTGAACTTTTTATTTCAGGAATTGAAATTTGTAATTGCTACACCGAACTTACCGATTCAAAAGAACAGGAAAAAAGATTTAAAGATTCAATTGATTTTAGATTGAAAAAAAACCTGCCTGTATCAAAACTTCCATTAAAGTTTTTAAAAGACCTGGATAAAATGCCAAAATCTTCTGGAAACGCCCTTGGAATTGACAGGCTTATAATGGTGCTTTTAAACAAAGATAAAATTGATGATGTTTTGTCTTTTATACCTGAAGATTTATAAATTAAGCCAACAAATCAAACTTAAAAATTTATTAAATTTCAGGAACCAGCAATTCTTTTTACAACTCCAGCTAAAACTAATAAAACTTGATTTTAAGTCTAAAATCTGAAATTAAATAATATTTAATAAACAATTAACAATCAGGAGCTTTAAATGGAAAAGGCAATGTCCAAATCTTCAAATTCAATTGATTCTGAAATTAAAAATAAATATGAAAAAGAAGCTGTGATAGAGCTTTCAAACCGTTCTAAAGGAACAGCTCCAGCCTATATTTTAGGTTATATAATTCTTGTCCTTCTTTCTCCTATTTATTCAAAATCACCAAAAGCTACAATTACCCTTGGGATCTTGTTTTTGGTGATGATTATTTTAAAAACATATACATGTTTTAAATTACCTGAAAAATACGATGAAAATCCAAAATTCTGGTATGGTCTTTTTCTATTTCAAAATTATCTTGGTGGAATTTTAGTTTCTCTATTCACTATTCTTTCTTTAATTGTTTTTGGATTAAGTGAATACACCCTTTTATTCCTGGTTTTTGTAGCAGGAATGGCAGCAGGGGCCACAGCTTCACTTTCTCCTAAACTTTTAATCGGAATTATTTTTCAGGCGGTAATCCTCTTTCCAGTTATAGCCTGGGGAATTCTTCAGGCAGAAAAAATCACCTATTCTCTTTCAGCTCTTTTTCTCTTGTTTTTTGTAATTTTAATTTCAATTACCAAAAAAAACACCCTTTGGTATTGGCAGAGCATAGTTCAGCAGGATAGAATTAAAGGACAAGGGGAAAGGCTTAATAAAATTTTAGAAAATATTAAATCAGGTTCTATAAATCTTGAAACTTCAGCATCAGCACTGGCAGCCCTTTCTAATCAAATAACCAGTACAATTAATTCTCTTTCCAGCGAAGCTTCCCAAATAAACACCCAGTCGGAAGCCATGAACAAAAACATTGCAGGTGCTTCAAAAACAATGGAAGAAACCACCTCCAATATAAATGCCATAGCAGCAGCAATGGAAGAAATGACAGCCACAGTGACTGATATTTCTCAAAACACCCAGTCCGCCCATGAAACAACTGCAATAGCGGCTGAAAAAGTTGAAGTTGCGGCAAAAAACATTGAAGAGCTTCAAAAGGGAGCCAATGCAATAGGAGAAATTACTGAAATGATTTCTTCAATTGCAGATCAAACAAACCTTCTTGCACTTAATGCAACAATTGAAGCTGCCCGTGCAGGAGAGGCAGGAAGAGGATTTGCTGTTGTTGCAAACGAAATAAAAGAACTTGCTGCCCAGTCCAACAAATCCACTGAAAGAATAAACGAAACAATTCAACAAATGCAAAAAGAAACAAAACTTACAACTGAATCAATCCAGGAAGTGCTCAATGTTGTTAAAGAAGCCAATGAAAGGGTTTCTACAATTTCAGCAGCAGTTGAAGAGCAGTCTGCAACCACAAGGGAAATAACTGAAAACACAGAAAGAGTTTCAATTGGAATGCAAACTGTAAACTCAAATGCCCATGAAAATGCCAATACAATCTCAAATATAAATGAAGAGCTTAATAAAATTTCATTGTCCCTTGAAGAGCTTAGCCTTGGCAGCAAAACACTTGATACAAGTGCAGAGGAAATTAAAGATCAGGCAATAAAAATGACTTCAATGACAAGAGAATAAAAAAATCAGCTAAACCAAAGTTTTCTACCAAGCCTTTATTTATAATATGGTATCTGTCAATTTTATTGCTGATACCATACTTTTTTGGATCAGCCCTGTTAAAAACCTGGCAAATAAATTGCAACTAATTTAAATTATCTGTGTTTTTACTGTTTTAAACAGATTTTCCGTGTAATAATTACCCATTGTATAAAAAATACCCACTTTTTAAGGCTTAAACTTTGGAAAAAAAAATATCTATTTCAGTTATCCTGGGAATGATTGCTATTTTGGCTGCAGTTTTTACTTATGTAACCTACAAAGACCTTAGCAGCAAAAAAGACAACTTGAGAAAATTAATGGTAAATAGGGGAGAAACAATAATTGACTCTTTTGAGGCAGCCTCAAGGGAAATTTCAAGCGGAGACTATAGAAGAAAATTCTGGATTCAAAAACTTCTAATAGAAACATCAAGGCTTAACGCTGTAAAATATATTTTTATTTCATCCCCTGAAGGAAAAATTCTTGCCAGAAGCAATTTGGCAGATACAGACTATAATCAACTTGAAAAATTTGCCCATGAAAAAAAACCAGAAAAAAATCTTTTATGGGAACTTCTTGTAAAAGAAGAATCTGAAACTCTTTTACTTTTTAGGAAACTCTCCCCTTCTTTTCTTCCGGATAAATATCAGTGCAAAGATCCAGACTCCATGAAAAGCCATCATCAAAGAATGAACAAAATGCACAAACTTGGAATGGAAAACCCCCAGGGCCCAGTGATAAGATTTTTCTACAGAGACAATGAAATTTTACAATACAATCCAAAAGATCTTTCCATTTTTCTTGCCCTTGATATGGACATGGTTTACCAGTCAAATCTGTCAAGCAATGAAGAAACCATTTATACGGGGATAATTCTTTTTTCAATGTCTTGTGCTGGAGTTTTTCTTCTTTTCTTTATCCAAAACTATAGATCTGCAAAAATTTCACTGGGAAGGGCCAAAAAGTTTACAGGAGCTGTAATTAATACCATGCCAGCAGGATTTATAACAACAAATGCCCAGGGCGATGTAATTTCATTTAACAATTCAGCCATTCAAATATTTGAAACCCCTGAAAAAATAGAAGAATTTACTTTAACCTTAAAAAAAGAAACAAATTTTCATAAAAATTTGAATGAAAAAACAAAAGAAATTGAAACAACATTAAATCACTTAAATTTAAAAAAACACCTTGATACCAATATTTCTTTTATTAATGCAGGGGTGGATGAAAAACCCGGATTTCTTATTTTAATCAAAGATGAAACTGAAAAAGTAACTCTTAAAAAAGAAATAGCTTTAAATGAAAGACTTGCCACAGTTGGAAAACTTGCAGCTGGAGTTGCCCATGAAATAAGAAATCCTTTAAGCTCAATCAAAGGTTTTTCAACCTGTATCAAGGAAAGCCCTGAAAACTTAAGCCAAAATATTCAAATTTCAAATCTTATAATCAATGAAGTTGAAAGACTTGATAAAGTTGTGGGCCAGCTCCTTGATTTTGCAAAACCAGTAAATCTTATAAAAGAAAAAGTGGAAATTTCTTGTCTTTTAAATGAAACCTTAAACCTGATTAAAAGAGAAGCCAAAGAAAAAAACATAAAAATCAACCGTTTTTTTGAAAAAGGAATCAGTCTTGAAATTGACAGGGATAAAATAAAACAGGTTTTTTTAAATATTTTATTCAATTCTTTGGAAGCTTTTACAAACAATGGTGAAATAAATGTTGAACTTAAATCAAAAGAAGACAGGATAGTTTTAAAATTCACTGATTCAGGCCCTGGAATCCCTGAAAAAATAATGCCCCATATTTTTGACCCGTATTTTACCACCAAGCCAACAGGAACAGGAATAGGTCTTGCTATTTCAAGGAATATAATCCAGGCACATAATGGTAAAATTTATTCAGAATCATCAAAAAACTCCAATACAATTTTTTATATAGAATTTCCAAAGGAAGGATAATTAATGAATAAACCTTCAATTTTAATAGTTGATGATGATAATTCCCATAGAACCATGCTTTTAACCCTTACAAAAGGCTGGGGATATGAAACCCAAAGTGCTGAAGACGGTGATCTTGCTGTTGAAAAAGTAAAAAAATCAGCTTTTGATCTTATTTTAATGGATATTAAAATGATTAAAATGTCAGGAATTGAAGCCCTTGAAGAAATTCAAAAAATTAACCCTTCAATTCCTGTTCTTATAATGACAGCCTATGCTTCAATAGATACAGCAGTAAGTGCCATGAAAAAAGGAGCTTATGATTATCTCACCAAACCCCTTGATTTTGACAAATTAAAAATAACAATGACAAGGGCAATGGAACACCTGGATCTTAAAAGGGAAAACACAGCTCTTAAGGAAAATCTTGGTGAAATTTTCAATAGAAATAAAATTATTGGACAAAGCCCTGCAATCAAAGAAGTTCTTCAGACAATTAAAAATTCAGCTCCAACCGAAGCAACAATTCTTATCACAGGAGAATCAGGAACAGGAAAAGAACTGGCAGCTGGTGCAATCCACTATAACAGCCATAGAAAAAACGGGCCGTTTATAAGGGTAAATTGCGGAGCAATAACAGAAACCCTTATTGAATCAGAGCTTTTCGGCCATGAAAAAGGTGCTTTTACAGGTGCTTTAAGACTAAAAGAAGGAAAATTTGTTCAGGCTCAAAATGGCAGTATTTTTTTAGATGAAATTGGAACCATGCCAATGAATATGCAAACAAAGCTATTAAGGGTTCTTGAAGAAAAAAAGGTTGTAAGAGTGGGAGGAGAAAAAGAAATTTCACTTGATATAAGGGTGATTGCAGCCACCAATGAAAATCTTTCATCAAGGGTTGAAGAAAAAAAATTCAGAGAAGACCTTTTTTACAGACTCAATGTTGTAAATATAAATCTTCCCCCTTTACGCCAAAGAGAAGGGGATATTCCTTTGCTTGCAAATTATTTTCTTAAAACATCTGCCAAAAAAAACTGGAAAGAAATTTCAGGATTTTCACCTGAAGCCATGGCAAAACTCAATAGATATTATTGGCCGGGCAATATAAGAGAACTTGCCAATTCCATTGAAAGAGCAGTGATTCTTTCCAAATCAGATTATATTGAAAAAGAAGATATAATTACAGGAGAAGAATATTTTAAAGAAAGGGAAACCCCTGATTTTTCAGATGAATTTAAAATTGAACCTTTAAAGGAAATTGAAAAAAAAGCAATTATCCAAACCCTAAAATCCCTTGATAACAATAAAAGTGCAGCCGCAAGAGAGCTTGGAATAACAAGAAAAACCCTTCATAAAAAAATCAAGGATTATAAGATAGACAATTGAATAATTTTAACCTAAACTGAATGTTTAATATTTTTAATTTAACAAACAAAAAATATTTACAAGCTCCCGGGCTTAATCTAGGAAACAATGAAGAATTACAAAAACTAACCTTTAGAAATACCGGAAAAAAAATGAAAAAAAACATTTTAAAATTATTTTTTCTAATTTACATTTTATCCTTATTGTTTTCATGTTCATCAAAAAGCTCAACCCCTGTAACCGAGTTTGTATCTCAAGCAGATCAACATCTTATAAGGGGAAACGAACTTTTAAAACAGGGAAACTATGATAATGCAGGAACCAATTTTCTTAAATCCTATACAAAATATTCCCTTTCAGATGATCTTGAAGGCTGCGGAGCAAGTCTTGTTGGCCTTGGAATCACCCTTTTTAATCAGCAAAGGGAAGAAGAAGCTTATCTTGTTTTAAACAAAGCTGAAAATTATTTTAGTTTTTCAAAAAATCCCCAGGATATTTTATCCTTTTATATTACAAAAGCACTTTTATTCATTGAAAAACAAAAATTTGACCAGGCTTTTGAATTATTAAAAAATTCAGAATCAAAAGGCTCAACAGATAAAAGACTTGCCCCTTCCCTGGCCTTTCTTGAAATTAAAAGAAACAATTTTGAAAAGGCAAAAAATTATTTAAACAAAAAAGAAGACACTTCATTTTATTATTATGTTTCAGGAATTTATGAGCTTGAAACCAAAAATTATGAAACTGCCTTGATAAATCTTGAAAAAGCACTTTTAAAAGACAAAACCCAGGGAAATATAAGCGAAACAGCATCAGATCTTGAAGCTCTTTCAAGGGTTTATCTTGAAACAAAAGATTATAAAAAATCAGAAAATTATCTTTTAAGGGCAATAAAAGTTTATATTCTTATAAATAAAATTGACAAGGCAAATAAATTGATAGAAAAATTCAAGGAAATTCCCCGTGATAAAAATCATGATATGAATCTTGAAAACTTTTTTATTGAACTTTGGATAAATAAATAAACAATTGGATTTATTAATGGAATCACCTACTGAGAATCAACCTGAAATTAAAAACATCACCAGTCTTGAAAAAAACGGCAAAAAATTTACAATAATAGGCACTGCCCATGTTTCCAAACAAAGTGCCAAACTTGTTGAAGATACAATTAAAGAAATAAAACCAGATGCTGTTTGTGTTGAGCTCTGCCAATCAAGATTTGACTCAATCCAGAAAGAACAAAAATTTGAAGATACTGATATAATCCAGGTTATTAAGGAAAAAAAAGTTTACCTTCTTCTTTCCACCCTTATTCTTTCATCTTTCCAGAAAAAAATTGCAGATAAAATGGAAATCAAACCAGGTCAGGAAATGATCTCTGCAATTACAGCTGCCAAAGAATCAGGAGCTGAAATTGTACTTGCTGACAGGGATCTTCAGATAACATTAAAGCGTGGATGGAAAAGCATGGGATTTTTTGAAAAAATCAAAATCATTTCCCAGCTTATTTTTGCAGCAGGATCAGATGAGGAAATTTCAGAAGAAGAAATTGAAAGACTTAAAAATACAGATGTACTAGAAACCCTTCTTGATGAAATAGGAAAAAGCCATCCAAGGCTTAAAAATGCCCTTATAACTGAAAGAGATAAATATCTCAGCAATAAAATTAAAAATTCTAAAGGGAAAAATATAGTTGCAGTTGTAGGAGCAGGCCATGTTCCTGGAATAAAAAAATACTGGGATGAAGAAATTGAAATTGAGCCCCTTGAAGAAATTCCCCCTCCTGGAAAACTTTTAAAATTTTTCAAATGGGGAATTCCTGGTATTATTATCTGTCTTATTTGTGCTGGTTTTTTTCTGGGAGGCAAATCAACAGGTTCTGAAATGATCTTGGTATGGATAGGACTCAATGCCCTGATGGCAGGAATTGGAGCTCTACTTGCCTTTGCCCACCCTCTTACCATAGCTACAGCAGCTCTTGCTGCTCCTTTTACCTCTCTTAACCCCATGGTTGCTGCAGGCTGGGTTTCAGGGCTTGCCGAAGCTTTTTTAAGAAAACCAAAAGTAAAAGATATTTCAGATCTTTCAACTGATATAACTTCTTTAAAAGGTTTTTGGAAAAACAATCTTACAAGGATCCTTCTTGTTGTTGTTTTTACAAATATTGGAAGTTCAATAGGAACCTTTGCAGCCTTTCCTTTTCTTTTAAAAATCATGGGTCAATAATTTTTAAACCATATAAAAAAGCCCGGCTTAAAAACCGGGCTTTTAGATTTAATTGTTAAATTAATATGTTTAGAATTCGTAGGTGGCAGTCAAACTATAACCAAAAATTTTAGCTTCTGCATCTGCTGTTACACGGGCATTATCACCATAAGTATGGTTCAGGTTTTTACTTTCTCCCCCAAGAATTATATCCTTTTCAGTGGAAATATATACAAATGTTCCGTCCAATGTCCAGCTGCCAAGGTTTACTCCAAGACCAACAGAATATGTTTTTTTATCTGCATCAGGCCAGACAATATCAAAAGTATCGTCAGGAACCGGGGTAGGATCATAAAAGAACCCGCATCTTAAAGTAAACATATCTGTTAAAAGATATTCAAGACCAACTCTTACCTGCCTTGTACTTACCCAATCCCTTGGGTGTACTTGTTCATCTGTCTCCAAAAGTCCTTGGATATACTTATCTTTAATTTTTACAGTCTGCTGTTTAACATCAGACCAGTTTGTCCACACAATATCAGCTTCAAAACTTACTCTTTTATGAGGCTCATATCTGATTCCAGCCTGAACCTGAGCTGGGTGATTCACATCCTCAAGTCTAATCTTGGACTTAAAATTGTTGTTTGTATGAGCATCGTGAAGACCTTCTTTACTACACAAAGTATCATTAATAAGCTTTTTCTCATTATCAGAAAGGTTTTTCAATTCAAGATCACCAGAAAAATCAGCGTCTGCCTTACTTCTATATGTAAGACCAAGGGTAATTTTTTCAACAGGCTTATACATCACACCAAAGTTAAATGAATAGTTTAGATCATCTGTAAGATCACCATGGGAAGAACCTGTAATTCCTTTTTGATAAAGATCATATAAATTCTGATAAGTGCCTGACTCTGAGCGACCTAAAACCACTCCAAATCCAAGAGAAAGCTTTTCATTTACCTTATATGCAACTGCAGGAGTAACTGCAACTCTTTGGTACCAGGACTCATAAGAGTTGAATGCAGTTGGGTTTGCCGATGTATTTGTACGATCCCATTTAAGATGAAGCCCATAGGGAGCATAGGCTGAGATTCCAAAAGCCCACTTTGAGTTAATGGGCATTGCAAAACCAAGATGGGGAACCAAAAGGTTGTCTGATTCATCTCTTACATTTACTCCGGGTCCGCCCATAATGACTTCATTGTTTTTTTGAACTGTATAATTCCTGGCTTTAAGATTAGGAGCCATAATTGCAGTTCCAAAGGCTACAGTCATTGATTCAATCTGGGTAAGTCCTGCAGGGTTATAGTGACCCGCAAAAGGATCTGATGCATTGGCCGTATATGCTCCACCCAATGCCATTGCCCTTGAACCAATACCAAAGGTGTCAACCAAATTGGCATGAACATTGGCAGCGGAAAAGAAAACCATTGTTATAATTAAAGAGAAAATTAACTTTCTCATAGATCTACCTCCTTATTTATTTTCTATACTTAAGTAATCTGCTGTCCAGGTTCCAACTGCAGTATAAGCGTCTGTAATATAGCTATCATCCATAAATTCTTTTGCTTCAGGATAATTTTCTGTACCTGGAGAAAGCAGAAATCCATGGGGTATCCAATTATCTTTTTTGTCTGCTTTCCCTCCAAAAACGTATGCTTTATTATTCTCAAAATCTGCAGGAGTTGAAAATTCTGTCAGCTCAACTTTTGCTTCAGCACCGGCAACATTTGCAAAAATCTCATTGGAAACATTTGATACAACAGTATCTTTGTATGCAAACTGGAAGATGGTATCTTCTACATTTGTGGTAAGATCTTTAGCTAGATAAGCAGGGTCACAAGGATCCATTATAAGCTGAAGAACTCCAAGGGTTGTAAAATATTCAATGGTATTTTTTTCAATTCCAAGGCTTTTAACAAGTCCTGCTAAAGAAGCATTTTTTGCTGTATCAAGGATGGCTGCAAAGTTTGCTCCACCCGCATTTAAAACCACCTTATCAAGATAATTTGGGTTATATTTAGCCATTACAGAACCGGTAATTGAACCCATAGACTGGCCAGCAAAGTAAATATTGGCTGGAGCATCGGGTGTTCCATCACCATCAATATCAAACTTACCAGATTTAATACCCTGAACAAAAACACTCATATCATAAAAAGACTGATAAAGGTTTATCCTGTTCATAGGAAGATTACTTGTAAGAAATCCACCACCCTCAGGATCAACTCTATCGCCGTGATGGGGAAGATCCATTGCCATTACAGGATAGCCAAGTCCGGCCAGAGCTGCTCCATCATTTTTTTCTCTTCCAAGTCCATGTTGAAAAACAACTACAGAATCAGTGAATTTATCACCATAAAAAATCTTATATTGTACTCTTTCATCTACTGGAATTAGCCCCTTATAAAGATTTGACAAACTTGAGACGTTCCATGATTTAAAAAAATCACCCTCAACCCCTATAGTAGAGGGAATAGTAGTGCCGTTTCCATGAACTTTCAACGGAATTGTAGGTAACATAGACCCATATTCGCTAGTTAAGCTGGAATATTCAAGACCTTCAATTGTCATAGAATCAGGATCAGCGCCACCTGTTACTGTTACAAGAATTGTTGCAAAATCAGTGACAGAAAGGGTTTTTTCAGCAGTGGTAAAAGTAGAAAGCATTAGAATTTCATCTTCAGGAATACTGCTGATATGTCCACCTGAAATGACTTCATAATTTGCAAGTCCGAAAAAAAGCCTCTCATATTTATCTTTTAATGGCTGTAATGCTGCAAAAACATCTGGAAGCCCTTCTTCAAATGATGGCTTAATCATTTCAAACACTGGATTAGTACCAAGCTCAACACCCTCAAGGCCTTTAACTTTGATTCCTTTTTGTAAAACAACTGCGTATTGTGTTCCTCCATCAAATGGCTTTGTTGGATATATTTTAATAAATTCATTATCCTGAGCAACTGTAAAATCTGTTACCGGAGTAAACGAGGAAAGATTAAAAATTTTAACAGCAGGCTGAATATCTTCAGGTACAAGCTCTGCTCCGGATGTCAAAGGTATAGAAATTGGGGTATTAGGACTTAACCCTTCATTTTCAAGTTTATTAATTGCTGTATAAAGAACTTTTTTATCTGCGGGGGTATCATCGCTTATGGGCAAAACCACTTTACCACCACTTGAAGCCCATGCAAGATCATTTGGAAAAGGAAGTGCAGTTGGCGGTGAAAAATTAACACCATACCTGGAAAACTTTTTACTTTCAGCTGCTTTTGCTACCTTTTCAAGTTCCTCTGGTTTAACTTTATCATCAATGGCTTCAATAGCCGCAAATGCCATAGACTGAATAGCCATAGCCTTTGCATCATCAATAAGCCCTCTTTCCTTGAGCTTTCCTAAAAAAGCAGTAACAGCAGCTTTTATCTCTATATCATATTTAATATTTTTATCTAATAATTCGCCGGCAAGAAGTGTCATTGCGCTGAATTGATCAAAATTTGCTGTCCCTGCAGAAGCAAGTGCTGATTGAAGTATTTCTATTACAAATTTTACCTGTAAAAGACTCCCGTCTACATATCTTGTAATAGTTCCATTTGGTTCTTTCTTCTCAATAACTTCATAAGGATCAGAATTCCACCTAGGACCAAAAGTCGCCTTTAAACCTGGATTAATTGCAACAAGGGTTGTCAATGCTGTTATATTACCTGAATCCCTTGGTGCAAGCATTGGAAGTGCTGCGGCTCCGGTATTGGAAAGAGCTCCGCCTACACTACATATCAAACCTTCTTTTCCTTTAGGAATATTTAAAGTGTAAGATCCGTCATCTTTAGTTTTTACAGATGGTTCCCCTTGATTCAACTTCCTATCTCCGTTGATATCAAGAAAAACTGTTGCTCCCTTAACCGGACCTTGAATAACTTTTCCGCTTTCTACACCTGCAGTGCTGTGGTCATGGTCACTACAACCTGTCATCAGCATTAAACTGATAAGAACGGCCAATAAACCATTAAAAATGGTCCAATTTTTTTTCATCTTTTCCTCCTTAATAAGTCAATAAACCAATTACGTTTGGACATAATAACATTGTTTATTCTAAAAATATAGATTTTAGTCAATGAAAAAGAGTAAGTCTTTTAATAAGCTTTTCCCTACAAACACAGGGGAAAGCTCAATCTACCGGAGTTTATTGTAAAATTTTTGATTCAGAGATGAAAATTAATTTTATCTTCTTTGGACTGATAATAAAAAATCGGCCTGAAACTCCCGTTTTAAAAGCTTCAAGCCTAAAAAAAAGAGGATAGAAATGAAAAAATACAATTTGAATTGTTAAATAAAAACAAGATGGGTGTTTATCTGTGTAAAATAAGATAATTTTTATTAAACTTATTGATTACCCAAATCGTTTTTTTCCCCGCATTCAGGACATCCCCAGGTTATTCCATTGCAGGTGAGTGCCCAGAGATTTTCATTCATGCAGTTTTCACACAAATTAAATTCACATTTTCTGCATTTCCATGAAAAAGAGGTGGAACCTGTGCAAACACTACAGGGTAAATTCCTTACAACCCTTCTTTTACTTTTTCTAATATGTTTTTTTGTAATATTAACTGAATAATCTTTTATGTTCAATTTTAGTACACCTGTCCATTATTACATTAATTCCATTTTCAATTAAAACTTTTGCGGCTTCCTGATTTTCAACTCCAAGCTGCATCCAAAAAACCTTTGGCTTAAGCCTTAAAGCTTCTTCAAGATGTCCCAAAACCTTGTCTGAGTTTCTAAATACATCTAAAATATCAATTTTTTCATCAAGGGAGTCAAGGTTTTCATAAACTTTGAGCCCATGAATTTCTCCGCCCCCTGGTCTTACAGGAAAAATTTCATATCCATTTTCAATTAAAAATTTGGAAACCTGAAAAGAATCCCTTTCTTTTTTAGGACTTATCCCAAGAACTGCAATTTTTTTAGAGTTTTTTAAAATTTCTTTTATTTCATTATTATCTGTTATAATTTTTCCTTTTATCATTTTATCTCCTTATTGCAGGGTTTTTAATACAATGATAAGGTGAATTTCACCTTTAATATTGTTCTAGTACCCATAAAAATTAAATACTTAATTTCAGGATTCAACCAAAATGACAAAAAAAACAATTTATCTTGTCGATGGAACCGCATACATTTACAGAAACTATCATGCCATTAGAAATCTTTCCACCAAAGAAGGTTTTCCCACCAATGCAATTTTTGGATTTACAAGAACCTTGATAAACCTTTTAAAAGAAAAAACTCCCCAATATATTGGTGTCTGCTTTGATGCCAGGGGAAAAACATTTAGAAATGAAATTTATGATGATTATAAGGCAAATAGGCCAGAAATGCCCAAAGAGCTGGCTTTACAAATAGATGGGGTTAAAAAAACAGTTTCAGCACTTTCAATCCCCTGGTTTGAAAAACAAGGATTTGAAGCAGATGACCTTCTTGGGACCATGGCAAAAAAAGCCGAGGCTCAAGGATTTAAAGCTGTGATAGTAACAGGAGATAAAGACTTGTCCCAGCTTATAAATGAAAATATCTCAATTTATGACCCAATGAAAAAAATTGAAATCACCTTTGATTCATTTAAAGAAACCAATGGGTTTTCACCTGATTTTCTTACCCAGGCAATGGGACTTTCAGGAGATGCTTCAGACAATATTCCAGGGGTTAAGGGAGTGGGAATAAAAACAGCTGCAAAACTTATAAAAGAATATAAAACCCTTGAAAAAATTTATGAAAACATCAATAAAATCAAAGGCAAAAAACTGGTTGAAAACCTTGAAATAAATAAGGAAAATGCGTTTTTAAGCAGAAAGCTTGTAGAAATTAATTGTGAAGTGCCCTTTGATTTTGATCTTGATGAACTTATAAAAAAAGAGCCAAAAAAAGAAGAACTTGCCAATTTATTTAAAGAATATGAATTTAAAAACCTTCAAAGGGAATTTCTTGAACATACAAATCAATCTGAAAATTCATATAAGTGCCTAAATGAAATAAACCAAATAAAAGAAGTTGTAAAAAAAATACAAAACACAAAGTTTTTTGCCTTTGATACTGAAACAACAAGTCCAAATCCTGTAGAAGCAGAACTGGCAGGCATTTCACTGGCTTTTTCCAATGAAGATATTTATTATATCCCAATTAAACATGAAAATACAAAAACTGTTTCTCTAAAAGAAGTTCAGGATACTTTAAAAGAAATTTTTATAGATGAATCAATTCTTAAAATTGCCCAAAATCTAAAATATGATCTTATTGTGTTAAAAACCCATGGAATTGAAATTAAGGGAAAAACCTTTGATACAATGCTTGCAGCCTATCTACTTTCTCCTGGCAGCAGATCCCATAACCTAAATGATCTTGCCCTTGAATATCTCAACCATAAAATGATTGATTTTAAAGATATAGTTAATAAAGGACAAACCTTTGATAAGGCAGACTTTGACAAAGCTTTTGTTTATGCTTGCGAAGATTCTGAGATCACTTTAAAACTTTATAAAATCCTTAAAACCAGGCTTGAAGAAAAAAATTTATTTGAGCTTTTAGAAAAAATAGAAATGCCCCTTGTTCCTGTGCTTGCAGAAATGGAAATTAAAGGGATTTTTATTGATAAAGACAAGCTTGTTGAAATGTCAACTGCCTTTGAAAAAGAGCTTATCCAGATAGAAAAAGATACTTTTGAAACCGCAGGTGAAGAATTTAATATGAATTCATCAAAACAGCTTGGTGAAATTCTTTTTGAAAAATTAAATCTTCCACCCAAGAAAAAAACCAAGAAAAAAACAGGATATTCAACAGATATGTCTGTTTTGGAAGATCTTTCACAAATTCATCCCCTGCCCGAACTTATTTTAAGGCATAGAGAGCTTTCAAAATTAAAATCAACTTATACAGACGCCCTTGTATCACTTATAAATAAAAAAACAGGAAGAATTCACACCTCCTTTAATCAAACAATTACAGCCACAGGAAGGCTGAGCAGTTCAAATCCCAATTTGCAAAATATTCCCATAAGAACTGAAAAAGGAAGAAAAATAAGAGAAGCTTTTATTCCTAAAAAAGGCTGGATTTTACTTGCTGCAGACTACTCCCAGATTGAACTTAGGCTTTTGGCACATTTTTCAAAGGATCCTCTTTTAATTGAAGCTTTTAAAAATGACCAGGATATTCATTCAAAAACAGCAGAAGAGGTTTTTCAAACTCTTCCAGGAATGATTAATGATGATTTAAGAAGGCAGGCAAAGGCAATAAATTTTGGAATAATTTATGGAATGGGAGCTTTTAAGCTGGCTGGAGAACTTGGGATTTCAAGAAAAATGGCCCAAACTTATATAGATAATTATTTTTCAAGATATAAAAAAGTATATGAATTTATTGAATCTGCAAAAGAGCAGGTAAGAAAAACCGGACATTCCACAACAATTTTGGGAAGAACAAGAATAATTGAAGAAATAAACAGTACAAATAAAAATAAAATCATGATGGCAGAAAGAATTGCAGTAAACACCAAAATCCAGGGTTCTGCAGCTGATATTTTAAAACTTTCAATGATAAAAACCGCTGAACTTTTAAAAGAAAACAAAATGGAAACCAATCTTTTACTCACTGTTCATGATGAACTTGTATTTGAACTTCCCCCCCATGAAAAAAAAGAAGCTGAAGAAATTTTAAAAGCTTCAATGGAAAAAATAATCAAGCTTGATGTCCCACTTAAAATAAATATTGCTTCGGGTAAAAACTGGTCTGAGGCTCATTAAAAAAACTGATTGTTTTAAGCTTATGGCGGATATAAAAATCCGCCTTTAAACAATCTGATAATTATCAAACTTCCAATTTAAAACAGCTCAATTTAATTAAAAAACCTTTATAAAAAGATTTTATTCTTTTTTTTCCTCTATTGTTTCTTCAGGCTTGATATTGTGAACAGTATTGAAAATCCCACGGTACACCTTTTCAAAGTTTTCATGAAAAGCAGCAGGAGAAACCCTGCCAACTTCAATATATTTTACTATAACTTCCTTGGCAGCCCTTAAAATCTGCTCATTAATTTTTGTCATTTTTCTTTACCCTTTAATTGATTTTGTCTAACTTAAAACCCTAATTACAATTAAATAATTGGACATAATTAAGCTAATACTTTAATCTTATATTTTTTTAGATTAAATGCTGTTCTTTCAGTTATTCTTAACATAAAAATCAAATCAAATCCTTAAATTTTAAAGAAGAGATTTTTTTAATATGAATATAATTATTGCTGAGAATAATCCTGATTCCTCAAAACTTGTTCAAAATTTACTTTCAAAAGAAAACTATGTTTTCCATCTTGCCAAAAACGGAAAAGAGGCTATTGAGCTTTTAAAAACAACAAAAAGCAGAATAATAATATACAATTGGAAAATGCCCGGAATAGACGGAGTGAACTTTTGCAAAAAAATAAGAACAGATTTTTCCACACCCTATATATATATAATTTTTCTCACTTCAACTCCAGATATTGAAAAAATGGTGTCAGCTTTTGATGCCGGAGCAGACGATTATCTTGAAAAACCCTTAAATCCAAAAGAGATGGTTGCAAGAATAAAAGCCGGAATAAGAACAATAAAACTCCAGGACAAATTTGAAAAAGCAAATATCCAGCTTGTAAATTCAGAAAAAATGGCTGCTGTGGGTCAACTTTCAGCAGGAATTGCACATGAAATAAACAATCCCACCAGTTTTGTAAAAAGCAATCTTGAAACTCTTCGGGGCTATATGGATGATTTTATTGATGCCGGAAAAAAACTAAACACTGTTTTTGAACTTAACCTCCAGGGAAAACTACCGAATAAACAAGAAATGGACGAAATCAGTAACTACCTGGAAAAAATAGATATAAATTTTCTTCTTAAAGATGTTGGTGATCTTTTAAAAGACTGTATTGAAGGAATAAACAGGGTCAGCAAAATTGTAACTGATATGAAAAATTTTGCCCATCCAGGAAATGCTATGGCAAAGCCTTCGGATATAAACAAAGGAATTGAATCAACCCTGAATGTAATCTGGCCTGAAATTAAATATAAGGCAAAAATTATAAAAGAATACGGAGAAATTCCTAAAATCAATTGTTTGCCTCAAAAGCTCAATGAAGTTTTTATGAATATTATTCTCAATGCCTCCCACTCAATTGAAGAAAAAGGAATTATATCAATAAAAACATATTTGAAAAACAACTCAATAATAATTGAAATAGCAGATAATGGCAAAGGAATACCAAAGGAAGATTTGCCAAAAATATTTGACCCTTTTTTTACAACAAAACCCGTTGGAAAAGGAACAGGGCTTGGCTTAAACATTGCTTATAATATAATAAAAATGCACAAAGGAACCATAGAGGCCAAAAGTGAAGTTGGAAAAGGTACTCTTTTTATTATTGCATTGCCTGTAAATTAAATTTTAATTGGAAAAGACTTAAATGGAAAATAAAGCAAATTTAAAATATAAACACAAAATTATTGTTGTTGATGATGAAGAGGGTATATTAAAAGCCATAAAAAGAATTTTAAGAAAACTTCCCTGCGAAATTACAACAACAACTTCTCCTGAAAAAGGCCTTGAAATTTTAAAAAAAGAAAAACCGGCTTTTTCATTGATAATTTCAGATCAAAGAATGCCGGAAATGAAGGGTGCTGATTTTCTTAAAAAAGCAAAGGCAATTTCTCCTTTTGCAATAAGATTTCTTATCACAGGACATACTGATATGGATGCTCTTGTTGATGCTATCAATAAAGGAGGAATCCACAGATTCATAGCCAAACCATGGGAAGATCAAGACTTTATTGAACTTGTAATTGATGGTCTCAGACAATATGAGCTTGTTCTTGAAAACAAAAGACTTCTTGCTATAGTTGCAAAACAAAACAAAGAACTTGAAGAAAAAGTTAAAGAAAGAACCATTGAAGCTTCAAGAAAAAATGCAAAACTCATAAGTTCAAACAAGGAGCTAAAAGAAAATCTTTTCAACGCCATAAGATCAATTGACAGTCTTATATTTACAATTAATCCCAAACTTTCCCAACACGGAAGAAGAGTATCTTCTATTTCAATCAAACTTGGAATTGCCATGGATCTTTCAAAAAAAGAGCTGAGAACCCTTGAAATAGCATCTCTTCTCCATGATATAGGCAGACTCTCCCTTCCAGAAGAAAAAAGTTCAGACTCTGAGTCTATTGAAGTTTCCAAAACAAAGGACTATATTAGCCACCCTGAAAAAGGCCAGGAAATTTTAAAGTTTATTCCCCAGCTGGATACCTGTTCAAAAATAATCAGACATCATCATGAAAACTACGATGGTTCAGGATTTCCAGACGGGCTTGAAGAAAAAAACATCCCCATGGAATCAAGAATAATTTCCATAGCAGACTATTATGACAAAATGCATATAAATCCCCAAAGGCTTAAGTCTTCAATAGAAAATTTTATCAAAAATAAAAAAATATCACCTGATAAAATAGACAGAAATACTTTGATTGAAAATTCGGTTATGCACAGTCTTCAACAAAATACATTTTCTCTTTTTGATCCCGATATTTTAAAATTAATGCTTGATCTAATTAAAAACAAAGAACTTGACTACACAGCAAAAATTGAAGTTAAACCCCATGAATTAAAACCCGGAGATCTTCTTGCCAAAGAAATAACAACAGCTTCAGGAAAAGTTGTCCTGGAAAAAGATACAATTTTAGATCTTGAAAAAATTGCAACCTTAAATCATATTTTAAAAACAAACTCACTAAAAGAACCTATAAAAGTAATTGAATATTTTGGAAAAAACTAAAATCTAATTAAACCTGAGTTGAGCAATTTTAAAATTTATCCCAATAAAATATAGTAAAATTTCCCCAAAAATTTCATGTTTTTAAACACAAAAGCCTGAGTTTATTTTAAAGTTTGTATTTAAAAATATAAACTCGTCAATTTAGATTGAATTAGATTGAAATCACTTTGTCAGCAAGGTTTAAGCTTGTAACAATATCAAGCATATTTGTTGTTTCCCCAATTTCCTTTGATTCTAAAAGATTATAATGACCAAGGCAGGTTCCGCAGACAAGAATTTTAATTCCGGATTTTTCAAGATTTTTTAAATCTGACAAAACTAAAGAATCATTAATTGTAAGCTTTACTCCTCCATTTACAAAAACAAGCATCCACAAACCTTGATATTCATTTAAGGTGGCAATGAAATTTTTCATCAGACTTTTTCCAAGAATGCTGTCACCAGATCCCAGCTCATCTTTGGAAATCATAATTAAAGTTTTTATATTTGAAAACTCGCTTTCAACCAAGCTTAAGGGTTTAACTTCTCTACCCTGACTTGTTCCTATTAATTTATAGGTTTCTTTTTCCATTGAAACTTCTACTTCAAATCCATAGTTAGAAAGAAATCTTGAAACATTTTCAAATGCCGGCTGATTATCAACCAGAACGCAAATTTGCTTACACTCTGAATTAGAATCAAGAAAGTTTTTAGTTTCAATTACAGGGGCTGGACACGATAGTTTTCTTGCATCTATCAACTTCATCTTAATACCTTTCAATTCATAAAAACAATTACCTCCCCAAACTGGGGTTTTCAATTTACCCTTATTTGCAGGAAAGGCAAAATCACTGAGTTCAGGACTTTAAAAAAGCCTTTGAATATTAAAAAAATATCATATTTGCATATTTTTCTATCCTGGAAAACCCTTAAAAATTTTTGGCAGATATTTTTTTACACAGCCCACCTAATTCCATCAAAAAATTAAGAAAAGCCAGGTTGAAATAATTAAAATTCAAAGTTAATCTCTGACATTTAGTTTGACAAAAGACTTTTTTCAAATATAAATTTCCCTGAATCTTTATGAAAAGTATTAATATCGGGAATCTAAAATGCTGAAATTTTTTTTATTTCTTTTTGCAGGAATTTTAACAGGTGTTTTTTTAAGAGAAAACAAAAAAGCTATTTCTTTTTTTGAAAAAGCAACCATGTTTTCCATTTTTCTTCTTCTTTTTCTTTTTGGAGCAGAAGCAGGACTTGATGAAAAAATAAAAACCACTTTTTATTCATCTGGAGTAAACGGAATTTTAATTTCCATATCCGCAATAGCGGGAAGTATTGTTTTTTCCATTCCTGTTTATTTTTTTATTTTCAGAAAAAAAGAGGAAAAAAAATGAAAGACAGTTTAATTATAACATTTTGTTTTATTTTGGGACTTGTTCTTGGGATCTACAAGTTTTTACCCGAGTTTTTAATAAAAAACTCTTTTTCTAATTATGCTCTTTACCTCATCCTTTTTCTGGTGGGGGTTACCATGGGCTCGGATAAAAAAACCTGGTTTTTCTTCTTGAGTAAAAGCTTTAAGCTTGTTTTAATACCTTTATCAATAATTATAGGCACTCTTATAGGCTCAGGACTTATTTCCCTTGCCATAAAAGAAATTTCAATCCAAGAGGCTTTGGCTGTGGGGTCAGGATTTGGATATTATTCACTTTCAAGTATAATTATAGCAGAAATTCATTCGGAAACACTTGGAATGACAGCTCTTTTATCAAATATTTCAAGGGAAATCCTAACCCTTCTTTTAACACCGTTTTTTGTCAGATTTTTTGGCCCCCTTTCTCCTGTTGCTTCAGGAGGGGCAACTTCAATGGACACTTGTTTGCCTGTAATTGCAAAGTATTCAGGAAGGGAAATTGCTGCTGCTGCAGTTTTCAGCGGGTTTATCCTTACTTTGGTTACACCTTTTGCAGTAACTTTTATATTGAACTTTTAAGTTGAAACTGCAAATGTTATATTGATAAGATAAAATTGTACTTAAAAAGATAAATACCGGTTCACAATAAAATTAAATTCATAATTTATAAAAAAGTTTATTCTAAGGAGGATTAAATGCCTGTAAAACCAGCTGATTTTGAAAAAGCTGTTGAAATTGGAAGGCCGCCCAACATCAGAAGATTGTTTCCAAACTCAAAGGCCCTTATTGTATCAGGAAAGTATATTGACCTTGCAATGCTTAAAAAAGGCAAATGCATGACAATAGCTGCCAATACAAGGAACCATATTGTTTTAAGAGGAGTTCTCCAGGCAGCCCAAAGGGCCAATGCTGCAATTATAATTGAAATTGCAAGATCCGAAGGCGGAGCCAACGCTTACTGCCCTATAAACCTGTGGAATATAGCAAGACAAGTTGATGCTGTATGCAATGAGCTTGGAATAACAATTCCTGTAGCAGTTCATGCAGATCACTACGGAATTAAAAAAGAAAGTGAACTTCCAGCTGCAAAAAGAGAAATCCCGTCTTTATTTGACAGCGGAATAACATCCATTGCCATAGATGCTTCCCATATGAGAGACGATCTTAATCTTCTTGCAAACATTGAACTATACGACCTTATTCCCCCATGGGCAGGTCTTGAAACTGAAGTTGGAGAAATTAAAGGAGATTTGGGGCTTTCAACTCCTGAAGAGGCACTTTTTCTTATCCAGGGTCTTAATGCCCATAATATTTTTCCAAACTGGATTGCCCTTAACAATGGAACCACCCATGGAATAGAAACAAACGAAGAAGGAATCCAAATAGAGCTTACAGCAGAAATTCACCGTGCTCTTTCACCTTATAAAATATCAGGTGCCCAGCACGGAACTTCAGGAAACAGCACTGAAAAACTAAAAAAGATTGTCAAAGAAACAGCCACAACAAAAGCAAATGTTGCCACAGCTCTTCAAATGGTAGGATGGGGAGTTGAAGTAAATAACTATGGAAATGCCATCCTTGATTCAAACGGAGACTTGAAAAAGATTAAAGGAGAAGGACTTCCTGAAGATATCTGGGAAGAAATGAATGAATACGCAAGAAAAAACAATATAAAAGGCAATGATTTCAAAAAACTCAACAGACCCTTTGAAAACAGAATAATGGGAATTGAAAAAGAAGTTAAAGAACAAATGGCAAAAAGAGTTGAAGATCTTGCCTATGATTATCTTGTAAATGTTTTCAACGCAAAAGATACAGCAGATTACGCAATAAATGAAATCCTTGAAAAAGGAGGCCATGATCCAGGGCCCAAAGCATCAAGAATTGAAGATCCCAATGAATGGACAAAAGAAAAAATAATTGAAAAAGCAAAACTTATCACAAGTGATAAAGGCCCTGAGGGAAACTTTGACGATTAATTCTTATTAATAAAACAAAATCTTTTAAATAAAAAGCCGGAAACTTTCCGGCTTTTATTATGATTAACCAGATTTATTCAAAGGTCATATTTTGAAACAAAAAAAATTTTGTCATTTTTGCGGATTTGAGCTTGATAAAAAATTTATTGAAGGAAGAACAAGACTTTTTTGCAAGGTCTGCAATCAGCCCTTGTATGAAAACCCGGTACCTGCCTCCTGTTGCGTAGTTGTTAATAACAAGAGAAAAATTCTTTTGGTAAAAAGAAGTGTTGAACCAAAAATTGGAATGTGGTGCCTTCCCGGGGGATTTATGGAAATTGGTGAAACTCCTGAAGAAACTGCACTCAGAGAACTTAATGAAGAAACAGGGATAACCGGTGAAATTTCAAATATAATAGGAGCTTTAAGTCACCCAAGTATTTTATACGGCAGTGTTTCCATCACAGGATATCTGGTGGAAAATTTTTCCGGGCAAATTTTTCCAGGTGACGATGCCATGGATTGTAAGTTTTTTAATTATGAAGATCTGCCTGAAATAGCCTTTCGCTCTCACCTTTCTTTTATCCGGGCCTATGTTTCAAGATATCTTCCTTGACAATTACCCCTATTTATTGAAAAAATAAAAAATAATTCAAGGAATTTTTTTCCCTGCCGAAATAGATATTAAATAAGGAGAGGTGAATATGCAAATACCAGCATACCAAATACATAATGTATTAAAAGCATACAGCAGGCAAGTGAGCCAAAACAAGCTCAATGCAAAAGCTCGCCCTGAAAGTATGAAGAATACAGCTGTAGACAAAATCTCTATTTCGCCTGAAGGCAAGAAACAAGGTGTAATTGACAAGGTTGCATCAGATATCTTACAAAAACTCACAAAACAAGATCCAGATATCAAACCTGAAAAAAACCTTGGAAGCAGACCTGGACAGGAACCTGGAGGGAAATCAAGCTTTCTTGAAAAATACAAAAACAACTTCAGTTATTATGAAATAGATGGAAATTCAAAAAGAAAAAACACTTTCTCCTTTAAAGGAATTGACAATTCAAAGACAAAAACGGAAGAGCTTTCATATGATTTGCCAATTAAAGATCTTGCCGAAGACGAAGGAGATAAGAAATGAAAATAGCAGGTTCTTTTTTAAAAGAAGCAATAAATCAGCTCAAGCCTGAAAAAGCAAAAACTGAGAAACTGGAAAAAACAAAATCTGAAATTACAGACAAAGTTTCCATAGGAAATTCCAGTGAAAGAAAATCAGAGCTTGAATCATCACCAATATATTCTCCTGAGAATTTAAAAATAGACAGAGGGGTTGAATCAAGAGCCTCCAAAATAGAGCGTCTTAAAAACGAAATAAACTCAGGTACATACAATATCTCTTCTGGAAAAGTTGCAGAAAAAATTCTGGGAGCCCATATTAATGATTTGATTTAAGCCTGAAACAAAGTTTCATATTGCCAAAGAAATTAGATTAAATATATGAAATTTTAAACTTTTTTAGTTCAGGCTTAGTTTTTGGTCTGATTTTTGCTATTCTTTTTTAAAGAAAATCTTTTAACATTAAAGAGGCTTAAATGAACGACCAGATATTTTCAATAAACGAACTCCTTTCCAAAGCAGGAGTTCTTCCAAAAACAAAAAAACCAGACAATAACTCTGGTGAATCCTTTTCAAAAATTCTGGAAAATGCTGTATCAAAACCAGAATTAATCAAAAATCCACAACCCCGGCAGGTTTCAGATATTTTTCAACCATCATTTATAAATCCTTTAAACAAAATAGAGTCAAATCAGGATTTTGCAAAAATTCTTGAAACCGGATTAAATGAAATGCTTTCAGATCTTGAGATTTTTTCAAAGCTTCTTGGGAACTCTTCAATAGATATGGAAGATATAAAACCCCTTGCAGACAAAATCCAGGAAAACTCCCAGGAAATTTTAAGAATGAGTCAAAAAAACAATATCCCTGATGAGCTTAAATCTATTGCAAGGGAAAGCACAGCTCTTGCCTATACTGTTTTTGAAAAATTAAACAAACTTAACTAATTGATTTTTAAGTCAAATGATTGTTTTAATCAGCAAAAAAACAACGTTGTTTTTAGTTGTTCTTTTCAAAGGGACAATTGTTTTTTTATTTTAGAAACCAAATTTTTCAATTCAAGGGTAAATTTTTTTTGAAATTTCCCAGAAATTTTCAAGTTCTATTCTGTCAATACTTTCAAATTCTTTTCCCTCGGATAAAACTTTTTTTTCCATCCACCTGAATCTTTTTTCAAACTTGTCACAGGCTTTTAAAAGGGCAGCTTCACTTTCAATCCCAAGAAAACGTCCTGAATTTACAAGAGTGAATAAAAGATCCCCAAATTCCATCTGCTTATCTTCAAAATCAAGTTTTTTATCAAAGGTTTCTTTTAGTTCTTCTATTTCTTCAAAAACCTTTTCAAAAACCCCTTCAAGATCACTCCATTCAAATCCGCATTTTACTGCTTTTTCTGAGACTTCCAAAGCTTTCATAAGAGCTGGCAGTCCCGAAGGAACACTGTCCATTACAGATTTAAATTTATCTTTTTTTTCAAGCTGCTTTACATTTTCCCAAATTTTTTTCACTTCTTCTTCGCAACAGGCTTTTTCATCTGAAAAAACATGGGGATGCCGAAATTTCATTTTTGAAACAGATTTTTCAACAATATCTTCAAAAGTAAAAAGGCCTTGTTCCTGATAAAGAAGAACAATAAAACAAAGCTGGAATAAAGTATCACCAAGCTCATCTTTTATACTTTCAATCTTTCCAGAATGGATTGCTTCATAGGCTTCATGAGATTCTTCCACAAGATATTTAGCTAAAGAAAAAGGAGTTTGATTTTTATCCCAGGGGCAGCCTTTTTCACTTTTTAATATCCCTATAAGATCCATAAGAGGATCTAAAAAATAATTATCTGCCATTATTTGCTTTTTCCTGGAGCTTTTTTAAAGTTTCCATATTTAAATTAAAAGAACCGTCTTTAAAATCCGAGGGAACAACCTCCATCATTAATTCGGAAAAGCTTGAAACATAGGGAATAAGAGAGGATTCTTTAAGAAGAGAACTTTTAGGAGGAAGAAAAGTGGTAAGAACTATAACAAGAACTGAAACAATAATTCCCCCTTTAAGAAAGCCAACAACTCCGCCTCCCAATCTGTCCACCCAGCCCAAAAAAACTATTTTCATTATCCATTTCAGTATCTTGCCAAGAATTGTAACAATAATTACAATTGCACAAAAAATTATAAAAAAAGAGGCTATATTAAGAGCTGAACCCGGTTCCACCCAGTTTCCAAGAAAATCAGCAAGAGTGGGATAATAAAAATAAGCTCCATAAAATCCTGCAACAGCTCCAATCACCCCTGAAACTGACTGAACCAGCCCGGTCATTATCCCTCTTATCAATGTAAAACCCAGAATGCACAAAATTGCAATATCCAGTCCGTTCATCTAATCCCCCGTTTTAATTTAGTTTTAACCAGGTAGAAATCAAAAGAGTTTAACTTTGAGTTAACCATTAAACAATAAATTTACAAAAACTTCAAAGCTGAATTGATTTGCAAATTAATTTATATATTATATAACTTGACATGCAAATAATTAAATACATAATTCACCCTGGCCGTTATGATCATAAATTTTGATTTATGATTCACGGCCTCTTTTTTTTAACCTGACTATGAAAAGATTATGGAAAACAAATTTGTAAAAAAAATTAAAATAACTGAACAAAGCCAGGCAAACCAGGTTTTCGGAGAACACAATAAAAATCTTATAAAAATATCAGACTTGATTCCCGTTTCAATTCAGTCAAGGGGCAATGAAGTAATGATAAAAGGAGAGCCCGAAAATGTCGAGTTTACATCAAGAGTAATAAAAGAGCTCTGCTCTGTAATTAAACACGGCTACCCTGTTTTTCCAAGAGATGTTGAATACGCAGTTCAGATATTAAGTAAAGATGACAATGTAAGACTGAAAGATATTTTTCTTGATACTGTGTTTATTTCTTCAAAAAAAAGCCATCTGTCCCCAAAAAACAAATCTCAAAAAGATTATATAGATGCCATGAGGGAAAAGGACATTGTCTTTGGAGTCGGCCCTGCAGGTACCGGTAAAACATACCTTGCCATGGCCATGGCTGTTTCTTTTCTCCAAAAAAAACTGGTCAGCCGGATTATTCTTGCAAGACCTGCAGTTGAAGCTGGAGAAGCCCTTGGTTTTCTTCCCGGAGATCTTGCTGAAAAAGTAAACCCTTATTTAAGACCCCTTTATGATGCTCTTCATGATATGCTGTCATTTGAAAAAGCACAAAAATTCATGGCCCAGGGAGTAATTGAAGTTGCTCCTCTTGCATTTATGAGAGGGCGGACACTTAATGAAGCCTTTATAATTCTTGATGAAGCTCAAAACACCACAAGTGAGCAAATGAAAATGTTTCTCACAAGAATTGGGTTTGGATGTCATACTGTGGTTACAGGGGATATAACCCAGGTAGATCTTCCCAACTCAAAAAAATCAGGACTTATTGATGCCCTTGAGATTCTTCAGGATGTAGATGAAATGGGGTTTATTTTTTTTACACAAAATGATGTTGTAAGACATCCTCTTGTAAAAAAAATAATTGATGCCTATGAAAAAAGAGAAAAACTAATTGCGGAAAATAAAAATGAAAAATAGAAACCATTCTCAATTTTTTAAAAAACTTGGGTCTGGGTTTGACAGTCCCATTATTATCCCTGTTTCAGGAATAATCATAGCGGCAATTTTTGCCTTTTTTGTCTCTGACTTGTTCTATTTTGCCGGAAGTGACTATAAAATCGGAGATATTGCACCTAAAACCATAAAATCTATTAAATATACTGTTTTTGAGCATCCAGGCAAAACAGAAGAAAAAAAACGCGAAGCAGCCTCAGGGGTTTTTTCAGTTTACGATCTTGACTCAAGAATGATCAATGAAACAACAAGAATGATAGATCTTGCCTTTGAATCCGGAAAAAAAGAACTGGAAAAAATTGAGAAAAACCCGGAAGATCAGCCCTTCCCCAATCTTGCTGCAAAAAAAAATTTTGAAACCCATTTAGGATTTGAAATAAGCCAGGGAGCATTCAACCTTTTAATTGAGAATAAATTTTCTGAAGATCTTAATTCGATTCTCAAACAAATTGTTGTTCAAATTCTTGAAAATGGTGTGGTGTCAAATAAAAATGTTTTAATGAAAGAAGAAGAAAAAGGAATAACTTTAAGAGATATTTATACTGGTGAAGAAACTTTCACAAGCAGACTCAAAAGGTTTTATGGCCCTGATCAAGCCCAAACAATGGTAAGAATTATTGGAGATCCCCTTTTAAAAAACTACTCATACAATATTGTAAACCTTATTGTTGATTTTGCACAAAGACTTATAAGACCAAATATAACAATCAACCAAAATGAAACCCAGGAAAGAGTTTATCAGGCCGTTGAAAACGTGCCACCAGTTCTTTACCAGATAAACAAGGGAGAAATAATTGTAAGAAAAGGAGATGTAATTAATCCCCTCCAGATGATCAAACTCAATGCCTATCAAAAAGAAAACAATACAAAAGAACAGTGGCTTGGGGTAATGGGAAAAAGCATTTCAATACTTTTTTTTATTATAGCCATCTATATGACTTTTTTAAAAAACCTGGTTGATTTAACAAGCAACTCCAACAAAAACATCCTCTTTCTAACCCTTGTGATAATTTTTAATATAATCCTTGCAAAACTTCTTTCTATTGTTCCAACTGCAGAACTTTCCAACGGAGGATATACAATCCCTGATACTGCTGTGAAAATTATTTTACCAGTGGCTGCTTCCTCAATGATAGTCTGCCTTTTTTTCGGTCAGTATCAGGCGTATTCAATTGCAATAATCTGTGCTTTTATCTGTGCAATGATATTTGAAACCAATGTGGCTGGATTGTTTATTTTCTTCCTGATAAACGGGGTAATGGGTACATTTTGGATTAAAGAATGCCGGGAAAGGCAGGTTTTTGTTAAAGCAGGAGCCAAGCTAGCCCTTTTAAACCTTATTGTTGCTCCAGCATTTCTTATTCAAATTCCACAAATATCAATGTTTGAAATTGCCATAGGAATGCTTTTTGCGGCTACAGGAGGTCTTTTATCAGGTATTTTAACAGGAGGAATTTCTCCCCTTCTTGAAATTATTTTTGGCTACTCCTCAGATATAAAACTAATGGAACTTTCCAATCCTGAGCAAAAACTTTTAAGAAGACTGATGCTTGAAGCACCTGGAACCTATAACCACTCAATGATAGTTGGAACAATGGCTGAAGCTGCTGCTGCAGAAATAAATGCCAACTCCATTCTTGCAAGGGTGGGAGGGTATTATCATGACATAGGGAAATTGAACAAACCTCTTTATTTCATTGAAAACCAAAGGCATGGCAAAAACCCCCATGATAAGCTTTCCCCTTCAATGTCCATGCTTATTTTAACTGCCCATGTAAAAGACGGAATCGCCCTTGCAAAAAAATATAAGCTGCCTGAGGCTGTTACTGCTATAATAAGTCAGCACCATGGAACAAGCCTTATAAGATATTTTTATGAAAAGGCAAAACAAAAAACAACTGAAAAAGAACCTTTAAAAAATCATTACAAATATCCAGGCCCCAAACCCCAGTCAAGGGTAGCTGCCATTGTAATGCTTGCAGATATTACTGAAGCCGCAACCAGATCCCTTGATAATCCAAGCGTATCAAGAATTCAGGGAGTTGTTCACAAGCTGATAAACTCAACTTTTTCTGACAACCAGCTGGATGAGTGTAATCTTACTCTTAAAGATCTCCATAAAATAGCTAAAATTTTCAACAAAATTTTAAGCGGAATTCATCATCACAGAATAAAATATATTGAAGAAGAAAAGGAAGAATCTAAAAAAGATGGAAATCCTCCTCCAAAACAGGAAAAACCAGTCCAGGATAACAAACCAAAGCCTTCGGAAGAAGACGGCTCTTATCTTAAACGCCTTGGACTGTAAAGATTTTGAAATTTCAATTGTAATAACAAACGATGAGGATATGAGGCAAATTAACCAAAAGTATAGAAATATTGACAAAACCACCAATGTTCTTTCTTTTCCCATGGATGATGAAAGTATGATTATCCCGGGAATAAAAATTTTGGGAGACCTTGTAATTTCTGAAGACACTGCATTAAAAGAGGCTCAAGATGCCAGGATAACACTTGAACAAAGAGTTTCACAGCTCCTTGTCCACGGAATTTTGCACCTTTTGGGTTATGACCATGAAACAAGCGATGAAGATGATAAAATTATGACAAAAAAAAGTAAAGAACTTATCTCCATAATTGAAAATGATAAAAATCTTTCCTGGTGGATGTGAAAATATTTGATTTGAGATGAAATTTTGACCTTGAATTTTCTTGAACTTTAAAATTTTATATGAAATTTTCAATAAAAAACTAAAATAATCCGTCGTTAATGATTATAATTATATCTAAACTTTTAAATTAATCGAGGGGGGTTAACCATGAGTACTTTAGCTGTTAATGTAGACCATGTTGCAACACTAAGAGAAGCAAGAAAAATAAATTATCCAGATCCTGTCAGTGCAGCTTTACTTGCAGAGCTTGCAGGAGCCGACGGGATTGTGGTTCATCTTCGTGAAGACGTAAGACATATCCAGAAAAGGGATGTCAGGCTTTTAAGAGACACAGTTCAGACAAAACTTATTCTTGAAATGGCAACCACTGATAAAATGCTTAAATTTGCAATGGATATTCTTCCCGACTTTGTAACCCTTGTTCCTGAAAAAAGGGAAGAACTTACAACCGAAGGCGGCCTTGATCTTATTTCAAATCTGGACACTACAAAATATGCAGTTGAAAACCTTAAAAACGCAGCCATACCTGTAACTATTTTTATTGATCCCAACAATGAGCAAATAGATCTTGCCAAAAAAATAGGAGCTGACGCAATAGAAATCCATACAGGAAATTTTTGTGACGCCAAAAACCAAGTTGAACAAAACCAGGAATTTGAAAGAATAATTAATTCTGCAAACCATGCCAAATCATTGGGCCTTATGGTTAATGCAGGACATGGGCTTTGTTATTCAAGCATAAAAGCTTTTAAAGGAACAAATGTAATTGATGAATTCAGCATTGGTCATTCAATTGTCTCAAGGGCAGTTCTTGTAGGTATGGAAAAAGCTGTAAGAGATATGTTGAAACTTATTGGTAACTTATAATGTTTTCAGAAAGCTCAAGACTTGTCTACTCTTCTGTAATGCCCGAAATAGACAAAAAAACAATTTTTGAATTCGGACTTTCAGGTGAAGTGTTGATGGAAAACGCAGGAAGGGGCTGTGTCCGTGTTCTTGAAGAAAACATTGATATCTTCAAGAAAAAAATTGTTATTGTTTGTGGTCCGGGAAATAACGGAGGAGACGGATTTGTAATTGGAAGATATCTTTTTAAAAAAGCCCTTGATCTGAAAATTGTTTTTTTATCCAGTTCCAAAAAGCTTCCTGAAGATGCCCTTTTAAATTATCAAAGAGCAAAAAAGCTTGGAATTGAAATAATTGAAGAATCCACAAGTCTTACCAAAGAGATTCAAGACATAATTGCAAATTCAGATATTGTAATTGACTCAATTTTTGGTACAGGATTAAAGTCTGCTCCCAAAGGTGTTTTTGGAGAAACCATTGATTTTATAAACAACTCCAATAAATATCTAATGGCAGTTGATCTTCCCTCAGGAATAGAAGGAGACACTGGACGCTACCTTAAAAAAGCAATTAAAGCAAATATATCTGCAACCTTTGGATTTGCAAAACCTGCCCATTATATTGAACCAGGCAAAAAAAACAGGGGAAAACTTTTTGTCATAGACATAGGCATTCCTTTTATTGTTTCAGACAAATTTGAAGAAAATATAAATATTTTAACAAAAAAATATATAAAAACTCTTTTTAAAAAAAGAGAGCCAAGTTCCCATAAAGGAAGTTTTGGTCACCTTGGAATAATTGGAGGTTCAGCAAGTAAACCAGGAGCTGCCCTTCTTTGTTCAAAGGCAGCCCACAGAAGCGGAGCAGGACTTGTAACCCTTTGCACTCCTTTTGATTGTGATTTAGGTTCATCATTTAATGAAACAATGAAATTTCCTGTTTCTTCTGAAAACGGAGAATTTTCTGAACAATCAAGAAATGAAATAAAAGAATTTGTTAAAGACAAAACTGCAATAGCAGTGGGCCCTGGAATGGGAAAAGGAAAAGGCGCCAAAAAAATAATTGAATTTCTTTTAAAAAATACCAGAATTCCTATTTTAATTGATGCTGACGGATTAAATCTTCTTTCTGAAAACAAAGAACTTTTAAATTACCTTGATAAAAGAGTAATTTTAACTCCCCACCCCAGGGAAATGTCCAGAATTTCAGAAGTTTCCACAGAGGAAATCTTAAATGATCAAATCAAGTCGGCAAAAGAGTTTGCACAAAAATATAAATGCACTCTTATTTTAAAAACATCTTCTTCAATAATTGCTTTTCCCAATGGAAAAATAAAGATAAACACCACAGGTAACCCAGGACTTGCTGCAGGCGGAAGCGGAGATGTTCTTTCAGGAATTTGTGGAGCTTTTCTTGCAAACGGTATGAGTCCTCAGGCTGCGGCCGAAGCAGGTGTTTTTATTCATGGATATTCAGCAGATATAATATCTTTAGAAAAAGGTCCATTTGGATACCTTCCTTTAGAAACAGCTGATAATCTTCCCCATATTTTTAAAGAGCTTTGTTAAATGTTGATTAAAGAATTTGTTTTAGAAAATGAAAAGCAGACAAAAAATCTTGCTAAAAATCTTGGTGAAAATATCAAGCCACCCTTTTATATTGCTCTTAAAGGGGATTTGGGGGCTGGAAAAACAACTTTTGTTCAAGGTCTTGCCAAAGGTATTGAAACAGACCCAGCTTACTATATAACAAGCCCTACCTATAATATTATCCAGACTTATCCGGGAAAAACATTTCTTATCCATTCAGATTTATACAGAATTTATGGAATAGAAGAACTTGAGCTTACAGGTTTTAATGATCTTCTCGAAGAGCAAAACTCTGTACTTGCTGTTGAATGGCCTGAAAAGATTGAAAATGATTTTGATTTTGACCTGATAATAGAATTTAAAATAACAAGTTTTGACAAAAGAAAAATCAGGCTAATTTCCTGTGGACGAAAGGCGGAGCTTCTGCTAAAAAAAATAAGCTTTTAGACAAAATTGTTCCTAGAAAAGGAGATAAAAAATTGGGTGTTATTGTTCAAAAATATGGGGGTTCATCAGTCAGCGACATTGAAAAAATAAAAAATGTCGCAAAAAGAGTAGCAAAAACCTGGGAAGAAGGAAACAAAGTAGTGGTTGTTGTTTCAGCAATGGGAGGAACAACAGACAAAATGGTTTCTATGGCACACGAAATTACGGAAATCCCTGACAAACGTGAACTTGATGTCCTTCTTTCAACTGGTGAGCAAATAACAATAGCACTTCTTACCATCTGTCTTAAATCCATGGGATACAAAGCCAAATCTCTTCTTGGATATCAGGCTGAAGTCAAAACCGACTCCAGGGCGGGAAGTGCAAGAATTCTTACTGTAGGCAAAGAAAAAGTAACCAGCCTTTTAAATGAAGGAAATATTGTTGTAATAGCAGGATTTCAAGGTGTTGATGAACAGGGAAATATAACAACTCTTGGAAGAGGTGGTTCAGATACTTCTGCAGTTGCTATTGCTGCAACAATTCATGCAGATATGTGTGAAATTTATACTGATGTTGACGGAATATATACAACCGACCCTGGTATTTGCAAAAAAGCAAGGAAAATGGAAAAAGTCTATTATGATGAAATGCTTGAAATGGCAAGTCTTGGGGCAAAAGTATTACAAATAAGATCAGTGGAATTTGCAAAAAAATACCAGGTTCCGCTTCATGTCAGATCATCTTTTAAAGAAGAGGAAGGCACAATGGTAGTTAACGAGGATACAGATATGGAAAAAGTACTTGTTTCAGGAATTACATACAATAAAAACGAAGCTAGAATAACATTAAAAAACGTTCCTGACGAACCCGGGGTTGCAGCAAAAATTCTTACTCCTATTTCAAATGCGGGCTTTGTTGTTGATATGATAATTCAAAACACAAGATCTTCGGGGCTTACTGATTTTACCTTCACTGTTCCAAAAACTGACTTTAACGATGCAATGGAAGTTTCAAAACAAACTGCAGACAAAATCGGTGCAACTGAGGTCCTTGGAGATCTAAATATCTCCAAAGTTTCTGTGATAGGCGTTGGAATGAAATCACACTCGGGTGTTGCCTCAAAAATGTTTAAAGCACTTTCAGATGAAAATATAAATATAAAAATGATAAGCACTTCTGAAATCAGAATTTCATGTATAATCGAAGAAAAATACACTGAACTTGCAGTAAGGGCACTTCATACAGAATTTGGGCTGGATATAGAAGAATAAATGAGATTTTTTTCCCCAAAACAAACAAGGGAAATTTTGATTTTAGCGGCAGTTATAATTTTATTATATTTCTGCCGCTTTTTTTTTAGTTGACAAAAGATTTTTATATTAAGATATTTTACTCGGCCAAAATTAAAGTTTTATCTATTATCAAAAGGGGATTGAAATGTTTTTTCAAACAGCAGGAATAGAAGTTGCCATCTGGATTCCTCCTTTAACAGCCTTTGTAATTTCATTTTTCACATCAATGGGCGGGGTTTCAGGAGCGTTTTTACTTTTACCCTTTCAAATGTCTTTTCTTTCCTATACAAATCCCTCTGTAAGTGCAACAAACCAGGTTTTCAATATTGTTGCAATCCCGGGCGGTGTTTACAGGTTCTGGAAAGAAGGAAGGCTTGTATGGCCCCTTGCCGCAATTGTCATCATAGGAACCCTTCCAGGTGTGTTTATCGGGGCAATGGTAAGGGTTCTCTACCTTCCGGATCCAAAAAACTTTAAATTTTTTGCCAGTCTTGTTCTTTTTTATATTGCATTAAAAATGATCTTAGACCTTGTAAAATCCAAAAACAAAAAAACAGCTGGGAACAAAAGCGAAGAACATTTCCAAAAAATGATGAAAAAAGGTGAAATCAAAAAGAAAAACACCAAAGATTTCAAACCTGTTGAAATTATAAAAATAAACTTTAGCCACCTTAATTTTAAATTTTACGAAGAAACTTTTAATGTATCAATTCCGGGGATTTTCAGCCTTAGCTTTATTGTTGGAATAATTGGAGGGATTTATGGAATAGGAGGAGGGGCAATTATTGCTCCTTTTTTTATAAGTTTTTTCCATCTCCCGGTTTATATTGTTGCAGGTGCTGCACTGATGGGAACTTTTGTTACTTCAATAGCCGGAGTAATTTTCTATTCTCTGATAGCTCCATTTTACCCTGAAATGTCCATTGCCCCGGACTGGCTTCTTGGAGCTCTTTTTGGAGGAGGCGGACTTTTGGGAATTTACCTTGGAGCAAGGGTGCAAAAATTTGTTCCTGCAAACTTAATTAAATGGATGCTTGCTTTTATAATAATCTTTACAGCAGGAAAATATTTTACTGAATTTTTTGGCAGCTAGTGCCGGCTAAAATTTAGTGCAACAACAATATCTGAAATTCAAACCTAGCTTTTCCCGGTTTCCTTCAAACCTTTTAGCATTGTTAAAAGGTTTTTTTACCTACAAAAATTTATGAGAAAAATCAACAATCCACTCAAAAAACACCACTACAAAGAGAAATAAGTTAACCAAAGCTTGGTTTTTTAATTTTTTATACTTTAGACAGCAGATTTTTTAAAAAATCCGAGTTTGAGCTTTTGATTTTCTCAAAGATAAAGTCTTGATATAAAAGAATTTTATCTTCAAAGCCAATTATCTTGGTTAACAATGAAAAATATATATAAATTTTTTGTTTTTCTTTTTTTATTAAAAATGTATGCTGATTCAGGTACTTTTCTGTTTCTTTTTATCCTCGATTTAATCAAAACGATGATTAAATCTTCAGCTAGCTAAAACTAACTAACTAACTAACTAAACATGTTAGGGGGAAATATGAAGAAAAACAAGCTTATCAAACTAATTTTTGTTCCGCTTTTATTGATATTTATATCTGGATGCGGAGGTGGCTCCTCTTCCTCAGATGAGGACAGTTCAAAATTTACTATTGATGCGGGAGTAGATAGAACTGAAGTCGAAGGTACTGAAGTAGTACTTTCCGGAAGTATAAAAGGTTCTGAAAAAGATGTTACAGACATCAAATGGGAGCAGCTCTCAGGAACCCCCGTTGATTTAAAAGACAGCAACAAATTAAATGCCAGATTTACAGCTCCAAAAACCCTTCTTGAAACAACTTTGGAATTCGAACTCACTGTTTCTGCAGGCTCTCAGCAAACATTAAAAGATAAGGTAATAATAACCGTAGTGGAAAAAAATACTGACCCCATTGCCAATATCGGCCCAGATCGTAAAGGAGCTCTGGCGTCAGACATTCCAAACCCGAAAAACTCCAAAATAATATTCATTGACGGAACCCAATGCTCAGGAAACAAATTCACTTGGCAAGTGGTTTCAGCTCCTGAAAACAGTCAGTATTTTTTCACCAGCAAAAATACACCATCAACAGGTTTTTATGCTGATAAATCAGGAGAATATAAACTTAAGCTGACAGCTGACAATGGTCAGGGCATCACTGCTGAAGATGAAATCCTGATAACTTTAATTCAAGATTCAGATGGAGACGGTATAGCAGATAAAGATGACCTGGATAGAGATGGTGACGGGTTTCTGAACATCAATGATGCATTTCCTGATGACCGTGCATCCCACTTTGATTTCAACAACGACGGCAAAGGGAATTATTACGACGACGATGTTGACGGTGACGGTGTTATTGACATAGAAGACGACTATCCTCTGGATTCAACACGTTCGAAATACAAAGAATACAAAGAACAGGAAAAAACCCCTTTCAACACAAATGACGGCATCTCTGTCAGCGAAGATGCAGGTGAAATTCCTGTTAAGATTTCTGGGCTGATTCACTCGCCTAAAGGTCCGGATCTTGATTATTACAAGATTAAAATGGCCCCTGGGATCTATTCTGCCATGGTAGATGGAGGCGATTCTGAAATGTCTCCTTCAGTTGCAATAGTAGATAGTTACGGCAACTCTCTCCCTTTAAAAAGGTATGATTTTACAACTCAGGTAGGTATAACAGGAGCAGGCGTATCTGTACCTTCTCAAGGCGATTATTATCTTGTTATCACAGATTCCTCCGGCAAAAGTGATGAGAAATGGGAATATGAGGCGAAAGTTTTTAAAGACACAGACATGGACGGACTTTCAGACGATCTGGAAATGGCCATAGACAGCAACCATTTGTCTGCAGACAGCGACGGAGATACAATCCCCGACTTTATTGAATTTTACATTACAGCAAAAGACTGGCCTAAAAACAAAGATATAGACAATGATGGACTGCCTGCCTGGTGGGATACTGACACTGACGGCGATATGATACCCGACAGAGTTGAATATTACACTCAAGCTGAAAAGCCCGAACTTGATTCAGCCGCCCTTGCTTTACTAAACGATGTAGATGGTGATGGCTATCCAAACTTCTTTGACACAAGCAGTGATAACACAAGCTATGCCGACGACACAGTACAGGCAGGGCCAAATCCAAACTTACCACTGGATACAGACAAGGATGGGATTCCCAACTACCTGGACCTGGATAATGACAATGACGGACTTAAAGACTCTGAAGAGACAATAGAAACTTATAATGTTAAACTTATAGCTCCAGGAGCTGACAGGTCTGCCATAGCAGATTCTCTTCTCATTAAACGCCTTTACAATGCTACAAGAGGAATAGAAAATCTTTCCATAGCAGATGATGAACTGTCTCTAGAGATTGTAAACGGCCCAGGTTCTGCAGATGAACTCATTGGTGTTTTCAATACTCTAGAAGGAGCTATAACCCAGAAAGCCTCTTCTCTTATAAATAATATTGCCACTTTCACAGGTCCCGACAATATAGATTCAGGGCTTATTGAGTTTTTCATTGCTGCTGACGGTAAACGAAGTCATGGTATTGAACTTCAGATAAGAACAGATTCAATGCCTCTACTCAAAACAGCAGCTTACAACAGCTCAAATTCAAATGTCACTCTCACAGGTGAAAATCTTAATTCGGAATTGTCCGTAAATTTCAATGGAGCTTCTAAAAACATAAAGAATACATCAGATACAGAGCTTAAACTCAACCTTCCATCCCAAGCACAAACAGGCTATGTATCAGTAACTTCAGTTGCAGGTGAATCAAATTCTCTATGGCTAAAGATTACAAGAAAGATTAATGGAACTATAGATTCTCCAAATATTAATGTGGATCTTACAAAACTTGATGTTTCCCTAAATCTTGATCAAGAAATTTATCCTGATATAAAAGGAAATTTTTCAACAGATGCAAATTTAAACAAACCAACAACTATAACTGCTCTTCTTGAAAAAGACGAATCTACACCTGCAGTGCCTCAGTATGGACTCTATTTGTCAGGAGTTATTTTCCCACATCAGAACAATATCACACTGAATGAAGAGTCAACCGCCCTATCTCTTATATGGGACGGACTGGGGGTGGAGCAACTAATAAAAGATTCCGAATTAGCCAATATCTATGATGAAATTTCAAATCGTGATTCTGTTAGAAATTTAAAAGATCTTCTTAAAAACAAATTGATACAAAATCCTCAAGTTTTAAGTGATGGGGACACTGAATTAAATAAGGCACTGACCAATGCCTATAAAGATGTATCACAATTAATTGCAGATTCTGATAAATTAAAAACAGCCCCTGAAGCGTCTAAAAAACTTCTTGGACTTTTTGGAGAAAACGCAGAGGTTACTCCTGAAGTGGCAGATGATATAAAAGTGTATGAATATGAAGATTCAGGCAATATTGCTATAAACAACGATACTCAATTATATCTTTCTGCAAAAATAACTGCCTCTGACGGAACCATACTTGAAGATCATATAACTGGTTTAAGCGGGATGGCAGGTCCCCAAGGTTACGGTCTTCTTTTTATTGCAACTGCTACAAAATTCAACCATCCCAAAGGAAAAAATGCTTTAGTTGAGGTCATCAGTCCAGGTATTGGCACAAAGCATTTACCTACCCAGATAAAATCGCTGGATGTCTGGAATAAACTTTATTTCAGAACAATTATTGAACGAGCCATCTGGCCTATATTGGAAGATGTCCTTCCGCTTCCTGAAAAAGATTTTGTAGCTATTTTATGGAACAATGCTCCCGGACTTGTAGATATTGTAGTAACAAAAGCTTTAAACGGTGACGCGAGCGGCTCTATAAAATCACTTATAGATCTTTTATGGCAGGATATTGGAAGCGTACCCCCAGGACCTATTACAACTGCCCTTGCAAAAAAAATGGGCAAGGATGCTGCAGAAAAAATACTTGCAAAAATAGCTGCAAAAATAGGGGCTAAATTTGTACCCGGTTTAGGCCAGCTCAAACTAGCGGCGGAAGTTGCCGGAATTATCAATAAAGGAGCTAATGTTACTAAAACTATATATGATATTGGAAACACAGACGCAGTTATTCATTTTAATGTTATTTTCCCTCTATCAATAGAAAAAATTGAACCAAATAAAATTATTCCCGATGGAACAGACAAGACTTTCAATATTACAGGATCCGGATTCAGCAAAATCCAAAGAGGATGGTGGCCTTTTGAAAGCTACCTTAAACCTGAAATTAGAATAACTGACAATGATGATCTTAAAGTATGGGCAACAATAAACAGTATCCGTTCAGACGGTACAGCTATGAATATAACCATACCCGGTTGGTATCTTGACGAATACACAAAGGGTCCTTTAAGTGTTGAGATTAATCATCCAAACGATACTGCCGACGCAAAGGTAAACAAGCCCGATTCAATTGAGATTATTTCAGAACTTGAACTGACTTCAATTTCACCAGATATGGACGGAGTGGGAATTTATGCAACCCTGTACGGAGCCGGATTCAGCACAAATACTTCAGAAAACAAAGTAACAATAGGTGGTAATGATGCACTTATATATTCTGCTGCTGAAACAGCTCTGGAACTTATAATACCAGCCTCTCTTGATACAGGTATCCATAAGGTTACTGCCCAAGTAAAAGAAAAAGATAATTGGAGCAAGCCTTCAAATGCCATTACTTATGAAGTTGTTCAAGGAAATGTTTCAATTACGGTTTGCGATAACGGAGGTGCAAAAGATGACGCCTTTGCACTTTATATAGATGGGGCTTACATTGGAACAATGTATGCAACAAGCTACAGCAATTATTGCAAGACATTTACTCCCAGCCTGAAAATCGGCTATCATTCTGCAATGCTTGTAGGAGTAGAAGCACCTGACAATATAGGAACTTACTCTATAAGCTTCAGCGGAGTAACCAATCTCACTGGTTCTCCAAAAAGCGGAAGTGATTTAACTCCCGGGGTTCAGAAGACATACAACTTTGAAGTTGTTCCAGCAAAGGAGCTACAGTCAAAGACTCTTTTGAGAACCACACAACAGTCTTTAAAAAACAGCAGAAATGATAATTTCAGATTAGAAATTGAATAGTAACAAAAAATTATCAGCCTGACTTTGAAACTAAACAACCACTCCCCTCCCTTGCTTTTAAGTGAGGGGAGTTAACTAAAAAAATCAGGAATTGGCAAATGGAAAAAGGACTTCTCATAGCATATATCTTTGGAGGACTTACAATACTTTTAGGAATTAATATCATCCTTGTGGGAGCAGTGGGCACAGGCTTTGGCAATTCCGAGTTCAGCTTTCCGGGCTTTAAAAGATTATACGGACTATATCCCATTGGACTAGGGGCCTTTTTCATCTGGGCAGGACGAATAAAATATAAGCCTGAAGATAATGATAAAGGTCAGTCAAAAAAAGAAGAGTAATTCCTCGCATATTTTTGAATGCTTAAATTTACAAGCTTTTATTATCAATGATTTTTATATTTTACCCGGCTAAAATTAAAGTTTCATCTTTTATTAAAAAAGAGGAAAACACACCAAAATACTGGCAAAACCAGCCTTGTTTGAAACCCCTATAAAAATTTAATTATTTCAGAACAGGAAATATTATGGTAAACAGTCGTTTTTTATTTTACATTCCATTAATTTAAAGGGGAAAAAATGAGATATTTTTATTTTAAAATTGTAACTTTAATAATCATAGTTCTGGGAATGGGTATAAACTTAAATGCACTTCCACTTAGCGGTGCTACCCTGCCCACGGGGAAAAAACTAATTATACAATCTGCAGTTAACTACGGCAGAGATGCTGGAGGATGCTGGGAAAAAGCAGGCGGAGGTTCACTGGCTACCAAAGGCGATAACATTCGAGTCTGGACATTGGATAATGCAGCTACAAAAAGATTTACCCTTGTTCAGTCCAATGAAACCGGCTGGTATGAGATATATATAGGTGACCTGAAATCTTCAAGAGTTGATGCGGCAAGCGGAAAATTAAACAAAGGAGATAATATTCACATATGGGAAACAAACCGGAGCAAAGCTCAAAAGTTTCTTTTTTCTCACCTTGGTAACGGCCGCTATAAAATTTATACTAAAAACGGCCGGATTGTGAATCTTGAAGATCAGCAGGCAAAAAACGGTACAAATATACAACTTTGGGACGATCACGATGGCTTGCACAATGAATGGTATTTATTAGACAATTCCACCCGGGCCGCTGTTAAACCTCTAGGTCATAACACCATTGCTGAAAAATCGCTGAAAGGCACTGAAGTACCTCCTTATAAATTTTATATCCAATCAGCCATGAGTTACGGGCGAAGCAATAGAGGCTATTTAGAATTTCCAGGAAAAGACTGGAACTATAAGGGAAACACCATGGATATCTGGACAAAAGATTCAGGCCTGAACAAATTGTTTAAATTTGAAAAACCCTATCATTCATCCCATTATATTATAAGAGCAGCTCATAGCGGTGACGGTGTAATAGACTGCAGAGGCGGTAAAACAACAGATGGGACACCATTGCATTTATGGACAAAAGGAAACAATAATCAGGCACAACAATTTTATTTAAAACACCTGGGCTCAGGTCGGTTTAAAATTTATCACAAAAGCGGAAAAGTTGTTTGTTTGAAAAACAACAAAACCGACAAAAACGGCAATAAAGTTCATATTTGGAAGGATCATAATTCAATAACAACCGAATGGTATTTAATAAATGCCTATACAAATAAAGCATATATTCCAAACAAATAGCCAAAAAAAATCGTATATATTTTTAAGATTTTTTTAGTTAAAAAATAAACTTAATTGACAAAAACAAATTTAAGCCCTCAATTTTTAGAGGGCTTTTCAAAATTAAACAAAACTTTATTTTTCAACTCGAACTCTTACAGATTCAGCATGGCCATCAAGACCTTCAATATTAGCAAGCCTGATTACATGCTCAGCTTCTTCTTCAAGTGCTTCTTTTGAATAATGAATCAGGCTGGTTTTCTTAATAAAATTATCAACTGAAAGAGCTGAAGAAAACCTTGCAGTTCTTCCTGTTGGAAGTACATGATTTGGCCCCGCAATATAATCTCCCATAGGTTCAGGAGTGTATTTACCGGCAAAAATTGCTCCTGCATTTTTAACTTTTGAAAGATTTACAAGAGGATCTTCAATCATAAGCTCTAAATGCTCTGGAGCAAAAAAATTAGAAAGCTCAAATGCCTGATCAAGAGTTTGGGTAACAAGAATAATTCCGTAATCTTTGGTTGATTTAAGAGCAATTTCAGACCTTGAAAGATTTTTTATTCTTCTGTCAACTGCATCTTTTACTTTTTTTGCAAGCTCCATATCCGGAGTAACAAGAATTGAAGATGCCATTTCGTCATGCTCTGCCTGGGAAAGAAGATCAGCTGCAATAAACTCAGGATCTCCTGAAGAATCTGCAATAACAAGAATTTCGCTTGGCCCTGCAATCATATCTATTCCAACAATTCCAGAAACCATTTTTTTGGCTATTGTCACATAAATATTACCAGGCCCGACTATTATATCGGCAGAAGCTATTGTATCGGTTCCATAAGCTAAAGCTCCAACAGCCCAGGCACTTCCTGTTTTGTAAATATGATCAAAACCAACATAATCCGCAGCAGCCAGAAGATAAGGGTTGATTTTACCTTCAGAAGTTGGAGGAGTAACCATTACAAGCTTTTCAACACCTGCAATTTTAGCCGGGATTCCTCCCATTAAAACAGTTGAAACCAAAGGAGTTTCTCCACCTGTTGCACCAGGAACGTAAACAGCAGCCGACTGAACAGGAATTATAAGCTGACCTAAAAGAACTCCATCTCTTTCTATGTCTATATAGGAAATATTTTTTTGTTTTTCATGGAAAGATGAAATCTGTGAAACTGCTCTTTTAAGGGATTTTTTAAAATCATCAGAAACAAGACCTATAGCTTCTTCAATTTCTTCTTTTGTAACTTCAAGGTCAGCCTCTTTAAGATTTGGAGCGTCAAATTTGTTTGTATATTCAATTACAGCTTTGTCTCCCCTTTTTTTTACATCTTCCAAAATTGCAGATACCTGGGAGTTTAGTTCATCAGTATCTCCAATTCCCCGACTTTTTACTCTTTCAATTCTATCCAAAGCTTCCTTTGAAGGATAATTGTATATCTTCATGTTTTTCACCATTATTTTATTATTAAATATATCAGACTTATGATAATAGCTCTTTATCACAAGTTTTTAAGTTATTACATACCTTATTAGAACAAAATGCTTGGAGGCAGGTTACAAAATGGAAAAAAGAATTTTCAATTTCAATCCGGGACCGGCTGTTCAGCCCCTGCCGGTTTTGAAGCAGATTCAAAAAGATTTTATAAATTACAATAATACAGGAATGTCCATAATAGAAATAAGTCATAGATCAAAAGATTTTATGGCTATTCTTGAGTCTTCCAAGAAAAGAGTAAAAAGACTTTATAATCTAGATGATTCCTGGAAAGTTATTTTTGTTCCGGGAGGAGCCAGTCTTCAATTTGCAATGGTTCCTATGAATTTTCTTACCAAAGACAAAAAGGCCGGATATATAAACACAGGCACCTGGTCAACCAAAGCAATAGAAGAAGCCCAAATTCAGGGTAAAAATATAAAAGTTACAGCTTCATCAGAAGATAAAAACTTTTCATATATTCCCAAAAACTTTACCATCCAAAAAGACTTGGCTTATCTTCATATAACAACAAACAATACAATCAGGGGAACCCAATGGCAAAATCTTCCTGAAACTGAAATTCCCCTTGCTGCAGACATGTGTTCGGATATTTTAAGCAGGCCTCTTGATATTGAAAAATTCGGGATAATTTATGCGGGTATCCAAAAAAACATAGGCCCTTCAGGAACAGCACTTGTGCTTATTAAAGACAAAATGCTAGACCTTGTACCCGAGGATCTGCCCACAATGTTGAGCTATAAAACCTATGTTAAAAAAGATTCAATGCACAATACTCCTTCAACATTTTCAATTTACTGCTGTGAACTTGTTTTAAAATGGATTGAAGAAGAAATTGGAGGCCTTGAAAATATGGCAGCCTTAAATAAAGAAAAAGCTGACTATATTTACAATACAATTGATGAAAGCAATGGATTTTATAAAGGAACAGCTCAAAAAGAAGACAGATCATTTATGAATGTAACTTTCAGGCTCTTAAACGAGGATCTTGAAAATAAATTTATAAACCTAGCCCTTGAAAATGGACTTGGAGGCCTTAAAGGTCACAGAATTGCTGGAGGAGTAAGGGCTTCCATTTACAATGCAATGCCCCTTGAGGGAATTAAGACTCTTTGTAAATTCATGGAAGATTTTAAAAACCAAAATTCATAAGCAAAAAAAGTTAATAACCAGCTTTTGACAAATTACCGGATATTGAATTAAACATATTTATTTCTAATAATTATTTATGGGTGATTAAAATGAAAGTTTTCCGGAACCTTTTAAAATACCTAATTGTTTTTGCTTTTCTTTTTTCTCAAAGCCTTGTTTTTTCAAAAGATTTAACCCTTCAAAAAGCTTTAGTCTACCAAGGTGATGAAAAAATCACAGGCTTTTATATGAGCGAAAAACTGGATGGAATAAGAGGATATTGGGACGGAGAAAAACTTTTAACCAGAAGCGGAAAACTTATAAATACTCCAAAATGGTTTATTGAAAACTTCCCTCCTTTTGAGCTGGATGGTGAACTTTGGAGTAAAAGAAATGATTTTGAGTTTATTCAATCCGCTGTTCTTAAAAAAATCCCCACAGATTCCTGGGAAAAAATAACTTATAATATTTTTGAAGTCCCAAATACAAAAGGGGATTTTTCAAAACGTCTTGAAAAAGCAAATAAATGGTTTGAAACCAATCCAAATAAAAATGTCAAAATCATTCCCCAAATAATTTGTACTGGAAAAGATCATCTTAACGGATTTTTAAAAAAAATTGAATCAAAAGGCGGGGAAGGAGTAATTCTTAAAGACCCCAGCCAAAATTACCATAATGGCAAAATCCCCTATATTCTCAAAGTAAAAAATTTTAGCAAAATGGAGGGGATTGTTATTGGAATAAACAAGGGTAAAGGAAAATATAAAAACATGATGGGAAGCCTTAAAATTAAACTTGATAACGGAATAATTTTTAACCTTGGTTCAGGTTTTTCAGATTTAGAAAGAGCAAATCCTCCAAAAATAAATTCAAGGGTAGTTTTCAAGCATTATGGATTCACAAAAAATAAAATCCCTAAATTCCCATCTTTTTTAGATTTGAAAAAAGAATGATCATACAAAGAAATTAACTTTATACAAATAAACCTGGAACGGATTTTAAATGGACACAATGATAATTGAAAAGGCATCAAAGGCTCTAAATATAAATAAAGCCGGGGTTGAAGCAGTAGATTCTCTTTTAAAAGAAGGCTCAACCATTGCCTTTATAGCAAGATATAGAAAGGAAAAAACAGGCTCACTTGATGAAGTTGAAATCAGTCTTATAAAAGACACCCTTGAGCAGATAAAAACTTTAGAAAAACGCAAAGAAGCTGTTTTGGCTTCACTTGAAGAACAAAAAGTTTTAACCCCTGAACTTAAATCAAAGCTAATTAATTGTGTAGCTCTTCCAGAGCTTGAAGATATTTACCTTCCGTTTCGTCCTAAAAAAAGAACTAAAGCATCCATGGCAAGGGAAAAAGGACTTTTGCCCCTTGCTGAAAAAATCCTTCTTCAGGTTGAAGGTTTTGATCCTTTAAAAGAATCAAAAAAATTTATCAACCCTGAAAAGGGAGTAAATTCAGAAGACGAAGCAATTGAAGGAGCAAAATTTATAATTGCTGAAATTGTTTCTGAAAATCCTGATTTAAGAGGTAAAATAAGAGAAATTTTTAAAACTCAGTCAATTATTAAAGCAAAGCTTGTAAAAACAAAGGAAAATGAAGCTCAAAAATTTAAAGATTATTTTGATTATCAGGAAGAAATAAGAAAATCACCCGGACATAGAATTTTAGCTGTTTTAAGAGGAAATTCCCTTGGATATCTTTCTTTTTCCATAAGGCCTGATGATTCAAAACCTCTTCAGGTTTTAAAAAACAATTATCTAAGAAACAGCAAGTTTTCCTATCTTGTAAACGAGGCAATTGAAGACTCTTATAAAAGACTGATTCTTCCTTCAATGGAAACTGAAATTAAAAACTCTTTAAAGGAAAAAGCAGACCTTGAAGCAATTGAAGTATTTGCCTCAAATTTAAAAGAACTTTTAATGGCTCCGCCCCTGGGTAAAAAAAGAGTTCTTGCAATTGATCCCGGCCTTAGAACAGGATGTAAAACTGTTGTTTTAGATGACAAGGGAGATTTAAAAGAAGATTTTATAATCTTTCCCTTTGAAAAAAACAAGGTAAACCAGGCCAAAGATTTAATAAAAAAAGCAATTGAAAAATACAAGATTGAAACGATAACTGTTGGAAACGGAACAGGAGGAAGGGAAACCCAAAACTTTTTAAAATCCATTAATCTTGAAATTCCAATTATCCTCACCGATGAAAGCGGAGCTTCCATTTATTCGGCTTCTGAAGCTGCAAGGGAAGAATTCCCTGACCATGATCTCACTGTAAGGGGAGCTGTTTCAATTGGAAGAAGACTTTTAGATCCTTTGGCAGAGCTTGTTAAAATTGACCCCAAATCAATTGGTGTGGGCCAATACCAGCATGATGTGGATCAAAAGCTTTTAAAATCAAAACTTGATACTGTGGTTTTTTCCTGTGTTAACCAGGTTGGAGTTGATTTAAACCTGGCAAGCAAAGAACTCCTTTCCTATGTTTCAGGCCTTGGGCCCAGGCTGGCAAAAAATATAATAGATTTCAGGACAGAAAATAAAGGATTTAAAACCAGGAAAGAGCTTAAAAAAGTTCCAAAACTAGGTCCCAAAACCTTTGAGCAATGCGCTGGTTTTTTAAGAATTTCAAATTCAGCCAATCCCCTTGATTCCAGTGCTGTTCATCCAGAATCTTATAAAATAGTGGAAAAAATGGCAAAAGACCTTTCTTCTGAAGTAATTGATCTTATAAAAAATAAAAGCTTAAGGGATAAAATTGACTTAAATCTTTATATAACCGAAAAAACAGGGCTTCCCACCTTAAAAGACATAATTGATGAGCTTGCAAAACCAGGGCGTGACCCAAGAAGTAATTTTGAAATATTTTCCTTTAAAGAAGGAATAAATTCAATTTCAGATCTTGAAGAAAAAATGCTCCTCCCAGGAATTGTAACAAATGTAACAAAGTTTGGTGCTTTTGTTGATATTGGAGTTCACCAGGACGGACTTGTCCATATAAGCGAAATGGCAGATAAATTTATTAAAGATCCCTCTGAAGTGGTCAAGGTAAATCAAAAAGTCATGGTAAGAGTTATTTCAATTGATCCTCAAAGAAAAAGAATTGGCCTTTCCATGAAAAAAGAAGCCGCCCTAAATCATTAAAAACATAAAAACAAATTTATCCCGGCAGAATAACTGCCGGGAAATTTAACTACCATTGAGGAATTTCATCCTCCATTTCCATTTCATATTCATCTTCTCCAAGCTCTGAATCAAGCTTGTCAAACATTGTTGAAGATTTTTGCCTTACAATCTTTTCCCTTAAAATACTTATTCTTTCCTCCTGATAATCAAGAAGAGATTTTTTTGATAAAATTGCACTGCCAAAAGTTCTTTCAGGTCTTCCCTTAAATATAAGCCCTTTTTCCCTCAAATCCTGATGAACTATCCGCTCTATTTTAATTTTTGATTTTACAAAAAGGTTTAGGTTTGAATCTTTGCTGAACTGACTTACAAGTTCCTTTTCCTTTGGCTCTTTTAAGTTCCTAAAGTTTTCATAAACAACAAGGTCAATAACTCCCTGGATTTTTTTCTCCATCAAAACACAAAGATCTGTTTTTAAAGGCTCTATGGTTTCTATTCCCCCGTCTTTATAGGAAAACACATAAATATAATCATTGTTTGATTCTTCATAATACCAGGAAGGCGCCCCTGCAACCTGAAATTTATCCATGGAGACAAGCCCCTGCTCAAACAAAAATCCAGCCAGAACAGTTATAAGTTTGATGCCAATTGCTTCAAGCATGGAAGTTTCCTTTCTTTAAATTGTTATAAACCCGGATAAGCTGGTGCTTTAAACTGATTTAATTAGAACAATTTTTAAGCTTTTCTTTTAAAACTTCAAGATCAGCTCCTTCAACTGACCATTTAAAGTTTGAATCAACAATATATGGAATAAAATTTAAATCTGCATTTTTAAAAAAATCTTCCTGGCTCATAAAAAGGGAATCTGATTTTTCACAAATATATGGCTTTGAATCATCTTCCATTCCAAGGTATTCACTTATTCCAAAATCATTGCAAACAGCCCTGGCCGCCATATCTTTGCTTTCATCTCCCATTACAGGATAAAGAATTGTATTGACCTTGATTTTATCTTCCACACTTACTTTCTCAAGCCAGATTAAAAGTTGTTTGCAATGAAAACATTTGGGATCAGTGATTACAAAAATTGTCTTATCTGGATTCTTTGCTCCAAACTCAAAAGCTGTAAACTCTTTTAACTTATCATTGTTTTGTTTGAAAAATAAAATTCGCTGATTTTCTTCGGATTTTTCTTTTTCTTCAAATTCTTTTTTTCTTTTATTAATTTTGTCAGCTAAAGTTTCAATGGTTTTTAGTGTGATAACTTCCTTATCTTTTAACATCTGACCTGAAATAAAAAAATCTTTTCCGCAATAAAGAGACATGGGTTCAGTGTTTATAAGAACAATCAGTTCACAAAGCCCAAAAACATCTTTTTTTGATATGATTTCAGCATTCTCTGGAAAAGGAGCATGATTTAAAAGCCAGGGAATATCAATGTTTTCACATATATTTTCTGAGCTTAAATTAAAAACTAGACTAAAATAAATTAAAATTAAAAAAACTATTTTTCTCATAAAATTTCCTTAGAATCTAATAAATATACTCATAATTATATTCTCTTTTTTCTTTCATCAAGATCTCTTCTTTTCCAGTTCCAATTGTAAAATCACGTTCTGAAAGAACAGAGTAAACATCCATGGTTAAAGGGTTTAGATAAATTTCTATCTGCCCTTTCAAATCTTTGGCTGATATATCGGGAATTTTAAATAAAATTTTGATTTTTGCACAGTCTTTTCCTTTAATTTTTTCATTTAAAAAGAAAATAGTTTCAAAATCAACCTTGGTTTTTTGGCCTCCGGGAATAACCATTACTTCTTTGTTTTTCCATTTTTCCCCGTGATAAACTGTTTTTCCAAGATAATTTCCTGTTTTTTGATCCCAATCAGATTTTGCTTTTTCCTTCATTTTATCTTCTGAATAAATCTTTGAAATCTCATCTGCAAATTCTTTGGTAAATTTTTCATACAAAAGGGAATTGAATTTATCATAACCTTTTAAATCAACAAAATTGCCAAATTTATCAACTTCATAAATAATAGGACACTCTTTCAACACTTCAAAAACAGGGTTTTCTGTTTTTTCTCCATTTATAAAAAATTCAATTTTAGTTATTTCAGCTTTAAGCTCAAAACCGTTTTTAGTTTTATTGTATGTAATTCTTGTACTTATTGAAGATTCCTGTTTTTCTAAAACTTCTTCATTTAAAATTTGTTCATTTACAGCCACAACCCTTTCAAGCATGACCATTTTGTCTTTTGGTGCAAATATAAATTTAACCTTATTTTCAGAAGCCTTAGACAATTGAGCCCCAAAACTAAAAAAAAAGACTATAAAAAATATTGAATAAACATTTTTTTTCATTTGTTTTCCCATTTAAAATTAAGCTTATTAAAAAAATACTTAAATACAAACTAAAGTCAAAATTAAAAACACAAAAAAAAGACTGCCCAAAAATCAGACAGTCTTTTACAAAAACATTGGTTTATCAGGGGGTGAGAATATAAGCTTTTTTATAAATTTTATCGATGTTTTCCTCTTTAAAAGGAAAATTCATATATTCACCTTTAAGCCAGGCCTTTATTCCATCATCATAATGAACACTTGAAGGATGTTCTGACTGCCCTGTGGAATTTATTCCCCAAAAAGGTTCATCCAGTGAAAAATCCACAATTATCCTCATGGACGGAATCATACATACATCAAAATCTTTTGAGGGAAAATTACCCGCAACATTTACTGTCCCAAAATCTCCGGGAGCAGGATAAGGCCCTCTATTAAAATAATCTGAAAGCAGATTAACTCCTTTTCTTTGGAAAAAACCAAGATGTTTTGAAAGCTTTGATGTTTCAGTCTGAAAATAATAAGTATGAAGTTTTCCCCATTGCCAATTATTTTTATCCTTACCCAATTCTTTTTCAAGAAACTGCTTTGTATCAGCCAGCGCATAGGCAAGAACTTCGTATTTTGTTTCCTTTTTATCTGTGTTTATATCATTAAAAAAAGGACTGTTTTCTCTTTGAAGAAGATGGTCATAAAAAGGTGAATAATTAAAGAATTCATTGGCACAAAAAGATTTCCATTGGGTGGAAGTTTCTGGTCCAAGTTCGTCCATAAAAATTCTTTTTGAGGCACAATGCAAAAAAACCTGATAAACACAGCCGTTTATAGAATCTACTGTCATCTCCCCATCAAAGGATGAAATCATGTCCAAAATTTCCTGGGCATTGGATCTTTGGGGTTCTTCCATACTTGAAATAACAAGATTTATTTTTGAGGTAAAAGGAGAAAAAATTCCTTTTTTACGAAGTTTCAGGGGAAGACTTGCTTTTACATCCATCTGAATTTCCTTCATTTTTTTAAAATCATTTCCCCCTTCTTCTATCATTTCTTTTATTCTTTCAAATCTATCCGGGTAATACCAGGAAGATGAAAGAGTATGGGGAAAATCCTTTGAAACGGTTCTATGGTTTGCTGTGGCAACAAATCCCCATTTTGGATTTATGCTAAATGGAAATTCATCATTTGAAAGTGTTCCTGTCCACTCATATTCTCCTGTCCATCCAGGGGAAGGAAAAAGCCCTCTTCCATTTTTTCTTAAGGGATAATTTCCTGTAACCTGCCAGCCTATGTTTTCTTTATCTGCAAACACAAGATTAAGGGAAATTGTCTTTATTTCCTTAATATACTCCCTTGCTTCAAAAACATCTTTTGCCTGGTTCAGTTTAAAAAACTGCTCCATGCTGTCATCTTTTTCAAAAAAAGGAGTTTTTAAAGAAACAGCATATTCCATTTCACCGGAAACAGGCTGAAGCACAGAAATTCTATCGTTTTTAAATGTATGATTTATAATCGGTCCATGATGGGTTTCATGGATAATAAACTCAAAGGTTTTTCCTTCCTTTGTTTTAAAAACCTCTGTTCTTTTCTTTGTCCTGAGCCAATTGTCCTCATAAAGATAATAAAGAGAACCTTCGATATTTCTTATTTTTTCAACAAAAACATCCTGATTATCAGCCATTGACATTGTCATTCCCCAGGCAAGATTTCCATTAAATCCTGCTATAATTGCAGGAAACCCTGCTCCGGAAACTCCGGCTGAATTAAATCCAGGACATTTTAAATGCTTTAAATTCCAAATTCCTGGAAGGGAAATTGGAAGATGGGTGTCATTGGCAAAAATAGACTTATTATTTAAGGCAATGTTTTTTGAAACAGCCCAGTTATTTGAAGCTGCCAAATGGTTGAGCCCAAGATCTTCAAGCATTGCAGATACTTTTTCTAAAGAACCATAAATATTCTTACCTGATGCTTTTTTAAGGGCCTTAAGTTTTGGAACTTCATCAAAAGGAAGATCTTCATCTGGATAAACAGGAAAAAGATAGGGAATTTTCTCTGGTTCTAATTTCTCAAGAAAATGAAGTGCTGTAATTTCTTCGTGAAAATTTAAGGAAAGCCCAAAATTAAGCACCATAAAAAGTGAAGCTGAATCAAAAGGAGTCCATTTCTCAGGAATATAGTCTGCCATTTTTAAGGTAGGAGTCAAATCATCCTTATGCCTTTCCAAATAAGCATTTACCCCTTCGCTGTATAATTCAAGAAGCTTGATTGTTTCTTCACTTGTTCCTTTTAAAAGGGAGTTGGCTCTTTTTTTAAAATCAAGGCTTCTCATAAACAAATCAAGATCAATAAAAACTTCACCTCCAAATTCAGAAAGTCTTCCCTGGGAAACAAGCTTTAACTGAACCATTTGAGCAAGTCTGTCTGAAGCATCTGAGTATCCGCAGGCAAAAGCAAGATCTTCCATGTTTTGAGCTTCTATTAAAGGAATTCCAAAACTATTCTTTTTTACAACCACCCTGTTTTCAAGCTGGGAAAAACTCCCCTGATCTTCATTCTTAAAAACAGAACTTTTAAACTTATTTGTTACAATTCCAGCACATCCGTTTAAAACAAAGGGAACTAAAATTAATAGGACCAAAAAATTTTTCCTCATTTTTATCTCCAGATTTTATGGTGATTTTTTGCCTGAACAATCAATAAACACAACAAACAAAACTTAAATTTCCGCCCAGGTATTAAATATTGATTTTGAAGATTTATAATGATTGAACTTTATGAAATATTTTTTATAAATGCAATAAAACCTTAAATTTCAGTTTTTTATTTCTCTTAAACAAAGTTTAGTTTAGTATTGAGCCATTTAACCATAAAACATGAAAAACTAACACAAAAGGAGATTCAATGAAAAAACTATTTTTCCTGATTCAAGCTTTATTTTTAACTGGTTTTATATCTTTGGGAATTTCTGCTGAAATTAAAGTTGGAACCAGGCTTCCCCAAGTTAAAATTGAAGACAAGGGTATTTTTACCTTTGATTATGAAATCCAAAACAAAAAAATGACTATTAAAAAAAATTCTCAAATAAATTACAGACCATGGTCTTTGGCAGAGCTTGAAGGAAAAGTCTCAACAATTTATCATCTTGCAGCAAGAACTGGAATTGACGAAATAAACAAAGACTATATAGATGCTCTTATTGAAGCAGATTTCCCTGCCAATCTTCCTGATTCCCCATACAAAACAACAACAATTTTAAATATGGACGATGCCCTCTGGGGAACTTCTAAAATTGCAGTTTCAAGGTTTCATAAAAGCCAGGTTGAATTCCCCTATGCCTATTATGTGGTGGATGGAAAAGGCAAAGCCCTTGAAAAGTGGGGATTAAAAACCAAAGAATCTGCAGTAATTATTATTGATAAAAAAGGAGAAGTTCTTTTTTTTAAAGAAGGAAAATTAACTCCTGAAGAAATTAATCTGGCAATTTTAAAAATAAGAGAAGCACTTAATAAATAAAAAAATCTGCCGGAAACTTAATTTTCAAAATTTCCGGCTTTTAGCCAATTCAAAAAAAGATATTTAACTATTAAGCTAAAAAACTAAAAAAATCCAGTTTGCTAAAAAAAGCAACAGCCTTTCCAATTTAGACTGAACAATTACAGATACGTTTTAAATTCATAATTTTTTCGTCTATATTTTCAGCTTCTGTAATTTCAGTAACAAGACAAACGCAATTTGCCCCCCTTTTAATCACAGATAAAAGATTATCTTCTTTAATTCCCCCTATTGCCACAAAGGGAATTTTTATATTTTTCACAACAAAATCAAGATAAGTTAAACCTACAGGTTCACAAACATCAACTTTTGTAGAAGTTTTAAATATGGGCCCAACTCCTATATAATCAGCTCCTGATTTTTGGGCTTCAATTGCCTGTGAGGGGTTGTGTGTTGAAATTCCTATTATTTTATTGTTGCCAATAAGTTTTCTTACTTCTTTTAAAGGAAGATCATCCTGACCTAGATGAACTCCGTCTGCATCGCATAAAATTGCAAGATCAACATGATCATTTACAATAAAACAACAATTGTATTTTTTTGTAAGCTTTCTTATTTCAAGGCATTCAAGATATTTTTCCTTGATTGACTTAAATTTTTCCCTGTATTGAAGAATTTTTATTCCGTTTTCAAGCATCTTTTTTACTACAAAAAGATTATCACGGCCTTTTGAATGGCTGTGATCTGTTATGCAGTAAATATCTGTTTGAGGAAAAACAGTCATTTATTTAATCCTTTCTAAAACCTGAATTAAGCAATTTAGGTAAAAAATCTAACTATTCAACTAAAAAAAACCAGTTTGCTGAAAAAATCCACCCGCCGTTCCAACTTAAACTGAACATTTATAAAAAAATTCAAAAACAATATCTGCCTGTTTTGCAGCAGCAATATTTACACATGGGCTGAACGGAGGGGTTTTTTCATTTGATTCTGAAACAAAATCTCCCACTATATAAAAAGTTTCACTTATTTTTTTGACTTTTATTCTGTCACTGTTTCCAAATCCTGAAATACCTGATGCAGAAACAAGAAGATTTCTTCTTTTCATAAAATATTCTGCTGTAATTTTTTTATAAAAACTATTGTCAAAAGCTTCTATTATGGCATCACAATCATCAAATGTTTTTAAGTCATTTTTTGATTCAATTTTTTGGCAAAAGGTTTCAATTTCAAGATCAGGATTAATTTTCAAAAGATTTTCTTTTAATGCTTCAACCTTTGGTTTGCCGCATTGATTTAAAAAATAAAACTGCCTGTTTAAATTTGAGGGTTCAACTATATCAAAATCTATTAAAACAAATTTTGTAAATCCGCACCTTACAAGATTAAAGGCACAATTTGAACCAAGGCCCCCTGCACCTAAAACAGCAATTTTTATTTCTTTTAAAAAAAAATATTTTTCACTGCCAAGATAAGTTAAAATTCCTTTTTCAAATTCATTTATAACTTTTTCCATCAGATATACTGCCAATCCTTGTATACAGGCTGATAACCAAAATTTTTTAAATCCCCAGCCATTTCAACAACATTTCTTGTATCTGAAATATCAAATTGCCCTGTATCTTTTTCTTCCTGGGTATGTCCTCCTACCTTTGTTGAAACCCCGGCTGACATTTTTGTAACACCAAGTGGTAAAACATTATTTCTAAATTCCATATTTTCCCTTGTTGAAATTGTTATCCCGCATCTTGGCATAAAAAGTCTCAAAGCTGTCATAATCTGAACCATATTTTTATCTGTTACATCATAATCCGGCATAAAATCCCCTTCATGGGGTCTTATTCTTGGCAAAGAAACGCTTATTTCTGCATCTGTAAATTCACTAAAAAGATAATCTGCGTGAAGACCTGTAAAAAAGGCTTCTTTTCTCCATTCATCAAGACCTAGAAGAGCTCCGATATTAATTGACCTCATACCTGCAGCTGCTCCCCGTTTTGGAGTATCAAGCCTGAATTTATAATCTTTTTTCGGGCCTTTGGGATGAAGTTTTTCATAAAGTTTTTCATTATAGGTTTCCTGATAAACGGTAAGAGAATCTCCGCCTGAATCAACAACCATTTTATATTCATCAATTGTCATAGGATAAATTTCTATTGCAATTGATGTGAAATATTTCTTTAAAATCTCACAAGCTTTTGAAATATATTCAGGATTTGCCTTTTTTTTATCTTCTCCTGTTAAAACAAGAATATGCTTTAATCCGGATGATGAAATAAACTTTGCTTCCCTTTCAATTTCATCATAGGTAAGATGTTTTCTTAAAATTTTATTTTTACAATTATATCCACAATAAACACAGTGGTTTATACAATAATTTGAGATATACATGGGAGTAAATAAAGTAATAACACGGCCAAATTGCCTTAAAGTTATTTCATTTGCCTTTACTGCCATTTCTTCAAGAAAATTTTGGGCTTCCAAAGAAAGAAGGACAAAAAAATCATTTGCAGATAGAAAAGTTTTGTCAAGAACATCAATTACCTGATTTTTGGTTACAATGCTAAACTCATTTTCAAAATCAAAGTCTTTAAATTCTTTAATTTTTCCATAAAAATCCATTTTAATTCTCCCCGCCCAAAAAGCCTGTCAAAGGAGATGAGGCACTGGCTTTTGTTTTTATTTTCCCGGCTTTTGCAAGAAAGCAACTTCTTCCTGCATTTACTGCATTTTTAAAAGCTTCTGCCATTAAAACAGGATTATCTGATGATGCAATTGCAGTATTTACAAGACAGGCATCAGCTCCCATTTCCATTGCCTCGCATGCATGGGAAGGCTTTCCAATTCCTGCGTCAACAATTACAGCTACCTTAATTTCATCAATAATAATCTGAATCATTTCCTTTGTTTTAAGACCCCTGTTTGATCCTATTGGAGCACCAAGAGGCATTACAGCAGCTACACCTGCATTTTCAAGCTGTTTTGCAACAACAAAATCAGGACTTATATAGGGAAGAACAACAAAACCTTCCTTTACAAGAATTTCTGAAGCCTTTAATGTTTCGTGGTTGTCCGGAAATAGATATTTTGTATCTGAAATAACTTCAATTTTCACCCAGTTGCCACACCCCGATGCCCTTGCAAGCCTTGCAATTCTTACAGCCTCATCATGGTTTCTTGCCCCTGATGTATTTGGAAGAAGTGTCATATGTCTTGGTATATAGTCTGTAAGATTTTCTGTTTTTGAATTAAAATCCACTCTTCTTAAAGCAATTGTTATAACTTCGCACTCAGATTTTTCTATTACTTCAGGAATCAGTGAATCATTAAAATATTTTCCTGTTCCTGTAAAAAGTCTGCTTTTAAGTTTTTTCCCGCCTATTTCCAAAAAATCTTCCATCATCCGCCTCCCACAAACCTTAAAACCTCAAGCCTGTCGTTTTCTTTTAAAATTGTTTGATTATAATTTTTTGTTTCAATAACAGATTCATTTAACTCAACTACTATTTCATCAAAATTGGCTCCCTTTGATTTTAAAAATTCACCAAGAGCTGTTCCCCTTGGAATTTTTTCCTTTTGACCGTTTAAAATTACTACCATTGATCATCCTTTCTTAAATTTGAATTTTACCTAAATCAAAGGCTCCTGAGTCTACCCGGACATAGAAGGTATTTAATTAGAAAAAAATTCAGGCTTAAAACACAAAAGGCCTGCCCTCTATTGAAGGCAAGCCTTTTAAATTTAATCTTTAACTTGGCTTCCCTTCGGCAGTACTAACTGCATCAGGTTCCAAGGGTTGGAAAATATTTTTCCTCTCAGCCTTTTATAAGGCACCCCCAGCATTAATTTTTAAAAATGCTAATTCATAGTTTTTTAAATGTAAAGAAAATCTTTCTGGATTTTAATTTTAATTTATATAATAAAAAAATCTGAATCAAATTTGTAAATATTTTTAAACAAAGGAAACATAAATGCTTACCCCTGATGTTTTTATAACTTTTTTTGCAGCATCAACAATTCTTGCCCTTGCTCCAGGCCCTGATAATATTTTTGTTCTTACCCAGTCTGCCATTTATGGAAGACTTTCAGGAATTTTTGTAACTTTAGGTCTTTGCACAGGCCTTATTTTTCACACAACAGCTGTTGCTCTTGGAGTTGCTGTGATTTTCAAAACATCTATAATTGCTTTTAATATTTTAAAATATGCAGGGGCTGCCTATCTTTTATATCTTGCCTGGATGAGCTTTAAGGCTGGATCCACTGAAATTATCAATAAAGAACAACAAAAACTGCCTTTTTCAAAACTTTATAAAAGAGGAATAATAATGAATATAACAAACCCTAAGGTTTCAATATTTTTCCTTGCTTTTTTACCTCAATTTGCTTCTCCTGAAAGGGGTTTGGTTTCCCTTCAGATTATTTCCCTGGGACTTATATTTATTCTTGCAACAATTATAGTTTTTGGATCAATTGCTTTTCTTTCAGGAACTATAGGAACCTGGTTTTCAAAATCAGCTAAAGCCCAATCAATTTTAAATAAAACTGCTGCAGCTGTTTTTTTTGCACTGGCATTAAAACTTGCTATTATAAAACAATAGCCTATTTAATCACAAATATCTCCAAATTCAGCATTAGTTATTTTTGCAAGATCTAATGGTGAAAGTTCCAGCTCAAGTCCTCTTTTACCGCCACTTACAATAATTGTGTCAAAATTCAAGGCTGAAATATCAATTATGGTTTCAAGCTTTTTCTTTTGCCCCAAAGGACTTATTCCTCCAACTAAATATCCTGTAACTCTCGAGGCTTCATCCGAGTTGGCAATCTCAATTTTTTTCACTTTAAGTTCCTTTGAAACAAGCTTGAGACTCAGCCTTTGTTCAGCCGGTACAATTGAGGTAAAATAATTTTTGGGTGAAGATGAATCCTTGACAATAAGTGTTTTAAAAATTTTCAAAGGGTCTTCATCAAGTTTGTTTACAGCCTCTTTTCCATAGGATGATATTTCTTTATCATGTTCAAACCTTAAAATTTTAAATTTTACTTTATTTTTCTTTAATAAATTAACCGCAGGTGTCATTTTTTGCTCTTTGTATATTTAATACTTTCATCGATAACAAATACTAGCTTTTGTTTTAATAGTTTTTCTAACTACTTGAATATATAATGACAAAAAGGTCATTCAAAAATCAAAAGGATAAGACCAAGTTAGATCCAGTATAAACTTTAGTGCCAATGGTTTCATCTCTTATTTTACAAAATATAAAAAGAACTATTTCACTATTTAATCTTCAAGTACATCAAGAAATTAAACAGATTACAATAAAATGAGTCATGTTCTGAACTTTTTATTAATCTGAGTTTATTTGCAATCCTAAAAAGATTCAGCTATAACGACCACAAATAAATGTTTCACTTTAGCATAAGTAATAAGGAGGATTTATGAACCAGATTAAAATCAAATACGGTCTTGATGAACGCCCGCCTTTACATAAAACTTTAATTTTTGGACTCCAATGGCTGGCTGTAACAATTGCAGCTGTGGTAATTATAGGAAAAGTTGTGGCAGGTCTTCACTTTGATGAGCCGGCAAGACAGCTGCTTTATATGCAAAAATTATTTTTTATAATGGGACTGTCTTTATTCCTCCAATTAATCTGGGGTCATAAACTTCCTCTTATCACAGGGCCTGCTTCAGTTTTACTTATTGGTATTCTTGCAGGAGCAGGAAGGGATATAAATGCAATTTATACCACAATTGCCATAGGAGGAGCTCTACAGGCAGTTTTAAGTGCAACAGGTTTATTTGCAAAAATTACCAAACTCTTTACTTCAAGGGTGGTTGCCACCATTTTAATTCTTATAGCTTTGACAATTACACCCACAATTTTAAATCTTATTGTAACAGCAAAAACTCCTGAAATTTCTCTTTTAAATCTTTTGTTTGCCCTTTGTTTTTTTGCTGCAATGATCACTGCAGACAGAGTTCTTCCAGGTATTTGGAAAGCCACCATGCTTGTATGGGCAATTATTTTTGGAGCTTTTGCCTATATGATTGTTGGCTCCCCTGAAATCTGGCTTGGCCAGGGCGAAGTTGGAATAATCTCTAATTTTTTTAAAGACTTTACAATTAAACCTGTTTTTGACCCGGGGCTTTTGATTTCTTTTTTTGTATGTTTTATTGCCTTGGCAATCAATGATCTTGGCTCAATTCAATCCATTGGAAGACTTATAAATCCTCCAGGCATGGAAAAAAGAACAAAAAATGGAATAACAATTACTGGAATTTCAAATATATTGGCAGGCTTTTTTGGAGTTATAGGCTCTGTTAACTTTTCAATGAGTGCAGGTATAATAGCTGACAATGGAAATGCTTCAAGATTTACAATGATTCCAACAAGTGCGGCCCTTATTCTCACAGCTTTCTTCCCTGGAATAGTTATAATTGCCTGGAATGTACCTTCTGTTGTAGTTGGTGTTCTTCTTCTTTATATAATGTGTGCCCAGATGGCCGCTGGATTAATGGTTGCTTTTTCACAAAAAGGATTTTCATTTCAAGACGGTCTTGTAATTGGAATCCCTGCCATGATAAGCATTTTGGTTTCCTACCTTCCTTTGGGTGTAAAAGATGCTCTTCCCTCTGTCCTTGTACCTGTTATTGGGAACGGATTTGTAATGGGAGTGGTTGCTGTGATGATTCTTGAGCATATTGCTTACAAACCTTCAAATATCAAACAATAAACCAATTAACTGCTAAGGAATAATGACAGATTTTTTCTAAGCCGGTTTCAGGAGAAAAAGCTTTTTTTTCTCCTGTCCCAAAGCAAAAAAAGAATGAGGCTTAGAAAGAACAAAGCTTGATATTTTTAAATTTAAAAAGGCAAAACCCTGAACTTAGATATTTAATTATTTTTTCACAAGCTCTTCTTTTTCTGTAAGAGCCCTGCTTATAAGAGCGGCTTTTTCCGGATTTGTATTGGAAAGAATTTCTGCTGCTGCCTGGGGACGCATATAAGAAAACATTTGTTTGGCCACTTCAATATCCATATTATTTACTATTTCAGCAGCTTTTTTGGCCTTCATATTTTCATAAACCTTGGAAAGATCTTTGTATTTTTGTTCTTCAGCATCAATAATTTTTTGTTCATGGGCTTCTTTTTCAATGGCTAAGTTTGCCAGAGCATTTTTTATTTTTTCATCAAGACTTTTAAGATTTTCAAGTTTAGCTTCAATTTCAAGCTCAAACCTGTCTAGTTTTCTTTCTCTTTCATTGAGCTTTTTTTCTTTTTCCTCAAGCTCTTTTTTCAAAGTTTCATAATATTTAACAGCACGAAACAATTCTCTATCCTGAATTACCCTGGGATCTTCTGTTTGATCTTCAATAGGAACAGAACCCTTTTCATCCTGGGCATAAAAAACCCCTGGAAAAAGACTTAAAGAAAAAAATAATATAGTAAATAAAATTGTTTTAAGCTTCATTGCATATTTCCCTGGCTTTTCTTATAGATGAAATTTCATCAAGTTCTTTTTGCTCTTCATAAATCATTTTCTCAATATATTGTTTCTTTTTTCTTGACTTAAGCTTTTCCAGGGCTTCTTTATTCTTTCTTGCCTGAATAAGCTTTTCAGTTCTTAAATCTTTTTCCCTGAAAAGCTCTAAAAGTCTGTGCTCTTCACTTTCCAGCCTTTGCTCAACAGAAGAAATATAACTTTGAAACATATTAAAATATTCTATGGTAATTCCCTTATCAGTTTCTTCTTCAAGTTCTTGAAAAATAAGCATTCTTTGATACTTGATTGACTCAATATTTGCTTCACACTCGGTTATATCAAGGTTGATTGACATAAGTTCCTGAAGTGCTTCTTTTTCAAGAAAAGTTCTATATCTTAAAACAGATTCCAGCGAAAACTTAAACTTCTTCATTCATTCCTCACTTTGCAGGTGAAAGAATACTTTTAAGTATTGGGAAAGCCTGCTCAATTCTCATTTTTTTGTTTATTTCTTGCCTCAAAAACTCATTTATTTTTGGAGCAAGATTTTTCGCCCTGTCTATTTCAGGATCTGACCCGTCTCTATATGCTCCTATGGAAATCATATCTTCGGCATCACGATATTTTGAAAGAATCCTGACAGCCTGCTCCCTTAAATTAAGATATTCAACTGGAGTTACATCACGGGCTACCCTGCTCACACTTGATAAAACATCAATTGCCGGATAATGACCTTTGGATGCAAGATCCCTTGAAAGTACAATATGGCCGTCAACTATTGATCTTACAGTATCTCCTACAGGGTCATTCATATCGTCACCTTCCACAAGAACAGTATAAATTCCTGTAATACTTCCACTGCCTTTTATAGCTCCTGCTCTTTCAAGAAGAACTGGAATTTTTACAAAAAAAGAAGGTGTATATCCCCTTGTTGTTGGAGGTTCTCCGGCTGCAAGCCCCACATCTCTTGAAGACATTGCATATCTTGTAAGTGAATCAAGCAAAAGAAGGACTGTTTTTCCCTGATCTCTGAAATATTCTGAAATTGTAGTTGCAAGATAAGCTCCCCTCATTCTTACAAGAGGAGGAGCATCTGAAGTTGCAGCTACAACCACAGCTCTTTTCATTCCTTCTTTACCAAGAATTTCCTCAACAAAATCTTTTACCTCTCTTCCTCTCTCGCCTATAAGGCCTATAACAACAACATCAGCAGAAGTATGCCTGGTCATCATTCCCATGAGAACTGACTTGCCCACACCTGAACCTGCCATAATGGCAACCCTTTGACCTCTTCCAAGGGGAATCATTGTATTAATAGCTGTGATTCCAACATCCATGGGTTCTTTTATGGGTTCTCTGTCAAGGGGATTAAGCGGTTTACCATAAAGATTGTAAAATTGTTGGGTTTTTATTTCACCTTTTCCATCAAGGGGATCTCCAAGACCGTCCACCACTCTTCCAAGCAAGGCATCTCCCACCGGAGCCACAGGTTTATCATCAATTTTAACAATTTTACTTCCCGGCTTAATTCCCCTTGTATCTCCATAGGGCATAAGTACAGTTCTTCCCTGACTGAAACCAACCACTTCTGCAAGAACAGAGGAATTTTCGTCTGGAAAAATTTCACAAAGAGTCCCTATTCCAAGTCCTATGCCCGAAGCTTCAACAGCCAGGCCTTTTACAACCTCAATACGGCCTTCAATCTTTGAAAAAGAAGTGCTTTCAACAAGATCAAAATATTTGGAAAAATCTATATCAAGACCTATGTTCATAATTTATGCCTTTGCACCCTTAAGAGTTTCTTTTTGATGAAGCATTTTTTAAAATCTGGGCTTCAAGTTCTTTAATTCTATTTTCAATTGTCTGAACTACTGTTCCTGTTTCAGAATCTATTGTGCATCCTCCCCTGCCTATTGAGGGATCAGAAACTATTGTTATATTTTTAAGCTTTTCAAATCTTTGAAAAAAATCCTCTTTTATCATCTCAATTATATTATAATCTTCAGGATTTACCCCTATGGTAACATTAAGAGGAGCAGGAATATCTTTTAATGCCTCTTTGATTGCAAGCTTTACAAAATCAGAGTCAAGGGTAAGATTTGAATACAAAATCTTTTTTGCCATTTTTAAAGAAAGTTCAACAATTTCATCTTCATACTTTTCAATTATCTGATTCCATGAATTTCCAAGGTTTTCCATAAGGGAAGTAAATTTTTCCTTTACCTCTTCAAGGTTTTTTTCTGCTTCTTCAAAAGATTCTTTTTTACCGGCTTCAGAACCTTCTGCTTTTCCCTGTTCAAATCCTTTGGTTTTTTCTTCTTCAAAAGCCTTTTGGTTTTCATCCCTTATTTGTTTTTCAATCTCTTGTTTAAGCTTTATTTTCCCCTCTTCAAAACCTTTTTCATAAGCTTCTTTTTTTTCTTCTTCTACAACAAGTGAAAGGGCATCAAGCCTTGACTTTTCCTTTTTATTAGCTGGCTTATTTTTCTTTGGCAGATCCGACTTTTCAGACTCAGATTTTTTTGGGCTTTCATTTTGAACAAATTCTTCAAAAGAATCCCCTCCTGTGCCAAGAGGAATAAAAGACTCATCATCTGAAGAAACATCAAGCTGGGTAAAAGAATCTTCATCTCCTGAAAAAGACCTGGCATTATCAAATTCTTTTGTACTGTAAACCTCAAGAGTATCAGGACCAAATGAGCTAAACTCGTCACTGTTTTTTTTTATTTTATCAGACAAGTTCCTCTCCCTTTCCCTTGCCAAGAGAAATAACCCCTTCTTCCTCAAGCTCCTTTGCTGCCCCAACTATCTCCTGCTGGGCAGCCTCTACATCTGAAAGCTTTTGAGGTCCCATTGTCTCAAGATCGTCAAGAAGCATCTCGGCTGCTCTTGAAGAAAGGTTTCCAAGTATTTTTTGTTTCATATCTTCACTTGCAGTTTTAAGTGAAAGTGTAAGCTGCTGTCCTTCAACCTTTTTAAGAACTTCCCTCATTGCCCTGTCATCAACATTTACAAGATCTTCAAATACAAACATAAGATCTCTTATCTCCTGGGCCATTTCAGAATCTTCACCTTCAATTATGTCCATGATTATATCTTCTGAAGCCTTGTCAACTCCATTTAAAATATCAACAAGAACCTGAACTCCTCCTTTTTTACCTCCCTTTACTCCCGCAGTCTTCATTTCGTTTTTCAAAGTCTCATCAACATCTCGAACCACATCTTCTGAAATCTGACCAAGCTGAGCAATTCTAAAGGCAATATCTCCTTTTTTATGTTCATCAATGCTTGCAAGCACATCAGAAGACACTTCCGAAGGAAGATGGGCTAAAATCAATGCTATTGTCTGGGGATGCTCGCCTCTTATATAGGAAGTCAGGCTGGCAAGATCCACTTTCCTGCTCCAATCAAAGGGCCGCCCTCTTTTTTCTTCTTCAAGCTGTTTTAATATAAGATCTGCTTGTTCAACTCCTGCTGTTTTTTCAAGAACCTTGCGTAAAAAAGAATTTCCTTCTATATAAAGACTTGTTTCTTCTCCAAATGTTTCAACAAATTCATCAAGTACCTCCTTCATTTCCTCAGGAGTTATCTCATCAATATCTGCCATTGCCATTGCTGCTTTTTTAATTTCACTTTCATTCATTCTGGCAAAAAGATCTGTTGTAAACTCTTCTCCCATAACTAAAAGAAAAACAGCGGCTTTTCTTGCACCTGCAGATGTTTCACCACTGGAGTCAGCCATTAGTTATCCCTCTCTCAACCAAGATTTTAAAATATTTGAAGCTTTTTCCATATCTTGCTTTGCAAGCTCTTCTGCTTTTTTGATTGAAGGCAGTTCATCCCACTCCCTGTCCTCATCATCTTCATCTGTTATGTCCAGCATTGAACCTTTTCGTGCCTCTTCCTCTGCCTCTCCTGCATCCCTTATTTCTTTTACGGTTTTTAACACTGGACGTAAAACAAAAAGAAAAAACATGAGCACAAGAATAATATTAGCGGCCAACTTGCCATAATCTTTTTTCAGTTTATCAAAACCTGTAATAGCTGCTTTTTTCATTCTGTCATCAGGTAATGAAGAAAACTGAAAAGACTGGACAGTCACCTGATCTCCCCTTGCCTCATTATATCCCATTGCATTTTTTACAACTTCCTCAAATCTTTGAATATCTTCATCTACTCTTGGAATATATTTTTTGGCAGTTCTTCCGCTTTCATCTGTTTCATACTGATAAACTCCGTCAATTACCGCAGCCACAGAAAGTCTTTGAAGAACAGCAAAGGGTTTTTCAGTATTTCTCACTCTTTTACTTATTTCATAATTTACAATATCGTCCTGTTTATTGCCTCTTGATATTATATTTTCAAGCCCATACTCTTCTCCAGGAGGAACTATGGGATTGACACTGGAAACCATTTCATCGCTTGGTCTTAATTCCTCTTTGTTTTCCGCAAGATTTTTTCTACTTCTCACATGGGTGGTGCCAAGCTCTTCAGGATCATAAATTTCTTCACTCATATCTTCTTTGCTAAAATCCATCTCAGTTGAAACCCTTACAATGGCACGGTCTTTTCCCACCACTCTTTCAAGCATTGACTCAATTCTTGAAGCAAGACTTTCCTCATAAAACTTTTTATATTTCATCTGGGTTGACACTCTTTTATCTGCAATTTCCACAGCCTTTTCAGCTTCTGTCTTCCCTTTATATAAAATTCTTCCGCTTGTATCTGTTACAGTGACTCTTTCTGAGGGTAGATCTTTTACTGCACTTGAAACAAGGTTTACCACAGCCTCAACTTTTGAATCTTCAATATTTTTATTCAACCTTAAAAGAACAGAGGCGGACGCAGGTCTTGTGTCTTCCACAAAAACTGAATCCTTTGGCATCACCACCATCACCCTTGCTTCCTCAACTTCATCAAATTTTTCTATGGTTCTGGAAAGCTCTCCCTGCAAAGCTCTTTTATAGTTTATCTTCTGAACAAATTCTGTTGTTCCAAATTCTGTTTTATCAAAAATTTCAAATCCCACCCCTCCGCCTTTTGGAAGTCCCTGAGCTGCAAGATCAAGCCTTGTTTCATAAACCTTGGTTGAATCAACAACAATTGTGGATCCGCCTTCCCTAAGCTTGTAGGGAACCCGGTTTTCTTTAAGTTTTTGGACAACAGCAGAGGCATCTTCTCCAGAAAGGCCTGAATATAAAGGAATAAATTCAGTTTTATTGGCTGCATAAAACATAATTGCAAAACCTGTAATAACGAGAATAATTACTGAAGCAGCAATAATCCTCCTTGGGGTAGGCATGTTTTTATAAATATTGACTATTTGTTCTATTACAGGATTCATTTAAAATCATCCCTGGTTAAATGTTAGCTGAATTAAGGTTTAAATTAAAACTGCATCCTCATAATTTCCTGGTATGCGGCAACAGCCTTGCTTCTTACCTGGTTTAAAAACCTTAAAGAAAGCTCGGCCTCCTGAAGGGCCATCATTCCCTCATGAACTCCAAGTTCTCCTCTTATAACAGCTTCTGAAGCATCATCTGAAATATGCTGCAAAGAGTTAACCTGTCCAACAGCAGATTTAAGTCTTTCATTAAAAGAAACCCCTGAAAAAAGATTTTTATCGGGATTATCAACTTTTCCACTGCTCTGACTGACCAGGTTTGAGGGATAAACTGAATTGATTATATTCATTTAAATTTCTCCTTATTGTCTTCCAATTTCAAGGGCTTTCATTATCATTTCCTTGGTGTTTTTCATGGCTGTAACACTTGCTTCGTAAGATCTTTTTGCAACAATCATATCTGCAATCTCTGAAAGTGTGTCAATATTGGGCATGGCAACATATCCGGTTACAGGATCTGCGTCAGGATGGCTGGGATTATATACAAGCCTGAAATCCTCCTGAGATTTTACAACCCTTGTAACTTCAACACCTTTATATTTATCCTTTTCATCCTCAAACATACTTTCAAACGAGGAAAAACTTTCCCCTTTCTCAATCCCTCTTTCTTTTTCATATTTTTCAAGACCAGAAGGAATATTTGAAGCCTCGTTACTCCTGAACACCACCATTTGACGCCTGTATGGCCCACCTTCGGGTGTTCTTGTAGTTTCAGCATTTGCAATGTTTTGAGAGATAACATTCATTTTGGTTCGATGGGCTGCAAGTGCTGTGGAGCTGATTTTAAATGAACTTAAAAGATCTGACATCAGCGGCCTCCTTCATCTATTGAGTATTTTAAAATCCTCATCTTTCTTGTCATAAGCTCAATTGCACTTCTGTATTTTATGTTATTTTCAGCAAGATTGGACATCTGCTCATCTATATCAACTCTATCTAGATGAAAAGTATCTGAATTGTCATAAACAGAAGCATTGATTCCTTTTTCAATTTCAAAATCTTCAAAATGTTTAGAATTTGTTGTATAAATCTCTTTTGGGGGAAGACCTTCAATTTGTTTTTCAAGGGTTTTTTGAAAATCAAGATCCCTTGGTTTATATGAAATTGTATCCATATTGGCAATGTTTCCTGATACAAGACTATGCCTGAATGAAGACACATCCATTGCCTTACCTAGAAACTTGTATGTTGAATCAAAGATTCTTGAATTTTGCATATTTACCTCCATTAATTGTTTCTAAGAATAAGTATGCAAGAACTGTGCCTTATAAAAAACAGCTAAATTAAAACAAAACCATCCTGGTCGGGTATTTAAAAAGCAAATACAAAATTAATTAATTTAGAATAAATCAGATGGAAAAATCTTAGGAAAGATTCATATTTTCTTTATATAAGTTTAACTTGTTTCTCAAGGTTCTTACACTGATCCCAAGAAGCTCGGCAGCATGGGTTCTGTTTCCCTCGGTTTCTTCAAGGGTTTTGAAAATAACTTCCTTTTCAACTTCTTTTAGAGGTCTTGAAGAAAAAACATGGGAATTGTCATTTGTTTTTGCTGGAGAAGGCTCATTTTCACTAAATTCTTCGGCAGTTAAAATTTCATCTTCATCTATAAATTCGCCCATAGAAATGAGCATTCCTCTTCTTATTATATTTTCAAGCTCCCTTACATTTCCATGGAAATAAAGACTGGAAAGTTTTTTCAAGGCCTTCTCCGTCAATCCTTTGACGCTTTTATTGTCAATTTTATTATATTTATCAACAAAATACCTGCAAAGCTCTTTTATATCTTCAGGTCTTTCCCTTAAAGGAGGAATTAAAAGGGGAATTGTATTTATTCTATGGTAAAGGTCGTTTCTAAATTCTCCCCGTTTAACTGATTCAAGAGGATTTCTATTAGTGGCTGCAATAACCCTTACATCAATTTTCACAGCTCCGGTTCCCCCAAGCCTGTCAATTTCATCTTCCTGAAGAACCCTTAAAAGTTTTGCCTGAAGATAAACCGGCATTTCAGCAATTTCATCAAGAAGAAGGGTTCCTTTGTCAGCAAGTTCAAATTTCCCCGGCTTTTTTGAAACAGCCCCTGTAAAAGCCCCTTTTTCATGACCAAACAATGAACTCTCAAGAAGAGTCTCTGGCAGAGCTGCACAATTGACTCCTATAAAAGGACCGGTTCTTTTACTTTTTTTATGGATAAATCTTGCCAAGACTTCTTTTCCTGTTCCACTTTCACCGGCAAGAAGTACGGGAGCTTTGGAAGGAGCTATTTTTTCTGCCAGTGCTAGAACCTTTTTCATTCTTTTATCTACAGCAATAATTTTACTGCTTTCACTAAAATCTTTAGCTAAAGATTTTTCTTTTTCCTGATCAATTGTTTCCTTTTTTATAATCAAAGAACAAATACTTTCAATATCTTCCTTTGACCCGGGCATTATAATAAAATCATCGGCTCCGTTTTTTATACAGCTTACAGCTGCTGTGACTCCAGTATCTTTACTGAAAACAACAACCTTATTTTTTGGATTCAGATTTTTAAGCTCAATCACCAGCAAAGGAAGATCATTTTCACTGGACTTAAGCCCCAGAATTATAAGTGAACCTCCTTTTTTTTCAGCAAATACAAAAGCCTCTTCCTTTGAAAGAACAGGCTTGGCTTCAATTCCTGAACTGGTGAAAAAAGCAGAGGCACAATCTCTTAAAAGATTGTTTCCAGTCCAGACAACAACCCTTTCAAAATCAAGCATAAAAACAACTCCTATTTCCGGGTAATTCAGGACTTTTCAAGTGTTTTTTCAAGTTCTATTTCTCTTATTCTCTGTTCTGCAAGCTTTTTAAAAAGCAGGCCTGATTCCTCAGCTAAAAAAACAGCCCTGTATTCTTTCAGAGCATCCTCAATTTTCCCGCTTCCCCGCAAAGCTTCACCCATACTAAACTTTGCCTCATAAAAATTTTCTTTTCCAGCATTAAAATCTAATACAATTTTAAAAGAAGATACAGCTTTTTCAAACCTTTTAAGCTTGAGATTTATTTCTCCTGATTTTTTAGCTGAATAGGCAATTTGATTTTTATAATCATTTTTTCCAAGTGAAGAATAAATAGAAACAGCCCTGTCAAAAGAATTTATAGATTCTAGGTTTTTATTTTCAGACTTGTAAAGCTCTCCAAGTTTTACAAAAACAGATGCTTTTGATAATTTGTCATTAAATACTGATATTGAGTTTTTATAAAAAGATTCGGATTTATCAAAATCATTTAGAGCTGCTGAAATATCAGCTTTTTTTTCATAGGCAAACCCCTTCAAACCACCATCATTAAATTTTTTCAAAATTTCATCACAAACTCCAAGGGCTTCATCATAATTTTTAAGCTCTATATCTGTTAAAACCATATATTCAAGAAGTTCAAAAGGAATTTTTGCCTTGTTGGGAAAAAGCTTGTAAGCAAGTCCAAGCCTTTCCTTTGATTCCCCATACATATGGGTTTCATTGTAAACTTTACCTGAAATAAAATGAACTTTGTAATTTTTCATATCTTCAATGAAAAATCTGTTCTTTTCAACAAGCCTGAGAGCAGCCGCATAATTATCATTTTCAATATAGTTTTCTAACAAACCGCCCATTGCCACTCCCATTAAATGGAGAGCATCTTTTCTCAGGGCCCTGGGATTTTCCCTTAAAAGTATTTTAATTGAATCAATACTTTCCTCAAACCTTTGTTGATCATTATAAATAGTGGCTAGACGAAGAAGTGAAATTCTTCCCTCTACAGAATCGGGAAAGTCCTTTACTATCATTTTGTAAATAATTTCTCTTTTTTCAGGGTCGTCCATATTATCAGCCAGTTTAAGCGAACTTTTGATAAACCCTTCAGTTCCCGGATAACGCTCAATTACCAGCTTGTAAATATTTTCAGCTTTTTTTAAATCTCCCTGATTTTCAAAGGTTTCCCCTATGCTTGCCAAAACAATATCTTTTTTGTCCATTTCAGGAAACATATTGAAAATTTGTGAAAACAGCTCCCTTGCTTTTTCATTACTCCCTGTAAGAAAATAAGAATCTGCTACAAACTTCAACAAATCCGGGCTTTCATAAATCACCCTTGAATTTTCATTCACAAAAGGACCAAGAGTTCTTATTGTGTCAAAATATCTTTTCCTTGAGTAAAGAATCTGACCGTAAATCAGCTTTGCATCATCATTAAACTTTGTATCGCTATATTCTTTTTCAAGTTTTTCAAGATATTCTTCAGATTTTCTAAGCTCTTTTTCTTCATAATAAATTTCCCCAAGATTAAAATACACCTCGGCCATCCCCTGATAGTCCGGATAGCCCTGCTCTGCTAAATGAAAAAAACCTTTTGAAAGTGGATAATTTGCCAGATCCTTGTTTATCAAACCGGCAAGGGCGTAACCATAGGGAATAAAAGAAGAATCCTGATATCTTAACAAAAGAGATTCTACCTGATTTTTTAAAGCATACAAAGAATTATTATCTTGGTCTGACTTTACAACCATATACTCAAGCCATGATTTTAAAAAAACCAGTTTGTCTTCACATTCAAAGATAAAACCACCTTTGAGTTCAGCTTCCATTCTTCCAAGAGCAGCCTGAAAATTCTTTTCTTTTGCAAGCCTTAAAGCAGTTTTAACATTTATAGAATCACGGCATGGGCTTTTTTCCATGGCATCAACTATATTTCCAACTGAACTTGTTTTTGAATAAACTTTTTCACCAGGAATGGTTTTAATAATTCTATCTTCTTGTTTTACAAACTTATCAGTCTTTTTATCTTTCCCTGATTCAAAGGATTTGAAATGTTTTTTGTCACCAGACTGAAGTTTATCAGCCATACTTTTATCAAGCTGCTTTTTTTGAATGTACACAGGGCTTTTATTTGAATAATAAACTCTTTTGGGTATAAAATTTACAATAAGTCTGTTCCTGGCATAGTCGAAGCTTTTATTTATATCTTCTATTTCTTTTTTAGTAATTATGGTTACAATTGAAATACTTTCTAAAAACTCCTCATAGAAAATTTTTGAAATAAAATCCCCGCCTCTTCCTGAGGTAATGATATTTTCATGAAGATCTGTGTCTTTAAAACTGATTATCACCTCGTTTTTATCTGACTGATAAACCCTGAAATTTGGGTATTGATCAAGACCGATTACAATTTTTTCTCCAGAATTTTCCAGACTGATCTCCCGTATGACAGCAGACTCAGCAAATAGAGGAGCTGATAAAACAATGATTAAAATTAAAAGCAGTTTCTTCATAATACCCTTTTCAAGCATTATTAATTATAATAAAACTTCTCAGAAACCGATATGCACAATAGATGCCATATTGACAAAATCAATCAGTCTTTATTTAACAAAGAAAAAAACAGCTTAAGCTAACAAGTATTTACAAACCTTGCTAAAAATTAAATTCAGCAGGATTGTCCAACAAATCAAACCCTGACTGTTAATTTTTAAGTTTAATCAGGCTGAAAACAAGTTAAATCTGTTTAATCAGAAAAAAATCTTATCTTAAATTCTATGAGTTTTTTTAATTTATTAAGCTGAAATTAAATAGTTTTTGGAATAAAAAGGGGGAAGGATTATCTAAATCAAAAAATAAAAGTCAAAAAAATGACGCTAGAAAACAAGAATTTCAAGTTCATCCTGCTCTGAAATTCCAAGCTTCTTAATTCTTTCTACAAGAGTAGTTCTGTTCATTTTAAGAAGTTTTGCAGCTTTGGCCTTTACCCATCCTGTTTTTCTTAAGGCCTCTAAAATTATGGCACGCTGATAATTATCCACAGCATCATTAAAGCTTATTCCGCTTTCTATTGTATTGATTATCATTTCAGATGAAGAACCTGAAGTTGAGTCATCTTTAAGATCAAGAGGAAGATCATCGGCAGTTACCTCATCTCCATCGCTCATAACTGCAACCTGTTCCATTATATTTTCAAGTTCTCTAATATTTCCCGGCCAATGATATCCCAGGAGAATATCCAAAACTTCTTTTGAAAGAGTTTTCATGGGCTCTTCAAATCTTTTAGACAACCTTTCAAGAAAAAAACTAGATAAAAGAGGAATGTCTGTTTTTCTTTCCCTTAAGGCAGGGACTTCAACAGGAATGACATTAAGCCTATAATAAAGATCTTCTCTGAACTCACTTTCTTCTATTGCTTTTTTAAGATTTTTATTTGTTGCTGAAATAAACCTTACATCAACTTTCACAGGTTTTGATCCGCCCACTTTTTCAAACTGCTGTTCCTGAATAGCACGTAAAAGCTTTACCTGGAGAACAGGAGACATGTCACCGATTTCATCAAGAAACAAAGTCCCTTTATCTGCTCTTTCAAACCTTCCAATATGGGAGGAAATTGCACCTGTAAAAGAGCCTTTTTCATGGCCGAATAGCTCACTTTCCAAAAGATTGCCTGGAATTGCCCCGCAGTTTATAATGACAAGCTCATTTGCACTTCTTTTGCTAAGATTGTGAATTGCCTTTGCAATCAGCTCTTTTCCTGTTCCACTTTCTCCGGTGACCAAAACTGAACTATCAGTTTTTGCCACTTTTTTAATTATTTTTGCAACTTTAACAATAGCCGGGCTTTCTCCGACTATTCCCTGAAATGAAGGTATTTTTATTTTTTTATTTTCTCCAGAACTAACAGCCAAAGTATAAACCTAAATATTATAAGTTTTTGTTTAAAACCATCTGAAGCCAGGTTATGAAAATTTTAATCTCCAAGACAAACTTCAATTGTAAAAGTACCGCCTTCGGTTTTAAAGGGTATTGCAATTACAGGACCTTCAGTGTAATGGGAAATTTCATGATCTTTACCTGAAACAACAGAAGGAATTGCCGCTTCAAAAACTCTTCCAAGCCCTTCAAGCTCCCTTCTTGCCTGCCCTGAAATCATATTGGTTATTTCTCCCACTGCATCAGCAACTTCATGATTCAATGAAACCATTTCTTCACCAAACATGTTTGATACTATTTTTAAAATGGCATTTTCTTCAAAGGTTACTGCTATTGTACCGTTTGCAACACCGGTAAGACCGATTATTCCAGTTACATCCCCCTTGGCAACCTTGTCTTTTTTGAGATAGGGCTTCCCAGCTCCTGATTTGATAAAAGCCATTGTCTCCAAAACATTCATTGTTGCATTAATAAAAGGATTTATAAGTGAAGCATCCATTCTGTTTCTTTCCTACCCCTCTTTAATTCAGGATACAAAAAATCAAGTTTTTATCTATATTTGCAACAGATAAAAGCTTGAATCATAAATTATTTTTTAATCTTAATAAACTAAAGCCACAGTCTTTGACCAACAACTGTTTTTTTCCAAATTAAAAACCCGGACCAGTTTCAGGCGTTATCTTCTTTTGTATTAAATTTTACAATATTTTTAAGATGGGTGTAGCTGTCAAGATCCATTTCCTTGAATTCCAATCCTATACCCTCACTTGTTTTTCTTGCCACAGTGCCGATTATATCAAGAACAACAGGAGGAGATGAGCCTGAAAGGATTATTTTAATCTCACAGATTGTATCAAGAGGAATTTCATTATCTGTATAAATAAAAACACCTTTCTGGCTGATATCTTTCGAGCTTCCCTCAAGACGAAAGATCTGGCTTGGGGTTTTAAGATAAATTTCAGTGTTGAAAGTAACCCTTTTACCCTGCCTTCTATCTTGATCATTGTTTTTTTCTGTCATTACAGACTCCAAAGGGTATTAAATTATTATAAAAGATTCTGCTCAAAAACTTGATTATCATCAGCAAAATCAGAATTAAACTGATTTATTCCATATTTTATAATTTTCAAAAAAACCTTAACCATTTTAGGATCAAACTGAGTTCCCGCACCTTTTTCAAGATTTTCAAAAATTTCTGCTTCAGACAGTTTATCCCTGTATGATCTATCCGAAGCCATGGCATCATAGGCATCAGCAATGCTTGTGATCCTTGCAAGATATGGAATTGCTTCGCCTTTTAGACCTTGAGGATAACCTTTACCATCGTATCTTTCATGATGGTAACGTATTATGGATTCTTCCCTGCTCCACAATCCAAGCTTACCAACTATATTTGCTCCTATTACAGGGTGTTTTTTTATTTCCTCAAATTCTTCTTCTGTCAACTTACCGTTTTTTAAAAGTACTTTGTCTCTTACACCTATTTTACCAATATCATGAAGTCTGCCTGCAAAATGTAAAACATCAAACTCCTCATCGCTGCACCCAAGCTCTTTTCCAAGAATGACTGCCAAAGCGGCAACTCTTTTAGAGTGAAGGCTGGTGTAATTATCCCTTACCTCTATTGCTGTTACAAAAGCATACAAAGTAGAAAAAAGATTATCGTATATATTCTCATACAAGGCAAGATTTTCAATGGCATAAGCTGCCTTTTGACACATAAAGGAAATATAGAAAAGTTCCTTTTCACTAAACTTTAATTCTGAATCAAAAACACAGGTTGCAATTATTGCAAAGGTTTTTTCTCTTATTTTAAGGGGAGTCAGCATCAAAGACTTAATTTGAGGAGGAATTGATTTTTTCCTGGAACCATCTGAAATAAGCATAGGCAGTCCGCCTTCTACAGTTTCATTTATCAAAGAAAAAGGAATCTTATATTTTTTCAGACAACTGCCTTTTTCCGTTGAAACAAAAAAATCATCATCCCTTCTATTATCATTGACAATATAAAGAGCACTGGAATCCCCTCCTGAAATTTCAACAGCCAAATCAAGAAGTTTTCTAAAAACATCTTCTGAAGAAGATCCACCTGTAAATTCAGTCATTATCCTGTTAAGTCTTATTAATTCTTCAACCTTTCCTGAAAGTTGAATATTGAGTTCCTCAAGCCTTTTTTTATTTTCAACTTCTTTTTTTAAAAGAATGTTATTTATAAAAAGGTCTCTTTCTCTTAAAACCCTGATAAGACAAAGTTCCATCTGATTAAGGTTTATTGGTTTTATCAAAAAATCAACAACCCCGTTTTTAAGAGTATGAAGAGTATTGTCCATAGAAGGATAGCCCGTCATTATTACCACAGGAATGGTGTTGTCCATCTTTCGTATTGCTTCAGCCAGATCAAGACCGTCCATTTCAGGCATATTTATATCAGTAAAACAGCAATCAATCCTTTCTTTTTCTAAAATAGAAATTGCTTCAAAGCCGTTTCCTGCAGTAAAAACCCTGTAGTTTTTTAGCTGAAAAAATTCTTTTACTATTTCAAGAATACTTTCTTCGTCATCTACAAAAAGAATTGAATAGGTTTCCATTTACCCCCTCATATTAAAAAACACTAAAAAACCAGGCTCCTGAATTTTATCTGTGATTAAAAAAACATTATCATGGGCTTTGATTTAATTCCAAACTGAATTGAATCAAGCAACAAACTAAAACAGCCTATTCAAGCTCGGGATATCTTGCAACAACAGTAGAGGTTATCCCCCCCCTTGGGGTAAAAACTCCCTTAACTTCCATTCTTTTAGGATTTACAACACTTAAAAGATCATCAAGAATTTTATTTACAATATGCTCATAAAAAATCCCCACATTCCTAAACTGAAAAAAATAAAATTTTAAAGACTTTAGCTCTATAATTTTATCATTTGGAACATAGGTGACTATTATTTCACCATTGTCAGGAAGTCCCGTCATTGGGCATACAGAAGTGTGCTCAGGGTGACTTATTACAATTTCTATATCTCTTTTACCTTTATAGAGATAATCAACAGGATCGAGCATATCTGTGCTTACCGAGTCAGGCCCTGATATTTCATAAGGAACCTGTTTATCATGTGTTATTTTCATTCTGCCTCTTTGTAAATTAGTCATAAAGTGAAATAATAAATAATAACCGCACTAAAGCAAAGAAGAACTATAATTCCAGGGGTTGTAAAATAAGCGTAATACATGGGTTTTCCTTTGTCTTTAATTTTTTTTGCTTCTTCGGAAAACCACTTACCAAGTAACAATGATGTTATAAGAACAATTCCGGCTATTGCCCAAAATAAAGTTTTTTCCAAAACCTGCCTCCTGCTAAATCATTTCATAAATTAAAATTAGCCTATTTTAAATTTGTGTACATGTATGCAATCTGATTAAAAGACTGTCAATACAAAATATCAACGGGAAAAAGGATTTGGTTTGGAAAAAGATAAAACTCAACCTAAAATTATTCTTCATAAGCTTAAGACTCTTTTGTCCTAAAAACAGCAAAATAAGTAACAGGAATAATAATAAGGGTAAAAAGAGTTGAAGCTGTAATTCCAAAAATCAAAGCCCAGGCAAGTCCTGAAAAAACAGGATCAAAGGTAATTGGCCAGGCTCCAATTGCCGTTGTAAGTGCTGTAAGAACTATTGGCCTGAATCTTATTGCTCCGCTTTCCAAAACAGCCTCTTTAAAATCTTTGCCCTGATTTAGGGCCTCCTGGATAAAATCTATTAATACAAGGGAGTTTCTTATTACAATTCCTCCAAGGGCAATCATTCCTATCATACTTGTAGCCGTAAAAAACACAGGATTATAAAAACCTCCAATTGTTTCTCCGGTAATTATATTCAATAAAAAGAAACCCGGCATAATTCCAAGAAGAGTAAGCGGAATAGCCATCATTATTATAAGGGGCATAAAAAACGAATTGGACTGAACAACAAGGATTAAGTAAATTGCAACAAGAGCGGCTGCAAAAGCAATTCCCATATCCCTGAATACTCTAAGGGTAATTTTCCATTCACCTTCCCCTGCCCACTGGATTTTAATTTTTTTATCTTCAAAATGATTATCTTTACCCATTATATCAATAACAGCTTCTGCCGGAGCTTTTCCTGCCATTTCCGCTGTAACATAAACCACTCTTTTAAGATTTTTGTGGTAAATGGGCTGCTCTGAATCAACTTCTTTTAAATTTACCATTTCAGCAAGAGAAACCATTTTGCCGGACGAAGTTTTTACTGGAATTTCAAGAAGTTCAAATATACTTGATCTTTTTTCAATGGGAAAAATAACATTAACAGGATATGGCTGCCTTTCATTTTCAATATGAAGATAAGCAGGTTTTGCTCCGCTTAGAGCTGTTTTTAAAGCTGAAAGAATCTTAGGGGTATTTACTCCGTGCAAAGCTGCCTTTTCCTTATCAATTTCAAACTCAAACCTTTTTCTTGGGGCTTCGGTCATATCATCAACTTCAACAATGCCTTTTTCCTTTTTCATTATTTCCTGAAGCTCTTTACCTGCAAATATAAGCTCAGAATAATCCTTTGACTGATCTCCGTAAATTTCAGCAACAACAGTTGCAAGAACCGGCGGACCGGGAGGAACTTCAACAAGCTTTAGATTGGCATTGTAATTTTTGCCTATTTTTTCAATATCATTTCTTATTCTTAAAACTATTCCATGGCTTTGCATTTTTCTTTTACTTTTATCAACAAGATTTACCCTGATATCAGCCATATTTTCTCCCTGTCTGAGATAATAATGCCTTACCATTCCATTGAAATCCATGGGTGAACCCTCACCTGAAAAAGAAACATAATTTTTCACTTCAGGAACTTCTGAAAGATAATCTTCAATAACCCTTACAACTCTGTCTGTATATTCAAGGGTTGTTCCTTCGGGCATATCAACAATAACCTGAAATTCATTTTTATTATCAAAAGGCAGGAGTTTTAAAGGTACAAGACGAAAAACTGCAAGTAAAATTGAAACAATAAAAAAAAAAACAACCACAGCCAAAAGACCATATCTTAATTTTCTGCTTCCAAGAAAAGGACCTACTACTTTTCTATAAAGTCTATCAACAACAGGATTTACTCCACTTGAAGAATCCTTTTCAGAAGGCTTTCGATTTTTTAAAAGCTGATAAGACATAAAAGGAACTATGGTAATTGCACACAAAGTTGAAAAAGTAACTGTAAGGGGAACATTGATTGCCATGGGAGCCATATAAGGCCCCATCATTCCTGTAATAAAAAACAAAGGAATAAAACAAACAATAATAGCCAAAGTTGACATTACAACAGGAGTTAAAACCTCAGACACACCAAAAAGTGTGCTTTTTTCAGGGTCATCTGGCCTTAGTCTCAGGTTTCTTTGAATATTATCCACATTGGTAATTGGGTCATCTACTACAAGTCCAAGGGATAAAATAAGGGCAAAAAGAGTAACTCTGTTTATTGTATATCCAAAAAGATAGTTACAAAAAAGTGCCAGAGAAAAACTTACAGGAACAGCAATTGCAACTATCATGGCTTCTTTTTTACCTATGGTAAAGGCAAGAAGAATAACAACACAAAAAATTGCAAATCCAAGGGAAGTTAACAAAGAGTTGACTTTTTCGCTGGCAGTCTCGCCGTAATTTCTTGTTACTTCAATAAAAATACCTTCAGGCATAATTTCAGTTTTAAGCTTTTCAACTTCACTTATTACAGTTTTTGCAACATTTACAGCATTGGTGCCTTTTTTCTTTGCAATTGCAAGGGTAACTGCTGAAGCAGACTCAGGATAGTTTTCATTTCCCTTTGCCTGCCTGAAATAAGATGAAAAACCTATTCTTGAATAGGATTTTGCCTCTTTGGCACAACAGCTTATTTTTGCCACATCCCTTAAATAAACCGGTCTTCCATCCTTTACTCCCACAACAAGAGATTTTACATCATCAGCATCACTTAAAAATGAGTTGCTTTCAACCTTATAAACTTTATTGTTTTCTGAAAAAGTGCCTGCTGTAACTGAAGAATCAGAAGCCTTGAGGGCATTTACAATTTCATTGATGGAAACATTTAAACTTTTCATTTTTTCAGGGCTTACTTCAACCTTTAATTCTTCGGGTCTTCCCCCTGTGATTGTAGCTTTTGAAATATTATCAAGTTCTGAAAGTCTTGATAAAACTTCTTCACCAATTCTTTCCATTGCATGGTCATCATAAATTTTGGAATATAAAGTAATATTTACTATTGGAACATCATCAATACTAACTGGTTTTACAACCCAGTTTTTAACTATTGAAGGAACCATGTCTTTATTCATCATTATTTTATCATGAAGTCTTACAAGAGCCCTTGTTTCGTCCTCGCCAACATAAAATCTCACTGTTACAAGTGCCATGTCCTTTTGGGAAGTTGAATATACATACTCAACACCTTTGGTCTGCCACAAAAGTCTTTCAAGGGGTGTTGCCACAAGCTTTTCAATTTCCTTTGCACTTGCTCCTGGTGCACTGACAATTATATCTGCCATTGGTACAATTATCTGGGGTTCTTCTTCCTTGGGAGTTAAAATTACAGCACTTATTCCAAGGATAAAGGCTGTTAAAAGAAAAATTATTGAAAGCCTGGCTGATAAAAAAGCTTTTACTGTTTTCATCAAAGGTCCAAAAGAATTGTTCTGAAAATCATTGTTCATTTAAAATATCTCCATGATTGTTCACTTAAAAATCAAGCACTTAACCAAGCTGAGTTTTTAATTTATTCCAACCTTGTCGTTTTCATTTATCCCCGCTAAAATTTCTACACCTTTTTCAGTATGGGCACCTGTTTTTACATAAACCCTCATAAATTTTCCATTTTCAAAAACATTGACCATTTTAAGCTGACCCACCTCAATAACTGAATTTGCAGGGATAACCACAGCCTTTCTTTTATTTACAGGAATAAGAAGCTTGGCATACATTCCCGGATAAAGCCCTTTTACATCTCCAATTGAAGCTTTAACCAAAAAAGTACGGGTTTCAGGATCAGCATAGGGAACTATTTCTTCAATAATTCCGCTTAATTTTTTTTTTGCAGACTCAACAAAAATTTCAGCCTTATTCCCTTTTTCAAGTGAAGAAACAAGACCTTCCCTTACATAAACCTCCGCCACAAGAGCACCTGAGGTTTGAATAATAAAAAGAGGTTTTCCAGGAAGGGCAAGGTCTCCTTCATCAACCATTTTTTTCAAAATCTCCCCGTCTTCACGGGCAATAATTTTTGTATAATCAAAAGCTACTTCAGCTTCTTTTACCTGTTGTGATGCTGCACTTATAAAAGAATCTGAGGATTCAAAAGCATCCTTTGCCCTTGCATAAGCCGCCTTTGACTGAAGATAGGCTGACCTTGCCTTTTCATATTCTCTTTTAGTGGCTGCCTTTGAATCATAATATTTTTTTACTCTTTGATAATCGGATTTAGCCTGATCAAAATTTGCTTTTGCAGAAACCACTTCCTGATTTGCCTGACTTTTTGAAGAATATGCAGATTTTAAATTTGACTTTGCCTGGCTAAGCTTAGCACCAAGACTTCTATTGTCTAAAAGAGCTATAACATCGCCCTTTTTAACCCTGTCTCCTGCCCTATAATTAATTTTTAAAACCTGGGCCTGAATCTGGGAGTCTATTCGTGATTCTGTTTTAGGTCTTATTGTTCCAACAGCCTCATATTTTTCAGTCAATTCAACAATACTTGCCAATACAGTTTCAGACGGAGGATTTAAAACTTTAGAAGAGCTTTGAACTTCTTCGTCGCCCTTAATTTTATCTGAACCGCAGCCAACTAAAAAAATAGCAAAAGCCAGAATGTATATTGTTTTTCTCATTTTTATCTCCATAATTTGTATAATAATTGCAAAATTGAAGCTTTTATTTGAATTAAAATTTTATATTTTTTAAAGCTCAAAAAGAGAGAACAAATTCCCCCCTGTCTCAGCTAATTTGGCTTCAATTTTTTTTATCCTGTAAAATGCTTTTCTTTCTGCTGTGCTTGCAGAATTTCTGGCAAGTTCTGCCTCAAGATATCTTGTAATACTTACAGAACCACCTTCATATTGTCTTTTAACAAGTTCAAAAGAAGCCTGGGCATCTTTTTTCTGAAGTTTGGCAACTTTTTGTCTTTCTTTGGCAAGCTCAAAATCAAACCATGCTTTTCTTGCCTGCATTTTTATATCAAGAAGAACTTTTCTTTCATTTTCCAATGCTTTTTTCATAAGTGCATCAGCTTTTTTTATTTTTGACGAAGTGGAAAATCCACTAAAAAGCTTTACTCCCATCACCACCCCTACCCTGTAATTTTGTCTTTCCTTTGAAAATTTAAAATCAGGGTCATCGTGATAATAATCTGCCTGTAAATCAAGGGTGGGAAGATATCCCCCTTTTTCTATTTTATATTGATAGTTTGCAATTTCAGTCTGCTTTTTTACAGCCTTGAGGTAAGGACTGTTGATTATGGCCTTTTGAACAAGGTTTTCATATGATAAAGGCAGGTTTTTAATTTCAAAATCATCTTTTAAAGCATCTATTTCAGCCGAAGGGTCAAGCCCTAAAATCATTGCAAGCCGGGCTCTTATAATCCTGCATCTGTTTTCTGCTTCCATAAGATTTTCTTTAGCTGCAAGAAATCTTGCCCTAAGTGATAAAAGATCCGATTCAAGTACACTTCCCCCTTTGAATTTAATTCCTGCTATTCTTACCTGCTCTTCAATGGCTGTTGCTGATTCATTGGCTATTTTAACCATATCATTAGCATTTAAAATATCGTACCAAACTGAAATAACCAAATATATAAGAGAATTTTTAATTTCATTTTCCATTAATTCCCCTGCAACAACACCTTCTTTGGCCATTTTTTTAGAATTAAATGTTCTGTTTCCATTGAAAAGTCTCATTTTGGCAGAAATTCCGGTTTCAAAATTATCAAAACTTCCAGGATCGTTAAAATTTGCATCTAAAGGAAGCTTTCTTTGATCTATTGCCTTGAAAAGATAAGAAGAAGGAGAATCTCCATGGAGATATTCCACATATGCTGAAATTTCAGGCATAAATCCGGAAACAGCATTATCATATTCTGCTATATAAGATTTTGTGTCATAAAGGGCTTTTTGAACATCGGGGTTGTTTTTAAGGGCTGTTTCTATAGCTTCTTTTAAAGAAAGTTTTTTTACCATTGAGCCGTATTTGGGCAAATTGCAAGGATCCATTGAAAAAGCAGAAGAAACTCCAAAAAGGATAAAAACAATTGAAAATAAAAAATATTTTTTCATTTTTTCTCCGATATTTTATTTAAATGACTTTAGCAAATTTATTTTTCTAAAAACTAAAAAGACTGATTTTTTATTTGATTTTAGCCTGAACCAAAAAAGTTTTTAATTCTGATTATAAGAAGTAAATTCAAGATTTTGCAAGAAATTTAAACCTTGGATTCATAAACACCGTGAATAAGACAATAAGAACTTACCTTCATCTTATCACTTGTTTTCGCAAACTTTAATTTTGGATTTTCTCCTGGTCTAAAAAAATGCCTCAATTCATTTTTCTCATCTACTGCCTGAAGAAAGCCAATATAGTGAGACTTGACCATGGGATGGGGGTGCTTACCTGTTTTTGCCTCAAAACCTGAGTCTGTTTCTTTTATAAAAGGGAGATGCTTTTCCGAGGCAGGATCTCCTGATTTTGGTTTTAACCAGAACATTTTTTCACCGCAACACTCCAACTTTCCCTTTCCCGGCCTTAAAACTGAAACCAGATTTCCGCAGATGTCACATTGAAAAACACAGTTCTTACCCATAAAGGCTTTTCCTTAAAAAAACAAATTTTAATAATTTTATAAAAATGATATTGTTCTTTATAATTACAAAAGTTTTGGATCTTGTCCAACCGACATTTTTATTATGAGAAGTTAAAAAACTATCCCCTGGAAGTAAACTTCTTTTTGCAGCCATTGCAGCCTATCTTCTGGTTTCAATTGTCAGGGGAAAAATTGAAATAAACACAATCAAAACTGTATCAAGATTTGAGACAATTTTGTATCAAATCCAAAATCAGCATCAAAATTTAATTTATTATTTTTAAAAAAATAACCATTGGAAACAATTTGTCAAAGCATACAAGATCTTAATTTTATGGAGTGTTTATATAGTTTTACCTAAAAAGACTTTAGCTTGAATCAGAGAAAAAAACCTTGGCATTTAATTTGCTTAGCTATTGACATAAGCAAATTGAATGCTGATTTTAATAAGACAATCACAACTTGAAAATAATAGGGAATCTAAATGGAACCAAAAAAAGTAAATCCTTCCAAAGTTATCATCTGCCACTTAATGCAGCCTGAACACGCCAATCCAGGTGGAATAGTTCACGGTGGAGTGGTAATGAAAGAAATAGACAATGCAGCTGGAGCTGTTGCTATAAAACACGCAAGAAAGCTCGCAGTTACAGCTTCAATAGACAGGATCGACTTTCATAATATGGTTTTTATAGGAAATCTTGTTTCAATCAAAGCATCAATAAACAAAGCCTGGAAGTCATCAATGGAAATAGGAGTAAGAGTTGAGGCAGAAGATCTTTTAACCGGAGAAGTAAGGCATGTAGCCTCAGCATATTTAACTTTTGTTGCCGTAAACGACCAAGGCAAACCTGTTGAAGTTCCCCAGGTTCTTCCTGTAACAGAAGATGAAAAAAGACGGATAAAACAAGCAGAATATAGAAAAAAAATAAGGTTAAAAGTAAAACAGTCTGAAAAAAAATGTCAGGCAGACCCAGGTCAATGTTAATAAACTAAAAACCAGGAGGCAGTCAAATGGGAAAAAAACGTAAAATCCAAACATCATGTCCTCAGTGTGGATGCTCCAACATAGCTCATCTAAGTGAAAAGGATCTTAAGGAAAAATACGGAGATGTTCCAAATATTGAACTTGAATGCCATGAGTGTCTTTTAAAATACCACCCGGACAAAAAAGATATCAAAGGAGCAGAGGAATAATGGCTCCAAAAACTATCTCTGATATCCAGTCCGATGAACTGAGAAAGTTTATTGCAGAAAAAAAAGAAAAGGATTTTGCCCTTGTTGATGTAAGGGAAGATTTTGAATACAATGAAAGCCATATTCCGGGTGCAGCCTGGATAAAGCTTTCAGAACTTGAAAAAAACCCTTCCCTTGTTCCCCAATCAAAAGAGGTTGTTTTTTACTGCAGATCAGGGGCAAGATCTTTTGCTGCAGCAAGAATTTTCCTTGATTCGGAAAACTCCAAGGAAACCCAGGTTGTGTATAATCTCAAATCCGGAATTCTTGGCTGGGATGGTGTTCAGCTGGAAGAAATACCTAAATTCGATGTTTTCAAAGGGAAAACAAAAATTGAAGATCTTTTAATAAGGGCAATGGAGCTTGAAAAAGGAGCATTTAATCTTTACAATTCCATTTCTGAAAAATATAAAAATCTTCCATATATAGACTTAATCAACAGGCTTAAAAAAGCAGAAATCGCCCATGGAAAAATCCTTTTTAAAAGACTTGGGAAGCCAATGGAAGAATTTGATTCATATTTTGCATCCCTTAAAGGAGATCTTATGGAGTCAGGAATTTCAACAGATCAAGCCTTAAAAAAAATAGAATCAGTGGAAACCAATCTATGTATAGGCCTTCTTGAATTTCTTGTATTGATGGAAGTTATGGCCTATGATTTGTACAAAGTAATGGCAGAAAAAGAAAAATCAGCAAAAGAAACTTTTCTTTTAATTGCCCAGGAGGAAAAGTCTCACATAAGGACAATTGCCTCAGCTTTTGCCTTATGCGGGTAGTAAATCCTGAATTTTTTTAAATTTAAATTAGTAATTTTTTTAAACAGAACAAATTTAATTATAAACAACAAAGGAGATTATTATGTCTAAGTACGAATGCCCATGCGGTTATGTTTATGATCCAAAAGAAGGAGATATTGATAACGGGGTTGAGCCCGGAACTGCTTTTAAAGATATCCCGGATACCTGGGTTTGCCCACTTTGCGGAGCTGAAAAAGAGTATTTTGAAAAAGTATAAACCCTACTTTAAACTAACCCAAAGGATAAAACTTAATGGATAAATATAAATGCACAACTTGCGGTTATACCTATGATCCCAAAGAAGGTGACTCAGAAGGCGGAATTAAACCTGGAGTTGATTTTAAAGATCTCCCGGACGACTGGACCTGCCCTGTATGCGGAGTAGGCAAAGAAGAATTTGAAAAGGAGTAATTTGTCACAATGGATATGACTAAAGTTTGCAAAGGTATTTACAATGTTGGAGTAAGAGACTGGGATATCAGAGATTTTCACGGGTATTCCACTTATCAGGGAACAACCTACAATGCATTTCTTATTATAGATGAAAAAGTTGTTCTCATTGATACAGTGAAAAAACCTTTTACAACCCAGCTTCTGGAAAATATTAAAAAAATAATTGATCCCACAAAAATTGACATGGTTATAAGCAACCATTCTGAAATGGATCATACAGGGGCACTCCCTCACATCATGCATCATATAGGTATAGACAAGCCTATTTATTGCTCAAAAGCCGGAAAAAACAATATTGAGGCTCATTTTGGCAAGGACAGGTTTAATTTTCAGGTGGTAAAATCAGGAGAAGAAATAAACACAGGAACCAAAACCCTTTCTTTTCTTGAAACAAAAATGCTTCACTGGCCCGACAGCATGTTCACCTATGCAAAGGAAGATAAGGTACTTTTTTCAAGTGATGCTTTTGGTCAGCATTATGCAGGCCCTGCAGCATTTGACGATCAGCTGACTGAAGAGGAAATGCTTGGTCATGCAAAAAAATATTATGCAAACATCCTCCTTCCTTTTTCTGCTCTTGTAAAAAAACTTGTTAAAGATGTTGAGGAAATGAATCTTGAAATAGATTTTATTTGCCCTGACCACGGGGTGATGTTTAGAAAAGACCCTGGAAAAATTATAAACAAATACAAGGAATGGGCTGAGCAGAAACCTGGTAAAAAAGCAGTGCTTATCTATGATACAATGTGGGAAAGCACAAGAAGAATGGCTGATGAAATTGCAAATGCAATATCTGAAAAAAACATCTCAGTTGTATGTATGAATACAAGAAGATGCCATAGAAGCGATATAATCACAGAAGTGATGGACTGCGGAGCAGTGGTTATAGGATCGCCAACTTTAAACAACAATATTTTCCCAGCTCTTTCAGACATACTTACCTATATGAAAGGGCTTAAGCCGAAAAACAAAATCGGAGCAGCTTTTGGTTCTTACGGATGGAGTGGAGAAGCTGTGGGAATTTTAAATAAATATATTGAAGAGGCCGGATATGAGCTTGCTGATCCCGGTGTTAAAGTTCAATATGTTCCAGATGAGTCAGACCTTGAAAAATGTCGGGAACTTGGATATAAAATCGCCGACATGCTTGAAAAACTAGATTCTTAATGGAATAACTTAATTTGATTCACTAAAAAGCCGGCTATTGCCGGCTTTTTTTTACAAGGAGATAAATTTTGAAAAAAATAGCTTTTTTTGTATTCAACGGAGATCCCATGTGTTTTGTTCATGTACTTTTAAACAGCCTTGATATGAAAGAAAAAGGATATGATATCAAACTTGTCATAGAAGGAGCTTCAGCAGGACTTATTCCCAAACTTGATTCTTTAGACAAGCCAATACCTGATTTATGGGAAAAAGTTAAATCCAAAAATATAGTTGATGCTGTTTGCAAGGCATGTGCATATAAACTTGGCGGGCTAGATTCTGCAAAAGAACAAAATCTTCCCCTTAAAGGAGATATGAGCGGCCATCCTTCAATGACCTCATATATTGAAGAAGGTTATGAAATAATTACTTTTTAAATCTACTTTTAATTCAGATTTTATTATTTTCCTAACCTCAAATCAGAATGGTGTTTCAAGACATCATTCTGGTGTTTTTAACTTCCTAAAGCCCTGGAAAAACTCTAATGAACATTTAATAATCAACCCGGGCCAAGAAAACATTGTTTCTTTTAAATTCCAAAAGTTATTTTTCAAACTTCATCCAAGAAGTTTTATTAGCTTAAGTCCAAATCAAGACTGGCTTAGCCGCTTAAAAAGACTTGTTAAACCAAACTGGTTGAAACTTGACATAATGCCAATAAAGGCATAAAAATTAAACTTAATTTAAAAAATTATCGGGGTAGTGTAATGGGAATAAAGCAAAACTTTTTCTCTGCCATAAAAAAAAGATAAATCTTAAAAAAAAGTTCAATTCAAAACTCCATTTAGGTATAATAATATCCAAAGAAAGCCTCACCTTTGCAATTCCCGATTACACTCAAAGTAAAGTTAAAACTCTGGGTCGGATAAAACAATTTTACTACCCTGACAACATTTCATTTTTATCTGAAAATTTTGGTAGTTTTGTATCTAAGTGCTTAAAAACAATTCCAAGGGAGATTTCATCAAGGGTATGGGTGATTTTACCCTATGACCAAATGGAAACAAGATATATCAAAGTCCCTAAAACCAATGAAAAGGAAGCTGAAAACGCAGTATACTGGACCCTTAAAAAAGAAATAGATTTTGATATAAAAAATTATTTCCTTGATTTTAAAAAAACAGAAACCATAACCGAAAAAGGGGTAACAAAAGAAGGTACCTGTGCTTATATTGCCAAAAAATCAACTGTTTACTCCATAAAATCTCTATTTGAAAAATCAGGCTTCAATGTAGTTGGAATTACTTCTATTCCATTTGCAGTTAGAGCTATAGTTGAAAATGAAAAATTAAGACAGGGTCCCAAAAATATATGTTTTATTAATCCCAGAAATGATTCACTTGAAATTTACATATTTACCAAAGGATATATAAAGCTTGTAAGGCAGACAAAAACCGGAATAATGAGCCTTGCTGAATCTCTTATCCTCAATGCTTTGGAAAATAATAATGAAGAAATCAAATCAAAAACACCTGAAGAACTTACTGAAATTATTTTAGAACATATAAAAAGCAAAAAAGATAATGAAGAAAACAATGAAATAGATAAAAACATAGAAAGCACCATTGAAAGAATAGCCAGGCAGGTAGAAAGAACTGTAAACTATTATAACAACCAGATTCACTCAGATAATATTGAAGCAGTGATAGTCAACGGAGTACTTGCAGATTATCCCCCTCTTACTGAAATGATTGCCCGGTACACAGAAACAAATGTTTTTTCTTCACTTGATATTATCAATGAATCTGTAGCAGCCAGCCATAAAAATGAAATTTTTAAAAACAATGACTTTCTCACAGCACTTGGCTCAATTTATTGCTCAAATAAAAACACTCCCAATATTTTATTCACCCAAAGACATCAAAAAGCTTCAAAAACAATAACTCTTGCAAACAGAGCTGTTTTTGCAGGTGTTTTTTTAACAATAATTTTTTGTACAGGGTTTTATTTTGTCCAGAAAAATCAAATAAGCAATCTAAAGCAAAAAAAACAAAATCTTGAAAATCAGCTTTCAAAATATCAGCCAAAAATAAATTCTTCAATGCTTAGTGAAAAAGCCTTAGAAACCCGTAAAAACAAGGGTTTCTTAAAAGAAAAAGCCAAAAAAATGGAACCCCGGGTTCTCTTAAAAGAATTTTCAGATTTTACCTGTGAAAATATAAAAATTAAGGATTTAAAACTTAATTTAGATTTAGATGATAAAAAAGAAGAAATATTTTTTTCAGGTTATGTTTTTGGAGAAGAATTTTCTCTTAATTCAATACTTGCAAATTATATCCAGGATTTAAGATCATCAGGCCTTTTTACCCATGTTTCTCTAGAATCACAAAATAAGTTAACCCTTGATGACAAAACAATAATAGCTTTTTCAGCTTTAATCAAAATTTAGGTTTTTTATGACAAAAAGAACAAAAGTACAAAAAAGAAAAGCCGAAAGTATAAGTTACGCCATTTCAGGATTTGGCTTAATTATTATTTTTATAATCCTAGTTGTTTACCCTGCTAAAAAACAATCTTCTTCTCTTAATAAAGAAATAAATGCCCTTGATTCAAAAATAAAAAGACAAGAGGTGTTAAATCCTTCTTACACCCAGCTTTTGATTAAAAACAAGGAAATTGAAAAACAAATAAAAGAAATTGAAAGCACAGGGTTTGAAAGTTTTTTAAACCACAACAATCTTCTAAAACTGCCAGACTCTTTCAAAGAAATTGCCTCAAAATCAAAGATGAAGATGATTTCATGTTCTCCTGATATTAATTCTTCAAAAAACAACAAAAACAAACTCCTGCTCAACCTGGAGCTTGAAGGGGATTTTCTTGATTTCCCAAATCTTCTTTCTGCCTTTGAAGCTGAAAAGAAAATTACTTATTTAGAGTCAATCGAAATCAGCTCTGAAAAAACAAAAACTTATTTAATAAAACTTTGGCTAAACATGGATAAACAACTATGAGTGCAAGAGAAAAAATTATTCTTATTTTTGCAGGGATAGCTCTTTTGTGGGGAATTTTTGAAATTGGTTCAACCTATATTTGGAACAAAGACTCCAAATCCCCTGGAACACTAAAATCAAGGGCAGAAATTGACCAGGATATTTCCACTCTTACCGCCAATATTTCAGCCCAAGTTTCTTCTGCTGATTTAAGTGCAAAGGAAAAGCTGATAATTTCAAAAGGCAACCAAAGCCTTGATAAAGACCCTTTTATAAATTTTAAGGAACTGGAATCAATGAATACAAAAGGCACGACAAAGGCTGGAAATAAAGGAGAAGGAGTAATTCCAGAACTTACTTCCTACAAATATCTTGGATATATTAAAATAAACGAGCTTGAAATAGCTGTGATAAACAATCTGGATTATTTAAAAAATGAACAAATAGAAGGCAGTAAATATAAATTAAAAGAAATTTCACCTTCAAGTGTTATTTTAAGCGACGGCTTAACCAGCGTAGAAATATTCAACGAAGAAACAAAATCAGGGTTAAAATAAATGATAAATACAAAAACAGCTTTAAAACTTCTTGGTTTAGTTCTTATTTTTATTTTTGCATTTTCTTCATGTTCATCAAAAGAAACTGAAGTGGGCAAAGACAATTTTTTTAAAGAGTGGAAAGCAAAAGCAGAAATTTCAAGGGGATATTCCCCTCCTGATCCTTTGTCAGAGGAAATAACTGAAGAAACTATTTTTCAAAAACCTGGAGACAAGGAAGTTGTCCAGGTAAAACCTCAATTTATTCCGGGCGGAGTTGACTTAGACGCTCTTTCAGGAATGGATGAACTACCTGACAGCTTAATGACAATCAAAATGAGAAATGTTGAGGTTGCCACTCTTTTAAGAGCTCTTGCAAAAGGTGCTGGTAAAAATATAATCCTGAGTCAAAATATAAGCGGACAGGCTGATATTCATGCAGAAAACACTCCCTGGAAAGAAATCTTTGCCAGTATTTTAAGAAGTCATGGACTCACCTACAATATTATTGGAAATACAATCAGAATCAAAACCCTTGAAGACATGAAAAGGGATTTTGAAATTGAAAATCAATTTATAGATCAAAAACAAAAAAGAAAAAGCCTTAAACAACAGGAAATTATTACAAAAGTATTTTTTCTCAAATACTCAGACCCTGAAACTTCTGCTGAACTTATAAGGCCTTTTATAAGCAAAACCAATTCCCAGGCAGATTCAATTCAAAAAGCCGTGGCAATAGATAAAAGAAACAACGCCATTATTGTCCATGCTTCTGCTCAGGATATAGCCCAATGTGAAGACCTTCTTAAAAAAACAGACAAACCTGTAAAACAAATTTTAATAGAAGCCCAGATTGTTGAAACAAGTAAAGATACAGCCCGTGAACTTGGAATCCAATGGGGTGGAGTTGGAAAAGGAAAAAACAATCATTATATAACAACCGGAACTATAGATCCTTCTTCCCATTCTTTGGACACTCCTGTAAATCCAGAAGGAGGCTGGGGAGCAAACTTTGGAGTTGATGTTGCAGAAAAGGGTTTTTCCCTTGGCTATATTTATGAAGATCTCGGGGTAAGCCTTATTTCAGCCCAGCTTACAGCCCTTGAAAATGAAGGAAGATTAAATATTCTTTCAAGACCTTCAATTTCAACCCTAAATAATTCAACTGCAATTATTGAAAGCGGAAGCGATGTTCCATACCAGACAGTTGAAGACGGGGAAGTAAGTACTGAATGGAAAAAAGCAGTGCTTAAACTTGAAGTGGTTCCCCATATAATTGACGATAAAACCTTAAAAGTTAAAATCAAAACAAATAAAGATGAATTAGACTGGTCAAAAGCCAATATTTCACAGGGAAACCCTACAGTGATAACCAAAAGTGCTGAAACAGAAATGATTCTTTTTGATGGGGAAACTACAGTTATAGGCGGTCTTAACAAAGAGACTCAAAACAAAAGCAGTTATGGAGTTCCTTTTTTAAAGGATATTCCCCTTCTTGGATATCTTTTTAAAGGTTCTGAAAAAAACAATGGTTATGAAGAAATTTTAATTTTCATAACTCCCCATATTCTGAAATCCCATAATCAGTATTCAGAAATTTCAAACTAGGCAAAGGCATAAAATGGCTATGACTCAGAATAGAAGAAAAAGACTTGGAGAAATGCTTGTAGACTCCGGGCATCTTACAGAAGAAGATTTACTAAAACATATAAATGTTCAAAAAAAATCAGGGCTTAAACTTGGAGAATTCCTTATAAAAGAAGGAGTTGTAAGTGAAGCCAGGATTGTTGACATGATATCAAAACAAGCAGGGATAAAAAAATACAACCCAGACAATTACCCTGTGAGTTCTTATCTTTCAAAATATATTGATAAAAATTCAGCAAGAAAATATCTATCAGCTCCCTTAAACAAAAAATTCAACCTTCTTCAGGTTGCAATGACAGATCCCCTTGATATTAGAATTGTGGATTCCATTGAAGTTGAAACCAATATGGAAGTTGAACCTGTAATCTGCACAGAACAGGAGTTCAACCATCTTTTCAGTATAATTTACGGTTCCGATGTTGAAAATGAGCTGATTGAAGAAGGAAGAGCTGCAGCTGAAGAAATGGATTTTAAAGATGAGCCGGATCAAGGAAGTTATTCAGAAGATACAGAAATCTCATCACTTCAGAATATGGCCGAAGAAGCTCCTGTAATAAGGCTTGTAAATGCTCTTTTATCCCAGGCAATCAAACAAGGGGCAAGTGATGTTCATATAAGCCCGGAAAGAACCTATGTTCAGGTAAGATTTAGAATTGACGGCAAACTCCAGGAAGTGCCGGGCCCTCCAAAATCAATGTTTTTATCAATTATTTCAAGACTTAAAATTCTTGCCCATTTAGATATTTCTATTTCAAGAATTCCCCAGGACGGAAGATTTTCAGTACAAATAAATAATAAAGAAATAAATATAAGGGTTTCCACAATTCCAACAATTTATGGGGAAAATCTTGTAATGAGGCTTCTTAATACCTCAACCGGGATTTTAACCCTGGATCAGATGGGACTTTATAAAAAAGATAAAGAAAAACTTTTAAGAGCAGTAAAAAGACCTTACGGAATGATTCTTGCCACAGGCCCAACAGGCAGCGGTAAAAGCACGACCTTATTTGCACTTTTAAATGAAATAAACAAACCGGATATAAATATAATAACCCTTGAAGATCCTGTAGAATACAGAATGGAAAAAATAAGACAGGCCCAGCTAAATAGAAAAGCCGGAATGACATTCGCCAACGGACTTAAATCCATTCTCCGCCAGGACCCTGACGTAATCATGGTGGGAGAAATAAGAGACAGTGAAACAGCAGGAGTTGCAACCCAGGCAGCCCTTACAGGCCATCTTGTTTTTTCAACTGTTCATACAAACGACTCAGCAGGAGCAATTACAAGATTTATAGACATGGGAATTGAACCTTTTCTTGTTTCTTCAGTAATGGTTGTTTCCATTGCCCAAAGGCTTATTAGAAAAATCTGTCCCTATTGTGCAGAACCCTATTCTCCTCCACAAAAAGCTTTGGAATTTATGGACTTGCAACCATCTGATTTGAATGAATTTAAAAAAGGAAAAGGATGCAGTTATTGCTTTAATACAGGTTACAAAGGAAGAATGGGAATTTATGAAATCCTTGAAATTGATGATGAAGTTCAGGAAATGATTTTAAGTGGAAAAACTTCAAGACAGATTTCACTGGATTCAATAGCCAAAGGGAAATTAAGAACCCTTAAAAAAGACGCAGCCCAAAAAGCCGCCCAGGGCCTTACAACAATTGAAGAAGCAGCTTCTGGAGTAATGAACTAAAATGGCCAAATATTCCTACAAAGGACTTACTGAAAACGGAAACCTGATTTCAGGAGAAATTGAAGCAGATTCAATTGAAAAAGCAAAAGAAGCAATTGCAGCAAAAGGTTATATTCCTGTTGAAGTTAAAAAAGGAGGAATTGATCAAAAAGAAAACCCCTTTGAAAAAATAAATCTTTATTTTACCCCTGTAAAATCAAGGGATTTAATTTTATTTACCAAACAGCTTAAAACCATGCTTTCAGCAGGAGTTCCAATTATCCAGATTTTTGACACCCTGGAAAATCAGACTGAAAATTTAAAACTAAAAAAAGCAATAATAACCATAGGGAGTGATTTAAAAGAAGGAATAAGCATTTATAAAGCTTTTAAAAATCATGACCATATTTTTTCAGAACTATATTGCAGCATGCTAAAGGCAGGTGAATCTTCAGGGTCAATTATAAATATTCTTGAAAGACTGATTTATATAATAGAGCATGAAGAAAAAGTAAAATCCGATGTAAAATCAGCCATGAATTATCCCATAATTGTGCTTTGTTTTCTTGGAGTTGCTTTTTTTGTTCTTCTTATGTTTGTTATTCCTAAATTTGTAACAATTTTTAAAAGTGCAGGAATAGATCTTCCCCTTCCCACAAAAATTTGTCTTACTCTTTATAGTTTTATTTCAGGGTATTGGGTTTATATTTTAATTTTTGGAGCAGTTTTTCTTTTTATTTTGAAAAAATTTTTAAAAACCCCAAAGGGACTTTTAATTAAAGACGGTTTTCTCCTTCAAATTCCCATAATTGGCGAACTTATAGTAAAAGCATCAATGTCAAGATTTGCCAGTATATTTTCAATTCTCCAGACAAGCGGGGTTCCTGTGCTTGAAGCCTTTGATATTTTGGGAAATACAATTGGAAATGCCGCAATTACAAAACAATTTAATAAAATAAGCGAAGAACTTAAAAAAGGCAGGGGAATTTCCACCCCCTTGAAATCTGCCAAATATTTTCCTCCCATGGTTATTAATATGATTTCCATTGGTGAAGAATCAGGTGAGCTTGATAAAATGCTGGCTGAAATTTCCAGTCATTATGATTCTGAAGTTGAATATACAACAAAACAGCTTTCAGATGCTTTGGGCCCTTTTTTAACCCTTGCCCTTGCAGGGGTGGTGGGATTTTTTGCTTTGGCAATTTTTCTTCCAATGTGGGATCTTACAAAAATGGTAAATTAAATGAAGCCCTATATAAATTTGAAAATCAATTTAAATCTTTATTTTTTAATTCCCCTTATTTCAGGACTTTTGGGTTTTTTAAGTGTGATCATTGGTTCGTTTTTTCCTAAAGACTGTGCTTATCTTTATTTAACAGGGATAATCTTTGGGTTTTTTTCAGGAGGATTTAGTTTTTATATTTTAAAACTTTTACTTGAACCTGCTGAAAAACTGGCTCAAAAATTCCAGATAAATACAAATGATAAAAAAGATAAAATCAAAAAAAACTATGAAAAAGATCAGCTTAAAGAAATAAAAAAAACTTTTGTTTATCTTGAAAAGATTTTGGAATCAGATGAAAAGCTCAAATATTTTCCGGATATAATAACAAATTCCAATATTATGAAATCCGAGCTTAAAAAAGCCCTTCAGGCGGCTCCAACCAATGCTTCAGTTTTAATAACAGGTGAAAGCGGAACAGGAAAAGAGCTTGTCTGCGATGCTATTGTTTCAAACAGCAAAAGAAAAAATAATCCCCTTATAAAAATAAACTGCTCTGCCATTCCTGAAAATCTTGTGGAATCAGAGCTTTTTGGATACTCTAAAGGTGCTTTTACAGGAGCAGATTCAAATAAAAAAGGAAAATTTTTTCTGGCAAACAATGGAACAATTTTCCTTGATGAAATAGGAGATATGCCCCTTGATGTTCAGGCAAAGCTTTTAAGAGTATTGGAAAATCAGGAAATCAATCCCCTTGGAACAGAAAAAACAATAAAAATCAATGTAAGGGTGATTGCAGCGGCAAATATAAGCCCTGAAACCCTTATAAAAGAAAAAAAATTAAGAGAAGACCTGTTTTACAGGCTTTCAGTAATTATGATAAATCTTCCTCCTTTAAGACAGAGAAAAGAAGATATAAAAGATTTAACCAATTATTTTATTAAAAACCACACAGATTCTCCTTCAATTTCAAAATCTGCCCTTGAACTTTTAAAAAACTATGATTGGCCAGGAAACATAAGGGAGCTTAAAAATATTATTGAAAGGGCCGGAATTTATTCAGGTAAAAAAGAAATATCTCCAGAAAATCTTCCTTCTGAAATTGGAGGAATAAAATCCATTGAACTTGGAAAAAATTTTGATTCTAATACAAAAGAAAATCAAAACTTAGATCAAACCCTTTCTCAAATTGAAATTTCAATTATTGAAAAAGCTCTGGAAAACAATTTGGGTATTCAATCGAAAGCTGCAATTGAACTTGGAATAACACAAAGAAGCCTTTGGAACAGAATTAAGAAATTTTCCATTGATGTGGAAGAGTTTAAAACCTAACAGATTTTGATGAAGGATCTACATTTTTTGTAGATCCTTTTTTAAGATGGTTGATTTAAAAGGGTTTATAAGGGTTGAATTAAGAGATTAAACAAACCCAATTGATTTGGCATAGAAAATGCTAGATTTAAGATACTAATAGTTAATTAGTAATTAAAAACATTTATTAATCATTATTATATTTAAGGAGAATTAATGGAAAACAAAAGAAATTTTATTAACAATCAGGGTGGATTTACCCTTATTGAAATTATTGCAACACTTGTGATTCTTGGTATTCTGGCTGCTGTTGCTGTGCCTAAGTTTGTTGATTTGCAGACTGAAGCCAGAGAAAAAGCAGTAGAAGCAGCTCTTGCAGCTGGTGTTTCCAATGCTACCATGACTTACGCTAAATTTATTCTTTCTAATGGCTTTGAACCTGCTGGTATCTATGATGCTGCTTGGAGAAAAGCAGCTGCTAACGCTACACCTGTAGAAATTCCTATTAAATTAGGAGACTTTGATGCAACCTACGAATATGCTCCAACTACTGGCAAAGTTACCGTTACAATTGTAAAGGAGGCAAGTTCTCCTAGTCTTACCCCTGCATGGTTTGAAGATGTAGATGCAGCTAAAAAAACGAAAACCTTTCCACTAGGACCAGAAACGACACCGTAAGAAGTAACTTTGACTGGTTCCCAAAGCTCTTGCTTGGGAACCCACGTCTCAGATAAAAGAGCTTGCCAATAATTAGCTCGCCTTATGAATCTATACAAATAAACTCTGTTATTTCAGATACTTACATTTTTAAACAGGAACTTGGGAACGAGTCGGAGGGAACCTAAATTCAAAATAAAAAAATTATGGACTGACATTATCATTTTTCATCCTCAGACTTAAAAGAGGCAATAATATCTTCAAAAGAAGCATCTTCCTGAAGATGATAAGTTTTTAAATCTTCATCCCTTGCTTTTTTTAAGGGACGATGAACCTTATCTGAATTTTCAAACTTTATTTTTGGATATTTATTTTCCAAAGTTTCTTTAAAACCATGGCTTTCAAAACCCTCATTTGAATCAATAACAAAAGATCTGTATTCCTTTTCTTTAGTTGATTCTTTTGAAGGCTTAAATATATTGCCCGGGGAATTAAAAACAGTTTTTTTATTCAAAAAATCACTAATATATCTTTCCTGGGTAAACATCCCGTCTTTGGCTGATGTTTGAAGCATTCCTTCAATTTGTGTAAAACGATTTTCTCTTATTACAGATTTTACAGCTCTTGTACCTTTTAAAATGGAAAGAACAGGCAAATAAAAACCTGATTTTTCATTAAATTCAAGCTTTTGAACAACAAGAAAAGATAAAACAGATGATAGCTGAGTTCTTACAATGTCCTGGGCTTCAGATGGAAAGGAATTACAAATTCTGTAAAGAGCATCTTCAGAATTTGCTGCATGAAGGGATGCGATTACAAGGTGGCCTGATTCTGCTGCATTTAATGTAAGTCTTATGGTTTCAGGTTCCCTAAGCTCACCAACCATTATCACATCAGGGGCTTCCCTTAAAACATCTAAAAGTCCCTGATCAAAAGAAGTTAGGTGGGCTCCAAGCTCCCTTTGCTCAAAAAAAGAATTTTTTGAAGAAAACCTGTATTCAACAGGATCTTCCAAAGTTATAACATGGGCTCTTCTGTTTTGATTTATATGATTGAGCATGGCAGCCATTGTTGTGGTTTTCCCGCTCCCTGTTGCACCGCAGATTAAAATAAGACCTGAAGTCTCCAGACAAATTTCCTTGAAACAGGGGTGAAGATTAAGGGCTTCAAAATCAGGTATTGCTCCGGGAAGAAGACGCATTGCAATACTTAACCCTCTTGTTGTTACAAAAATATTAATTCTTACTCTTATATGAAAAAAACTTTTTGCAAGATCTACAGAATATCTTCTTTTTAAAATTTTAAGTTCACTTGGACTAAGGATTTGTTTTACAAGTATATCTAATTCTTCACTGGTAAATCCTTGTTCATCGGTAAAATAAATTTCACCGTTTTTTCTAAAAACCACCCTATGGCCCCCTGTTATATGAATATCTGAAGAGCCGTTTTTGATTCCATTTGAAATAATTTTTATAAATTTTTCCTGCATAATTTTTCCTGAATTAGTTGATTCATTTAAACTTATTTATATCAGATATTTTACTTGTTCCCAAGCTCCTGACCAGAAGTCTTTCACTCAAACAAAACCACAATTATATCAGTCAATTACATTCCCAAGCTGGAGCTTGGGAACGAGCCCTAAAAACAATATAATTTTAAGCAATTGGATTCACAAACTTGAATTTATAAACCAGTTTAAGATTAAATTTTACTCCTATTCTGTTACTATACTGGGAAGATCAATTGAACTTCCACCTTCTTGAAGAAAGCGAAAGTAAAAATCTTTAAAATAAATTGTTTCTCTTTTATCTTCTGGTAACTTTTCTGAAGCATCAATTCCCAGGGTATGAAGACCGATTTCAGGGTTATCATCAAAATATTTTTCAGGTTTTTTGTCATTAATATCAGGAGTTAAAAAAGTTTGACTAAAAACAATTTTATTATTTAAATCTTTATCTTTTGCAACAATATTACCCCAGATAGACTTATCTTTTTTAAATCTATATCCTCCCTTTGTTGGAAAATCAGGCTCATCTGAATCTTTTTTAACACCTAATCCTTCCCATTGAGCATTTGTAAAATAATTTCCGCTGGAAGGCCATTTTACTGAATAATCTTCTGAGTTTTCTGAATTGTTAAGATATTTTTTCCTCTTTGTTTTTCCGTCCTTTAAAAAACCATCTTCTGAACCTATAAAAGCAGTGACTTTATTTATTTTTTCATTCTTGCCATCACAATTAAAATCACCCTCTTGTTCCATTATTTTAAAACCCAGGGTTACCCAGGGTTTCATATAAAGCCTGTAATTATAGTTTTTCTTTTTTTCCTGGTCATTTAAATCTGTTGGAACAATAATATAAGCAAAATTTTCCATAAGATCTTCTGACCCGTCGGGATTTTTAACTTTAATTTCTCCGGGAAGCCCTAAAATATTGTCTTGACCATCAATTGTATGTGTTTTTAAAATATTAAATTTATCTGTCAGTTTCCATGCAAGGAATGAATTGTCATAGGTATAATCAGACAATTCTCCATCATAATAGCCAGAACCACCGGTATAAGTAATTTTTGCTGAGGCAAAAAATTTTCCTAACAAACCAAACCCTGTAGTCTGGGTAAAGCTTACAGCTTCGCCTTTAAAATTTTGTTTAGTATAAAGAGTTACTTCAAAACCTTCAGGAACTTGAACTTCTTTCAAGTATACTCCTCCCGAAACTAGCCAAGTAACAGACCCAAAATCCGCATAATCTCCTGCCTCAAGTTCAAAATCAAGAAATACAGTTCTATCAAACATTACTTTTTCACTACTTTGACTATACTGATAAATAATACACAGTTCAGCACTAACAAGAGGCATATAAGAAAGCCAGTCAAACTTTTTTCCTTCTTTCTGCCAAAAAACAAGATAGGGAATACCATCAAGGGGAGGATCTTCATCCCAACTTACCATATTATAAATTGGATCAACACAACCAGCTGTTAGTTGGTGATTCTTTTTATCCTTTTTATCTAAATAAAAAAACTCATCTGGAATATCATCGTTATCCTCCCCTTTGGTCTTTCCAGTAACACCCCTCATAAAAGAAATTCCATAATAATCTGATTCTCCCCTAAGCCTGAAAGATATTCCCGGCATATAATTCCCGGGATAATTAGCTTCACCAGTGAGATCATCTTCATCTTCAGTAAATTTAATTTTAACCTGACCTTCATAGGAAAGAGTATTACCTGATTTTTTCCACATTTTTTCTAAAAAAGATTTTTCTTCTTCACTCCAATTATATTCAAAAAGGCTTTCTTTTCCCTTTGGAGGAGCTCCTTTGGTTTCAGTAACCTTTAAAATACCTGTATCTTTGTCAAGCTTATGACCTCCAATAACACTCTGACTTTTTTCATATTCTTTCAGTCCATCAAAAACCTCACTTAAAATTGCAAAATCGTCTTTTGAATAAAGGGGCTGATTGCGTGAAAGAACAACCCTTGCCTCTTTAAAACTGCCTTCTCCAGCAACCCCTGTGGAAACTATTTTTACATATCTGCGGAAAACAATATCAGTATCATCATTAATTTCGACCCCTGAACCAGGGAACTGACTACCTGATAAAGGCAAGGCCTTTAAACCCTTGAGAGTATCCCCCTCAAACCTTTCATACATGAGAGTATGTCCATTTATAGCCACAACTCCGTTAAAAGGGGGAATAAAGGCTTTAAGTTCTCCCTTGATTTTAATCTCACCGCCTTCACTAACAATTTTGTCTTCGTCTGCACTTATTACAATAAAAGCATTTTCATCTTTATCCATATTTTTTGGAAAATCATTAGCTGTGATTTTTCCTGAATCATAATTAATATCTTTAACAGAATAAATTTCCCTTTTTGACTTATCTTTGACTTTAAGCTCAAACTTCCCTTGTGAAATGTTTATACCTGCTTTTATTGAATCAGGAGGATTTCCAACAGATACAAGTACACCTGAAGAAGGCCTGAAATAATAGGATTGAAAATCAAGATAAAACCCTTCTGAATCACCGGTTTTAAAAAGCTTGCCTTTATTTATTATATTTTCTGCAAAAGCAGTGTCATTATCTTTTTCTTCCATAATAGCAGATAAAGCATATCTAAAACCTGACTCAGCATTATAATATGCCCTTTGGCCAAAAAGCCTGGACACATTCTGGCTTTCTCCTGAAGTTAAAAAAGCAATGGCTCCGGCTCCAAGAATACCTGCAACAGCAATTGTAGCTATAATTGCAATTAAAATACTGCCCTTATTATTAGCAAAAGAAAATTTTCTTTTCTTATTTAAAAAACTGATTATAAATTTTCCCATAACCAAAAAAATTCCAAAAATGAAAAAACAAATCAAAGAATATTTTTTTAAAATTAAAGTTGAAAAATTTTCATTGGATAAAAAATTTGTTTTTATATTCTTAATTAAGCTTAAAGCTTTTTCAAACTCTCCTGCTGATATAAAACAAGAAGGATTTCCCGGGGTGGGATCATCCCCTCCTCCAGGGGGTGGATCAGGTTCATCATCACCTGGAGTTGACGGAGTAAATTCGTCCAGCCCCGAACCATAAAAAGTGTTTCTTGGAAGAATTGTATCTTTAAATTTAAGATTTGTATTAAAAGGGTTTAAATATTCAATTTCTGCAGTTACTGATTCAAGGTCTTTTTTATCATCTTTTGAAATATCCCAGTTGCCTTGGCCTTTTTTCCCGCTATTGTAACTGAACTTAAAATTTTCAAAACCTTGAGCTAAAGGCCCGAAGTTTTCACCATCAACCCAAAGATTTAAAGACTTATCTTCTTTTTTAAACTTTTCTGTTATCCTTATATTTTCATTATTTACCCTTACAATTTCAAGCTCATTATCAGAAGCAGATTCTATATCCACAAGATTTCTCACACTTTTTCTTATTCTTATAAGAGCAAAGTCTGCTTCGCTTGAAATTGAAGAAGATTCTTTTGCCATAAGATAACTTTTTGTAAGCTGAACTATTCCAAGCCCTGCCAAAGCAGTTAAAAAGGAAGCTATAAGAAGAACTGCAATAATCTCAACCAGGGTAAATCCGTTTTTATCAGCAATATTTTTTATCATTTTATTTCCTAAGCCAAAAAATTGAGGTTAAAGATATTGAAGGAGATAAATTATCAATAATCTCGATTTTTAAAAATAATGCTCCTGATTCCGAACCAACACCTTCATCGTTAAAAGGCGGGGAGTCATACCATGTTTTTATAAGCTTAAAGTTTTTATTGGAAGTCTCATCACTGAGTTTTTCAAGAAAAGCTGCTGAATTTGCACCAGTATCTGTATAAACAGCTGTAATTCTGTCCATGGCCACTCCCACACGATGAGCAGCAGAGGTTTCCAGAAGAGATTGTCCTGTTTTGGAAAAAACCGACTGCATTAAAGTGATGAGAATACTGGCTAAAATTGAAGCTACTATAAGAGAGACAATTATTTCAATAAGGGTAAACCCGTTTTTAGAAGAAAGTTTTATCATTTTATATAACCTGATTTATGAACTTTTAAAGACTTATTTCCCAAAGAAAAATTTATTGTAAATTCAGAACCTGTTATTGTAGATTCAGAATCTGAAGGCAATGAAGGATGGCCAAAGCTATTAAAAACAATATCGTGTCCTGAAATACTTAAATTCCCAGATTCAGAAAGTTTAACAACAAGATTTTCTTCACCAGGGAGATATTGTTTTTTAGAAGCATTATTTTCTATTTTAAACAAATAATAACCCAAATTACCTTCTAAACCTATTCCCCATTTTTTATCAGAATTAAGAGCGTTTGTACGTGCATAAACAAGATGGGTTTTAAACTTTGCAACAGCAGAATTTTCATTTGCTGTTTCCTGAAAATTGAAACTTTTTGCAATTGCAACCGCAGAAATAATTCCAATAATAACAATTACTGTAATTACCTCTATAAAAGTGAACCCTTTATTTTTATTCATAAAAGCATCCTTAAACTTTATTTCAATAAAAAACAAAAGTTTATCCAAACTTATATTTACACTTTTTTATTGAACTTATCAATTTATAGCTATTATAGTTGATTTTTATAAAAAAATTAGATCCAGTAACTAGTTAAAATCAAATGATTTATCGGTTTTCAAGGATAACAACAAACTCTTTAGAGGGGAAAAACAAACAATTACTTAAATAAAAATTTTATGATTAATTTACCTGCCCAAAGTAAACAACTTTTGCCAATCACTGGATAATTTCAATTCACCTCTTTACAAACAAAAAATATTCTGATAACAAATTGTTTCGTAAAAATGAAAGCCAACGTAGCTCAGCTGGCAGAGCTGCTGATTTGTAATCAGCCGGTCGGGGGTTCGAGTCCCTTCGTTGGCTCCAATTTTTTTATTTTAGCGGGAGTAGCTCAGCTGGTAGAGCGTCAGCCTTCCAAGCTGAATGTCGCGAGTTCGAAACTCGTCTCCCGCTCCATTCCATCCCCATCTTTTTATATTTTTCATTGAATTTTCAAATAAGCTTCTTAGTTTATAATTTATATATGAACTTAATCTTTGCCATAGTTGTTGTTCAAAACTTGTAAGCCAAGATCTGTTCAGCCTGTTAAATCCAGGTTAAATTTATAAAAGGAGGCACAATTGAATTATAAAAAACTAAAAAAACTTATAAAAACCAAAATTGAGTCTGCCCCTCCTTCTGAGGCAGTTAAAGAATTAAATTCTTTTAAGTTCAAACAGCTTGCAGGACCTTTAAAAGGACTTTTATTTGACCCGGATCCTCTTATAAAATTCAGAGCTTCAGAGCTTTTAGGTCTTTTGGCAAAAGATGCTGCTGAAGAAAATATAGAGCAGGTAAGAGACTTAATGAGACAGCTGATGTGGAATCTCAATGAAGAATCAGGGGGAATAGGCTGGGGTTCTGTTGAAGCAATGGCTGAAATAGCCTCAAATAATAAAAAAATACTCAATGAATTTTTTAAAATAATAATTTCTTATTCAGATCCTCTAAGCTCATCTTTTCTTGATCATGAAGCTCTTCATCCCGGAGCTGCCTGGGCAGTGGGAAAAATTTTAAAAGAAACTCAGGAAATAGACCATTATACAAAATATGTAACTAAAGTTTTACTTGATCATAAAAACCCCCAGGTAAAAGGATGTGCTTTATGGGGAGTTTCTCATCTTTCTGATATTTCAGGAATTGATCAATCTATAAAAGATCTTGAAAAAAGCAATGAAAGCTTTGACCTTTATAAAAACAGCAGGATTGAAACTCTTTCATTGACTGAAATGGCAGAGCAAATTCTAAAACTAAAGGACTATAGAAAATAAAAACTTTTTACTTTGTAATACTTTAAATAAAAAAACAAATATTTCCTTGACTAAAAGCGAAACTGGGTGTTTCATATTTTTTAAAGTAAACACTAAAATTCAGCCAACAATTGGTTGAAAATCTAAAATTTATTTCGTCCCTCAACTGATCAGTCTTGCATATTAAGGAGGAGAATAATGAGTTACAAATCTCTTGTCCTCGATCTTGGAAAACTGGCCGAAGTTACTATAGGCGATAACCCATGGGATATCAAAGTTCACAATGAAAAATTCTATAAAAAGTTTCTATCCAAAGGTTCTCTAGGGCTTGGAGAAGCATATATGGAAGGCTGGTGGGATTGTCAACAGCTTGATGAGTTTTTCTACAGGGTTATAAAAGCAAAGGTCAGAAACAAAATCCAAAGAAACATAAAATTAATAGCCAGTCTTTTAATTGCCAAAATTTTTAACCAGCAAACCTTTAAAAAATCAAAAAGAGTGGCAAAACAGCATTATGATCTTGATCTTGAGTTATTCAAAAAAATGCTTGGCAGCACAATGAGCTATACCTGCGGCTATTGGAATAAAGCAAAAACCCTTGAAGAGGCACAAATTGCCAAATTTGACTTAATCTGCAAAAAACTTGATTTAAAAGAAAACGAAAAAGTTCTTGATATGGGAAGCGGATTTGGAGGACTTTCAAAATACATGGCAGAAAAATACAAATGCAGGGTCACAGGTGTAAATATATCTGAGTCACATCATAATTATGCAAAAAACCTTTGCGGAAACAAAGTAAATTTTTGTTTGTGCGATTATAGATACCCGGAAAAATACCTTCAGCCAGGAGAAAAATTTGACAAAATTGTATCTGTTGGAATGTTTGAAGCAATAGGCCCAAAAAATTTTAAAATTTTTTTTAAAATCATGCAAACTATACTAAAAGATGAGGGTTTGTTCCTTCTTCATACAATTGGAGCCCCAAAGGATCAAAGAAGAGGCGATCCATGGATTCTCAAATATATTTTCCCAGGAGGAGTTATTCCAAAAGCAGGTGAAATTACAAAGAACACAGATGAACTTTTTGTTCTTGAAGATTGGCATAATTTTGGATTTGACTATTACAAAACTTTAAAAGCCTGGTTTAACAACTTTGATAAGTACTGGACTGAAGTAAAACAAAAAAACAAAGATAATGAATTATACAGAATGTGGAAATACTATCTTCTCATGTGTGCCGGGATATTCAAAGCAAGGAAGACTTCTCTTTGGCAGATTGTTTTTTCAAAAGGAGGAATTCCTGGTGGTTATGCTTCGATACGCTGACTTAAAAAAGGATTTATATAGGTAAAAATACAGAAAAAACTATATAAACAAAAAACCGGTTGCCTGAAAAAGCTCCCGGTTTTTTTATTTAGAATCTAATCAATAAAATTTGTAAATTTATTTTATATAATATCAAAAATTTCCATCACTTCAATTATCAATTTATCTTCTTCAGAAGAAGTGTCAAAATCAGAAGCAGCTACTTTTTTCATCATTTCAACAGCTTCAAGCCTTTCCTCTTGGTTTTTGATAAGATATTCAAGGCTTTCAATTCCCCCTTTAAAATCCTGATTTAAAACTGAAGACTGCTGATGAATAATAGTTTTTATTTTTTTATCGTCAATAATTTTAAGTTTAGGATGGGTGTTGGCAGCAGCAATTATGGCATTGATTTCATATTCACTAAACGACTTATCAACCAGTGCAACTGCAACCATCATTCTTATAACAGCCTCTTCAAAACCTCCCCTGTACTTTTTAAATCTATCAGCAGACTGAAAAGAGGAAGTTTCTTTTTTAATTTTTTCATCTGAAGTTGAAGGAAACATTGCTCTTACAAAGGGATTTCCATAAATTTGCCTAAAAAGTTGTTCCTGATACTTGTCTCTTAAGTCTCTTTGGAAATCAAGGCAGTCACCAATAAAATCGGCAAGTTTTTCCTCACAGATTACAAAAGGATTTTCCCTTGTAGCTTGAACCCTGTTTCTGTGTGAGAGTTTTCCAGTTACTTTAAACAAATACATCAAAGGATTGATATCAGAAAAAACATATCTTACAATTCTTTGTGGGTGATTCATTTTTATAAAAGGAGCGTTCCATTTGTTTACCATAGCTCTGACCAAAGGTCTTAAAGTTCTGATATAAAGCCTGTCATTCCACCAGGATACTGAAACAACAGGATAAAAACTCAACTCATCATCATCGCCTGAATCACCAAGATCTTTTATATCTTCAAAAGTTCTTTCCTCAAACCTTATATCATATTCTTTTTCACTGTATCTTGGGTCGCTTTTTTCAATAATCATTTCATAAAGACCCGGGGAAAGATAACCAAGTTTATCAACACTTTCTATTATTCCCTTGTGCTCCTTTATTGCAATTCTATCAGATACAAAAATTCCCATATGCCTTATATTATCGTGAAGAAGATAAACAATTACCTGATTTTCTTTTTTAATTTCATCAACAGATCCCCAGACTTTTACTATCCAGTTCAATGCCTGCTGGGGAGGAGTTATATTGTCTGCATCTGAGGAAAAAAGCACAAGAGGATCTCTTAAATCCTTTAAGTCAATTTTTTTACCGTCTTTAAATCCCAGCTCGCCCTTTTCAAGACTGTTTTCAATAAAAAGTTTGTTGATTATGAAGTTCACTTCCTCCTCAGTCATCATATAATAACTATTCCACCATCTTTCAAAATTCAAATAATTACCGTGTCCCTTGTCAGCATTGGAAAAAAGCCTGTAAGGATGCCTAAAAAACGTATTTGCAGGATCTACGGCCTCATAACCTGAAATAAGATGTGCTCCGTCAAAATATCCATTTCCCAAATCGCTTAAAAAAGACACATACCAGCATCCACCCATAATTCCGGTTCTGTATCTCATTACATGCTTTCCCTCAACTCCGGCCCAATAAGAAATTGGAGAGCCATTTAAAATAAGAGGACCCATGAGATCTGGTTCTTCGGCTCCAAGCATTGCAAGTGCCCATCCCGCCTGGGAGTTTCCTATTACAGAGGGTCTTGGGGCATTAGGATGAAGCCGGATAACTTCTTCAATAAATTTAATTTCTGCATTTTTTACATCTTCAAGGGTTTGACCCTTTTCGGGCTCAGGAAAAAATATAATATAATAAACAGGATGCCCCGCCTGAAGAGCCATCCCAATTTCTGAATTCTTTTTTGAACCTGCTATTCCAGGCCCTCCCCCAGACCTTGGATCAATAATTATAATGGGCCTGATCTTGGTTTCATCAGATGCTGCAAGGGGAGTAATTTCAACATTTCTTCTATCAGCAAGAGTTCTTAAATCCCTTTCTTTTTTCTCTTTTTCTTCTTTTCTTCTTTTTTCATCGCTCCTTCTTTCAATAATTTTTGTAAGAGCATAATTAACAGGCTTGTCAAATTTACGGGCATCCATAATTATCTCGTAATTAAATGAAATAACAGGGGGCTGCCCTTTTTCAATATCCTTAAAAAACAAAGAACTTTGTCTTCTCAAAAGATTGCCTATAATAGAAACCCTTTGCAACCTATCTATGGTGTATTCATAAAAAGGATGAAAAGAACTCAAGGTTTCAAGCTGGTCTTTTAATGAAAACATATCAAATGAAATTTGGTTGGTCATATTCTCTCTCCACTCCATTTCAACCGGGTCTTAAGTATATCAAAATAAGACTGGTCTGGCAGGGTTACAAGGTGAACGGGACTGGACTTTTTTATTATCACCCAGTCTCCGTGAAACAGCTCGGCCTCCTTTTGTCCATCAACACTGAGCTTAAGAGGAGAAGCAGACTTTGGCGAAAGTCTTGCACAAATTGTACTTTTGTCAGATATTATAAGCGGTCTGTTGGTCAAAGTAAACGGGCAAATGGGAACAAGAAGCATTGCTTCAATAACAGGATGGACCACAGGCCCTCCTGAAGCAAGGGAATATGCCGTAGATCCTGTAGGAGTGGATATTATAAGTCCGTCTCCCGAATATCTGGTTACATGGTGGCTGTCAATTTCAATATCAATTCTTGAAAGCCCTGCCGGCCCTGACTTGCCTATTACTGCTTCATTCAATGCAAGCTGGGAAAAAACAACCTGGTTTTCTCTTATTAATTCAACCTGGAATCTCATTCTTTTTTCAACAGAGAAGTTTTTGTTTATAACTTTTTCAACGGCTTCATAAAGCATTGAGCCTTCTGTTTCTGCAAGAAACCCTACTTCTCCAAATTTTATACCCATTAAAGGAATTTCACTTTTTCCAACCCATCTTGCTGCTGAAAGAAAGGTTCCGTCTCCCCCTAAAACAAAAATAATATCCAAATTTTTGGGTGCAGTAAAAGGATTTGGAGGGCTTAAATGATCTTTTTTTTCTCTAAAAATAACCTCCACACCTTTTGTTTCAAGCCAGGCTCCGAAATCTTTAGAAGTTTTTTTAACTTTTAAATCACTTTCTTTAACAACAATTCCAGCTCGCATTTTACCACCCGGTTTTAGATTTTTATTTCTCTTAAAAAAATTTCGCTACTTAAAAAAAAAGACCAATAACCTATACCCAGATTGTCATATCTTTAAATATGAAATAGCATAAAAGTTTTTTTCTTATACCAGTCCAAAGTATTTTTCAAAAAAAGCCAATAGCTTGTCGATTATTGTTTGTTTCTTAATACTCCTACTATTAGAAGCAAACCTAGATATTGGAGGGATTATCCTATCTATATCTGTTCCTGTAGTTTTTATGAAACCATCTTCAAAGGCATTATCAATAAATTTTCTAGTTTCTTCTTCCCTCAAGTTTTCCTCTTTGATTAGTTTTTCTATATCCTTTTCTTTATTATCGTTTAAAAAGATTTTCCAATCTTCATCTACCTCAGTAGAGGCATTAACTTGGGCAATAAAACTTTCAATAAGATCCTTTTTGCTCCTAAGCTCTATGGATGAATTTATAGCCTTATCAATGGTCGTCAAAATATCCTTATCTTTACAATTAGAGTCTTTATATTTGGCTACCAGCATTAAAATATAATCTATATTCACTTCTATTTGCTTGATAAGCTCAATCTCAAAAACTATATCATCATTGATGTTTTCTTTATCACCAGTTTTTCCACCCTTAAAGTCCTGGTAAAGATCTATATAAACACTTTGATAATCTTGAAGCTCTCTTTCACCTAAAAGCCTGTCATTTTCAAATTCATCAAATGAAATTAATATATTTCTAAGTCTTAGGATTTTGCCAAAAAGCTTTATAAATTCTTTTTGATCAAATTCACCTATAATAGGTTGTCCTAATTTATATTTTGCCCTTAAATCTTTCACAAGATCTCTATAACCCGGTTGATAGACTCCGTCTTTAGAATAACCTTCATAATATTCTTCATAGGTTTTAAGAAGGACTATTCCTCCTGCATCTTTATCACCAAAAAGAGCTATTGCCTTATCAGTTTCCTCCTTCAAGTCCCTAAAACAAACTATATTGCCAAAGGACTTTACACTGTTCAAAATCCTATTTGTTCTTGAGAAGGCCTGTATTAATCCATGTTGTCTTAAATTTTTATCCACCCAAAGAGTGTTTAGAGTGGTAGCATCAAATCCAGTTAAGAACATATTTACTACTATCAAAATATCAACTTCTCTATTTTTAACCCTTAGAGACAGGTCCTTATAGTAGTTTTGAAACTTGTCTGAGGAAGTATCAAAGTTAGTAGAAAAAAGTTTATTATAATCTTTTATGGCTGATTCTAAAAAGTCCCTAGATGACTGATCTAAATTATCTGCATCTAAGTTTTCATCAGCAAGTATGCCGTCTATCTCTTCCTCATTAGGAGCAAAGGAAAAGATTGTGGCTACTCTTAAGTCTTTATTGTTTTCCTCTATTTGTTTCTTAAATTCACTATAATATTTAATAGCCATAGGAATAGAGGCAACTGCAAAAATAGAGTTAAAGCCTGCCACCCTTCTAGATTCTCTTTTTTCTATAATTTCTTTACTATCTTTTTCTCTTTCCTCCCATTTAGCTGTAAAGGAATAAAAGGACTGTCTTTTTGTCTTTTGGTCAAAATGGTCTAGTATATAAGTTACCACTTCAGATATTCTCTCTGGTGCAGCTAGGGCTTTTTCCCTGTCTATGGCATAAACCTTTTCATCTTCTATATGAGCTGGTGTTCTTATGGTATTAATAAAGTCAATTCTAAAGGGCAGGACATTTCCGTCATTTATAGCATCTACTATGGTATAGGTATGGAGTTTCTCGCCAAAAACCTGCTCAGTAGTAGAGAAAGCTGGATTGCCTCCAGATGGTGCATTGGCTGCAAATATGGGTGTTCCTGTAAAGCCAAATATGTGGTAATTCCTAAAGTTTCCAATAATAGCCCTATGCATATCACCAAATTGAGACCTATGGCACTCGTCAAAGATTAGAACAACGTGTTTATTATAAATATCATGTTTCTTATTCTTTTTTATAAAGACATCTAGTTTTTGAATGGTAGTTACTATTATTTTATAATCCTCATAACCACCATGCTGGTTTTTGTTTTCTAATTGTCTTTGAAGTACTCTAGTAGAGGAATTACCATTAGCAGCTCCTTTTTCAAAGCGATCATATTCTTTCATGGTTTGATAGTCTAAATCTTTTCTATCTACTACAAAAATAACCTTATCGATTGTGGGTATTTCTGTGGCAAGTATTGCAGCCTTAAAGGAAGTTAGGGTCTTACCAGAACCTGTGGTATGCCAAATATAGCCACCTGCATCTTTTGTTCCGGTTTTCTTATAATTAGTAGATATTAATATACGATTTAAAATTTTTTCTGATGCAGCTATTTGATATGGTCTCATTACCAAAAGCAAATCTTCACTGGTGAAAACACAATATTTAGTTAAAATGTTTAAAATAGTATGTTTAGCAAAAAAAGTCTTGGTAAAATCAACTAAATCTGAAATAATTCTATTGTTGTTATCTGCCCAAAAGCTAGTAAACTCAAAGCTATTGGATGTTTTATTAGTTTTCTTTTGTCTGCCTTTTAGCTGTTCTTTAATATGGGTATCTCTTATTGTATTAGAATAATATTTAGTATGAGTTCCATTGGATATAATAAAGAGCTGAACATACTCAAAAAGCCCATGGGAAGCCCAAAAAGAATCCCTTTGATAGCGGTTAATTTGATTAAAAGCTTCCCTTATGGCTACTCCTCTTCTTTTTAATTCTATATGAATAAGAGGAAGGCCATTTACTAAAATAGTAACATCATAACGGCTCTTGTAAGTTCCACCGTCTTCTTCGTACTGATTAAGAACTTGTAATCTATTGTTGTGAATGTCTTTTTTGTCTATCAGATAAATATTTTTTGAAGTTCCATTGTCAAGCCTAAGTACCTGGATATGGTCTTCTTGGATTTTTTTGGTCTTTTCTATTATTCCTTCATTGGCAGAAGCAATGGACTCTTTGAAAAATCTTTCCCATTCCTTATCAGAAAAAGTAATATTGTTTAACTTTTCTAATTGTTTTCTTAAGTTATCAATAAAGTTTTGTTCAGATAATATGCTTAAATATTCATAGCCCTGCTCTTTAAGCAGGCTGATAAATTCTTTTTCCAATTCAGCTTCTGATTGATGCTTTTTTCCTTCACCCCCAAATTCTGAAATATATTCAGCAACTACAGTTTGCTCTTCAGTAGAAGCTACTATATTATAAAAAGTCATTTCTAAGCCTCATTTGAATTTAATTCTTTGACGGTAAGCAGTTTTTCCCTATAGTATTCATATTGATTTTGCCTTGCTTCTATTTCTGCTGGTAGACCTATGGAGATGTCATTAACTAGGGCATCGAACTTGTCTAGGATAGATACTATACGTTCTTGTTCGGCTAGGGGAGGTATAGGGATTTTATATTCAAGTAATCTATCTCTACTTAATCTTGTAACTTTTGCACCATGTGCATACCTTTCTTTATATCTACTAAAATCAGTAGTTTTTAATAAGTAAGTTATATATTTAGTATTTTGATTATGTCTAAATGCAAACATATCTCCACTTATACAAACATCATCTCCAAACCATCCCAACGGGGTACAAATATCTTCTATGTTTTCACTCACTCCAGAAATAAGCACATCTCCTTTTTGTGCTTTTCTAAGTTTTTTAGAATGTTCTTTTGTTACAAAAGAGATAGTTTCATCTGCAAAAGTACCATAATAAGTATATATTTGACCATAATGAATACAGGGCACCCCTTCAGCCCTAAAGTGTTTCTTCTGTAACCCACTACCTCTTATTAATTCTCCTACCTCCCCTAAAGTCTTCCATTCCACCTCATCTCCAAAGGTCAATAACTCATCCCTATAATATTCATATTGTTTTTTCCTTGCTGTAAGCTCTGCTGTAAGCTCTGCTGTAAGCTCTGTGAAATTGTCCAGAATACGGACAATTTCTTCTTGGACAGGGAGTGGGGGTAGGGGGATAGAAAAGTTTCCTAACCATGTAGTACTAAGATTTTTTTGGCCTCCACCTGTTGAATTCCTCATAGCTATATTTTCAAAGGAATCCTGGTCAAAAAAGTGAAACAAAAATCTATTTAAAACTTTTTCTTCATTCACTTTTATACATACTACTCTTTGATTCAAAGCTGCCGGAAGATGTTTGTTTAATATCATTGCAATTCTTCCAACATTTCCAGTTAAGGACATAACTAAGTCATTTTCTTTCAACAAATATCTTTGGATATCTTCAATACTATCTTCAGAGTAAAATTTTAAATCTTTATTAGAAATACTTCCCTTTTGTACATCAGATATTCTTATTACTCTAATACCTTCTTTACTGTATCTATTACTTTTAAATGCATATCCATTTAATAATTGAGATATGTTTTTAAGTTCCACATACTCCACCCCATGTGGACAAAGTTCTTCTATTAATTTATCTAGCCTAGCCATCTATTCCACCTCAATTTCTGCTACTATCTCATCTATGGCCTTCCTTAGTTCGTCTTGTCTAGTAACGATTTCTTTTATTTCCTTATTGAGAACCCTTATATCTATCTTTTCCCTTGTATCCTCTATCTCCACATATGTAGAAACTGATAAGTTGTAATCTTCTTTCGCTATTTCATCATTAGGAACTAACTTAGACACATATTGAATTTCTTCCTTGCCCTTGTATATATCCAAGATTGTTTCTATGTTTTCATCAGTTAACTTATTGTTATTAGTAACTTTTATAGCCTCTTTAGATGCATCAATAAAAAGAGTTGAGTTTTCTGATTTAGACTTCCTAAGTACCATAATACAAGTAGCTATAGAAGTTCCAAAAAATAGATTATCTGAAAGTTGAATAATCGCATCTACATAGTTATTATCTATTAAATATTTTCTTATTTTCTGCTCTGCTCCGCTTCTATATAAGACCCCTGGGAAACATACAATAGAAGCAGTTCCATTTGTTGACAACCAAGCTAATGAATGCATTATAAAGGCTAAATCTGCCCTTGATTTTGGTGCTAAAACCCCTGCCGGTGAAAATCTAGGGTCATTTATCAAAATAGGATTTGCATCTCCATCCCATTTAGTGGAATAGGGAGGATTAGATACAATTACTTCAAATGGTTCATCATCCCAGTGCTGAGGATCTTTTAAAGTATCTGCATTGGCAATATCAAATTTATCAAAGCCTACATCATGCAAAAACATATTTATCCTGCATAAATTGTAAGTTGTCATATTAATTTCTTGCCCAAAAAAACCTTGCCTTATATTGTTTTTTCCTAAAATTTTAGCAGATTGTAAAAGCAGGGAACCAGATCCGCAGGCAGGGTCATAAACTTTATTTACTTCTGTTTTTCCAACCAGGGCTATTTTGGTTAAAAGCTCTGATACTTCTTGAGGGGTAAAATATTCTCCACCAGATCTTCCAGCATTAGAAGCATACATAGACATTAAGTATTCATAAGCATCACCAAAGGCATCTATTGTATTATCCTGGTAAGATCCCAGTTTCATTTCTGCTACTGAATTTATAAGTTTAACTAGTTTTTCATTTCTTCTTACTACTGAACTACCTAATTTATTAGAGTTTACATCTAAATCATCAAAAAGACCTTTAAAATTAACTTCACTTTCTGTTCCCTTTGTGGAAGCTTCTATGTTTTTAAAGATAGCTTCAAGAGTTTCGTTAAGGTTGTCATCACCCTCTGCCCTATCTTTTAAATTTTCAAAAAGCTCGCTTGGCAGTATAAAGAAGCCCTTAGTTTTTACCAGATCTTCTCTAGCAGATTCAGCATCTTCATCAGATAATCTTGCATAATCAAAGTCTTTAAATCCTGCTTCATGCTCTCCTTTATTTATGTATGAAGTAATATTTTCTGAGATATATCTATAAAAGAGCATACCTAAAACATATTGTTTAAAATCCCAACCATCTACACTACCCCTTAAATCATTGGCCATACTCCAGATGGTGCGGTGTAATTCTGCTCTTTCTTGTTCTTTTCTGTTTCCCATGGATCTTTCTCCTCTTTTTCAACCAATCTTTAGAAAATCAGGATACACTATAACTGAATTGGACCAATATCCCTAGCAAAGAAAGCAAAACGGCATAGCCGCTACAACGACTATGCCGAATTTTTTAAGAAATTATAAATCCCTATGGTAAAGGGCAGGTTAACCACCCTTTTTAAAGTTTTTTAAATTTCAGAATTTTACAAAATATGATTAATTACTTTTTTTTCATTGCTATTCTTATACAAATAGCAGCTCCGCCCCAAGTAACCCCAAGACCGAAAATCATCATCAATACTGCTGAAAACTCCATTATATTCTCCTTAAAATTAATTGTTTTTAGTAACGGAATGAAGAAGTACTCCAACCACAAAAACACCTATAACAACAGCCCATCCGTACATAAGAAGAGCTTCAAAAGGATAACCTTCATAGGGTTTTGTAAGATCGTTTACAAGGTTCATTACTCCCATATACCCAAGAACTATTGGAGTTACAGCCATCAGGCAGAAATTCCACCATTTGCCAACTGTAAAATCTGAAATGGCGTTTACATGCTCTCTTACAGACTCAAGCCTAAAAAGCCATCCAATAAAAAGGATTTCAATTATACCGGCAAAAACGATTCCAAAGTTATTGATAAAATGGTCTGTGATATCAAGTACATAAAGACCACCTTGGGTCATAAGAATTATACTTGAAAGAAATCCTATAAAAACATAGCCTGTAACTGCTGTTTTTCTTGTAACATAAAACTTGTCCATTATAGCCGAACAACAGGCCTCAGAAATTGAAATCATTGAAGAAAGACCTGCAAAGACTATACAGGTAAAGAAAAGCGGCCCAAAAAGCCATGGAGCCGGAAGAAGGTTGATTGCTTTTGGAATTGTAACAAAAGCAAGACCAACACCTGCACCAGCAACATCTTCAATTCCAACCCCTTCTTTTGCAGCCATATAACCTAAAATACCAAAAACCATAATACCTGCAAGCATACTGAATCCACAGTTTATAAAAGCTGTCATCATTCCATTGTTATTTATATCAGAATCTTCTGGAAGATAGCTTGAATAAGTAACCATGATTGCAAAACAAATACTCAGGGTAAAGAAAATCTGACCATAGGCAGCAACCCAAACTTTAGGTTCAAAAATTTTGCTAAAATCTGGCTTAAAAAGATAATTAAGTCCGGTTAAGGCTCCGTCAAGAGTTACAGCACGAAACATTAAAAGAAGGATAAGAACAAAAAGAATAGGCATGAAAATTTTATTTGCAGCTTCAATACCTCTTTTAACTCCGCTGAAAAGAACAAACCAGCAAACAAGCCACATAGCCGTAGTTGCAATAAAAACAGGCCATACTATCCCACCGATATTCATGGCTGAATCAGACAGGTTTAAAAAATCTCCAAAGAAAAAGCCTTTTGTATCTTCTCCCCAGGACTGGGTAAAAGAAAATCTTAAATAATTGACCCCCCAGCCTATTATGACCACATAATAAACTGAAATAACAAAAGAGATCAAAACCTGCCACCATCCCAACCATTCCCATTTGGGATTAATTAATGAGAAAGTTTTTGGAGCAGCACCATGATACTTATGACCAAGGCCAAATTCCATTATTATAATAGGAATACCTGCTGTTATAAGTGCAAAAAAATAAGGTATAAGAAATGCACCACCGCCATTGTCATAAACCATGTAAGGAAATCTCCAGATATTGCCGAGTCCTATGGCTGACCCGACGGCTGCCAGAATAAAACCTGTTCTGGTGCCCCAATTTTCTCTTTTAGCCATAACTACCTCTCCTCCCCGGTGCTTAAAAGTTTAGTTATAAAAAATTCATTAATATATCGCCATATCGTTAGCAAAAGACTTAAAAGACTTCAACATTATATTTTACCAGCCGCCCGGATAGAACTTCAGTTAATCCCAATTTTTCAGCCAATCACCAACCAAATAATTTTTCTTTATTTCCACCCCTCTGAACCTTTGTTTTCCAAATCAAACCTAATAAATCTATAAATTGAGTCTTTGAATGGAATAATTTCAGTTTTCATTGTTTTTTCATATTCTTCAGGGCTTGGTATTTCTCCAAGAATTGAAATAACAGCCCCAAGTTCTGCAGAACCCAGGAAAACTTTAGTGTTATCCCCCATTCTATTGGGAAAGTTTCTTGTTGAAGTTGAAAAAACAACAGAGCCTGGATCAACCCTTGCCTGGTTTCCCATGCAAAGCGAACATCCTGGAATTTCAATTCTTGCCCCTGCTTTTCCCAAAATACTATAAACCCCTTCATTTCTTAAAATATCTTTATCCATTTCAGTGGGAGGACAAACCCAGAGTTTTGATTTTGCTGTCTTTCCTTCAACTATTTTTGCAAGAGCTCTGAAATGACCTATATGAGTCATACAGGAACCAATAAATACTTCGTCTATTTTTGTGCCTGAAAGCTCTGACAAAAGTTTTACATCGTCTGGATCATTTGGACAGGCAAGAACAGGTTCATTAAGCTCATCAAGATTTATCTCAAGCTTTTCTATAAAATCAGCATCTTTATCGCGCCTTAAAAGACTTTTATTTTCAACCCAGGCTTCCATTTCCTTGGATCTTTGAATAAGAGCTGACTTGTCCATATATCCCCTGTCTGCAAGCTCTCTTAAAAAACAAATATTTGATTCAAGAAACTCTGTAACCATTTCTTCTGAAAGTTTTATTGTTGCAGCAGCAGCTGATCTTTCAGCAGAAGCATCAGTAAGTTCGTAAGCCTCATCTACACTAAGTTCTTCTGTTCCTTCCATTTCTAAAATTCTTCCGGAAAATATATTTTTCTTTCCTTCTTTTTCAATGGTGAGCAGCCCTTTTTTAATTGCAAAATAAGGAATTGAATTGACCAGATCCCTAATTGTTAAATACTCTTTTCTTTTTCCCTTAAAACTTACAAGAACAGATTCTGGAACATCAAGGGGCATTTTTCCCATGGCAGCTGCAAAAGCTACAAGTCCTGACCCTGCAGGAAAACTTATTCCAAAGGGAAATCTTGTGTGTGAATCTCCTCCTGTACCAACAGTGTCTGGCAAAATCATTCTATTAAGCCATGAATGGATAATTCCGTCTCCGGGTTTTAAGGCAATCCCCTTTCTTTCAATCATAAAATCTGCCAGGGAAGAATGCATTTCAATATCAGAAAGCCTTGGATAAGCAGCTGTATGACAAAACGACTGCATTACTAGTCCTGCTGAAAACTTCATACATGAAAGCTCCATAAGCTCATCTTTTGTCATTGGTCCTGTGGTATCCTGGGAACCAACGGTTGCAGTGGAAGGTTCACAATATTCACCAGGTCTTACCCCTTTTTTTCCACAGGCATTTCCAATTATTTTCTGTGCAAGGGTAAAACCTTTGCCAGTATCTTCAGGCATTGGAGGGTTTCTGAAAAAATCAGCAAAACCTTCTCCAAGAAATTTTCTTGATTTGTCTGTAAGTGTTTTACCTACTATGAGAGGAATTCTTCCCCCTGCCCTGTATGAATCAAAAAGAACTTTATTTTTAATTTCAAATTCAGAAACAACTTCCAAAGTTTTGCCGTTTAAAATTTTGCCTTCAAAAGGCTTTAAAATAAGATGGTCTCCATTTTTTATTTTTTTAACATCAGCTTCAACAGGAAAAGCCCCTGAATCTTCCATTGTATTATAAAAAATAGGGGCAATTTTTTCTCCTATTACAAATCCGCCTTTTCTTTTATTGGGAACAAAGGGAATGTCTTCTCCAATATGCCAGATAAGAGAATTACCTGCTGATTTTCTTGAAGATCCTGTTCCAACAATATCACCTACAAAGGCAAGAGGACGGCCTTTTTCTTTTAATTCTTCAATAATTTTTAAAGGTGAATCTATTCTTGACTGGAGCATTGAAAGGGCATGGAGGGGAATATCTGGCCTGCTCCAGGCTTCAGATGCAGGGGACAAATCATCTGTATTGATTTCTCCGTCAACCTTGAATGCTGTTAAATGAATTTCTTCAGGTATCTCTGATAAAAAATTAAACCAATGGGCATCAGCCCATGATCTTATAACTTTTTTTGCATTCTCATTGGTTTTTGAAAGCTTTGCTATGAGTTCAAATTTATCATAAACAAGAAGAGTTTTTCCCAAAGCTTTGGCAGAATTGTCACCAAGAGATCCATCTTCTAAAAGCTTGATCAAATAATCTAAAGCATAACCTCCCCTCATATTACCCAAAAGAAAGACAGCTCTTTTTGGGGTAATCAAGGGTGAAACAATGTTTTTGGTTGCAAGTTCATAAAGGATAGCTGCTTTTTCCAATGCTGCAGGATCAACTCCTGGAGACACTCTTTCTTCTATAAGACTTGTTACAAAGGCCTCTTGCCCCCGGGGCGGGTTTTTTATCAGGTCCAAAATCTTTTTCACCTGACTTCTATCAAGGGGTTTTGGTTCAATCCCCTGTTTTTTTCTGTCTTCCAAATGTTTTCTATACTCTTCAAGCATGGGACTTCCTTTCAAATTTTAAATTTTTTCAAGAACTTATATCTCTTTTTAACCAACAACATTATTTAAGTTCAAGGGTAAAATAACTTGACAAAAATCAATATCCTTTATAAGCAATTTCTATGTTTCTTCAACTAAATTGAACTAATGAAGTTGTCAAGAGGACAACTTCAAAGATATAAAATATTAAAGACAAGGAGCTTATTATGTCAAAACTGGTAGCACCACATGGTGGAAAAGGTCTTATTAACAAACTGCTTGAAGGTGCAGAAAAAGAAGCAGAGCTTAAAAAAGCAGAAGGTCTTAAAAAAATTGAAATGTCTTCAAGAGAAGAAGGCGACCTTATAATGATTGGTACAGGCGGTTTCAGTCCTCTTGAAGGTTTCATGACAAAAGCAGACTGGAAAGGCGTTTGTGAAAACTTCCTTCTTGCTGATGGTACATTCTGGCCTGTTCCTGTTACTCTTTCAGTTGATAAAGCTGACGCTGACGCAATCAAAGAAGGCGATGAAGTAGCTCTTGTTTCCCAGTCCGGTGAAGTTATGGGTACAATGAATGTTACTGAAAAGTTTGAAATGACAGAAGCTAACAAAAAGTGGGAATGTGAAAAAGTTTTCATGGGTACAGGTACAGCCAATGCTGACGAATTCTGGAAAATAGCTGAAGAAGATCACCCAGGTGTTCAGCAGGTAATGGCACAAAAAGATTTTAACATTGCAGGACCAATCAAGCTGGTTTCTGAAGGTGAATTCCCAACAAAGTACAAAGGTATTTACATGAGACCTGCCGAGTCAAGAGCTATTTTTGACGAAAAAGGCTGGGCAACAGTTGCAGCTCTTCAGCTTAGAAACCCAATGCATCGTTCACATGAATACCTTGCAAAAATTGGTATTGAAGTATGCGACGGTACTTTTATTCATTCTCTGGTAGGTAACCTTAAGCCTGGTGATATTCCTGCAGAAGTACGTGTTAAGTGTATTGACACCCTTGTTAAGCATCACTTTGTTGAAGAAAACGTTGTACAGGGCGGATATCCTCTGGACATGAGATATGCTGGACCTCGTGAAGCTCTTCTTCATGCTACTTTCCGTCAGAACTACGGTGTAAACAAAATGATTATCGGTCGTGACCATGCAGGCGTTGGCGACTTTTACGGTCTTTTTGAAGCTCAGGAAATTTTTGAAACAATACCTTATCCTGAAGAAGAAGGAAAAGCTCTTAAGTGCGAGCCTCTAAAAATTGACTGGACATTCTATTGTGAAAAATGTGATGGAATGGCTTCACTTAGAACATGCCCACATGATAAGCAGTACAGAGTTATTCTTTCAGGTACAATGCTTAGAAAAGGTCTTTCAGAAGGAACTCCAATTCCAGATCATTTTGGTCGTGATGAAGTTCTTGCTCTTCTTCGTGAGTACTATGAAGGTCTTACAGAAAAAGTTGAAATCAAGACCCATGGTGCTGCAAGCGGATCTAAGATGTAACAATTTTTTCTTTTTTTAAAAAGAGCCTAAAGGGGGAATTTTATTTCCCCCTTTTTTATTTCTCCTTTTACTTCCACTGATGAAAATCTTCAAAGCCTCTCAAACTTTCATACAAAGCAACACCAACAGATGTTGAAAGATTTAAAGATCTTATAGAATTTTTTACTGGAATATAATAAGTACTTTCCTGGTATTTTTCTATTATTGAATCCGGCAGCCCTTTTGTTTCAGACCCAAATACAAGAAAAAGTCTGTTAAGCTTTGGAATTTCAATATAATTTTTTTTACCCAGCTTTGAAAAAAACACAAGTTCTCCTTTTTCAGGTTTTGAGTTCTTTAAAAAATCTTGAAAATCATCCCAGACAAAAAGTTTTACATTTTTCCAATAATCAAGCCCTGCCCTTTTCAAATGCTTATCATCAAGCAAAAACCCAAGGGGTTTTACAAGATGAAGGCTGGTATCGGTTCCAAGGCAGGTTCTTCCTATATTTCCAGTATTCCAATGGACATCAGGACTTATAAGCACAATATTTCTTTCCATAATAAAAAACCTCTGATACTTTTTAAGTAAATTTAAAAAAAACGGAATCTATATAAATGATAATTGACTGTCACGCACATATTTTTCCTGAAAAAATAAAAAACAAAAGGGAAATTTTTTTTGAAAATGAAAAAGAATTTTCCTGGCTTTATAAAAATCCCAAATCAAAACTATCCACAGCTGAAGAACTTATAGAATCAATGGATAAAAACAAAATAGATAAAACCATTGTTTTTGGATTTCCATGGAACAATGAAGATAAATCAAAATTTCACAATGATTATGTTCTTGAAAAGTCAATTAAGTTTAAAAAAAGGCTTATTCCTTTTGCCTGCTTTAATCCTTCTAAAGACTATGCCTTAAAAGAAGCAAAAAGAGCTTTGAAAAACAAATTTAAAGGTTTTGGTGAACTTGGATTTTACACCAGGGATTTTGATTTTGAAATTATAAACAAACTCAAGCCCATAATGAAACTTGCACAAAAAAAATCCATACCAGTAATCTTTCATACAAATGAAGAGGCTGGTCATCAATATCCTGGCAAATCACCAATGACAATTTCAGGAATTTTAAACTTTATTGAAGAATTTAAAAAAAACAAAATAATTTTAGCCCATCTTGGAGGAGGAGTTTTGTTTTTCAATTTTTTAAAAACCCCTCCTTCAATGGAAAACATTCTTTTTGATACTGCAGCAATTCCATTTATCTACAAAAAAAATATCTATGAAATTTTAAGCTCTGATGAACTAAAAGATAAAATTGTTTTCGGTACAGACTGGCCTCTTATCTCACCTGAAAGATATTTTAAAGAAATAGAGGAAAATAACCTTGATAACTCATTTAAAACCAAACTTTATTGTGAAAATATAAGCCGTTTTTTAAACCTTGAATAAATTTATTTTTAAAAACTGATTTTTACATCTTCCCTGTGTAAAGGATCAATTTCCCACAAAACACTTTGGTCAAACTTAAAAGCAGAGCCCACCATAGTATCAGGAAATTTCTGAAGTTTTATATTATAAATAGTCACCACTTCATTATACATTTCTCTTCTGTCTGCAATTGAATCTTCAATTTCTGTTATTCTTGACTGAAGCCTTGCAAACATGCTGTCAGCCTTAAGTTCAGGGTATTGTTCAGCCACTGCAAAAAGTGATTTCAAAGCAGTTGTAAGTTCCCCCTGGTTTTCAAGAAACTTTTTTGAGTCTTTTGGGCTCCCAACCATATTTCTTGCCCTGATAACCCTTTCAAGAGTTTCTCTTTCATGGGTCATATAGCCTTTGCAGACTTCAACAAGCTTTGGAATTTCATCGTATCTTTGCTTGAGAAGAATATCTATATTGCTCCAGGTTTTATCAATATTGTTTTTCAGATGAATAAACCCATTGTAAGTAATAATTACAAAAAGAACCAAAATTGCCAAAAGAACAAAAATTCCCGCAATAACACCGACTCCGATTATAGACATAACTGATTTTCCCCTGTTTTCAATTTGTAAAAAACATTATACTTCCTCCAACAAATGCAAAAACAGCACCTGCCAGATTAACCCAGATATATAAATTAAATTTTTTCAAAATTTTATCTTCAAGTCTTGTTGGTGCAATAATCATGGGAAATCCTTTATATGGAGGATCCAAAACAATAAAAGATTCTTTTTTATTGCCAGACCCTGAAAGGAATTGCTTATAAGCTTTTTTATCAGCATCTGATATAGCTTTTTCCCATTCATGGGCATCAATTTTTCCATTTTTGTCAGTATCATAAAAAGAAAGAAGCTTTTCATTTTTTTTTATTTTTCTTAAAATTTCAAGACGGATTTTTTTTATTTCTGATTTATCCGAATTCAGTGGATATTCTGCCCAGCCAAGAATATAAAGAGGACTATTGTCAAGAATAACCTCTTCTTCCCATTTCTGCCCCATTGGAACCATAAACGAAATCCCCTGGGAATAAACTCCACCGGTATTTATATATGTCTCTTTTTTTAAAGGAAGCACCTGGGCTCCCTCGGGATAGACACAAACCCTTCCATAATCGTCTTCAAGGTAAAAAGGAGTGCTTCCTGACACAATGGTTTCATACCAGGTCCAGCCCGACTGATTGGCCTTGTTTGCTCTTTTGTATTTATTCACCTTATAATAAATGCAGGGAAGATTGGCACATGGTGATAAAAGATTGTATTTCCTTTTAGCTGTTCCCTTAAGTTCAACCATTCCCATTGAAGCAGAACGTATTTTACTTGTGGGTAAATCAGAAATAATATTTTTAAACTTAAGGTATTTAATAAACCCCAAAAGAAAGAGCGGGAAAATTACAAAAAGAAAAATCCCTTTAAAAATAAAAAATTCTGCAATTTTTTTAATCCCCGGAGAATTTAAAACCGATTCTAAGCCCTTTGTTTGAAAAAATATAAAAATAAAAATTCCGGTTATAATAAATACCATCAGTTTTTTTTTTAAACTTAAGCTTTTCCTTGATGGTATTTCAGGGGGAGAAGGAAGATTATTGTTTATATATGCTTTATTCAAGCTTGGCTCCTTGAGTTTTAACTTTTTGAATAATCCTAAAAATGATATTAAGTCATTGACCTTAATTTAAATTTCTGCTCAATTCAGTTTAAAATTAAAAATTTCAGGGGAATTATAAATGGAAATCAAAATAGGAACAAGAAAAAGTAAGCTTGCTATGTGGCAGGCAAAATATATCCAGGAACTTTTAGCCAAAAACAATATTAAATCAAAACTTTTCCCAATTGAAACAAAAGGGGATAAAATCCTTGATAGATCAATTGCAAAGATAGGAAGTAAGGGAGTTTTCACTGAAGAGCTTGAAGAAAAACTTTTGAATCTTGAAATTGATATAGCAGTTCACAGTGCAAAAGATCTCCAGTCAAATCTTCCCAAAGACTTTGAAATCATAGCTTTTACTGAAAGGGAAGAAGCAAATGATGTAATCGTTTCAAGAAAACCTCTTAATCCCGAAGATAAAAATTCATCCTTTGTGCTTGGAACCTCGTCTGTAAGGCGAACTTCCCTTATTAAACACTTTTTTCCCCATTTAAAACTTACAGATATGAGGGGAAATCTTCAGACAAGAATTAAAAAAATGGACAATAAAGATTGCGACGGTCTTGTTCTTGCCAAGGCAGGGGTTTTAAGAATGGGCTATGATGACCTGATTGTTTATGAATTTGATCCTGAAGTTTTCATTCCTCCTGTGGGACAGGGATGCCTTGCCATTGAAGCTTCAAAAAACCTTCCTTTGGAAATAAAAAACAAATTAAGAAAGGCTTTGAACTCAGAAACAACTGAAAAAATACTTTTAGGTGAAAGACAATTTTTAAATATTCTTGAAGGAGGATGCAGCATCCCAGCCTTTTGCCACGGAATTCTAAAAAACAATAAAGTATGTCTTAAAGGAGGAATAGTTTCCACTGATGGACAAACAATTGTTTTAAATGATTTTGAATCAGAAAATCCCCAGGAAGCCGGAACAAAACTTGCCTCCTATGTTCTTGAAAATGGGGGAAGAGAAATTTTAAAAAGTTTAAAAAGTTTAAAAAACAATTAATAATCTTATGGGTTAATCAATTTAACCCATAAATAACAATTTTATCACCAGCTTCTTCAAATTGAAAAATCAGATTTAAGTTAAAATCTATTTAAAACCTAGATTCACTCTAAATTTTATATTTAAAAACATAAAACCCTCAATTCAGATAAAATTAATTTTGTCCTAACTTGACAAATCAGCTTCCCTATGAATAAATTAGCAAAATCAAATCCGGCAGCTTAAATTAAGACTTTCTTCAATAATAAAATTATTCAAGTTTATTGTTTAATTTAAAAACAAGGAGGAAAAACATACTAAAAGCCGGTCAACAGTATGGTTGTGATGGATAAAGAAAATAAATTTAAATTAAAAAAACCTGTTCCTTCCGATGGTAAATTAATCTGGGAACTTGTAAAAAACTCCAAATCCTTAGACCTCAATTCTATTTACCACTATGTTCTTATGGCAGACCATTTCAATGAATCATCAATAGCAGCTTTTAAAGATAACGAGCTGGCAGGCTTTGTTACAGCTTATTTTCCACCAATTAAACACCAAACTCTTTTTGTATGGCAGGTTGGCGTTTCCAAAAAATTTCAGGGTCGCAATCTTGGAAAAACAATGATTACAACCCTTGCAAAATCTCAATTATCTCAAAAAGTTAAATATCTACATGCTACGATAACGACTTCAAACAAGGCTTCCATAGCCCTTTTTAAATCAACAGCAAAATCTCTTGATTCAAATTATAAATTTGATGAGATTATTTATCCCAAAGACTTTTTTGGTGAAACCGGCCATGAGCCTGAAAAACTATTTCAAATAGGCCCAATAAACTGACGTTTAATAAAAAACTTATTCAGATTGATTATAAGAATGCTTAGATTTTCTAATTTAAACCTAAGCTTCTGAAAAATCAGTCTTTTTAAATTTAAATATAAATTAAAACAGGAGATATTATGAGAATTTTTGAAACCTTAGAATCAAGGGTAAGAGGCTATATAAGATCTTTTCCCGTGGTGTTTGAATCATCTAAAGGTGCAATTTTAAAAGATGAAATGGGAAAGGAATATATTGATTTCTTTGCAGGTGCAGGAACCCTTAACTATGGACACAATAACGATCATGTAATTAAAGCCATGATCGAATACCTGGAAAAAGACGGGGTTCTTCACGGCCTTGATATGGCTACAACAGCAAAGAAAAAATTCCTTGAAAAGTTTAAATCAACAATTCTTGAACCAAGAAATATGGACTATAAAATTCAGTTTACAGGTCCAACAGGCACAAACGCAGTTGAAAGTGCACTTAAACTTGCAAGAACAATCAAAGGCAGATCAAATATTGTGGCATTTACCAATGCCTTTCATGGACTTAGCATGGGTTCTCTTGCTGTAACAGGAAATGAATTTTACCGTGATGAAGCCCATATAAGCCGTTCAAATGTTTCATTCATGCCTTTTGACAGCTATCTTGGTACCGATTTCAATACCTTGGATTATTTTAGAAAAGCACTTACAGATAAAAGTAGCGGACTGGATCTTCCAGCTGCTGTTATCCTTGAAACCATCCAGGCAGAAGGTGGTATTAATATTGCCAGCCCAGAATGGCTAAGTGAACTTTCAGATATTTGCCGGGAGTTTGAAATCCTTCTTATTGTTGATGATATCCAGGTTGGAAACGGCAGAAGCGGTGATTTTTTCAGCTTTGAAGAATCAGGAATCAAACCTGATATAATAACACTTTCCAAGGCAATAGGAGGAGGACTTCCCCTTGCAATGGTTCTTATGCGTCCAGATCTTGACCAATGGAAGCCTGGAGAGCACACAGGAACATTTAGAGGGAACAACCTTGCCTTTATAGCTTCAGCCCAATGCCTTGACTATTGGGACACCAATGACTTAAGCGAATCTGTAAAGTACAAATCAAAAATAATGAAAGAAGAACTTGAAAGAGTTGCAGAAAAATTCCCTGAGCTTGAAGCAAAAGTCAGGGGAAGGGGAATGATCTACGGACTGGAAATACCTGAGCTTAATCTTGGAACTGAAATTTCAAAAAAATGCTTTGAAAACGGTCTTATAATTGAGCTTGCAGGAGGTGAAGATCAGGTTTTAAAACTTCTTCCCCCTCTTATTATTGATGAAGCTCTTTTAAAAGAGGGAATTTCAATAATTGAAAGCTCAATTGAAAAAATTTTAAATGAAAAACTTGAAAAAGCATCTGGAGAATTCACCCTATGATAGTAAGAACTCTTAAGGAAATTGTTGGAACAAAAAGAGATAAAAAAGCCAAAAACGGAAATTGGGTAAGCAGGAGATTTCTTTTAAAGGACGATGGAATGGGTTTTTCATTCCATGAAACAATAATTTTTGCCGGAACAGAAACTCTTATCTGGTATAAACATCACCTTGAAGCTGTTTACTGCGTTGGAGGAAAAGGTGAACTTGAACGCCTTGACACCAATGAAATTATAAAAATTGAAGACGGAACAATGTATGCTCTCAATGGCCATGAAAAACATCTTTTAAGAGCTTCGGAAGATTTAAGACTGATCTGCGTTTTTAATCCGCCTTTAACAGGCAGTGAAGATCACAATAGTGAAGGGGTTTATCCTCCTCCAAATCCTGACTAGTCCAAATTAAAAAGCCGGAAAAAACTTAATTTCCGGCTTTTTATACTCTTTTGCCTTTTCAATTATACCAGCCTTTTTTCTTCACCCACAAATTCTGGAGTTCCAAATTTTGATCAGGATAAACTTCAGCTCCCCTTATCTAAGGGAAAGTTACAAGTCTGGTCAGGCTGGATTTGAATATTTATTGTTGATTTTTTCAATCCACCTCAAAACCTGTTTTTCGTTTTTCAAAGACATGGGTTTAAAACCGGAGAAGCTGCGGTATTTATCTTTTTTTGTTATAAGGATATCTCCTGGAAGATACTTTTTCCCTGAGATCTCAAATCCTGGCAGGGGATCAACAACAAACCCGTCATATTCTAGCCATGAATGAAAAATTGATTCTTTTTCTGAAATTTTTTTAATTCCCCTTGCCCATAGCCAGCCTTTTGACATTTCATGTTTTCTCAGCTCAAGAAAAAGAAAAAGACAAACAGTCTGGGAATCACCCTCTTTGATTTGCTCTTCCCCTGAAGAAAACCCATTGATCTTTGAAAAAGTAAGTTCAAAGCCGTCTTTTAAAGCAAGCTCTTCAATAACTTTTTTTGCCAAAGGTTCCGATTTTGTATAAATTGTTTTTATATTTACCATTTTAACAAGCCCTTGTTTAAACTTTTCCTGGATTGAATATTTTATATTTTACTCAAAAACCAGATTTGTTATTTTAACGCTTTATCATTAATATCATTTCCTATAAATTTTCTTAAGGAACAGATTCTATTAAATTATATGGATAAGCTGAATTTTAAAGACCTTTAGTTTAACTATAAAAAACACCTGGATTTAAAAAACTGAGTCATAAAAAAACATATTGTAAGTATCAGCCATGGCAAGTTTTATCCACCGTTTCTGATGTTTTAAATCAGAAAAAGTAATATGCAGCAAATCATCTGCCTTATCTGCAATTTCATCCTGCCATTTTTCTATTTCCAACTCACTGAAATTTGAATCAAGAAGAATTCCGTCATAATCATCCATTGACTCAAGGTATTCAATTTCTGGCAAAACATTTCTTTTCCATATAAAAACCTCCCTTTCCATTTCCCCCCGGAAATCAAAGTAGTTTTCAGATGTTGCAATGGTAAATAAAACCGCCCTGTTTCCTTGATCCGGGTAAAGAAATCTTAAATCACCATCAAGGAAATGAGGCCTTTCAAGCCTGGTCCTTGATAAAATTTCTTTTTTACAGGGTTTAAATTCCGGCTCAATAAAAACAACTTCAAATGGGATAAAAGGATTTTTTAAAGAAAGGATTTCAATTGTTTTTAAAATATAATCTTTATCTTTTATTTTTTTGCCAAAAATTATCTGATAAGGAGAAGCCATCTTTTCTGAAATCTTTCCAATTTCACTTAAATCCCTTTTTTCAAAAATAATAAGTTTGGAAATATAATCAAAAGATCCAAGTTTTACTTTTATATCTTTTCCAGATTCAGATTTATGGGAAAGCTCAATTTCAGGCATGGGAAAAAATGAAATCCCAAGCATTTGTTCAGCATATTCAAAAGATTTTAAAATATCTTCTTCGCTAAACCCGGGAGATGAAATTATATTGTAAGGCGGCTCAGGATTAAATTTAAGCCCAAGCTTTTGATGATTAAGCCTGAAATCTGTTCCAGGAATTACACTCAAAGGAAAAAACTGAACATCTTCTTCCAGGTTGTTTTCTAAAATAAAGTCTATGGATTTTTTTATCCCCAAGGGGTCATCTCCTGGAAGACCAGTGATAAGATCAACACAAGGGCTTATCCCCCGCTTTTTTAAAATATTTACCCCTTTAATAAACTTTGAAAGATCTGTGGGTCTTTTCATAATAGAAAGGGCTGATGAATTTACAGATTGAAGGCCTATTTCAAAGCTTTTAAAATTAGATTCAAAAAACAAGTCCCCAAGTTTAGGTGTAATGGATTCAGCTCTTATCTCGCTGTGAAATCCTGTTTTTTTATCCTTATTTATTAAAGAGAGATCTTTTAAAAAACCTTCGAGATCAGGCCTTGTGTTTAAAGAAGGGTCAAGAAAATAAACTTCTGAAATTTTTTCTGAAATAGCATATTCAACTGCTTCATAAACTCTTGGTGCAGGTCTTACACAAACTTTGCTTCTTGATTTATTGTAATAACAATATCCGCAGGAATAAGGACAGCCTCTTTGGGTTTCAACAAGGATTGAATCCTGGATATGGGGCTCAAGCATTCCTTGTACATAAGGGCTTGAAAGATTTTTAAAAATAAAGCAATTGTCTTTGTCTTCTTTAGTAAAAACCTGGGGACAAATAATTTTTTTAAAAAAAGACTCTCCTTCGCCAAAAACCACAAAATCAGCACAACTATCCAAAACAAGCCTGTTGTCAGGGCAGGCTTCGGGTCCCCCAAAACCAATTCTTATATTGTGTTTCTTAAGTTTCTCTGCTATATAAATACTTCTTTTTACATTCCAACAAAACAATGTAAAGCATACTATATCAGGTCTTTTGTACAAAATGAGTTCTATAAGAGCAAAATCTCCTAAGTAAGATCCAATACTTTCAGGAACAATTTCTACCTGTTCATCATAGGGTTTGGGAATTGCAAGCTTCAGACAAGCACCACCAAGAGGAACATTGCCTGTTTTAAGTCCTGAATTTAATCTTGGGATGGGAAGCTGAATAAGGAGCGTTTTCATTATAAACTGCAAAAAGGAAAATCCTTTTGCCCTTTGGAAGTGTTGGTGGTAGGCACGTCCGGGATTGAACCGGAGACTTCTACCGTGTCGGGGTAGTGCTCTGCCAGCTGAGCTACGTGCCTTTAGGTTGTAAAAATTTCTTATATGACTTTGAACTCTTTTATGTCAAGGAAAAACTGATAAATCAACTTGTAATATAAATTTTAATATGATAATTTTTCCTTTATTTTTTAACTAACCCAAACTTTATGAGCTTGGTAAACAAATGAAAAAAATTCGGATAAACAAAGGATTTAACCATCCTCTCTCGGAAATTAAAATTACTGCAAATTTTGAATCAGACTTGCCTTTACCTGAAAAAATAGCAGTGCTTCCTTTTGTTTTTAAAGGAATAAGGTCAAGGCTTTTAGTCGATAAAAATGATTATGTAAAAACAGGTACCCCTCTATTTACAGCCAAAAGAGACCCTGAACTTGTTTTTCTTTCTCCAGGCTGCGGTAAAATAACTGAAATTGAAATCGGGGCAAAAAGAATAATCCAAAAAATTGAAATCTCTCTTGATGAAACTGAAGACTATGAAGAACTCCAGACTGTTACTGAAAGCAATTTAAGAAGCCTTTCAGCCAATGAACTGACTGAGATTCTACTAAAAGACGGACTTTGGCCTTATCTTAGATCTTTGCCTTTCAATACAATTCCTATGCCCGATGAAAAGCCCGATATTATACTTGTAAAACTATCGGACAACGTACCTTTTTATCCGCTTCCTGAGACCTGGCTGAAGCACAGGTTAAAAGCTTTTAATCATGGAATTTCTGTTTTAAAGAAATTGGCTGATAAAGTAATTGTTTATGCAGATAAAAACAATCACAGTATAGGTGAATGCGCCTCATCAATAAACTATCTTGTTGAAGGCAAATATCCTGCTTTTGATCCCGGGGTGATTTTCTACCACTTAAAAAACAAACCTGAACTTAATGCCTGGTATATTGACGGACAGGCACTTATAAATATTGGAGAAACCCTCTCCCAGGGAAGATATTTTACAGACAAGACATTTATTGTATATCCAGGCGACTCCAAAAAACCCTATCATGTCAAATCAAGAATAGGAGCACCTATATCTTCTCTTGTAAAAAACATTGAAGAAATAAGTGGAAACCAAAGGTTTATTTCAGGGGATATCTTCAGGGGAACCAAGTCTTCTAAAAACGGATATTCAGGATTTTATGAGCCTTCAATTACAATAATTCCTGAAGGAGATGAAAAAGAATTCCTTGGTTTTTTAAAACCAGGCAGAAACAAGGAAAGTTATTCAAAAACATTTTTATCTTCTATTCTGCCCTCAGGTTTATCAACAAACTGCAATCTCCATGGTGAAAAAAGAGCTTGCATAAACTGCTCATACTGCGAACAAGTGTGTCCTTTAGATATTCTTCCACAGTTTACCATGAAAGCTCTTTACGGTGATGACCTGGATTCCGCATTGGCACATGGACTCCTTGACTGCACAGAATGTTCACTTTGTTCATATGTGTGTCCTTCAAAGATTCCTCTTTCCCAGGTTTTCAAAGAGGCAAAGGATAATTATCTAAAAGAGAAAAAGGCATAAAAGATTTATGAAAAAGCTGATTAGAAATTTTTTTGACACCAATAGAAAACATTTTCAGGATGGAGGCAGATTCAACAGATTTGAACCTGTTTTCGATGCTTTTGAAACAATTTTATTTGTTCCTGAAGAAACTACCTCGGGCAGCCCCCACGTAAAAGATTTTCTGGATCTCAAAAGATTTATGTCCATTGTTATCGTGGCTCTTATCCCGTGTACGGTTTTTGGAATATACAACAGCGGAAGTTATTCACTTCAAGCAAAAGGGGTTTCACCAGAAATTTTTTCTTCTTTTATTGAAGGGCTTATACTTTTCCTGCCCCTTCTTGTTATTTCATACGGAGTGGGACTTTTCTGGGAAGGATTGTTTTCAGTTATAAGAAGGCACAAAGTAAGCGAAGGATTCCTTGTAACCGGACTTTTATATCCCCTTATTCTTCCTCCAACCATACCCTTATGGCAGGCAGCTGTGGGTATTTCCTTTGGAGTAATTATAGGAAAAGAAGTTTTTGGAGGAACAGGCCGAAATATCTTAAACCCTGCTCTTACAGCAAGGGCTTTTTTGTTCTTTGCTTATCCTGCAAGTTTATCCGGAGATACAGTCTGGATCAAAAACTTTTCACCTGATGCAGTTACAGGAGCAACACCTCTTGCTCTTTCAGCCTCAGCTGAAAGAGGAGCTGATTTGACAAACGTCCTTAATCAGAACGGATTTGATTTTTATAATCTTTTCATGGGATTCACTCCTGGTTCCATAGGAGAAACATCTGCTCTTCTTTGTCTTATCGGAGGAATTTTTCTTGTAATAACCGGAGTTGCAAGCTTCCAGACAATAATTGGAGGAATTGCCGGTGCAGTTTTAACAGCTTTGTTTTTAAATCTTTTTTCAGGTGTTTCAGACAATGCATATTTATCACTAAACCCACTTTATCATCTTGTAATGGGTGGATTTGCATTTGGAATTTTCTTTATGGCAACAGACCCTGTAACTTCTCCGGGAATCAAAGGAGCCAGGTGGGTTTACGGGTTTTTAATAGGAATGCTTACAATCCTGATAAGAGTATTCAACCCTGCATACCCTGAAGGAACAATGCTTGCAATTCTTTTCATGAACCTTTTTGCTCCGCTTCTGGATTATTATGCAATTAAATTCAGATTAAAAAAGAGGATACCCAATGTCTGATAATTTTAAATCTATTTTATTTACTATTGTTCTATGCACTGTAGCCAGCCTTTTGCTTACATTGGCAGCCTCAAGACTAAAGCCTCTTCAGGAAAAAAACGCCCTTGTAAACAAAGAAGCCAATATATTGATGGCCGCAGGATATATAGGCTCAGTTCAGCCTCCAGCAGAAAAAATAAGGGAAATTTTTAAAGAAAAAATTATCCCTGCCAACTCAAAAGAAAACCCAGATCTTGAACTTTATCTTACCTATGCCGATTCAGGTGAAATTTCAGGTTATATAGTACCTTTTGAATCAAGTGGACTCTGGGGAAGAATTTACGGCTATATTGCTTTAGAAAACGATGGAATAACCATTTCTGGTGTAAGTATTTATCAACACCAGGAAACTCCCGGACTTGGAGCTGAAATTGATAAAAGACCGTTTTTAGACAATTATACAAACAAAAAAATAATAGATAAAAACAACAATTTCAAAGGAGTGATGGTTGCCAAAGGCAGAGTTGCAGACTCCATTTCAATTTCAGAAAGAGATCATTATGTTGACGGAATCAGCGGGGCAACTCTCACAGGTAGATTTCTAGGTGAGGGGATGATAGAAACCCTTGAAAAATACGAACCTATTTCAAAAAAATTTCGCAACAACAATATTGATTTCAACACCGACAATACAACAAAAAAACAATTAAAAGGTGAGCCATGAAACTTTTAAATAACCAATATATAAAAACCATGCTTGAGCCTATTATAGGCAACAACCCCATAAATGTTCAGATGCTTGGTATCTGTTCAGCTCTTGCAGTTACAGTTCAGCTCAAAACTGCCATTGTAATGGGTCTGGCACTTACCTTTGTTATTACCTTTTCCAACCTGGTTGTTTCTATTTTTAGAAAGCTGGTGCCTGATAGCATAAGAATTATATTTGAACTCTGTGTTATAGCTACACTTGTTATTCTTGCAGATGAATTTTTAAAAGCTTATCTTTTTGGAATAAGCAAACAGCTTTCTGTTTTTGTAGGTCTTATCATAACCAATTGTCTTGTGATGGGAAGAGCCGAAACTTTTGCCCTTGGCAGCACTCCGGGTCTTTCTTTAATGGACGGATTTGGAAACGGACTTGGCTATTCCTTTGTTTTAATTTTTGTTGCTTTTGTAAGAGAACTTTTTGGCTCGGGCAGTCTTTTTGGATATAAAGTTATTCCTGAATTTTTATACAACGCAGGATATACTGACATGGGATTTATGCTTCTTGCGCCGGCGGCTTTTATTATAATCGGGCTTCTTGTTTGGCTTCAAAACTCTCTTTTCAAATCCCAATAGTTGGTGGAGGACATAAATGGAAAACCTATTAAGTCTTTTTGTAAACTCAGTTTTTGTAGGAAACATTCTTTTATCATATTTTTTGGGAATGTGTGCTTTTGTTGCGGTTTCCAATAATTATAAAACTGCAGTAGGCATTGGATTTGCCGTTATTTTTGTAAACTCTGTTACAGCACCTGTAAACTGGCTTGTATTTCATTATCTTCTTGCCCCTGGAGCTTTGTCATGGGCAGGTTTGCCAAACATGGACCTGAGTTTTTTAAAATACATTACTTTTATTGCCTCAATAGCTGCCATGGTACAAATTGTTGAAATGATAATAGACAGGTTCTCTCAACCTCTTTATACTGCACTTGGCGTATTTCTTCCGCTTATTGCAGTTAATTGTGCAATCCTTGGTGCCTCCCTTTTCATGGTTGAAAGGGAATACTCTCTTACTGAAACAATAGTTTTTGGATTTGGCTCTGGATTTGGATGGTTTCTTGCCATGATAACTCTTGCTGCTATAAGAATTAAGCTTTTGTATGCTGATCCCCCTGAAGGACTCAAAGGTTACGGGTTGACCATGATAGTAGCAGGTCTTATGTCAATGGGATTTATGATTTTTTCAGGGATTTCTCTTTAAACAAAACTTATTAGGAGATTTTGAAGTGATATATTTTGTAAGCCTTTCAGTTTTTACAGGCGTAACCCTTTCCTTGGTGGTTCTTCTTTTAATTGTAAAAAACAAGCTTTCTCCGGCAGGCAAAAATAAAATAATAATAAACGAAGATAAATCAAAAAGCATCGAAGTATCCAGCGGAACAAACCTATTAAACGCCCTTGTAAACGAAGGGATTCTACTTCCATCTGCCTGCGGAGGAGGAGGAACCTGTGGATTGTGTAAACTTCAGGTCCTTGAAGGTGGAGGAGAAATTCTTCCCACTGAACTTGGCCATATAACAAGAAGCGAAAAAAAAGATCAAGTAAGACTTGCATGTATGATGAGGGTCAGAGATGACCTTAAAATAAAAATTCCCGATGAAATATTTAATATTTCAGCTTATGATGCTGAAGTTGTTTCAAACGACAACATTTCTACCTATATAAAAGAACTTATCCTCAAAGTTGATGATTCCCAAACCTTTGAATTCAAAGAAGGTACTTATATCCAAATAGAAGTGCCCCCCTATGAAAACATAAAATTCAGTGATTTTGATATAGATGATCAATACATTGAAGAATGGGAAAGCGAAGGACTTCTTAATCTCACAGCTTCTTCCAGTGAAGAAGTCATCCGTGCCTATTCAATTGCAAATGCCCCCTATGAAAAAGACGTGATTCTTACAATAAGAATAGCAAATCCGCCTGAAGACAAACCTGATGTAATGCCAGGCCTTGGTACCTCATATCTCTTTACACTTAAACCCGGAGACAAGGTCAGATTCACAGGTCCTTACGGGGATTTCTTTGTAAAAGACACAGACAATGAAATCTGCTTTGTGGGAGGAGGTGCTGGAATGGCTCCAATGAGATGTCATATACTTCACCTTTTAAACACCCTTGATTCAAAAAGAAAAATCACCTTCTGGTACGGAGCAAGATCTGTAAGGGAAATTTTTTATGAGGACCTTTTCAGGGATCTTGAAAAAAAGCATGATAATTTCAAATTTTATATAGCCTTATCTGAACCAATTGAATCGGAAAAATGGGATGGAATGACAGGATATATCCACCAGGCCCTTTATGATAATTATATTAAACAGCATAATTCACCGGAAGATATTGAATATTATCTTTGCGGCCCCCCAATAATGGTTGAGTCAGTAATTAAAATGCTTATAAACGAGGGAGTGGAAGAAGATTCAATTCTGTTTGATGCTTTTTAATCCATAACAAACCGGGGGTTTTCCCCGGCTTTCAGCTTTTAATAAAAAAACAAAAATACCCACAAATACAGCTAATCGCTACCAACTAAAGATAAGAAATTTCTTCCTTTAACATACAGCAGGCAATTTTATAAAAAGGCTTTCCATTTTTGTCATAACTCAAATTACCCGGCTGAATTATTTTATTCAAAACACAACCTTCAGGTATATCAAGATCAAAAAGGGATTCTTCTGTTATGCCGCTGTTTTTTAATAAACGATTTTTATCAAACTCATAGGAATGAACAGGATAATCTTCGCAAAGAGGGCATTTGTATACCCTGTCATTTGGAAAAAGAAAGTAGTTGTCAGCAACAACACCCGCACATTCAAATTTTTCATCTAAGCCTAAAAAAACCTTTGGATAAGTGACTATAATTTTATGATCCCTTGCAATTTTATCGGCTATTTCAGGAACTACACTTTCCCAAGTACCTTTTGTAAGCTGTAATGAGCTTCCTTTTTCATCTGCAGAGCCTCTTATTCCTATCACCTGAATAAAAAATCGTGAAATTCCAAGATCTTTGACAAGATCATACATATTTTCAAGTTCATGGATGTTTTTAGAACTTACTGTATATATCAAGCTTGTGGTAAATCCTTTATCAGCAGCTTCTTTTATACCCCTGGTGCAAGTATCAAAAACACCTTTCCCTCTAATGGGATCGTTTGTTTCAGGGGAAGCTCCGTCAAGGCTGAAGCTAATAAAATCAAGATCTGAAGGCTTGATTTTATTTAAAATATCATTGAAAAGATATCCATTGGTATCAATTGTAATTGATGAATAACCAAGTTCTCCTGCTTTTTTTACTCCATAGGCAAGATTGGGATTTAAAGTCGGTTCTCCCCCAAGAAAAATCACATTGGCCTCTTTGTTTTTATTTGAAAAAAACTTCAGCCACTCATAAATTTCCTGCTCAGAAAGTGTTTTGGTTCCGTGCTGAGAAGGATTTATATAGCAATGTTTGCATTTAAGATTGCATTGGGTGAGAATATGAAAAAAAATATTTGTTGCATGTTTTTTAAAATCTACTGTCCGTTTCATTTTATAATAAAACCTTGAATTTCCTTATTATATTTAAATTAATCTCAAATAAACCATGAAAGTGATAGTTGAAAATTTAACTTATTCCTGTTTGGATTTGTAAAACTCAATCTCATCTTTAGCCTTTATAAGCTCATCATTGGCAAGTCTTAATCTTGCAGAAAGATACTCTGCAAATATCCTGTATAAAAGCAAAAGAAAGTCAAGTCTTTCTTCTCTATTGTCTTCTGACATTATCCTGTCCCCTGCTCCGGTATTTACTGCAAGACACATGGATTCATTAACTGAAAGAACAGAAGCTGATCTACCCTGCTTGTCAATCAGTCTCATTTCACCAAAAATTTCTCCCATTTTTTTTATTCTGGAAATTTCATGGGAGTTTTTTACAATCCTTACTTCTCCGTCAAGAAGAAAATAAAGCCAAGGGTCTGAATCACCCTCCCTGATAATTGTTTCACCATCTTTATATTTTCTGATTTTGCTAAGCCTTAAAAGATTGGAAAGACTATCAAGTTCAAAATTTCTAAGAGCAGGTATTCTCATGAGTTTTTGAATGTTTTCAATATTGTCTTTTAAATATTTTGTTTCCTTCACGGCAAATCCCTTTACACAAATTTTACTAAGCCATCTTTTACCTGAATTTACATCTATTTTAATAATATAAACTTTTTAAAATTTTCAACAACTCATGATTACATATTTTGTTATTTAAGTGAACCTATATCCTTTTAGATAATTCAGGTAAATTCATCTAGATGAAAACTTTTTAAACATTCATTTAGAAAATGAAACAGGATATTCTCCGTCAAAACAAGCCTTGCAAAACCCTTGATCTGGAAGTGAAATTCCTGTTGATTCAAGAAGTCCTTCAAGGCTTAAATAATGAAGAGTGTCAAGATCAAGATAAGTTCTTAGTTCATCCACAGTTTTTTTGGCTGCAACAAGTTCTCCCCTGCTTGAAAAATCTATTCCATAAACACAAGGGAATCTATGGGGAGGGCAGCTTATCCTCATGTGTATTTTTTTAACTCCAAGATCCCTTAGAGCCTTCACCCTTGTTTTTGCAGTTGTGCCTCTTATTATTGAATCTTCAACTATTATTATTTCTTTATTTTTTAAAACCTCTTTAACAGGGTTAAGTTTGATTCTCACCCCAAATTCCCTCATTTCCTGGGTAGGCTGAATAAAGGTTCTTCCAACATAGTGGTTTCTTATCATACCCATTTCAAAAGGAATTTTTGATTCTTTAGAATAACCTATGGCAGCATAAACCCCTGAATCTGGAAAAGGCATTACAATATCAGCATCAACAGGAGCTTCCTTTGCAAGCTGAATTCCATGTGATTTTCTCATCTCATAAACATTTTTCCCGAAAAAAGTTGAATCAGGTCTTGCAAAATAAATATACTCAAAAATGCAAAATGCTCTTTTAGCAGGCTTAGGGCTGTTTATGCTTCTGATTCCGTCTTTGTTAATAATTACAATTTCACCTGGTTCCAGTTCTCGTAAAAACTCTGCCTGAACAAGATCAAGGGCACAGGTTTCAGAAGAAAGAACATATTTTCCATTTAATTTACCAATACAAAGAGGCCTGAAACTATGGGGGTCTTTTATTCCTATAAGTTCTCCATTACTTGTCATGGCAATAAAGGAAAATGCTCCTTCAAGTTTTTCAGCTGTTTTTACAAGAGCTGTTTCAAGATTATTTCCTTTAAGATTTTTTACAAACACATGGATGGCAATTTCACTGTCCATTGTTGTCTGAAAAATTGAGCCGTCATCCTCAAGCTCTTTTTTCAGGATATGGGAATTGGTAAGATTTCCATTGTGTACAAGGGCAAAAGACATATTTTTATGTTGAACAAGAAAAGGCTGGGTATTTTCAACCATTGAGTTACCAGCAGTGGAATATCTTACATGGCCTATGGCAAGATTTCCTTTTAAACTTTCAAGATCTTCCTTTGAAAAAACATCTGGAACAAGACCCATCCCTTTTTTGCATTGAATTTTTTTGTCATCAGAAAGCACACTGATTCCAGCACTTTCCTGACCTCTGTGCTGAAGGGCATAAAGTCCAAAATATGTGAGCTGTGCCGCATCTTTGTGATCTAAAATCCCAAAAATTCCGCAGGCTTCCCTTGGTCTGTTTTCTGAACAAAACATTAGATTTAATAATACTCCTGAATTGGTTTTACTTTGATTTCATTTTGTTTAAGAGCCTTTACGGCAAGACAATAGGTTGCTGCGCCCTCTGTTGTAGTGGTGTATGGAATTCCAAAACTTAAGGCAGCTCTTCTTATCTTATATCCGTCTTTTTCAGTTCTTGAACTTCCGCTGGGTGTATTAAAAACAAGGGAAATTGAATTGTTTTTTATTTCATCAACAACATGGGGTCTTCCAACAGAAACTTTTCTTACCATTGTATTTTTTATCCCCTGCTCTTCAAAAAAAGCAGATGTTCCCCTTGTTGCCATAATTTCAAATCCAAGGTCAATAAAATCCTTTGCAATTACAGCAGCTTTTTCCTTGTCTTCATTTCTTACACTTATAAAAACCCTGCCCGATTCAGGAAGTTTCTGCCCTGCCCCGTAAATTGATTTTGCTATGGCATTTCCAAGCTCTTTGTCTATTCCCATTACTTCACCTGTAGACTTCATTTCAGGACCTAAAACAAGATCAACTTCAGGAAATTTATTAAAAGGAAGAACAACTTCTTTTACAGCATAATGGGGAAGATCATGATAATCCTTAAGTCCTAGTTCGTCTATGGTTTTACCCAGCATAACTTTTGTGGCCATTTTTGCCAGGGGAACTCCGGTTGCCTTGCTTACAAAAGGAATTGTTCTTGAAGCTCTTGGATTTACTTCAATAATATAAAGTTCATTGTTTTTTACTGCATACTGAACATTCATAAGACCAATAACCTCAAGCTCCTTTGCCATGGAACCTGTTGCAGTTCTTATTTCTTCAATTATTTCATCAGAAAGGCTGTATGGAGGAATAACACAGGCACTGTCACCTGAATGAATCCCTGCTTCTTCAATATGCTGCATAATTCCGCCAATTATTGTTTTTTTCCCGTCTGAAAGGGCATCAACATCAATTTCAATGGCTCCTTGCAAAAATTTATCTATTAAAACAGGATGACCTTCTGAAACTGCAAATCCATATTTTGAAAACTCTTTAAGATCTTGTCTATTATAAACAATTTTCATGGCTCTTCCGCCAAGAACATAGGAAGGCCTTACAAGCACAGGGTACCCAAGCTCTTCTGCTACTGTGATTGCTTCAGTTTCTGAAAAGGCAATTCCGCTTTCAGGCTGTCTTAATCCAAGCTTGTTAAGCATTGACTGGAACTCTTCCCTGTCTTCTGCCTTATTTATGTTTGAAGGACTTGTTCCAATTATTTTCACTCCTGCCTTTTCAAGCTGAAGTGCTAGATTAAGAGGAGTCTGCCCCCCGAACTGAACAATTACTCCGTCGGGATTTTCAGCTTTTACTATATGAAGAACATCCTCTTTTGTAAGAGGTTCAAAATAAAGTTTATCTGAAATATCATAGTCTGTGCTTACTGTTTCAGGGTTTGAATTCACCATTATTGATTCAACCCCTTCTTCTTTTAAAGCAAAAGAAGCGTGAACACAGCAGTAATCAAACTCTATACCCTGGCCTATTCGATTTGGACCGCCCCCAAGAATCATTACCTTTTTACAATCATTTATTCTTGATTCATCAATTTGCTCATAGGTTGAATAAAAATATGGAGTTAAGGCTGGAAATTCTCCAGAGCAGGTATCAACAAGCTTATAAACAGGAAATATTTTATTTTTATCTCTAAACTCTTCAATTTCTTCAATTTTTTTATCTAAAAGATTTGAAAGCTGAATATCTGAAAATCCCATTTTTTTAGCTTGATAAAAAAGCTCTTTGTCTATGTTTGAGCCTGCTTTTTTTATAACTTCTTCAAAATCAACAATTTGTTTTATCTGATTAAGAAACCAGGGATCAATTGAAGTTGCCTTGGATATCTCTTCAATGGTCATTCCTTTTTTAAGGGCATATCTTAAATAAAAAAGCCTTTGGGAATTTGGAGTCACAAGCTTGTACATGAGTTCTTCTGTTTCAGGAAGCTCAATATCTTTTCCATCACAACCAAGTCCGGCTCTTCCTGTTTCAAGGGATCTCAAGGCTTTTTGAAGAGACTCTTTAAAAGTTCTTCCAATTGACATTGTTTCACCAACCGATTTCATTGTGGTTGTTAAAACGTCTTTTGTTTCAGGAAACTTTTCAAATGTCCATCTTGGGATTTTTAAAACAACATAATCTATTGAAGGCTCAAAAGATGCCATTGTCTGGCCTGTTATATCGTTTTTAAGCTCATCCAGTGAATACCCTATTGCAAGTTTTGCTGCAATTTTTGCTATGGGATAACCAGTTGCTTTTGAAGCAAGGGCAGAACTTCTGGAAACCCTTGGATTCATTTCAACAACTATCATATCTCCGTTTTTGGGGTTTATAGCAAACTGAACATTTGAGCCTCCGGTTTCAACACCGATTTCCCTTATAATGGCAATGGAGGCATCTCTTAATGCTTTATATTCCTTATCAGTCAATGTCTGGGCAGGAGCAACAGTTATACTGTCTCCTGTATGAACTCCCATTGCATCAATATTTTCAATTGAGCAAATAATTACAACATTGTCTTTTCTGTCCCTTACAACCTCAATTTCGTATTCTTTCCATCCAAGCACAGACTCTTCAATCATTATCTGATCAATCATACTGGCATCAAGGCCTGACTTTGCAACAGCTTCAAGCTCTTCCCGGTTGTAGGCAACTCCTCCGCCTGTACCTCCAAGGGTGTAACTTGGTCTTATTATAAGAGGAAAACCAATTGAGTCGGCAATTTGCCTTGCTTCATCCATTGATTGGGCAAACCCGCTTTTGGGAACCCTTAACCCGATTTTATCCATGGCTTCCCTGAATTGCTCCCTGTCTTCAGCTTTTTCTATTGCCTCAACAGACACACCTATCATTTCAACATTGTATTTTTTCAAAATACCTTTTTTGGCAGCTTCAACAGCCACATTAAGACCTGTTTGTCCACCTATGGTGGGAAGGATTGCATCAGGTCTTTCTTTTTCAATAATTTTTTCTAAAATATCTGAATTAACTGGTTCAATATAGGTTTTATCGGCCATCTCAGGATCAGTCATTATTGTTGCAGGATTACTGTTTACAAGAATAACTTCATATCCTTCTTCTCTTAATGCTTTGCATGCCTGGGTGCCGGAATAGTCAAATTCACAAGCCTGTCCTATGACAATGGGACCTGCTCCTATTATCAAAATTTTTTTAATATCTGTTCTTTTGGGCATAACCCTTAAATCTTCCTTTTATTGTTCTTTAGTTTTAAAATCATTTATCATTTTTTTTAAATCTGAAAAAAAACCCGACGAGTTCTCAAGGCCTGGAGAAGCTTCAGGAAGGTGTTGAACGCAGATTAGAGAAAATTCTTTGTGTTTGAAACCTTCAATTGTATCATCATTTAGATTCAGGTGAGTAATCTTAACTTTACCTTGATCAATACTTTCAGTTTCAATTGCAAATCCGTGATTTTGTGCTCTTGATTCTATACTTCCGTCTTCTTTTTTTACTGGATTATTTGGCCCTCTATGCCCATGTTTCAGCTTAAAAGTGTTTCCACCCACAGCAAGCCCGGCAAGTCCGGTTCCAAGACAAATTCCAAAAATCGGCTTAAACCCTAAAATATTTTTAATTGTTTCAACTGCATAATCTAAAGGCTTTGGATCTCCTGGCCCGTTTGAAAGAAAAACTCCGTCAGGATCAAGGTTTTTGACTTCATAAGAACTTGTAAATGCCGGAACAACAAGAACTTCAAAATCATTTAAATCCAAAAGGTTTAAAACACTGAAACTTACTCCAAAATCAAAAACACAGATTTTATTTTTTCCTTTTGACTTCCAAACTTTGTCGCCTGAATCCAGGTTATCAAGAAATGTTTTACCCTTATTATCCCAAAAATAAGGTTTTGTTGTTGTAAGATTTTTTACAAGATCCCTGCCTTCTATTAAAGGGAAACTTTTAGCTTTTTCAACAAGATTTTGCGGGCAATCTGTTTCATAAGTGGAAATAAAACCACGCATGGTTCCGCTTTCCCTTAAATGAACAACAAGTCCTCTTGTGTCTAAATCATGGATCCCTAAAATATTTTCTGACTGAAGATAAGCCGAAAGGCTTTTGGTTGATCTGTAATTGCTGGGGTAATTTTGATATTCTTTAACAATAAAAGATGAAACCTGAATTTTATCTGATTCCACATCCTCATCATTAACCCCGTAACTGCCGATAAGAGGATAGGTCATTACCACCATTTGACCGCTATAGGAAGGATTTGTCAAAACCTCCTGATAACCGGTCATACCTGTATTAAAAACAAGCTCCCCGCCCGATTCTCCGGGCCCGGTAAAACTCTTGCACGGAAATATAGTCCCGTCTTCCAGGGCAAGAACTGCTTTCATAAAAAGCCCCCTTTGAGGTTATTTAAAAAAAATCAGCTAAATATAGCATAATAATATCTGATTACAACTTTTAAATTATACATTCAGTCGCCGTTAACTACCATAGAAAAGTTTATAAAATTAAACAAACAAGCTTAATTTTTGTGTTATATTTAAGAAAATAATTTTTAATTTTACAAAAAGGCAGGTAACCCAGCCAATGAAAATTTATAAAGTAGGCGGAAAAATAAGAGATCAGCTTCTTGGAATAAAAAGTTATGATTCTGATTATGTTATATTTGAAGCTGATGAAAAACAACTTTTGGAAAAACTTCCAGATATTAAAAAAATAGGAAAAAAAAAGCCTGTTTATATTTCTAAGGGCAATGAATATACAATTTCTGAATTTGAAAGCATTGAAAAAGACCTTGAATCAAGAGATCTTACAATTAATGCAATTGCAAAATCTGAAGAAGATAAAATCATTTCTCACCCAAAAGCTTTAAAAGATATTGAAGAAAAAATTTTACGCCCTGTTTCAATAAAAAACTTTTTTGATGATCCTTTAAGAGTTTTTAGAGCCGCAAGGTTTTCTGCTGTATTTCCTGATTTTAAAGTGTCTGAAGAGCTTATTAATGCAATGAAACTCACCAAAGAAAAAGGACTTACAAAAAATATTTCGGCCGAAAGAGTGGGAAATGAATTAAGAAAAGCATTTGAAGCTAAAAGACCGGAAAATTTCATTAGTCTTTTAAATGATACAGGCAATTTAAGCCCCTGGTTTAAAGAATTTGAAAATGCAGATAAAATCCCTGCAGGGCCTGAAAAATTTCACGGAAAAAATACAGTATTTGACCATACTCTGGACTGTATGCAAAAAGTTTATGGATCAAGCCTTCTTGTGTGGATGGCATTTTGTCATGATCTTGGTAAAATAAAAACCCCAAAAGAGATTCTTCCCTCCCATTATGGCCATGAAAAAACAGGAGCCAGGCTTGCAAATAACATTGGAAAAAGATTAAAACTTCCTTCAAAATTTATAAAAGCAGGAATAACTTCAGCAAAATACCATATGAAAACTGGTGTTTACAATGAGTTAAAACCTTCAACAAGAGTAAAGCTTTTAATGGAGCTCTACAATAAAGGATTTTTAAGAGAAGTTTTTATTATAACAAATGCAGATAAAGGAATAGATTATTTTGATCAGGCTGAAAAAGATCTTGAAAAAATTTTAAAAATCAAGCTTCCTGAAGAAAAAAAAGAGCTTGGTAAAAAATCAGGAGAAATACTTTTTCAAATGAGATGTGAAGCTTTGCAAGATAAGTTTTCATATTAAACAAATAAAGGTGATAAATCAGAGTTTTTCCTCTATACTAATATTAATTCCCTTGAAAAGGAGATAAGCATGATAAAAATTATTAAAGCTGATAATCGTCATTTTTCAAATTTTGGGTGGCTCAAAACTTATTGGTTGTTTTCTTTTTCTAACTACTATGATCCAAATAATGTTCGGTTTGGAGCTTTGCGGGTGTTTAATGATGATATTGTTGAGCCTGGAAAAGGCTTTCCAACCCATCCGCATGAAGAAATGGAAATTATCACCATTGTTTTAGATGGTGAAATGACCCACGAAGACAGCATGGGTAATAAAACCGTTATAAAATCAGGAGATGTCCAGCGAATGTCGGCAGGAACAGGAATTACCCACTCTGAATTCAATCTAGCCAAAAAGCCGGTGCACTTTTATCAAATATGGATACTGCCTGACAAATCTGAACTTAAGCCAACCTATGATCAAAAAAACTTTGAATCATCCAAATGGAAAAACAAACTTTTGCCTTTGGCTTCAGGACAAAACATAGAAGAAACAGTTTCTTTTCATACTGATTCAACAATTTACCGCTGCTCTTTAGACCTAGACAAAGAAGTAAAACATGAAAATACAGCTGGACGAAAAATTTTTGTTTATCTTACCAAGGGGCAAATCTCAATAAATGATGAAATCTTGAATGCTAAAGATCAGGCAAGGATTGAACTGGAAGAATCCTTGACTATCAAAGCCTGGCAACCTTCTGATTTTATCCTGATCAACCTCTCTTCATAAACCAAAAATGGTTCCAAAGGAGCAAAAAACAATAAATTTCAAATAAAATTCAGCAAATTAAGAAAAAAACAAAGGTAGTCTGGTTGAAAATGTAAACATCAATCAGGTTACTGAAATAGTTTTTTTAAGGTCTTTTTGGTGCTTGTGTAATGTTTTTAGCTGATAAATCCAAAAAAATCTTGATTATACAATTGCATCTTTAAAAGGCCTTTTATCCCAAATTCAAAAGAAGGAGGAAAAATGACAGAAGCAAAATTTAAAGCTCTGGTTGTAAACGAGATTGAAAAAGGAGTTTTTCACCGTGAAATCAAAGAGCGTAAAACTGAAGAACTACCTTCTGGGAATGTCCTTATAAGGGTTTATTATTCATCCCTTAATTATAAGGATGCCCTGTCCGCCATGGGAAACAAAGGGGTTACAAGAAAATACCCCCACACTCCGGGAATTGATGCAGCTGGAATTGTTGAAAAAAGCCAAAGTGATTTATTTAAACCAGGGGATAAAGTTATAGTTACAAGCTATGACTTGGGAATGAATACTTCAGGAGGATTTTCTGAATTTATAAGAGTTCCTGACTCCTGGGTTGTTCCTCTTCCGGAAAAACTAAGCTTAAAGCAAAGCATGATGTTTGGAACTGCTGGTTTTACAGCAGGATTGTCAATATATAAGCTTATAAACTCCGGAATTACTCCTGATTCAGGAGAAATCCTTGTCACCGGGGCAACAGGAGGGGTGGGAAGCATAGCAGTTTCAATTTTAAGTCAGGAAGGTTATTCTGTTTGTGCTGTAAACGGGTTAAACGATGAATCCGATTATCTTTTAAGTCTGGGAGCAAAATCTGTAATAAGTATTGAAGAAGCTTCAGCCGGAAATGTCCCTCTTTTAAAAGAACGCTGGGCTGGATGCATTGATACTGTGGGCGGAAATATTCTTGCCAATGCAATAAAGTCCACAAAACAACACGGAGCGGTAACCTGCTGCGGAAATGCAGCCTCCCATGATCTGCCGCTTAATGTATACCCTTTTATTCTAAGGGGAGTTTCCCTTCTAGGAATTGATTCCCAGCAATGCCCAATGGATTTGAGAAAAAAAATCTGGGATAAAATTGCTGAAAAATGGAACAATCCTGAAATTAATAAATTTGTATCTGAAATTTCCCTTGAGCTTCTAAGTGAAAAAATAGATTTGATGCTTAAAGGTAAAAACAAAGGAAGAACAATTGTAAAAATTAAAGAAGAAATTTGATTGAACTGACTCTTACCCGTTCCCAATGTTTTCATTGGGAACGTTTTATTAGCTTCTAACATTCATACCTGGATTGAGTGTTTCATATTTTTAACCAGTCAAGTTCCTTTTTGCAATTGGCACTGCAAGGCCCTCTCTAATAGATTCACCCATACCTGGGATATTTAAAAGAAACATGGTCTCTTGAATTGATTTCAAGTCCTTCAAAAAGAAGAACTGCGTTTCCTCTTTTGCCTATAATAATTATAAGCTCATGAGATGACGATATTTGATCAATAAGCCTGTAAAGATTTGAACGAGCAGATTTCTATTTATTATTCGATAAACCTGTCTAAAATATACTTAAACCCGTCAGCCACAGTTCCGGAAAACTCTTCTGAAACTTTATAATTATCTTTAAAAAAACCAACTTTAAAATTTACCTGCTCATTATAAAAACTATGTTTTTTAAAGATTTCAGGCCTGTCCAGATATTTTTTATCAAGTGATAATGCATAAATCAGCTTGTTTTTATCAATCATCAAATCACCAAAAAAACCAAGAAGATCATCAGGACAATCCCCTGCCGGCTTATCAGCACTTACCCCTACATATTTTTCTTCAATAATTTCCCATTTATATTTTTGATCAATCCCGATAAAAAGCGTTCTTTTTCCCATTTTATGACCTTTGTTGAATGTGTAAGACATCTGTTTTTGATAGTTTCCAACAAAGCGACTTTCTTGAAAAAGCCTGGCCATTCATTGAAAAGCTTAGACTCCAATCTCAAAAGTTAAAAACAGCATTATTCTCCTCTGACCGGCCAGACATAAAATTCAGGATGCAACTTGTATCCGACGCCGATGTTGCCGTCTTGTGTATATAATGTCCAAGCATAGGCAGGTTGATAAGAACTAGTTGTTGAAGACCAGTAAAAAGGGCGGACTGATTTAAAGTAATGCTTTCCGAAAATAGCCGGAGAATGGGTGTTTATATCGACAAGACTTTCCAGTTCTCGGATATTGGGCAGCCGCCAGTCTTGATAACCTGCTTTTTTTGCTTGATTGATTTCTTCAATTCCGATCAACGCCTCTGACCAGGTAACTTCCTTTTCCAGAATATTGGCATTCTGCAGCCAAGATAAGCCTGTGGCCTGGTCCACGACCATACCTTCTGACAGGACAAATCGATTTTGGGGTAAAATTCTGCTTTTACCAGATTTATTGTTTTTAAAACTGCTGTCATGGACGGGCCAGACCATATAAAATCCATGAATCATGCCCTTTACAACTCTCCCTCCGCCCATATGGACATACCAGGCTTGTTCAGGATATCTTGCACAGGGTGTTGCAGTCCAATAGTATCCATTAAATAAATTGAAAAACAGATCAGACTGGACAATGGCCGGATTAATCCGGTCATTACTTACCAGACTGAACAATTCAGATCGGCTGGGAAGTCTCCATTGGTTCAATCCATATTGACCAGCTGCATTCATCTGCTTTACAAAATCAAACGCCTCAGACCAGGAAAGTGGAAAATCACTCAATCCTGCATTCCTTGCCCAGATAAGGTTGGTCAACCGGTCTGTGACAATTTCTTCGTCTTCAATAAAACGGGGTTTTGGCCACACTTTCCCTTTCCGGGTATCTCCATCCTGGCCGGTTCCAGTGCAGGGAATGATTTGCCCTTTGGCGTCATAACATTGAGTTTGGTCAGTTTGAAATAGACTCAAGGGGTTCCTCCTTTTTTATCCATCAAATTTCCTCATTCTCAGCAGTTATTCTCATATTTATTACTCACTTCCAAAGTCTTTTTGGCAGTATTCTTTAATCATTATCAATATTTTATAAAAAACAACATTTCAAAGCAGGAGCTTTGGAAGGAGCAGAAAAAAACTCACCCCAGCTTAGCACTTATAAGTTTAACCGGGGTGAGGAATTCTTCATGCACTCAAAAACAAACAATCTATGGCTTTACAACTGCAAGCTAACAACCCTAAGAACTTAATACCATTGAAGATAGTCTTTTTGCAAGAGATGAAAGCTCTTCTGCATTATTCTTAAGTTCAAGGCTGTTTTGAGAAATCTCGAACGCTGACTGGTTTACTACAGACATATCCTGAGCTATTTGAGAAGATACTTCTGAGCTCTGTGTTATCCCGTCATCCACTTCGGAAACCCTTGATGAAACAGTCAAAACATTCCTTGCCATCTCCTGGCTTGTTACAGCCTGTTCTTCAACAGCAGATGCAATTGAAGAAACAATTTCATTTATTTCGTTTATAATCACTGAAATATTTGCAATCTCTAAAACAGTCCCCTTTGTAGAGGATTGAATGCCTTCAACCCTTTGCCGTATTTCTTCCGTTGCATCAGATGTTTGTTTTGCAAGCTCTTTAATCTCTACAGCAACTACGGCAAACCCCTTGCCTGCCTCTCCTGCTCTTGCAGCCTCTATTGTCGCGTTAAGTGCTAAAAGGTTTGTCTGCTCTGAAATTTCAGCGATAACCTCTGTTACCATTTCAATCTTCTGGGCTGACTCTCCAAGTTCACTTACCTGTCTTGAAGCATTTTCACTCTGATGCACGGCACGGCTTGTCATTTCTCTTGCATTCTCAGAATTTTTTGCAATTTCATTAATGGTTGCATTCATTTCTTCAACTGCACTTGCAACCTGACTGGAATTTTCGGTTGTATCTTTCATTGCATTGGACATTGAATCCATATTTAAACTCATCTCTTCTGATGCAGCTGCAACAGATTTAGATTTATCTGATGTATCTTCAGAACTTCCTGCAAGCTGAGATGAAAGCTCAAGTAATTTTTCAGACGAAGGTCTTAAAATTTTAGCTGTTTCTGATAGTTGCTTCTGGAATTCAATATCAGTAACAAGCTCAACATGGCCTATTTTTTTCCCCCAGTCATCTATTATATAATGAGTATCAACCTGCATATATGTACTTGGACCATTATCATATTCCTGATTATAAAAAGTTCTCAGCTTACCGCTTCTAAGGCACTTAACACCGCAGTTTTCAGTTTCACATATATCCGACTTCCAATTTGAACAATGTTTTCCTATAGCACTTTTTTTATCCAGATTCTGCTGAGCCAAAAGAGATTCAGTAACTTTATTTACAAAGACCCATTTCATTTTAAGATCAGTTGTTGTAACAGGGAACTCAAGTGCATCAAGAGAACCTTCAAGATAAAAAATAAGCCTCTGTTTACTATAATTCAACTTTAAAAAAATAAGATTCAGCACAAAGAAAAAAATACCCAGAAAAAACAATTTATCAACTTTATCAGTAGCAGGAATATCTGAACTAAAAACCTGGTATGAAACAAAAACAGCAATTACAAGAATAATAATACAAAAAAGAAATTTTACTTTATAAGGGATTTTAACCATGAGCACTAATCCTTGTATTTTGAATTTTTAGAAAAAAACTAACTCTGAATAAAAGCTATATCTCTGTGTTGCCCGCTCCCAAGGCTACCTTAGAAGCGTTTTTTTATCATTATCAATATTTTATAAAAAACAACATTCCAAAGCAAGAGCTTTTCCATTTCCTAATTCTATTCTTACAATTCCAGATTATCCCGGAAACCCTGTTTTATTCAAAACCCTCAAGTTTTTTCATTATAAATCTGAAACCATCAGCCACAGTCCCTGTAAATTCTTCCAAAGGTTTGTATTCATCCTCAAAATAACCAACTTTAAAATCAACCTCTTCTTCGAAAAAATCATATTTATCAAAGAAAGGTTCCATGTCTTCAAGATCTTTCCTATAAATACCAAATGCCTATACAACTTTATTTTATTGAATAGATAAAGACACAAAAAGCCCCATCAGCTCATCAGGGCAACCAGGTAAATCCTCACGTTCTACATCCCTGTATTTCTCGTCGAAAACCTGCCAATTATATCCTTTATCAATTCCGATAAACAGCTTTCTTTTTCCCATTTTATCACCTTTTTTGCATTCTTTTACCCCTTCCCAATATCCTTATTGGAAACGATTTGTTAACTTCTAACATTAATACCTGGATAAGAAATTGTTTTTACAAAAGACGAATTGAAATCTGTAATTGCGGCAATTGAACAAGGAAGACTTTCTCCTTCTTTTAAAACACATCGTGAGCATGTTAAACATGTTAAAAGTATAATCGCAGAAAAACAAAACAACAAAACGCACATTTGTCCAAAATGTGGAAGTCCTATGATTTTAAGAGAAGCTAAAAAAGGACAAAATACCGGAACAAAATTTTGGGGCTGCCCTGACTTCCCAAAATGTAAAAGCATTATACGCTTATGATGCGTACTTCATTGATTGCTCAATCAGGAAAAAAAGATTCCAAAGCAAAAAGCTTTGGAACGATAAAAAACAGACCTTCCAACATTAATTTTTACCCTCTTGTCACCAATAAAGCCAAGCAAAGACCTGACCCGTTTTTTTGCATATTGACCCTCTCTTTTTAAAAAAATATAATTAAATCATAGCTTTAAGGAGAATCATAAATGCAACAAGAAAAAGCTGAAAAAATCAGAATCACCTTACCACAAGATATGTTAGCCTCTATCAAAAAAGAGGTTCGCTCAGGTTCCTATGGGTCAACAAGTGAACTAATAAGGGACGCCATGAAATTGTGGCAAAAAAGAGAAGAAGAACACGAAGCAAGAATTTCTTCAATCCGTGAACGCTTAACACATTCAGAACATAGCGGAGAAACGGTTCCCCTTAATACAGCTTTTAAAACAATCGAAGAACTCCACCAACAAAACACAAAAACAAAATTCTAATGATAATATATAAAGTTTATTTGATGCCGGATGCAATCAAAGATCTGGAACATATCTATAAATATATTTCAAAACAAAGCGGCTTTCCTGAAAGAGCCTGGGCATTCATTCAAAAGCTTAAACTCCAATGTCAAAAGTTAGAAACGGCACCGCTAAGAGGGCAAGAAAGCAACGATTTAATGGAAAAGTTAAGAATCCATCCTCTCAATAAAAAAACCATTGCGGCTTTTATCGTTGATGAAGACTAGCAAGTGGTTAGGATATTAAATATATTCTATGGGGGTAGAAACTATGAAGCTATTATGTCAACCTCAAAAGTATAGGGCCGGGAATTTACTGTTTGCATTCCAAAGCTCTTGCTTGGGAATCCACGTCTCAGATAAAAGAGCTTGCTAGCTAATTAGCTTACCTTATGACTCTGCTCAAATAAACTCTATTATTTCAAATGCTTACGCTCCCAAGATGGAGCTTGGGAACGAGCCTCGAATAAGTACGAGCCCCGAATAAGTACAAGCCTCGAATAAAAGATGTGGATAATGGGCAAAGCAGGAGCTTTGAAAGGAGCAGAAAAAGCAAGAGCTTTAAAACAAGCTAAAAACTACAATTTCCTGCAGGTTATCCCTTTATCCGATGCTATGGTTTCATCAGCAGCTAAAGGTGCAAGGTAGGCTTTAACACCGCCTTTGCTCCACCATTCCCAGCCGTCACCAGTGTAGCGTGCTCCACTTGCCGACTCTGCAATCGTCATATTGATGGTCTGACCATTATAAACAATTCGTGCTGTGTTCTGGGTTGGATACTCAACCTGAACTCTGACACCGTTGTCACACAAATAGGTGTCTGTTGCAGATTGTGTTAACTCGAACCCGCACAGACTGCGACCATCAGCTGTCCCAACTATCAAAGCACCATCTTTATCCTGTTCAATCCAAGTAACCTGGGACAAAACATCCAGAATGGCCTGTTCTTGGTTCATGAGTGCAGGAGCACACATTTTTTTGGTAGCTCCAAGAGCACCAAACTCAAGTTTTGAGCCAGAACGCTTATAGGATCCAAACACTATATTGCAACCCATACTGCCGCTGAACTGTCCATTCTGACCAAAAATCAATGTAATATTCGAACTGTCAATCACCCCGCGGCCTGCCACGTCCTGGATCTGAAAAGTCCTGTCAAGAAGATCAGCGTCTGTGAATACCGAGTTGCCCTTTGCACCAGTATTCATAGAACTTGTGCAGGCTGTAAGTGCAAATGCAACAGCCAAAAAAATGGGATAAAAATATCTAAAATATAGGGACATGAAATATTTCCTTTCTAAATAGTGGTAATACAGGATTGAGGCCTTATTTTACGCTAAGATTAAAAAAGCAACCAAAAAAGATCTCCCTCACTGTCGAAGCAAGTTTATATCTTCTTTTGTCACACAAAGTCCTGACAACTGGCAAAATATCTTTCAGCAACTCGTGTGCCCGCTATGGATGTAATCTTATGGGGTTGAAGTCCCATTGCCTGATCTTATGTTAAACTATTTGTTTAACATAAAACACTAACCAATGGCAACAACGGTAGTACAAGTTAACCTCCGAAGGGCAGGGTCTTTTTGCCCGCTTCCAGGGTTTTCCTAAAAACATTTTTTATCCATTATCAATATAGTTATAAAAAAACAAATCTCCAAAGCCAAAACTTTGGAGCAGGAACAAAAGAGCTAATTTTGAGACATTTTACTCATAATTATGTTAATTAAGAAAGGGTCAAACAAAAAAAGCAGGATAGCCCTTTCAAACATTGGACTTGGAAATCAAGGGGTTGACCTGATCTCAATCAATAGATAGGCAGATTTTTATTTAATCACATAATATGGAAGATAATTCATGAAATTCGAAAATTATTTAATTGACGACAATTTAAAAAACAACCTGGCTGATCAGGGTTTGAAACGCCCTACAGATATTCAATATAAGGCAATTCCCTCCATTTTAAAAGATGAAGATGTACTGGCCATTGCCCAGACAGGAACAGGAAAAACTGTGGCCTTTGCCCTGCCTGTGATCCATAGGATAATCAAGGCCAAAAATGCACGCAAGTCCAAGGGAATCCACGCCATTGTCATGGTACCGACCCGGGAACTGGCAGCTCAAATCCACGGAGTTTTTTCATCTCTATGCCGTAAAACCAAGGTGGTTCCCCTTGCAGTTTACGGAGGAGTGGAACAGGAAAGTCAAATCAACAAATTAAAAACTGGTGTAGATATTCTCATTGCCACTCCGGGCAGAATGTTTGATCTGATCAGCCAAAAAGCTATTGATGTCAATCATGTGCGGATTCTTGTTTTGGATGAGGCTGATCAAATGCTGGACCAAGGTTTTATTGAAGATATTCAATCAATTAAACGACATTTAAAGCAACGTCATCAAACATTATTTTTCTCAGCCACCATAAATAAAGAAATAAAAAAACTGGCCTTTTCCCAGGTGAAGTCAAATGCTATAAGAATACAAATTTCACCAAATGATCCAGTATCCAAAAACGTTTCCCATTATGTGCTGGATGTGGAAATGGATGATAAACGTTTTTTTCTTCGCAGTTTTATCCGTGACCATGAAAATGCTAAAATCATGGTCTTTGTAAGAACCATGGTCAGAGCCGAACGAGTAGCCAAGGCATTGGAACGGGCGGGTATTTTCCCTTTGACTATTCATGGAAAAAAAGAGCAGTCCGAACGACTGGCTGTGATGGAAGCATTTAAAAGCGGTTCCAAAAATATCCTTATTGCAACAGATGTCTCGGCCAGGGGAATTGATATTCCAAATGTGGATTATGTTATTAACTATGACCTGCCTGATAAAAAAGAGGTTTATGTTCACAGGGTAGGAAGAACTGGTCGTGGTCGCTCAAAAGGTTCAGCCCTGTCTTTTTGCAGTACGGAAGAAAAAGAAATGCTTGCAGAAATTGAAGGGTTCCTTACCAAGCCCATAGAAAAAATAGAGGTCAGCAAAAACGATTATTCTTTTACTGTGGAAGTTTCCGAAAGTCACGATGATGTTCAAGATATAATAAGAGCCAATGAAGAATGGGAAAAAAACCGGAAGAAAAAAAGGTCAAACCGCAGAAACAAACGCTAAACATAAAATCCAATGGCTTTTCTTGCCCCCTGGATTCCAAAGCTGGCCTTTGCAACAAACAACCATCTTGGTAAATTTTTTGTCAGTAAAATTTAAATACAATCCCCCGAATTAACAACGGAGGATTGTATTTAATTTAGGAGAGTATAAAGATGAAACCTGAGCAATTAATAAAAACAATAAAAAACTATTCAAATTTTGGTGGACGCTTTTCTAAAAAAGCTGTTGTCCCTTCTTTAGCATCCTTGGTTGCAAAGCAAAGGGAGAAAACATTTTTTTCTATTAAACATCCGGACTTAAGATCAACATCCATTCCCTTATCCACGGCTTCCTTAACAGCACTTAATGTCCATTTTCCAAGGGAAGCTATTTTATCAGCTGTTTTTTCCACAGAAGAGTCAAGCTCTTCAAGGCTGCAGACCTTATTTACAAGCCCAAGCTCAAGAGCTTCTTCTGCTTTTATTCTTTTTGCTGTCAAAATAAATTCTTTTGCTCTATTTTTGCCAATTAGCCTTGGAAGTCTTTGAGTTCCGCCAAATCCGGGAATAAGTCCAAGGGTAACTTCAGGAAGACCAAACACAGCATTGTCTGCAGCATAAATAAAATCGCATGACAATGCCATCTCGCTTCCGCCTCCAAGTGCAAAACCTTTTACAGCTGCAATTACAGGAATTTTAAGTGCCCCGATTTTATCCATCACACTTTGCCCAAGATCAGCAAACTTCCTTCCCTGTTCAGGATCCATTGACTGAAGTTCTGAAATATCGGCACCGGCAACAAAAGCTTTTTCACCGGAACCTGAAAGAACAAGAACCCGAATGTTTTCATTATTATCAAGAGTATCAAGAGCAACTTTCAACTCTTTTAAAAGAGCATTGTTAAGTGCATTAAGAGCCTTGGGCCTATTAAAGGTAATAAATGCTACTTTACCTTTTTCACTATAAAGAATATTTTCAAACTTCAATTTAAACTCCTTTAAATAAAGTTTTACAAAAAGATACCTTCAGGATCAATTTTCTTATATAGGAGATCCAGTTCTTCATAGGTAGGCGGAGGAGTTTCACCGCTGAATCGTGATACATTTATATCAAACCCGCAGTTTTCTTTAATATCTTCAACAGTAAAACCCGGATGAACTGTATCAAGATACATAACTCCTTCTTCATCAAACCTGAATACAGCCATATTAGTTATAACTGCTAAAGGACCTCCTCTAAAAGCCTTATTGTATACTTCTTTTTTGTCAACTATTTCACCTGAAGGCCATTTTGGAATTTTCCATCCAGGAGAAGTAATAAAATCAACATTTTCCTTAAACCTTCTTTTTTCCTGAACCATGATAAAAACTGTTTTTCTGGCAAGCCCGTTTATATCTGAATTTCCGCCTGACCCAGTAAGCCTTTTTTCAGGCACGATACCATAAACTCCCACCCCTGTTGTGTTTACATTTCCATACTTATCAACCTCTGCTCCTCCAAGAAATGCAAGGTCAACAACTCCTCTCTGAAGCTGATTAAAAACATCAAAAAGGCCAGAAGCTATTGCAGCCTGATAAATACACCGTGCATCTCCTACTGATGTGGGCAGAGAAATTGGTCTTCCATCCACACTTCCTGCCTCATATATACAAATTGCATTAGGAGCTGTAGTTTCTTGAGCAAGCATAATTGCAAGCATTGGAAGTCCTGTTCCTGCAAAAACAACATCACCATCATTAACTTCCCTTGCGGCAGCAACTGATAAGAGGTCTATGGGTTTGAAATCGGTACTTTTTGCATAACTTTTCTTTTCCATTATTTTTTCCCCCTTTTAATTCTGGTTGAATAACCAAATGCAGGGTTAGCTTTTATGGTCTCAAGCTTAGTTATTCCAATTTTTTCAAGATAAGCTTGATGATCTTCTATTCCAAAAATCCACTCATCTGCCCATTTATCAAAACCTTCCTGGGTTTTTGTGGCTGAATAGTAATTTTTAATAAATTCTCCATCTGCCTCATATAGCCCAAAACAGCCTGTGGGATGCCCTGCCCAGGGAAGTTCGACAAGGTAACCTACCTGGTGAGAAGCTACTAAGTTTCGTGAAGGTTCACGCCTTATATATTCTTCAGTTACAACCTGTTCTGCTATTACAATTACATTGTCAGCGGCTTTAATTGCCTCTTCATCTGAATAAACCTGCCCATCAACCCTAACTGTACCCCCTTCACCTGCTGTCTGAACATGTGCTATGCACCAGTCTGGATTTGCGGCTGGAATATGCAAAAGCTCACTTTCATAAAAATTATCTTTTACAACCTCATATTTTTTCATAGGAATTTTGGGGTTGGAACCATCTCTTAAACCTTTTAATTTAAGATGATCGTACTTTGGGTTCAGCATATCTGTACCCATACTTGCATAGGTGGGAATATAAGGGATCCCCATTGAACCGGCAGCCAATCTGTACACCATCTGCACATGGCTGTAATCCTCAATAATAATTTTGCCCTCTTCTGCTTTACGTGCAAGGTTAGCACCAATTTTTCCGTAAAGTTCATGACCTATCCAGCACGATTCCCAAATATCTACACAGCCTGCTCCGATAAGAACATCACTGTGGGTTCCACCGTTAACTTCCACAAGATGAAGATTCTTTTTTTTCTGCCTTATCATTTCATAAACTGCAGCCATAGGTCTTCTCCAGATGGTAAACCCGCTAAAGGTGATCATATCTCCATCTTTAATCAAACTTACTGCTTCTTTTAGACCCAGTCTTTTAGTTTTTTTTGCCATGATTTACCTCATAATTTATGGTGAAAAAAGAGCTATTTTTTCTTACGTTTTTTGTCACCTATAACTTCATTTGAGATTACTATTTTTTGAACTTGTGAAGTACCCTCATAAATTGTAAATACCCTGCAATCACGATAAAGACGCTCGATTTCAAACTCTTTAGTATAGCCATATCCTCCATGAATTTGCAGAGCCTGGCCTGAAACTTTGTTTGCCATTTCAGAGGCATAAAGCTTAGCCATAGCAGCTTCCTTACTGCAGGGTTTTTTATTATCTTTTAATTGAGCCGCATTTAAAACAAGAAGCCTTGCTGCCTCAACCTCTGTTGCCATGTCAGCAATCATCCAGCGAAGTCCCTGGTTTTTAGAAATGGGCTTTCCAAACTGTACGCGCCCCTTTGCATATTTTACAGCAAGATCCAAAGCAGCCATACCAACACCAAGTGACTGGGATGCTATACCGATTCTTCCATCATCAAGTCCTGACATGGCTAAGATAAACCCCTGGCCAATTTCTCCTAAAACATGGTCTTTTGGAACTTTGCAATTATCCAGAAGAAGGTCTGTGGTATCTGATGCCTTTAATCCCATTTTATCTTCTTTTCTTCCAACACCGAAACCAGGCATATCTGGTGTTACAAGAAAGGCTGTAATTCCCTTGTGGCCTTGATCAGGATCTGTCTTTGCAAGAACAATAAAAAGATCAGAGGTTGACCCTCCTGTTATCCAGCGCTTTGTTCCGTTTAAAAGATAAAAATCACCGTCTTCTTCTGCAGTTGCTGTCATTCCAGCAGGATCAGACCCGGCTTCCGGCTCTGATAAAGCAAAAGATCCAATTATTTCTCCTTTTGCAAGAGGAATAAGGTATTTTTGTTTTTGTTCTTCAGTCCCGAAGCGAAGCAAGCTTCCACAAACAATTGAATCGTGTACACTCATGATGACAGCAGTTGAAGCACAGGAATATGCAATTTCAGTAAGAGCAAGGGAGTATGCAACTGTTCCTAGATTTGTACCTTCATACTCTTCAGGAACAAGCATTCCCAAAAGCCCGAGCTCGCCCATTTTTTTAAGACTGGAAGCAGGATATTCCTGTTCCATATCTCTTTGAGCTGCTAATTCTGCCAACTCTTTTCTTGCAAACTCTCTTGCCATTTTCTGAATCATCAATTGTTCTTTTGTAAACTCCAATACGACCTCCTCAACAAAGCAATCCTCGTTAGTTTACGAGAACATTGTTTTTTTATTGGGTAAAGTTTTTTTAAAACAGATCTATCAAGATTTTTATCCTTAATATTGTAGATCAAAACCTTTTTAAGTCTCAATCTGACAATAAAGTGTCCATCTGACCCGCACCAGCTACTTTAATTAATCAGCTTCTTTTTCCAAACATTTAAAAGCTTTATCTTTTAACAATAAGTGCAACTGCTTCACCACCACCAAGGCAAAGAGATGCAAGACCGGTTTTAAGATTTTGTTTTTTCATTTCATAAAGAAGTGTAGTTAAAACTCTGGTTCCACTACATCCTATTGGATGGCCAAGAGCAACGCTTCCCCCATTGACATTAACTTTTTTAGGATCAAGTCCAAGCTCTCTGTTTATGGCAAATGATGTTCCAGAAAAAGCTTCATTTATTTCAAAAAGATCTATGTCTTTTATATCTATACCCTCTTTTTGAGCAACTTTTGGAATTGCATAAATAGGAGCCATTAGAACATATTGCATCTCTATTGCGTAGGAAGCCTGAGCACAAACAGTTGCAAGGATTTCACACCCAAGCTCTTCTGCTTTTTCTCTGGACATAATGCATACTGCAGAGGCTCCGTCGCTTATTATCGAAGCATTCCCGGCTGTTCCAAGACCATCTTTTTTGAATGCCGGCGGCATCTTGGAAAGAGTTTCGTAAGAGGTTTCTTTAAAACACTCGTCTTCACTAAAAACTGTTACTTTTCCTTTTCTTCCTTTTATTTCCACAGGCATTATTTCTTCTTTAAATCTGCCTTCGCTTTGTGCTTTAAATGCTCTTGCATAAGATTCTGCCGCATATCCATCCTGGTCTTCTCTTGTTACCTTCCATTTTTCACTGCATATTTCGTTGGACATTCCCATATGAAAATCATTCACATGATCCCAAAGTCCATCGTGAACCATCCCGTCTTTTAAAACCCCGTTTCCCATCCTGTATCCAAACCTGGCTTTTTCAAGGAAATACGGAGTCATACTCATATTTTCCATTCCCCCTGCAACAACCACATCAGCATCGCCGCATTTGATTGCCTGGGCACCAAGCATTACAGCTTTTAATGCAGAACCGCATACTTTATTAATGGTGATTGCCTCAACACGCCAAGGCATCTCAGCTTTAACAGCAGCCTGTTTTGCAGGATTCTGCCCATAACCACATGGCAATACCTGACCCATTATAACTTCATCTACAGCTTCCTTTGAAATGCCTGCTCTTTTCACAGCTTCCTTAATCACTAAAGCACCAAGATCTGTAGCACCAACAGATGCTAAACTACCGTTATAGGAGCCTAGAGGAGTTCGAGTAGCACTTACAATAACGACTTCTTTCATAAAAAAGTCTCCTTTCATGAGTCTTTAAGTTGATTTTTAAAAAATACCACAACACTTGTGATAATATAGATATTTTGAGGATTAGATATTTAAACAAATGCCAAACACATATAAAGATAAAAGCAAAAAACAAGCCAAAAATCAAAAGAGACGATTTTACAACAAAAAACTAGAAACCACCCACATATTGACAACAAACTGTAGGGAAAAAGTAACTCGATAATATTATTCCAGCGAATTTTACACTCAGACTTGAGGTACTAAGACCACAACAACCAATAACAACTTCCTTAAGATGCTGAAAACAATAGACTTAGCACCACAAAACACAAGAACACCTCTGTTTGGGTCCTAAAGGTAACGTTAAAAAGTTGTCCGTTTGTTTTTACTTCAAACCAGGTTGGTTCAAAAGTGAAGAAAAAAAATCCCAGGCTAAACCCTCTATGATACCAGGCTTACCTGAAGTTCTTTTGCTAATAATTATAGTTTTCACCTAAAATTAAATCTTTTATGTTTTTAAATACAAAATTTACAATGAATTTAAGCTATTACTCTTATAGCAACAAAGTTGAAGCCATGATAATCTGCTGAGAATCAAGCTTTTGATTAGGAGTTCTTAAGTATTATAATTAATTACCAGCTCTCCAGAAGTCAGATCTTTAAGCTTTGACAAAACCTCATCAAAAATCTCTTTTTTTATAAAAACAACAAACTCTACATTTTCAGAATATAATTCTTTTTTAATTCTTATTTTTTCAGACTTTAAGTACCCGGAAACAGGCCCAAGATATTGATATGGGAAACTAATTTCAGCCTTTTTTTCATCAACAAATTTTTGAAATTTTGCTCTTTCAATTGCTGAATTTGCAGAGTCTGAATATGCTTTTACAAGCCCTCCGGTTCCAAGCTTTATTCCTCCAAAATATCTGACAATAACAACCAGGATATTTACAAGACCTTTGCCCTCAATAATTGAAAGAACTGGTTTTCCAGCAGTCCCTGAAGGTTCGCCGTCATCAGACATTCCTTTGGTGAAATTTTTGTTAAATCCAACAGCAAATCCATAAACAAGATGAGCTGCATTTTTATGCTCTAATCTTAGCTCTTTTATTTTTTCTTTTGCCAAGGTTTCATCAAAACATGGAAAAACATAAGAAACAAATTTTGATTTTTTTATTTCAATTTCAGACTTTGATTTATTTAAAGGATAAAAGAAATCAGACATTTTACAAGTTTACAATTCTTGGATTTATTTTTTTTCTTTTACAGATCTCTTTATATTTTTCATCTGGATACCCAATTGCTATCACAGAATAGATATTTTCATCTTCTAAAGCATTTATTGTTTTTTTGATTTTTTTATCATTTTTCATTGCTTCCACAGCAAATCCTATAAGACAGGTTCCAAGTCCCATGGAATGTGCCCCAAGTAAAATATTCTGGGTTGCAAGAAGTGCATCTTCAGAAGGACAGCTTGCTCCTTTTTTAGATCCAACAATTATTGCAGAAACTGCCCCGTGAAAAAGACTGTCTTTTCCGGTTTTTTCATATTCTTCTATTCTTTCACTCACTTTTTCAAAATAATCATTGTAATAATTTTCAAGCTCAGGCTTTCCAAAAATTTTCATTGTTTTTCTTAAAAATTTGTTTTGGCTAAGCTTATTAAGTTTTTTAAAAAAACCTAAAACTCCCTCTCCAAATTTTAATACAGACTTCCTGTCAGGAAGGATTGTAAATGTCCACATTTGGCAATTTGTGCCTGAAGGAGCCGTAGTTCCGATTTTAACAAGATCTTCAAGAATGGTTAAATCAACTTCCTTTTCAAGATAATTTCTGCATGACCTTCTTGACATCATCAGATGAACAAGTTTTTCTATGTCAAAATCTCCGTGCTTTATCCAGCCTTCAGGCTTTTTAAAATTTTTAAAACTCAGCTGATTATCGTCTGTAAAACCAACACTTACAGCATTTACAGGGCAAATAGCTTCACAATGACCACAGCCAAGGGAGAACTCACCTGTAACAACAGCTTTTTTGCCTATCATAGTAAGAGTGTCAGAAGGACAAACTTTAATGCACATCCCACAACCTGTACATAAATTGCTATCTATAATTGTGGTAACTTTTCTTTTCAAAATCAGGTTCTCCTTTTATTTTTTTAATCTTTCTTTATTTACAAACTTGTTGAATTTCAAAGCTTTAGTTTTAAGGTAAACCTATGCTTTATTTTAGCATTTTCAATAAAATTTAAAACATTATCCTTAATATAACCTAGATGCTTTATCAGTGTAAGTTGAATTCTTGGTTGGCACGGCTCCCAGAAATTTATCCTGAAAACCTGAATTGAAAAAGGAAAGATTGTGCTAGAAAAAATCCAGCACAATCTTCACAGCTGATTATTAAGATTTAGAGGGAGCATCATTTCTCTGTTTAAAAGCATAAATTAAAAACATTATAAATACCACTGCAGCAACAACTCCACCTGTAATATTTGAAAACATTGCAGGAAGTCTAAGTCCAATTTGAGCCTGAAGGATAAATGCAAACACAATTGAAGTCATAAATGTTGCAGGAATAGAAGCAATCCAGTGGAACTTATGGTTTTGTACAAGAAATACAGCAGCTGACCATAATACAAGAGTGGCAAGAGTTTGGTTTGACCATCCAAAATATCTCCAGATTACTGCAAAATCCTGGGTTGAAATAAGAAAGGCAATCACAAAAAGGGGAACAGCAATTAAAAGTCTTTTTAAAGGTAGTTTCTGCTCTATTTTAAATGTTTCCGCAAGTATAAGTCTTGTACTTCTAAAAGCTGTGTCACCGCTTGTAATTGGAAGAATAACAACACCCATTATAGCAAGAAATCCGCCAAAGGGCCCAAGAAGAGTATTACAAACTTCATTTACAACAGCTGAAGGAGAACCTGCTGCAATAACTGCGTTTAGAGCTTCGGGACCAACGTAAAATGAAAGACCGGCTGTAGCCCAGATAAGAGCAATTACACCTTCTGCAATCATTGCTCCGTAAAATACTAACCTCCCATTTGACTCGTTTCTTATACACCTTGCCATAAGCGGGGACTGGGTTGAATGAAAACCGCTTATGGCTCCGCATGAAAGAGTTATAAAAAGAAGAGGCCAAATGGGTCTATCATTTGGATGTGTATTGGTAAAAAAATCAAGATTAGGAAGAACACTAACTTCTGAACTAAAAAACAGTCCTGCAAGAACTCCAAAGCTCATAAAAAGAAGCAAAGCTCCGAAAATAGGATAAAAACGACCAATTATTTTATCTATGGGAAGAATTGTAGCTGCAAAATAATAAACAAAAATCAAACCAACAAGAATCTGGGTGTTTACTCCTGTTAAATTATTCAAAAGTTTTGCAGGGCTTAGAACAAAAACAACCCCAACAAGGAGGAGCAAAATAACTGAAAAAAGCCTCATTACCTGTCTTGCACTCATTCCAAGAAAATCACCCACAACTTCAGGAATTGACTGTCCATTGGCTCTTACAGAAAGCATACCACTGAAAAAGTCATGTACCCCACCTGCAAATATACATCCGATTACAATCCAGATCAAAGCAACAGGTCCGTACAAAGCCGCAAGAATAGGCCCAAAAATCGGCCCTACTCCGGCAATATCCAAAAGTTGAATAAAAAAAACCTTCCATGTGGGCATTGAAATATAATCAACTCCGTCTTCCATTGTTTTACAAGGAGTTAGCCTGTCAGGATCGATTCCAAATATATTTTCAACAATCTTACCATAGGTAAAATACCCAAGTATCAATAAAGATACACATAAAATAAAAAACAGCATAATAAATACTCCTTTTCGGCATTTTTTAGGTTTACCAATCGTACAAAAAGATAAGTGCCTTTATTTATAAACATTTCTATATTTTAAAAAAACAAGTTAAGGTTCTTTTTTTTCTTATAAGAGCAAAAGTTTTGGACACAGAGTCTGCTTTTCAGGGAACTTTAATGGAATCAGTTTTTGATATAAAACAACCAAGCTCATCTCTTTCAGGTTTTTAATCAACAAGGTGTTGAATCTTTGTTTGATAACCTTGCAATTTATTTTATCAGTATTGCTAAATTTATTTGAGCTTTTGAAATATAGTACTATATTTTGCCATTAAAAATCAATCTCAAGATTTGTTGAATTTAAACTTTCCTGAAGTATTAAAAGCCAAATGGCAAAACTTATTATAAACATCCCAAACAAAAGATGAGTTTATGATAAATTTATCCTCTTGACCTGAATTTAATAAGTTTATATAAATTCTAACGTCTTTAATATTTACCTTGTTAATTTGATCAATACTTGAAAAAAGGATCTACCGTGAAACAAAAATTAAAGATTATTTCTAAGCTTATTGCAACAGCCTGGATTATCTTTTTTTTTACAGGATGTGCAGACAGATTTTTAATTAAAAAATCAGACTTTTTGGAAATAAACCAAAAACTTGCTCTCCTGGAAGAACAATTGGAAAAACAAATTAACAGCCAGTCTGATGGGATAAATCTTTTAACAAATAACCAGAAAAACAATAAAACCCTCATTAATAGGGCAATTGAAGAAAACAATTTAAATTTTAAATTAATAGAAAATCAACTGGCCCAAAATCACGATTCCACTTCAAAAAAACTCATAACCATTGATAAAAGCATAAAAGACACAAACTTAAAATTAAAAGAAATAGCCAAAAATCCTGAAACAAAAGACAAGGATGAAAAGCCCTCTTTAAAAATTTCACCAACCCATAAACTTTTAATCGGTAAAGTTGAAAAGGTCAGATTAAGTCCTCCCAACAAGGTGTTCCATGCAAGAATAGACACAGGAGCAACCACCTCATCTCTTGATGCCCAAGATATTGAAACCTTTGAAAGAGACGGCAGTTCCTGGGTTCGCTTTAAAATAAAAGATCCCACAGGATATATTTTATATGATTTGGAAAAACCCGTTGTCAGAAAAGCAAAAATAAAACAAGCTTCAACAGATGAAGCAAGTAAAAGACCTGTGGTAGAGCTTCAATTTCAAATAGGCAATATTAAAAGAATTGAGGAATTCACCCTGGAAGACAGATCTCATCTTGACTTTCAAATTTTAATAGGCCGGAATATCTTAAGGGATCTTATGATTGTTGACGTTGCCCAGGAATTTATCATTCCCCTTCCCGAAGAAAAAGAAAGCAGAAAACAAATCCCATGAGATCAAAACTGCCTTTTTATTTGATCATCCTGGGTCTTGTCCTGGCAGGACTTAGTATTTCCTGGCACAGGCATATCTATCTCAAGGTTCCCCTCAGACCCGGACAAAACAAACCTGTATGGCTTATTGAGGCAAGAATTGACTTTACAGCTCAGGGAAAGCCGGTAAAAGTAAATCTTGACCTTCCAGATAACCCTCCGGGTTTTATCCAGGTTTCTGAACAGGCTGCCTCAGCAGGATACGGATATTCAATAATTAAAAGCCCTGAAGGAAGAAGGGCTGAATGGACAAAAAGAACAGCAAAAGGCCCCCAGGCCATTTATTATAAAATACAAATGATTCAAGATCCTAAACATAAGCCCCAGAAAATTCCTAAAAAACCAGAGCCCAAAACAGTTTACTGGGATCTTCTTCAAACAATTGCAGCACAGCAACTTGTTGAAAAAGCCTATGAAAAATCAAGCACCCCTTCAAGCTTTGCAAGGGAGCTTTCCAAACTTCTCACATATCCGGATCCAGATCAAAATGCTTCCCTTCTTTTAAGCCAGCACAGTCTCCCAAATCTTTTAATGATGCTCCTCAATCATGCTGGAATTCCTGCAAGACTTTCAATGGCTCTTGAACTTGAAGATGCAAGACGATATCAGTCTTTGAAGCCAGTGCTTGAAGTTTTCCATGAAAAAGAGTGGATTGCAATAAACCCACGTACAGGTGTTCAGGGTATTCCTGAAAACACTCTTTTATGGCATAGGGAAGGAAAATCAATAATTGATGTTGTTGGAGGAAAAAACTCTGAAATAAAATTTTCCATGTTAAGACAAACTCTTCCTGCTACGGATCTTGCAAGACTTCAGTTTGAACATAACGGCCTTTCAAAGCTAAATTTATATTCACTTCCCATTGAAGAGCAAAGTGTTTTTAAACTTCTTCTCCTTCTTCCTGTGGGAGCCCTTATAGTAACTTTTATGAGAATAATGATAGGAATCAGAACATCAGGAACCTTTATGCCTGTTCTTATTGCTCTTTCATTTCTCCAGACTCAGCTTGTTCAGGGAGTTACAGCTTTTGTAAGTATAGTGGCCTTAGGCCTTATGCTAAGAGGCTATCTTTCCAAACTCAATCTTCTTATGGTTGCCAGGATATCCACCCTTATTGTACTTGTAATTTTTCTAACTTCGCTTATAAGCGTAATCGGCTATGAACTGGGATTTCAACTGGGAATGACCCTTACCTTTTTCCCAATAATAATAATTGCATGGACAATAGAAAGAATGAGCATTTTATGGGAAGAAGAAGGAAGTCATGAAGTATTTATACAAGGCCTTGGAAGTCTTTGTGTTGCAATAATTGCCTATATCTGGATGAACATGGAGATAACAAGACACCTTACATTCAATTTCCCGGAAATCCACCTCATCATCCTGGCATTTATCCTAATGATGGGACAATATACAGGGTATAAACTTACTGAGCTCAAACGCTTTGGAGTTATTAAAAAGGATTTGTAAATGTGGATTTTGCCTTCCCTTCTTTATAAACACGGAATTTTAGGTATGAACCGCAGAAATGTTTCATATATAAACAAATATAATATAAGAAGCAGATACCCTCTTGTTGACGACAAACTCAAAACAAAAATCCTTGCAGAAAAATTCATGGTTTCCACTCCTAAACTCAGGGGAGTTATAAAATATCAATATGAAACCTCATATTTTCCCCAAATGGTCAAAAACCTGAATGGTTTTGCCATAAAACCCTCCAAAGGATCTGGTGGCAAAGGGATTTTAATTATTAAAAGACAAAAAAACGGATTGTTTATAAGATCATCTGGAAGAAAAATGGAATTTTCCGATGTAAAAAGACATCTTTCAAATATTCTTGCAGGGCTTTATTCCCTTGCAGGTGTTCCAGATTCCATAATTATTGAAGACCTTGTCCGCCCATCAAAAATGTTTAAAAAACTTTCCTATGACGGGGTTCCAGATATAAGATTTATTGTTTTTATGGGATATCCCATAATGGCAATGCTTCGCCTTTCAACAAAAGCCTCAGATGGTAAAGCCAATCTGCATCAGGGAGCAGTGGGAGTAGGACTTGATATTGCCACAGGAAAAGGACTCCATTCCATCCAGCATTCAAAAAGAGTCTACAACCACCCTGACACAGGCATCCCCTTAAATAAAATTCAAATTCCTGACTGGGAAAACCTTCTTCTTTTGGCTGCCAAAAGCTATGAAATGACAAAACTTGGATATATTGGAGCAGATCTTGTAGTTGACAAAAACTACGGGGCAATGCTTTTAGAACTCAATGCCCGCCCCGGACTTGCCATTCAAAGTGCCAATGGAGCAGGACTTCTTCCAAGGCTTGAAACCATAGAAAGAATTGACCCTGATCTTATTTTTACACCTGAAGAAAGGGTTGGCTTTTCAATTAAAAATTTTTCTTCTCATTTACCACTCAGCTAAATCTTAAAGTATATAAAAATTAAAAAATCTCTAAATTAAGAGTAATCTTAACGATAAGATCCTGGTTTAAAAAACAATTTACAATCGGATTTTTTAATTTTCACTTGATAACCCTTGGAAAATATGCAAAACACTGTTTTTAAAGAAAATCCATATTATCGCCTGTATAAAAATCAAAATTTTTAATAAAAGGAGAAGGTTTATGGAATTAAATGATGTTGTAATGGTTGGAGCCTGCAGAACTGCAATTGGAGACTTTCTTGGCAGTCTTAAAAGTGTAAACGCAAGAGATCTTGCCATCTGTGTTGGAAAAGAAGCAATAAAAAGAACTGGAATAAAGCCTGAGCTTTTGGATGAAATCTGTATGGGACAGGTATATTCTGGAATGCAGGGTTCCCTTCCTGCAAGACAGGTTTCCATGAGGATAGGCCTTTCCCATGAAAGCAGTGCTGTAAGTGTAAACCAAAACTGTGCATCTGGAATGAGAGCTTTGGAAATTGCAGCCCATAATATAATGCTTGGAAAAACTGAATCTGCTCTTATTATTGGAGTTGAAAGCATGACAAATGCCCCTTATCTTCTTCCAAAAGCAAGACAGGGTTACAGAATGGGACCAGGACAAATGGAAGATCAAATGCTTCATGACGGTCTTGTTGATGAACTTGTTCCCGGCCACATGGGAATTACAGCAGAAAATATTGCAGAAAAATATTCAATTTCAAGACAGGAGTGCGATGAGCTGGCATTGATCAGCCACCAAAGAGCAACTACTGCAATTGAAGCCGGAATTTTTAAAGAAGAAATTGTTCCAGTTGAAATTCCTTCAAGGAAAAAAACAATAATTTTTGATACTGACGAGCATCCAATAAAAAACGCCAGTATGGAAACAATGGGAAAATTAAAAACTGTTTTTAAAAAAGACGGGGTTGTTACCGCTGCAAACGCATCCGGAATAAATGACGGAGCTGCTGCAACAGTTTTAATGTCTGCAAAAAAAGCAAAAGAGCTTGGACTAAAGCCTCTTATGAAGCTTGTGAATGTTTGCGATGCAGGAGTTGATCCTAAATTCATGGGACTTGGACCTGCTGTGGGAATTCCAAAATGTCTTGACCAGGCAAAACTTAAATTTGACGATATAGATTATTGGGAAATAAACGAAGCTTTTGCTGCTCAATGGCTTGGTGTAGGAAGAATGCTTAAGAAAGATTTTAATATTAAAATAGACATGGACAAGGTAAACAAAAACGGTTCAGGTATTGCCCTTGGACACCCTGTTGGATGTACAGGCCTAAGAATTATTGTCTCACTTTACTATGAGCTTAAAAGACAGGGCAAAACCCTTGGCGGTGCCTCCCTTTGTGTTGGCGGTGGCCCATCTGTAAACTCTTTGTGGACCCTTGACGTTTAAAACTTGAAATTTATTTAATTTTTGCAAATAAAGGGCGGATTTTTCCGCCCTGAAGTTTTTTATCCAAGTTCTTTCCATAAATTTTACAACCCAGAATCATTGTTTTATATCAATTCTTAAAAAAATGGTTATCAAAATTAAATCATTGACATCTACCCGCCTATTCAGGAAACTCTGCAAATTGTAAGTATATTTAAACCTGAAAAGAGCAGAATTAGCCATGGAAAAAACCGATCTTATTGCAGAAATAAATTTAAAAAGAATCGGTCAAAATGTAAAAGCACTAAAAACCCTTGCAGGAAAAAACACTTCTTTAATGGCTGTAGTAAAAGCAAACGGATACGGCCATGGTGCAGTTGAAGTGAGCAAAAAAGCAATTGAAAGCGGAGCTTCTCTTCTTGGAGTTTCAAGGGCTGAAGAAGCTCTTGAGTTAAGAGAAAACAAAATAAACTCAAGGATCTTAACTCTTGGATATCCCTGCAAAAACATGATTGAAGATGTTTGCAAAAACAATATTGATATTTCAATTTATGACTATGAAACTGCAAGGGCTGTTTCAGCCAGAGCAAAGGAAATAAAAACAAAGGTTAAAGTTCATCTTAAAATTGACACAGGAATGGGAAGGGTGGGAATCCCCGGCGATATTAATGAGATTACAAAAGAAGTTAAAAAAATAATAAACCTTGAAAACATTGACCCTATTGGAATTTTTACCCACTTTTCATCAGCAGATGAAAAAGACCTTGAATATACTTATTTTCAGATGAATAAATTCTATTCACTTTTAAAAAACCTTGAAAAAGACAAAATATTCTTTGAGTTTTTTCATTGTGCAAACAGTGCAGGACTTATTAACATCAAGGAGTCAAGAAAATCCCTTGTAAGACCTGGAATTTCAATTTATGGACTCTACCCTTCTCCTGAAATAGACAAAAACATAATAAATCTTGTTCCGGCAATGACCTTAAAAGCCAGAATAGTCCAGGTTAAAAAAGTAAAAAAAGGAACCTATGTAAGTTATGGCAGAACCTGGAGGGCAAAAAAAGATTCAAAGCTTGCCTCTATTGCCATTGGGTATGCAGATGGATTTTCCAGACTTTTATCATCAAAAACCCATGTTCTTATAAATGGCAAAAAAGCACCCCTGAGAGGCAAGATCTGCATGGATCTTTGCGTTGCAGATATAAGTGAAATTGAAAATGTAAATCCAGGCGACTATGCCATAATCTTTACAGACAAGATTATTACTGCAGATTATCATTCAGAAAAACTTGGGACTATTAATTATGAAATAGTATCTTCCCTTACTTCAAGAGCTAAAAGAGTGTATGTTTAACTACACTCATCTTGACACATCAACTCCTTTTTTTTATAAAGTCATGATGCAAAAACTTCTGTTTTTTTAAAATTTCAGGTAACTTACCGTAAAAGGCTTTAAAATGGCTGAAAAATCAATACTTATCAAAGGGGTCGGTGACGGTTTCCGGCTTGTAATTGATAAAAGTATTTCAAAAAAAAAATTAAACAAAGAAGTGTATAAAGCTCTTGAACCTTTAAGCCATCTTGTCAAAGGAGCTCATATTTACATTGACTCGGAATTTGACAATTCAGAAATTTCTCAAGAACTGTTTCCTTTTTTAAAAGATAAATTTTCTGTAGAATCGGTTCAACCTTTCAAAAGTCAGGAAAAAATCAAAGCTGATTTAAAACAAAGAATTCGCACAAGGGAAGTTGAAAGGGGATGGAAAAACTCAAAAAGTGATGTTCTCCTGATTACAGGCCGGGTAAGATCCGGCCAGAAAATTGACGCTTCAAACCACCTTGTGATTTATGGGGATGTAAACCCGGGTGCTGAAATAATTGCAGGCGGAGATATTATAATCCTGGGCTCTTTATTCGGAACAGCCATTGCCGGTCAAAAACAAAATAACAACTCTGTAATTTTTGCTCTGGATTTCAGACCTTCTCAGATTCAAATTAATGATGTTATAGGAGTGGGAGGAAAGAAAAAAAAGACCAGCCTGGCTGAAATAGCTTTTTTAAATAATCTAGGAGAACTTGAAATCACCGATTATCTTGAACAAAATCCTTTTTCAAAACTTCCCTGGCCGGAAGTCAGATAAAACAAAGCTTTATGTCAACCCAAAAAAGAGGTGCAGATTTGAAAGGCAAAGTTATAGTAATTACATCAGGAAAAGGGGGAGTCGGCAAAACCACTACAACTGCTTCCCTTGGAGCTGCAATTGCTTCTCTTGGAAAAACTGTTGCTGTTGTTGATATGGATATAGGTCTTAGAAACCTCGATGTTGTAATGGGCCTTGAAAACAGAATAGTTTACAATGTGGTGGATCTTGCTCTTGGAAGATGCCAGGTCAAGCAGGCTGCCATAAGGGATAGAAGAATAAAAGGACTTTATCTTATTCCCGCATCCCAGAGTGACAACAAAAATTCTTTAAATACAGATGATATGGCAAGGGTAACCAAAAAATTAAAACAAGAGTTTGATTATATTCTCATAGACTGCCCTGCAGGAATAGAACAAGGTTTTGAAAACTCGGTAACAGGAGCTGATGAAGCAGTTGTTGTATGCACTCCCGAGGTTTCAGCAGTAAGAGATGCTGACAGAATAATCGGACTTTTATATGCCAGATCAATTACTCCCAAACTTATAGTCAACAGAATAGTTCCCCAAATGGTTATAAACGGGGATATGCTCAGCCATAAAGATGTTGAAGACGTGCTTTCTATAGAGCTTATAGGACTTGTTGAAATGGACGACAGAGTAATAGCAGCAACAAATACAGGAAGTTATATAACAAACGACAAAACATCAAAGGCCGGACAAGCTTATACAAGAATAGCTCAAAGGATGTTAGGAGACAAAACCATTCCCATAAAAGAGCCGGATTATGATCAAAAAGGCATTTGGAGCAAGATAGGCTCAAAACTTGGATTGAAAAAATAAAATCTTTTTCCCTTAAAGGTGAGAATTATGAAGAACGGATTCTTTGGTAAATTTTTTGGTAAAACAAAAGAATCATCAAGAGATATTGCCAAAAAAAGACTTCAGTTTGCACTTATTTACGACAAGCTGGAGGTGTCAGATGAAATACTTGAAGCACTTCAAAAAGATATAGTTGATGTAATTTCAAAATATTTTGAAATAGACAAAAACTCTTTAAAACTTGATATTAAAAGACAGGATGACTTATCTGCCCTGGAACTGAATACTCCTATTCTTTCTGCAAAAAGAAAGAGTAAATAATTTATAAAAGACTTATAAACTCTGTAATCTCTTTATTTATAAATGTTTCAGCATCAATAATATCTTTTTTAGTAAAAATTTCAGCTTTTGCTGATTTTAAAATTTCAGCGACTTCTGAACTTTCAAGAACTAAGCTACCCTGCTCATTTTCCTTATCACCAAAAAAATAATTAGCAGGGTGATTGTTTTTTGTTTTAAAAGGCCAGTCAAGTTTCAGCTTAAAAATTTTTTCAAGCTTAATTAAAGCCTCGTCATTCAGTTCATGGGGAAGCAGGTTTGCTCCCCTTTTTTTTTCTATAAGATCAAAAACAGAATTAATCATTTTATCTTCAGTGACTAAAAGACCGTATGAGTATGAATCTTCCACTGCACTGCGTAAAACAGCTTTTCTTTTAGCAGAAACATTATAATAGGTGGGACAAAAATAAGATGCACAGGCAAGGCCTCCATAATAACTAAGACCTCTAAAATCTATTCCTTTGTTTTTTTCTGAAAGAGGGTGTAAAAGGCAACCCGGTTTTTCATAGTTTGAATCCATAAATCCTGCAAAGGGACAATGATGAAATTTTGGAAAAGGTTTTTTGCCCAGTTTTTCAATTCTTTGTGTTTCTTTTACTCCAAAATTTAAAACACTTTCCATTTCCCTTTCAACCTTGTCAAAACTTAAGGTTCTTTCAAGGATCACCTCAAAAAAATCTTTAAAAGAATTATAATAAAAATTATAAATTCCACAACATGCTCCGCAGGAAAGATAATCATTCTGACACAGATAAACCCCACCAGGTACTTTTCTTACATTTTCCGAAGCATTTTCTTCATTTATATCAACCAATTCCAAGCTCATTTTTTATCCTGTCAAAAAGAATTGTTCCTATTTCTATGCCTGTATCAATAAATTCAGGACCATATTTTTTTCCTGTGGGAGTTCTAAAAGTTTTCTTGATTTTTCTAAGGGAATCTATTCCTCTTTTATATCCTCCCATAAATTGAGCAGGACTTATATCAATATGTTCAAGCATGGCCCAAAGCATATGTGAAAAATTATCTGGGCCCCATCTAAATTTATCTGAATCATAAAGAGAGCCCGACAATATCAAGGCTTCAAAACTAGGAGGCGGCTCATAAGAAGAACAAAAGGCTTCATGATTTGCTATTGAATGAACAATAGAATCTATATTGTTTTTATCAGGGAGAATATTGGCAAGATAAGACCTTGAATAAATAGCCCCTTTTTTAGCATGATCCTTTTCCTTTCGGCAGATATCGTGCAAAAGGCCTGCTGATTGGGCTATGGACAAATAATGTTCTTCACTTTTATTGCCCCCTGCTCTTTCCATTTCTATGACAAAAATAACTCCTGCCTCAATTGCAACTTTTTTAGCATGCCCATATCCATGACCAAAATTGTCTTGAAGGGTTTCAAATAAATCACCCCTGATTTTTCTTATAAGATCGTTTTGGGCAAAAAAAATTTTAGACCTCTTTAAAAGCTCATTATAATCTTTATAAAAGGCAGGTTCCCTTGATTCATTTACAACTTCAATTGCTATTTTTTTTATTTCCTCAAGAACTTGCTCCATTAATTACCTGCAGTTTGTATTAGTAGAATTAATTTCAAATTAACATGGCCAGATTTTTGTAACAACAAATTTTTTTTTGATTATTACCTTGACAGACTCAGGATCATGGGAATATTGTTATGAGCATACGCTCATAAAGGAGGGGTAATGGCAAGGCCTGTTAAACAAAGAATGGTCAGACAAAAACCAAAATCAAACTACTTTAAGCCAAGGGGAGTTCCTTTAAGGGAACTTGAAGAGAAAATACTTACAATAGATGAAACTGAGGCAGTCAGGCTTGCTGATTTAAAGGGATTGTCCCATGAGCAATCAGGGAAAAAAATGGAAGTTTCAAGACAGACTTTTGGAAGAATTCTTGCAAGTGCAAGAAACAAAATTGCCGATGCAATAATTAATGGAAAAGCAATTAATATTGAAGGCGGAAACTTTGAAATCCACCCCAATTTTAAGGGTAAACACAAAAACAGGCGTAATCTTGGTTGAACAAATACAAGCTGATTAAAAACTCAGCTGTTTTTGCTCACCAGTTTAATTTAAATCATCCGAAACTAAGGAGGATGCAAAATGAAACTAGCAATAGCATCAAACGGAAAAGACTCTTCAGCATTAGTAGACGAACGCTTTGGAAGAGCTGATTATTTTCTTCTTACAAATGAAGAGGGAACTTCAATAGAAGAAGTTATTGATAACAATGCTAAAAACAGCGAAACAGGAGCTGGAACCGGAGCTGCAAGCCTTATAGCTGAAAAAGGTGTAAAAATGCTTTTTGCAGGAAATCTCGGGCCAAAAGCCCAGGCTGTTTTAGATGAAGCAGGAATTTCTTTTATAAGCTTTTCAGGAACTGTGGCCGAAGCAATGGAATTTGCAAAGCAGGGGAATCTTCCGCCAGCAGGTCCACCTTCTTCACCTGGAACACCAGGCTCAGGAGCAGGCAGAGGAACAGGTCAAGGCCGAGGTCTTGGACAAGGCGGAGGAATGGGTCAAGGCGGTGGAGGCAGAGGCCGCGGTGGTCGTGGAATGGGCCAGGGCCGTGGAATGGGAAGCTGTGGCCGAAAAGGAACAGGCAGAAATCAGTCTGGGAGGCTTTAAATGAAAATTTGCGTAGCAAGCGGAAAAGGCGGCACAGGAAAAACAACAATTGCAACGTCTCTTGCGGCCTCATACGGTAAAAAAATCCAGCTGGCAGACTGTGATGTTGAAGCTCCAAACGCCTCAATTTTTTTTGACGATTCTAATTCCAAGCAAGAGGATATTTATCTTTTTATTCCTTCAATTCAGCAGGATAAATGTACAGGCTGCAAGGAATGTGAAAGAGTTTGCAGATACAATGCTCTTGCAGTTGTGCTTAATAAAGTAATGATTTTTCCAACCCTTTGCCATAGTTGCAAAGGCTGTCTTTATATCTGTCCGGAAAATGCAATTTCCGAGGGCGAAAAAATGCTGGGTTCAATATATTCAAAGCAGATAGATAAAAACATTTTTCTTATTTCAGGAGATTTAAAAACCGGAGAAATGGCATCTCCCATGCTTATTGAAAGGGTTCAAAAAAGATTGGATCCTGAAATTCATTCAATTATTGATGCTCCACCCGGAACATCCTGCCCTGCAATTGCTGCAATGAAAGACTGTGATTATGTGCTTCTTGTTACAGAGCCCAGTCCCTTTGGATTAAGTGATTTAAAACTTGCAGTGGAAACAGCAAGGCTTCTTAAAAAACCATGCGGAGTAATCATAAACAAACACGAAAAAGAAATAACAATTATTCATGATTATGCAAAAGAAGCAAATCTGCCGATTTTAATGGAAGTTCCTTATTCCAGAGATCTTGCTGTGGACTATTCCAAAGGAAACCTGGTTGTTTCCTCAAGAAAAGAACTAATGGAAGAGTTTAAAAACACCATTGAAACAATAATTTCTCAAAATTTAGGGGCTTAAAATGAAAGAGCTTGTGATTATAAGCGGCAAGGGAGGAACAGGTAAAACCTGTGTCAGTGCCTCTTTTGCAAAGCTTTGTACAGATAAAAAAATCCTTATAGATGCAGATGTTGACGCTGCAAACCTTCACCTTATAATAGAACCCTCTGACTCAGAAGAAAACTCATATACTTCAGGTGTAAAGGCAAAAATCCACAAAGACAAATGCAGTGAATGCGGACTTTGCATTGAAAGATGCGAGTTTGATGCAATAAGCGATGACTATATTGTAAACGATCTTGATTGTGAAGGCTGCGGAGTCTGCCATGAATTCTGTCCTGAAAAAGCAGTGGAGCTTATTCCTGAAGAATCTGGAAAATGGTTTGTTTCAAAAACAGACCTGGGAACAATGGTCCATGCAAGACTCAATATTGGCGGAGAAAACTCGGGCCTTCTTATAAATCAATTAAGAAAAAGAGCAAAAGAAGAAGCTGAAAAGCAAAATGTTTCCATAATTTTAACTGACGGCCCTCCAGGAACAGGATGCCCTGCAACCTCAGCACTGACAGGAGCAGATTACAGCCTTATTGTGGCAGAACCAACTCTTTCCGGAATGCACGATATGATAAAGGCAAAAGATCTTTGTGATTTTCTTAAAGTACCTGTGATGATTATAGTTAATAAATATGATTTAAACCCTGAAATCACAGAGCAGATTAAAGACTATGCAAAAAAATCCAACTCTCTTTTCATGGGTAAAATCCCCTTTGATGAAGATTTTCCCAGGGCAATAATGAATAAACAAGCTCCGGTTGAGTATTCCAATGGACCGGGCTCAACAATTTTAAAAGAAATATTCAAAGATGTAATGGCAATTGTAAACCAGGAAAATCAAGAGGCGAGAAAATGAAAATAGCAATAAGTTCACAAGGCCCCGAGCTTAGATCCCAACTGGATGAAAGATTTGGAAGATGCCCCTACTTTCTTTTAATAAATCCTGAATCTCTTGAATTTGAAGTATTAGAAAATTCAGAAGCAGAACAGGGAGCCGGGGTAAGTGCTGCAAAACTTGTAATTGACGCCGGGGCTGAAGTTGTAATAACAAACAATATAGGACCAAAGGCTTTCAGGGTTTTAAAAGAGGCAGGAGTTGATATTATTGTCAATGGTGCAGGAAGGGTTATTGACGTTATTCAGCAGTACAAAAACGGGGTTTTTAATTCAGCGGCAAAACCAAATTCCCAGGGACATCCAGACAAAAAAAGAGAAGACTGCCTTAATGTTCTATAAATTTCAACCTCATGGGAGAAAAAATGAACAAAATTACAATCACAGCTGTGGTGGAAAATACTGCTCCAACAGGAATGGGCCTGATAAGCGAACATGGGTTGTCTTTTTTAATTGAAAACAATGGAGAAACAATTCTTTTTGATACAGGCCAGGGGCTTGCTTTTGAAAACAATATGAAAGTTCTTGGAAAAGATATTTCTAAAATTGAAAAAGTTGTTTTAAGCCATGGACACTATGATCATACAGGAGCACTTGGACTGATAGCTGAAAAAACAGCTTTTGAACTTTTTGCCCATCCAGGGTGTTTTCTTCCAAAACTGGCATCCCTTGACCAAATAAATTACCTTGACATAGGATGCTCTTTTTCAAAGGAATACCTTGAATCCAAGGGAGTTAAGCTTAAGCTTTCAGAAAAAAGCCAAAAAGTTTCCAAAAATATAATCACAATTGGTGAAGTTGAATTTACAAATGACTTTGAAATGATTGAGGAGCATTTTTATTCTGAAATAAACGGAAAAAAAATAAAAGATACTATTCCAGATGACCTTGGAATTGTAATTGATACAAAAAAAGGAAATGTTCTTATACTTGGGTGTACCCACAGGGGAATAATAAACACCCTAACCCATGTTTCAAAGCTTGTTGGCTCAAATAAATTCCATACTGTAATGGGAGGGCTTCATCTTGGGGGAGCTGATTCAAAAAAAATGGATCTTATAATTGAAAAGCTTAAAGATTTTGAAATTGAAAATCTTATAACAGGTCATTGCACAGGAAGATTTGCCCAGGTAAAACTTGCAGGATCAAAAAGTGTTAATCACGACTTTATAGAACTTGGAATGCCCTACAGCTTTTAACCAGGTTTTTATTTTTAATAAAAAAGCAGGTTTTCTACAAAACCTGCTTTTTTAATTTTTTATTTATGATTTAAAAAACTGCTTGAGTTTTCAGCTCCAAGGGAATGGTAGATTTTTACTGTTGCAGGAGATTTGTTAAGAGTATAAAAATGAATTCCTCTAACCTTATTATCAATCAAATCCCTTACCTGCTCAGTTGCCCAGTGGATTCCTATATTTGCAACACCCTCATCATCTTTTGCCCTTTCAACCGCCTTGAGAAGTGAGGCTGGAAATCTGGCACCTGCTGCAAGCTCTGCCATTCTGTACATTCCGGTTTTTGTAAGAACCGGCATAATTCCGGCAATTACAGGAACCTCGATTTTATAGAAAAGACATCTGTCACAAAAATCATAAAAGTCCCTGTTATCAAAAAAAAGCTGGGTCACAATATAATCAGCTCCGCAATCTATCTTTTTTTTGAGATGATCCATCTCCAAAATTCTGTTTGGAGTTTCAGGATGGCCTTCTGGAAAACCTGCCACTCCAACACACATTTGAGGAAAGTTTTTCTTTATAAAATCAACAAGCTCAAAAGCATAATGGAATCCTTGCGGATGGGGCTCCCACCCTGAATTTATATCAGGTGCATCACCTCTTAAAGCCAAAATATTGTTTATGCCGATTTCACTGTAATTTTCTAAAATTTCTCTTATTTCATCTTTGGAAGCTCCAACGCAGGTCAGATGAGAAACAACGGTAATTCCTGTTTCTTTGTTTATTCTTTCAACAAGATTATGGGTTCTGTTTCTTGTAGTTCCTCCTGCCCCGTATGTTACACTTACATAACTTGGTTCAAGTTTTTTTAATTCCGAAATATTTTTAAAAAGATTTTCAAATCCTTTTTCAGTTTTAGGCGGAAAAAATTCAAAACTAAAACTTGTTTTAACTGAGTTTAATATATCTTTAACTAGCATAATTTCTCCTGAGTGATTTAATTTTGAAATGACTAACAGATATAAATCATTATATCAAGATAAATTTATATGTCAACTTTCCCGGCTATCACAAAACAATTAACAATGTACCACAAGCTAAACAAACTTATAAGGCCAAACCAAATTACCACCTGAAAACAAACTTTATTCTAAAAAAACTAAATTCATTTTTTTAGACCTTAAACAATTTATCAGCCAAAATTTTTCAAAATACAAATTCTACAACAAACTTCAAAAATCTGCTTAATCTATGACTAATAGAGCATTGTACAGAATTGATATTCTAAAATCAGAACAAAAATACTATTTATCATTGACAAGTGAGTTTGCGCCGAGCTAACAGAGTTAATCCTGAAAAAACAGGTTATAAAAAAAGATAATTATATATTTACTTAACTTAGGCGGGAGGATCAATTGAAGAGGATTTTAATTCTTGCAATAATTTTTTGTTTTACCGCTGCTTCAGCTTACGCCGGAAGTGTTGAAACCTTTGGAATAGGGGCCAAAGAAACAGCACAGGGAAAAGCAGTTGCAGCACAGGCAGACACACCGTTTGCAGTTTATTACAACCCGGCAGGTCTTACACAGATTGAAGGGCCTACTTTTTCAGCAGGTGCTGTGTTTTATAATGCAGACGTTACTTCAAAAATGAAAGTTAAGGCGGCAGATGGCTCAGTTCTAATGGCCGGCGACAATGAAACAGACAATGACACTCTGATAAACCCTGCCCTTGGTTATGCAATGCCTATTACAGACAGAGTAAGTTTTGGTGTTGCGGCTTATTCACCATACGGACTTACAATTGAGTCCAATAAAAATCCTTATGAAAACCCGATTTCATTTTTTGCATGGGAATCCCATTATGTGAGAGTTGCAGTTACTCCTACAGTAGCTTACAAGTTCAGTGACAAGCTTTCATTCGGTTTTGGTGTAAGCCTTGGGCAGTCTGAGTGTAACGCTGGAAGAACTTATAAGGCCAACCCATTTAAAATGAAGGTTTTAGAAATAGCTGTTGAAAAAGGAATTC